>Ga0209963_1000062_pt1 | contig 498240 bp, 442 predicted proteins | sample ThiBio_1000_biof_2_FD_183957 | JGI IMG/M metagenome (GOLD analysis project Ga0209963, IMG submission 183957) | Wastewater bioreactor microbial communities from Cape Town, South Africa - Thiocy_cont_1000_biof (SPAdes) | ecosystem: Engineered > Bioreactor > Thiocyanate-remediating >...
CCGTTGACACCGAACTGATGCTGATACCGGACGAACTGGTGGCCGTACATACCGTCGCAACAGGGTTACCCGACACATTGGTCCAGCCTGAAACAGAAACGGGCGCTGCGGTGAAATTGAATTTGGCTGATACCTGGGCCTGCAGATAGGTAATGCTACACAAGCTCACGAGCCATACAAGGGCTACTGTCCTTTTAAAAAAGGTCATATGTTACAATTTAATTGTTGTAGGTAGATGAGAATTATAGGAAGACTGGTCGTCGGAGCAGCCCTTCGCAAAGACATAAGAATTCGAATGGATGATCAAGGACGGAAGAGCCCTTATTCGGGAGGTCCTGTACATGACAGGAGTACGATGGATCGGGTGGTGGCACAGGCATGCCTTTCCAGGGTTTAAACATGGTCAGAAAGTTATTAGGAGTAATGGAAAAAGGAAACGGATAAAAAGCGATATGCAAAACAATGAAACTTCCATTTCTCAAACAATAGAAGCGTCATTAGATTTTATAAGTGTGTTCTCTGAGCCAATAACCGTGTCGATCTATCCCATAAGCGTGCAGAAAATCTGTTACGGTTTTCCGCAGCACATACATTTTGCACGAGCGGCACGGCAACACCATCCCTCTTCTGCTAGATAACCAAAGCAGAAAATACTCCACTGGAGAACAAAATGTTCAATAAAAAAAATGGGATGCTAACTAATCAGTGTGGGTGGAATAAAGGAAATCACTGGGTAAGGGAAAATTTGTAGTGCAAAAGTAAATGAAAACCTTTCTATTATTTCATACTCTATAAAATATTTTTTTGAACAAGTGTAAATTAATCTTTAAGAAGCACCCAAATTTACCTTTTTCTGAATGTTCTAATTTTTTCTTTGACAAAAAAGGTGATGCGTAATCACTTTAAATATATCTCAAAAAACAAAGAGAGGGGTGAATAGTCTTTTGAATGTGCATTTCATTTATATCTTTTTAAAACATTTTGGAAAGTACCCAAAAAGTCTTTTCGCTATAAAAATCGACAGGCGACGCTTCTAGCACTGATCTACACCTTCAACATACAATTAACAGCCACAACGGTAGTAGTGATCAGGAGCCTGCAGTCGGAGGAGAAGGCACGGGATACCGTCTATGTGCTTGCTGCGGGCAAGGCGCTGGAAGCTTTTGCAGGCAATTGCTAATTCAAAGAAATGGGGTTGCAATTATAGCGACCCATTCACCCGTAGTATTACAAGAAGTCCCCCAAAAATGTGTGTGGAAGCTAAGAAGATCTGGGGCAGAAGCAATATTTACCCGCTCTTAACAAGACCTTAGAAAGTATTGGCGGATAACAGGGGCACGCAAGGGAATATATGGTGGCTGGACTTTTCTTTCTCTCCCGTCGCCCTCTGCATTTACTGCCATGACATCCGCCTACCAAAGAACTACTTCTCAGTGGTACCCAAAATACAGCAGCGGAGCAGTTTAGGCATGGATAAATGAGATTTAAGAAACTAATAAAGGCGCGTGAGCGATGGGAGCGACAGCCCGGAGGCCGAGGACTATAGCGGACAGCGCGACCTGTCGAGCGTAGCCCGCAGGGCACCCCTTAACGCGAAGAAGCACTTCGATGGGAAGAGGTCAGCGTGGCAACCTTGCCAGGGGTGGCTTGCTTGTTCATACCACGACGACGGGCGCCGGGTAAAGTCCCAAACCGGTAGCTATTGATAGGTATGACCACCCCCTGCTTGGAGAAAGGTCCGGGCCCTCTATGAAGCAATCTGTAATGAATGGTGCCTTTGACAAAATGGAACAAGCTGCGTAAAAATGCCTTCATATTCAAAAGATCACCTAAAATATGCCATTTATTACAATCCTGACTATCTGATGATTAGAAAAAATCCACATTCCTGTTTTTCCCATCTACGGAAGGATCTCGGAATACCTGCGTGCTAATGCCGTCAGTTCCTGCAGATACTCCTCCGTCACGGGCTGTCTGCCATCCACCAGGGCGCTGCCCACTCCGAAGGCTACCGCACCGGCCTTATGATAGTCCCGGATATTCTCCAGGTTGATCCCTCCCGTGGGCATCAGGGGGATATGGGACAGGGGCGCCCGCAGGTCCCTGAAATAAGCAACACCTACCGAGGCAGGAAAAACCTTTACGATGTCGGCGCCATTGCGATAGGCCGTGAGGATCTCGGTGGCGGTAAAGGCTCCGGGAATGCTGACCGCACCCGCCTGGCGGGTATACTGGATCGTCGGGATGTCCAGTGTGGGGGAAATGATAAACCGGGCGCCCGCATGAAGGGCCTGCCGGGCCTCCGTGGCGTCAAGCACTGTCCCCGCGCCTATCAGTAAATGGTTCCCCATCTTTGCCGTCAGGGATTTGAGGACCGAAAACGCATCGGGGGAGTTGAGCGTTATCTCGAGACACCGGATCCCCCCGGCATAGAGGGCGGCGGCAATACCGGATACGGCATCCGGACGGACACGCCGCAGAATGGCCACTATTTTATGCTTCAGTATCTCTTCCAGGACGGTCATGATATAAAAATAAGGTTTAGCAAATACTTGGCACTTATTAAATATTTTATTAAGTTTATAAACCAACACTAAAACTATCTGCGGAATGATCGCCCGGCCAACCATTCCATTCACTACTCAATTGAAGTACAGACTGATAAGCCAGCTGTATTTTTTTGGCACGGCCTCGTGTAACGACCTCAGCGAATCCCTGGGCAAAAGCGTCCCCCATGTCACCAAATCATTATACGAGCTCATCGATGCGGACTATATCGTCGAGAAGGGATATGCACCATCCAATGGCGGCCGGCCACCCCTGATCTATGCCCTTCAGCCGGACAGGATGTATATTCTTTCCGTATCTATAGACCAACTTTATACCCGTATAGGCCTACTCGACATGTCGAATCAGTTCATTTTTCCCATCGAGACCATCGAGCTGCGGCTGCTGAACAACAAGGATGCGCTGGCTATCCTCACAAAGACGCTGACCAGGATCCTCGGCCGCATGGGGAAGGACCGTAAGAAGATCATCGGCGGGGGCTTCAGCATGCCCGGCTTTGTCAATACCCGGATGGGCATCAACTTCACCTATCTCTCCACCAACAGCAAGGAAAGCCTGCGGGACTATCTCGAGCGGCATCTGCATATGCCCGTGTATATCGAGAATGACAGCAGCGTGCTGGCCCTGGCCGAACTAAAGGCGGGTATGGCTCAAAATCTACAGGACGTCATGGTCATCGACATCGGTTGGGGCATCGGGCTGGGTATGATCGTGAAGGGAGAGCTGTTCCGTGGACATACGGGCTATGCGGGCGAGTTGAGCCATATCCCCATCTCGGAGAGCAACACCTTATGCGAATGCGGCAAGCGCGGCTGTCTGGAGACAGAAGCGACCCTGCGTGTCGTCGCCCACCGTGCCATGGAAGAGATCAAAGCCGGAAGGATATCCAGTCTGAAAATAGTCGACAGTCCCGAAAAAATGAGCGAAGCCATCATGGCCGCCGCCAACCAGGGTGATCAATACGCCATCGGGCTGCTGACGGAAATGGGATTCAAGATAGGCAAGGCCATCGCCATACTCATACATATCGTCAATCCCGAGCTGATCATACTGGGCGGCAGAGGCGCCGAGGTCGGCAAGATATTGATCGCCCCCATCCAACAGGCATTGAACCAATACTGTATCCCCCGGCTGGCGGAAGACACGCGGGTAAAGGTCTCTCAGCTGGGTCATGATGCGTCGCTGCTGGCTGCTGCAGCCCTCGTAATGGAAAAATTCGGACAAACGGCTTTATAACGGCAATACAATTCGTTCCCTCCCTACCCCATCCCTGTGAACTTTCAACATTTGTCACGCTCTGTTTGGTAGCAGCATTTTATTTATTCATTCAAACTAGAGCTTATGAAAAGACATCTCAACCATCGGGTCCTTGCACCCGGCTTTATCCTCGTGGCCCTATGCATGACAGTGAGTGCATGGGCCCAGAAAAAGATCAGCGGCACCGTCACCGACGCCACCAGCCATCAGCCTGTCGTGGGCGCCACCATCCTTGTAAAAGGAACAAAGCTCGCCGCCACCACTTCCAACACAGGCGAATTTTCCCTCATGCTGCCGGCAGGCAGAAACAGGCTCGTCATTTCTTCGGTGGGTTTTGAAAGCATCGAAACGGATGTGACGGGCCCGGACAATCTGAACATTTCGCTGAAAGAATCGAGCGCCGTGCTGAACGATGTAGTCGTTACGGGCTATACCTCCCAGCGAAGAAAAGACCTGACAGGCGCGGTCACCATCGTGAATGTAGACAACCTGAACCGGCAGCCTACCAGCCAGATCGCCAACCAGCTCCAGGGACAGGCGGCGGGGGTCACCGTCATCGGTTCGGGTCAGCCCGGTGAAGCGCCGCAGGTACGCATCCGCGGTATCAACACCTTTGGCGACAACACGCCGCTGTATGTCATCGACGGCGTCCCCACGCAGACCATCACGGACTTCAACCCCAACGACGTGGCCTCGATACAGGTGCTGAAGGATGCGGGCGCTGCCAGCATCTATGGATCGCGCGCCTCCAACGGGGTCATCATCATCACCACCAAAAAAGGCCGGACGGGGCGACCGGTGGTGGCATACGATGCCTACTATGGCACCCAGACACCCAGACATGGCAATGTATTCCGGATCCTGAGCCCGCAGGACATGGCGCAATTGAAGTTCAACGCGCTGTCCAATTCGGGAACTCCCGTAACAGGCACTTCGGCAGACCCTCTATATGGCGTGGGTCCCGGTCCCGTGCTCCCGGATTATATCTTTCCCGAAGGCGCCAAAGAAGGCGATCCGTCCGTAGACCCGTCGCTGTACTATATCAACCCCAACTACACGGACCAGGGCGACTACAATAATTTCTATCACATCGTCCGGGCCAATAAAAGAGGTACGGACTGGTACCATACGGTGTTTGCCCATGCGCCGATCAACAGCCAGAACATCAGCGTCAGCGGCGCCACGGACAAGGCGAAATACCTAATGTCTTTTAATTATTATGATCAGCAGGGCATCCTGATGAAAACATATCTCCGGAAATATACCATCCGGGCCAACACTTCCTTCAATGTCTCGAAAGCCATCCGGGTGGGTGAGAACCTAAGCTATTCCATCTCCATGAACCCGCATATCGACGCGCTGCAGGCATACAGTGGGGTAGCTTATACATTCCGGGAGCAACCGATCATACCCGTCTACGATGTCAAGGGCAACTATGCAGGGAACTACGGGGGGCAGTTGGGAGATTCTCACAACCCCGTGGCTGTGCAGCAGCGTACTTCCAACGATCGCACGCAGGACAACCGCCTGTTTGGGAATGTGTATGCCGAAGCGGATATCGTCAAAGGGCTGACGCTGCGGACCAGCTTTGGCGGATCGGTGACCAATGGGCAGTCGCATTCCTTCTCATGGCCTACCTATGAGGACCAGGAAAACCAGCTTACCAACAGCTACACGGAAGACTCCTATTATGGCAATACCTGGACCTGGACAAATACCGTGCAGTATAATAAGGTATTTGCCGGGGTGCATAGCTTACAGCTTTTATTGGGTACCGAGGCATATGACTCTCATTCGGGTACGCTACATGGAACGACGTTTGGCTATTTTGTGTTCGATCCGAACTTTACGACCCTGACGACCGGCTCGGGATCGGTGCAGAGCGCCAGCACGCGGGCTTCGGAAGGTCTCTGGTCGCAGTTCGCACGATTCGACTACGGCTTTAAGGACAGGTACCTGCTCAGCGGCACCCTACGCAGGGATGGATCGTCGAAGTTCAAGACCCATCAGTATGGATGGTTCCCCGCCGTAACGGCCGCCTGGCGGCTGTCCGAAGAAGACTTTATGAAAGGCATCAGATGGCTCAGCGATCTGAAGATACGCGGCGGCTGGGGGATCATGGGCAACCAGATCAATCTCAGTTCCGACAATGCGTTCAGCACCTATATCGCCAACAAGGAATCTTCCTACTACGACATCACGGGGTCGAACAATTCCGTTACGCAAGGCTTCGAGCAGGGGCGGTTTGGCAACCCGGATGCCAAATGGGAAAAGGATATCAATACCAATATCGGATTCGACGCCACCCTATTCAGGGGAGCTATCAATATCACGGCAGACTACTACATGAAAAATATCAAGGACCTGCTGTTCAATCCCGAGCTGCCCGGGACCTATGGACGGGCTGTGGCTCCCTATGTCAATATCGCTCAAATGAAAAATACCGGTGTCGATATCTCCGTCAGCGGTCATGCGGATCTCACCCGTGACCTCAAGTTCGACGGTACGCTGACATTTACCACCTACCACAACAGGATCACCAAGGTCACCGACGACGTAGACTATTTCTATTCCGGTGATGGACGGACTTTTGGGGACAAGTTCATCAAGAACCAGGTGGGTCATGCCGTGGGATCTTTTTATGGCTATAAGATCATCGGTTTCTGGAACAGCGCGGATGAGATCACCCATGCCGATCAAAAGGCGCAGCAGACCACCGGTGCGTCTGACGCCACCTATCAGACAGATGAAGGCGTGGGACGGTTCCGCTATGCCGACGTCAACGGGGATGGGCAGATCACTTCCGACGACCGGACCTTTTTGGGCAATCCAAGTCCCAGCTTCAGCTATGGGCTCAACCTGGGGCTGACCTATAAGAATTTTGATTGCAGCATCTTCGTCTATGGATCACAGGGGAACAAGATCTGGAACCAGGTGAGCTGGTGGACGGATTTCTATCCCTCCTTCTCGGGGGCCAAGAGCCATATTGCGCTGTATGACGCCTGGACATCCGCGCATCACAATGCCAAAGTGCCCTTACCGGAAGTGCAAGGTTATGCAAGCACCAACGGCGTTCCGAACTCCTATTATATCGAGGATGGGTCTTATCTCCGGGCAAAGAACCTGGTGCTGGGCTATACGCTTCCCAAATCTCCCCTGTCCAGGCTGGGTATCGATAATTTGCGGATCTATGTACAGGCGACGAATCTGTTCACGATCACCAGGTACTCCGGCCAGGACCCTGAGATCAACGGCAAGGGTGTTACGGAATTCGCTATCGACGAAGGCTCCTATCCCAACACCCGCCAGTTCATCGCCGGTGTAAATCTTAAATTCTGATTGTCATCTTAAAAAAAGAAGTTATGAGATTCATTATAAATTATACCATACTACTGCTCTTTCTATGCTGCGGCTGCCGCAAGAGCTTTTTAGACCGACAACCCCAGGGTTCATTGCAGCCCGACAATATGGTAAGCAAGAAAGGGGTCAATGCGCTGCTGATCGGCGCCTATGCCGCCCTGGACGGACAGGATTATGATGAGGCCGCGGGCAATATCCAAAGCCTGGGTGGCGGCAATGCCTGGGCATGCGCTCCCAGCAACTGGCTCTTTGGCAGCGTCGCCGGCGGAGATGCGCATAAAGGCAGCGACGGGGGTGATCAGATCGTCATGATACCTATCCTCAATTTCAGCGTGGCGTCCAATAATTCCCTGCTGGATGACAAGTGGAAGGCCGTGTATGAAGGGATCACCCGGTGCAATTTCGTGCTAAAGACGCTGGAGCAGGTAAAGGATATGTCCAACGATGAAAAAACAAATGTCAAGGCGCAGGCGCGCTTTTTAAGAGGGCATTATTATTTTACGATCAAGCGTATGTTCAATAATCTTCCCTGGATAGACGAGACGAGCACCGACCTCAAGCCCATCAATACCGTCGATATCTGGCCGAAGATCGAGGATGACTTCAGGTTCGCCTACGACAGTCTTCCCTCCACCCAGACGGATATTGGCCGGGCGAATAAATGGGCGGCGGGGGCGTACCTGGCAAAGACCTATCTTTTTGAAAAGAAATATTCCGATGCGGAGCCTATCTTCACAGATGTGATCACCAATGGCAATACATCCAATGGGTTGACCTATGATCTCAATCCAAGCTTCGAGGACAATTACCGTCCTTCACAGGAGACGGCCAATCCGGAGGCGATCTTTGTCGTGGAAAATGCGGCCAATGCCATTCCCGGCTCCATCTCCAAGGCCAACCAGGGTGATATGCTGAACTTCCCGTATGGTACAGGCATACCCTTTACCTGCTGTGGCTTTTTTCAGCCCAGCATCGACCTGGTCAACTCCTATCGTACCGATGCCAATGGCCTGCCCTACCTGGACGACTACAACAGTCATCCCGTAAAGAATGACCAGGGGCTATTGTCCACGGATCCTTTTACGCCCGACGCCGGCAATCTCGATCCACGGCTGGACTGGACGGTAGGCCGCAGGGGCATCCCTTACCTGGACTATGGCGTGCATCCCGGCAATGACTGGATACGGGCGCAAAGCTATGCGGGCCCCTTCTCTCCTATCAAAAATGTCTGGTGGAATGTCAGCACCAATACCGACGGGGACAATTCACAATGGGCGCCCGGATCGGCCATCAATGTATTTGTCATTCGATTTGCCGACGTGCTGCTGATGGCGGCGGAAGTAGAAGCCCAGCAGGGGAATCTGGATGTGGCGGAAGGATATGTCAACCGGGTACGGCACCGTATAGCCGACAGACCGGGTAGCTGGGTGCATACCTATGTCGATGATACCAACCCTGCGGCAGGCTTTACCAATACGCCGGCCGCCAACTATAAGATCGGTCCGTATCCGAATGGCGCCTTTACCGACAAGGACTTTGCGTTAAAGGCCATCTATTTCGAACGGAAGCTGGAGCTGGGGATGGAGGGCTACCGATTTTTCGACCTGGCGAGATGGGGGCTGGCGGCTGCTACGTTGAACAATTATTTCCAGTTCGAAAGCCAGTATACGACCGATGTGGTGGGCGGCAAGTTTACGGCGAACAAAAATGAATATTGGCCCATCCCGCTGAATCAGATCGACCTGACCACCGTCAATGGCAAGCCGACGCTGACCCAAAATCAAGGATATAAATAAGATGCATATGCGAAAGATCAAGCTACTGTCTATTTTACTGCTGCTGGTAACCGTTGCCTCCGCACAGAACCTTCCCTGCCGTTGGGATGAACTGACCGCCAGCGACTGGCCCAGGGCGCTGGAAAGGTCTTCCCGTACCTGTATCCTCCCCATCGGCATACTGGAAAAACACGGTCCGCATGCTCCTATCGGATCGGACCTTATCCAGGTGAGGGAATGGGCCGCGAGGGCGACAAAAAAAGAATATGCCGTCGTCTTCCCGGATTATTTCTATGGCCAGATCAATGAGGCAAAGCACGAGCCGGGAGCTTTTGCCCTGCCGGAGAAAGTGGTCTGGGAATTACTGGAAAATACCTGCGATGAGATAGCGCGGAACGGGTTCAACAAGATCGTCATCGTGAATGTGCACGGAGGCAATCCTGAATTCCTTCGCTATTTCATACAGACACGCCTGGAGAAGCGGCATGACTATGCCGTCTATTATTTCCAGCCGGAACTGGACTCGACCTATAAGGCAGGCTATGCCAAATTGCATAAGAGCGATCCCGCCACCGACGGACATGCAGGGGAAAGAGAGACGTCTGTATTATTATATATGCGACCCGAGCTGGTAAAAATGGACAGCGCAACTATCGAGTCGGGCGCGAATCAACAGCGGCTATCTGTTCCGGGTGTATACACGGCCATATGGTGGTATGCTTCTTACCCGAATCATTATGCCGGGGAGGGCGCTAAAGCAACGCGGGAGCTGGGTAAATTTGTGACTGACTATATGGTGGGCTCTTTAGAAAAAGCTATAAAGACGGTGAAGGCGGACACCAAGACACTGGAGCTCCAAAAGGAATTCTATGACAAGGTAAAAGAACCTTAGATGATAAAATACCAGAATAGGATCGCGGCCAGGCAACCTGCGACAAAAGCTACAATAACGCCTTGAATGGTGGCAGGGTTTTCATTATTAAGGGCGGCATGGATCTTTTTCATAGTTGTGCTATTTGTACATATTGAATAAGGCAACCCGCGTGCCACCCGTATCAGATTGAAGATCAATACCTATTCCGTATGCCCCTTTCCCGATTTGAGCATATGATCCCAAATTGGGAAAGGGGATCTTTTTTTAAAATATTTTTCGGGAGGGGGGTAACAAGGTGTAGGGAGGGTTGATATAAGAGTACAATCACTCACACTAAAAAATAGGAATTATGAAAACGCAAAAAATCATCGCAGTTACTCTCCTCGCCGGAGCATCTTTTGTTATCAGCAACTCATCGTCCGCCCAGATCAGGCTGGGCGCCGTCAGCTCTACTCATCTCAGCTCAGCAGCGTCTGTCAATACGCCGTCCGTCAGCAATGCTTTGCGGACAACTACGGCTGCGACGACGGCTACTGTCAGTCATGTGAAGGCTGCTGGTACGGCTGAGGCGAAGGCTACGACATCCGCTGCTGCCAATACCGGCCACGAGGCAGAAGCGACCACCGTGTCCGCCAGCCACCAGGCCGAGGCCAAAGCATCGGCCGACAGCCGTCAGATTGAAGGTAAGACCTCTGCTGCCGTCAACAAGGTAAAGGATACAAAGGCAGACGCCAATGTACACAGCTCGACTTCCGCCCAGGCCAGCGGTTCGGCCAATGCCTCGAAAAGCTCTTCCGCCAATGTGGAGGTAAAAAGCTCAACCAGCGCTGACGTTCAGAAGCAATAAAACCCTATGTAACAACGGTGGCCGCCTTGGGGCGGCCACCTCTTTAAAGCCATCATCATGTACCGTTCTATCTTTATCGCACTGCTGGTGCTGCAAGTTCAGGTAGCTTTTACGCAAGACTCTACCACCCATCTCGTCGTTGGAGTTACGGGCAACTCCGCCATGAATTATTATGGCCGTGTCGACAGCCTGAAAAGCAAGGGGCTCTATCCTTTTGTCGGGGTCAATTTCAGCAACGGTCTTTATATCAACGCCAACTTTGTATTTATCCATAACAACCTGCAATCGCAGTATGCCGCCACGCTGGTGGAAGGAGGATATAATTTCCACAATAAGAAGAATACTTTATCGGGCAATCTATCCACCACCCGCTATTTTTATCAGAACAATACAGACCTTATCCAATCCGCCATCAAACAATCCGTCGCGGCCAGCATCACCCAGCTGAATAAGATCGTGAACATCACCATCGGCGGGGACGTCAAGTTCAGCAGCCAGGCCGATCCCGGCGCTCAGGCGGGTCTGGATCATATCATAAAATTCACCCGCGTATTCGGAAAATGCGTCATCGTCCTGGACCCTTCCGTATATGTATATGCGGGGACACAGCACTTCACACAAACTTATCTGCAACAGCAGCATTTCCTGCTCCTGCCGGCCGGCGAGGAGATGGTGACAAAAGACAGCCGGCAGTTCAGCATCCTGTCCTATGAAGCAAGCCTTCCTATGATCCTGGCCTATAAAAAATTCAATCTTATCCTATCTCCCGCCTATGCCCTGCCCCAGCATGTGCTGACGGGTAATGCCGCAGCCCTCTTTTACACTACCGCCACGTTGAAATTCACTTTATAATCGTAACTTCCGACATCGATATTTCATTTTATACTGAACTATACATGTTATGGAAGAGCATTTCAGTCGCATCGCCTCGCTTATAGGTGACCCTGTACGGGGACGAATACTCTGGGCGCTGATGGATGGCAAGGCCTATACGGCTACCGAGCTGGCTATCCAGGCTGACACTTCCCGGCCCAATCTCAGTATGCATTTGAAGAAATTGTCCGATGCCGGATTGCTCAATGTGGAGGTACAGGGCCGCCATCGCTATTACACATTTTCCCGGCCCGAGATCGCGTATGCGCTGGAGGCCATGGCCAACCTGCTGCCGGCAAATGAGCGGGTGAGAACCCCGCCCGCGGAAAAACTGCAACCCATCGCCTATTGCCGTCACTGTTATGATCACCTGGCGGGGCGGGTAGGCGTACAGGTGACAGAAAGCCTGTTGCGGCAAAAACTGATCGTCCATCGGGGAAAAGAGTTCGAAGTGACGGCCGCCGGTGTCAAATGGTTCGAAACGATGGGCATCGACTGCACCGAACTGCAAAAACAACGGCGCAGCTTTTCCAGGGTCTGTCTTGACTGGACGGAAAGAAAGCATCATCTGGCGGGATCGCTGGGCGCCGCCCTGCTGACAAAGATGCGGGGATCACACTGGCTGCGGCCGGGGACAGATGCAAGGGTATTTATCGTAACGGGGAAAGGGCAAAAAGCAATGAGCGAACTTTTCAAGATCGAGCTTTTTTAACAAAAGCTTGCGGGAGTAGGCATCCGCTGCCCGGATAATTATTTCTATTTTGTTGCATGCCTCCCCGCTACACTGTCTATGGAATAACCAGTCTGCTGCTATTTTCTACCGGAGCCGCCGCTCAGGATCTTCTACGCGGGAAGGTCAAGACCGGCCACGGGGCGGTCGCCCGAAGGGCCATCATTAGCCATTTTCAGTCCGAAGATACTTTATACCTGGATCGAAGGACTGAAAATCAGAAGGCCAGCGACGAGGTGATCATGTCCGTGAGCGTACAGAATATCTCTCAAAAGAAATACAATACTTCCGACATGGGTGGTAACTATAAGATACCTGCGAAAAGAGGCGATACCATCGTCTTTACATCCGCAGGCTATAAGCCTGATACCGCATTTGTCAGCGACTGGATGTTCGATGGACAGGAAGGTTATACGGTCTATATGGACCCCAATGTGGTGGAGTTGCCGACCGTACGGGTGGGCGATCTGAGCAACTATCAGCTGGACTCCATAAAAAGGAAGGAGGAATACGCGTACCTGGATCAGTTCCACAAGGTCAAGCTGGCAGGCGGCAAGACTTTTTCGGATGGCGTGGGGCTCAGCTTTAGCCCCATCGACTACTTCAGCCATGTGCAGGTCCAGCGGCGGCGGCTGAAAAAACGGCTGGCTCAAAATGAAAAGGATTATTATATCGACTCCCGGTGGTCGAGAGCCTATGTCGTCCGAGTCACGGGTCTGAAGGGCGACTCCCTGCAACTATTCATGTACCGCTACCGCCCCTCGTATGATTTCTGCCGCAAGGCTTCCAATGAGGATATTCTGCTATATATCAACAGCAGCCTCAAAAAATTTCTTAAAAAAGAAACTCCGGGTCATTAAACTGAGGGCTTTCCGTCGAGTCGTATGATCCTATGAATGCCAAGTTCCTCCGTCGAACACTGCCTATCCTTGGTGGATTTATTCTGTTGACCTCTTTCTGGGGTGAAAAAAGGCCGCATCGCATGCCGTATCGCGAAGCCGGGCTCACCGAAAAACAGGCCGCAGCCCATCTTCTTAGCCGTTTTACATATGGCGCTACTCCCGGACAGGTGGACGAGGTCGCCCGGATGGGACTGGAAAAATGGTTCGAGCAGCAATTGAAGGCAGACCTTCCGGAAGATTCCCTGGACGTGCAACTGGTCCCCCTCGATGCCCTGAAATTAAGCAATGAACAAATAGCATTGACATACCCCAAGAACGGGGAAGTGATCCGCATGGCCATCCGCGACGGCATCGTCAATAAGGATAGTGTGCGGGCGGATCAAAAAGCCTACAAGGATATCCTCAAAGATTATATGGATAAGAAGGGTTACAAACCCGAGAACGAATTGTTCCGTCAGCTGTACTGTCAAAAGATACTCCGGGCGGCCTACGCTCAAAACCAGCTACGGGAAGTGATGACGGATTTCTGGTTCAATCATTTCAATGTCTCTGTCACCAAGAACGACTGCGCCCAGTTCATTCCCGTCTATGAGCGGGATATCATACGTCCCGGCGCCCTTGGCAAATTCGGCGATCTGCTCAAGGCCACGGCCCAGTCACCCGCCATGCTGTATTATCTGGATAATTTCTCCAGCAGCGGTCCTATGGATGAAATGCGGGATGGGATGCGGCCGATACAAGTGGCCCGTACGGCCCAGGGGCTGAATGAAAATTATGCCCGTGAATTGATGGAGCTGCATACCATGGGCGTGGATGGCGGCTATACACAGCAAGACGTTACCCAGGCGGCGCGGGTGCTCACCGGATGGACGGTGCGGGAAAACGAATATCTTTTTACACCACGCCGGCATGACAAGGGCGAGAAAATGGTGTTAGGCAAGCATTTCGGTCCCGACGGCGGCGAGGAAGAAGGTCTGCAGCTGCTGGACATGCTGGCGCATCATCCTTCTACGGCGCATTTTATCTGCAGGAAGATAGCGGTCCGATTTGTCAACGACGATCCTCCGTCCGCCCTGATCGACAGGATGGCCAAGACCTTTACCAATAAAAATGGAGATATCCGTCAGGTGCTGCTGACGATGGTCTATTCCCCTGAGTTCTGGAGCGCCCAGGCCGTACGGGAAAAAACAAAGTCGCCATTCGAGCTGGCCATCGGCGCTGTCCGCAGTCTTCACGCAAGGATCGGGCAGCCCATGCAATTGTATAACTGGATCACCCGTATGGGAGAGAAAATGTATTGTTACCAGGCCCCAACAGGATTCCCCGATAAAGGACAGTATTGGATCAATACCGGCTCGTTGCTGAGCCGTATGAATTTTGGGCTGGCGTTTGCCGCCGGCAGGATACCAGGCGTCAGCTTCGACCTGGCCGCCCTGAACAATAACCATGAACCCGAGAGCGCCCAGGCGGCCCTGGTGACCTATTGTCATCTGATCATGCCCGAGCGTGATCCGGACCCGACGATCAAAAGACTGACGCCGATGCTCAATGATCCCAACCTGCCACAGAAGGTAAATGCGGCCGACTGCCAACAGGTCAGGGCAGGCATGGGCGAGACGGCTGTCACCACCGCACCTGTCCTTTCGCCGGGTGCGCTGACCCAGGTCGTAGGCATTATCATTGGTTCACCCGAATATCAAAGACGCTAAAACTAAATAGTATGGTCACGAGACGTGGTTTTCTTAAAGGTGGCGGGCTGGCGCTGTTGGGTGTCGGCATGATGGGCGGCATACCGGGCTTCCTGGCGGAAGCAGCCGCGCGTGACAAGATCGTGCGGCCTTACAAAAAGAGAAAAGTGCTTGTCTGTATCTTTCAAAGAGGTGCGATGGATGGGTTGATGGCGGTGACGCCTTTTACGGATGTCAATCTGCAGGCGGCCCGCCCTACACTTTTTATCTCCGCTGCCAAAGGCGGTAATGACAATCCGCTGATCGACCTGGACGGACGATTTGGCCTGCATCCTTCTATGAAGACGTTCGAACCGCTGTTCCGCGATCGGCGGCTGGCCATCGTACATGGTATAGGATCTCCCAACAATACAAGATCGCATTTCGACGCACAGGACTATATGGAGTCGGGCACTCCTTTCAACAAAGGCACTGCCAGCGGCTGGCTCAACCGAGCCGTGGGATTGCTGGGACATGACAGTCTCACGCCTTTCACGGCGGTGAGTCTCGGCTCTGCCCTGCCCAGGAGCTTTTATGGCGACAACCCCACCGTCGCCATCAGCAACCTGCAGGATTTTGCCATCCAGATGAAAGGCAATCCTATAGCGGCCGGCAAGGTGGCGAGCAGCTTTGAAGACCTTTATGATCAGACATCGCCAGGACTTTTGAAGGACACCGGGGAAGAAACCTTCGAAGCTGTAAAGATGCTGCAAAAGGCGGATACCCGGAATTACAAGCCGGATAACAATGCCGTATACCCGAACTCGCCGCTGGGCAATAACTTAAAACAAATTGCCCAGCTGATAAAGATGGACGTGGGGCTGGAGATCGCGTTCACCGAGTCCAATGGATGGGATACGCATTTCAACCAGGGGGCCGGCAACGGCATTTTTGCCCGTAATGCGGGTGATCTCAGCGGCAGCATTACGGCCTTCTGGACCGACCTGTCCGCATACCAGGACGATGTGACGGTAATGACCATGACGGAATTTGGCAGGACCGTGCATCAGAACGGTACGGGCGGAACAGACCATGGCCGGGCTTCCTGTAATTTCATTTTAGGTAATGATGTCAATGGAGGGCGGGTCCACGGCAGCGTAGACACCCTGGTCCTGGAGAACCTGGAAGATCGCAGGGACCTGAAAGTAACGACGGACTTCCGTTCCGTATTCAGCGAAGTGGCCGACAGGCATCTGCGGCTTGGCAATGACAATGCACTCTTCCCTGAATGGAATGGAACGCATATCGGGATGATGAATCCCCTGTCATAGATTCCCTTTCTTCATTTCTTCGAAGGCGTAGTTGGCGGCCCTTGCCGTCAGCGCCATATACAGGATGGAGGGACTTTGATTGGCCGTGCTGGTCATACAGGCCCCATCCGTGACAAATACATTTTTACATTGATGGAACTGATTATGCCCGTTGAGAAGAGAGGTCTTTGGGTCTTTGCCCATCCGGCAGCCACCCATCTCATGGATATCCCTGCCCGGCGCCCAATGATTGTCATATGACCGGATGTCCTTTACGCCGGCGCTGTCCAGCATCTCGCTGGCCTGTGTGAGAAAGTCTTTTAAGAGCCGTTCGTCATTGTCGTCATACCCTACGGAGGTCACCAGCAGGGGAATGCCCCACTGATCCTTTTTGTCCTTGCTGAGCGCTACATGGTTCGTCTCCTTGGGAACCGTCTCGCCCTGCATATACATATACATCCCCCATTTGCCGGGTTCGCTCATATTCGCTTTATAATCGGCCCCGATGCCTGCCCCTGCGGGCTCGATACCCCTATTCCGATAGGCGCCGGAGAAAGCCATATATCCTCCCACAAAATCCATATCGTTCTTACCCAGATTGCGGAAATTGGGCATCATACATTCGGTGGTGCGGCGTCCATAATAATATTTGTCTTCAAAACCTTCTATGCTGCCGCCTACGGAACCGCGATAGTTCTGAAAGCAGATATATTTTCCCAGCAAGCCGTTGTCATTGCCAAAGCCGTTGGGGAACCTGCCGGATGTGGAGTTCAACAGAACAAGGTTGGTATTGAGCGCAGAGGCGTTCATAAAGATGACGCGGGCATAATAGTCTATTTCCTCTTTTGTATTGGCGTCGATGACCTTTACACCCACTGCCTTGCCTTTCTTTTCATCGTAGATGATGGAATGCACGACAGAGAAGGGGCGTATGGTAAGATTGCCTGTCTTTTGCGCCCATGGTAAGGTGGAGGACACCGAGCTAAAATAGCCGCCAAAAGGACATCCACGCATACAAAGGTCCCGCGCCTGGCATTGTCCCCTGCCCTGCTTGATATGTATGTCCCTGGCTTCCGTCAGCTGGGCCCAGCGTCCCTGGATATAATAACGATCTTTGTATTTTGCCTCTATTCTTTTCTTTATTTCTTTTTCGGCACAGTTGAACTCGAAAGGCGGAAGGTACTCTCCATCCGGCATGGAGTCGATGCCATCCTTGTTGCCGCAGATGCCGGCGAATATCTCCACATGCGAATACCAGGGCGCGATCTCGTCATAGCTGATGGGCCATTCGATGCCGTATCCATCCCGTGCGGGAGAAATGAACTCATTGCTGCTCCATCGCGGACAGGCGCGTCCCCAGATAAGGGATTTCCCCCCCACCTGGTAGCCCCTGATCCATTCGAATGGCTTATCCTGGACATAGGGATGATCCTTGTCCTTGATAAAAAAATGGGCAGTATCTTCCCCAAAACCCGCAGCTTGTGTGATAAGAGGATTTTCTTCTACGAACGACCGGGGCATCTCCCCTCTGTGAGGGAATTCCCAGGATCGCATATTAGCTGTAGGATAGTCCTTGAGATGTACGACACTCCGGCCTCTCTCCAGGACGAGGGTTTTCAGTCCCTTTTCGCATAATTCTTTAGCCGCCCAGCCTCCGCTGATGCCGGACCCGACGACGATGGCGTCATAATTATTCATATGGCAATATCGACTTACATGTTAAAATACTCGGCGACGATCTTGCCATCCTTGACCTGGTACACACATAATTCCGTCATATCCATTTTACCCTTCCCCTTCATGGTCACGTTCATAGACATAGTGACGGCAAATGAATTGCCGGCTATCAATGGTTCGGACACTTTCATATCGTGGTATTCTTCGACCATGGATGCCCATTTCTCGCCTTTTTTCAGGATGGCATCCAGCCCCTTGGTTTCTTTCTGAAATTCCGGTGTTCCATGCGGCTCGATGCTGATGGCATCTTTTGCAAATAACTCTTTCTGAGCTTTTTCAAAATCACCCTTGCGACAGATGGCTACCAGGCGGCTGGCAACCTCTTTCGTAGTCATAACGGCTTCTTTCGTAGTCATAAAAAAGTTTTAGGAAAGTTACTGCAATTCCGGTGCCCGGGGAAATTCAATATTGTTGATCAGCGTATATTTGCGGGACAATAGTTCACCCGGGCCAGGACCGGGGATAAAACAGACAGGAAGCCCGTCAGGAATTAATAATTATAAAAAAATATCTCCCAAACAGGTTATTACCATAACTTAGGGCATGCGAAATCCAGTTGTTTGCCTATGCTGCGCCGTCATTCTGCTGACAGCTTGCAATACCCAGCATGATTATGACAAGATATTCAAGGACCCGCTCCTTTACTCCAATACCGTGCATGAGCTGAATACGGTGGTAATGGGCAATAACTTCGGTCCTATTGTAGCTTCCCGTAATTATATGTATGCCGCGGTAGCGGGTTATGAAGCGATGGCCGCGGGCAATCCCGACCAATATCAATCATTAGGAGGACAGCTCCACGGGCTGAAAGTTATCGCCAGACCCGGGAAGGAAAAGAGCATCGACTATGAGCTGGCGTCCCTGCTGGCATTTTGTAAGCTGGGAGAAGCAGTGACCTTTCCCGAGGGTAGCATGCGGCTATATACGGACAGCCTGAAAAAAATGGCCAGGGATCATGGTATGCCCGACGATATGTACAACAACACCCTGGCATTTGCGGATACCGTGGCAGCCGCCATCATGAGCTGGAGCCAGAAAGACAGGTACAAGGAGACAAGGGGTGCGCCGGAATACACCGTCAAGGATTCTCCCGGCAGATGGGTCCCTACTCCTCCCGCCTATACCTCTGCCATGGAGCCACACTGGAGCACCATCCGGTATGTGGTGATGGACAGCATCGACGAGTTCATGCCTCCTCCTCCCTATGCCTTTAATGTCACCGACAAGAACAGTCCTTATTATAAGGAGGTAAAGGCTATCCAGAATAAGGTAGACAGCCTGACGCCGGAAGAGACCAATATCGCGGATTTCTGGGATGACAATCCCTTTAAGCTGAATGTATCGGGGCACCTGATGTTCGGGACCAAAAAATTCTCGCCGGGCGGTCACTGGATGAGTGTTGCCGGCATCGCGGCGAAAAAGGCGGGCGCAGATTTCGAGACCACCGTCCTGGCCCACGCCAAGACGGCGATTGCCCTTTTCGATGCCTTTATCCAATGCTGGAATATAAAATATATCTACAATACGGTGAGGCCCGAAACCGTGATCAATAAATACTTCGATCCCAACTGGCGGCCACATTTGCAGACCCCGCCCTTCCCGGAATATACCTGCGGTCATTGCACCATTTCGGCGTCCGCGGCAGAGGCGCTCACCAGCGTCTTTGGAGATAAATTCGCTTATACGGACACGACCGAGCTGGAGTTTGGTATCAACAACAGATCGTTCCCATCTTTCAGGGATGCAGCGCTGGAGACCATGAACTCGCGTTTTTTCGGAGGCATACACTTCCGTTACAGCACGGTGGTCAGCAATCGCATGGGTACTCAGATCGGCAAGCTGGTAGCAGACAGGCTGAAGATGAAGAAATGATCATATTTTTTCTGAAACTATTTCCCTGATCTGGCCATTGACCTTGACCTTTACCTGCTTTGGTGTTGGCGAGGCTATGCGATAACGGATGACCTTTCCATCCTTCCATTGCATGTCTACCGTGAAATTACCCCTGGCCTTCAGGCCTGTGATCTTGCCGGAGCTTTTCCATGTATCGGGGATGGCAGGCAGCAGGTCGATAAAGCCCGCATGGCTTTGCAGCAGCATCTCTGCAATACCGGCCGTAGCGCCAAAATTCCCATCGATCTGGAAAGGCGGGCCCGCAGAAAACAGATTGGGATAGACTCCTCCACCCGCGCCATAGTTCATATTTGTCTTGAGCGTGGATTTCATCATCTCAAGCAGTAGCTTATAGGCCCTGTTGCCGTCATGCAGTCTTGCCCAAAACAACAGCTTGTAGGCGATGCTCCAGCTGGGACCGTCGTCCCCGCGTACTTCCAGCGTTTTTTTACAGGCTTCTGCCAGGTCCGGCGTCGTCTCCGGCGTGATGAGATCGGCGGGATAGAGCCCGTACAGATGAGAGACGTGACGATGCTGCGGCTCGGGCTCTTTGTATTCTTTCATCCATTCCATCAGCCGGCCGTCGCTGGCGATACGTCCCGGAGGTGGGAGCAGCGTAAGGGCCTTGTCGAGTGTATCCCGGAATGCCGCATCCCTGTTCAATAATTTTCCAGCAGTGATGACATGGTTGAATAGTTCCCGTATGATCTGGTTGTCGATGGTAGGCCCCATGCAGATGCTGGCGTTGTTGCCATTGGGCAGCGTGAACCAGTTCTCGGGAGAGGAAGAAGGCGATGTTACCAGCCAGCCTGTTTTGGGATCGGTGATCAGCATGCTCTTATAGAATTGTGCGGACCCTTTCAGAACGGGATAGATATCGGCAAGGTATTTTGTATCACCCGTAAAAGCATAGTGCTCCCAAAGATTGTTGCATAGCCAGCCGGACCCGCATTTCGTCACGCCCCAGGAAGCGCTTTCTCCCGGCTCGGTAAATCCCCAAAGATTGGTAATCACGTGAGCTACCCAGCCCTCAGCATGGTAATAGGCTTTGGCCGTCCTCTCTCCGTTGGACACCATTCTCTTCACGAGGTCTGCCAGGGGAAGGTTCAGCTCGGACAGATTGGAGACCTCCACGGGCCAGTGGTTCATCTGCACATTGATGTCCAGGTGCCAGTCCCCGTTCCAGGGAGTCTGTACCTGGTTGGCCCATAGTCCCTGCAGATTGGGAGGAAGCAACCCAACCCGTGTGCTGCCAATGCTGAGATAACGCCCGAATTGATAGAATAAGGATGGAAGCCCATTATCTGCTCCGCCCGATTCGCGAAAGGCGATGATGCGCCTGTCCGTGGTCAGACTGCTGTCTGCCGTGAGCCCGCCCAGATGGAATTGTACGCGGTCGAAGAGCTTTTTGTAATATGCGATATGCTGTTGCTTTTGGACGGTGTAGGCTTTCATTTCCGCCACCGCCATGGTTTTTCGTATTTTCTCTTTATAAGCAGGATTGCGCCAGTCCGTCCCTGCCGACAGATAAATGATCACCTCGGTGGCTCCCTGTACCGTCAGCGCATCCTTTTCCGCATGCATCGTTCCATCCTTCAGACGCAGATCCATACAAGCCATATAGCGCATACCTTTCCCGTCGATGCCGTTATCAAGCTGCCCTTCCATGACCAGGGTATTACCTTTAGCAGAGACGGTGGCCCTTTCGGGGCGGCTTATCGATAAATGGAGATTTAGTCCACCGGGCTTGTCCGCGGTCAATCGTATCATATCTACATCATCTCCAAAGCTGGTGAAATATTCACGGGTATAAGAGGTGTTACCCACTTTGTAATGACAGCGGGCGAGGGCGTCGTCCAGCGAAAGTTCGCGTCTATAGTCCGTAAAGCCTGTGTCCTTGTATTGGTAGGTGATATCCAGGTTACCCAAGGTCTGAAAGCATCCCCAGTTGGCGCCACCGGAGCCTTTGCCCTTACAGATAAAGTACTGGTCGACGATCTTTTGGGCCTCGTCGTTCTTCCCTGTCCGTATCAGCTGTCTGATCTCGGGCAGTCTTTTATATGCGTCGTAGTTGTTGGCGTCCTGTGGCGCGCCGGACCAGAGTGTAATATCGTTGAGCACGATATTTTCGTGTGTGACGCCGCCGTCTGGCATCATACCCAGCCGGCCATTGCCAAGGGGGAGGGTCTCTTCCCACTGGTGGGCTGGCTGGTCATACCATAAATGTAACGGCGGCTGTTGTCCAAATGTAGTCAGTGCCTTAACCAGGAATATTGGTAGAATAAAACGGGTCTTTAACATGACCCCGAAATTAGTGGAATGCATTTTTGGGGAGAATAGACTATCCTGCAAAAAGAATGGATAATTTTATTGCTCCTGTTCCTTACACCCTCGTCAATTTCACGGGAGCCGTATGGTTGGCGTTCCATTGACAGACATACAGGCTCTTCTCATCATCCACACATACGTCATGGCCATGCTGAAAGACAGGGTTGGCCGCGGCCAGGGTCGGCTGCAGAACACCGTTCTTATATACGGGCGCTGCGCCACCGGGATTGGAAACGACCTTATTGCCGGCGTCCAAAACAGTGACAAACCCGGAATCGCCGTCCAGCTTCTTGCCATTGGCGTCCTTTGACCAGCAGATGCCTGCGTAGATGTTCTCTCCGTCCGGTACTGCCCTGCATACATACATACCGGGGAGGTCTACGCGCCGGATGAATTTCCCGTCCATGGTAAATATCTTGAAGCAGTTCTCTTCCCGGGAAGTGCAGATCAACGTAGGGTTGTTCTTATCCCGAAGGTCGACGCAGATGCCGTGGGCATTTACGAGGTTATGATCCGGGTTGGCATTATGATGTCCTCCGAAGTGACGGAGGTACTGGCCCTTGCTGTTGTATTGTATGATATAGTCGGACCCGTAGCCGTCTGCAACATAGATGTCCCCGTTGGGGGCAACGGCCGTCTCGGTGGGCTGGAAATATTCATCGTCCTTATAGATGCCGATGGTCCTGGGGTGACCGAGGGCAAATATCAGCCGGCCCGTGAGGTCTGTTTTCACGACCAGCCCTGCCTGGCGTTGGAACCCGCCATTCCTGTCCTGGTAGAAGCCACAATCCGTGATCAGCAGGAAATCCTCTCCCCCTTCTTTGGAAATGGTCAGGCCGTGACCACCGGGAAAAGAATTACCCCAGAAATCCAGGAGCTTACCGGATTTGTCGAAGACGAGGATATTGTTCTTGGTGCAATCGCCCAGCATGATCAGGCGTCCCTTGCTGTCCTGCACCATCTCGTGGCAGTTGGCCAGGGGAGTGTTGTTGACGCTGATCTTGGCCCAGCCCTTGTCCACCTTATACGTAAAGGCGCCGTGGCCGACGGTGGGTTCTTCCGGCTGACGGTCTTTATGCAGAATGGCGAAGGTAGAGGCTGGCGTTGCAACCGCCAGGGCGGAAGCCATGGCTGACTGACGGATGAAATCTCTTCTGGATGGCATGGTAGGATGTTTTAGACTTGCTGATATGTTTAAACAAACTTACCTTTTTTTTCAATATTTGCCATCAGGATTCTTTTAGCCCGGCGCAGGCAAAGGATACGCACGTCTCCGTGCCCATATTCTCCGCGCTGTGGATATAGATCTTGCCGTCATTATGCTCTACAAACTGCCGTACGAGATAAAGCCCGATGCCGGTGCCTTTTTCCCGGGCGGTGCCATAGGTAGAGAGGGATGGCCCGGACTGTTCAAAGAGCGTAGCCAGCTTTGGGGCCGGGATCCCCACCCCATTGTCCTTTACGTGAAGGGTAACCGTGTCGTCGGAAAGGGTATGAAAAAGACGGATCGTCCCGCCGGGGTGGGTGAATTTGACGGCATTGCCGATGATGTTCTGAAAGATGATCTTCAGTTGCTCTTTATCGCCATGTATGGTCACCCCGGTGGTGACCTCGTTGGTCATCGATATCTTTTTTTGACCTGCCAGATAGGTATATACGGACAGTACTTCATCGATGATCTGTGAAGGATCGACCTCTTCCTTTTTGGGGACGATACCGGGTCCGGTGAGCTGGGTGGTGACCCACTGCAGCAGGTTGTTGAGCATATTATTGTTGAGGATCACCTGCCGGTAGAACAGGTCGTATAATTTGTTCTTCTCTTCTTCGGGCAGATTGCGGGCCTTCATCAGCTCCAGCATCTGCTGCATGGCGGCCATGGGGCTCCGGAGATCGTGGCTGATGACCGAGAACATTTGATCTTTCAGCTGATTGGATGTCTCCAGCTGCCTGCTCAGCTTATGCGTTATTTTATAGTTCCGGTAGAACATCAGCGCGAGCCCTATCAGCAGGGCAGCCAGCAGACAGGCTCCTATCAATAGCACCGTCCTCAGCTTGATGGTCCGCTGATCCGCGCCCGAAAGGTCTTTTAGCTGCTGGTTCTCTTTTTCCCGTTGCTGTAATTTCAAAAAATTCACGACCTGTTCGCGGCTGTCACTATAGAGACTGTCATTATACAGTTTGTCGACGACCATGCATTCATGGGCCTTCTGGTATTGGTGCAGGGCGGCATAGCTGTCCGCCAATATTTTCGCAGCCCGCTCCGCATCCCATTTGGCATGTATCTGTTGCGCGAAGTTCAGACTTGCATGCGCCTGGGCGGCGGCGGAGTCGAACTGTCCGCGGGCATAGGATACCTGGGCCAGTCCCGCATAGGCAAATGTTTTTTCCCAACTGTCATTGGCTGCGCGCGGGTCGCTCAACAATTGTCTATAATATCTGACCGCCGTATCGAACTGCTTCATATGCAGCCAGGTTTCACCCAGCCTGTTGAGGGCCATCAGGGAGACATGACGTCCCTTGTCGGAGACCATGGCCCGGTTCAGATAGGTCAGCGCTTTGGCAAACTCGCCCGTCTGGTCGAAGCAGATACCGGCATTGAACAGATAGGCGGAAATATGGGAGGAGTCCCCATCGGAGCCTGCGAGGTCCACCGCCTTCCTGAACTCCTGCAACGCGAGGTCATACTGGTCATGTCCCAGATAGATCAGCCCAATGCCATTGCAGGCGGAAGCAAGATTGGGCTTATCCCCCGTCCGCTCCGCCAGGGCCAGTCCGCTGGTGGTATATTTCAGGGATTGCTCATAAGAGCCTTTTATATAGTAAGCTTTTCCAAGAAAGATCAGCGCCCGGGTCAGGGCAGGCTGGTCCCCTATCTGGTCCGCTCTTTCACGTGCCTTGACGCTGTATTGTATGGAGCTGTCGGGATTGATATATAACAAACGATCTGCAGCCTCGTTCAGGCGGAGAAGCATACTGTCCGTAGTCTCCTTGTAAGGAGACTGAGCCGGCAGCAGATGGCTGATCGACAGCAGTAGCAGAATTACGCTCAGGTAGCCAAGCGTTCGGGTCAGTGAGTGTTGCAATCAGGTCAGGTTTTTTAAGGTCCTTCCAGGGATCAGGCAGATGCCGGCTATTTTAACGTTACAGAGACTCCTTAAATTATAATTTTAAGCAAAACTATCTACCGGGGACTTAAAAAAAATAAGTGTTTATACCTAATAAATCGGATTGTTCCGGCGTTATTGAATGCCGGGCATGACTTCCGCGTTAAAAGCCTACGGATGTAAACTACCCACCTGTACCCAATGAAGACCCCATTCAACAACCTGCCGTCAGATGTCAACCTGCATCAGCAGACAGCTCACTATCATCTGGAAGTCAAAAGAAGATCCGATAAGCTGATGAACTTTTTTCTGATCGGGTTCTTCCTCACAGGTCTGGCGCTTGCATCCTGGTTCGATACGTGGATCATCGCGCTTGGCGTAGGCGGTATCTGCCTGCTGGCCTATTATTCCGTCAAATGGGCGCTTCCGGAATCCAACCTCTATCAATATGTATTGAGCGCCGTATTTGGCATTTTTATGGCGCAGTACATCTACCAGATGCATGGTCTGTTCGAGATGCATTTCTTTGCCTTTATCGGCTGCGCCCTTCTCATCACCTATCAGAACTGGCGGCTGCAGATACCTATCCTGGTCATTGTGATATTACACCATGCCATTTTCAATTACCTGCAGTACTCAGGCAACACCAATATCCATTTCACAAGACTGGAATATCTTGACCTTACGTCTTTTGTCATACATATAGTGCTCACCGCTATCATTGTCTTTATCTGCGGGCTATGGGCCTATCAGTTGAAAAGGTCCGGCGCCATACAGGTCCGCCAGGCCGTAGAAATGGGCAAGATGCAAAAGGAAGCCATTTTGCATGAAGAAAGAAAGAAGAATGAAGAGATACTGGAACAGGCCTATCTCAATGCGGAAAGAGCCCGGCAGGAGGCTGAGAAGGCCAGCCAGGCAAAAAGCGTTTTTTTGGCCACCATGAGCCACGAGATACGGACGCCCATGAATGGGGTCATCGGGATGTCTTCCCTGCTGACCGAGACGCCGTTGACCGAGCAGCAACGGTCCTATGCAGAGACCATCGCCACCTGCGGAGAGACCTTGTTGAATGTCATCAATGATATCCTGGATTTCTCCAAGATCGAATCGGGCGGTATGGAGCTGGAAGAAGAAGATTTCAATCTGCATGAAAGCATCGAACATATACTGGATATATTTGGCATGCGGGCAGCGCAAAAAGGCCTGGAGCTGCTCTACCAGGTGGACACCGACGTACCCATGTATATAAGAGGTGATGATCTCCGTCTGCGCCAGATATTGACCAACCTCGTAGGGAATGCCATGAAGTTCACGGAGCAGGGTGAGATCTTTATCCGGGTGCGTAATGCCGGCGCGTGGCTGGATAATTCCATGGTGCTGGAGTTCGAGGTAAAAGATACCGGTATCGGCATCCCTGCCGACAAAAAAGAGCGTCTTTTCAAAGCTTTCTCGCAGGTGGATACGTCCACTACCCGTAAATATGGAGGCACCGGTCTTGGCCTGGCCATCTCCGACAAGCTGGTCAAGCTGATGGGTGGCGAGATAAAAGTAGAAAGCAGTCCGGGTAAGGGCTCTACCTTCTATTTCACCATCACCACTCATGTAGGCAATGGTGTTGTTCCGAACTATACCAGCAACGGCCTTTCCGCCCATGCAGGCAAGCGCGTCCTTATCGTGGATGACAATCAGACCAACCGCACTATTCTGAAAAGCCAGCTGGAATACTGGAACCTCCTGCCCGTAGCCGTCGTATCCGGTGAAGATGCGCTGCGACGATTGAAGACAGAAAGCTATGATCTTGTGCTGACGGATATGCAGATGCCGCTGATGGATGGTCTGCAACTGTCAAGGGTCATTCGTGAAAAACATCCCAATCTCCCCATCATCCTGCTCAGCTCCGTGGGCGATGAATATAAAAAAGCGCATTTGCATCTGTTCAGCGCCATCATGACCAAGCCCGTGAAACAGCAGCTGATGTATCGGAATATACTTTCGGCATTCCAGAATCACCCCGTACAAGCACATGAAGACCGTTCGTTCCAACCCAAGCTGTCGGCCGGCCTGTCTGAGCAGCACCCATTGAAAATACTGGTGGCGGAGGACAATGTCATCAACCAGCAGGTGATCCTGCATATTTTACAAAAGCTGGGTTATGAGCCCAGGATCGTGTCCAATGGCCGCGAAGCCGTTTACACCATGCTGGAGGATGCCCATGATATTATTTTCATGGACCTCCAGATGCCCGAGATGGATGGGCTGGAGGCCACGCGTCTGATCCGCCAGACATCCAGGACACAACCTGTGGTCATCGCGCTCACGGCCAATACGATGGAGGGTGATGAGGAGGAATGTCTGAGCGCCGGCATGAACGACTATATCGGCAAGCCTATCAAGCTGGACGAGCTCGTGGAAAAACTCCGCAAATGGAGCCATGAGCTATTCGCCCGAAAGACCGCGGCCGTCTAATGATCCGACAACAACATGGGGGCGGGTTTCCCGGAGGACTTCTTTCGACCCGTCATCAACAGCAACGGCAGGGCCAGCAAAAAAAACAATCCTATAAGCAGATAGGCATCTCCAAAGCTCAATGCATTGGACTGACGGGTAACGGTGTTATCCAGCAGCCTCAATGCGCGATCCTGCGCATCCGCACCCGTGATGCCTTTGGCAGCAAGATAACGGGTATAGCCCGACAGTCTTTCCGTCAGCAACGGATCGCCCGGGACAAGATGGGATATAAGATCCGTACGGTGTACTGCATTGCGATTGGTCAGATAGGTATTCACCAGCGCGATGCCAAATGACCCGCCCAACTGACGCATCATATTATTCAGGGCTGCTCCCTGCGGCATATCTTTTGGCTCCAGTCCCGAGACAGCCAGCGTGGTCAGCGGCACCGTGACGATGGCAAGGCCCACGCCTCTCCATATCAGTGGGATGAAAATATCTTTTTGTCCTGCTTCCAGGTTCAGACGTGACATCTGCCAGCTAAAGAGGATGAATAAGGTCATCCCGGTGGTGATCATGACCAACGGCGAAATACCTCTCTGTAAAAGCCGTGCGGAGATCATCAGTCCTCCAATGGCCAGCAAGGCGCCGGGCAACAGCAATAATCCCGTCTGGGTAGGCGTGAAGTTCAACAGCCGCTGGGCAAAGACGGGTGTAATAAAGACGGAGGTAAAGATACCTACGCCGGACACGAAGGTAAAGATGCCTACGCCGGACACGAAGGTAAAGACAGCGGCAATGCTGAGATTACGGCTTTTCAGCACAGACAGGTTCACCACGGGATTTTTGACTCGCAGCTCCCACCAGATAAAGAGGAAGATACCTACAATGGCCGTAACCGTGAGATAGATGATATAGCCGGTGTCGAACCAGTCTTCCGCCTCTCCCCTCTCCAGCACCGTCTGTAACGAGCCTACACCAATAGCGAGTAGGATAATACCGGTCCGGTCGATCCTTCCCGTCTGCTGTTTGTCCGCAGGCTCCGTCAGCAGCATGGAGCAAAGTACGGCGACGGCGATGCCGATAGGAACATTGATATAGAATATCCAGGGCCAGGAATAATACTCGGTGATGAAGCCACCCAGCGTCGGACCGATGGTAGGCCCAACAAAGACCCCTATCCCAAAAAGAGCGCCGGCTACATTCCTTTTCTCTACCGGGAACAGCTCGAACACGATGGCCTGCGATACGGACAGCAGTGCGCCGCCGCCCATGCCCTGCAGGAAACGGAAGGCCACCAGCATCCAGATACTAGTGGCCTGTCCGCAAAGAAAAGAACAAAGGGTAAAAAGGATCACCGACCCGATATAATAATTGCGCCTGCCCAGCTTCGCCGCCAGGAAGCTGGTGATGGGAATGATGATCACATTGGCGATGGCATAGGAAGTGATGACCCAGGAGGTATCTTCCAATGTTGCGCCCAGGTTGCCGCTCATATGCGAAAGAGCGACATTGACGATGGACGTATCGATCAGCTCCATCATGGCGGCGCCGATGACGGTGATCAGCAGGATATTTCTTTTAAAGGAGTTCATTCTGCGGCATTCATAAGTTTTAAGGCTTCGGCGGGAGAGGACAGGGATAGCTGGTATACGTACGCAGTATTCCCAACGTGGATCTCGTAGTTATTTTCAGCCAGCGCTTTGAGGAGATCTTCTGCCACCTGGCGGGGAGGAATGCCATTTTCGCCGCCGATGACTTTTGAGAACTCTGTATTTACCAGGGGCGGCATCAGCTCGAATACCCTGACATTCGGGGCGGTCTTTTCCAGGGTCAGTCTCAGTGTCCGGGTATAGGCATGCAAAGCCGCCTTGCTTGCCGCATAGGTTGCCAGACGGCGGCCGGGGGCAAAAGCTACGATGGAACTGACGTTGACGATGGCAGCTTCTTTCTGTCGTTTGAGAAGGGGCAGCAGTTTTTCCGTGAGCCGTATAGGCGCCAGGTAGTTGGTCTGCATTTCTTCGGCTGCCTTTTCCGCGACATCGATCTCGTCTCCGAGCTTGTAATAATAGGCTTTGCCCGCATTGTTGACGACGATGTTCAGCCCGGGGAAATCTTTATTGATCCTTGTTACCAGCTCATCTACTTGTGCCGGGTCGGTGACATCGCTGAGGATGCCGGTGGTATTCTTTAGCCGGGCAACGGCTGTCTTCAGCCTGTGTTCGTCCCTGCCAGTGATGATCACCTGGTTGCCTTTTTCGGCGAATAAAGCCGCCAGTTCGAATCCGATGCCTGCGCTACCGCCTGTGACGAGGACGGTGTTGTTTGTTGTGTTCATGATTGTAGTTTTTATTATTTTAAATATACCGATCGGTATATTTTTATACAAAAAAATAGCTATTTCAGTTCGCGTATCATTTTTTCCACGTGTTCCATCACCTGGCGTCTGTATTGGGGCCTTCCTGTCACCCTCGACACCATGATCCCGCCTTCGATAGTGGAAATGATGGATAGGGCTGTCTGCTCGGGGTCCTTTATTTCCCTGAATTCCTTTTTCTCTATGCCTTGCTGTAAGAGGGATATGATATAGTTCTTCCAGTTGAGGATCACGTCTACCACTTTTTTCTTGAGGGCTTCGTGGGTATCGTCCGCCTCGACGGCTGTATTGAGGATAGGGCATCCGCCTTCGGGGAAGCCTTGTATGCTGCCGTTATATACATCCACATAGACGAGCAGCTTTTCCCGGACCGTCTTTTTCTTATCCATCTCCGCCCGGATCATGGAAGTGACCTTGTGTACATTGTAGTCAAAGGCGGCCAGCGCCACTTCGTCCTTGTTGGCGAAGTTGCCGTAAATGCTGCCTTTGGTGAGACCTGTGGCATCTGTCATATCACTGATGGATGTTCCGGCATATCCCTTTTTGTTAAAAATGGGGGCTGTCCTTTCTACGATGAACTGTCTTGTTTTTTCGGCCTTATTCATAACGGGCGATCTTTTTGCATCCACAAAATTATACCAATCGGTATAATCTACCAAAAAAAATTCCCCCCTCTCCGACGGCCGGCGGGGGGCTCCCGAACCAGGGTTCGGGTCAAACATGAGCGTGATATGGGGTTACTGCGGGATTTTCAGCTTGTTGCACACTTCTTCATAAGACATATGGGTCCAGTTGTTTGCGATGTCCCTGAGCATCCCGGCATCCAGGATATTTCCGCTGCGCGTCACCATACCGGGAGCTGTTGCAGAAGCGGTCACGCTTTTGCCGCCGGGTATGATAATATAACGGAACCTGTGTGTGTTGGCAATGGAAGTCCAGTAATTCTTGTCATTGACAAAACGGATCTTCACCTGCCCCGGCGAAACCAGTCCCGACCAGGTGTCAGTCATGGTGGAACCCGAGACATAGGTGAGATTGATAGGCAGGGCTGCGACCTGGTTGGCCGGCCAGATCTGAGGATTATATCCGGTGAGTTTACCATAGACAATGACGCTGCCGCTGTCCAGCACATTTTGAGTGATCTTCGGCGCCGGCTGCAAATAATTGAACCCCCATATGCCAAAGACGGTATCCTTTGTATAGGTGGCTGGCTGGAACCAGTCGGAGTAGATGACATTGGCCGTACCGGTAGGGCCGGCAGGACCCGCAGGGCCGGTGTCACCTTTTTTACACGATGCGGTAGAAAGGATCAGGATCGCTGCACCAACACACGGAAAGAACGCTTTCATACAACGCAGTTTTAAATCGTACATAGAACGGTTTATTTTTTTAGAGTAAATGATTGGGGCAAATTTAGATTTGCACTTACCTAGAGTCAATACTCCTTTACGGGGAATTTTTTGGCCCTGTGCCTTCAATTTCTCCCCAGTTACCGTTAAATTGATACCCTATATGGTGACGATCATCCGAAGTTTTTTCCGGGCAGGAGCATGCTGCCGTTGGCCCGCTATCCGTCAGTATACGGATCAGCCTGGGAACGCCTGCGCGATATGCCGGCAAGCCTGTACAGCGGGACTTTCGCGTAAAGTTGATGGGAGCGGGCGCCTCCTCTGAAAAAACAATAGTGTGTAAGGGGAGCGATATAAACGTGCGCTTCTGACCGTAATTAATCTGTATCTTTTAGAGCAATTTTAACTTCAACAATCATAGAAGGCAGAAAATCCTCCTTAATGAGCCAGACTATTCTATAATCTATCCCCATATAATCGTGGACAATTCTATTCCTGAAGCCTTTTATCCGATGCCAGTCTATGGAGGGGGACAAGTCCTTTATTTCTTCCGGCAGGCGGTTGGCAGCCTCGCCGATGATCTCAAAGTTTCGAATGACCGCATCAACAGTTTTATCATCCGCAATGAATTGATCAAAAGAGAGTCCTTCCGTATAAGCTAAAATCTTATTAGCGCTTGCGATGATATCTTCCAATAAAAGGCGGGGAGATCTTTTAGACATAAAGTATTTCACATTCTATCTCCTGGTAATATCGAGGTTTGATTCCTTTCCTGGAAACCAGATCCACTTTCCGGCCCAGCAATTTTTCCAGATATTCGGCGAGATCAATAAATTCGATCCCGATAGGACGATTAAAGTCAACTACAATGTCAATATCACTTTCCGGCCTGAAATCATTTCTAACAATCGATCCGAACAAGCCGATTGAACTGACATGATACTTTTCAGATAATTGAAGTTTTACCTGACGAATTTTATCCTGTATATTTGACAGATAGTTCACTCAGCGAATATACAATAATTTTTTGGTAAAGACCATACCTGGTCGTCTGCTCAAACTAGCTCTTATTATCGCTCGGACTTCCTTAACAAAGGGCTCCCTTGCTCTTGTCAACTCGTCGATCCTGGCATCGCACCCGTATTTGAAAAGGAGCAACGCATCGCACTTCTGACCTAAACATAATCTCCGATGGGCAGGCAATGAACGCCTTCCATCTTTCTTAGGCAGATAGGTCAGCTTCAATAGGGATAAATCCTCCCGAGACTGTTAGGAAATATAGCTGAAGGCAAACTGTCCGCTGCGATCCGACACACCGAAATCACTGCAGGGAAAGATAGAATAATGCGTATACTTCGCCGGATCCCGCACACATCTAATCATATTAGCGCCCTCCAGTACTAAGTGCCCCGCATCGATAACGGACCGTGTCAGGACCAGGTTTAAACCCTGATTATCAGTCATCGAACTGGAATATAGGATACCTAGTCTATCTCCGTACCGCTGTTGCAGTGCATGAAAAAAAGCTGTTGTCAGCAAATAACTGGTTATCGTGCCTTGCTTTTGTGCCGCTCGCTTTGAAAAAAACTCTTGAAACTGTTTCCAAATGGTAAAGTCATCAGCTGACATAGCCTTCTCCATATCCCTGAAAAACTTTTGATCAATCCTCATGGCGTCGGGGCAGTTCTTCCGTGCGGGTTCGCAGAAAGTGAGCACGACTACGTTAATCGGAATGGCTAGCGACCACCTTCCAACTGTAAACTCATAGCTCCGCTCCGTGCTATTAGTGTCGAAAAGCTCTTTTGACGCTTCACAGATCGCACCTGCATAACCTTGGGCAGAAGAAGACGATAATGGCAAGGATGCATAAAACACTGCCTCTCCGGCCAGGTTAAATCGGCCATGTTGAATTTTGTCCAGAAAGGGATTATAGCTGATTTCGGCCGCTCTTCGGAAGACCTCTCCATTGAAATTCCGGCGGCTTCGAAGCACAAACCCATCTGTGAACTGCCAGATCGGCAGATGCAGTCGACACAACAGCTCGAAACAGACTGACGTAAGCAGGTCAAGATTCGGATTTACCTTTTCCATCTCACCTTCCAGTGTCGCGAGATACCCTTTGATCTCGGAGTAAGGCGTATTGATCTTGATCCTCAGCGTTACCGACTCCTGCCGTTCGGGTGGTAATGGCACCACTGAATAATCTTCGGCCATTTCTAACTTATTTGATTGTAGTAGTTATATTTATGAAGCTACTAAATAAAGCCGGCCAAAAAAGGATGAATTCTCTACATATTCTCAACTCTTACTGCAATTTATTTTCTCCTGCCGACCTCGCCAGGATATAGCTGCTGCACCACATCGCTCTGCCAGTATTTTTTCGACTTGACATCCATCACGGATATCCTGCCCTGGAAAGCGGCGCCGGTGTCCAGGTTCCAGACATTGCACTTGTGCATCGGCGTTGTCTCGTTATAGTTTGTAGTAGGGGTATGTCCGATAAATATCTCTTCGTACAATAGCAGCCGCTGAGGATAAAACAAACTCGTTTTGGGTATCCGCGGGTCGACGGCCAGCGCCATCTCCCATAGTGTTCTGTCCCATGAATAGTTGCCGGGATGGTATTCCCTTCCGGGACCATGCATGGAAGAAAATCCCGCATGGATAAAAAGACAGTCATTGTCCTCACAGTACGGTCGCATTCTGCTGAAGAACCGGAGATGCTTGTCCTTGTCCTCTATGCTGATACCCTTATAGCTATTCATAGTGGCCTGTCCGCCATGAAAGACCCAGTCGGGATCAGCTCCCCAGCCCTTAAGCCAATCTTCGCACCAGGCATCGTGATTGCCCAAAATAAAGACACAGTCATGACGGGCATCCAGTTCCATCAGCAGCTCGATCACCTGTCGTGACTCCGACCACCCGTCTACATAGTCACCCAGGAATATGAGCCGATCGCCACGCTTAAGCCCCACCCTCTCCAGCACCTGTTGTAGCGCCCTATACCCTCCGTGAATATCGCCTATTGCGAATGTCCTTGCCATAATCTTTTCAAGATAAAGCAAAAACCAATCACAAAATGGCCTTTCCTCTTTTCGCAGTCCGGTACCCCAGCTCCGCTCCCCCACTGACCGGGAGTATACTGCCCGTGATAAAACGGGCCTTATCGGACAGTAAGAATACACATGCATCCGCCACCACATCCCCTTCGGGGCAGTAGCCCAACGCATGTATTCCATCCAGGTATTTTTCGATGTCGCCGGGATTTTCCTGCGCCTGTCCCCACTCCCGCAACATATCCGTCCACACTCCGGCAGGAGCTACCGCATTCACCCGTATCTTATACGGCGCATAATCCAACGCCATCGACTTGGTCAGCGCATTGATGGCCCCTTTCGTGGCAGTATAGGCGGCATGATTATCCTGACCTATCTCCCCCACCAGGCTGCTGGTATGGAGGATACAGCCCTGTGACCGTATCAGCGCATCGAGCCCATATTTTGTCGTATAATAGATGCTTTTCAGATTGACATTGAACAGGGCATTCCATTCCGCCTCGTCCGTCTCGTGCAAAGGCTTCGATGGATGAGCGATACCGGCGTTATTGTGTATGGCGTCTATCCGTCCATATTTATCCAGCGTCTGCCGGATAGCGGACTGTACGTCGTCAGGATTTGATACGTCGCAAAAGACCCCGGTACTCGCCTGTCCCAGGATACCCACAGCTTCGGCAATGGAGGGAGCGTCATTGGAAACGATGACCACCTGCGCCCCTGCTTCCACATATTTTTTCCCACATTCCAGGCCAATACCCATCGAGCCGCCTGTGAGAAAAATGATCTTGTCTTCCAATAATCTCATAGTAGGTTAATTTATGGGGTGTGAAAAACTTCTTTCATATTTGTCCATGTCTGCCCCTTGACAGCCGCCTCCGGCAAGGGTAGCTGGGTTGGTGCGGTCTCCCTCCACCAACGTTGTGTAGTACTGTCAGCAGCCATCTTTTTCATATCCGCGGCAAAGTCGGCGCCTGTATATTCAAAATAGCTGAACAGGTAATATTTATCATCGATGGCCTGCAGATAGATAGAGTAATTGTGGATATTACATTCTTCTATCTTCCGCAATACCCCCGGCCATACATCTGCATGCAGCTGCTGGTAATAGGCCAATTTCTCGGGTCGTAATCCTGTCACCATCCCATACCGTTGTACCCGCGTTTCGGACCGGCCGCTAAAGATCCAATACAAGATGATCATAACGACGATCAGGATACCGGACAACAGCTTGTAATTTCCCAGCCCCCTCCATCCCCTGTCCCGCAGTGGCTCCAGGGGCGATCGCCAGTACAGGGTCGCGCTTGCTTCCGTATGATGCGCGGGATAGATATAGGAAAAGATCACCTGAATAAAAAGACAGGCGACGAACAGATAGAACGCCATCATCATAAAAGGAATGGCGGCCATCGAGGTATGAGGATACAGCTTGTTCAGCGTATAGACCAGCGCTCCCAGCAGGGAACCTGCCAGCAGCGTGATCTGCGCCGCCCGGGCAGAGGCCCGCTTCCAAAAGACGCCCAATACGAAGACACAGGTGATGGGGGGCGCGATATGCGCAATGATGTCATTGATACCGTTGAAAATGCTGCCATAGCTGTTGAGCAGCGGCAGCAGCAGGATGGAAAATATCAGCGCGATGCCTGCGGAAATACGTCCAACCCGCACCAGCTGTTTTTCTCCAGCCTGTGGACGCCATCGCCTGTACAGGTCAAAGCTCACCAGCGTGCTGATAGAGTTCAACGCTCCTGACACCTGGCTCATCAACCCGGATAAAAGCGCCGCCACGATGATCCCTGCCAGCCCGGTAGGAACCAGCTGGGTGATCATCAATGTATAGATGCTCTTGCTATTGGTGACAACATTACCAGCTGCATCGGTGGTCTGTAACGCGTGAATATCCAGCAATCCTTTTTGAGCCAACGTATAGGCAAGGAGACCGGGAACAATAAAAATAAAGACGGGCAAGATCTTTATAAACCCACAGAACAAGGCCCCGACCCTGGCATGATCCACGCTTCTGGCGCCCAATACACGTTGTACGATCGTCTGATCCGCACACCAGTACCAGATGCCCAATACAGGATATCCCAAAAAAACAGCATACCAGGGAAGACCGCTGCCGTCGCCGGAAGGGCGCAACATGGACAATTTTTCCATATGATGTGTCTCTTTCAGAACGGATACCATGGAATGCCAGCCATCCATTTTGGCAAAACAGGCGGCGGTGATCACGACGGCGCCTGCTACCAGCACGACTGTCTGTATGCTCTCTGTTACGACCACGGCCCGCAGTCCGCCGATGATAGTATAGACAGCCGTGATGACGGCAATGACCGTGACGCTGGTATACATATCGATGCCGAATAGGGTCTCCAGTACGATGCCGCCGGTGAGAAGGGAAAATGCAATATGGATGATGATGGCCGAGAGGATGGAGACAAAAGTGAGCCAGTCCCGGCAGGCGCGGTTGTATCTTCTCTCCAAAAAATCAGGCAGCGTGCTGACGCCGCTGCGGATATAGAAAGGGACAAAGAACAGGGCCAGCAGGATCAGGGTAAAAGCCGCCATCCATTCGAAATTGCCGCTGAGAAGGCCGGTGTCGAAGCCGCTCTGCGCCAGGCTCACGAGGTGCAGACAGGAAATATTGGTGGCAAAGAGGGCCAGGCCGATCATCGGCCACCGCAAGGATTTACCCGCCAGGAAGTACTCGTTGGAAGCATCGGGGCCACCCTGGACAGGATCGTTCGAAGCAGCCGCGCCTCCCGCCGGGGAAGGCCTCCTACGGCGTCCTTTTAGTCCAGCCCACAATCCTACGGTGACGATACCAACGATATAAAGCACACTGATAATGATATCTGGTTTCTTTATCATGCTATTTTAAGGTCGCAGCTGCTGCCGGGCTCCTGCGGCGTTTTATATACGCCGTCCGTAATGTTCACCGGATGTACAAAATGTTTTTGCAAGTGAGGGATATGCTCCAGGAACAAGGCCTGATGTCCGAGGCTGATGTGATTGAACAATACCAGGTGCTGATGCAGTTGTCCCATATCGCCCACATGTGGTACGACAGGGATACCGTACTTGCGGCATAACAGGCTCACGGTGATGAACTCGCTGACACCTCCCACCCGCACGGCATCCACCTGGATGAACCCTGCACATTCCGCCTGCAGGTAGTTCTTAAAGACAATGCGGTTGGGCACATGCTCACCCAACGCCAGCCTGGTCGGAGCAATATGTCTCGCCAGGGTCTTATGTGCCTGCACATCGTCCGGATGCGTAGGCTCCTCGATCCAGTACGGGTTCATATCCTGCAGCCGCGTACAAATTTGCAATGCCTGGGGCAGGGTCCATTGCTGATTGGCATCCAGCATGACCTTTACCTGATCGCCGGCAGCCTCGCGTACGATATGAGCCCGGCGTATATCCCTTTCCGGGTCGGCCGATCCTACCTTCAGCTTCATAGCGGTAAAACCATTGGCCACCGCCCGGATGGTCTTCTCCCGGACCTTCTCATCGGGATAATTGAACCAGCCGATGGAAGTGTCGTAGCCGGGATAGCCGGTGGAAAGAACTCTTTTACGAAGATCTCTGCCGGAAGTATTCTCCTTAACTAAGGCTAATGCTTCCTGTTCTGTCAATTCATCTTCCAGGTAAGAAAGATCCAGGGTGCGGACAAGTTCTTCCGGTGTCAGGCTGATCAGCAGCTTCCACAACGGCACTCCTCTTTTCTTTGCCCAGAGATCAAAACAGGCATTTGTCACGGAGGCAAGTCCCAGGTGCACAACGCCCTTATGCGGTCCCAGCCAGCGGAATTGCTGTTCGTTGGACAGGCTATTAAAAATATTGCCAAAATCCGCCATCAGCTCCTCGATATCCTTTCCTTTCAACTTCTCCGCATAAAACTGGGCGGCCTTGCACACCATATCATTCCCTTCCCCCAGGGTAAAGGCCAAGCCGGTGCCTGTGATGCCGCTGTCGTCCTGTAGCCGCGTGACGGCATAGGAATAAACAGGGTCCCGGTGTATCGCATCGCTGCCGGCGCCATTCCCCAGCGGATAACGGACATCTGTAACATTGGTTTTGTGTATCATAAGGGATGAGATGTTTCCAGCACGATCACCGAGCTGATGGCGTCGGGCATGGTATCCGGCAGCGTGATATGATAGCCTGTCTTTTCATCCTGCGTAAAAGAAAGAGTGCCTCCTTTCAGAAAATAAGCCTTTTTTATAAGGACGCCGGGCAAAGGAGCCAGTTGCAAAACACTTTCTTTCGTCTCCAGCAGATGGATATATATTTTATCACCCCTATGAGTAGTGGTGTAGGTGTCGGTAGGCGTATAAGGCCCTCCGTGGGTGTCATAGATGCTTTCTCCATATTTTTTCAGCCAGTCGCCCATCTCCTTCAGCCGTGTGATCTGACGGGCCTCCATCCTGCCGTCCATCATGGGACCTACGTTCAACAGCAGGTTGCCATTCCCACCCGCGGTCTTCTCCAGGGTCTGGATACATTCTTTCAACGACTTCATTTGATCGTTCGGCTTCCACGCCCATTGATGGCAAATAGTGATACAGCTCTCCCAGGGCTCTTTCATATTCAGCTGACCGATGGTCTGCTCCGGCGTAAGAAAATCTCCTACGGATTGCGGATCGGAAAGTGAGGAGGGCTTCTTGCCGAGGCGATTGTTGATGATAAGCTTAGGGTCCAGGTCTTTTAAATACCGGTATATTTCTTTTCCATCTTCCGCCGTCCAGTACTTTTCCCAGTAGCCGTCAAACCAAAGCATAAAGGGGTGATATTTTGTCACGATCTCCTTCAGCTCCATTTTCATCGTCCGGACGAATTTCTGCATATCCCCCTTCACATCCTGTGTGCTGTCGTAGGGGCTTTTGGTCGGATAATCCGGATCGTGCCAGTCCAGCACGGTGAAATAGACACAAAAGGTAATACCCTGCCGGCGGCAGGCCTGTGCCAATTCTCCCACAATATCTCTTTTGAAAGGGCTGTTACCGATGTTATAGGGTGATACGGCGGTGGGCCACAGGCAAAATCCATCGTGATGCTTGGCAGTGATGGTGAGGTATTTCATACCTGCCTGTTTGGCCGTACGGACCCATGTGTCGGCATTGAACAGGACAGGGTTGAACTCGCGATACAATGTATCGTATTCTGCCGCGGGGACTTCCCTGCTCCTGCTCCATCCTATCTCCGTACCGCGGAGCGTGACGGGGCCGAAATGGATGAACATGCCGAAACGTTTGGACATGAAGGTTGTCATGGGGTCCTGCGTAAACGCAGGACCTGCCGAAAGTATAAGTATCGTTGCAATGATGATCCTTCTCATATACCAAAAATATAATCCCTCCACACCTAAGAGAATAGTTTATCCTTTTATTTTGATGGATTATCCAACTATTCAAACCCAGGCTTGAAGGGATGATACTTCTTATGATATTATTGTTTGTCCCAGAATGTCACCTGGCTCATATTGACATATCCGGACTGGGTAGCTGTCGTCTTTATCCGCATGATGATAAACCGTACAGGCGGAGGATTGTTCATCAGGTTGGCATCGTAAGGAGCCACCCCGTCATCCGTCCTGATCACTTCCTTCAGCAGGGTCCATCCTTTAGAGCTTACGTCCGCGGCCCATCCTCCGTTATCGGGTGTGAGGGAAGAGATAGCGCCCGTGGTGTCGGCAATACCCCAGACTTCGAAATCCAGCGGATTATGACAACAGTTCCTTCCCGTCTCCTCAAGCCTGGCCAGATGATTATAGGTCTTGCCCATGTCGAACGTGATCGTGCCGGGCGTACCGGGATTACCGTTGCTATGGAATATCTCGGGATAGCCCCTGGGCTGCATATTCCCGTCCCAGATCCTCGCCAGATAGGTATTTCCATCATACGGCTGAAGGTCGTGCGGCAGGTTGACAGTCGAGAACAAGCTTTTATCGCATAAAACATACACATACGGCACGGTGTCATATGCCAGGGTATAGAAAGTATCGATGACATTCCTCGATGGTATAAAAGAGGACTGGTAAAGAATGGGCGTTCCCGCTTTATAGGAGGATAAAACCAAATTGGAGCTACCGGGAGCCAGGTAGAGATTTGTCGTGTCCCCGCTGGTATTGACATATTTGATCTTAGTCGTGATATTGACGGTATCGATAGGCGTGAGAAAACTCAGGCTGACAGATCCGTCGGCATTCAGTATCGGCGGCTGGCTGATATCCTGCTGTCTGTTGTGCAGACCTGAGCGATAGATATTTCCATATACCCGCGCATTGTCAATCTCCGTCACGACGCTTCTGTTGCCATCGGCGTCATAGGAATAGACAAAAAAGGTATAGGAATATTCGGACAGGCTGCTGATCACACATTTCACGGTATCCGATGTATTATGCGATCCGGCGGGGAGTACTACCGAGTCGGCGCCGTTGTTCCACAAAACTACATATTTTACGATGCTGGGATCAGGACTGGGGCTCCAGGTCAGCATCAGCCGTCCATTACCGGGCAGCACGTTGGGATTGTTTATCTTCCCCGGGTAGATTATTTCTTGATTGTGGAGAAAGGACCGGTAGTCCGTAGCCTTTTTACTGCATCCCCAGACGGCGATGAAGCAGGCCAGCAATATCCATGAATTTCTATAATGATTTTTCATTGTCGTTGTTTTATCGTTTGGCTTTATCGCGCATCCCCCCAGAATGTCAATTCTTCTATATTGAAAAAGTTATTGGTCAGCGAGACATTCTGCAGGCATTCGAAACGGATATACCGCACCTTGGGGAGGCTGATATCGAAATTGTAGGAAAAGCCTGCGTTCCAGAAAGCCAGATCTTCGGCTGTATACTGTGGGTTGGGCAGCTTCGATGGTTTGCCAGGCAGTGTGAAAAAGCCAAGGTTGATCCATCCATTGGGTGTCGTGCCGCCTACCGGAGGAAGATTATTCGCGTCGGGCATGGTCTCGTCGATGGGCGTAGTGGAACGACCCCATAGGACCCAGGTCAGTGGCGCCCCTGCCTGCCAAAGCCAGTTGCCACTGCCATCGATACCTCTGTTCCAGATGGTATAACGGCTCAGTTTGGCGGTTGCGCCCATATCGAAGGTGATCACGGCCGGCCATACCAGCGGCTGGATGGGTTGTGTCGTATGATAGCCCGGCGATCCGGTGTTGCCATCCCAAAGGTTCTGTAAGACCCAGCCAAAGCCGGTAGGCACATCCGTACCGAGTACATATGGCTGGAACAGCGATTTATCCATCTGGGATTCATACAAAGGCGTGATATTGCTAAACACGGTATCGGATATATTACCCCATTTGTCGGTAATATACACGCCAAATTTTCTGCTCACGGTATCATACCCGCGCAGGCTGAATTGAATAGTGTCGCCGGCGGAATAGTTCTGCGACACGATCTGTAATTTCCCGGTGGCATCGGGTGTAATGGTGATCACGCCAATGGGCGCCTCCAGCTTATTGAGGGCCATCACATGCACACCGCTGAAATCGGCGGTCATGGTCACGGTTGGCAGAGACTTCATATAGGCAGGCGTGTCGGGATGTACGGTGACGACCACAGAATCCGAACGCACTTCCGCCCGGGTGACAGTCCACAGGGTCACTTGGTAGTCCTGGCTTTTTGCAAAACCGCCGACGGTGACGCTGTCCGAATAATAGGAAGACTTGGTCTGCCGGCTGTCCTTGTCATTGATCTTGTACTGCGCCTGTACGTACAATATGTTCTTCGAATCGGGAAGATCATACGTGATATAGGCGCCACCACTGAAATTGGCCACCTTGATATTCGTCACCACGCCCGGCTTGGTCTTGTCGGTGGAGACGACGGTGTTATAGCCGTCTGTCTTCTTACAGCCGTACGACAATGCTACCGTCAATATTAAAAAGATATATGCTTTCATCTGTCTTAAACAATTTTATTTTACCAATAAAGGGTCTGGGTAAGGTTAGGATTCGTCAGGATATCATAATCCTGTATCGGGTAGAAATAATTGCGCAGCCCGAATATGGGTTGAAAAACATTTACCACCTGGTAATATCCATTTACGGTCCTGTTGAATACATTCCATCCCTGCACAGGATTTGTCAGCACATTCTGCAGCTCTTTCCACCTTCTGAGGTCCCATCCGGCCTGTCCTTCGAAAGCCAGCTCGATACGCCGCTCCTGGTGGATGATGGACCGGAGTCCTTCTTTGGTAGCGGGCTTGCCCGGATTGCGGGAATAATTGTTCCAGGAATCCACTACTCCCTGTAGCCCGGCCCTTGCGCGCACTTTATCGATCCAGCTATATGCTTCGGCCGTAGGCCCGTTGACCTCATTGAGACATTCGGCGTACAATAGCCACAGAGCGGGCAGACGAACAAATGGCCAGGAATATCCCTGCCAGACGCTGCTGTTCCCTGCGGTAGACTGGTAAGGCACCAGCTTTTTGGCCCAATAGCCGGTAGCATTATACCGCAGCTGATCCGGTGGTGAGGCGAATCCGTTGACGGCATTGACATAGTTCATGTTCCTGTCATCCGTATTGCCGGAGCCATACCAGTTGGCGCCATCAAAAGACACATCGGCATAATAGCGAGGCTCCCGGTGGAAATTGCCTTTTGCCGTCGGATAGTTGTAGCGGATATAGTAGAAATGCTGTTGATCGCCGTTCTGCAATGTATAGCGACCGGCATAATCCCAGTTCTTGTCCTCATTGATGGGAACCCCATTATCGGTATAGAACAGCTCCGACTCGGCGATGGGTACGGAAAAATTCGAATAGACGGCAAAGACATTGGCTGCCGCATCGGCTGTCACCCGTGGGGATGCCATATACTGCCAGCCAAACTGCGGATTCAATGTCCATATCTGTTCCTGGTTCCAGCTGTCGACGACAGCTCCTTGCAAGGTCAACAGCTGACGAATGGAGTCACCAAGATGTGTGATGCTCCCGGTGAGCTTGAGATCGTACAGTGTAGCATTCGCAGTGTTGGCCGCATCGATGGCTGTCTTGGCGGCGTCCAGCGCTTTTTGCCATTTGCCGGCATCATAGGTGGCGGGAAAAAGGCTGGTCCCATCCTTCCGCTTCATCGCGATATAGTCGGGGTTACCGTTGAACAGCGGGCTGGCCTGGGTAGCCAGCACTTCGGATTTTACCGCCAGCGCAATGGTGCTGGTGATCCGTCCCTGCTCCAATGCCGCATTCTGGATCGTGGGAGGAAGGTCTTTGGCAGCCTGGTCCAGCAGCCCCACTACATAGCTGAAGCAGGAATCTACTGACTGTTGCTTGACACGAACCTGTTCGGTGGTGGCGTTGACGGGATTGCTCTTGTCCATGATGGGGATGGGACCATACATCCGCAGGAGCCAATAGTGATAATAGGCTTTCAGGAACTTTGCTTCGGCTATCCACCGCACCTTATTGTAGAGGGGTAGGTCCTTGGGCAGATCGATATTATCGATCAGGGTATTGCAACGCCGGATGGCCTGCCAGAGGTCCACCCCCATATTATATCCATCCCAATAGTTCAGGATGGGGTTGGCGCTGTTCTGTGTGCCCCGGAGGATCTGGAATCCGTCGTCCCCTCCCTGTCCACCCAGTATGGTCTGATCCTGTAGCGGAAAGGGAAAGATGATCTCACCTGATGTGGTAAAGCCCGCATTGCGCCGTATATCTGCCAGGTTTTGCATTGCGTTGTAGCACCCGAAAAGATAGGCCTCCGTCTCATTGGCATTGGCAAATGAGCTTTGCAGTGTGGCGACATTGTCGGGTACGATGTCTAAATATTTTTTACAGGAAGATAGCATAGCTCCCGGCAATGCCATCATCAACAATATTTTTATAATAGTTCTCATTTTCTTAGAAGTTAGCATTGATACCTATATTGAACACTTTCTGAACAGGATAACCGAAGCCCTGACCGGCCATCTCGGGGTCCCATAGTTTGAAATGGCTCCAGGTTATCAGGTTAAGCCCGTTGAAATAGATACGCAGGTTGTCCATATAGGCGCTCCTTGTCAGCCGCTTGGGGAAGGTATACCCTATCTCCAGGGACTTGAGCCGCATAAAGCTCCCGTCCCGCAGCCACCAGGTACTCGGCACCTGGTTGTTGGCAATATCATAGGTCGCCAGCCTGGGCCATAATGCATACAGGTTCTGGTTCTCTTCCGACCAGTGATTGTTCGCGTAGGCCTTTAATATCTGGGCATTGTTGACAAAAGGCGTGGTACCATAATAGCCATTCCACCGATCGTCCTGCGAAGTGGGGTTTATAAAAAAGGACTCTCTGGCCAGTCCCTGGAAAAAGGCATTGATGTCGAATCCTGAAAAGCCGGCAGAAATACCAAACCCATAAATGATCTCCGGCGTGGTCGGAAGTCCGATGGGCACCTGGTCATCCTGGTTGATGATGCCGTCCTTGTTCACATCCCGGTACTTGATGTCTCCTCCCTGGGGCAAGGGACCGCCAAAAGTCTGTGGCGGCGAGTTGAGCGCTTCTTTGTCATCTACGAAGAGGCGCTCTGCGATATAGCCGAAGGGTTGATTGATCGGCTGCCCCGACTGGAATCGGTAAGCGTACTTGTATTGTGGTTCTTCCACATGACCATACCGGCTGGTGGCAATGGTAAGATTGCCCAGACCAGAGATCCATATATCCTTTGTGAAGTTCTGCTTGTAGTCCATATGCAGGTCCAGGCCCTTTGCATAGGCAGTACCAAGGTTGGCCTTGACGGTGGACTCCAGCCCTTCCGTGACAGGAATATAGCCGCGGGGCTGGAAGATATTCTTGCGGAACTCCCAGTAGTATTCGGCGATGACGTTGAACTTCTTATACAAAGAGAATTCCACGGCAAGGTTGCTTTTATGTGATGTCTCCCAGGTGGCGTCCGGGTTGGGATAGTTCTGGATGCTGGGGCCGCTCAATGAGAAACTATTACGGGTGCCAAAGTATGCGCCCGGTCCCGCATGCGGTGTCACGCTGGAAAGGTAAAAGAAGCGGTTGTTCTCCACTTTATCGATATTGTCATTACCTACCAGTCCATAGCTTCCCCGCAGTTTCAGACGTGTAACGATATTTCCAATATTGCCGTTCTGCCAGAACTTTTCGTTTGACACGATCCAGCCGCCGCCGATGGTGGGGAAAAAGCCAAAACGGTGGTTGGGAGCAAACCGTTCGGAGCCATTATATCCGAAATTACCTTCCACGAAGTACCTGCTCTTGTAGTTGTAGGTCAGTCTGCCGGCCAGCCCAAGGTTCCGGTGCGGCAGGGAAAGCTGGAGGGTATAGGCATTTGCCGTCTGGGTCTGCTCGCGTGTGCCCACCAGCGTAGCGCTGATGTTGTGGTCTCGAAAGCTATGGCTGTAATCCAGCGTACCCATGAAATAGATATAGGTGTTGACATTCTTATTATTCCTGGAAGGGTCATAGCTGAGGTATTCTTGTGCGGCGCCGGGCTGATCGTTCAGCCATATCAACGAATATTTATTAATGGCAGCATCCGCCTGGTTGATAGAATAATAGAACGGCAAGTAGTTCCGCACCAGATCGAAGTATGCGTACCTGTTCGTACTGAACAGTCCATGGAAGTTAAGTCCGGAAGTGATAAAGTTCAGATTCTGATTCACCTCGAACTGGGCCGACATGCGGGATTCTGAAAAGCTCTTGTAGCCATACATCAGGTTTGCGTAAGGATTACTCATCAGTCCTCCGGTGAGATGGATGTTATTACCGAAGAGAATATGTTTTGTCTGAAAATTGGCGCTGTCCGGTGGGAAATAGGCCGGAAATGCAACGGGGTTGCTATGCAGCGCCTGGTCATAAAGGTCCGTGGCAAAGCCGGATTGGTCGCTCGTGATCGGACCTGTATAGTCATTAAAGTTACCCCAGAGACGGACGATGGCTTCGGTGGTCCTGGTCAGTTTCATATTGACATTAGCACGGAGCTGATAGTTCTCGAACTTCATGCCGGAGTTGAAGTTATTGACAGGGTTCACCTGCATGATACCGTTGTCCCTGTCATAGGACCCCGCGATATAGTATTGGGCAAACTCGGTGCCGCCGCTGAGACCCACATTAGCCCGCTGGGTGGTCGTACTCTTTTTGAACAGTGTAGACATCCAGTCTACCGCAGGATATAAATAAGGATTGTAGCCGGGCGTCTTTGTCCAGGTGGCTTCGGCGCCTTGTATCTGGTTGGGAGTGAATTGAGGCAGGCCGATGGCGCTGCGTGTAGCTACCGCCTCGTTGTATGTCTTCATATAAGTCACCGGATCGGCCAGCTCCACCGTCTGTGTTGGCTTGGAGGTGGAATGTTCATACCGCAGACTGACCCTTGCCTTGCCGCTTTTGCCGCCCTTTGTCGTAACGAGGATAACACCATTGGCGCCGCGTGCGCCATAAAGGGCGGCTGCGCTGGCATCTTTCAGGATGGAAAAGCTGGCGATATCGTCCACGTTGAGCCTGGCCAGGTCATTGGCGCTGAGCTCGATATTATCCACGAGGATCAACGGGGAGGGGCTGTATCCAAAAGTAGTAACGCCCCGGATAAAGAATTGTGAATTGTCGAGACCAGGCTGTCCTCCACGCTGGAAGGAGATCATCCCCGCCACTTGTCCCGCGAAGGCATTGGTCAGATTGCTGGTAGGCGTTCTCAGCTGCTCCGGGTTGACGGAGGAGACGGAGCCTACGATGGCCTCCTTGCGTTGTTTCTGGCCATAAGCCGTAACGACGATCTCATCCCCCACCTTGAAGTCCTGCAGCAGCACGATATTATAGACAGTCTTCCCGGATACCACCGTGAATTTCCTTTGCTCAAATCCAACAAAGGACACCATTATCACCGCACCCTCCTTTACATCCAGCACAAACTTGCCTTTATTATCCGTGACAGTCCCTTCATCCTTGCTGCCGACGATGACGATGGATACGCCAGCCATCACAGCCCCCGTTGTATCCCGTACCGTACCTGTTATGGTAATGCCGGGCGGTGGCGCTTCTTCCACAGGCTCAGGGGCCCGGGTATCTGCCTGAATGATGATCGACTTCTCCTCTATGCTATACGTGAGATGCGCACGTTGAAGACAGGTCTCCAACACTACCCGTAAAGGAGTATTCTCGAAATTCACATCCATCCTGGGTGCATTGGCAATGATCCCGGAGGACCAAAAGACATTATACCCCGTCTGTTTGTTGATCTCATTGAATACCTGCTTAAGGGTAATATTTTTCCCCTTATAGGTGATCTCTTGTGCGTACCCTTCAGCACACACCTGCGTCAGCGCGAAGAAGAGCAGGAAAACGGTCAGCTTCATGACACGAAAAAGTTTTGCTAAAATTTCATACATTTGAAAAGGCTTGTTTTAAGTTAGAAATGCAATGACAATCGCTTTCAGATTTAAATAAGCTGATACGACAGGGGCATGCCAGTGCTCCTGTTTTTGCTTAATAAACCTGTGTTTCGTCCTTAGACTATCTTATTTTTGATTTCAGTTCCTTCCTGGTTACGATCATTTTTTTCTGCTGACGACAACCGTTGCCCCGCTGACAGTGAATTTCGCGTTGCCGGTCTTCTCCATCATTTTCAACAGAACAGAAATATTGGAAAACTTATTGGACAATACCCCAAAAGTCTCATCCTTCATCTTTTCATCCTCGTACATGACCTTGACATTATACCATCTCGACACCTGCTTCATAATAATTTCCAGGGGCTGGTCGACACATCGGAAATAGCCATTCTTCCAGGCAATAGCCGCTTCGACATCCGCCTGCGAGACATGCAGCCTATCGCCCAGATCCGCCTCTTCATTGGGTTTCAAGAGGACGCTCTTACCCCCCGCCGTCACCCGCACCGCGCCATCCACCAGCGTCGTACGGATATTCGTTTCGTCCGGGTAGGCATGTACATTGAATCGAGTGCCCAGCACTTCGATGTCCTGCCGCAGACTGTTTATGCGAAAAGGAACACCCGGATCACGCTGCACTTCGAAATAAGCCTCACCACTGAGCTCTACGCTACGCTCCTTCGAAGAAAAATGAACCGGGAATCTCAACCAGGAGGATGAGTTAAGCCATACCCGGGTACCGTCGGGCAACACCACCTGGTACTGTCCCCCGGCCGGGATCTCGATCTTATTGTAGGTGAAAGCCACACCGGTGTCCGGCAGTCCGTTGGTTGCGGTTGATGGAGCCACCGTATAGACGATCTGACCATCGGCGGATTTGGAAATACGAATACCACCCTGTTCGGCAATATTGCCTGTGGCTGCGTCTGTCAGCGAGATAGTAGACCCATTGGCCAGCGTCAGGGTCGCGACATTAGCTCCGGGACCAATATCATGGGGCGGCTGTACCGTCACCCGGGTCTCCGGCCGAAGCGGTTTTCGCAGGACAGCTATTGTCCCGATACCCAGCAGCAATATCACAGAAGCAGCCGCGATATACCAATTCCGGTGGCCCGTTCCTTTCTTTGTTCCGATGGACGCCTCCAGCCTCGCCAGCATAACTGCTTCTACAGACGCCTCCTCCTCCGGGAATTCAGCATCCCGGTAGACAGTACTGCGGTACCATTCCATCAATGCCTGCTTCTCAGCGTCGGTGGCAGTGTTTTCCTTAACTTTTTGAATTAATTCATTGATTGCTTGCTGGTCCAATGTAGGCGTGTTTGTAAACTATGTACCGTGAGCACGGCTTTACCCTACATGAATTGGAAAAATTATTTGAACCAGGATATACATTGTGACAATAATACCAGGAGGGTCAGGCCATAATCCTTTAACTGTCTGCGCAATATCCTCAGGGCGCGCGTCAGGTTGGCCTCGACCCCTTTTTCGGAGATATGTACTTTTTGGGCGATCTCCATGTTCTTCAAACCCAGGTCGCGGCTGTATTTGAATACCAGCCGGCACTTTTCCGGCATTTCTTCCACAATGCCGTCGATATATTCCTGTAAAAAGACGGCGTCGAGAGCCTGTTCATCATAAGTGGCTTCGTCAAAAACACAGTTTTCCCTGGCCAGCTCGGCCCGGCGATATTCTTTCTGAAAGTATTTGAACAGGCTGAATTTGACGGAGGTGGCTAAATAGGCAGCGGGATTTTGGATCTCGATCGTGTTCCTCCGCTCCCATAAGGACATAAATACTTCGTGAACAATGTCTTTTGCGTGGTCGCTGTGATTGCTTAGGTTCCAGGCCATTAGAAGCAGCTTCTTCCAATAGCGATGGTATATCTCGGAAAAGGCCTTTTGATCACCTTCCTTAAGCAGTTGCATTAGTTCCAGGTCAGAGAACCTGTTATACATTGTTATTACCACTTGAGCCCTTTTTAGCAAGCAATCATTATCCAATGCAAGTAAGTAAAAAAATTTCAATATCAGAAATCCATAAAGGAATGTCAGATTTTTTGATGGATTATCCGATTATTCTATCTTTAAAATGTAAACGTCGCCATATGAACGACCTTAAAAGAAGAGATGGATTTGAAGGAGAGAAGCTTATCAGTCTGCCGGAGTCCGTATGGAAAAATACGATAAAGGCCAATCCCATCCTCAGTCAGCTGTATCTCACGCATATCGGTTATTTTCCGAAAGCCGCTCATCATTACAGGGAGCGTAAGAATGGCTGTGCAGATAATATCCTTATTTATTGTCTTAGAGGGAAGGGATGGTACACGATAAAGGGGCGGCGTTTTGAAGTAGCAGCCGATGAGTTCATGCTTCTTCCTGCCACAAAAGAGCCCATGCGTTATGGGGCCGACGAACGGGACCCCTGGACAATTTATTGGGTTCATTTCAGCGGCCGGGATATGGCCACTTTCAACCGCGTGTTTAACATTGGACTATATGACGGAGCCCGTCCAATTTCATTTAATGAAAAAGGGTTGCAGCTATGGGATGTCATGTACCGCAACCTGGAAATGGGCTATAGCAAGGAAAATCTTAGCCATACCAATCTTATTCTCTATCATTTTGTCTCTACTTTTCTCTACCCGGAAAAATACCGGGACGAGAAGAAACAGGATGAAAAGGATATGATCAACGATACGATACTTTATATGCGCAAGGAATTGGGAAGCCGTCTGACCGTAGAGGACATGGCCTCGCGGAGCAAACTTTCTGCCAGTCATTTCTCCAGCCTCTTCCGCAAGGCTACGGGTATGTCGCCCATGGATTATTTCATTCACCTCAAGCTCCAGCGGGCCTGCCTGATGTTATACAGTAGCGAAACGAAGATCAAACATATTGCTCAGACAGTGGGCTATGACGATCCATATTATTTTTCCCGATTGTTCAAAAAATATCTGGGCCTGTCCCCCGATCAATACCGGGTGGTGCGGAGAAGAGAGACCTAGTGCCCGATGATAACCTCCTCCAGTTCCTCGAGGGTTTTGCCCTTCGTCTCTTTTACCCTGGCAGCTATGAACAGACCGCCCAGGACGCAGACACCTGCATATATATAGAAAGTATGATCCTGTAAATGCAGATAGAGGATGGGGAATGTAAATGTCAAAATAAAATAAGCTGCCCAAAGACTTACCACGGCAATAGAAGTAGCAGCCCCTCTCACTTTATTCGGAAATATCTCGGAGATCAATACCCAGGTGACGGGCGCCAGCGACATGGCGTAGGTCCCGATGGCAGCCAGCAGGAACCAGGATACCTGGGGTGATTGGGCGGCCAGCATACGCACTACGACGATATAGAGGATGGCAAGTCCGCCTGCTCCCAGCAACATTAGCGGTTTTCGTCCCACCTTATCCACCAGCAGCATGGCCAGCAGCGTGAACAACAGGTTCACACCTCCGATAAATACGGTCTGCAACAATTGACCGTCCTGCGGTACGCCAATACTCTTAAAAATGATTGTCGCATAGTTGAACACTACGTTGATGCCACACAGCTGTTGAAACACGGCAAGACCAATACCAATGAATACAGCTGGCAGGACCGCCTTTTGAAAGACGGCAGCATAGCCAAGGCCCTTGCCGCCACCACCTGTCGTACGGGTGATATCTGCCAGGCTGCTTTGGGCAAAGTCCACGCCTCCTATCCTTTCCAGGACAGCAACGGCAAGATCATTCCTACCCGCCCGAACCAGCCAGCGGGGACTCTCGGGCAACCACCACGCGCCGATAAAGAAAAGCGCAGAAGGAACTACCCCCATCCCGAACATCCACCGCCAGGCATCTTCACCCACATTCCGTAAGGAATAATTGACAATATTGGTGACCAGGATCCCGATGACGATCGTCAGCTGATTGGTAGCCACCATACGTCCCCGTAAATGCGCCGGCGAGATCTCTGCAATATACATAGGTGATAGCATGGATGCCATGCCTACCCCAATGCCTGCCATGCAACGCGAGAAAATAAAAACACCTCTCGAAGGCGAAAAGGCCATGGCAAGAGAAGAAAGTCCAAAGATGGCCGCTGCGACCAGCAATCCTTTTTTTCTACCGTACTTATCACTGACGGAGCCGGCTATAAGACAGCCGATAATGGCGCCAATCGCCAGGACAGCAGTGGCAAATCCCGCCCAATATTCGTTCAGCCCAAACTGTCGTTGCAAGAAAGGCAATGCGCCGGCGATAACGGCAAAGTCAAAACCAAAAAGATATCCTCCCAGGGCGGAAATAAAAGATATCCCCAGGATATACGTGTTGTTGTAAGCAGATCGTGACATAGTGGCAAGTTACTTTATATCGAATTCAAAGATGGTGTTGGTGCAATATATCTCCCCCGGTGTGAGGATGGTGTTGGGAAACTCCGGTCGATTGGGGCTGTCCGGGAACGCCTGCGTCTCCAATGCAAATGCCCCATGCTGCCGATAGGGCTGAATATGCGCTCCACGCAGAGACCCGTCCCACCAATTGGCCGTATACAGCTGAATACCCGGCTGGTCGGTGATGACTCTCAATACTCTCCCCGATGACGGGTCATACACCTCGGCCGCCGGCCGGTTCCCATCCAACACATAATTGTGGTCGAATCCCCTGTCGAATGGCAGTTTATCGATGCGATCGCCAAAGCGGACAGGCTTCGAAAGGTCCAACGGCGTTCCTTCCAACGGCAGGATATTACCCGTAGGAAGATTCTGCGCATATTTTTCCGTATAGCCTTTCGCGTTGATCATTACTACCTGATCCCTGATCGTCGGATCGTCAAACCCCGTGAGGTTGAAATAGGAATGATTGGACAGGTTGACAGGGGTTCGCTTGTCCGTCACGGCCGTATAACCAAGCTCGAGCCTGTTGTCCTCATGCAGGGTATACTTCATCTGTACGCATAGATTACCGGGGTATCCTTCTTCGCCATCGGGACTGGCATACTCGAATACAACACCGTTGTCCAATGTCTCTTTCAGGCTCCATATCTTTCTGTTAAATCCCTCGAACCCTCCATGCAGATGATTGCTGCCGTCATTCGTCGAAAGCTGGACAGCCTGTCTGTCCAGGTAGAACAGGGAGCCGCCGATGCGATTCACATATCTGCCTATAATACTGCCAAAATACCATGGATTACGGATATAATCCATGGGACTGGCAAAACCCGCTACGATGTTCTTGATAGTTCCTTTACGGTCCGGTGTATGAATGGAAGTAATAGAACACCCGATATTGGTCAGCCGGACTGTAGTCGTTCCATTTCTCAATGTGATCCAAAATATATCCTTCCCGTCGAGCCTGCCAAACACGATACTGGTTATCTTCTCCTTCAGCATGCCACATCCTGTTTTAAAGCCTGTGATAAAATCTCCGGACAACGGTTTCCGGGGAAATATAACCCGTTGTCCGGAAAGGTCTAATGTCTGTCCTTCGGACAACGAGCCTCCGGCCCGTTTTGAAAAGGAGCCATCTGCAAATAGACAGCCGCTCCCTGGTGATTGATATCCATCTGCAATACTTCCTGCAAATATTTACGTCCTTTGATCTCATCACCCTGGCCAAGATATCCCAGACCGATGAGGTATGTACAATGTATCTTATTGCGAAGATTGACGTCCTGGTCGAAGACGAGCATATCGGGTAATGACACGGCAAAATAGTCGATGGTGATCCTGTCGTCGAAATGCTGCTGGCCGAATTCGACAAATTTTTGGAAAATACCGGCGGCCCTGGAAGGATCGCTCAGTTTGAGCCAGGCCAGCGCCTGGTAAATGATCTTGTCGGGCTGCGGGTCATTATAATAGATGGCCTGTACAGGCTGGCTGATGCCGACAGTGGCTTCTTTAAATCTCGCCATGGCTTCCTCCGCCTGACCAAGCCCTTCCAGAGCGCATCCTAAAAGATAATTGATATCATTCTCCTGAGCGCCATAGAGCTTGCCCTCTCCCAAATTTTCCGGATAAGTCTGTATAGCGGACAGCAGATCGATGGCAAGCCCAAACTCCTGCCGGGCAAGCGCCTGTTTTGCCAGCTCGATATGACATAGGAGGAATTGTCCCACTACTTTTCCTTCTCCTCCCTCCCAGGGATGGAATTTTCGATTGGCCAACAACTGACGGGCCTTTTCGTATTGCTTCAGGTTGTTGTACAAAGCGATCCGCTCCAGGTAGAGATCATCCCGTGACTCTATCAATACGGGATACTTCTCCAGCAGGGCGAGTCTTTCGGCAAAAGGCCGGCCGGTGATCTTGTACAACTGATCCAATTCCATCAATACACGCGCATCGGATGGGTCTAGTGCAAAGGCTTTTTCCAGGTATTGCCGCGCCTGCTCTTTCTTGCCTGATTTATTATAATAAGCCAGGGCCAGGTTCCGGAATGTGGTGGGGAATCCAGCATCCAGCCGTATGGCTTCTTCCCAACACGCAATGGCCTCGGGATATTGACGTTTGTCATACCAGAAATTACCCAGGTAATACCGAGCTCTTGCATCCGAAGGATTGAGCTCGATGGCCTTTTGCAGGATCAGCACCTCCTCGATCTTATTGGGGAAAACACCGTCGGGGCTCCCGGTAGCGGCCATCCTGTAAAGGTTCTTTGCTTCTTCGGGTTGTCCTTCCTGGTACGCAAACCATGCTTTGTAATAGCCCACAAGTGTTGACTGCCCATCGAACATCTCCAACAGCTGCATGGCCTCGGCATATAGTCCGGCCTGGGCGTAGTCAAGCGATATCTCCAAAAAGTTCTGGACGGCATCCCGCATCAGGACCTTCATCTTTTCCAATGATGTGGAGTTCCGGCTTTCAAAAAGAACGCCGAAATTAAATGGATCGATGGCCAGGGACTCGCGGATAAAGTCTCCGGCAGGTGCCCCGGTCTTGCGCAGCAGCGCTGCCTTCAAATGACGGGCGGTAGAGCTATGATAGTTCCGGATGAGCGATCTTTCTATCAATGCCAGCGCTTCTGCATATTTCTTTTGTACGGTAGCGATCCTGGCGAGGTTCAAAAAGGCGCTATGCTGCCAGGCATCGTTCCAGGTGGCTTTGTAAAAGGACTCAAAAGCTTCGCCCAGCCGGCCTTGTAATTTCAACGACCAGCCCAGGTTATAATACGGCTCGCCGTCATAAGGATTGGGGTTGCGGCTGGTCATGGTCTTGATGGCCGATCGGAAATACGGCTCCGCCTTTTCAAACTGTCCCCGGCGGAGAAGCAGCAGCCCCATGGCATTGTTGCAACGTATATCCCCGGGGCTTCTTCTCAATCCTTCCATATAATAATCCACGGGATTATAGGTCGCGTGGCGGTATTGTTCGAGATGGAGACCGTTGAGATACAAGTCCTCTATTTGTTCGATGTCCTGGGGCCTTTTCGCTGCTGTGGCAGCGGGCGGGATCTCTTTTTCTTCGCGCGCCTCCGGCTGCCAGGATATGAGTACACCAGCCATCTCATCGGAAATGACCACCTTCCATTGTTCGTGTGCACCGGACGTTGTGAGGGTCTCGTCGAAAACATGATAAGGTGAAAGTTCTGCCGTATATTCCTTTTTTAGCTTTCCGTCCTGAAAGACGCGGACATTTACCTTTTCATATTTTGCCGTTGCATAGGCCCGGATACGCAGTCTGTCGCCCTCCCACTCCATATTGAGGATGGCCTCCTTCGTAGCGTTCTTCACTACACCCACCTGGCTGTATGGCATAAAATATTGTTCGAACGTCTTCTCCTCGTTGGGCTGCAGCCAGGAAAAATCCGGCTGATTGTCAGTGAATACACCAGTCATCAATTCGATGTAAGGTCCGTCTTCATCCGTCAAATTACGGTCCCACGCCTGCCCGAAATCTCCATTGCCCCAGGTCCATTGCTTCTTGCCGGGTGAAAAGTGATGGTTGGCCACGTGCAGCATCCCGGCCTGTGTGTCGTTCTCATAACAACCCATAAAATCGTATTTGCTGTGTATCGCCATATAAGACGTGGGTACGGGGATATTGGCATATCTGCTGATGTCCGTCCCCGGCGCATAATTCACCTTATAATAGGTGCCCGTGGCGATGGGGAAGTCGGATACATCCCGCCGCCCATGATCAAACACCGCATATACATCCGGCGGAAAGACGGATTGATAATGTTCATTGACCTTTACTGCCGGATTGGCCCACCATAAAAAAGTTTGCGGGAACGGCGTCCGGTTGAACAGCTTTCCTTTTATTTCTAAGTACGCTTTGTCGGGGTGCAGGGTAAATCCCGCCATGCCTTTGGTACGGAACATCAGCTCGATCTCATTCACCCAGACAGTCTTGCTGCCATCCGAATTTTCTTCGATGGTAAAGTCTACGGGACTATAGGTGCTGGGGCGATGATGCTGGGGCCAGTTGAATTCGATGCCACCCGAGATCCAGGGACCTGCCAGTCCCACCAGTGCGGGCTTGATGACCTGGTTGTAATAGATAAAATCTCTTTCTTTTACTTTATCATAAGCCCGTTGTATCCTGCCGCCCAATTCGGGCAGGATCATGATCTTTAAAAACTCATTCTCGAGGAATACGGCCTCATACTCCTGACTGGATTTCCTGTCGTCTATCTGTTCGATGACAGGATGTGGATATACGACACCACTGCTGCCCTGGTACACCCGTTTCTCCAGGAACATAGGATTTTTTTCAGGCTGGCCGATCTTATAGGTAGGGATGGAGACCTTCTCTACCCATGCTTTTACGTCCGTCATATGCATATTCTTTTTATTCTGGTATAATTCGCACCATCAGCGCGTCCTTGGGGCCCACGCTGAAAGTAAAAGTATCCTGGTCTTTTTCTATATTACCCACCGTCGCATCGGTGAGGAAATCCTTTACAATATATTTTCCTTTTTTCAATCCCAGGTCCTGGAGCCGGAAGCTGCCGCTGTAAGTCTGCTGCGTATAGAAATTGAAAAGCCCCAGCAAGGTCGTGTCTCCTTTCAGGTAAAATGCCATCTGCTGGTCATAGCTGTCCCCATCGGAGAATTTCAGGGGAGTAAACGCCTGTGGCCGGCTAAAAAAAGCGCAAAGCCGTGCGTTGTCGAGGAATTTTCTTCCTCTCTCGGCCGCCAGGGGTTGCCGGAAATCCGAGCCGTCCCCCAGGATGCTGCCCATCACCATCATGGCATACAGACGCACTTTGATCTCCTGTTCGTTCAGGTCAGGGTTCTTTTGAAAATGCTGCATGATGCATACATCCAGGTTGGTATAGGGCCACAAGGTACCCTGAACCCATCCTAAATGACTGCCGGTGGCCAGGGAGGACCCGGTGCTACCCCATCCGGGGAAACCTTTTTCATCATCCCGCAGATGGGAATATACATCGGTGGATATGAACCGCGTATGTGCATACTGGTGCGGGAACATGGGAGAGATGGCCTGTGTGATAAAGATGTCGGGTCCCAGGATAGAATCGATGAGATGTTTTAGCATCTTCATGCCGTAATTGTATGCCTGCAACCCTGTGCGGACCGACGGGTCCCAGCGGGTAGTGGATTCCAATGCTCCTGCCGTTAGGAAGTCTATCTTCAAAAAGCTGGCTCCGATGGTCCTGGCCTTTTGCAGCTGTGCGATAATGGACTGACGGGTGGCGGGATGTGTAGGGTCCAGCGGAAAAGCGCCCCAGTCCCCATCCTTATAGGCAATGGGCTTGCCATCCTGGTCCTTTAGCACGACGTCTCGCAAGGTATATGAGGTGCCGGCCACCGGGGTCTGATCCATCGTATTCTTCCAGGTCCATATGGCAAAAGGAATAAAATAAAATCCCATCTGCTGACCATTCTTCTTTGCATATTTTCCAAGGGAGGTCAGCAGCTCTGTCGTATAGATGGATTGATCGTAGCTGTCTATGCTGAGAACGGGATGCGACCAGCGGGAGAAATTGTCCAGCGTGTGCAGATAGTCGGATATCTTACCCACACCCGGCGGCATCATTACTTTTTCATACCCCAGTACGCCCTCTACGCCGAAACTGTTCCAGTACACGGGGGCATAGCCTTTCCAGTTCAGGCTGCCGTTGAGCTTTGCATTTATCCGGCCATATAGTGTAAATAACAGTCTTATATCCGGTCCACCGCCAATATACACCAGTGGAGACTGTACAAAGCTCCCTTTCATCGTACCATGAAGAGCATGATCGTGGGTGCCATCCTTGTCGGGAGTGGCAGCGCCGCCATATACGACAAAAGAGTCCAACTGCCCCTTGATCGCAGCCGTCTTATAAATAATTCCCGTCTTCCAGAAGTCATGGCTGACGGCGCCCAGCACGATACCAGCCAGCGTCGTATTATCATATACGGAAGAAAAGTCATAGCTGATGCCCCTGGCATCCGGCCAGTGACGCTCCTTTACTCCCACCCACTCATCGTTGTCAAATGGCTCGTCGAGTATGCGGGGCTCGTTGCCGATGACGGCCAGCCGGCCCTTTGCGGAAGGCAGTATAGCAATAGGACTGATATGGCGTGTCTCTACCGTTGCTTGCCCTGCTGCACTGCCGGCCACCATGTCGGTCAACACATAGGGACCATCGGCATACAGGGTGATCCGCTGCAACAGGTACAGGGCATGCTTGTCATCCATATGTTTGATATTGATACGGATGCCCTTGCCCAGACTATCCTCTACCGCATCGGTGCTGTAGGGATGTTGTTCCAGATTGGCGGTGGATAGCATCCCTGTATTGATATCTTGCACATAGGCTACTGTATTATACAAAAAACTGCCTCCTGTAAAATGATAATCCACCGTACCCGATGCGGTATGCAGGACAATGCTGACCTGGTCGTTCGACAATACCACGCTGTCATTGTATTCATGGAAAGCCTGAGCCTGCGAGGCGATCCCCCACAGGCTTGGCAAAAGGATTAGCATGAGACGACGCATCATTCAAAAGTCGAATTATCCGGAAGGAAAAAGAATAGTATTTTTTATGAAAATGATGGATTATTTTCTTCTTTTTGTATTTTGCATAAAACCCATATGAATTGGAACGATCGAGAACGCTGCGCAAACGGGAGGGATTCGAAGGCCAGAAACTGATCGTTCTGCCAAAGAAGATCATGACGGAATTCCTGACCAAAGACCCGGTGACAAGACAGATCTATATTACTGACATCGGTCATTACCCAAAGGCTAAATTCCATTATGTCGAGCGACCGGGAGGGATCAGTCAGCATATCATCATCTATTGCATGGAAGGCCGGGGCTGGATCGAGATTGATAAGAAAAGGATGGAGATAAGTCCCTCACAATTCGTCGCTATCCCCGCGGGCACCGCACATAAATATGCCGCCAACGAAAAGGCCCCATGGACTATTTACTGGATACATTTTAAAGGCGAGATAGCCGCCTATATCGTAGAGCTGATCTTACAGAACTCCAGGAACTACAAACCCGAGCTCACCTATAATGAGAATAGGATCAAGCTGTTCGAGGACATTTATTCCAATCTGGAAAAAGGCTATGGCCAGGATAATCTCCGCTATGTCAACATGATCTTCTATCATTTCCTTTCATCCCTGCTCTATGAGGATAAATTCAATTATGTAGACAATAAAAAAGAAGACGATGTTATAGCCCTTACGATAGCGCTTATGCAGAAAAAGATCCAGGTCGTCGTGTCGTTGCAGGAATTCGCTGATTTCGCCAAACTCTCCGTATCGCATTTCTCTGCCATCTTTAGGGAGCGGACGGGCTATTCCCCCATCGAGTACTTCAATCATCTTAAGATACAAAAGGCCTGTCAATACCTTCTGCTCACCAATATGACCGTGAAAGAGATCGCGGTCCAGCTGGGCATCGACGACCAGTATTATTTTTCCCGTATGTTCTCCAAGCTGATGGGGCATTCTCCCGTAGAATACCGGAAAAGGAATAAGACCTAATCAGTCCGTCCGCAGGTTGACCACCGGATTGGCTACCGCTACCCGGATGGCCTGAAGGACGATCACCGACAGGGCGATAACGACAACGAACGAGCCGGCCACGGCAAATACCCACCAGTGAATGGTCGTCCTATATTCAAAATCCTGCACCCATTTATTCATCAGCCACCAGGCCAGCGGAGAGGCAATGACGATAGCCAGCAGGATCAGCTTTACAAAGCCCGTGGACAACAGCTGTACGATCTGGCTGACATTGGCGCCCAGTACTTTGCGGATACTTATCTCCTTTGACCGTTGCCGCACGGAGATAGCCAGCAGGCTGAAAAGACCGATGACGGCTATGAGGATCGCCAGTACGGCGAATGAATTGAACATGCCCGCCAGCTTTTGCTGTGAGCTATACAGCTGCTGTATCTTTTCGTCCGCGAACGAGAACTCAAAACCCTTGGCCGGGAAGAACTGCGTCCAGGTCTTTTCAATATAGGCAAGAGTTTGAGCGGTATTTCGCCCGTCGATGCGTATATAAGCATATCCATTCTTTTGGACAGGTACCACCTGCAGCACTACCATGGATTGCTTTTTTAGCAGGGAGGTGCCGTTGAAGTCCTTTACGATCCCGATGATGGTGCCCTGAAGCCCCCCTTTGTCTACTACCTGGCCGATAACAGGCTCCTTTAATCCAAGGTTAGTGACCGTCTGTTGAGTGACGATGATCGATCTCGAAGCCATCAGCCGCCTGTACTCGTCAACTCCCATCTTATTATTGGAGTGCCATGCAAGCGAGTCGACGTTCACCAGGTCCGCCGCATAGTCCCTTGAAAAATCTCTGCCTCTGGCAAGCCCGGCCTGGAGTGTGCTGATAAGATCGAAATCTCCATCTACAGAGGCAAACGCCCATTCTTTGGTGGGATCGAGCGTCGAGGTCGAAGTGGAGGTAGACCCGTAGTGCTGCCCTACCTCCCAGCTGGCAATGGTCACGTTCTTTATATCTTTGTTCTCCTTCAGCTGGTTCTTGAAGGCCTCCGGGCTCGCGTATTTATTCCAGGGCAGAACGACCAGGTTTTCCTTGTTAAATCCCAGCTCTTTATTATTTAGCAGTTGCAGCTGGGAATAGACCACCAGCGTGGCGATGATCAATACCACCGAAACTACAAATTGAAAAACGATCAGTGGCTTGCGGATATCCAGGTTTATATGGAATTTCTTCTGCCAGCCTTTAAGGATATATACTGGATGGAGACGGGATACAAGGAAAGAAGGATACAGACCGGATGTTACGCCCGTAACGATACTGATGACAACAGCAGCCAGGATGAATTTTAAATCCAACAAATAGAAGACGTCTGCATCTATATTGATCAGCCGGGTAAAGGGACGCCATAACAATATCGCCAACAGCAAGGCCGCCGGCAGACTGATGATAAAGAAAAGCACCGACTCGGTAATAAATTGCAGGATCAACCTACCTTTGCTGGCGCCCAGTACTTTTCGGACACCCACCTCCCTCAATCGCTGGAGAGACCGTGCCGTGGTGAGATTGATATAATTGACACATCCAATCAGCAGGATAAGGACGGCGATGATGGAGAATATATATACATTCCTTATGCTGCCGGTGGCAGATGGATCATCCTGAACCATGGAGTACAAATGAATGGATGTCACCGGCTGGAAATTCAACGTAACTCCTTCCGGGAAATGATACTTGATATAAAATGGCCCCATTTTCTTTGAGAACGCCGCTGCATCAACGCCGGGCTTGAGCAGGATGTACTTGGCTCCAAAGGTGGAATAGCCCTGCCAGTTCAAGGCTTCCAGCCTTTGGGAAGAAACGTACACAGCATCTACCTTGAAATGGGTGTTGTGGGGTATGTCCTTTATGATACCCACGACTCTGAATGCTTTTTTTTCACCAGTGTATACCGTACGGCCGACAGGGTCCTGTCCGGGGAAGAGCCGGCGGGCGGCCGATGCCGCCAATACAATGTCCTCATCATTGTGTAAGCTATGAGCGTTCCCTTCCAGGAAAGGAAGATCGAACAAGTGAAAGAAGCTGGTGTCTACTCCAATGGCATTTAGCTTTTGTAAACGACCGTCTATCAGGAACTCCTGATCGTTCTCGCCGGCCCCGGTGACGGATTCTATATCGGGGAATTCATTCTTCAACGTATATGCCAAAGCATTGGGCATGGAAAACCCTTCCCTGACAACACTTTCTTTATTGATATTTTTGGCCACCACCCGGTAGATCCTGTCATGATGCGAATAGCTCTTGTCATAGGAGAACTCATAGCTTATATACGCCATGATCATAAAGACACAGGCCAGCCCGACGGCCAGGGAGCCGAGGTTGATGGTGGCGTTGAGCTTGTCTTTCCGGAAACTACGGATAGCTGTTTTGAAGAGATTTTTTAGCATAGGAGTTATTTACATCGTTTAATTTGTGTCGGATGGCTCAATTTATAGTCAAAACTACTCTGGTCTATACCAGCCCGGCGATTTATATATCCCTTCCTGTATTTCTTAACCCGCGCCTCAAACTGAATGATATCTCCCGCCCGCAGGGTTCCTAATTTCTCAAATCCCTTTGTCATATTGAACCAGCAATGATCGGATATTATTTTCCCATCGTCATTACAGATCGATACCAGCAGGATCGTCTCTGTCGAAGCGCCTTTATAGCCGGATCTCAGACCGTATTTTTTAAATGTGCCTCTAAATAGGCCCCTCTGTTCATCCAGTGTCTTTAATTGTTTTCTCATACAAGCAGCCCGGCGATCCAAAATTGCTATTTTGCATCGGATAAACGCCGAAAACAAGTTACATAAATATAGTTATGACCGAAAACTCCTTTTTCGACCGGGACCTAAGTTGGCTTTCCTTTAACTACCGCGTAATGGAAGAAGCCGCCCGGCCGGCAACACCCCTCCTGGAAAAGATAAACTTCCTTTCCATCTATTCCTCCAACCTGGATGAGTTCTACCGGGTACGGGTGCCCGCCCTGGCCGCCCTGAAGAGCCCCTCGCTGCAAAAGGTTACGGAAGAAGTGGACCGCCAGCTGGCCCACTACGGCCAATTGCTCACCGGCAACCTATTGCCTGAGCTGTCCGGCCAGGGCATTGAGTTCATTTACCAGCCGGCGGCACAGACATTCCTACCTTATACCCTGCCCGTTCCTCCTGCCGTACGAAATGCCGCCACTGACTATTTCTTCACCGAGCTGCTTGCCTTTTTACAACCCGTACATCTTTCCAAAACAAAGGACAGCTTCTTCCCGGGCAATGACAAGCTTTATTTTGCCGTCGTCACAGGAGGCGCGGAGCGGGGCGGCGGACCGGCTTCAGACATCTATATCCTGAACATTCCCTCGGACAGCTGCTCCCGTTTCTTCACCGCGGAAGAAGGAGGACGTAAGTATATTCTCTTTATAGACGACATCATTCGCGACAACCTTGGCTTTATCTTCCCGGGCAAGACCTTGCAGGGGGCCTACAGCATCAAAATAACCAGGGACGCCGAGCTGGACCTGGAAGACGAATATGAAGGCGACATCGCGGAAAAGATCGAGAGAAAGCTGGCGAAAAGAGATGCGGGGCTGGCTACCCGTTTCCTACACCAGCCGGGCATACCGCCGGAGATCCTTCAGATGCTGATCGACGCCCTCGGTCTTCACCACGCCACGATCGTACAAGGCGGACGGTATCATAACTTACGGGACCTTTCTTCTTTTCCCGTAAAAGACGCCCGGCTCTCCTACCCCGCCTGGCCTGCCAAAAAAGAGGGGAATGCATCCAGTCTCTTCCAGCGTATAACCCAACACGATATCCTCCTCCATCCTCCTTATGAGCGCTACGACACGGTGTTGCAGTTCTTTAACGAGGCCGCCATCGACCCCGATGTAGAAGAGATCTATGTCACCATGTACCGGATCGCCCGTGACTCACGCATTGCACACGCCCTGATCAGCGCATCACGTAACGGAAAAAGGGTCACGGTTTTCGTCGAGCTGAAGGCAAGGTTCGACGAGGCCAATAACCTCCAATGGGCCCGTCAGATGAAACAGGCCGGCGTAAAGATTGTCTACAGCATCCCGGCCCTGAAGGTACACGCCAAGATCGCGCTGATAAAGAAAAACATACGGCAGCGGATGATCTATTACGGACTCCTGGCAACAGGCAATCTGAATGAAAAGACCGCGCGCTTCTACACGGATCATATACTGCTGACAGGCAACCACGACCTCATGCGGGAACTGGAACTGCTGTTCATCTTCCTGAGCAGACGTAAAAACCCCCGCAATACGGAAAAGATATCGTTCCAACATCTGCTGGTGGCCCAGTTCAACCTCCAGGACCGCTTCCTTGCCCTCATCGACCGCGAGATACAAAATGTCCGGGCGGGAAAACCCGCCTCCATTATTATCAAGCTCAACAACCTGGAAGAAAGGGTAATGATCGAAAAGCTTTATGAGGCGTCCAATGCGGGAGTGCCGATTACGCTGCTCGTACGGAGCATCTGCTGCTGTATCCCCGGTGTCCCGGGTATGAGCGGGAATATCGTCGTCAAAAGGATCGTGGACAGATATCTTGAACACGGTCGCATATTCATCTTTCACAACAATGGAAATGAAGATATATTCCTCGGCTCCGCCGACTGGATGAACAGGAATATCTACCGCAGGATAGAAGTATGCTTTCCCCTGTATGACGAGAAATTACGCGCGGAAATAAAAGAGATCATACGCTTGCAGACCATGGAACCCGAGACACGTTCGCAGGAAGCGATTTATCGGCTCCTATCGAGTCGCAGCGCGTAAAATAAAAAATTCCCCTTTATCCGCCACTACCTTTATCTGGTCATGGATTGAAAATAAAGCATTTTCCTCGCAAATCAGGACAACACCTGTATCAAAAACGAACGGTCGCCCCGATCCGGGCTGGTACAGCCCATTGATTTAGAACACCCTAACGGTCTGGCTTGTTTTTAGTTACAAATAGATCATGCTTAAGAACTATATCAAAACTGCACTGCGCAACCTTGTCAGGAACAGGGCTACCGCTTCGATCAACATCGGGGGTCTCGCTATTGGTATGGCTGTCGCCATGCTCATCGGCTTATGGATATGGGATGAAGTTTCATATGACAAAAGCTTCCCAAACCATGACCGCATCGCACAGGTGATGCAGAATCAGTGGCTGAACAATCACACGGAGACGTGGAATAGCCAGGGCTTTCCACTGGGCAACGAATTGCGTAAGTACTATGGCAGCGATTTTAAGCACGTCATTATGGCCGGATGGACCTATGAGCACTTGTTGTCCTACGGCGATAAAAATATAAAAAAGGGCGGCAACTATATGGAGCCCGGGGTCACCGATATGCTGTCCCTAAAGATGCTGAAAGGCGATCGAGATGGACTAAAGGACCCGGCATCCATCCTCTTGTCGCGATCTACTGCAAAAGCCGTCTTTGGGGACGAGGATCCCATGGGTAAGACCATCACGCTCGATCATAAGATACTGGTAAAGGTCACTGGTGTATATGAGGACCTTCCCGTCAACTCTTCCTTTGCCGACCTGACCTTTATTTCTCCCTGGCAATTGTTTGTAAATACGGAACATTGGGACACTCGCTTCAATAACCCCTGGGGCGCCAGTTGGTTCCAGACCTTTGCGCAGATAGCCGACAATGCCGATATGGATAAAGTATCGGCTAAGATCAGGGATATCAAATTGAATGCATTAAAAAAAGGACATAATGACGATGCCCGGTTCAAACCAGCCATGTTCCTCCATCCTTTGAACAAATGGCATTTGTTTTCGGAATTCAAGAACGGTGTCAGCGTGGGAGGCCGCATACAATATGTCTGGCTCTTCGGGATCATCGGCGTCTTCGTATTGACGCTGGCCTGCATCAATTTTATGAACCTCAGCACGGCCCGCAGCGAGAAGAGGGCCAGAGAGGTCGGTATACGAAAAGCTATCGGTTCCATGCGAGGACAGCTCATCGCGCAATTCTATAGCGAGTCGGTATTGATAGCTTTTTTTTCTTTTATAGCATCTCTTATCCTGATGCAGCTGTCCCTCCCCTTCTTCAACGAGGTGGCGGGTAAGAAAATGTCGGTGATGTGGGGCAGTCCTTTCTTCTGGCTAGCCTGCATCGGATTCACCCTGATCACCGGACTCATCGCAGGCAGCTATCCTGCCCTTTATCTTTCTTCTTTCCGACCGGTGACGGTACTCAAAGGGGTATTCCGGGCAAGCCGGTCGGCCACCCTGCCCCGTAAAGTGCTGGTCGTTACCCAATTTTCCGCCTCCATCATCCTGATCATCGGCACAGTGGTGGTCTTTAACCAGGTGCAATTTGCCAAGGGCCGCCCGGTAGGTTATACCCGCGAAGGGCTGGTCACCCTTCATATAGAGACGGATGCCCTACGCAACAACTATGATGTGTTTAAGAACGACTTGATTGCCAGCGGCGTGGTATCCGGCATCGCTCAGTCGGACAACCTGGTGACCAACGTATACGTTACCAACAGCGGGTTCACCTGGAAAGGCAAGGACCCCAATTTACAGGAAGAATTCACCACCCTCAACGTCACCGCGGAGTATGGCAAGACGGTGGGCTGGCAAATAAAGGAGGGGCGTGATTTTTCTGCCTCTTTTGCGACCGACTCATCCGCCATTATTATCAACGAGGCAGCCGTCAAATACCTTGGGCTTAAAGACCCCGTCGGAGAGACTATTACCTGGTCAGGCAATGGTCCGATGAAGATCATCGGCGTAGTAAAAGATATGGTAAACCAGTCTCCCTATGATCCTGTCCGGCAGATGTTCTTCTTCCTGCCGAGATGGAAAGGGTGGTATCACCTGGATGTCGTCAACATCCGCATCGCACCCAATATCAACGCGCACCAGGCCATCGAAAAGATTGGAGCGATCTACAAGAAATACGATCCTTCCACGCCATTCGAATATAAGTTTATTGATGATGCCTATGCGCAGAAGTTCGCCAATGAGGAGCGGGTTGGCAAACTGGCCGGCTGTTTTTCGGTCCTGGCTATACTCATCAGCTGTCTGGGTCTCTTTGGTATGGCATCTTTTGTAGCGGAGCAAAGAGTAAAGGAGATAGGTATACGAAAGGTATTGGGCGCATCCGTCGTCAACCTGTGGCGGCTATTGTCCAGGGAGTTCGTAGCGCTGGTGATCATCGCCTTTGTCCTGGCAGCGCCTTTGTCTTACTACTTTATGCATAATTGGCTGCACAATTACGAATATCGGACGGACCTCCATTGGTGGGTTTTTGCCGCGGCTGGTCTTGGCACCCTGCTGATCACCCTGCTGACGGTGAGCCTAAAAAGCATTAGGGCTGCTATGGCTAACCCCATTCGTAGTCTTCGATCCGAATAAGAGCAGCCTTACTCCGGCGCCGGCCCGTATATAATCCCGTACAGCTCCGTTGAACTGAGTAGGTATATTTTGTCCATTTTGCATATACAGCCAGTCTGTGCCATTATTGGTCTCGCCGTGCAGGATATTGCCTGAGAGGAAAAGGGTCCATCTGCCGGGACCCTTGCTTTTTAAACCATAAGAAAACCGCAGGCTGCCTTCCAGGTTGAACCCATTCGCCTTATCCTCGAAGCTGAGAGGATGTTGGAAAGTAGTAACCAGGTTCCAGTCGGCCTGGCCCCTATAGCTGACAAAGTCATATAAAAAACTTCCTTCCAGGGAAAAGGATTTTCCCATCAGGATCTTTCCCCGCAATCCCACTACCCCTCCCTCATATTTTGTATCGTAGGTGCTGCGCAGTCCCGCGGCAGTGCCGGTCTGATCCGACGACAGGAGGAAAAGGGATTGCTTGTGCAATGCATATCCCAGCAGACCCGTCAGGGTGAATAGCTTGCTGCTCCATATGTCATCCTCCAATGTTGTCCGCCATGAAAAGGTACTACCCTTATTGGCATCGAAGACGCCATAATACGTACGACTCGTACGATTGTCTCCCTGGTAGTCCATGTCCGTAACGTTGCCGGAACTAATGAACATGCGGGAATAGGAAGAACGTATATGCAGCATCTTCCAGAAATTCCAATCCGCCTCGGCCCCCAATACAGCGCCGGCGAGGTGCTTCCATTTCAGCTCGGAATAGATATTGGGGTTCGTGCCCTGGGTATTGCCCGCGATGCTCCAGCGGAAATCTTCGGATTGATACCCGGAGGAAAGAGCAAAGCTTAGTTTCTGCGCACGGGGGCAAAGAGAGGCGGTGACCAACAAAAGGATAAGCGGTATTTTCATTCTCAACGATTGAGCAGTTAAATATAAGCTATCCGATGTATTTTTACGAGCTAATCGCAATAATATTGCCCTTTTCTCCTCAACGATATGCCCTGATCACCAGGCTTCCGCGATGGCTTTACCACGCGCTGTTCTGGACGGCCTATTTCGGCTCGGCGACCGTTATCGCGCTGAGCAATCGTCCTATCCATCGCTGGACTTTTTTCCTCCAGCTGCTAACCCTGCTGCCGCCTGATATGTTGCAGGTATACTTCAACAATTATATACTGATACCCCGCCTCCTGTTCCGCAGAAAATACTTTCTTTATTTCTTCACCCTCCTCATATGCGTTTTCCTGCATTCGGCCCTCCTCATCGGGCTGCATCGCTATTATGCCCTGCATGGCGAGACAGGTTTCAACTATGTAAATGATTTTACCGTCGGTAATTTTTTTATACAGGGGCTGAACATCTTTTCCCTTATAGGGCTGACAACGGGTATTAAGTTCGTGAAGGATTGGATGTGGCAGGAACGGCAATGGCAGGAGAAGGAAAAGCAGCATATCCAGACCGAACTTGGCCTTCTGAGATCACAGATACACCCGCATTTCTTTTTCAATACGTTGAACAACCTGTATTCGCTCACGATCCGCAAATCCGACCAGGCTCCTGAAGTGGTGCTGAAGCTGTCGGAACTGATGAGCTATATGCTATACGGGTCGGACACATCTACCGTGGCGCTTGACAAGGAGATAGCCAACCTGGAGAATTATATAGCACTGGAGAAACTGCGGTTTGGCCAGCGGCTGACGCTCTGTTTTGAAAAAAAGGGAGATACCAGCGTCGTACAGGTACCGCCTCTGCTGCTGATCACTTTTGTGGAGAACAGCTTTAAGCATGGACTAAAGGATAAGATGGGGCCGGTGCGTATAGATATATGCCTTCAGGTAGAAAAAGAAGCACTTTTCTTTAATGTCCGCAATCCGGCGGGCCCGCTTCCAGCGGTTCCTGATAACGAGCCGGGTGGCATCGGATTGAAAAATGTCCGTCGCAGGCTGGACATACTCTATGTAGGAAGGTATGATCTTCAGCTGAAGGCAACGGACGGTCTGTTTGAAATAAAACTTAAAATTCCGCTATGAACCGGCTAAAATGCATGGTAGTGGATGATGAGCCGCTGGCCCTCGATGTGGTGGCGGATTACCTGCAAAAATGGGATATTCATCCCGTCTGTTGCGAGAATGGAATAGAGGCGTTGCAACAGTTGCAGAACGAACATTTCGACCTGCTGTTCCTGGATATCGAGATGCCCGGCCTTAATGGGATCGGCCTGTTGAAAAGCCTCACGTACCGCCCTGCCGTCGTTCTCACCACGGCGTACAGGGACTATGCTGTAGAAGGCTTCGACCTGGAAGTGCTGGACTATCTCGTCAAACCCTTTTCCTTTTCCAGGATGCAGCAGACCATGGAGAAGTTTGCCCGCTGGAGAGATAAGCCATTACCTGTCGCCGGCGCGCCGGAAGCGATCTTCCTTAAGGTCGATAAACAGTTGATCCAGGTGCCGGTAAATGATATTCTCTACCTGGAGAGCAGGAAAGATTATGTCCGGGTGTATACTATCGGCAACGAATATCTCTGTCATCTCACCCTCACCGATGTCACGGCCAAACTCCCCCCGGAAAAATTCCTCCGGCTACACCGATCGTATACAGTGGCCCTGGATAAGATCAGTCTATTAAAGGATAATTGCGTGCATATCCGCGGGAAGACGCTCCCGGTTTCGAGGGAGCTGCGTATGGAATTAAAAAGGCGTCTTCAACGGTAGACCACCATCCGTCGACAAAAAAATACAGTTTATCGAATTTTCGTGTAGATGCCATCATATCCCTTGTTCCGGCGGGGGACAGGTGCTACATTTAATACCAAGATGAAACGTATCTACTCTATCGATATCGCCCGGGGGCTGGTAATGATCATCATGGCTCTCGATCATACCAGGGATCTTCTGCACACAGACGCCCTGACCCAGAACCCTACCAATCTTGCTACCACGACCCCTATATTGTTCTTTACCCGCTGGATCACTCACCTGTGCGCGCCAAGCTTTGTTTTTCTATCGGGCGCCTCCGCCTACTTGTCTGCCCTGCGCCGCAATGATGTCCGGGCCAGCCGCCAATGGCTTTTCACCCGGGGCATCTTCCTGGTATTGCTGGAGATCACGCTGGTAAACTTCGGGGTCTGGTACGATATTCACTTCCGGACATTATTGATACAGGTGATCGCCGCCATCGGGTTCAGCTTTATAGGATTGGGGATATTGTACAAATTACCTGTAAAGACCATCGGTGTCATCGGCCTGCTGATCATATTCCTGCATGATCTTTTGACACTGTTGCCGATGGTCTCGAACCCGATCCTTCAATTCGCCGGGGCCCTGCTCTTCGGAGGCGGGTTGATCAAGGCCGGCGGCACTACTATCCTCTTCGGCTACCCGATACTGCCCTGGATGGGGATTATGTTTGCCGGCTACGCTGTTGGTCCGCTGTTTACGATGCCGGAAGAAGTACGTAAGAAAAGACTACTGCAAATAGGACTGACAGCGCTGGGATTGTTTGTCCTGCTGAGGGCCGTCAACTTATACGGGGATGTGGCCAAATGGAGCGTACAGAAAAATGCGGTCTATACCTTCCTCTCCTTTATAAATGTCAGCAAATACCCTCCGTCCCTATTATACACGCTGGTGATGCTGGGTATCCTCATGCTCTTCCTGTCCTTCATAGAAGGCAGGGCGAATAGGTTCACACGTGTAGTGACCGTGTATGGTAAAGTGCCCATGTTCTACTACCTGATCCACTGGAATATCATACATCTGCTGATGCTGGCGATGGTATTCCTGGAAGGATACAGGGCGGACCAGCTCGTATTCGGGACCTTCCAGTTTGGGCGGCCTCCGGGCAGCGGCATCAGTCTGTGGATGGTATACTTGGTATGGCTATGCGTAGTGGCAGCCCTGTACCCGCTGTGTGTCTGGTATGGGAAATACAAGACCAGCCATCCTGAAAAACGCTGGCTGAGATATTTGTAGCCCCTATTGATCCGGCAACCTAAAGATCACGGGCTGCCGGATATAACTTTTTACCTTGCGGTGATGATTCATGGCAGGTATCCAGTTGGGACTCCGTTTCAAGACATCCAACGCTATTTTATCAAAGGCGGGGTAAAAGGGCACTTCCACCTCCGCGTCCATTACCCTGCCATCCTCGGTGATGGCGGCCTTCACCACCACCGTCGCCTCATCTCCATTCATAAATTTATACTGATCGGGGAAGTACAATGCCCTGCTCAGGTAGTTGGCCCAGGCCTTGAGGCCGCCGGGGAAAGCTGCTTCCCTATCGTCATTGGCAGTATCGGTCTGCGGCCTGCCTTTCTCATCAAAATAACTTTTCCGTAAAAGCTTTCCCTGGAGATCATAGACCTCCTCATCGCTGAGACCGCCCTCCCTATAGAAATACTGCCATTTCCCATACTTTTTAAAACCCGGGCCATACCGGCCGGCATACGATGGCTGTCCGTTATCAAACCAGACGATATGCACACCACTGCCATCGGGATTATAATTACCTGAATCACACATATACCCTGAACGATACCAGCTCACCCGCACTCCAATGGGGCTGCCCGACTCGAATACGGTGGAGTCGAACAGGGCTCCATCACCGTAATACTGCAGCCACAGCCCCTGCTTTTTCCCGTTGCGATAGGCGCCCATGGATTCTATATAACGGGTAGGATGAAAATAGCGAAACCAGCCGGAAGGGATCTTGCAGGCGCTGTCCTCATAAAGCCCTTCCATCCGCAGCGTGAGACTGTGCAGATAATAATCACGTCGATGCCAGCCGGAATCCGTCCGCTCGATGAGGCTGTAAAAGCGTGCATGTTGCGCATCCGTCTGATGCCACTGATAATCGTAGTATTTCTCTATCTTTTGACAATGGGCCGGGGGGATAGCCAAAGAACAGAGCATTGCAAGCAGTAAGGGTCTAGTCATGGTCATTGCACTCTACGCTATAAAGATAGCGCTAAAAGTTCATCCCAAGTACCCTCTCTCTCACGGCGTCCTTTAGATGCCTGCTGACGGGAATGACGGTTCCGCCAACGATAAGGGTTTGCCCCTCCACGGCCGTGACTTTGTCCAGGGAGATGATAAAGGACTTATGCACCTTCATAAAATGGGAGGAAGGCAGCAGAGTCATCATATATTTCAGCGTGTGATAAACCAGTATCTTTTTCCCCGCAACATGGATCATCACATAATTGTCGGCAGCCTCGACGAAGAACAAGTCCCGGAAGAGCAGCTTCTCGTATTTGCCACCTGACTTGACAAAAAAATAGCCGTCGGTCTTTTCTATCGCTGCGGAAGACATGGGATGAGCAGAGGCCTGACGTTGCAATAAATAGAACTCACGGGCCTTACAGCAGGCTCGTAGCAGCCTTGGAAGGTCCACCGGCTTTATAAGATAATCCATGACATCCAACTCGTATCCCTCCAGCGCGTATTCAGGCCAGGCCGTCACGATAATGACCAGCGGGGGATTGGGGAGGGATTTGATCAGGTCGAGCCCGCTGAGACGGGGCATATTGATGTCCAGCAACAAAAGGTCTGGCCGTAGCGTGGTTAGCAGGTCCAGCGCCTGAAAAGAGTTTTCCGCCACTCCCACGATCTCCAGGAAATCTATTTCACCCGCATCCTCTGCAAGTCCCTTCCTTGCCATTGGCTCGTCATCTACGATGATGGTTCGCAGTCGCATCAGCATTCCAATTTTAAGATGGCTTCATAATGATCACTTGTCTGCCGGGTAGTAAGGGCATGCCGACCGGGATAAAGCAATTCCAGTCGTCTCCTTATGTTCAGGAGTCCGATACCGCCCCTTTCGGGTGCGTCCGGTGCAATGCTGTTGCGGGTGCAGAATAAAAAGGACTCTCCTTCCCTGCTGCAGCGGATAATGATGGTATTCATACGGTCGGCATAAGAGGATACGTGTTTAAAACAATTCTCTACCAGGGGCATCAACAAAAAGGGGGACAGCGTCAGTCCTTTTACCTCTTCGAACCCTTCACAACGGACGGTGTAGTTGTCATTCAGACGTTGCTGTTGCAGCTCGATATACTGGCGTATGAACTGCAGTTCGTTCGCAATGTCCACAAAGGCTTTGTCACATTCATACAGCTGATAGCGCAGCATCTGGGAGAACTGTTGCAATATCTCTCTGGCCGGCCTGTTGGACCTGTCGATCTTATAATAAATAGTATTCAGCGCATTGAATAAGAAGTGTGGATTGATCTGATGCTTTAGCAGCTCCAGTTCCGACAGGGCCTGCTCCTTTTCCAGTTTCTCCACTCTGCGGGAAGACTCTATGCTTCGGAAGGACAGGCGTATGGCAGCCCCCGTGGCAGGTATGAAGAAGGTCATGAAATAGGAACCAAAGACAAGGTCGGCCCAAAACCAGTAATAATAATGTTTATAGCGGACGATGTCCTGCCGGTATGAAAAAAGGGACCGCCCCTGTAAACGCAGTTGGCACATAATGACGAGCGAACCGCCCATAAGTACCAACGAAAAAAAGCAAAGAGCAAACAGCGCCCACTTCTTACGATACAGCAAGCCTGGTAACAGATACTCCACTACGAGGACCAGCGCCGCCATCGTTACTACGACGTCGACAGTGGTAGACAGGAGGGACAGGGGCATATCCTGCATGCCCCCCATTTTGAAGAGGAACCAGAACAAAAAGAACAATCCCCCGAATAGGAAATAATAGCCGGCGCGTCCAGTCTTCATATACATAAAAATACAGGTGTCCTGCCGGAATCGATACGTCTTTATGTAAAAGGCAGGTTTACAGGGGTGAAATGCAGGTCCGGCAGTTGGTCCCGGTCGGACGGCGAATGGCGTAATGGATTTCCGATCCTTTAGAGAGGGCGCTAGCTTTATCAAAAAAACTATGGACAGAAAAAAATTCATCTTATCCGCCACCGGTGGATTGCTGGTGAGCCAGGCTGCCCCCACCCCGCTGGCAGAGCCCGATCCATATAAGGTCGAGCTGGTAAAAGAATTTGTCATCGCCGGGCATGGGAACTTCGATAAAGTACAATCCATGCTGAAGGACTATCCCAATCTGCTGTACAGCAAGTTCGACTGGGGCAACGGGGATTTCGAGGCTGCCATCGAAGGGGCCGGTCATGTAGGCAATAAAGAGATCGCAAATTTTCTCATCGATGCTGGGTCCAGGGTCACTTTATTCGTATTGGCCATGTTGGGGCGGAAAGACCTGGTAAAACCCGTACTGGAAGCTTACCCCAAATTGATATTTGCCAATGGCCCTCATGGGTTCACTCTTCTTCATCATGCCCGGGCGGGCGGCAAAGAAGGGGAGCAACTCACGGAATGGTTGCAGGAGAAAGGGTTAAAAGAGGACTGGATAAAGATACGATAGCTCACGAGGCCAGGTGTTTGTTAAATCCCCGTGCCACCAGCCGCTCATAGGCCGCCCAAACATCATTGGGTATATCTTGTGGTATCTGGAATCCTTTGTCCGGATAGATCCTGATACGCTGCAGATCGCCTACCATGATGTTGATGACTTTTTCCATGGATATTTCTTCCGTGGGATAGTTTTCGAAGCTTATCTGTGGCGAGGTGACGATAAGTTTTTTGTCGGGCCAGTGCTTTTTGAACGTTGCGTAGCTCCTACGCTCCATATAGGGTTTTTGTACCAGCAAAAAAGTCTGGGGATTCAGGCCTTTCTCCGTCAGGAGCCTTTGTGTAAAAAGAATATTTTCTCCGGTGTTGGCGGACTGGTTCTCGATGAAGATGGCTTCTGCCGGTACCCCCTTATCCAGGGCAATACGTGCAAACCTGTCGGCCTCGGGATCTTTCCATATTCCTTTTGTCACGTTGCCCAGGCCTCCTGAAAAGATGAGGATGGGGGCCCATCCCTGCAAATACAGTTCCGCGCCTCTGTCTGCGACGCGCAGATCATGACTGCCCAATACCAGGATACAATCAGATTTTTCGGGGGTATGATTCAGGTGATGGTAGTCCCAGAGTTTTTTGGCGTCTTCGAGTACTTCTTTAGCGATCATAACGGGGCAAATATAGTACATCAGCCCTAATTGCTGCCCGCCAGGAATCGGTAGCCTACTCCCGACTCCGTAATAATATGCTCGGGATAATTGGCATCCTTCTCGATCTTCTTACGAAGCTGGGCGATAAAGACACGCAGATATTGCAGCTGGTCGACATGATCGGAGCCCCATATCTCCCGGAGCAGGTATTGATGGGTGAGCACCTTGCCTATGTTCCTGCCAAAGAGGGCCAGCAACGCATATTGGGTGGCCGTCAGCTTAAGAAGCTCGTTATCTTTTTTCACCGTACGGGTGGACAGGTCGATCTCCAGCCCATTCAGATGGATGACAGGGCCTTCATCATCCCGCGACGCACTGCGCATCGCCGAGCGGATACGCGCCAGCAGTTCGCCTGTACGGAAAGGTTTGATAAGATAGTCGTTAGCTCCGTTGTCCAATGCCGCGATGATATCTTGCTCTCCACTCAGCACGGACAGGATAATAACGGGCTTTCCAAACCATTCCCGCATCTTCTTCAATGTCGTATGACCGCTCTCGTCCGGAAGTCCCAGGTCCAGGATGATGAGGTCCGGCGAGTGAGTGGCCGTCAGTTGCAGCCCTTCCTGGGCCGTGGCAGCCTGTAATATGCTATAGCCGTGGGATTGCAGGGTTATCTCCAGTATCCTGCGGATAGAGGTTTCGTCATCGATGACCAGTATTTCTGTCGTTGTTTTAAGGTTCATGATACGGACAGTTGATAGCTGAGTTTTTTGACGGCCTCGGTCTCCCTGGAAAAACATCCAGGAATGCTGATGATAAAACACGCTCCTCCCGATGCCCTGTTCGTCAGTTCGATGGACCCGTTATGCGCCTCTACAAAGCCTTTCACAATGGACAGACCCAACCCCGCCCCTCCGATCCGGGAATTTGCCAGGCGGTAGAATTTATCAAAGACCCTGGCTATTTCGTTGTCCGGGAAGCCGGGGCCATCGTCTTCGACTATGAGGATCAGTTCCCCGGCGAAACGTGTGGCGCTGATAAAGACAGGGGTGCCCGGAGGCGTATAAAGGGCTGCATTGTGCAGCAGATTGTAAAGCACCTGTTCCATTAGTCCGTAATCCAGTCTTGCCGGGGGCAGGCCATCCCGGATGGAGACTATGACCCGCCTGCCGGTCAGCGGCTCTTCCAATTGATGCAGGACGGAAAGGATCATTTCATGGACATCCTGCCAGTCTTTTTTCGGCTGAATAAAGCCGGACTCCAGACGGGACATGTTGAGCAGGTTCTCCACATGCCGGTTGAGCCGCAGGCTGGCCACGGATATTTCCGTCAGCAGCTTCCTGCTGTCATCCCTGGTCAGTCGCTCCGGCTGTTCCAGGAGGTTGTCCGTCGCCCCGATGATCGTGGCAATGGGGGTCCTGAACTCATGAGAAAGGGAGTTCAAAAGAGTATTGTACAGCTTAAGCGTCTTTGCTTTTTCTTCCTTTTGACGGGCTATTTTCTCGATCTGCCTGATCTTATAGGTCAGGACTGCATTGACCATGGCGATGACAAAGTACATGGAGAGGAGTATCCTGTCCTCCGTATTGCCCACCTGGAGGTTATAACGGGGCAATAAAAAGAAATAATCCCAGATCAGCGCGCTGAGCAGGGCCGTCAGCAGGACGGGAAGGATATCGAAGAACATGGCGATCAGCGAGAGGGTCAGCAGCAGCACAAAAGCCACTACTTCCACCCCGATGTAGGAGGAAAATAAGAAGCAAACGGCCGACACCAGGCAGACGGACAGGATGCTAAGCAGGTATTGGCGGGGTCGGCCAATCCTGGAACCTATAAATGGTGTGACAAATACATCCTGCATTTAATATGATAATATTTTCAATATATGTAAATTATAAAAATAATTTTTTCAAAATGACAATTTAACAAAATTAATTCACATAAATATTATTACAATATATATAATGACGCTACGATATTTCGTATTTAAAGGAGAAGCACCCTTACGGAAGCCCTTTAAAAAGAAAGGAGGTCTTGGGAAGGGCCTTATGAAAAAGAGGCCCTTGGGAAGGGGCCTCTTTAAGGTGCAAAATGGGAGTAAACCAAATATTTAAATAATCTTAATGTTCTATTTCCTGTTCCTTCAGCCCATTAGGAGTAGCCACCAGCAGAGTGCCCTGTACATATTTCTCGTCGTGCTGGCTGGCATCCAGACCTTCTTCCTCTTCTTCGTCGCTGACGCGCAGGGGCACGATAGCGTTGACCACCTTGAAGATCGCAAAGGATACGGCAAAGGAATAGCCAACAGCGATGAGCATGGCTTTCAGCTGAGTAAAGAAGAAGGAGGCATTGCCGTAAGCCCAGCCGTCAGCGCCGGCGGCATTTACGGCCTTGGTAGCAAACACACCTGTCATCAGCATACCAACCATACCACCGATGCCATGGCAGGGGAACACATCCAGGGTGTCGTCCAGTACGGTCTTGGTAGCCTTGATATGCACAGCCACATTGCTGATGACGGCGGCAAATACACCGATAAAGATACTTTGCGGAACGGCTACAAAACCCGCCGCAGGCGTGATGGCCACCAGTCCTACGACGGCGCCGACACAGAACCCGACCACGGAAGGCTTCTTACCCCTGAGCACGTCGAAGAACATCCAGGAGCAACCGGCAGCAGCTGCTGCAGTATTGGTAGTAGAGAAAGCCGAGACTGACAACGCATTAGCGGCTCCGGCGGAACCTGCGTTGAAGCCAAACCAGCCAAACCACAGCAGACCGGTTCCAATCAGCACATAAGGAATATTCGCAGGAGGCGTAGAAAGCTTTTGGATATGGGCCTTTCTGCGTTTGAGCACCAGGGCGCCAGCAAGGGCGGCGCAACCGGCGGAGATATGTACAACCGTACCGCCGGCAAAGTCCAGGGCGCCCATCTTGGCCAGGAAGCCATCAGGATGCCAGCTCCAGTGCGCCAGCGGAGCATATACCAGCAGGCTGAACAGCACCGTAAAAAGCACATAGGCGGAGAAACGCATACGCTCTGCAATGGCGCCCACCACCAGCCCGGGTGTGATAATGGCAAACATCAATTGAAACATGGAAAACAATCCCTGCGGAATGGTATTCGCCGCCACCCAGGGCTTGCCCGACAATACATCCTTATAAAAGAGATGCGTAAAGGGATTGCCGATGATCCCGTGGATCGAATCCCCGAAACAAAGGCTATAACCCACTACGATCCACAACACTCCTACAACACCTGCCGCTACCACGCTCTTCATCATAGTGGAAAGTACATTCTTCCGATTGACCATGCCGCCATAGAAAAAGGCAAGACCGGGGGTCATCAAAAAGACCAGGGCAGTCGCAACCAGGATCCAGGCAACATCGGCTCCATTGTATTTTCCCTCATCAAAAATGGGTAGAGTCGGAACAAATACCGCCGCAATGGCTACCACCAGCAGCGTAATAAATGGCAATGTGCTTTTAAGAGTGAGTTTTGTCATAATCTCGTTGATTTCACGTTATAAAAAACTTTAATTCGTCGTAACTGAATGGAAAGTTATAAAGAAATTGTAAAACCAACTAAGATTAATGTATTATATAAAAATATAATAAATAAGAAAAATTTATACTATCATTTCATAATGAATAAATTATACATAAGCTAGCAAAAAATTGTATAAAAAATTTTTATTAATTCTTTATAAAAAGGGGGTGTAAATTGCAAAATCTTTATTATCTGGATCATATTTAAGCTTTGTCAATATGATTCGAACCTCGGCAGCAGGTCCGGCGCCGTCCCCGGCATTTTAATTTTATACCGGTAGATCCCCGAAAAAGAATCCTCTTCCTTTAAAAACTCATGGCCTTGCTTGCTGATCCAGTATGTCTCCGTGTAAGGTCCCTTCGGACTGCTCCCCTCCGAATACAACTTCCAGCAATCCACCTTCTCCCCGCTCATCAAGGTCAGCTCCTCGCTCCCTGTCACCTTATACAATACATACTTTGGCGGCTCCAGCCCTGCATCATAAAAATTGATCCAAAAACTCCTCCCCTCCCCCAACGGTAGCATCTCGAAGGTCTCTATATCCAGGTTCCAGTTCAGATTGGGCTCGCTAAAGGGCAGATAGAACCCCTTGCTCGTATTGTCCTCCACGCTGTCCGCCCCCTTGATATCCCGTCCGGTCCAATTGTAAGAGCTGGTCTTCCCTCTCACGGTCTCACTGTGAAATACCGGCGCAAAATCCGCCACGGTATTTAACGAATATACTTTTCTGTAAGAAGTGCTGTCACCTCCATACCAGTGCTGACTGATGGCAAAATATTTTACCCCGTCCCTGGTCTTTATGGAAATGTCCCGCATCCAATACCAAAACATCAACCTGTCGCTGTGCCTGGGATATTGAAAATATACCAGGTATTGCCGCAGCCCGGGCTTAAGCGCTCCCGTCAGCAAATGCCCCTTCCCGGGACGTATCGTATCCGTCTGTTGGTTCGTTTGCCCCCGTGAAATTGCAGCGATCAGCAGATGTATCAGCAAAAGCATGATATAGTAGAAGGCTCGCATGTTGATAGTTTTGATGAGACACAAATCTCGACATAGCCCCAGCGAGCTGCAACTGGATTCAACCCTGCCACTTAATTTTTCAATCCCCCCGTCATTGAAGAAGAAGGCCCGGTGGTTGAAAATAAACACACAGCTGCCGGATCATTTGTAATTTGCCCCGGTGAACATCTTTTCCCAATTCTTCAACAGGAGAGCAAGCCCGCGCCAGCTGGAGTGGCTGGTCTGGGGAACCATCGCCCTTGTCAATTTCTTTTCTTACCTGCCCATGGATGGGTTGTTGCAGTCCTTTATCTACACCATCCTGAATACCCTGGTCTATGCGGCGATCATCTATGGCAATATCAACTTTCTATTTCCCTGGCTCTACAGGAAGGGCCGCATCGGCTGGTATATCCTCGCCTCCATCCTGCTGCTGGCGGTCATCGGCGTCCTGAAGACCTGGATCGGCCAGCTGATCTACAATACCTGGTTTGCTACTAAAGAACATTATGCCCTCACCTGGAAGAACACCCTCTATGTTACAATAGGGTGTGCCGTGGTCTTTATTCTCAGCTTTGTCTTCCGCATCGCCCTCGCCTATTTCGTGCTCAAACAGCAGACGCAGCAGATACAGGAGCAAAAGAGCCTGGTGGAGCTCAATCTGCTGAAGTCACAGGTACAACCCCACTTCCTTTTCAACACCCTCAACAATATCTATTATGAGGCCTTCCGGGAAGCGCCCCGCACAGCCCTGCTCATCGGCAGGCTCTCGGAGATCATGCGTTATTTTGTGGACGAAAGCCCGAAAGAAAAAGTCGCTCTTTCCACCGAGATACAGTTCCTGGAAAACTATATCGCTCTCGAAAAGATCCGCATCCGCCATGGCGTGGAAGTCAACTTTATAAAAGAAGGCGCCTCCGATCCTCTCATCCCGCCCATGCTGCTGATTACCTTCGTGGAGAATATCTTCAAGCACGGCATCGATCGTAGCGGCGCCCATAATAAAATATGTCTCTCGCTGGCGTTAAAGGACGATCATCTCATCTTCGAGACCGAGAATGAATTGCCGGAGACGCCGGTAGCGGCCTTTCCACAAGGCTTTGGGCTAAAAAATCTGCAAAAACGTCTTACCTTACTCTATGGGAACAAGGCCGAGCTGAGAACTTACCGGTCCGATCGATCCTTTCACTCTTACTTAAAGATCCCACTGCTATGACCATACGCTGTCTGATCGTGGATGATGAGCCCAATGCGGTGAGCCTCCTCGAAATGCTCATCGAACAAAACACTTCATGGGAATTGATGGGTAAATGCTATGACGCAAGAGAAGCCCTCGCCTTTCTAAAGACACATCCGACGATAGACCTCATTTTCCTCGATATTAACATGCCACAGCTCTCGGGCATTGAAATGGCCTCTCTTTTGCCAAAGGACACCCGCATCGTATTCACCACGGCCTACTCGGAGTTTGCAGCCGACAGCTATACTTTTCAAACGATAGACTATTTGTTAAAACCCATCACCCTCAAAAGATTTTATTCCGCCCTCCAGAAGATAGAAACCCACTTCAGCATGTTGGAAGGACAGTCCCCGCGTACGCCGGCCCTCCCCTCCCTGCCACCGGACGAATACTTCTTTATCAAGTCCGGAAGGACCCTGAATAAAGTGCTGTTAAAGGACATCCTGTATTTCGAAGGAGAGAAAGAATACGCCCGTCTGGTCAGCATCAATGATAAAATATTGATCTATAAAAGATTGAAAGACATAGAAGAACAGCTATCCCCCTCCTTTACACGCGTGCACAACTCCTATATCGTCAACATCGCCCGGGTGGACAGTATCCGGGATAATCATATCTTCATCGGGGAAAAACAGATCCCTATCAGCGAAAAGTTCAGGGAGCCGTTTATGAATATCATACGGGAAAGGACATTTTAGCGTTAATATTAAAATCTTGACGTTTTGGCTACCAAGAAAAAACTCCCCAAAAAGATAACCCGTTGGGTCCGGATATTCTGGATAAGCTTTTTTAGCGGTCTATTGGCCTTTATCCTTTTGCTGACGCTCATCGTCATGGGCGCCTTTGGAAAGCTACCCTCCCTGCACGAGCTGGAAAATCCCACGCTTGTCCTGGCTTCAGAAGTGTTTGCCGATGATGGCAGCCCCATGGGAAAATATTATACGGAGAGGGGTAATCGTACCCATGTGGACTATAAGGATATCTCCCCCAATGTCATCCACGCGCTGGTAGCTACGGAAGATGAACGTTTTTATGAACATTCGGGCATCGACGGCATCGGGGTCATGCGGGCGATATTGAAATTCGGCAGGGACGGCGGCGGCAGCACGATCACCCAACAGCTGGCCCTGAACATGTTCAACGGGGAGCGATCGCACAATAAGTTTCGCAGGGGCATTCAGAAGCTAAAGGAATGGATCATCGCCATCCAGCTGGAACGCAATTTCACCAAGGAAGAAATACTCGCCCTCTATCTCAACGACGTCTCCTTCAGCGATAACGTATATGGTATCCGCGGCGCCTCCAGGACCTTCTTTCAAAAGGAACCGGCCAACCTCAGTGTGGACGAGGCAGCCCTGCTGGTAGGCATGGTCAATAACCCCCGCTTTTTCAATCCCCGCACCAATCCCAAGGCGGCCATGATAAGACGGAATACGGTGATCAACCGGATGGCGACCAATCGCTATATCACGGAAGCCGATGCAGCCGACTTCAAACAAAAACCTATCGATATAGGGCATTACCGCAAGCTGGATGAGAACAATGGGATAGCCCCCTATTTCCGGGACATGTTGCGAAGCGAGCTGAAGAAATGGTGCAAGGAACATATGAACCCCGTTACAGGCGAGCCTTATAGCCTCTACTCGGATGGTCTGAAGATCTATACCACGGTCAATCCCCGCATGCAGCTATATGCCGATGCTGCGGTAGCCCAGGCAATGCCCGTATGGCAAAAGGTTTTAGATAACCAGCCCAATGTACGCAATGGCGATATCTGGAAAGGACATACCAACGTGCTGGAAGCGGCTATGCGCAATAGTGAAAGATGGCGGGTAGAAGAAGAGGATAGCATGACGGTGGCGGAAATACATAACAGCTTCCATCAACCCGTACGAATGAAAGTATTTGCGTGGAATGCCGCCCGTGAAAAAGATACGATCATGACGCCCCTGGATTCCATCAAATATTACCACCAGATGCTCCAGACGGGCTTTATGGTAATGGACCCCATCACGGGCGCCGTAAAAGCCTGGGTCGGCGGCATCGACTTTAAGAACTACAAATTCGATCACGTCAATATCAATACCAAGAGGCAGGTGGGAAGCTCCATCAAACCCTTCCTGTACAGCCTGGCCATCGAGGACTTCAATTTCACGCCTCAGACGGAGTGTGAGGCCGTGCAACAATATTTTCCGGAATACAAGGCCTACGTACCGGCAAGAGCCAATCCCAAGGTCAGCGGCACCCGCACCATGGCCACGGGGCTTGCCTGGTCCATCAACGAAGTGGCAGCCTATATCATGAAACAGTTTGGTCCCGACGGCCCCAAACGTTTTGCCGAGTTCCTCCATCAAATGAATATTCCTACTGCCGTGCAGCCCTACCCTTCGCTGGCCCTGGGCGCCTGCGAGCTGTCCCTCTACGAAATGATGTGGGGATACACCGTATTTCCCTCGGAAGGTATCAGCACACAACCGTACTATATCACCCGCATCGAGGATAAACATGGTAACGTGCTGGAACGCTTCCCGCCCGATCATAAGGAAGTGCTGAACCGTCTGACGGCCTATACCATGACAAGGATGATGCAAGGTCCCGTGGACATCGGTACAGCGGCGGGTCTGCGCGAACGCTTAGGCCTGGCCGAAATGGGCGGCAAGACCGGCACGACCAATGACAATTCGGATTGCTGGTTCCTTGGCTATACTCCGCAACTGCAGGCCGGAGTATGGGTGGGTTGTGACGACCGGTTCATCCGGCTGGATGGCAGAAGGGCGGACGGAGGCCACGTGGCGAGGCCAGTATGGGAAGCCTTCTTCTCCAAGGCCCTCGCCGACGGTACGCTGGGGCTGGATAAAAAAGCTATCTTCCCACGGCCGGACAGCGTAGGTCCTCAATACGATTACCAGAATCTCATCGAGAAGACACCCCCGCCGGGAGCCGAAGGCGTCGACCAGGGGAATGGCAACGCCAATCAGTATTTGACGGCAGATACTACTTCCAAAACACGATCGAGTCAGTATTGATCTATTCGGGCTGCATGTGCAGGCTGACGCCTATCCTGTTCCAGGCGTTGATATTGATGATGGCCATGATGACATGGGCGGTCTTTTCCTCGCCAAAGAGAGCAATAGCACGCTGATAAACGGTCTCGCCAAGTCCATGCTGATGTAGGAGGGTGATCTCTTCCGTCATCTCCAATATCAGACGCTCTTCTTCATTGAACTGGGGTGACTCCCGCCATACGGACAGCAGATAGATACGTTGCTCGGTCTCGCCCAGTTTGCGGGCATCCTTCGTATGCTTGTTCACGCAATAGGCACAGCCATTGATCTGGGAGGCCCTTATTTTTATCATCTCCCGCTGCAGCGGAGTAAGGCTTGTAGTTGCGATATAATTGTCCAGCTCTATCAGTGGTTTGTACGCAGCAGGCTGCACTTCTCTCATCTTGAACCTTTTTTCCATTTTATTTGTCTTTTAGTAACGTAAAATTAATACATCTGCCCACAGCTTAAGGAGGCCAGTTCCTATAAAGGCTGTAGTCCAGGGATTTTCCAAATATCGTAACTTTAGGCTTGCATGCGTACCGTCCTTCTTCTATTATCCTTATTGATGATCATGACGGCCAGGGCACAGGTAGAGCCCGACCCGGAAAAAGCTTTCCAGCAGGCCCGGCAGTCCGGTAAAAAGGTCCTGGTGGTCTTTTCCGGCAGCGATTGGTGTCTCCCCTGCATCCGGCTGGAAAAAAACATTTTGACAGACAGCGCTTTCCGGACATTCGCGAACGAGCGTCTTGTCATTGTAGCCGCCGATTTCCCGCAGCGTAAAAAGATCCCGCCTGCACTGAAGACCCAATACGAAGCCCTTGCAGACCAATTCGACCCGGAAGGCGCTTTTCCAAAGATCATCCTGCTTAAGGCAGATAGATCATTGATAAGCATATTATCATATACTGGCCAGTCTCCTACCGCCTTTATCGAAGCAATACAGAAAAAACTATGATCAGACAGCAGCTACACACCCGGCTAATGGGCTCGACCTTCGAGCTGCTTGTCGTAGAAAAAGAGGAGAGCACCGGTAACCAGCGGCTGCAGGAAGGCGTGACAGAGATCCGGCGTATCGAAGCCCTTCTTACAGAGTTCGATCCGGCCTCCCAAACTTCGCTGCTAAATCAGCATGCAGGCCTGTCGCCGGTAAAGGTAGACCCGGAAGTTTATCAGCTCCTGCAACGATGTCTGCATCTTTCCCATCTCACCCAGGGCGCTTTTGATATTACCGCCGTCGCATTGAGATCCCTTTATAATTTTAAGGAGCGGCAGGCGTGTTATCCGGATGCCGGTCGCCTGGCCGATGCACTGGCCGCGGTAGGTCACCGCCACATCCGGCTGGCCGCAGGTTCCGTATTTCTTTCTAAAAAAGGAATGCGCATTGGATTTGGGGCCATCGGCAAGGGCTATGCTGCCGACAAGGTACGGGCCTTATGGAGGTCGCAGCAGGTGAGCGCAGGCGTTATCAATGCCAGTGGAGATCTTACAGCCTGGGGGCTGCAGCCGGATGGCACTCCCTGGCGAGTGGGTATTGCAGACCCGCGCGATCCTTCCGGCATACTATTGTGGCTGCCGGTCCGGGATGCCGCGGTCGCGACCTCCGGCAACTACGAACAGTACGTTGAGATCAACGGAGTTCGTTACTCCCATAACATCGATCCTCGTACCGGCGTCCCGGTCCGGGGCGTCAAGAGCGCCACGGTCATCAGCCCATCGGCTGAGCTATCGGACGCGCTGGCTACGGCCATCACGGTCATGGGCGTATCGGCAGGACTTTATCTCATCGATCAGCTACCGGATGTACATGGCATTATCATCGATGACAAGGACCGTATCTTTTCATCCAAAAACATTGACAGATATGCATGCAATTAATAAAAATGTTCTATATGCAATGACACTCCTGGTTCTCGCCTGCCTTCTTCACAACTGCACACCGGTAAAGCCCTATCAACGTGCATACCTGAATGATGCGGCTATGCGTCCGGGGAGCACCGGCATCGAAAAGTTCGACACCAACGTACACTCCATTCGGGAAGGCGCCAGTGGAGGTGGCAATGGAAAGACCAGCGGAGGCTGCGGCTGTAATTGATCAGAAAATGAAGAACAGATATTTAACGCTGGCATTGCTGACATCTATCTTGCATGCACACGGGCAGCAGGACAGTATTTATCATCATAAACGCATATCCCGCACCGACATAGAAGTCCTTTTTGGATTTTATACACAGAGTGGAGACCATTCCGCCATCACCGGGGGGACAGGTACGGAACAACTACAGGTGTATTCGCCTGAATTTACGATTACTCATTACCGGGACTCCGCACACATCCTCACCCTGAATGGTGGCGTCGATATTATCACTTCCGCCAGCATGGACAACATCGACTTCGTCGTATCCTCCGCGTCACGTCTGTCAGCCAGGACACATGGCAGTGCTGCCTATAGCTGGAAGCTTCGAAGATCGAATACCCGCCTCGCCGTTCAATCAGGGCTTTCTGTCGAATCGGCCTATCTGTCTCTTCCCCTGGGAGCCTCTATCGAGCATAGCAATCCCTCCGGCAGCCAGGAATGGAAAGCCTCTTTACAATGTTTTTTCGACGACCTGCGTTATGGCTGGATCAGCAAGGAACATTTTGGCCCCGTCGGACTAATCTATCCAGCCGAACTTAGGGACACCAACTGGTTCCCTAATTACAAGCGGAATTCCTATAATTTCTCCTTTTCTTTCTACCAGGTGATCAATCCCCGGATGCAGATAGCATTCTTTCCGGAATTCGTCTATCAGAAAGGCCTCTTGTCGACACCCTATCACCGCGTGTATTTTAATGGTTCCTCGGAGAGAGTCGAGAAGCTGCCCGTCGAAAGATGGAAGCTACCACTGGCAATACAGCTGAATGTATTTGCGGGCAGCAGGACCGTCATTCGATCGTACTACCGGTTCTATCACGACGAGCTGGGCATCACGGCCCATACCCTGCAATTGGAAGTACCGGTAAAGATCCATCCGGAATTGAGTTTGTCACCGTTGCTGCGATTCTATACGCAGACAGCCGCCCGCTGGTTCGCACCGTATCATCAGCACGATGTGAAAGAGGCATTCTATACCTCCGACTATGACCTGTCCCGGTTTGACAGCTACAAGGCGGGACTTACCTTACGCTATGCTCCACAACGGCCGATGAGTCCCCGCTACACCTTTAACGCCCTCAGCCTGCGATACGCCTGGTACAAGCGCTCCGACGGACTGGCGGCACATATCCTCACATTGCTGCTGGAATTGGAACACACCCGTACTCATCCGCTGCATGAGGGGTTTGCTCGAAGGGGCATCAATCATTCGGATTAAAAACTTTATCCGGGTTAAAAATATCAAGATTGTCAAATGTAGTGCCGGTGTTCACACCCGTGGAGCCCAGTCCTATATAGCTCTTTCCGCCGATGGTGAAAGCCACGGCCCCTGCCCTCAACGCACGCGGATAAGGTGTTCGCTGCGTCCAATAAGTAGTAGAAAAATCATATACCCAGGTAGTGCTTCGAAGCGATCCGTTGTCTCCCGTCACCAGGTAAGCCTTGCCGTTATTTACAAAGGCGGCGGCATATTGACGCTGGATGTCCGTGTAGCCATCGTCAAATGTTCCCGGGTCGCTATTCGTAATATTGGCCAATGGCTTCCAGGGCGCCGTCTGCGTGGGATCGAATTCCCAGAAGTCCTTGGTCATCGTATTGTTGTTGCTGCCTGTAACGATATAGGCCTTGTCATTGTATACAAAAGCTACGGCCCCTTTCCGTTTGGAAAAGTTGAGGTCGGTGCCTGGGGTTCTGGACCATTGGTCGGAACCGGGATCATATTGGTAGAAATCACTCAATGTATATATACTAAATCCCGTGCCTATATAACCCTTCCCCTTTACGGCAAACCCCACACCATCATAACGTGTGCCTCCGGGATAACTCGCCTTCTTTTCCCAGCTCCCTTGTACAGGATCATACCGGTAGAAGTCATCAAATCGATGGATACCATCCCATCCTGTACCTATATAACCATAGTTGCCGATACTGAATGCAGAAGCGCCGCTGCGGGCAGTGCCGGGGAAGTCCGCCAGCTGCGTCCAGCCTGTATCACTGCTGAAAGACCAGAAGTCGCTCAGACGAAAGTTTGAAGCCCCTCCGATATTCTCATTATAGCCAAGCCCGACATAAGCGATATTGCCAATGACAAAACAGCTGGCGCCACCTCTTGGATAACCTTCGATGGCATGAGCCTCTATCCAGTCCCCGTTTTGCAGATAAGAAAGAGTGGCTTTATGACAGGACGAATAACAAAAAACGGACACGACAAGAAAACCAATTACAGGTAGAAAAATAACACGACGCATGGAAAGGATTTTTGATGGGTTTATTCAATTCTCTCTGGCAGTAGCGAACACACTACAGTAAGAGCGCTTGCTTTGATCCGTCGTGGCAAAAATCCTGTTAAGGTTTCCTATAAGAAATGTTAAGGCCCATTCCCCTTCTATGAATGGGCATAGTATTATATAATAAACGGGCCCGCTATCTGCAGCACGGGAGGCATGGACAATGGCTCATCGAATGCCTGTGTCACCGCACCGATGGATACGGTGGTAACGGTAGTCACATCGATGCCTAACTGGATTACATTTTCTTCTCCATCATATATAAATCCAGGCAGTCCATCGGCTTCTGCAAAGTTGATCCAGCCCTTTGAGCCTCTCAGTCTCCTTACTTCAGATGCATGCCGCGCTTCCACAGAATGGATGTTCAATGCAACGGCTAACACATCCTTTGCACCTGCGAGGTTTACGGTCTGTCCCTTGTATGCCCTGACGCCAAGGTCCTCGAATGCGGCAGACAATCCCATAAATCGCTGGTAACTGGTAAACACATCCGGAAACTTACCACCGGCAGTAAAATCAAAGACCGGCTCCGCAACGGGTGTTCCACCGAGCGCGGTGATCGTTGTTTTAAGCAATGCTACATGCGCGGTCTCGTGTTTGCTGATCTGCATAAATATCTTCATATCTCCGGCAGCGATCAATCCGGAAGTAGCCAGTCCGGTTTTGTAAAATGTATCCTCGAGGTATTCCAGCGTCAATGCATAGTTCAATATCTTCACAATGTCCGGATTGGAAGGTGTTGCCTGCGCCTTGTTCCCCAGTGCGTCCAACAACCCGAACGGTACTGCGGCGAGCGCAGTTTTCAGGCCAAGACCAAGCCCCCTGGCAAGGGCTTCACGGCGGGAAAAGTTCTTTTCTATGACCCCTTGTTCATAGGCCTCTTCGAATATTTTAAGCGCTTTCATTTTGTGATGATTTTGTCGTTAAGGTAGTTTGGAAGCGGAGATCTTTGTGAGAAGATAGGAATTGGCGATGGCTACGATACTCTGACCGCCGGTGGTGGAATTAGGCGTCCTGGAAAAATCCAGCCCCGTGGCAGGATCGACGACATCATCACCCGCGAAGTCCGCCGATCTCGGGTTCAGGATATCCCGGATGGCTGCCGCATGCCGCGCCTCTACCGATACGATCTTCGCGGCTATTTTAAGATAATCGGCCGACTGCAGCAACGGTCCAACCCCATTGTACGCGGATACGCCTGTGTCTTCCAACGCTTTTGACGTCTTCAATACACTGTCCCGGGTGGTAAAATCCACGGAAGAAAAATCGAATTGCAGATCACCGATGGCGTTCGAGCCCAATGCCGCTTTTAAAAAATCCCGGTGCGCCACCTCATGATGCATGATATCGAAAAGTACCTGCTTTTCCGATAGAGGAGCATTGTGGTAATAAGAGGCATTTGCCTTTGTATAAAAGGCAGCTTCGATCTGTTCCAACGCATAAGCAAAATTCAAGATACCGATGTCCGCCGAACCCACATCGATGACACCCGAGCCAGGTTGTCCCTCCTTCCTGCACGCAGTCAATCCCAACATAAAAGATCCGCCCGCCACCGCGATGGATCTTAGGAATCTTTTTCTCCTGATCGGCTTATAAAGCCTCTCCTGCAGATAGTCGTGAAGTTTTTGCTCTTTCATATGCAACAATTTCCAGCAGCTGCGTTAAATAACCATACCCCACCTAAATGTGAAGAAAAAGATAAAATTGTTTGTTAATCGGGATAAATTGAGCAATAAAATCTACAATGCAGCTGATATAAAAAATCATGCCACGGTACTTACCCATCATACTGGCCCTCGCCTTCTGCCATCCGTCAAAGGATACTGTTGCCCAGCCGGCCCGACCCTTTCCCCAGCATGTCATCTACCAGAAAGGCTGCATCCAACCCAGTCATATCAGCCGGCAACGGATGGATGACAGCGTCCGCGCATTCTATAACGTATGGAAACGCTCCTATATCAAAAAGGGATGCAATGCGGGAGAATACTATGTATGGTTCGAGGGTCCCGTATCTCACAATAAACAATGTGTTTCGGAAGGTCAGGGCTATGGTATGATGATCGTTGCCCTGATGGCAGGCTATGATACGACCGCACGGACCGTCTACAACGGGCTCTATCATTACTACAAAGCCCATCCCAGCAAATCCGATCCACGTCTGATGGCCTGGGCCCAGAAAAAAGGCTGTCGTGACATAGACGGCAGCTCCGCCACAGATGGCGATATGGACATCGCCTATTCCCTGCTGCTGGCCGATGCCCAATGGGGCAGCCATAATGGTATCGACTACCGGTCAGAAGCTACTCACATGATATCCTCTATCATGGCGCAGGAAATAAATCAAAAGACATTCTCCGCACTCCTGAGCAATTCCGTCGAACACGATAGCAAGGACTATTTCGACATGCGAAGCTCGGACTTCATGCCGGATCATTTCCGGGTATTTCGCACGATCAGCGATGATGTCCGGTGGGACAAGGCCATCGACAATAATTACAAGCTGTTCCAATACATGCAGGAAACTTATAGTCCGGAAGCAGGGCTCGTCCCGGACTTTATCAACAAAGTTGGGACACAGGCAAGACCCGCCCGGCCGCGCTACCTGGAATCCCGCTATGATGGCGTCTATAACTACAACGCCTGCCGCATGCCCTGGCGTGTTGCAACGGACTATATACTCCATGGAGATCCGCGTGCGAAGGGGATGGTGGAAAAGGTCAATCGATGGATACGCACTACCACCAAAGGCGATCCGGACAATATCTCCGCCGGATACAGCCTGGGTGGAGAAGATCTGAAGAACAGATATTATGAAGCACTATGTTTTATCGCACCCTTTTCCGTAGCAGCCATGACCGGCAAAGAAAATCAGGTCTGGCTGAACAGGCTCTGGGATTATATGGTGCATTTCCGCGCCAGTGAGTTCGACTACTATGACAACAGCATCCGTTTGATCTGTATGCTTATCCTTTCGGGTAACTACTGGGCCCCCGAAAGCTGAGTTTATTTTACGGGAGCCCCATCCCTATGTTCTTCGCTGGCAATTGTAAGAATGGTGTCCCCTTCATGCAGGTCGCCATATATTTCCATCCTTCCTTTGTCGGAACGTCCTTGCTTTACATCCACCCATTGCGCCTTGCCATCGGCTACCCTGATGACAAACACCCGCTCCGTAGAATTGACGACGGCCGAGGCCGGGACGACAAAAGTGCTGTCCCTGGCAGGAAGGGGAACATTCACTTCCGCTACCATGCCGGGTAATAGCTTCTTGTCATTATTGATAACATCCATTTCTATTCTTTCTGCACGCAGACGATTGTCCAGCGCACCAGCCAGACGTTTGATCTTCCCATGAAAGACCTCGTTTGGCAGCGCCTTCACGGTAAACTTTACCTCGTCCTGTCCGTTCAGATAGCCCGTATAGGCCTCGGGTACGGAGACCACCAGCCGCAGATGACGTTGTTCCTGCAAGGTGAACAGGGGGAACTCGGAGCCTTTACCTGAAGGCCCTACATAGGCGCCGGGGTTCACATTACGGGCGCTGATCACCCCGTTGAAAGGAGCCTTTATCTCCAGGTATTTAAGGGTCTCGGCCACCTGGTTATAGGCGGACTTTGCAGCCTCCAGCTGTGCATAATCCGACTTCTGACGCGCATCCGCCTGATCGATGTCGTTCTGCGAGATGGTGCCGGGCGTCTTGCTGGTCTCGACCAGACGTTCGTAATTGGCCTTGCTGGCAATATAGATCGCCTCCTGTGATTTTACACGGGACTGAGCGCTGGCTAATTGAGTGGCCAGTTCGGGGGCCTCCAGGGATGCCAGCAGCTGCCCTTCATGTACTTCCGATCCTACATCCACATATAGCTTCTTTACAAAGCTGTTCTCTTTTGCATAAAGATCGACTTGTTGATAAGCAATAAGCTCACCGGGAGTATAGAGCGCTGTTGACAGCCGGCCCTTCGCCAGGGGAAAGGTCTCAGCCGGAGCTATAGGGGTAGCCGCTGCCTTGCTGCTGTCCTTCTTCTCGGCTTCTCCATCCGAGGACGAACAGGCGCTGAGCAAGGTGACGGTCACCATTGCTTGTAGGACCAGCGCAGCGGTCAATGACATGTTATTTCTCATTTTGTTCATACAATGACGGTATATAGTGTTTACTTTCTTTATCGGACGGATCGAGCGACACGGATTGTGTAGACGTCTTACCCTGCACCCAGGCAAAGATGAGGGGTAAGATAAATAAGGCTGCAAAGGTGCTGGCGATAAGCCCTCCTATTACGGCACGGCCCAGGGGAGCAGCCTGGTCACCGCCCTCGCCAAGTCCCGAAGCCATGGGTATCATACCCACGACCATGGCCACGCTGGTCATCAGGATGGGACGCAGCCGAACGGCAGCCGACTCTTTGGCCGCCTCCAGGGCATTACCAGAGTGCATCCGGAGATGCTCGGCATTGGTCACCAGCAGTACGGAATTGGAAATGGATACGCCTACGGACATGATCATTCCCATATAGCTCTGCAGGTTCAGCGTAGAGCCGGTGAGCATCAACAGTCCTAATGAACCCAATAGCACGGCAGGCACGGTACACAATGTTACAAGAGATACCTTGAAGGATTGGAAATTGGCGGCCAGCATGAGGAAGATGACCACGATGGCGGTGATCAGGCCGGTCTGCAAGCTGTTCAATGTCTCCGTCAGCACCTGTACCAGTCCCCTGGTCTCAACGGTGATACCACGGGGAGGAGCGCCCAGCTCGGCAATGGCGGCCTTTACGTCCGTGGCAGCCCTGCCCAGGTCCTTCTTATACAGGTTGGCTGTCACCGATAGTACGGGATTCGGTCCGATATTGTCGTTCTCTCCATTGGTAGTGTCGGGCGTGATAGTGGCGACGTCGCTTAGGGTCGGTCGCGCTGCATTGGGTAATATAGGTGTCTCACCGATGTCATGGATACTGGTCATCTTATTCTCAGGCACCTCCACCTGCACATTATAGGCGAGGTTTGTTCTATGATCGATCCAGACACTCTTCTCGGTGAATCTCGAGGACGAGGTAGCGGCCAGCAGACTGCGGCTGATCGCGGCGGCATTGGTGCCCAACTGTGCAGCCCTTACCCTGTCGATATCGATATTGATGGCCGGATAATGCGTGGACTGTCCCAGCTGCACATCCCGCAGATAAGGTATCTCCTGTAGTTTGGCGATCACCTTGTTCGCAAACTCCTCGTTGAGCTTCTTGTTCTTTCCGATGATCTTTACTTCGATGGGCGTGGGTGATCCCTGGCTAAGTATCTTATCCGTAAGCTCGATGGGTTCGAATGAAACTTTCATCTCGGGCATGTTCGCCTTTATACTCCGACGGAATTCATCTTTCAGGTCGTCCATTTTCACTTTATAATCCTCTTTCAGGCTCACCTGCAATACGCTCTCCTGCGGGCCCGCCATAAAAAGATAGATGGGATTGGTAGAGAACTGACCGCCATGCATACCCACCATGGCGGATGTTACGCCGATGTTCTCATGTCCCACCAGGCTATCCAGTATTTTCAATGTACGCAGCATATAGGCTTCTGTTCTTTCGATACGGGTACCGTCCGGAGCCCGCAGCCGCACCTGGAATTGCCCTGCATTGGATTTTGGCAATACGTCCCGTCCAATGCTGTTGATCAGCAGCCATGCGCCGCCCATTCCCAGCAGGATATAGGCGATAGCAATGGGCGCGCGGAATGGGAATACCCTGTTCAGGAATTTGATAAACCTGTTCCTGAATTTATCAAAGGCGGTCAATTTGCCGCCTTCACCGGTGCCGCCCGTCGCCAGCTTATGTTTCTCCGACCACGGATCTTTTTCATCGTCGGCAGTAATCCCGGATGCTTTGAATTCCTCATCATCCGAAAGGCCTTTTTTATGATGTCCTTTCATCAGCCAGTTGGCCATGATGGGTACAAAGGTCTGCGCCATCAGGTAAGAGGTGATCATGGAGAAAGCGATGGCCAGCGACAGTGGCAGGAACAGCGAACCGGGAATACCTCCCATGGTAAAGGCGGGAGCAAACACGGCCAGGATACACATTAAGATCAGCAGCTTGGAAAAAGCTATCTCCCGGCAGGCATCCCATATAGCAAGGGATTTGGGCTTGCCCATGGCCAGATGCTGGTGAATATTTTCGATGGTGACGGTGGATTCATCCACCAGTATACCGATGGCAAGCGACAGACCGCTAAGGGTCATGATATTGATGGTCTGATGGAACAAGGTCAAAAACAGCACACCGGAGATGACACAGATGGGTATGGTAAGGATCACGATGGTGGCGCCCCTGAGGTCCCCCAGGAAAAGCAATACCATCAGACCCGTGAGGATAGCCCCGATGGCTCCTTCTGTCAACAGGTTCTTGACGGAATTGATGACGTATACAGACTGGTCGAACTCATAGGACAGCTTGACATCCTCCGGCAGCTGCGCCTGGAACCTCGGAATGGCCTTCTTCAGGTCCTGCACCACATCCCAGGTGCTGGCGGCAGCGGATTTGGTGATAGGCAGGTATACGGAGCGCTTGCCATTGATCAGCGCATATCCGGCGGTGATATCCGCCGCATCCTCCACCGTCGCTACATCCTTCAAATAGACGTTCTGGATACTGCCGGTATAGAGAGGGATCATCTCAAAATCCTTCACAGTCTCGACGGTCGTATTGGCCGGCGTCATATAATTCAGATCGCCGATGCGTACATTTCCGGCAGGTGTCGCCTGGTTATTATTCCGCAAGGCTTCCACCAGCTGGTCAGGAGTGAGGTTGTGGCTGCGCAGCAGATCGGGGTCTGCCTTGATGACAACGGTACGGACATTGCCTCCAAAAGGCGCCGGCGATACAAGCCCGGGTACGCTGGAGAACTGCGCCCTGACATATATATTGGCAAGATCCAGCAGCTCGTTGTTGCTGCGCTTGGGACTGCTTACTACCAACTGACCGACGGGAAGCGTGCTGGCGTCAAATCGTAAAATGAAGGGAGGCTGCGACCCCTGTGGAAAGATCGCCTGGGCGCGGGTAGTATAACCCGTGACCTCGCTGGCAGCCTGCGCCATATTGGTCCCTTCATAAAATGTAAGCTTGATCAGCGTCAGCCCCGATATATTTCTCGTTTCGATACTCTTCACGCCGCCGATGTACAGCAGCAGGTTTACATACTGCTTGCCGAAAAAGGTCTCCATCTGGTCGGGCGTGAACCCGCCATAGGGGTGTGAAATATAGATCACCGGCAGGTTCATGTCCGGGAATATATCGATCTTGACGGTCCGTACGGCGCCGATACCGAAAAAGATCAGGCCGGCCACCAATACTAAGATGGTAATAGGTTTTCTAAGTGCGCTTCTTATCAATCCCATGGCTGTGATGATTCAGTTAAAATTCATTAAAAAACAAGCTAAAGTCCCCGCTGGCGGCAGCCTTGAACAACAGCGCCTGCCAGACATTGTTGTTGGCAATTTCCCTGTCCGTCTCGGCCCTGTTCAACGTGAACAGGGCGGTGGTAAGGTCTACGATGGTACTGAGACCATTCTTGTACAGCACCGACTTCTGCGTATAAGCATCGGAGGCAGCCTTTACCTGTATAGGTGCCTCGTGGTAGTTGCTCAATGCATTTTTTATCCGTGTGTCGGACAGCACCAGCTGCGCCTGTAGCTGTTGATTGACGAGGTTGTACTCATCCTTCAATCCTTCCGATATCCATCTTTGGGAGGCCACCTGCTGATGTACACGCAGCGGGCTGGTAAGGTTCCATACCATGCCGACCCCAAAGAGATAGTTACCCCTGGAAAAACTTACTCCTTTCAGGTAATTGCCGGTGTAAGCATCGGGGAATTGTGTACCATAATTATAGTCGAAGCCCGAGCCCCTGTCCTGCAGGACGCCAAAAAGGGAGAAAGTAGGATAATTATAGGTCTTTAAATAGTTTGCCTCTTCGTCGCTGACCTTGATCCGCTGCTGGTAGTACTTTAATAACGGATGCTCATTCATCGCGGAGGTTGGCGCTGCCGTCATAGCCGTTGGTATCTTTTGGATAAAAACGCTGTCCAGTTCAAAGTCGGCGGGAGGCACTCCCATATATATAGCGAGCTGGTTTGCCTGCTCCTGCTGGAACTCACGGGCATTGGTCAGCGCTATACGGGCATTGGATACTTCTGCCAGGGCCAGGGAAGAGTCTACCCCGGGGTTCAGCTGATTCTTTACACGGGCGGCTACGACATTGAACAAGGCCTGAGCCCTGTCGAGGTTTTGCTGCTGGGTGATGACCAGCCTTTGCGCCGCCAGCAGATCGAGATAAGCCGCCGAGACCCGGATGCTCTGCTGAAACCGTTCCTGATTAAGATCTTCCCGGTCCCTCGACAATATTGTCTGGGCCACTTTTGTCTTTTCTTTGGCCCTGCCGAATTGGAAAAAGTCCCAGTTGACGTCTGTAAGATATAGCGCACCAAAAGCCGCTCTCCAGTTCTGGCCGGCCATGGCCGGGCCGCTGGCAGCCGTGGCGCCACCCTTGTACCCATACATAGGACCGTTGGTTCCATTTATGGTCCCGTAGTCGTGCTGTGCAGAGATATTCAGATCGGGTAAGTATTCTCGTTTTGTCTCCAGAACATTCGCCTGGCTGGCCTTTACATAGTTGGCCTTGGCGCGAATAGTGCCATAATTATCAAGAGCGGTCTTTACAGCATCTTTTAGGTTGAGGACCTGGGCATTTGCCTGGGCCGGAGAGAGGGTCTGAGCATCCGCCCGGACAATGAATAAATGGAGGACCACTGACAGGCCCAAAAAAGAATAATTTCTTAACATGGTTGATGAACTGTTTTTTTCATTCTTCCGGATATCCATATGGCGGCAAGGAGCTGCCTGGGTAGACAGGTGTAGATCCTGCTCACGGGTCAATAGAGGTTAGAGGACCGGATACAAAGGGAAACTAAGATTTTGAAGCAATTTTGAAGCAGGGATGGACGGTTGAAAGCTTATCGCGATGGTATGCTGACTGGCAGCGTATTCATAGATGATATTAAAATTCATTAATTCGCATATCTGCCGGACGATGGCCAGGCCGATCCCGATGCTGTCACTGGCGGGATCGCCTTTTTTAAACCGTTCGAACAGCTCCGTGACGGGTACCTGTGGAGTCAGACCGCTATTGGCGATGACCAGCCCCGTCTTGGTAAGTGAGACCCGGATAGTGCCTCCGGGAATATTGTGCCGAATGGCATTGCTTACCAGGTTGGTCAACAGCAGGTCGGCCAGGGAGCTGTGCAGATGGATATACACATTATCTTCAATATGACATTTTAGCGTGAGGGATTTCATCTGGATCAATTCATCAAAGGAGACCAGTGTCTCCCGTGTGAGCTCGCTGAGACAGACAGGTATCTCCGTTACATATTCCTTATTCTCCAGTTTGGTCAGCAAGGTAAGCGAGCTGTGGATACGAGACAGCTTCTCCAGCGCATTGTGCATCTCGGCGATGAGGATGGCCTGGTCGTCCTGAATATCCGACTCCATCAACAGCTCCAGTTTCCCCCTGATGATGGCAGTGGGGGTTTGCAGCTCATGAGAAGCGTTCTCGGCAAACTCTTTTAAGGATTGATAATCTTCCAGCGCCTTGTCGGTCATTTTTTTCAGGAATATATTCAGCTCCTTGAACTCGGACGTACGGGTCTCGGGCAGGCGTATGGGTTTTCGCTGTTTGAGGTCAAAATACTGGATCACCTTCAGGGTCCTTGATAAAGGTGAAAGGATATACTTTGGTATCAGCTTGCTGGATATGGCCACCAGCACCAATAATACAAGCAATATCCATTTGAATGAATCCACCACGCCGGGTAATAGCTGATAGAAAGACGGGATATAGGAATAGGTGGTGATGCGATAATATTTGCCGTTGATGGCATAGAAGGAGGTCACTACCAGCCGGTATTCGTTGGCCTGGAATTCGGGATTCCAACCCACGCCACGGGTATAATAGGAATTGGCCCCCTTCGGCATATTGCCGGCGGGTATTTCGTCGATGGCGGCCCGCTTACGGGTCGGCGATCCGGAAAAATCCCCTCCGGTCCGGATCTGCTGTGCAATGAGGTCATTGAGCCGTTGGTGCCGGACCACTTCCACCTTGCTGATCTTCCATTGTATCTCGTAATAGACGATCGCACCGCCGATGAGCAGCACCACCAGCATGATGGCGAAATACCAGAGGGTAAATTTATTGGTCAGCTTCATGTTTCGGCCTCTTTATGCGCATTGAACTTATATCCCAGCCCATATACGGTGCTGATATAATCCGTTCCGCCGGCATTGCCTATTTTCCTCCGGAGATTCTTCACATGTTGGTATACAAAATCGAAATTCGCCAGGTTGTCCGTATAATCCCCCCAGAGATGTGCCGCAATGGACTGACGGGACAGCACCCTGTTCTTATTGACGATGAAATAAAGAAGAAGATCGAACTCCTTGCGCGTGACATCCAGTGGCGTCTCACCAATGAGTGCTTCAAACGTGTCGGTGTTCAGACGGATCTCGTTGAACTCTACAATATAGGTGCCACCCAGGTTCTTCCTGCGGTAGACGGCCCGGATCCGTGCATGCAGCTCGGCAAGATGAAAAGGTTTTGTAAGATAGTCGTCAGCTCCCTTTTCCAGTCCGATGATCTTATCATCCACCGCATTGCGGGCAGAGATAATGACGACATTGCTTTGTTTGTATTCGGTCCTGATCAGGTCCAGCAGGTGGATCCCATTCCCGTCCGGCAGGCCGATGTCCAGCAGGATACAGTCGTACTGGAAAAGGCTCAGCTTTTCACGAGCGGCTTCCAGGGTACAGCATTGCTCGCAGATATAGCCTTCCTTTACAAGGAAGTCGTTGATATTGCGGGCAAGTTCCTGATGATCTTCAATTATCAGTACCTTCATAATACAAAGTTAGGAGGTTTTATATGATAAGGACTTACGGACTGACCCATATCGCCCTCCCTGTAAAGGACGTGCATCGCACGGCCCTCTTTTATGAAAAGGTCTTCGGGACCCGTACCATGTACAGGCGTCCGGGTTTTATCCAGGTGCAGACCCCTGGCTCCCACGATATTCTTGTCTTCGAAGAAGGCGCGCCGGCGGGCGGGTCTATTCACTTTGGCTTCCGCCTGATAGAGCCTGCCGATCCGGATGTGCTGGCGGAGATCGTTCTCGTAGCAGGAGGAGGAATAAAGGACAAAGGCAGCTTTGGCCCCGGTGAGCCTTATCTTTTCTTTTATGACCCGGATGGGTATCTCGTGGAAATCTTTTTTGAAAATCTGCCCGCCAACAGCCCCTACCTGTAGCCTGCTGCCTGCAGATGGAAGAGCTCCGCATATCGCCCGCCCAACTCCAACAGCTCTTCGTGACTGCCGATCTCCAGTAACCGCCCTTTGTCCAGCACCAGTATCCTGTCCGCCATGCGAACGGTAGAAAACCGGTGTGAGATCAGCACGGCCGTCTTCCCCCGGGTGAGGTCGGCAAAACGCTGAAAGACCTCGTACTCGGCCCGCGCATCCAGCGCCGCGGTAGGTTCGTCCAGTATCAATAGCTGCGCCTCCCGCATATAAGCCCTGGCAAGCGCTATCTTCTGCCACTCCCCACCCGAAAGCTCTACCCCCTGGTGAAAGCGCCGGCCCAACGCCTGGTCGTAATTACCCGGAAGCTTCCCCGCCAGCTTGTCGGCAAGACTCTGCCGGGCGGCCTCTTCGATCAGTGGACGATTGTCCTTCTGTGAGATATTGCCCACCGCTATATTTTGGGAAAAGGTCATCTGGTAGCGCAGATAGTCCTGAAAAATGATGCCGATGTTCCGGCGCAGGTCTTCGGGATCATATTCTTTTATATCGACCCCATCTAAAAATATCTGTCCTTCGACGGGGTCATAGAGACGAGCCAATAATTTGATCAGCGTGGTCTTGCCAGCCCCATTCTCACCCACAAGGGCCAGCTTTTCTCCGGGTGTTAAAGTAAAACTTAAGTTCCGGATGGCCCATCGATCCGAGTGTATGTACTTGAAACCCACGTTCTCAAAGCGGAAGCCTTCTTTTATTTTGCGGGGGAAGGGACGAGGGTGCGCTGCGACCTGGATCCGGGGTTGTATCTCGAAGAACTCGAACAGGTCCCGGAGATAGATGGCTCCCTGCGAGACGCTGGTGAATCTGCTCAGTATCCCTTCCAGCAGCGCCCTTAGCTGACGGAAAGAGCCTGCCAGGAAAGTGAGGTCGCCAATGGACAGGCCTCCATTCACCGTCCTCCATATAATTACGATATAAGCCGCATAATAACCTGCTGATCCCAGAAATGCGAAGAAAGTTCCCCAGGCGCTGCGCCGTATCGACAGCGCGCGGCTGGCTTGGTAGAATTTTTCAGAAAGAGCTCTGAACCTATCGATCAGGAAGTCTGATAATGAAAAAAGTTTAACTTCCTTTGCCGTCTCGTCACTGGCGCCCAGGTACCGGATATAATCCAGTTCCCGTCTTTCGGTGGTCTGCTGACGGGAGAGCGCATAGGTCTTGTCGTTGAAATAGGACTCTCCCAAAAAGGCGGGTATCACGGCAATAAGAAGCAGGATGATCAACCAGGGATTGAAGGTCATTAGCCCCGCCGCCAGGAAGGCCATGGTGATCAGGTCCTGTACCTGGCTCAGGACTTGAGACAGCAGCACCGTACGCCCCGTCGTCTGCTGACGCGCTCTTTCCAGCTTGTCATAAAAGGCGGAGTCCTCGAACTGATCCAAATCCAGCGAGGCGGCATGCCGCATGATCCTGATTGAAGTAAAATTTGCGAATAAATCTCCTAATAAGCTATCCATCAAAGAAATAGCCCTAGTTAGTCCATCGGATAAAATAGCCAGTCCAAACTCCAGGGCTACCAGTTCCCATAGATGATGCGCGGCCTCCGGAGGGATGTTGTGGCCTTTGGCCCTGGCAAGAAGGATCACCTGGTCGATGATCAGCTTGCCTACATAAAGGATAGCTACGGGGGTGGCAGAACGGGCCGTCCGAAGAATAGCATTGGCGATCATGATACGGGGACTGGTCTGCCAGACCAGCCGGAAGAACCGGGGCAGGTTGCGCAGGGCTTCCAGCCTTTCTTTAAAGGTCAGGGGGGTGGTGGAGGAACGCGAATTCGCTGTCATTAGGATAATAACGGCAGAAAGCATGCTTGGTTCACCCCGCCAGCGGCCTGTCTTAGAAAATTTGTCGTTACTTTGAGCATGCGCCTCCCTCACATTGTTTTTGCCATATTACCCCTCCTGTCGGGAATAACCCGCCTCTACGCCCAAACCCTCCCGGCCGACACGCTCACCGGTCAGGTCGTTCGATGGCAGCAGCTGGTGGCCACTTCCAGCCATCGGGGCACTTCCAGGATGGTATTGGATGGCGCGACACATGATCTCTCCCAATTGGAAATAAAGGCCCTCACCCTGGACACGGGCGTCATCGTGGCGGCCTATGGATCAGAAGCGGATGAGCTCATTATCGTCAAAGACGGCGAGCTGGATGTATCCGCCGATGCCGACCAAAGAATGCTCGGACCGGGAGGAGTCGCCATTTTTGCTGCGGGGTCGAAATACAGTCTGGAAAACGGCGGTCAGACCCCTGTGACCTATTATCTATTCCATTTTCGTGGCCGGGGTAGTATAGGGCAAGGGCGTAATGACAGCGCCTTCCTTATGGACTGGTCAGAGATGGAGGCCAAAACAACAGATAAAGGCTTTAGCCGTCAGATATGCAGCCGGCCGGTACACTGGCTGACAAAGCTGGATATGCATGCTACTACTCTCAACCCCGGCCAGGTAAGCCATACCCCTCACACCCATCGCGCCGAGGAGATCATCCTTATGCGATCAGGCAATGTGGAGGAATACATCGGAGGGAAGTATTACAAAGCCTCCGCGGGGGATCTCATCTTCCTTCCCTCGGGAGTACCACATGCGCTCGAAAATAAAGGAACGGGGACCTGCGAGTATTTTGCCCTTTTCTGGCTGCAATAAGCCTATTGCTTACTTTGGCTATAGTATTTCATTGCCTCCGGCATGAGCTCCTGTAGCTTTGCTATCCTATCCGCATCGGCGGGGTGATCGCTGAGGAGGATGGGAGGTTTCTGTCCGCCCATAGCCGCCATACGCTGCCAGAAAGGAATGGCTTCGCGTGGATCATATCCTGCCATGGCAGCGAAGATAAGCCCGTAATGGTCCGCCTCGTATTCGTGTTTACGGGAATATGGCAGCAGGACGCCCACCTGTGAAGCCGGGGCATATACCTGGTTGAAGACGTTTACGGTATTGGGGTTACTGCTCAACGCCACATCACCCGCCACCTGTATGCCCTGCGCCAATAGCTGCTGGCTCATCCTTTCCCGGCCATGTCCTGCCACAGCATGTGTGATCTCATGTCCTAAGACAATGGCCAGGGCTGTCTCATTTTGCGTGATGGGTAACAACCCGGTGTAAACCACCACTTTCCCACCCGGCATACACCAGGCATTGACTTCCTTGCTCTCCACGAGATTGAACTCCCAGTTATACCCTTGCAGAACACTGCCCAGCCCCTGGGCCTGATAGTATTTGTCGATAGCTGCGGCAATACGGGTCCCTACCCTTTTTACCATTTCGCTGTTGTTATTGTTAACAGCCACCACCTTGTTGCTGCTGAGAAAACTCTTGTATTCGGTGAGGGCCATCGATTGTACCTGACTTTCAGATACCAGGGACAATTGATTACGTCCCGTTATGGGATTCCGGTGACAGGAAAGAATAGCTGCCATGCCTGACAAGGTCAGGAGAAGAGAGAATTTATTCACGGTGTTTCACTTTTATTAGCAAGCACGAAATTAGTAAATTTGTTCTACATGAAGCCCAGGCTATTAAAAGTTCCCAAGACTCCGACACACTCGTTCAGCGTACGTGAAGACAGGGACCCTTTTATCAACAATCGCTGGCACTACCATCCCGAAGTTGAGCTCATTTATTTTCACGAAGGCGGCGGCACACAGTTCGTGGGGGATCATATCAAGCGATTCGATCCGGGCGATATTATCCTGGTAGGCTCCAATCTGCCGCATTACTGGCGATATGACGATGTTTATTTCAACGAAGAAGAGAAACGGAAGGTCCACTCCACGGTGATCCATTTTTCGGAGAATTTCTGGGGCGAGACTTTTCTGCAATTGCCCGAAATAAAGCCCATCCGCAGTCTGTTGGATAAAGCCCGCCGGGGATTGCAGGTCAATGCGCGCGAGCACCGCAATATCCCCCTCCTGGTCGAAAAGATTCGCCATTCGGAAGGAGTGGGAAGGATCATTGCGCTGATAGAGTGTCTTTCCGCCTTTGCCGCTACATCCGATCCGCACCTGCTGTCCTCCATAGGGTTCCGTCATGACTTCTCCGAAGAGGAGAGCGAGCGTATCAATGCAATTTATGACTATACGTTGCGTTATTTTTCGCAAAAGATCTATTTGGAACAGGTGGCCGCTATTGTGGGGTTAGTGCCCAATTCCTTCTGCCGGTACTTTAAGTCTCGTACGGGTAAGACATACACACAGTTCCTCACGGAGATACGTGTGGGGCATGCCTGTAAATTACTCATCGACAACAGGATCAGCATCAAGCAGCTTTGCTTCGAGAGCGGGTTCAACAATTTCACCTGTTTTCACAAGAATTTCAAGATGATCACGGGGAAAAGTCCTCAGCATTATCAAAGGGAACATTTGATGGGGTAAAACGGTGGTTCCCAAGACTTTTTTTTGACGAATTAAACTAGTTTAAGGCGAGGAAAGTTGTTATTTTTTTGTCTGATTTGTTGTATAATTTTGTTGGACAATCTTATTACGATGAATAAGGAAGACATCGAGAATCTAAAAAATATAGCCCGGGAACTACAGAAAAGGGAAGTTACCAGGGAAGAAGCTCTGCGGGATTTAATTCACGCCGGGATTCTCGATGAGAACGAAAACTTCACCGAACCATACAAACATCTCGGTGAAGCTATTGAAAGGCTATCCAAGAAGTAGCTTTCCATGTACGATATTAAACCTAATTTGATCTTTGGCGTTACTTCGCCCATAATGTCTTTTCAAAGGTCTCAGTGTTGGCTTCGCCACAATCTTGGAATCAACTAAAGACATCTTTCTTCCCCCTTTATTTATTTCTACTATTAAAAAGATTGAGCTGTAGAAGACATATTTTCCATTATAAATAACCTTTAATGTCATTTATTTTTGACAATTTTTATTGAAAATAAATATTTTAGATAACCTAGTAATTCTAGCCTAGAAGTGACTAATTTTTCTTGCATTAATTCATTTACCTTTACCTCGAATACCTTTTAAATGACAATTCAAATCGAAATACAGAACACGCATGTCAACGATTTAATAAGCTTTTATTCCAACAAGCTAAGAGGAATTAAAGACCAAATTGCCACACTGGAAATGGAATTAAGAGACATTAATTCCATTATTTCCCAATTGAAACAAGGACCAGTAGACACTTTTACCAACGAAGAATTTTTAGAACCGTCGTCTGAAAAATACTCAGCGAGTTGGCCGTGGGTAAAGAAAATAGCCTTCGCAGTAAGAGAGGCAGGCAGGCCAATTACAACTAAGGAAATTGTCAATATACTCGAAAAATTTGAGCCGAATTTTGCTATTCAAAGAAAACGGGCGATTTCAAGTGTATCTTCTACCTTAAGTGTTAAATCTGGAAAATACTCAGATAAAAAAGAATTTATAAAAGTCCCAACCGATTCCGGAGAGTTTGCTTATGAGCCCTGGAAAGAAATTAAGATGGGAAAAATTCAACCAATTGACAGCACACATATAAAGGATTTACCCTTTTAATATTTATCAGTTTTTCAAACTTATTTGCTATTTGTAAAAAAGTGAAAGAACCATTAAAAGCAAACGCACCCTCGCGGGTGCGTAATCTACAGATGCTATCTGCAGGGATGTAATACGCAAAGATAAAGATATAATTACTTAAAATCAAAGTATGAAAAGGTTAAATGTTTACATAGATGGATTCAATCTTTATTTTGGCATGGTAAATTCAGGCTTATCAAGTTGCAAATGGCTTGATGTACAATCACTTGCGATGAATATCAAGAGTGACTCCCACATTTTAAATGAAACGAAATATTTTACATCCAGAATAAGCAACAACCCTGATAAACAAAAGAGACAAAATATCTACTTGGAGGCACTACAAACAACTTCGATCTCAATCATGTATGGACAATTTAGAAACCAGCCAATGAAATGTACTCAGTGTTCATATTTTTGGTATGATTCCAAGGAAAAAATGACCGACGTTAATATTGCAACTTCAATGATGACTGATGCTTTTACCGACAATTTTGATGTTGCATTTTTGATCTCTGGAGATAGCGACCTCGTTCCTCCCGTCGCGGCAATCAGAAGTTTATTTCCACAGAAAGAGATTTGGGTAGTTTTACCTCCTGGCAGAGAGAGTAATGCACTCAAAAAGGTAGCATCGGGTTCATTTGTTCTGGGAAAGAAAAAATTACAGCAATCACAATTGCCCAATGAAGTAACAAGTAAATACGGGATGGTTTTGAAAAAGCCTCCCAGTTGGTGCTAACTTCAAATGGCATATATAATATTACTACATTCCTTTACTAAAAATATTATTTATGGCGACAGAGATAAAGTGCCCTAACTGCGGTCACCAATTCCTCATGGAAGAAGCCGTATCCGAAGAATATAAAAAAGAGCTGAGGGACCAGATGCAGTCCTTCCTGAAAAATAAAGAAAAAGAATTCCAGCGAAAAGAGCAGGACATGATCCATAATGCCCAGTTGCAGGAAGCAGCCTTCCTCCGCAAATTGGAAGAAGAAAAACGTCAGATACAACAAACTACGGAACAAACCCTCCGGAAGTCCATCAGCACGGACTATGAGACCAAACTACGCCTGCTGGAAGATGCCAACAGGGACAACGAGGAAAAACTAAAGCTCTCCCGCCAGAAAGAGCTGGAATTCCTGAAAAAAGAACAGGACCTGAAAAACAAAGAAGCCGAGATGGAGCTGTCCATACAACGTCGGCTGCAGGAGGAGCGGGTCAGGCTCTCGGAAGATATCCATCGCCTGGAAATGCAAAAGACGGCCGCCAGGGAGAATGAGCTCCAGATGAAAATGAAAGAGCTGGAAAAACAGCTCGACGACCAGAAAAAGCTGGCGGAAGAAATGAAACGCAAGGCGGAACAAGGCTCCATGCAGCTACAGGGCGAAGTACAGGAGCTGGCCCTGGAACAACTATTAAGAAACAGCTTCCCCTTCGACGAGATCAGCGAAGTGGGTAAAGGCATCCGGGGCGCCGACTGTATACTCACCGTCCGTAACAACTACGGGCAGGAATGCGGCAAGATCATCTACGAGAGCAAGCGTACGCAAACCTTCTCCCAGGACTGGATCGACAAGCTCAAAGCCGACATGCGCAGCCAGGGAGCACACATAGCAGTCATCGTTACCCAGGCCATGCCAAAGGATATGGAAAGCTTTGGAGAAAGGAATGGCGTCTGGATCTGCTCCTTCTCTGAGGTCCGTGCTCTCACCTACGCCCTCCGGGACGGCATCATCCGCGTCTTCAACGCCACCAAAGCCCAGGAGAATAAAGGAGACAAAATGCAGCTCCTGTATAACTACCTCACCAGCGGTGAGTTCAGCGAACAATGGAAAGCCATCCGGGAGGGGTTCCTCTCCATGAAGCAATCCATCCAAAAGGAAAGGGACACCATGGAAAGACTATGGAAGGCACGGGAAAAGCAATTGGAAAAAGTATTGCTCAACGCCGCACACGTTCGCGGCTCTATTGAAGGCATTGCCGGCAAGGACGCCATCGACGCCCCCCTGCTGGAAGACGATCTCGAACAGGATCTGCTGGATTGATATCACCTCGGCCAACGGACCCGTGGTCCCTTCAGGTCAATATCCACGCCAGGGTCAGCGCCTGCTCATCGAAGATCCTTCCTTCGATGCCCAAATGTATCTTTTTACTCTTTTCAAAAATAAAAGGTAGTTTGACCGAATCCCCATCCATGGTAATATTCCCTTCCAGCTGCATATGCCGCTTAAAGTCCAGTTCGCCCCGCCCATACCATTTGAAGATGGCTTCCTTGGCGCTCCATATCAGGGTAAGGAACTCCTGATGTACCCTCCCCCTTAACCCCCATTGCTCCAGGAATTGCGCATATTCCTCGTTGAAATAATGCGCCTCCTCATCCGTAAGGAACTTACCCGCCACTGTTTCTATCCGGGAGGTGATCCGCTCGATGTCCACTCCTACCCTGCTATTGCCGCTGACTATAGCAGCAGCATATTTCCCGCAATGCGAAATGGAAAAATGATACTTTTCTGTGGCCAGAAAAGGCTGACGTGTGTCGGCTATTTGTATCTCCTCCAGGGGGAAGTCGGGGAAAAGATAAGACAGCAGATAACGCCCTGCCAGGTGCTGCAGCCGCTTGGAAGGATGGGATACATCCCTTTTCAGGGGCACTTTCTCCAGGAAGAAAGATTCAGGCTCTTCAATATGCCAAATCCCTAGCTTTGTGTCCTGGTTGATATTATGTTGATAAAAAAGGGGCATCTTTAAAATTATAACAGCATATTCGCAAACTTAACCAATTTCATCATGATCTTATCTGATAAGCGTATACTGGAGGAGATAGAAAAAGGCACGATAAAGATCGTACCCTACGATCGGGGCTGTCTGGGAAGTAATTCATATGATGTACACCTCGGCAAATGGCTTGCCACCTATAAGAACCATATATTAGACGCCAAAAAACACAATGAAATAGAATATTTCGAGATCCCTGAAGACGGGTTCGTCCTGTATCCTCATGTCTTTTACCTGGGTGTCACCCATGAATATACGGAAACACATGCACACGTACCTTTTTTGGAGGGAAAATCTTCCACAGGCCGGCTGGGTATCGACATCCACGCGACGGCGGGCAAGGGGGACGTAGGCTTCTGCGGCAACTGGACCCTGGAGATCTCGGTTAAACAACCGGTGAAGGTCTACAAAGGCATGCCGGTGGGGCAGCTTATTTATTTCCCCGTGGAAGGAGAGATAGAAGTAAAATACAACCAGAAGAAGGACGCCAAATACAGTGGCCAGCCCGATAAGCCTATCGAAAGCATGATGTGGAAGAACAAATTCTGATCCCCCGGCGCTCAGATAGACTGCCAGCCATTCTTTTTACCGTAGGCGATCAGCCAAGCGATGACCTCATTGTAGGTCCGCATCCCTTGCGGCTGCCCGTTGGCCCGGAGATAGCGGTCGTACAAGTCACGCACCTTCGGCTCGAAAGGATTCTCATATTTGAGGTTGAACCGCTGCAACTCCCTGAAATCTGCCTTGACGGCAGCGGAAAGCTGTGCCTTCAGCGGCTTTAACAGCATGGAATCACGTACATACAATTCCCGCACGGCATACAGGTACAGGTCAAAATAAACGGAATACCGGAATGCCGGGTTGTCGGACTGCCGGGCGGAAAGATAGCCCACGAAATTGGCCTCATTCTCCCTGGCATATCCTAATTGATGCCCTATCTCATGACAGGTGGTGTAAGGCTGGGTAAAGACAGGCACGGTGGTGTTCACCTGCGCCTCGCCGGTAAAAGGATTATAGTACCCTCCAAAACCCAGATAGTCCCCCAGGTAGCTGTATAGCGACGGCTTGACGGAAGGAGAAGCATAAACGAATCGTGTGTCCCCGGACGAAAGAACCCCATAGCTGCCAACAGCGCTTCTGAACAGGTCGCCATGATGGACCAGGGCAGGCCGGTGCAAATGTCCCAGGCTGTCTGCATCATTGATCTGCCGCACCACCTGATGCAGTAAAGTATCCAGGTCATTGGTTGAATAGGGCTGAACATCCAGCTGCAGCTGATAGGCAATGCCCCGCCGGTCGTAATTGAGCCCCCATGACAAATTGAAATATACATATACCACCAGCAGCACAAATACCGTATTGCCGAACACCGCTTTAAAATAAGCCGCTCCGGCTTCCCGGCGGATCAATCTCCGGATCAGCATCACCAGTCCATATAACAGCCCCGCTACCGCCAGGGCATAAAGGATGTCCCCCACGCTAAAGGGTATCCACCCGAATAACAGCCTTTCCAGACGGGCGATCAGGGGATAGATACCGGTGGAGTAATATTTCTCGACGGCATTGGAAGAAAAGGAAAGGGTCTTTATACCAGCGGCAAGCACTACCAGGATTATCCAGGCTAATTTCGATTTACCGAACATAGGACTAAAAATACTCCAAATATTACACCATCCATGTTAAATTGCACGCACAATTAGAGCTATGAACATAGACTTTAACAAAAATGAAGATGTCATGAAACAGTCGCTCAGTCTGCTAAGGACGCGACTGGATAAGATCGCATTGGGCGGAGGTAAAAAGGCAATTGAAAAGCAGCGGGAGAAGAATAAGCTCACGCCCCGCGAACGCATCGCATACCTGACAGACGAAGGGGCCCCCTTTACAGAGATTGGGGCCCTTGCAGGCTATGACATGTACGAAGACCAGGGCGGATGCCCGGCAGGCGGGACAGTGGCCGGCATCGGATATGTAAGCCAGCGGCAATGTATCATCGTAGCGAATGATCAGACGGTCAAAGCAGGAGCCTGGTTTCCCATTACGGGAAAGAAAAACCTGCGGATGCAGGAAATAGCCATGGAGAATCGTCTCCCCATCATCTACCTCGTAGACAGCGCCGGGGTCTTTCTCCCCATGCAGGATGAAATATTTCCAGACAAAGAACATTTTGGCCGCATCTTCCGAAACAATGCCCGAATGAGCGCCATGGGCATTACTCAAATTGCCGCCGTGATGGGAGCCTGTGTGGCCGGTGGCGCTTACCTGCCGATCATGAGCGATGAGACATTGATGGTGGAAGGGAATGGATCCATATTCCTGGCAGGCCCTTACCTGGTAAAGGCGGCCATTGGAGAGAACATCGACGCGGAGACCCTGGGCGGCGCCGTTACACATACGGAGATCTCCGGCATCGCAGACTATAAGTTCAAGACAGAACAGGAATGCCTTGACCAGGTAAAAAAGATCATGAGCAAGTTGGGGGCGCCCGCCCCTTTCATATTCCACCGGGCGAATCCTGTTGCACCCAAAAAGAATCCCGAAGAATTGTACGGCATTCTGCCGGAAGACGCCACAAAGCCCTACGACATGCTGGATATCATCGAGCGGATAGTGGACGACTCGGCTTTCGAACAATTCAAGGAAGATTATGGCAAGACCATTCTTTGCGGCTATGCGCGTATCGAAGGCTGGGCCGTGGGTATCGTAGCCAACCAGCGGAAAGTTATTCGGACTAAAAAAGGAGAAATGCAGCTGGGGGGTGTCATTTATAATGACAGCGCGGATAAGGCCGCCCGTTTTATCATGAACTGCAATCAAAAAAAGATACCGCTGGTATTCCTGCAGGATGTCACCGGCTTTATGGTGGGGTCCCGCAGCGAACATTCCGGCATCATCAAGGATGGCGCCAAGATGGTGAATGCAGTCGCGAATTCCGTAGTCCCCAAGATCACCATCATCGTCGGCAACTCATTCGGCGCGGGTAATTATGCCATGTGCGGCAAGGCCTATGATCCCCGCTTCATCTATGCCTGGCCTACGGCCAGGATCGCCGTGATGGGTGGTGAGCAGGCTGCAAAGACACTGCTGCAGATACACGTCAGCGCCTTGAAAAGCAAAGGCCAGGAAATTGACCCGGCAGAGGAGAAAAAATTATTGGATGAGATAAAAGGCCGCTATGACAGCCAAACGTCTCCTTACTATGCGGCCGCCCGTCTATGGGTGGACGCGATCATCGATCCTGCCGACACCCGCAGGGTCATTGCAGAAGGATTACAGGCGGCAGCGCACAATACGGAACTACCGGCATTTAACACAGGAGTAATCCAGGTTTAACCGACAGGAATTATGGCAAACAACGAACTGGTCATGTACACAGACGGCTCATCCCGCGGCAATCCCGGTCCCGGAGGATATGGAACGATCTTGTTCTGGGGCGGTCACCGGAAGGAATTGTCTCAGGGCTATCGCCGGACGACGAACAATCGCATGGAGCTGATGGCAGTGATCGCCGGACTCGAAGCGCTGAAAAAAGATGGAATGAAGATCACTGTCTATTCCGACAGCCAATACGTAGTAAAAGCCTGGGAACAGGGCTGGTTGAAGAATTGGATCGCCACAAATTTTAAAGGAGGCAAGAAGAACAGGGACCTCTGGCTGCATTTCTATGAGCTGTCCAAAAAACATACGATCCGCTTTGTATGGGTCAGAGGACATGCAGACAATCCGAATAACAATCGCTGCGACGAACTGGCCACAGCAGCCGCAGATGGTGGCGGCCTGCTGGTAGACGAAGGGTTCGAAGAAGGGGACTGATCCATGCTATAGACGACGGCCGGATGATCGTCCTCAGGACAGGCACTATCCCTTGGGCACAGCTGCGCGGTATATGATGGTATCCATGTCGGCTCTCAGGTTCAGCTTCGCCTTGTCAAAAGCAATGAATGCATCACCTGTGGTACGGAGGAATCCTCCTCCATCATCCACCTGCACCTTGCCTTCCAGCACAAGGAATATCTCCACGGAATGGGACTGTATGGTCACTCTCTCCCCGGCCTGCAGGCTGATCTTGCTGAGCTCGAAGTCCGGAGCGGGAGTCTTGTATACGACGATATGACCAGGCTCATTACTCTCCCGGATGACACGGGGATGTGTAGCTTCAAAACGAATATGTTTCAACAATTCAGGGACATCGACGTGCTTGGGTGTAAGCCCTCCCCGCAGCACATTGTCTGAATTGGCCATGATCTCAACATTCTGTCCCTCCAAGTAGGCATGCGGGACACCGGCATCCTGGAAGACGGCCTCTCCCGGAAGCACATTCACCAGGTTGAAAAAGTAAATGGAGAATATACCACGGTCGATCTTGTCCCCTTCATTGTAGGTAAGGGCGGCACGTGCCGCCCAAAAATCTTCCTCATGTTTGCGCAGCTCATGTTCCTTATACAGAGGCAGTATCCTGTCCAGCAAAGGCTGCAGGGCTGTATTCACCTCCTGTTGCGGCATTTCCATCACCGCCTGATACAGTCCCTTATACCCCTCCATCGAGTAGACAGGCTGCAGGAACTTCAATTCCGGCACAGTAGCCAGGACCCGCATCAGTTCTTCTTCCGGCCGGAATCCATGCAGGAGCCAAAAGTCACTAAGGGCCAGCATCAGCTCCGGCTTATGATTGTCATCCTTATAGTTCCGGTGAGGTGCATTGAGCGCAACGCCTTTTTTGTTCTCTGCGGCAAATTCCAGCTCCGCATTCTTTTTTGTGGGATGCACCTGTATCGACAGCATTTCCTTTACATCCAGTATCTTCAAAAGATACGGCAGTCTGCCAAAACGCCCTGCTGCAACAGACCCCAGCAATATCTCCGGCTGTTGTTGAATATATTCATTCAATTTAGCAGGCGCTGCTCCCTCTATTTCTGCCGGCGCATTGTCGTGCGCGCCAAGCCAGTATTCGGCAAAAGGCTTGTTCTCCGGGTTTGGGACAGATAAAAGCTTAGGCAAATACGACGAGCCGCCCCAGGCATAATGCTGGACCTTTCCTTTTAGTTTAAAAACATTTTCTTTTTGCGCCATGTAGAAGATTATTTTGCAAATAAAAGAAAAAAACAAGAATGGCCCGGCATAATGATTTTGGCAAGTGGGGGGAGGATATAGCCGCCCGGTGGCTTGCGGAAAAAGGATTTAAGATCCTGCACCGCGGCTGGCGTCATGGCCGTAGTGAGATAGATATCATTGCTATCCGGCAGGGCATCTATCATTTCATAGAGATCAAATGCAGTAGGAGCAAGATATTTGGCCACCCGGAGGAAAGGGTCGGCAGGGCCAAGCTGAGCAGGATCATGCGGGTAGCCGCCCATTGGCTATATGAGCATCATATTCCATCGCACCAGAGGGTGCAGTATGATGTGCTGGCGATACAGGTTGATGCCGGTGGCCTGCAATATGCGCTCATTGAAGATATCTCACTTTAGCTTTTAGCAGCCTTGGCTTCGGAGGCTTTCTCCATGATATACTCCACGACCCGGTAAGTGGCCGGACAGTATTCGATATTCTGCTTGTACATATGCATATACTCCACCATCTTCTTCTTGGTATGGTGAGGGAAGCCCGCGCAATCCCGGGGGCGGACTGCATAGATATTGCACATATTTGTCTTTAGGTCCAGGAACTGACAGGGTTGTTTTACATTCATCCAGTCCCCCGTCTTGTCCTTATACAGCCATTTCTCCCGAAAGGCCTTTTCCGTCATGCCCAGGTGCGCAGCGATACGCTTCACATCCTTTTTGGTATAGGTGGGTGACATGGTCTTGCAGCAATTGGCGCAATCCAGACAGTCGGTACGTTTCCAGGACTCTTTGTCAGCCTCGCTGGTTAGCTTGTCCAGCCCACGAAGCGGCTTATTCTCCAATCTTGTCAAAAAGCTCTTAATACGTCTTTTATTGTGACGGACCATCTGCCGGAAGCTACGTAAGTTGACTGTTGCCATGCTTGAAACATTAAAAGAAAGCAAATATGGAGCAAAGGGCGCATGCTACAAAGAAAATTTTAGAGTTTGTCTATTAAAGTTTATAATTGTTACATGTGGGATGCCTATAAGAAAGGATATAAGGCCTGGTTGCAGCTGGAAAAGTCCCTCTCGGAAAATTCCGTGGAAGCGTATCTCCGGGATATTGACAAGCTGACAGATTTTCTTCAGGCCACAGGGTCCATGAAGACACCCGATGCTGTAGAATTGAAGGACCTCCAGACTTTTCTGCAATGGATCGGTCAATTGGGGCTCGAAGCAACTTCCCAGGCAAGGATATTATCAGGCATCCGCTCGTTCTATAAATACTGCTATATCGAGCAGATCGTCAAAAAGGACCCTACTACCCTGCTGGAATCGCCCAAGCTGAAAAGAGCCCTGCCGGATGTGCTCAGCTTCGAAGAAATAGAGACCATTATCGGTCAGATAGACCTTAGCAAGCCGGAAGGAGGAAGGAATAAGGCCATCCTGGAGACCATGTACAGTTGTGGATTACGGGTGAGTGAAGTGGTGAACCTTCGGATATCGGGTCTTTATCCGGATGCAGGATTCATACGTGTGACAGGCAAAGGGGATAAGGAGAGACTGGTCCCCATCGGCAGCGATGCCATCAAATACATTCGCATATATCAACAGGACATCCGGGTGCATATGCCTCTAAAACCTGGCAATGAGGATATCCTTTTTCTCAACAGGCGGGGCAGCAAGCTCAGCCGCGTAATGATCTTTCTGTTATTAAAGGATCTGGTCATCGAGGCAGGTATAAAAAAGAATATCTCACCCCACACTTTTCGTCATTCCTTTGCCACGCACCTGGTGGAAGGGGGCGCCGACCTGCGCGCCGTACAGGAGATGCTGGGGCATGAGAGCATTACTACCACCGAGATATATACGCACCTGGACAGGGAATATTTAAGGGAGACATTGCATAGGTTTCATCCGGGGTTTAAATAGGCTATCTACTTAAATCCTATGCGCTCCCTCTCTCCCCAGTCCTTTTCCTTCAATAAAAGGTCCAGTGCCTCATATACATCCTTAAACTGCTTGTTATACTTCTTTTCCAGTTTGGCTAGTTTGGCAGCCAACTCTTTATAGGAAAGAGAGAACTGTCTTAGCATGACAAAAGCCCTCATGATAGAGACATTGACATCAATGGCTTTATCGGACTTAAGAACCGAGCTTAGCATGGCAACGCCCTGCTCTGTAAATGCAAAGGGCATGTATCTCGTACCGCCACGTCCTATATTTGAGGTGCTAAAACTGCACCTCAAACTTTCCCACTCATCTGGTGTCAATTCAAACATAAAATCCGGCGGGAACCTCCTAAGATTTTGACGTACAGCTCTTTTTACATATTTGGTCTCGGTCTTGTACAATTCTGCAAGATCAAAGTCAAGCATCACTCTGCAATTCCTTATCTCGTATATCTTTTTCTGAATGGCAACTAATTGCATAGGTGTAAGGTTTTAAGCCGTCTAAATTACACCTATCGTCTGAAAAAAAATTTCAAACTTTATAACACCACCACCTTCTCCGTATACATCTTCCCTGTCTCCAAATGGAACACCCGCACAAAATAAACACCTGCAGCCAATGTTCCCGGGATATTCATCAATTCCGTCCTCGCCCCAACGACCCCTTCTATACGCATGGATTCCACCACCGCTCCTCCGCTGCTGTACAGCTGTACCATATAATCCCCCGGCCGGTCCATGCGCAGGGACAAGGTGATGGATGACCCCTTGACGACGGGGTTGGGATAGATGGTCAGCGGCGGCTTCCGGCAGAGTAGGGTGTCTTTTATGGCTTCGATCCATGTACGCTCCACCCGATGGACCACCACTGTCATTCCAATCGTGCGCCTACATGTTATCGTTCCGTAACCCAGGACGGACACGGCAGGCAGCGTCTCGGGGAGAGAAGACAACTGCACGACTTTTTCCGCCCCCGTCCAATCCCCTTCCACCAGAATGACAGCATGTGCATATCCGATACTGGAGACTTTCAAAGCCAACGCACGCACTATCCGATGATACGGGATGGTGACCCTCCCCGCCGAATCCGCGATGAAGAATTTCGGATCATCATCCACCTGTAAGGAGGCGCCCGGTATAGATTTTTGAGTAGCGGAGTCGATGATCCGGATGACCTGGTCCTGCCGTTGGACAGCCATTTTCCCTATCACTGACGGTTTACGGCCAGCCCCTTCATAGGACTGGCTTACGGACTCTTTGGGCGGTTTCACCTGCGAGGACGCTTCCGAAGACACCAGCAACCCGGCCACCAGGAACTGCCACCACACCATCCATACCTTCTTCTTCGGCGCCCTGGCAGGTACAAGGTCCCTGTTGAGCTGTTCTTCTGTCAACCGGCCACATATATTTCTGCGGCCGCTGGCAAACCAGGCAAGCAATTCCGGGTCGCTCATCGTGGTAAAATCTACTACCGTCTTCTGACAGGACCCGCAAAAACGCCCCTCGGTATTGGGCTCCATGGTACCCCATTGTTCATGGCAGGGGTTGTATATCAGCAGCTGTGTTTTCTCCGACATAAACTTCTCATTTTCTTTACGATGCCCCGTTCCCAGAAATTACACACAGCCTCCTGAATTTTAGTTATTTTTAACCTCACCGAATGGACCATTGATCGCTGTTGTCTTTTTTAAAGAACATACCATCCCAATCCTCCAGTGATGCCGAGCTGGTAGCGGCCTACCGGGCATCAAGTGACCTTACTATACTGGCAGCCCTTTATCAGCGCTATATGGACCTTCTATACCCTGTCTGCCTGAAGTACCTGGGCGAGTCGGAAACAGCTAAGGACGCCGTGATGAATATTTTTGAGGAACTGGCACAAAAGCTGCTCAAATACGAGGTAGACAACTTCAGGAGTTGGCTGTACACTTTGGCTAAAAACCACTGCCTGATGCAGTTACGATCTGCACGTCGCATGAAAACCAGCGAGTTTGACCCCGACCATATGCAAACTGGCGAAGAAGTGCATCTGAATGGTGTATTTGAAAAAGAGCACCAGCTGGACAAATTGTCAAAATGCCTGGAAACCCTGTCGCCCGAACAAAAGACCGCTGTTGAGTTGTTTTATCTACAGCGCAAATGCTATAAAGAGATCGAAACCATGACAGGACTGGAATGGAATAAAGTAAGAAGCTATATACAGAATGGAAGAAGGAACCTGAAGATCTGTATGGATAAGCAGGAACCCTCCATCGAAACTATAAAAGTAAAATGACCGGTAAGGACAAGCATATGCCTTTGTATTCATCCTCGGATATCGAAAAATACCTGAGCGGGGAGCTTTCCGACCCCGAAATGCATGCAATGGAACGTGCCGCCCTGGACGACCCCTTCCTGGCCGACGCACTGGAAGGAATGCGCATTCACCAAAGCCTGCCCAAACAGTCTTCCTTCCAACAGGACATGGCTTCCCTGCAAAAAAGATTGGATGACCGTGTGTCCCGGAACAAAAAAAGGTCCCTGCTCCTGCCTCTGACGGTGAAATATGCAGCAGCCGTGATATTGCTGCTGGGTATCGGGGTCGCGGCCTGGTACAGTCTCTCCGATAGAAAAATGAAAACAGCCCCGCTTGCTGCCAGCAAGGTAGAAGTACCCGCCCAGGAGCCACCTGTTGCACAGGCCACAGCCCCGTCGGCCGCTGCCACGGACTCCACCAGAATTGCACTGGCTGACGGGATAACCAGCCAAACAGAGGAAGAGCCTGTCAAAAAAGATGTAGCCGCCAATAAGGCCCGGGTAGCCAAAAAGTACCGCATAACAGATTCTCTCAATCCGCCCGTAGCAGGTCTTACCTCCAATTATTCTACAGCCGACAAGAGGCAGGAGCCCGCAGCACCCTATGCCAACAATGCTGCCAATAATCTGAACAAAGAGTTCCTTAATAATAACCAAAGATCTGTCCTCTCCGACTCCTTATTTCCCCGCCGGGACAGTCTCTCCGTGGTACTTAGGGGTGTTGCTTCCGGAGTGACAGCACAGAGTGAAAGTGACCCTGATCTGGTCTTCCTTAAAAAACCAGCCGACCAACTGGTCTTCACAGGCAAGGTCCTCAACCTGCAAAAGATCCCTTTGGCCGGAGCAACCCTTTCCTTTAAAAAAGGACAATACAATTTCAATACTGTCACCGACGCCAACGGATACTTCACGCTGAGACTTCCCAAAAACGACACGACCGCCAGGGTAGCCGTAAACTATATAGGTTATGAGCCAGCCCTTATGAAGCTGAATACGGATAATAAAACAGGCAATGTTATTTTGCTCAAACCACAGCGGGCCTCGCTCAATGAAGTAGTGGTGACAGGCTATGGGGCTAAGAGAAAAGAGCTCACAAGGACAGATATCAATTCCGTCCCCCCGCCGCTGTCGGAAACAGCCGTTCCTGCCGAGGGCTGGCCTGCTTACACGAACTACCTGGAATTAAATAAGAACTCCTCTCAAATTGATACGACCATTCGTGGATATGAATCCATTTCATTCATTGTCAACAAAAAAGGCGATCTCTCTCACTTTAAGGTCGAACGATCCCTCTCCTCTGCGCATGACTCCCTGGCCATTCGCCTGGTTAAGGAAGGTCCTTCCTGGAAGCTGCTGAAAGGCAAAAAGGAAAAAGCAAGGGTCATCGTCACCTGGTAACCCTTACCGCTCATCCAAACTTAAAGAGCGATTTATGCCCCATGTGTGTATATTCGGCGTCTAAAAACCACCACACATGACACCGAAAAGGTCTCTACTATTGTTTGCGCTATCCACGTCTTTGTATTGCACCTCCATGGCACAGTCCATAAAGACGCCGCCGCCTTCCCCTCCTCAATTTGTAAGACAGGATTTTGGCATTTCCAATATCGAGCTGTCCTATTCCCGCCCGGGTGTAAAAGGCCGTTCCATCTTCGGTGACCTCGTGCCGTACGGCAAGGTTTGGCGTACAGGCGCTAACCAGGCGACGACGCTCACTTTCGGAGACGATGTAACCATCGGAGATTCCAGGATACCTGCAGGCAAATACGGATTGCTTACCATCCCCGGCGCAGACGAATGGACCATCATCATCACCCATCAGCTGGATGTCACCAGCCCTGCCGCTTACAAACAGGACCAGGATGTGGTGCGCGTAAAGGTCAAGCCGATGTCGATGCCTTTCTCCGTCGAAACATTCACCATCTTCTTTGGCGACGTTACGGCTAACAGCTGTAATCTGTCCCTGTGCTGGGACAAGACGATCGTTATGCTCCCTATCAAAACGGACATCGATTCGCGGGTCATGACACAGATAGACAATGCCATGAACAAGGATAACCATCCTTATTTCACAGCCGCCCTCTACTACCTGGACAATGGAAAGGACCTGAACAAGGCGCTGGAATGGTTCGACAAGGCCATCGCACAGGACCCCACGGCATTTTATGCTGTCTATCAGAAAGCCCGCTGCCAGGCCAAAATGGGAAAAAAGCAGGACGCTATCGCCACGGCAAAGAAATCCATCGAGCTGTCCAAACAGGCCCAAAATGCGGATTATGTGTCATTGAACGAAAAACTGATCGCGTCCCTTCAATAATATGTGCGGGGATGCGCTGTCTGTCAGGAGCCGCCTTGTCCACCAAGGCGGCTCTTTATAAATTGTATCAATTCGCTGAGCAGGATCACTCCTATCGCACCCACCACATTGAACCAAAGAAAGCTCAAAGGCACGATGCCTTTCCGGCTGAGTATATTTAAAAAGATCACACCGGCCTCGACTATGATGGCGCTGATGAATACAGAAGTTCCGCCTACCCTCTTCCGGTAGAATGCCACGAGGAATATACCCAGTATCACGCCGTAGAACAACGACCCGAGCACATTCACCGCTTCGATGAGGCTGTTGCCCAGGTTATAGGCCAGCTGCGCCACGGCAACACAAAAAACACCCCAGAAGAGCGTATACATACGCGATAGGCGATATTCCTTTTCTTCGCTCGCCGGTTTGGCATACCGCTTATGAAAATCCACGATGGTACAGGAAGCAAGCGAGTTGAGGGTAGCCGCAATGGACCCCCAGGCAGCCAGAAAAATAACCGCGATCAACAGCCCCACCAGCCCCTTGGGTAAATAATCCACGACAAATCGGAGAAAGATATAATTGGTGTCGTTGTCGTCCGCGCCGATGTCTTTCAGCCAACGTTTGACGGTAGATTTATAGTTGGCCTTTACAGTCTCCATTTGCCGCAAGGCGGGGCTGGCCATCGACCGGACCCTTACCGACTCGACGGAGTCATACGCCTTTTCCAATATCATCAGCGAATCCTTGTACTTGGTCTTCGCCAGCATATTGATCTGCGACTGATTAAAGAACACGGGCTCCTTATTGAATTGATAAAAGGTAAAGACCAGTACTCCCAATAAAAGGATGAGGAACTGCATGGGTACTTTAACCAGCCCGTTCATCAATAATCCCAGACGGCTTTCACTGACAGACCGCGCCGTAAGATAACGCCCTACCTGTGACTGATCCGTACCGAAATAGGAAAGGGCCAAAAAGAATCCCCCGATGATGCCGCTGAACAGGTTATAACGATCGTTCCAGTCAAAGCCCTTCGAGCCGACACCCGTAGTAATGATATTCAGCTTGCCGGCTTTGCCGCCGATGTGCAGCGCTTCGGAGATCCCCACTCCTTCCGGGAGTCGGTGAATGACCATATAGCCAGCAATGAACATACCTGCAAATATGATGATCAGCTGTAGCTGCTGTGTATAGGCGACGGCCTTGGCGCCTCCCGTCATGGTATAAATGATAAGCAGCCCTCCCATAAATATATTGGTCCAGATAATATCCCATCCCAATAAAGAAGAAAGTATGATGGATGGGGCCGAAATACTGATACCCGTGGAGAGCCCTCTTTGCAAAAGGAATAGGAACGAGGTCAGCGTACGGGTCTTGAGGTCGAATCGTTGCTCCAAAAACTCGTAGGCGGTATATATCTTCAGCCGGTGAAAGGCGGGTACGAACGTGATGCAAAGCACCACCATGGCCAATGGCAATCCGAAATAATATTGGACAAAGCGCATGCCGTCCGTGTAGGCCTGCCCGGGAGCCGACAAAAAAGTGACGGCGCTGGCCTGCGTACCCATGATGCCAAGCAACACCATGTACCAGGGTACCATCCTGTTGGCAAGAAAATACCCGTCCAGATCTCTGCTGGTGCGGCCCTTATACAACCCATAGGCAATGATGCCAAGCAATGTTAGAACCAGGACGATCCAGTCTGGCCGACTCATGAAAATTTTTTGGTAAGAAAATAAAATAACAGGATCAACAGCATCAAAAAGCCTATGACCAGTAGATACCAGACACTCCACCGCTTAAATAGTGGCGCTTCTTCCTGTTGTCCTCGCTCTGTCATAACGCATATTTTACTGTTTCTTATTCCTGTTGGCGATCAACGCCGCCACGGTCAATCCGACGATCAGACCAATGATCAGGCCAAAGGTCGCCCTCTTGATAAAACGTCCTACTACCAGGCCAATGACGATGGCCGTCACTATGGCAATATCCCTTCTACGATGCATGTATCAGAACCCCTTCTTTTGATTTAAAGCAATAATATTGGCCAGCAACCTGTAGGCCCCCGGCACACCTGCGGGCAGCTCCCGGAAAAAGACCAGACCCGTATACACGAACTTACCCTTTCCATAAGCAGTAGTTACCAGGCTCCCGTTCTGAGCCCCCTCGCCGGGATCATGCATGGACAGTATCGCCTCATATTTCGGGTCCAGCTGGTTGATAAAATAGATCCCTCTTTCCTGTATCCATCCTTCAAAATCCTTATCGGTGATCTTATTCGGATAGTTGAGCACGGGATGATCGGGTAGCAGGAAATCTACTTTGGCCGTTTCATCCGTCACCCGGTTGCTGGAAATGGCAAAAGGATAAGGCCCGATCTTCACACCGGAGTTGCCGATATTGTTACGATTGTATTGTACGATAAGATTGCCGCCCTGATTGACATATTCCATCAGTTGGTCGTACTTGCCCGCCAGCCATGGATGTACATCATAGGCGCGTACACCGGTGATGACGGCATCCAGCTGCCGCAGCGCGCCGGCAGCAATGTCCTTCTCCCGGAGCATGACCACCTCATACCCCATCTGCTGCAATGCCTGTGGCACCTTATCCCCTGCCCCTTCGATATACCCAATCCGCCGCCCGAGTACTTTTATATCCGTCAACACGAATTTTTCCCTCGAAGGGGTAAAGTAGTCTATCCGGGGAATATGATCATAGGAGATGGTCCTTAACTGACGGGCCGTGTCCTGCTCACCATCACGCTGGTACAGGAGACTGGACCACGCAATTCCGGGCTGGTGATCCACAGGGCGGGCTGAAAAGACGAGGTTCGATCCCGAAGCAGCCTTTTCCTGTAGGACGATATCGGCGGCTTTTGTCAGGGTCACCTGTGGCTTGCCCCCACGTGCATCCTGTGCCTTTGCCTCTACCTGGAAACTCTTTTCCTCGCCATCGGTGAATACAACCAGGTCCGGGTCAAAGCGGGCAGTCACCGGCGGCAATACGGTCACCGGCTGATAAAGCTCCCCTTTCACGGGGTCGGTGAACTTGTATTGTACAGGCCGGGTAAAGCTGACATCCACACCGTCGATCACCAGATAAAAAGTCGCCTCAAAAGCGGGTCTGCTCTGGGCATTGCCGATGAGCTGCTGATCACCGACATTGTACGATCCTGGCGCCATCTCTTCTGCCAGCCAGTATGGCTGCGTCACTGGCTGTTTCACCGGGACATTGATATTCTTTTGGAGGATATAATTCCTGTTGGGCGCCAGCTCCTGCTTATACAGCGTATCGAAGCCATCCACCTTGATCTCTGACAAGAAAGCTTTTACATTCAGGCGGTTGTTAATGACAAAGGATACAGGAAGCGCATCCCCCTGTACGGTGTAGCCGCTGCGGGTGGAGGCTTCCAGCCAAAGACCGCTGCAAGCCTCGATCAGCCTCACCACTTCTTTGATCTTCTGTGTCTTCCAATAGCCGTCCTTTAGTTCGGAGACGGCTTTGTAAACTTTTATCAGCCCGGGAACAGACGCCGCAGGGTCTGCCAGCGAATAACTCTTTATCACTTCATCGACGAGCCGCTGCACTTTTTCCCCGCCTTCCACGCGGCTCCAGGTCAATGGGACATCATCCATGGGATCGTCGTGCACCGCTGCTCCCTCCACCAGGGTAAAATACTCCATGGACTGTCCACGGGCAGGTGTAAGCGCCGCTCCCTGGCTCTTATGCTGCGTACGACTCTCGGCCGCGATCTCGCCATAGCTCTTTCCCAGCACTGGATTATACAGTCCCACATCGATCTTCAGCTGATCCTCGCTGGTAGTATTAGTCGATCCAAAGTTGAATGTATTCCAAAGAATGCGTTTGGCCTGCCATGGCTTTACGCCATACTTGAACTGTTCGGGGAACCTGTTAGGGTCGGCTGCCGCCTTGAACGCCTCATGCGCCAATACTGCCGACGCGGAATGATGCCCATGTCCTGCGCGACCGTCCTCAGGGAATCTGGTGATGAGCACATCCGGCTGGAATTTCCGGATGACCCAGACCACATCGCTCAATATCTTCTCCTTATTCCAGGTCCGAAGCGCTTCTTCCGTCGTCTTGGTAAAACCAAAGTCAAAAGCCCTCGTAAAGAACTGTTCGGCCCCATCGATGCGACGCGCCGCCAGCATTTCCTGTGTACGTATCAACCCCAGTTCCACTCCCTGCTCGTCGCCGATAAGATTCTGACCGCCATCCCCCCGGGTCATGGACAAATAGCCCGTCCGGAACAGCCGCTCCTTCGCCATATAGGCGATCAGCCGGGAGTTCTCATCGTCAGGATGCGCCGCCACATAAAGCACGGTCCCCAACACATTGAGCTTTTTCAGGCGGAGGAATATTTCCGCCGAACCTAAGTTTTCAGGGGTCTGGGCCCTGCTGCCGGCTGCCACGGTCACCAGCATCAACCATAATATCCATTTCATGGGCTGCAATTTAGCGCTCAATTATTAATCGCCTCATCTAAATCCACCAACGGTAGGCCACCGGCGCCCGATGGCCGTAGGAACAGCTATTGCCCTATTGCCCTACCAAAAACACGGCATTACAAAATAGAAGCTTGCCGTTCTCCCAAAAACTGCGGAACAACGGGTCATCGGCCATATACACGACCTCGCCCCTCCCCATCTCCTGGACACCGAAAATGAGCCCGTCCTTCAGCTTTTCTTTTGCCTTATTGCCCGTAAAACCACTGACATAATTATCTTTTTTAATAACTCCTACATTCCAGCCGCCCTCTTTGATGAACTCATATACATTGTCGTCCTGCTTCAACGTATAATACTTGTCCGGATAGCCGAAGGCCAGGGGATGGCTATTATCCAGCTCCACACGATAGATGGACCCGGGGACGCTGCTCATCACCTCTTCCCGCTGTCTGTCGCCGTAATGCCGCAGTAAGGAATAGTCAACGTCCTTCTTCTTATCGTCCTCTTTTTTATCATCCTCTCCCTTTGCCTTTAGACCCCATTCCAGCTTCGACAATTGCGCCACGGCATTCTCCATGAGGATGAGCCTGCCGCCGGCCTGGACCCAGTTACGCAGCGGCTCCGCCGCGCCCTTATCCGCCAGGCTTTTATAATAGCCATTCGGGAAGATCAGCACATCGTAGTTCCTGAGGTCCAGCCGGCCCAGATCTTCCGCGTTGAGCTGACTGATGGGATAGTTGAGCTCCTGATCGAAAAGATGCCATACTTCTCCGGCATTCAACGAGCTCACCTGCTCGCCCGTCAGCAGACCAACCTTTGGTTTGTGGATCAGGCGGACACGGCCACTGCCAAAATCCGCTCCCTTGTCCACAAAACCAGAGGTAATTGGTTCCAGTACCACGCTCGCAGACAGGGCGGCGGTCGTTACGATGGACCAGAGCTTGTCTCCCAATGCGCCGTTACCCGTTGCCGTTATAAGCAAGGTGCCTTTTTCAAAATTCTGTCCCCCGGATTGGAAAGCCTGTTCGGCAAACCGGACTTTTATCCCTTTGGCCAGCAGTTCGGAAAGGAACCGTACATTGTTCATCCCCGTCCAGCGAATGGCATAGGCATAGGGACTGGTGCTCTCATTGTAGCGTACGATGGGTTGCACAAAAGCCTTCCCCCCAGTCACATATGTATTCAGCCCATACGCCTGCAGTCCATAAACATAAGGAACAGACCAGGCCGTAATATCATAGGTCACCGAGTCGCTGATGCGGGAGGTCCGTTCGAACAGCACCCTCAGCAGATTGGACCTGGGCTGATTCGCATTGATGACGATGTCCTCCGGGGTGGCCTTGAAAGCGGCTACCTTGCCCGTCTCGTAATATACTCCCGTATAGTTGCCCGCGGGCGCCGGCGTCCACTCGATATTATTCCTGTCGAGCAGCAACTTCAGCCGGGTGAGCCTGTCGCCATACGGATCATTACGGATAAGCCAGGCCTTGAACTCACCACCCGGCCTTTCCCGGGCATCCGTGAAATACTTATGGAACTCCTTTATCAGACGGGCGGCATTCTGAGAAGATACTTCTATCGTAGAAATACCCGTGGTATAATGATGCTCCAGCCTGTCGGCCAGCGTCAGGGTATCCTCACCCGCCGTCGCCACTGCCAGACCTCCCCGGGGCGATCCCCCCTGCTCGAAGGTCATACCGATGGCCCCGTTATACGTGGGATAGGTGTCCCCGTAACTGGGATAAAAAAGGTCGAACTCTTCCTTTGTAAAATAAAGCCAGCCATGGCTGTCGAAATATTTTGCGTTGTTCTTTCCTATCTGTATCTGGAAATCCCGCTGCCACGGTGTTATCACATCGTGATAGGGTTCTGCCGCAGGAGCAAAATAATAGGGATTGTTATATCCCTGCTCATGAAAATCCACATGTACCTGGGGCAACCAGGCATTGTATTTTTTTAGCCGCTGCTGTGTCTCTATCTGCGTCTGCCAGGCCCAATCCCTGTTGAGATCGAAATTGTAGTGATTGGTCCTTCCTCCCGGCCAGGGCTCCCGGTGCTCCCTCGACTGAGGGTCGGGGTTGGCGTTCTTCCCCACAGCCATGGTAAACCAGTTGACATAACGGTCCCTTCCATCCGGATTGATACAGGGGTCGATCACGATGACAGTATGCTGAAGCCATTCTTTCGAATGGGTATTGGCAGGATCTACGAGGGAATACAGGGTCTTCATGGCAGCCTCGGAAGATGACGGTTCGTTGCCATGTACATTATAGCTCAGCCAGACAATGGCAGGAGCACTCTCATCGGCAGTGACCCCATCTTTCAATACGCCTGCCAGCCGGACATTATTCCGTCGGATATCTTCCAGCCGCTGAAGATTTTCCGGCGAAGCGATAAACGCCAATATTAAAGGACGACCTTCGTATGTCTCACCATATTGCTCCAGCTTCACCTGAGAAGGAACATCCTTTGCTACCTCTCTAAAATAGTTTACGATCTTATAATGGGGGGTATAATGATCTCCCAGCTTATATCCCAGAAAGACGTCCGGAGAAGGGGCGGTCTGAGAAAAAGAGTTTATAAAAAAGAGCAGTCCGAAGAATAGGGAAATAATCTTACGCATAATTGTTTTCTCTTGGCTTTAATAAGGAGCATGAATGTAAGACAACAGACAAAAACAAAAAAATGGTACCTTTCCATTCAAATTCAAATTTATTATGCGTCTCCTGATCGCCGGGTTCTTTATGCTGGTGACCTGTTCCCTTTTCGCACAGACAGGCAATCCCTATTCATATGAGATCAAAAAAAGGACCGTCGTCACAAAAGGGGCCGTTGTTTCCGCCCATCCACTGGCCAGCGGGGCGGGAGTAGCCATATTGCAGAAAGGAGGCAATGCCTTCGACGCAGCCATCGCTACCCAGCTGGCGCTCGCCGTAGTATATCCCGGTGCAGGTAACATCGGAGGCGGCGGCTTTATGGTGGCGCACCTGTCGACGGGCCGGAACATTGCGTTGGATTTCCGGGAAAAAGCCCCCGGCGCTGCTACCAGGGACATGTATCTGGATGCCAACGGCAACGCCCGCACGGACCTGAGTCAGAATGGCCACCTGGCATCCGGCATCCCCGGAACCATTGCCGGCATTTTTTCCGAGCTCAAATATGCCCGTCTGCCCATCTCCACGCTGATCCAGCCGGCGATCGATCTGGCCGGGAAAGGCTTTGCGATCACAGAGGCAGAAGCCCGCAGCCTGAATGCTTCACAGAATGCCTTTAAAAAATATAATACCGTCACTCCCGTATTCGTAAAGGAAGGTGGATGGCGGGCCGGAGATACGCTGGTGCAAAAGGATCTTGCCAGGACCCTGCAACTCATCCGGGACAAGGGAGCCGCCGGATTTTACGAAGGCGAAACCGCCAGGCTCATCCTGGAAGAAATGCAGCGGGGCCGGGGGATCATCACGGCCGCCGACCTCAGCGGATACCAGGCCAAAGAACGGGAAGCCACCGTATTCCCTTACAAAAAATACAACATCGTCACCATGCCACTTCCCAGCAGTGGCGGCGTCATTCTGCAACAGATGATGAAAATGGTGGAGGGACAGCCCCTAAGATCCTATGGCTTCTTGTCGGTGCAGGCGGTGCACCTGATGACGGAAGTAGAACGCCTTGCTTATGCCGATCGGGCCAAATACCTTGGCGACAGGGACTATTATTCGGTACCGGTGGATACGCTTACCAGCGAATCCTATATCCGCCAGCGGATAGCGCTGATCCAGCCCGATAAGGCGGGTACCAGCAAGGACATACAGGCCGGCGTCCTTTCCCCCGCCAGTGAAGAGACGACCCACCTGAATGTATACGATCGGGAAGGGAATGCCGTGTCCATCACCACTACCCTCAACGGAGGCTATGGTTGTAAAGTGGTAGTGGCTGGCGCTGGCTTTCTCCTCAACAATGAGATGGATGACTTCAGCATCAAGCCCGGTGTGCCAAATATGTATGGCGCCGTAGGCGCGGAAGCCAATGCCATCGCCCCCGGCAAACGCATGCTCAGCTCGATGACCCCCACCCTGGTATTGGATAAGGGTAAGGTCTTTATTATCACGGGTACTCCCGGCGGTACAACCATTACAACTTCCGTATTCCAGACACTGATAGATATGCTGGAGTTCAATATGACGCCCGAAGATGCGGTCAACAAACCAAAATTCCATCATCAATGGCTGCCGGATGAGATATTCGTAGAGGCAGGTTTTCCTATCGAAATACGGGAAGCCTTGCAAAAAATGGGATACAGGATAACCCAACGGGGTGGCATCGGACGTACGGAAGTGATAAAAGTGTCGGGCGGGAAAATAGAGGCGGTGGGCGATGGACGGGGCGACGATTCTGTGGAAGGATATTGATCAATAAAATCATTTGTATGAGCATATCATTAGGCAGCGCCTACCTCGAGAGCGCCATCAAAAGAGCTGCAAGCTACAAGCTCCTGGGAGATTATACGTTCCGTCAATTGGAAGAAAAGGATTTTTATTACACACCGAACGATCAGTCCAACAGTATCGCCGTCATCATAAAACACATGAGCGGTAATATGATCAGCAGGTGGACGAACTTCCTCACCGAGGATGGAGAAAAACCCGGCCGCAATCGCGAAACTGAATTCACCTTGCAGGAACATTACAGCCGTGAGCAATTGATACAGCAGTGGGAAAAGGGCTGGGCCTGCTTCCTGGATACCCTCCGCAGCCTGACGGCAGACGATCTGCTGCGCACCATCTATATCCGTCATGAGCCCCTGCTGGCCATCGATGCGATCAATCGGCAGCTGGCCCACTATCCTCATCACGTAGGGCAGATCGTATACATCGGGAAAATGATCCGGGGCAAGGACTGGCAGTCCCTGTCCATACCCAAGGGAGGCTCGGACCAATTCAATCAGAAGATGAAAGAGCAGCATGGCCGCTAATACCAGCGCTACAAGCGTTTCGAGCCTGCATAAATTTCCAGCAAAGGAATGGACAGCCCCAGACTGCGCAAATGCAACGACCCATCCGGGTCTTCAAACACCTTTTGCTCCCATTGCCCCTCAAGCAGGTACCATGCTTCTACCCTGATCTTTTCAGCGTCTATCAGCACATACTCTTTAAGGGAGGGTATGTCCTTGTACAATCCAAATTTTATCCCTTCGTCATAGACGCGGGTAGAAGGAGATAACACTTCGACGATCACGCACGGGTTCATTAGGTTCCAATCGTCATTGCCCAATGTTTCGGGCTCACCGCAAACGACGGAAATATCCGGATACGTGAACAGCGTATTCTTTGGAATATGAAGACGCAGGTCGGTAGCGAAGACCTGGCAGCCGCCACCCTCCAAACGCTGCATCAGCCTCCCATTCCAGGTATTCGGTAATAGAAAGCTTTTTACGACCATATGGCTCTATGGGCTCACGGACAAAAGACTCCTCTTTTTTGTCTTCGTGATCGTAGGATGCAGGTTCTTTGGTTTCAGTTTCCATACTCCAAATTTCCTCCCTTCCATCGTATAAAAAAAATCATCTTTCTTCCCATTAAACTACTTTAATTTTTGACCATCTCAACCTGTCTGTATACCTAATTTTTAGCTATGCATACCCCTGTAAATAAATTGGTAAAATTGATACACAGCGGCCGGATACCCCGTTCATCCCTGGATTTCAGGGTTTATTGGTATTGAATTTGCACATCCCTGGGTATTGTGTACTTTTACAACTTGAAACAGTCATCCCCTGAGAAAGATTTGGAAAATACTCCGTAATACATTATTGATTTTATTACTACTTCTGGTGACACTTTGGTTGCTCATCCAGTTGCCCCCTGTTCAGACCTGGCTCGTTTCAAAAGTCACCAATCGTATCTCCCGCCAGCTGCATACCACCATAAGGGTCAAACGCGTAGACTTCTCCCTTTTTAACAAAATGGTGCTGGATAGCGTGCTCGTAGAGGACCAGCAACGGGACACCATCCTCTTTGCCGGCGCTATAAAGGTCAACATCACGGACTGGTGGTTCTTCAAGGACAGGACAGAGCTGCAATACATTGGACTGGAAGACGCCACCATCCGGCTGCATCGTACGGATTCCGTCTGGAACTACCAGTTCCTCGTCGACTATTTCTCCTCCCCCTCCAAACCCAGGACAGTCGAAAAGGACAGTACCCAACCCGTCGAGCTCGATCTGAAAAGGCTCGATCTCACCCGTGTCCATTTTGAAAAAAGAGATGAATGGAGGGGTGAGAACATGGACCTCCGGCTGGGATCCCTGTATCTGAATGCAGATACGCTGAGCTTTACACAAAAAAAAGCGCGTATCAACGCATTGGAATTCACCCAGCCCGACTTCACTCTTACCAATTACAAAGGCAACAGGACCATCCAGCCCGATACGACCTTTATCATTGACCCGCACCATCTCCGGCTCAATCCGGATGGATGGGACCTCACCGCCGGCAAGGTGACGATCATCAATGGCTCCTTTCGCAATGAAAAGCCCGCCGACACCGTTGCCAACAAGCATTTCGACGGCAACCATATCTATTTCTATGCGGTCAACACCCACTTCACCAACCTCAAGCTTCATAAGGATACCATTACAGCGCAAATGCAGCTTAGCACAAAAGAGCGCAGCGGTCTGGAAGTAAAAAAACTCAATGCCCGGATAAAATGGTTCCCGGAAGCCATGGAGTTCCATCGCATGGACCTTCAGACGAACAAAAGCCATCTCCGGAACTTCTTTGCCATGCGTTTCAGGACCCTTGACGACATGTCAGACTTCGAGACCCGTATCCGGATGGAGGCCGACTTCGCTGATTCGGACGTGGACACGGACGACATTGCTTACTTTGCCCCGGAGCTAAAGGACTGGGAAAAACATATCCGTATTTCAGGCATCGTGAAGGGCACTATCTCTGATCTGGAAGGAAAAAATGCCACCATCGAGGCCGGCAAGAACACTTCGTTAAAAGGGAATTTCCATATAAAAGGATTGCCGGACATAGACAGGACTTTTCTCGACTTCCAATCCACGGAGTTCAACTCCACCTATGAGGACATGGCCTTGCTGGCCCCCTCTATCAAGACCATCGAACAGCCCCGTATCGACCGTATAGAATGGCTCCGGTTTAAGGGCAGCTTCACGGGCTATGTACGGGATTTCGTTACCAATGGCACCATCGAGACCAACCTGGGCGCGGTCAACACCAATGTAAATATGAAACTGCTGGAATATGGCCCCTCGGTATATTCCGGTACGATCAACACCAATAATTTTCAGCTGGGTCCGTTTTTGGACAACGACAATATGGGCAGGATCGCCTTCCAGGGCAAGATCATCGGTGCGGGCCTGAAAGCAGGCACGTTGAACGCCTCCCTCGATGGGACCATCAACAGCCTTGAATTTAACAACTATACCTACCAGCATATCCTCGTCAATGGGGCGGTGGCCAAAAGAAAATTCAATGGGGAGCTCGTCTCGGGTGACCCCTCTCTGGATGCACGCCTGAATGGATTGATCGACTTCAGCCAGGAGGCGCCCAAATTCGACTTCGAGGCGCAGGTGGCAAAGGCCGATCTTACCAAATTGCATTTTGTCCAGCAGCAGGTGGAGTTCAACGGCAAGTTCCGTTGCAATTTCACAGGGAATGATGTCGACAACTTTCTGGGTCATGCCAGCATTTATGATGCATCTGTTTTCAAGAACGGGCAACGGGTCTCTTTCGACAGCCTGACGCTGGAGTCCAGCATCGTGGACAACAACAAGACCATTACGATCGTCAGCAACGAATTCGATGGGGCCGTCGTGGGAGAGTTCTCGATCAAGGACCTGCCCGCCAGCTTCCAGACCTTCCTGAATAAATATTACCCCAGCTATGTCAAGCCGGCAAAGACGATCCCCGGCAATCAAAATTTCAGCTTTGTCATCACCACGAAAAAAGTGGACGAATACATAGACCTATTCAACAAAGAGCTGAAAGGTTTCAATAATACCAGCGTCAGCGGACGTATCGATACCCGTGACAACCTGCTCGACCTGAATGTGGACCTTCCGAATTTTGCCTACAAGAATATCAGCTTCGATAACCTCACGCTCAAGGGCAGAGGCAACCTGGACAGCCTGTCCATGGAAACGACCATCGGCGATGTCCACCTCAACGACAGCCTGCATTTCCCTGGTACCCATCTTCACCTGCGATCCTCCAATGACCTGTCCAGCGTGCAGCTGACCACCAGCGCCAACCAAACCCTCACCTCCGCTAATCTTTCAGCGAAGGTCCAGACCCTCCCTTCAGGCGTGCGCGTAACATTTGATCCATCCACCTTCGATATCAACAGCAAGACATGGGCCATCGATAAGAACGGCGAGCTGTCGTTCACCAACAATATCGTCTCTGCAGAAGGATTGACGCTCCACAATGGCGATCAGCAGATACAGGTGACGACCCACCCTTCCGGAGAGGGCAGCTGGAATGATATGCACATCGATCTTAAAAAGATCAACATCGGTGACTTCACGCCTTATTTTGTAAAATCGGATAGGCTGGAAGGCCTCCTTTCGGGCAGCGTGGATATGACCGACCCCTTTGGCCGGATGACGGCCCGGTTCAAGGGCAACGCGGATCAATTCCGTTTGGACAACGATTCTATCGGCGCCCTCCAACTAGGCGCCGACTATCAAAGCACTGCCGGGTTGCTGAATGCTGTCGTCCATTCCGATAATAAAAACTATCATTTTGATCTGAAAGGATTGATCCATACAAAAGACAGCATACAAGGTCCTCCCATCGACCTCATGGCGGATGTCAGCGATACCAGGATCGAACTCCTGGAAAAGTATTTAGGGGGGGTCTTTACCAATCTTTCCGGCAATGCCACCGGTAAATTGCATATCGTTGGTCCCGGCAATCAGCTGCAGTACCTGGGTACGGTGCAATTGAAAGATGCATCTTTGAAAGTAGTTTATACACAATGTACTTATAAAATACCTGCCGCTACCATCCTCTTTAAACAGGACACCATCGACTTTGGCAGCTTCCAGCTAAAGGACAAAATGGGGCATACGGCCAGCCTGACAAGAGGACGGCTCTTCCATCATTCATTCGATGACCTGGGCTTTGACTTCGAAATGAATACCAATCGCCTGCTGCTGCTGGACACCAAAGCCACCGACAATGGCCAGTTCTATGGGTCCGTCATCGGCAAGGCCCGGGTAACCCTTACAGGCCCGGAAGAGGACATGCGGATGTACATCAAAGGCGAACCTACGGACAGCTCCAATATCTTCCTCCCTCCCAGCATCACCAGAGAGCGCGGCGAGGCGGACTTTATACAATGGAAAGTGTATGGTAAGGAAATGAAGACGCAGACTCAGGACAAAAAAGCTTCCAATCTCCTGGTGACCCTGGATATGTATGCCAACAACTTTGCGAATGTGACGGTGATCATGGACCCTCTCTCCGGGGATCAGATCAGGACCAATGGTCATGGTTCGCTGGTGATGACGGTGGGTACCAACGACGATCTGAAGATGAATGGGAGATACGATATAGATAAGGGGAACTATAATTTCACGTTCCAGAGCTTTATACATAAACCCTTTCTTCTGAAAGAGGGGGTTGGGAACTATATTCAGTGGAACGGCAACCCGTATGACGCCATTATCGGGATCACAGCTGAATACAAGGCGGAGAATGTGCGATTCAGCGACCTGGGTCTCACGGGGTCCAGCGGATTTGTCGTCAAAAGCCAGAATGTACTCCAGTACAGGGGAGACATCGTTGTCACAGCAGACCTTACCGGACACCTTGCTTCACCTAAGATCGCTTTCCAGATCGACCTCCCACCCAACAGCCCTTTGAAGAACGATCCCGATGCACTGAGTCTCCTGCAAAAAATTCAGAGTGACGCCAATGAGCTCAACAAACAGGTTTCCACCCTCGTGGTATTGAATACTTTTGTTCCCCTTTCCAGCAGCACCAACGCCTTTGATGCAGGAGGCGCTCTGACAGGCGTCGTGTACAACAGCATCTCGGGGGTGCTCAGCAACTATTTCAGTCGCTGGGGGCTCAATCTCCTGAGAAGGGTCTTCAAGGACAACAGTCTTCGTGTCAACTTCAATACCAGCTTCTATAACGGTACCGCCACCATCGACAATTTGGATCCTTCGGCTCAAAACAGACTGACACCCGACCGTACGAACCTCAATCTTTCCGTTGCCAAGAGCTTTATGCAGGAAAAGCTCACCCTCACTGTTGGCAGCGCCTTCGACATCGGCATGGGCGCTCAGCAGGTACAGGCCGCCTCCTTCCAGTTCCTACCCGATATCACCGCTGAATACAAGATCACCACCGATGGCAGGGTGGTCCTTTCCTTCTTCTACCGCGACTCCTATAATTATCTGTCGGGCAATCATACGCAAAACAGCTCCGGCGCCAGTATCTCCTACCGCCGCGACTTTGACCGCATCGACGAACTTTTAAAAAGGAAAAAGAATAAGACACACCCTAAAAAAGATGATAAAAAGCCCTCCGACGCTGCAGGGGATAACAACACTACCGCCAAGGACACTCCCAATGGAAGTAACTGATCCTTTCAGCCCTTTATTTCAGTATCTGATGCCCCAGCTTGTCCCGCTTGGTCTGCAAATATTTTTCGTTGTGTGGGTTGGGATGTATCTCGATGGGCACCGTGTCCACGATCTCAAGACCATATCCGAGCAGTCCTGCCCTTTTTCTTGGATTATTGCTGATAAGACGTAATTTACTGATCCCCAGATATCGCAGGATCTGGGCGCCAACGCCATAGTCGCGTTTGTCCATCGGGAAGCCCAGGTGCAGATTGGCCTCTACCGTGTCCATGCCTTCTTCCTGGAGCTTATAAGCCTTAAGCTTATTCACCAGGCCGATGCCCCGGCCTTCCTGGTTCATATATAATATGGCGCCCTTGCCTTCCCGCTCGACCATCTGCATCGCTTCATGCAGCTGTTCACCACAGTCGCAACGCATCGACCCCAGGATATCTCCCGTAAAACAGGAGCTATGGACCCGCACCAGCAATGGTTCGTCCTTTACCCACTCCCCTTTTACCAGGGCCAGGTGCTCGTTACTGGTATTCTTTTCCCGGAAGGCGATCAGCTTGAAATGTCCATATTTGGTAGGCATATCCACGCGTACGATCTCCTCGATGAGTGAGTCTATCTTTAAACGATATTCTATCAGATCCTTGATGGTCACAACCTTAAGGTCAAATTTCGCGGCGATAGCCAGCAGTTGGGGCAGGCGGGCCATAGTCCCGTCCTCATTCATGATCTCTACCAGTACCCCGGCCGCCTCGAATCCGGCCAGTCTTGCCAGGTCGATAGTAGCTTCCGTATGACCGGCTCTGCGTAATACCCCGCCCTTCTTGGCCCGTAAAGGGAAAATATGACCGGGTCTGCCCAGGTCCTCAGGCCGGGTGGCCGGGTCGATAAGCGCTTGTACGGTCTTGGCCCTGTCACTGGCGGAGATCCCCGTGGTACAGCCATGCCCTAACAGATCCACCGAGACGGTAAAAGGGGTTTCATGCAGCGCCGTATTATTGTTTACCATGAGGCCCAAACCCAGCTCGTCACAACGGCCCTCTTCCAGGGGCGCACAGATCAGCCCCCGCCCGTGCTTGCTCATGAAATTGATCACCTCTGGGGTGACATTCCTTGCAGCAGTGATAAAGTCACCCTCATTCTCCCTGTCCTCGTCATCTACCACTATCACCAGCTTGCCCCGCTTGATCTCCTCAATGGCGCTCTCGATACTTGCCAACATGTAAAAATAATTTAATATTAAAACGGGCCGGTCCCTGATCAGCCACAGGCCACATGTAAAGGTAACAATAAAACGACTGTTTGGTTGAAAAGGATGCCTGGACATGGATAAACTCCTGATGTTCACCGACTATCCCAATTCCTTAAAAAATTGTGAATATTAATTTAATGTTTAGTGCAGCCTTTTTATAGTTTTGCCTTTCTTTAACACTGGCTGTCCAAACCTCCTGACAGTCCTTCTTTCCTGGAAAAACCTTCTGATTGCAGCCTATCAAGCGTTAATAATTTGTTAACGCGATCCGTAACTATGATACAAGAACAAGGTCATTTCTTTGCGGGCTGAAAAAATAATAAAAACGACTCATTATGATAAAACGACTGCTACTATCAGCATTCACAGTTCTTTGTGTATTTTTTACATTTGGGCAGGAGACCACTTCCCAGATCCTGGGGACGGTCACCAGTTCTCAAGGTCCCCTGGCTGGCGCAACGGTTGTAGCGCTTCACACTCCCACCGGAACCCGCTATACCACTACCACCCGTAAGGACGGACGTTTCAACTTACCCAACGTACGTATCGGCGGTCCATATGTCCTCACTATAACTTATGTAGGCTTTAAAGAAGAAAAACAGGAAGGCATCAACCTGGTCGTAGGCCAGGACTTTACGGCCGACTTCAACATGAGCCCGGATTCAAAGGAATTGAAAGAGGTCACTGTTGCAGCTACCAGGCAAAATAAGATATTCAACAGCGGCCGTACCGGCAGCCAGGAGATCATTACCCGCCAGCAGCTGGAAAGACTGCCGACCATCCAACGTTCGGTCCAGGACTTTGCCAAGCTGGAACCCTCTTCTAACGGTCTTAGCTTCTCCGGAAGCAACCCTGGCATGAACAACATCACCGTGGACGGCGCCGACTTCAACAACTCCTTTGGTCTTTCTTCCACCCTGGGTGGCCAGGCCAACGCCCAGCCCATCGCACTGGACGCCATCGACCAGATCCAGGTCAACGTAGCTCCTTATGATGTAAGACAAGGCGGCTTCACCGGAGCAGGTATTAATTCCGTCACCCGCAGCGGTACCAACCAGATCAGAGCTACTGTTTATGATTATATCAAGACCCCCGGTACCATTGGTTATAATGTTGAAAATACCAAGGTGCTGAGAACCCCCTTTACGTACAATGTACTGGGTGGTAGCATCGGCGGCGCCATTATCCCCAGCAAGCTGTTCTACTTTATCAATGCCGAACAGAACATCCAAAGCGCTCCCGCTACCAATATCATCCCTTCCGACGCCAACCACTCTCCTTCTGCAGGCTCCGTGTCCAATGCCAATGCAGATGTGCTGGCGAGCATCGCCTCTTATCTGAAGACGACCTATAATTATGATCCGGGTTCCTATACGGGTTTTTCTTTCAAGACCAACAGCTATAAGGTCAACGCCCGTCTGGACTTCAACATCAACAATTACAATACCCTGACCCTGAAATACAACTATCTGAAGTCCTACGCTGATCAGTTCGCCAGCACCAGCCGTCCCGGTTCGGGTCAGGTCACAGGCGGTCAGCCCGGCACTTTCTCTCTGCCCTTCTTTGGCAGCGGCTACAGGATCAACAATAACCTCAATATCTATATCCTCGAGCTGAATACACGTCTGGGCAATAAGGCCTCCAACAAGCTGCAGGTGGGTTATACCCGTGAAAGAGACTTCCGTTCGCCCCAGTCAAGCTCCAAGAGCTTTCCCCTGGTGGACATCATGAGCAACAACAACATCTATACGACTTTCGGGTATGAAATGTACACCTACAACAATACGCTGAACATGGACTCCTATCAGCTGACAGATATCTTCAGCTTTTACAAGGGCGCTCATGAGATCACCATCGGTACCCAGAACAGCTACAAAAAATACCAGAACGCATTCGCTCCGGGTTTCAACGGCGTATACCAGTTCAATAGCCTGGCAGACTTTGAGAACGGCGCTCCTGCAGCCTCTTACTACCAACAATACTCTACACTCAAAGGCGGAGCCTTCCCCTGGGCTTATGCAGGCGCTACCAACCTGAGCCTGTTCGCACAGGATAAATGGCGTGTAACACCCACTTTTACCCTTAGCTATGGCGTTCGCTTCGACTACACTACCTATCAGAATAAATTCACACGTAACGACAGCTTCGCCGCTCTGAAATTCCAGAATAGCGCGCAGTATGACGTAGGTTCTGCTCCCAACGGCTTCCTGGTTATCTCTCCCCGCGTAGGTTTCAACTGGGATATCACCGGTGACAGGACCTGGCAGCTGCGTGGCGGCGCCGGTATTTTCGAAGGCGCTCCGCCCTTCGTATGGATCGAGAACCAAGCCGCCAACAATGGCGTACAATGGGGTTCTTTTACCAAGAACAACAGCGTTGTATTCAATCCTGATCCGAATGCGACCCTGACTGGTATCCTGGGCGCCACACCTCAGACAAATACGCCGACTGCCTATTCTGTCAACATCATCAACAAAAAATTCAAATACCCCACCAAGCTCCGTACCAGCGTAGGTCTGGATAAGAAACTGGGTGACTGGGTATTTACAGGTGAGTTCACGTACAATAAGGACATCAATGCGCCTTATATGTCGAATGTCAACCTGAATGAGTCCAATGCTATCACGCTTTCCAACGGCCCCGACAATCGTCTCCGTTATATCAACCCGGCCGTGACCAATAGCAATAAATATTATGGAGGCACCGGTGGTGCAACGTTGACGAACCCCAACATCGGTAACGCCATCCTCCTTTCCAACACAGGCAAAGGGTATGCTTACACCGCTACTGCGCGGGTGCAAAAGAACTGGCGTAACCTTTATGCCAGTGTCGCTTATACTTACAGCGAGACCAAGACGGCTATGGAAAATGGCAGCACGGCCAGTTCCCTCTGGGCAGCCCGTCCCGTTTCCAATACAGACCCCAATGCACCTACCCTGGCCCGCCCCAGCTGGTATCAGCCGCATCGTATCATCGCTACAGCCGGATACCATGTCGAGTATGCCAAGCATTTCGCTACTTCCGTCAGCGCTATCTACGAGATCACTACCTGGGGTGCTACATCCTATGTGTATAATGGTGATGTCAACGGCGACGGCAACTCCGGTAACGACCTGATCTATATTCCCCGTAATGCCAGCGAGATCAGCCTGGTACCCGTCAATGGCGGTCCCTCCAATATCAACAACGGAACCCTGGATCATACCGACACGCGTACAGCCGCCCAGATCTGGACACAGCTGAACAACTTTATCAACCAGGATCACTACATGGCCAAGCACCGCGGTCAGTATGCACAGGCTAACTCCGTTATGTATCCCTGGTACAAACACCTCGACCTCAATGTTACGGAAGATATCTACTTCTATACAAAGAACAGGAAAGGCTCCGACAAGCACACACTGCGCCTGAGCCTGGATATTCTCAACTTTGGCAACCTGGTGAACAAATATTGGGGATTGGTCAAGACACCTACAGCAGGTTCCAACTTCCTCAAGTTTGAAGGCATGAGCTCTGATGGCAAGACACCTCAGTTCTCTTTCCCCTACCTGGATGCAGCCAACCAGATACCTGTCGTCAACAGCTTTGCCCCCAGCACTTCGCTTACCAGCTTTGCTAACGGTCAGACATTCACGGCCAGCCGCTGGCAAATGCAGTTCGGCATCCGTTATTTGTTCAACTAATGAAAACCATTGTACAATTGAAAATAGTTAATATGAAAAAATTATTTCTGTTCTTATTCATCGCAGCCGGGATCATCGTGATGGCCTGTAACAAGACCACTACGCTGCCCGCCTATACACCCAGCATCGCCTTTACCGTGGCCAGCAAGATGTCCCATGCCAAGGACACGGTTAGCAGCAAGGGCGATACGCTCTGGATGACAGCCTCCGGGACTATCAATGACACTTCCGGGAAATATGCCATCAGCGCCAATCTTAAAACAGCCGATTCAGTGAACAGGACCCCCTACGCTATATTGAATATCAAAAAGATCCCCGTCACGTTTACCAATGCGGCCCCGGATGCTTCCGGCATGTACAAATGGAGCGCTACCATGGCCCTGCCTTTCCCCGCAGTAGCCACCAAAACCAAGCTCTATACAACGGCAACCTTTGCCTTTGGCCAGTTCGGCAGCGCCCAGATGGGCAACACTGCCTCTACGGACAGTAAATACACCTACGCCAAATAACAATAATAAAAAACCCGGCATCAGCCGGGTTTTTTGTTTAACCATTGTAAGAACGCTGGCATCACTCGCGCCCAGGTAGCCACATCATGATGTCCTCCCGGGACCTCTATATAACAAATATCCTTTTCACGATCATAACCTTTTTTCACCAGCTCGCCTATCAGGTCCAGTGTGTCGTCGATGGAGTCGATGATACCATTGCCATTCCTGTCTTCCCGTTCATCTTCCGTCCCGCATTCAAAAAAGAATCGCAGACCCGAAAAATAGCTGCCCGCCGCTATCTGCCGGTGCATGATCCGGTGAACGTTTTCGTCATAGCCGGCATCGGTCTTGTCCTTCGACCTCCACCAAAAGCTACCGGAAAAAAGCCCTGCCCGGACAAATTCGTCCGGATGATGCCACAGGATATCGAGAGCGCTCAACGCGCCCAATGAAAATCCAGCTATTGACTTGCTTTTAAATGAATGATCCTGAAACCAATCACAAAGGGCAGGTATCAGCTCCTCCAGGACAAAGGCGGTATAGGCCGCAGCCTTGGCCCCTCTTCCCATATAATCCGGAATGTCCGCCACACCATATTCATTCTTTCTGTCGGGTCCGGCATGTATACCCGCTATGACCATCGGAGCGATCCGGTCCTTGCTATACAGCTCCTCCAGTATAGCTTCAAACTGCATGACAGGCAGGTCCTGTCCATCATTGATCAGCAAAAGGTCTGAGGAGGAAAAGTGGCGAATGCCGGCGGGAGCATAAATATCAACCCATACTTCACGCCCCAGGAACGAAGACTCGATCACCATATGCTCGTTAATGACTACGGGGCTACTACTCACTTCCATAAGCGCCAAATATATAGAATCTTCATAATTGGAATCTACCTTTTTTTCATTAGATTTGGTTTACTTGTAACGAACATACAGGCATAATTGATATGGATTTGGGGGAAGAATATCATAAATGGCATTCCGCCGCGCTTGGCCGAGAGTTTCAAATGCTTGTATTTGGGCATGCCGGCCATCCCGTTATCCTCTTTCCCACCTCCCAGGGCAGCTATTACCAGAATAAAGATCAAGGACTTATCGAGACAGCCAGATGGTTCCTGGACAACGGGAAAGTAAAAATATACTGCCCGGACAGCATCGATGCACAGAGCTGGTACAATAAGTCCGTATCGCCTGCTGAAAGAGCCTATCAACATACCTTATACGACCGGCTGCTGCTGGAAGAGATCTACCCAAGGGTCCGTTATGAGACGGGATATGATCGCATTGCTACGGCCGGCTGCAGCTTCGGAGGCTATCATGCGGCCAATTTCGCATTCCGGCACCCGGGCATTACCAGTCACTGCTTTTCCATGAGCGGCGTCTTCGACATCCGCAGCTTCGTGGACGGATATTATGACGACAATGTCTATTACAACAACCCGGTGGACTTTATTCCCGGAGCCCAGGACCCCGAGCTGTGGAGAATGGGTATCGTACTCGGTACGGCCGAATGGGATAGCTGCCGCGGACAAAATGAATGGATGAGCAGCCTGCTCGCGGCAAAGAACATCGACCATTGGCTGGACATCCGCCCCCAACGCAATCATGACTGGCCTGTTTGGAAGGAGATGTTCCCGCATTACTTGTCTATGCTTCCAGGCGCCCAATAACTCAATTAAAACCGAGGTGTATGACCCCCAAAAAAATAGGTATCTTGTTCGGTAAGGAACGAAGCTTCCCCATGGCCTTTATAGAAGCCATCAACCGAAAGAATATTTCCGGCATCGTAGCAGAACCGGTTCGTATCGATAAGGTGGTGCAGGGCGAACCCAGCGGCTATGACGTCATCATAGACCGTATCTCGCAGGACGTGCCTTTTTATCGGGCCTACCTGAAGAATGCAGCGCTGTGCGGAACAGCCGTCATCAACAATCCCTTTTGGTGGAGCGCAGATGAGAAATTCTTTAACAATTGCCTGGCCACCCGCATAGGCGTCCCGGTTCCTAAAACAGTGATCCTGCCCTCCCGCGAACTTCCGCCCGACACCAGCGACCAGTCCTTCCAGAACCTCGCCTATCCACTGGATTGGGGGTCCATATTCAACTACACAGGGTTCCCGGCCTATATGAAGCCCTTTGCAGGCGGAGGCTGGAAGAATGTCTATAAACTGCATAATGCAGAGGAATTCTATCAGAAGCATGGCGAGACAGGACAGTTGGTCATGTTGTTACAAGAAGAGATCATTTTCTCCGAATACTACCGGTGCTATTGCATAGGCGGGAAATATGTCCGTATCATGTCCTATGAGCCACGCAACCCGCATCATCTCCGTTACCATGCGGACTTCGCGCCCTCTGCGGAAAGATTGCAGCAGATGACGGAGATCGTGCTCCGTATCAACGCCTGGCTGGGCTATGATTTCAACACCGTCGAGCTGGCCGTAAGAGATGGCATCCCCTATGCCATCGATTTTTGTAACCCGGCCCCCGATGCGGAAAGGACCAGCGTAGGAGAGGATAATTTTAACTGGGTGGTAGAAACAGCCGCCGACTACGCCATCGAAAGGGCTATCGCCCACCAGGATGGCACAGATAACCTCACATGGGGTGAATACCTTAAACACGGTGTACAGCACAGGCATTTTTGAGAAATATGCTATACTACACAGAGCGGAGCACGGCTCCGCTGGCCGAAGGCCCATCATCAGACAGCGCACCGGGGATGGGTACATTCGGACTAAACCAGACCCGGGGCGCTACTAACAAATGGCAGATATTAACTATAGCACTTTCACGCTGGGAGTAGAGGAAGAATATATGGTGGTGGACCCAGCCACCCGCGAATTGAAAAGTCACGAACAGAAGATAGTGACGGAAGGCCAGAAGGTCATAAAGGACAAGGTAAAGGCTGAAATGCACCAGGCTGTGGTTGAGGTGGGCACTGACATTTGCCGCGACATCGAAGAAGCGCGTAGAGATGTTTCCACCCTCCGAAAGACCATATCGCAAATAGCCGAAGGGCTGGGCCTCTGGGTAGGCGCGGCAGGTACCCATCCCTTCAGCCACTGGCAAAGCCAGCTGATCACGGAACACGCACGGTACAATGAGATCGTCAACGAACTGCAGGAAGCTGCCCGCAGCAACCTGATCTTTGGCCTCCACGTACACGTAGGTATGGAGAGCAGGGAAATGGCCAACCACATTGCCAACTCCACCCGGTACTTCCTTCCGCATATCTATGCGCTGAGCACCAACTCCCCTTTCTGGGAAGGACGGCTCACAGGCTATAAATCCTTCCGGACAAAGGTCTTCGACAAATTCCCCCGAACAGGGATACCCGAATATTTCGAAAGCATAGAAGCATATGACAACTTTGTCAAACTGCTGGTAAAGACCAATTGTATCGACAACGCCAAAAAGATCTGGTGGGACCTACGCGTACACCCATTCTTCAATACGGTGGAATTCCGTATCTGCGATGTCCCCATGACGGTGGACGAGACCATCTGTATCGCCGCCCTTTTTCAGGCGGTGTGTGTAAAGATCTATCAGCTCCGCGCGAGGAACATGAACTATATCCAGTACTCCAGGGCGCTGATCAACGAAAATAAATGGAGGGCCAGCAGGTATGGCATCGACGGCCACCTCATCGATTTTGGAAAAGAGGAAGAAGTGAACACACGGGTGCTTATCTACGAATTGCTGGACTTTGTAGACGATGTGCTGGACCCGCTGGGCAGCCGTTCAGCCGCACGTTTTGCGGAAAAGATACTCCAGATGGGTACGGGAGCGGACAGACAGCTGAAAGTATACGAAGAATCCGGGAACCTTACCGCTGTCATGGATTACATACATGATCAATTCCTGCACAATGTATAAAGAATGATAAAGCCCCGGGTGACCCGGGGCTTTATGTTAAAATGCCAGCTTGAAGTCCGCATCCGTCAATCCGGTGTTTAATTTCACACTCTCGACTTTCATATCCAGCACCAGTTCTCCCTGATCCATTACCACATGGTATGGGAATTTAAAGCCATTTACGTCCCTGTAGTCGCTATAATCCACCGTGCTGGTATTGCCACCCATTCCGGTCATAGAAGCCTTGATCTTGTAGCCGGTGTTCACATCATAGTAGTATGTAGACACATTGCCCGATGGCAGCGTTACCTTGACCTCATACGCGTCTTTCCCATTGATGTTCCTGATGCTGGTAAGTTCGGTCTTATAGCCGTCCCTGTTGAAGTCCAGCTCAGGGAAAAGCTTCGCATCCTCCTTGATCTCTTTTCTTGCATCTTCATTCAATGCGGGACTCTGCCCCATCTGGGAGAGTTTTACGCTGTCCCCATTGATCAATATTTTCACCGCGGTGATATTCTGGTCAGGCAGGGTTATCTCCATATAGGATTTATCGGCCCCTTTTATTTTTTGGGTACGTACGATCCTTTGTCCCTGCACGTCGCCGCTGGACGTTATGACGATATCCGACAGCGCGGCTATCTTGTCCTTCCCGCCAATGCTCTGCAGATACTTATTTAGCACATCGCCCGCCGTTGTGCCGGGCGGTACCGGCTTGGTCTGGGCAATGCTCGTCCAGGAATTATTGGCAGGATTGATATCCGGGAAATCGTGGTCAGGGTCGATAACCACTGTCTTGATCTTTGAGGTGGAATTATAGGCGAAGGTCTTCAAACCACCTTTCATCCATATCTCCACAGGCAGGGTCAGCGTATCCCTGGTCCCATTCTCCTGCTCGATGGCCAGCGCCACCGGCATAGCCATCTCTTCCAGGTTCTCCACGGTGATAAGAGCCCCCTTCGACGGATCATTCTCGACATACTTGACCTCTTTTATCCCCTGATCCAGCTTCCAGTTGTTTAAGATCCATCCTCTCCAGAACCAGCCCAGGTCCTCGCCGGAGGCGTTCTCCATCGTATGAAAGAAATCCCAGGGCGTGGGATGCTTGAAGGCCCATCGCTTGATATATGTCCGAAAGGCATAATCGAATCTCTTTTCGCCCAGTACATATTTGCGCAGCAGGTCAAGAGCAAGGGCGGGCTTGGCATAGGCAGCTACTCCAAGATTCTCCGATTTGATGACGTCGGGAATAGTGAACAGCGCCTCCGAATTGGGATTGAAAAAGTACCCTGCATTGCGCTGCTGGTCTTCTTTATGATGGAACTCCCCATTGTTGAACACCTTTGTATCCACGCCATTGATAAAAGTATTGAAACCCTCATCCATCCAGGCATATTTTCTTTCATTGGAACCCACGATCATAGGGAACCAATTGTGCCCGAACTCATGATTGGTGACACCCCAGAGACCGCCCTGGCGGCTGTTGGACGAACAAAAGACGATACCGGGATATTCCATTCCGCCTACGATCCCTGCCACATTGGTGGCGACAGGATAGGTGAACTCGAACCATTGTTTTGAATAAAGCTCGATACATCCTTTTACAAATTCCGTGCTGCGTCCCCATGCACTGTCACCGGCAGCCTCCGCGGGATAGACGGACTGAGCAAGCGCCTTTTTCCCGCTGGGCAGGTTTATCCGGGCCCCATCCCATATAAATGCCCGCGAAGCGCCGAAAGCAACATCACGGGTCTGTGTGCACTTGTAATGCCAGGTAAGGCTCTTTTTCGCAGGATGAGCGGAAGGGTTCGTTACATCCTCAGCAGTGCGGATAAATACCCGCTGCTCACTGTTCTTAGCCTGTGTCAGCCTGCTCAATTGAGTTGGCGTCAGTACTTCTGCGGCATTCAGCAGCTCGCCCGAGCCCACGACCAGCAGGTCGGAAGGAGCCGTGATGCTGTAATCGATGTCGCCATATTCCAGGTAGAACTCGCCAGCTCCCAGATAAGGAAGGGTATTCCATCCATAAATATCATCGTACACCTCCATACGAGGGAACCATTGCGCTATCTCATAGATCCAGCCATTGCGGGTCTGCAGCCGACCCATTCTGTCGGTGCCGTATTGCGGCACAGTAAAAGAATAATCGATCTTTATCTGAAGGCTGCCGGCACTCTTCAATGCATTCGCCAGGCGTATCTGCATACGCGTATCCGTTACCAGGTAGTCCGCCCTGGAAGACACTCCGCCGGCCACAATCGTCACAGACTTGATCACATCTCCCTCGGTAAAGGTCTTGTTGGCCCATCTGCCACCCGTCACAGGATTGGTGATCTCCCCACGGGAATCCTTACGATAGATGTTCTGGTCCAATTGTAGCCAGAGGAAAGGAAGATTGTCAGGGCTGTTGTTGGTATACGTGATGGTGACGGAGCCGGTGATGCTATGCTCGGAGGTATCCAATGCAGCATTGATCTTATAATCCGCCCTGTTCTGCCAGTATTTTGATGTAGGCTCTCCGGCTGCCGACCGGGTAGCAGTCCCCTGCGAAGTGTAAAACGTAGGGGCGAATACCTTGTGCTGATCGAAATGGGAGTCAGCCGGCGTCTGAGCATATCCCATCTGTAGGAGCAATAGAGAGGCCGGTAGGAAGAACCTGATCTTTCTCATGGTATAGAATGTTTATGCCCCCCGGTTGTCCGGGGGGCATGTAAAAATATGAAACTTATATTATTATTGACGTTAGGCCGGACCTGCGGTCACTGTCAATGTTGTGTGGTACTGTCAGGAATGATCCCCATGTCCTGAACTTCTTTTGCAGTGACCATCGGCATCTGTCCCGCTACCAGCCGGTCATATACCTTCTTACCAACAGCCATCGCATCTTCCTCGGTACGGAAACCTCTGTTTGTCGGTAGGGCAGGCACGATGTCCTGGTGAATATAGATCTTCCCATCGGTGTAGATATTATATCCCCACCCCTTGGCGGTATGGATAGGCTTTATCTCGATGAAGATATGATCCTTTTTATATTGGCGGTGTTGCCGAAAGCCTATGTAAAAGAACGTTGCTGCGGCCAATGCTATCAGTCCGGTGAAGACCCACTGAAGTTTGAGTCGCAGTTTAGGTTTAGTCATACTGGTTGTAGATCTGATTGGGGAAGAATTCCCTGCAATCATCATATGCAGAAGAACCGCTGATGCCGGTGGCTACAAATCCCCTGTTCTTTACCGTGAAACTTACAGCACCCTCACGGGCAGTACCTTCAAAAGGTGTTTTTTCCGTCCACAGGTCGGTGGCGAAATCATATTCCCATGTATAGGAATTCGAGCTGCCGAAGGAGCCGGTAGTGATATATCCCTTGTCACCGGTGGTTGTACCCTTGATAACAAAACCTACGCCATGGTAACGGATGATGTTCGTATAGGCATCGTCGTACGTAGCAGAGTTGGTATTGTAGATATCGCGAAGTCTGGTCCATCCGCTGTTGCCGGTCTTAGTAGGATCGAATTTCCAGAAGTCATAACAAGCGCTACCGCTCTGCCATTGGGAACCAGGCGTATAGCCTGTTACCAGGTAGCCAAGGCCGTTGTAAACCCAGGTAATAGCCTGCGATCTCTTCGAACCGGGCATATCAGGACGCTGGCTCCAGGTGTTGGAACCGGGGTCATACTGCCATACGTCCCCGAAATAGTTCTGCGAATCAAAGCCGGTGAGCACAAATGCGGCATTGCCGAAGCTGAAAGCTACCGCATCATAGCGGGGATAGGTCTTCGTACCGTTGCCAAGATCGGCAACCCTCGTCCATGTGTTCGCAGCAGTATCGTATTGCCAGAAATCGGCAAGAGGAGTGATCCCGTCGGCAGTACCGGAACCGATATACCCATTTGCGCCAATGGAAAAGCCTACCGCTTTCATCCTGCCGCCGCCGCCAAAGTCCGCCATTTGCTTCCAACCGCCAAATGCGCTGTCATAGCCGGTGGGTGAGCTGGTGGGAATATCATCGGGAGTATACCTGTATACTGTTGCCAATTTAGTATTGGGAGTGATTGGATTCAGACCAGTACCTACATAAGCATTGTCACCGACAACAAAACTGGACCCATAACCCATCGGCACGCCTGCAAAGATCGCGCGGGAAACCCAGTTGCCGTTTTGTGTATAACTCAAGCTAGCTTTGGAACAAGAAAATAAGAGACCAAGTAACATCAGGGAGAACAACAGAGTGTTAATCCGCTTCATATTTTTTTGATATTTTGCGCTAATGTATTCGAAGTCGACATAGGAAATTCGTTAAAATGTATATCCAGCCACTTTTCATAGACAATCTCCTATATTTTATATACAAAGAAACGAACTTCGCGCCCCCTCTTGATTTGCTGTGAATAAAGTCTAACCCTGTCCATCCTATCTTACTGAAAAAGAAGGAGAAAACATGCTATTAACAGTCCATTAACCAGCCCTTTGCCCCCCCTGGCAGGTTTTCGGTTAGTAGATAAAAAACAGGCTTTCGTCGTTTTTTTATTACTTTTGATACATACTAACAAAATAGTAACAGTTAGGCCCCTTATTATTGCACCTTCCTGGCCAAAAATGAGCTGGTCTAACTGTCGCCCCGAACACCAGAAGAATGGCCAGAATATAGTATAATCTCATGACTATAAATAATTATCAAAAAAGAGAGACATTCCTGCTCTTATCTCCGATCCTGTTATTATTTTTTCTCGCAAGTTGTCAAAAACAACCCGTCTTAAATTTCGGCAGCAACTATAATGGAGACAACGGCTCTGCCGACATCGTAGTGGTCGATACGGCTACGGTGGCCATGTCCACCGTCAGGGTCGACTCTACCGCCACGGCAGGTACTGGCTACCTGCAGGTGGGTGAATACAAGGACGACTACTTTGGCACCGTCCGCAGCCGCGCCTTCCTCCAGGTGACGCCTCCCAGCCTTCCCAAGATCACCGTATTTGACGGCTACGATTCCATATACCTGGTCATGCTATTTAAAAAAGGAAGCCCTTTTTACGGGGACACCACTTCCGAAATGACCATCAATGTCAACCAGGTCAACGAATTATATCAGCTCAGCGACGCCCGGCAGCAGAGGGCGTTCTATAGCAACTGGAGCTTTGGCACCGATCCCACTCCATTGGGCAGCGCTACCGTCAAAATGTATCCAAGTATCCCCTTTTCCTCCCAGGGCTTTGGGGACACGGTCAAGATCAAGCTGAATTCTGCGCTGGGTTTGCAGCTTTACAACATGATCTACAACAACGCCGATACCATTACCAAATCGGCCAACTGGCTCAACTGGTTCCACGGTCTTTGTATTTCCGCCGCCCCCACTAGCGGCCCGGGAGCAATCTATGGCTTCAAGGACAGCTGCTTCATGCGTATCTATTACCATGAAGTGGGTACCACCACCTCTATCAAGACCATCGACTTCGGCCTCGCCAATAAAGGCTTCCAGTTCAATAATATTACAACCGACAGAACAGGAAGTCCCGCAGCAGGTATAGCGGGACTTCCTCCGGGCTCGTCTGCACAAACGCCTCCTGCGACCCTTTCCACCGCCGTGGGAGGAGCCGGATATGTGCAACCCGCCACGGGCCTCAATGTCAAATTGACCTTCCCTTATCTCAACGGCATTGCTCATCGTCCGGACTTTCTCAGTGTGGTGCGGGCCGTACTCACGGTAAGACCTGTAGGTCCCAGCTTTACGACCACCTGGACCCTGCCTCCGCAGCTGTCTCCAGACCTTACTGACCTCAACAATCTCATAGGAGCACCCCTCCCCAGTTCTACAACAGGCGCTGCGCAGACGGGTAATATGGTCGTGAACTATGCCATTCCGCAAAACACGGCCTATACCTATGATGTTACCAATTTTATCAAGGCGCAGATCCTGAACGTAGCCGTCGGGGCCACCGATAGAGGGCTCATGTTGACCGTACCATCACCCAACAATGTCAGCTCCTTCGCAAGGGCCATACTGGCGGATGGCAACGCCCCCACGACACAGAAGGTGACGCTCACCATATATTATTTATCCCTTTATCCTCATAACTAACTCTTACGAATACCAACCCGGAATAACAAATGAAAATAAGATCAAGATCATACATACTCTTAGCACTGGTATTCTTTGCATCCCTTCGAACCATGGCCCAGGGCAATTTCTCCCCCTATTCCCAGATGGGTATCGGGGACCTGGAGGACGGGTTTTACAACCGGACCTCGGGCCTCGCCAATACAGGGTTGGCCTATCGCAACAATCGCTATATCATCAATAACAATCCGGCCGCCTACAGTGGTCTGTCGGATCAATATTTCACGGTGGAAATGGGTGTCCGCGGAAGTGTCGTAAATTATTATGGCACCCCCGTCAATCCCGCTTCCACTCAGTCCGGGGACATCACGTTCCGGCGTCTGGCCATGGCCATAAAGCTCTCCAAACACTGGGGCTCGAGCATCGGCCTTGTTCCATTCAGCACACAGAACTATGAATACGACGTCCCCTATTACTTACAAGGCAGCACAAACGAGCTGGCCAATCACCACTACCAGGGGCATGGCAGTGTCAACAAAGCATATTGGGGCAATGCCTATGAGTTCTTCCATCACCTCTCCGTTGGCGTAGAGGCGGGCTATCTGTTCGGACAGCTGAACCAGAAGGACAATCTCCAGAACATCGGTACCGGCGCGACCCTGGCATCCACGACCAATACGGTAGACCTCAATAACCTCTATATGCAGTATGGCCTCCAGCTTTACGGCAAGTTGGGAAAGAAATGGGATTACTCTATTGGGGGCACTTTTAACCAGCGCAACGATCTACTGGCTTCCTACAACCGGGTGGTCCTCGACAACGACTCGATCCAACGCAACAGCCAGCAGCTATCCCAAACCTACCTGGGCGTTCCCAATGCTTTTGGCGTGGGGCTGGCCCTTACACACAAACAAAAGTATACCTTCCTCGCCGACTACAAATACCAGAACTGGGCGGCCGAAAAGAACTCTTATCCGGGGAAGAATTATACGATCACCAATAGCCAACGCGGCTCCGTAGGTTTCGAGATCTCCCGGAAAAGAAGCTTTTACAACAGTCAGATAGAGCTGAGCTATGCACAGATCGGCGCCTACTATGGCGAGACCTATCTCCAGGTCAATGGCCAGCAGATAAAGGACTATGGCCTGACGGCCGCCTTTGGCGTGAATGGCCTGAAAGGCCAAAACCCGCTGTGTTATGACATCGTCCTCCAATACGGTGTCAAAGGCACACAACAGAATAACCTCGTCCAGCAACGGTATTTCAACATCACTTTCGTCATCAACTATGGGACCATATGGTTTACGAAAGGAAAGAAATATGACTAGCCATGACCTTCGTTATCTGAAAGGCCTTCCCTCCATGGGCGTGCTCAACTGTATTGTCGTAGAAGACAACAATAAGCAAAGCGCCCTTTTAAAAGAATACATCGCCAAGACGCCCCGGCTGAATTTCGCAGGTCGATGCGACACAGCCGGAGAAGTATTTCAGCAGGTGGCCCAGTCGAGGGCCGACATCATTTTTTGGGACATACGCCTGCTGGACAACAGGGTCATGCTCCGGCTAAAGGAATCCGGCTACTACCCTATCGTTATTTGCATCGCCGACAAACAGGAACAGGATAAAAAAGAGACCGACATGGACGTATTCAGCTACCTGAACAGACCCCTGTCCTTTGAACGTTTTCTCACCACCATCGGCAAGATACAGGACTATCTTTCCTCCACCATCTATATTCAGCATGCCCGTAACCTCCGCTTTGTATTTGTCAAGTCGGAGTACAAGATCATAAAAGTAAGGTTCGAAGACATTCTTTTCTGCGAAGGCATGAAGGACTATACGCAAATCTACCTGCGAGGCAAGGCCGATCCTATCCTTACGCTGAATAACCTCAAATCCTTCTCCTATAAATTACCCCCGGAAGAGTTCATACGTGTTCACCGCAGCTTTATCGTCTCCCTGACACATATCGACTCCATTGCACGCAACGAGATATACATCGGCAAAAAGATCATCCCCATCGGAGACAGCTTCAAGGACGACTTCTATCAGATCATCGAATGGAACTCCTGAATAAAGTGCGGAAATTGGTCTTGACCGAAAAGTAGTCCAATTTCCGCATATCGCTAATGTCTGTCCTTCGGACGAACCGCTTCCAGCGGTTCCTGAATTTCCGTACCTTTGCACCCTATGATCAACCCGCGAAAAATAAGAGTAGCGATCCTGGACCTCTATGAAGGGCATCCCAACCAGGGTATGCGCTGTATCCGGGAACTGTTGGATCAGTACAGAACTGAAAAGGGCATCGATCTGGAATATGATGAGTTCGAAGTACGCCAGCGAAAAGAAACACCCGACGACACCTACGACATCTATATATCCAGCGGCGGCCCCGGCAGCCCCCTGGACAGCGAAGGCAGTGAATGGGAAAAAGCCTATTTCGAATGGCTGTCCCTGATCGAACGACATAACAGCGACCCGGAGTCCGATAAGAAACATGTCCTGTTTATTTGCCATTCCTTTCAGCTGATATGCCGTCATTATGCCATTGCACAGGTCACCAACCGTAAATCCACCGCTTTTGGCGTTTTCCCCATCCATCTACAGGAGGATGGCATGGATGAGCCGGTATTCGCAGGACTGCAGGACCCCTTCTATGCCGTCGACAGCCGCAGCTACCAGGTGATACAGCCGGACAAAAAAAGGCTGATGGAGATGGGCGCCCGGGTCCTGGCCATCGAAAAAGAAAGACCTCATGTCCCCCTGGAAAGAGCGATCATGGCTGTCCGTTTCTCCGAATATATGATCGGCACCCAGTTCCACCCGGAAGCCGACCCCACGGGTATGAGCATACACCTGCAGACTCCAGATAGAAAAAAGACGGTGATCTCCGAGTATGGGGAGGCCAAATGGCAGAGCATGATCGAACAGCTGAACGATCCCGACAAGATCCTATGGACACACTCCCATGTGATCCCCAACTTCCTGGACTATGCTCTTCAGCATACACGCGTCGCTGCCTCGTGAAAAAATTGTAACTTCCGTGGATTATAAATCAGCTTTCCATGGTCCCCTCTTTAAGGGCAGCATTCAACGACGCCTTCACCCGCGAAAAATATGAGGCCTTCCTCAAAGATCTTCACGGCCGCCATCCTGGCGCCATTGAATTTCGTATAGCAGAAACACCGGTCTTTGTTCCCTCATCATTCGCACGCCAGCTCTCCGATGCCTGCGAATACATCATCGATATTATCTCAGACCCCGGATTCAAACAGCTCACCGAACGCGCCATTCCCGACCAGGACCGGGTGGCGGGAGAAAATGGACACAGCCATTTCCTCGTATTCGACTTTGGGGTTTGCACAGACGAAAATGGCAACTGGCAACCACAGCTCATCGAACTGCAGGGATTCCCCAGCCTTTACGGATTCCAGGTCTTTTATCCAGACATATTCCGGCAGCATTTTGCCATTCCGGAGAACTATAGCCAGTACCTGAACGGGTACGATAGGGAAAGCTATTTGGCCGCATTGCGGGAAACCATCGTCGGCTCCCACTCCCCTGAAGAAGTGGTCTTGCTGGAGCTAAGACCACACGAGCAAAAGACACGCATCGACTTCTATTGCACGCATGACTACCTGGACATTCCCGTAGTCGATCTGTTGGAGCTGATAAAAGAAGGGAAAAAACTTTACTATATAAATGCCCGCACGGGGAAGAAAACCCTGATTAAACGCATTTATAATAGAGTTATATTCGATGAGCTGAACGCGGCAGATCTCGCTCCAGGCACTTATGTCAATATACGCGCCGACCTGGACGTGGAATGGATCGCCCATCCCAACTGGTTCTATCGCATCAGCAAGTTCCTTCTTCCCTATCTCCATCACCCCTGTGTGCCGCCCAGCTTTTTTCTCAATGAAATTAAACAGCCGCCGGCCGACCTGCAGAATTATGTTTTAAAGCCGCTGTTCTCATTTGCAGGACAGGGCGTGGTCATAGACGTTACACACGAAGACCTGGAAAAAATCACCGACCCCGAGAATTGGATACTGCAGCGAAAGGTCGCCTATGCAGATCTGATCCCTACCCCGGATGTCCCGGCCAAAGTAGAGATCCGGCTGCTGTACCTCTGGAAAGAAGGCGATGCCCGGCCTACCCTGGCCATCAATCTGGCCCGCCTGAGTAAAGGCAAGATGATCGGAGTCCGGTATAACAAGGACAAAGAATGGGTGGGGGGCAGCGTTTGCTATTTCGAGAGATAAGACTAGCTACGTGCCGCCCGGGAATAGACATATATTTCCCCTTCATGATGCAGATGTATCTCATCCTTTATGACATCGATGGACAGATAATAGGCTCCCGATGGAACATCCAGCCGTTGCAATACCGTAGAAGAACGCTGCCGGTGGATGGTCAGGACACCCACCGTATCATACCGGTAGACCAGCCCGGTCGACTCGTCCGTGACAAGGGCTATTCCCTGATGTGAAATAATGGAGGAAAGTCCCTCCGGCTCATCCGCGGCAGGAGGCGAGTCTGCTGTCCGATGAGAAAAGCGATACTCCCTCCATCTCCGTGTACGGATGGAATAGAAGATCAGTAGCACCAGGAGCGTAAAAACGATAAGTATCTTAAAGACCTTTTCCATAGAAAGCCTGACCCCTTTCCGGGGCTCAGGCGGGGAAGATAACGCTTCTTCCTATCTTTACTTCATGGATCTTCAACTACAAGGAAAAACTGCGCTGGTGCTGGCCTCCAGCAAAGGACTCGGAAAAGCCTGCGCCATCGCGCTGGCCCGGGAAGGCGCCAATGTCGTCATTACAGCCCGTGGAAAAGAAGTGCTGGAAGCCACGGCCGGTGAGATGCGGGCCCTGGGGAAAGGTAAAGTGCTGGCCATTCCCGCGGATGTAAGCCAGTCACAGGCAGCAGAGGATCTGGTAGCGGCAACGGTCGGTACTTTTGGCGGCATCGACATCCTTGTCAATAATGCCGGCGGCCCTCCCTTTGGCTCATTCGAGAGCTTTGACGAAGCCGCCTGGCAGTCCGCCTTTGAGCTGAACCTGCTCAGCGCCGTACGATTCAGCCGTCTGGCAATCCCCCATATGCGCAAGAGAGGCAACGGCAGGATCATCAATATCGTCAGCCTGTCCATAAGAACCTTTCTGTCCGGCTCGGTACTCTCCACAAGCATACGCATGGGCGTGGCCGGTATGGCCAAGCTCCTTTCCGATGAGGTAGGCCCCGATAATATTACGGTAAACAATGTAGCACCCGGACTGATCCTTACGGAAAGGGTTCGTGATACCCTCCCCCCACATGCCCCGGAAGAAGAAGAAAGACTACTGGCGGAAAGAGCGAAGACCATACCCGTTCGAAGGATAGGCCGGCCGGAGGAATTGGCAGACCTGGTTGCTTTTCTCGCCTCGCCGCTGGCAGGATATATCACAGGCGCTACGATCCCCATCGATGGCGGAGCTATCCGCGCTACGGCTCCCTAAAAACGGTACGGGCCTGGTCATCCGTCTCCCTGCTGAAGATATTGATAGTAACGCCCCACTGCGCCAGCTCATATACCAGCTCCAGCTCTACCTTTACTCCCTTATACCGCTGATCGTCGATGGACAGCTTTAACGTGCTGGCAGTAAAAGGAGCACTCTCTTTTGCAGGAGACCAGGTCCCTTTCAGATAGATGATAGTCCCATCCATCAGTTGGATATAACATTGCTGCAGCTTCCGGTAGAGTTCCTGGTAAGCATGATCGGCTTTCCCAAAGTCGTCTGTGACCAGCATCCTGGCCTGCCAGCTCACGGTAGTGTCCTGTGTGGAATGATAATGGGTAATAAAGCAGTTCTCCGACTCGGGCAATGCCACGGTCGATGCATAGTTCTCCGTCTCACCCTGCGCCAGCACCAGGTCACCGGTGATATGACGGAGATTGTTGGGAAAGTCCCGCAGGACAAGATCGATGACCTGGGGGAAAGACCGCGTAGTATCCTGTGGATATACGGAAGAAAAAGCCATTACGGCCAGGATCAGGGCTATAAACGTTTTCATCTGATTGGAATTTGCAACAACAGTACAGTTTTTATATGCATTGTCCTACAACAGCTTATCCACTTTTCCACATTGCATCCAAGGAGGGCTGATGCTTTTTGCGTAGTTTTGAAAAAAAAGAAAATGCAACATCTGCGCGATATTCCTACCCAGGAAATCAGGCCCGGCTTCTTTGGCAAGCTGCTGCATGGGGACGCCAGCACCCTGGCCGTATGGGATATCCGCAAAGGCAGCAGGCTGCCGGAACATCACCACATTCATGAACAGATCACCTATGTCCTGGAGGGTGAGCTGGAAATGGTCATAGGAGGAGAAAAAATGCTTCTTACCGCCGGCTGTGTCCACGTGATCCCTTCCAATACACCTCATTCCGCGACGGCGCTGACAGATGTTAAAGTGATCGACTCCTTTGCTCCTGCCCGCGATGACTACCGGTGAAAAACAAACGCATTCTATGGAACATACCCATTCTCACAGTCATACTCATAGTCACGATCATTCCCATGGATTGGGCCATCACCACCACCCGGTGGAGATAAAGAGCGTCAACAGGGCTTTTGTCATAGGTATTATCCTGAACTTCGCTTTTGTGCTGATCGAAGCCACAATAGGCCTTGGCATTCACTCCCTTTCCCTGCTGTCCGACGCAGGGCATAATCTGGCCGATGTCGCAAGTTTGGCCATGGCCCTGATAGCCTTCCGGCTGATGAAAGTAAAGCCAAACGAAAAATATACCTACGGCTATAAAAAGACGACGATACTGGTAGCCCTGCTCAATGCCGCCATACTGCTCTTATCCCTCGGCGCTATTGGATACGAGGCGATACACCGGCTGATCGCCCCTGAACCCCTGCCGGGAAAGACCATCTCCATCGTGGCTGCCATCGGCATCGGCATCAACGGAGTAACCGCCCTCCTATTCCTTCGGGGTAAGGACAGTGATCTCAATATCAAAAGCGCTTTTTTGCACCTGCTGTCGGACGCCATCGTCTCGGCGGGTTTGGTGGTGGGTGGCATCATCATCTATTTCACAGGTATGTACTGGATCGACGCAGCGCTGAGCATCCTGGTGGCCCTGGTCATCCTGTTCAGCACCTGGCAGCTGCTAAAAGATAGTTTGCGGCTCTCCCTGGACGGCGTACCGGAAGGGATCGAGATCAGTAAGATCAAAAAGGTCATCGACGGCATCAAAGGGGTCAAGGACTTTCACCATATCCATATCTGGGCCATCAGCACCACGGAAAATGCCCTTACAGCCCACCTGGTGGTGGATCCCAACAGCTCGATGGACTTCCTGGAACAGCTCAAGCATACCATCAAGCACGAATTGCTCCACCAGAATATACAGCATGCCACGTTGGAAATAGAAATGGAGGATAGCCCCTGCGACGAGCCGGATTGTTAGGCCCGGGGCCCTCCGAGGGGCGCGCCTGGCGACCAGGTCCCCCGGCCGCTCAATTGACAAATCCCCAGAAAAAGCCAAATCTGATAAGCAGTCCCGGCGTGGGATAATAAGGCGTTACGAAGTTATTGTGATACCAACCAAAACCATTGGGTGCAAAAGCGATGGCGTTTATATTCTCGGCACGCAGATAGGCCGTAAAGGCGCGGATACGCAGGTGCAGATAAAGAGCGATATCCGGTAGATGCTGCCGGACAGTAGTATCGCTCTGGCTAAAGAACTGCCCCGACAGGGGAACATACCCATCGGCCTTATACCCGTTGATATAATGCGCCTCCACACCGAAGTTCGTCAACAGGTTGGGAAATCCCAGGCTGCCCTCATATCCGAACTGGTTGAACATGGTCAGCAAGGGCAGATGCACAGGCGACGGGCCGGCAACTTCCTGTACTACAGCGAGAGCTCTCCATTTCCAGTGACGCCCTACGGTGAACTCCTTTTGTGCGGATATTTCCAAAATATTGAAAGGACCGGATTCCTGTCTTTGCTTATAATAGTCCTGGAAATAAGCATAGTTGGTCATCAGGTAATACGAGCCTTTTAATTTGAGCTTCAGCTGCGGCTGTTCAAAAGATGCAAAAAGATTAGTAGTATTTTCCTTCGAAAAGGTCCTGCGGGATGTATCCAGGTAGAAGCTGCTGGCCTGGTTGAATACAAAGGACGGTGTACGGTTGGTATTCTGGAATCCCAGCTGCAGATAACCTACCCGCCGTGCGATCAGCCCCCGCAAACTAATAGAGGCATTGTAGTCCCCGGCGTTCAGGCCGTTGAGATACAGCTTTCCATAGGCCTCGATATCCCATTTCTGATTGCGTGTCTTATTCCTGTACTCTCCATGGACAAACGCATTCTGATCCTTTATCCGGTGCGCCGTCGTGACAACACTGCTGGTTGCCGTATCGAATGTTCCTTTCAACAGCTGCAAGCCAGCGCCTAATTTAAGGAACTGCTGGGGGTTCTTGGCATCCGGGAAAGTATAGATGGAAAAATCGTTGCTGACGTCCTGCCACCGATCGCGACGCAGAAAGCTGTCGGTTGGCTGTATATAAGGCCTTCCCATAAGGTCCGCATAATACAGGGAATCCAGGGAATAAGATCCGGGAATACCATAGTCGGAGAACTGATACCGGTAGGTGCTGTAGCTAAAGGTATGCTCCAGCCGCAGGCGTGGATAGAACAGGGGTATCACCGTAGTATCATTCACGATGGTGGAATCCTTTTGTCCCAGATCATATTGTTGTCGCATCAGCCAGGTGGCCGTGTTATACCGTGTGCCGGTGGAAATGACAGGAGCGAAAGGGTTGCTGCTGGCCCTCGCCAGACCATTTCCCAAACGCACGGGAAGGGTCGCCTGATTGGTATAGGCGAGAGAGTCCAGGTCCTTGGGGCTTTGTAGCCCTCCATTGTCGGATGCGGACAGCTTGCTGGCCACAAGGATAAAAAAATTCTGATAACGCTTGTTCTTCGACTGATACCAGGAGTTCAGCCGGTAGTTATTGTGATTGGTATTGATATTCTGAAAAGCCCCTACGGTATTGATAAGACGATATTCAAAACCAAAATTCCAGTTCGGCCGGATATTCTGTGTATGCTGCACATCGATCATCTGCTCCGACTTGCTGCCTAAAAAGTACCCCAGCTCCGTGTATGGCTTGGTAGTATGATGGAGCTTGGTATCTTCCACCTTGAAAGTGTATAGGTCATAGGCATGAAATCCCGGGTCCCAGCCCGAATTCATACGAGGCGTAAAGATCAGGTCACGGCCGGGCGCACCGTTATTGCCCAGGATGATCCAGGTGGGCGGTTGCGGCACCTTCTTTGAAAAATCATAGACGGTAGAATCCATCTTGAGGTAGCGGGAACTGTCCAGGTAACGAAAATTCAAGGTAATGGTATCGGCCTTCCGGTGAGCCAGCGTGTCGGCGCCCTTTTGTCCTCCCCCGCCTCCCATGTTCCCGAAACTCCTGAACCGGGAAAGAGGGTCTTGCGCATGAAGCTTCGCGCTGAAGAGCAATAAACAGACAAACGATCCTATGGTTATGATCAGACGACCCTTCACTGGTAAAAAAATTCCGGACAATTTACTCATTACGTTGTCTTCGGCGGTTATAAGAACGTTAATTGTGACAATACTCACAATGTGACGATGAGCTCTCTGAATATGCTCGTCAATTTTGGCTCGGCTTCACCGGCAGCCTGGAGCACCTCTTCATGTGTGATGATATTATGCTCTTCACGGATACCAAGATCGGTGATCACGCTCATGGCAAATACGGAAAGACCGACGTGCCTGGCGGCTATTACCTCCTGCACCGTGCTCATGCCTACCGCATCGCCCCCCGCAATATGCAGCAATTTATATTCCGCCCTGGTCTCGAAAGTAGGCCCCGTCACTCCTGCATAGACACCTTCATGGACAGGTATCTGCAATTTGGCGGCAATAGCCTTGGCTTTCCCGATCAATGTCCTGCTATAAGGTTCGCTCATGTCAGGAAATCTGGGTCCCAGCGCGGTATCGTTCTTTCCCAAAAGTGGATTGACGACAAAAAGACTGATATGGTCCCTTATGATCATCAGATCGCCAACCCGGAAGGCTTTGTTCATCCCACCTGCCGCATTGGACAGCAAAAGGGTCTCGACTCCCAGGAACTTCATCACCCGGATAGGAAATACCACCTGAGCGGGGGTATACCCTTCATAATAGTGAAACCTCCCCGACAATACGACCACTTCCTTGCCGCTGAGGGAGCCAAAGATCAGCTTGCCATGATGGCCTTCCACCGTGGATACAGGGAAATGGGGGATATCTTCATAAGGTATTTCCTTCTCCACCCTGATCTCTTTCGAAAGATTTCCCAAACCACTGCCTAATACTATGCCTATCCTCGGCGCGCCGGTATGAATAGACCTTATAAATGCCACCGTTTCATTCAATTCCTTGATAATTGTACCTCCCATAGGGGTGCAAACCTACGCCAAAATGCGTAATTTACGGCCACAAATGCGGCACCCCTTATCAACCGGACCAATCCTCTTTATCTGTCTATTTCTGCTGGGTATTACCCCACTCTGTAGCGCACAGCAATGCACCAGTTTTGGCGACCCTGTGGTAAATATCACATTCGGCTCCGGAAGCAACCCCGGCCCTCCCCTGCGGGCGGCTACCACCGCTTACAACTACGTTAGCACCGATTGCCCTGCCGATGGGAATTATACGGTGATCAACAGCACCCTGGGATGCTTTTCCAGCACCTGGCACAGTATCTACTCCGACCACACTGGCAACCCCAACGGATATTTCATGCTGATCAATGCCTCTTACCAGCCCAGCGATTTTTATCTCGATACGGTAAAAGGCCTTTGCGCCAATACCACCTATCAGTTTGCCGCCTGGATCGCCAACATGCTGATGCCTTCTGCCTGTGGTGGCAGCGGTATCCAGCCAAATATCACATTCAACATCGAATCGCCAACGGGTGGCGCCCCCCTGGCAACTTTCAACACCAAAGATATAGCCGCCACGAACTCCCTAACCTGGACGCAATATGGCCTGGTCTTTACCACTCCTCCCGGCGTCACCGATATCGTGCTGCGGATGACCAATAATGCCCCTGGCGGCTGTGGCAATGACCTGGCCCTCGATGATATCACCTTCCGGCCCTGCGGCCCCAAGGTACAAACCGGCATCACGGGCAATACCTCGGGTTCGGATACGATCAGCTACTGCATAGACGGCCAGTCGGCCCTGACTTTTAATGGAGCCATCTCCCCCGGATACAATGCCCCCAGCTATCAATGGCAGGTCAGCACGGATACAGGCAATACCTGGAACGATATACCCGGCCAGCAGGGCACGACCTATACCCGCCCGGTCAGCGCAACGGCAGGCTTTTTTGAATACCGGCTGATAGTGGGCGAAGGTTCCAATGTGATCCTGCCCAGCTGCCGCGTGTCTTCCAATCTTATCACCGTACGGGTAAGTCCCAAGCCTGTGCCACAGGCCGGTAACGATGGCCCAAAATGTGAAGGCGATACGATCACGCTGAAAGCTTTCGGCGGAGCGCAGTATGCCTGGACAGGGCCGGGCGGCTTCACAGCCGCCGGACCGTCGATAGCTATGAACAATATCACGCCCGCCCAGTCAGGCCAATACCAGGTGCTGGTGACAAGCGCTTACGGCTGCACACAAACAGATATCACTAACGTTGTCGTATATTCTACTCCTAGTCCCCAATTCACGATCGCCAATCCTACCTGTGAAAGAAGGGTATTGAGCTTCAAAGATCAATCCTCGGCCATAGGTCAGACGATCACGAACTGGAAATGGTATTTTGGGGACGGGGACTCTACGACAACACAATCTCCTGCCCATGCCTACGACACGGCCGGCAGCTATCCGGTAAAACTTATCGTCACCACGGACAAAGGCTGTAGTAATTCCCGGGTCAGCGCCACTGCAGTCTATCCATTGCCACACCCGGATTTCAGCCTGCCAAAGATATGCATAGCAGACCCGCAGGCCCTTTTTTATGATTCTTCCACTATTGCCGACGGTACCGAGTCCCAATTCACCTATAACTGGGACTTTGGAGAACCCTCTACCGGCGCGAACAACAGCTCCACACAGAAAAATGCCACCCATAAATACCAGACGGCAGGCCCCTTCACCGTTCATCTTACGGTGACCTCTGTGGACGGTTGCGCCAAAGACACCCTAAAGACTTTTACTGTCAATGGACAGAACCCCATACCGGACTTCACCATCCAAAATGCTACACTGCTTTGCAGCAACCAACCGGTAGTGCTTACGAATACTTCTTCTGTCACACCGGGCAGCATCATCCGGGTGGAAGCATACTGGGACTATCTCAACGACCCCACGGCCAAGACGGTGGACGACACTCCCTCTATCGGGAAGAAATATAGCCATGTCTATCCAGACTTCGGCAGCCCCGCCAGCAAAAGCTATCGGTTAAATTATGTCGTCTATTCAGGACAGACCTGCCTCAATCAAAAGGTGCAAGACATCACGGTGCTGGCCAGTCCGACAACAACGTTTGATCCATTGAATAACATCTGTCAGGAGATAAGAGCAATCCAGTTGACACAGGGACACGAGATCACGGGATTTGCAGGCAGCGGCATATACAGCGGCCGCGGTGTAAGTCAAATGGGATTCTTCAATCCTCCAATAGCAGGTCCGGGGCTGGATACCTTACACTATACCTTTACTGGTGACAATGGGTGCTACAGCAGCAGCGATCAGACCATCCTGGTATATCCGGCGCCGGTGGCAGACGCAGGCCCCACGCAATATATACTACAGGGAGAGATAGCTACGCTGGAAGGCAGCGGGAGCGGGAAAAATATCAGCTTCAGCTGGAGCCCGGCCGACAGTATACTGGGCAGCCCGACGGTGCAAAGACCACAGGTGTCTCCCCTGGACGACCTCGTATATACGCTTACGGTGACCTCAGGAGATGGCTGTACGGACAGCTCGAAGGTACAGGTGGTGGTATTGAAAATACCCGTAGTCCCCAACGCATTCTCACCTAATGGAGACGGCATCAACGACACCTGGGTGATCAGGTATCTCAATGAATATCCTTCCGCAGATGTAGAGGTCTTTAACAGATATGGCCAGCCTGTGTATCATGCCACAGGAGGCTATACTACGCCCTGGGATGGGACCTATAAGGGCCAGCCCCTGCCCATAGGCACCTATTACTGGATCATTCGTCCGGGGAATGGAAGGAAACAGATCAGCGGGTCGGTTACGATACTACGATAAAAAGAGCCGGCCCTATCGGGCCGGCCTCATAAAATATCTTCACCTACTACGCCGAAACAGCCTTGTTAACCAGCGCCGCAGCCTCGCTGAGCAAAATGGCGGACTGCACTTTAAGACCACTTTGCGTGATCAGCTGTTTGGCTTCTTCTGCATTGGTGCCCTGCAGCCGAACAATGATAGGGACCTTGATATCGCCAATGGAATTGTACGCGTCGATGACACCTTGAGCTACACGGTCACAACGGACGATACCACCGAATATATTGATGAGAATGGCTTTTACCTTGGGGTCTTTCAGGATGATACGAAACCCTGCTTCCACTGTCTGTGCATTGGCCGTACCGCCTACATCGAGGAAGTTGGCAGGCTCTCCGCCGCTGAGCTTGATCATATCCATGGTAGCCATGGCCAGACCAGCGCCATTCACCATACAGCCTACATTACCATCCAGCTTGACGAAATTGAGATTGTACTTGCCGGCCTCTACTTCCGTAGGATCTTCCTCGCTGATATCCCGCAGGGCCTCCAGATCAGGATGACGCATCAGCGAGTTATCATCCAGGTTCATCTTACAATCCACGGCAATGATCTTCTCATCGCTGGTCTTGAAGAGAGGATTGATCTCCAGCATGCTGCAATCCAGCCCTACATAAGCATTGTATAGATTGGTAACGAATCTTACGCAATTTTTGAACGCTTCCCCGCTAAGCCCCAGGTTGAAAGCGATCTTTCTGGCCTGGAAGGGCTGTAATCCGCCGCCGGGATGCACCCACTCCTTATAGATCTTTTCCGGGGTCTTATGCGCCACTTCTTCGATATCCATGCCTCCTTCCGTGCTGTACATGATCACATTTTGTCCCCTGGCCCTGTCCAGCAGTACGGAGAGATAGAACTCCTTCACCGGATTGGGACCGGGATAATAAACATCCTGTGCGATCAGCACCTTGTTCACCTTCTTTCCGGCGGGACCCGTCTGAATGGTCACAAGCGTTCCGCCCAATATATTGGATGCGATCTGTTTTACTTCCTCCGCGCTCTTGCCTACGGCAACACCTCTTTGTTCGGTGCCTTGTATTTTTCCTTTACCACGGCCGCCGGCATGTATCTGAGCTTTTACCACGGCGAAATTATTCCCGAACTGTACCTTCAGCTGTTTGTACGCCTCTTCCGCAGCGCCTGCATTATCTACCGGAATACCCTCTTGTACAGGCACATTATACTTTTTAAGTTGCTCTTTAGCTTGATATTCATGCAAGTTCATGTGGGAAAAATTTGTTGCCAAAAATAGGGTAAAAATGGCTGACTTTTGATTATTTTTATCGACCTATTAACACCTAAACTTATGAACATCGCAAACCGCGTCCTTGACAACATCGTAAAAAATGTTTATGTCAGACTCATATTCTGGTTCCTTCTCGGAGCGCTGTCGGCGATAGTTCTCTTCGAGCTCATCCGGTCCGATAACTAATTCATCGCATCCATAACGGTCCTCACTATCCTAGATCGACTCTCTTGGCACCAGTTCTGCCGCCAGCTTGATGGGCGCATTTTCAGGCAGTGTCTCTGTGCCTGTGTGTCTCAGCCGCTCGATCAACGCAGCCATAGCTTGCTGACCTATTTCACATATGGGCTGTCTGATCACGGATATGGTAGGGGTATACAGTCTGAAAATATCATTGTCGTCAAAGCATAAGAAAGCCTTGTCCGTGGGGATACGTATATTCAGCTTCTTAGCAGCCTCGATCCCCAACACTCCCAGGTAATTGGTAAGAAAGAAGAGCGCGTCGCAATCTTTTCCATCTCCTGTAAGAAAATCCTCGACCTCCTCCAAAGCCGCCTCATGAACATATCCATATGGCACCTGCTTGACCAGCCTGCGGTCCTGTGGCATATCGTGCTTTCTCAGCGTGTCGTAATAAGCCTGCAAACGATCGTGCATATGAGCCATATCCGCTTCGATGGTCACAAGGCCGATGTTCTGATAACCTTTGGCAAAAAGGAACTCCATTCCTTCCGCAACGCCAGCATAATTATCCACCAGGACGGAAGGTATCTCCTCATGCTCAGGGAAATAACGGTCGATAAGCACCACCGGCTTGTTCTCTGCCTGCAGTCTGCGTATCTCTTCAGCAAGGTTTAGTGTGGGTGTAATGATATAGCCATCTACCTGCCGCTGGGACAACATGCTGATCAGCTCACGGGCCTTTGTCTCATCGTTGTCCGTACTGCAGTATACGACCTTATAATCGTATTTTTTGGCCTCATCCTCGATGGTCTTGGCCATGGCCGCAAAAAATGCATTGGAAATATTCTCGACAATAAGACCAATGGTCTTGGTCTTTCCGGTGCGCAACCCTCTGGCAAGCTGGTTGGGGCGATAACCCATCTCCCGGGCAACATTCTCCACCTTCTCGATGACCTCTCTGCTGATACGCATCTTGACAGCCTTATCGTTCATCACAAAAGAGACCGTGGAGACCGAAACCCCGGCTTTACGGGCAATGTCGCTAATTGAAACTTTCTTCATTACATTTGTGGTTACTAAGGTAAAGATAACTAAATCGTTTTAGCCCTCTTCAATTTATTGGAAATTATTTTTTTTCCTTACCTTACTCCAACCCAACCTGCTTATAGATGAAAAGGCTAGAACTAACCGCTGTCTTACTTCTATGTCATTTATTATCATTCCCCCAATCCCTGCCCTGTCAACCCATTCTCACTACTCTTTCGGGTCCTGCAAAAGGTCTACCAGGCATTGGTATCAAAGTGTTTAATGCCTATCCTTCTCACGGTCCTTCCAATCTTTTATTGGAATGGGAAGTGACGTTGAACGGATCGGTGGTGCAAAAAGGAAAGGTGCCGGTCCTGACCATCGCCCCCCAGCATGCAGGTACGATCCGTCTGCCAGCGAGGATCCCCGCGAGCCCGGGTGAGGTATTCCTTAATATTTCCTATCGTGAAAAGAAGCCCGGATCTTCCTTGCCGGCAGGCCATCCTGTGGCCCGGGAACAGTTGCGTCTTCAGGAATATGCCAATGATCTGTCCATACATCCGGCCGGAGAACTTTCGTTTGCAGATGAGGGAGGAACCTTCACGATCACCTCGCCTGTCACTACATTGAACCTGCAGTTCAACAAACAGACAGGATGGATGCAGCACTATGCAATGGGCGCCCGGTTGCTGGCGGAAGATAGTTCAGGGCTCACCACCGATCTGGGACCAGGCCACTCCCCTGTACAGGAACCAAGACTACAGCTATTCTCTACCAGCACTTCCACTGATCTGGCCGTTGTAAAAGCGGACTATCTTATCCCGGAAACCCCTTTCTTATTACACGCCCGCTATACCGTAAATGCAAAAGGTGAAATACAGGTGGAGCAGATACTGGAGGTAGATACCACACAGCCCCGCGACACCACGGCAGCAGCGGTCGCCATAAAATATCCTCCCTTGTTCGGGATGAAATGGATATTGCCGGCAGGATCCGACTCGGTGCTTTATTATGGAGCGGCTCCTGTTACCGACAGCTGTGGCCGTACCCGAGTAGACCTCTCTCGTCTTCATGCGGACGACACAGGGTCATGGGCGGATATTCGCTGGTGGAAGCTTACAGATGTACAGGGCCATGGATTGCTTATTGCCGCCGACAGTTCCTTTCTAAGCATACATGTTCATAACAAACAGCTGAATATTGACCATCCTTTTATCGACGGAGGTGCGGACAACTACCATTATATATATAAGGTGACACCACAGTGACATATCTTTAACGCATGTTAATCAAATCTTCTCTTCTCGTTGGCGCAGCACTAACAGCCTTCCTCACCTGTAAAGCCCAATCGGGCATCCTTCCTGCTGCCGACTCCCTCATCCGAAGGGTCCTGCCCGCAGAGCAGGCCAGGGACTTTATACTGGAAGCATTGCCGTCAGCGGAGAACAAAGACGCATTCGAGATCGAGCAGGCGCCCAAACACAAGATCATTCTCCGTGGGAATACGGGCGTCGCGCTTGCCTCGGCCCTCTATTATTACCTGAACGAGTACTGCCATTTCCAGATCACCTGGAATGGCACGCATGTAGACTTCTTCCAGGATCAGCGGCTGCCCGAAGTGCCGGTGAAGATACACAGGACCACTCCTTATACTTATCGCTACTATCTCAACTACTGCACCTTTAATTATAGCATGAGCTGGTGGGATTGGCCTCGCTGGGAAAAGGAGATAGACTGGATGGCCCTTCACGGCATCAATACACCGCTGGCCATCACGGGAGAGGAATATACCTGGTATATGGTATATAAAGAGATGGGATTATCAGACGAGGAATTGCAGGAGTTCTTCAGCGGTCCCGCCTACTTTGCCTGGGGCTGGATGGGCAACCTGGACGGATGGGGAGGCCCGCTGCCGTTGAGCTGGATCAAAAGCCATGCGGAGTTGCAGAAAAAAATACTGCAACGCCAGCGCTCATTGGGTATGAAGCCCATCTTGCCGGCCTTTACAGGTCACGTGCCGGCAGCCTTTTCAAAGCACTTCCCTTCTGCAAAGATCAAGACAACCAATTGGAAGAATGGATTTGCCGACACCTATATCCTCGATCCATCGGACCCGCTGTTCGCAACCATCGGTAAAAAATTTTTAGAAACACAGACCCTCATCTTTGGAACCGACCACCTCTACTCCTCCGATACGTTCAATGAGAACGAACCGCCTTCAGACGACCCTGCTTTCCTGGCGGGCCTGAGCCGGCGTCTTTATGAAGGCATGCGCTCTGCTGATACGGCCGCTATCTGGGTCATGCAGGGATGGCTTTTTTATAGCGACCGGAAGTTCTGGAATGCCCCACAGATAAAGGCCCTGTTGGACGCTGTCCCCAATGAGCACATGCTGTTGCTGGACCTGGCAGCGGAGATCGAACCCGTCTGGCGGAGGACCCAGGCCGGAGCCGCTGGAAGCGGCTCGTCCAGAACCGAAGGTTCCGACCGAGGAGGAGCGTGGCAAAGCAGCTCCGACGAAGGCCTACAGGCATCATTTTACGGGAAGCCCTGGATCTGGTGCATGCTACACAATTTTGGCGGCAACATAAGCATGTTCGGCCGGATGGACGGAGTAGCCACAGGTCCCGCCACGGCGCTTCATGACACCGCTTCCGGGAGGATGCAGGGCATCGGGCTTACCATGGAAGGCATCGAGCAGAATCCCGTCCTGTATGAATTGATGACGACCCATACATGGCGCGACTCCGTCATCGACCTGGACAAATGGCTGGCAGACTATGTGACCAACAGATACGGACATGCGGACAAGCCGGCCATCGCAGGCTGGAAGATCTTACGGAACACCGTATATAATGGAAAAGAGATCCGCGATGGAGCGGAGTCCATCATCACCGGCCGACCTACATTATCAGCCGCCACTGTCTGGACACGCACAAAGCTGAACTACGATCCCTCCGACCTGCTCCCCGCCTGGGACCTTTTTATGGAGGCAGCGCCGGCATGCCGCAACAGCGACGGGTTTCAATACGATCTGGCGGACATCACCAGACAGACCCTTGCCAACTATGCCCACACTCTCCAGGACAAATGGTTACAGGCCTATAGGGAAAAGAATAGCAGCGCCTTTGCAGGCTACAGTGGCCGTTTCCTGGAGCTCATCGACGATATGGACAGGCTGCTGGCCACCCGGAAGGATTTTCTCCTGGGACCCTGGATCGCCGACGCACGTCATTGGGGCGCCACGCCGGCGGAAAAGAACCTGTACGAAAGGAATGCCCGTGACCTGATCACCCTCTGGGGCGACGCTAACAGCCCCCTTCATGAATACTCCTGCCGGCAATGGAGCGGTCTGCTGACAGACTTTTACAAGGCCCGTTGGCAGCAGTTCTTTCAGTTGCTTCAGAATTGCGTAGAAGGCTCCTTACAGCCCGATCTGGAAGCATTCGACAAAAAGATCAGCGCATGGGAGTGGGAATGGGTCAACAGCCGGAAAGACTATTCAACAACCCCTACAGGCAAGACAGTAGCCGTAGCCCAGCAGCTGTACAAAAAATACCGCGCCGCCATGGGCAAGGATATGTTCCGGGCTCACTGATCGTTCGCGGGAGGGACTAAAACGTTTTAGAGTGCTAAAACGTTTCTTTGTGTACCAAATACGCAGCGGTCTAAAAATCATCCGATTGCAGAAAAGATTTTTGAAAATAATTGGGTGAAAATGCGCACCAATATGCATTTTGTGCTACCTTCATAATCTGAGAATATTCTACCCTTTTAACAACCCTCACCCTGACGAAAACAGCTTGCATAAGAAAAGATGAGTGTTTAGTTTATCCAATTCTTTAAATCTTTAACACCTCTATCAGATGAAGCCGAATACTGTTACCGCAGCCGTTAATTCCATCAGCTCTCCACTGACCGCCTTGCCAACCGCCAAGATTGTTCGCCATCCTCAAGCCAAAAAGCTTACGGATACGCCTTTGCTGTCACCTCCCGACGAGGAGACGATAAGCAGGTTGAACCTCCTGGCGAAACAGCACCCCTTCTGTATCAGGCATCGGGGCAACAATAGCAATTTGTTATAAAAAGGCCTTTAGCCCGTTCTGAAGGGATCAGGCTTGCTCCGGCAATGCCTTTGAATTGAGTATAACCTCCAGTCTGCAGCCTTTACCGGGAGCAGAATCGATCTCTACTCTCCCATTGTATAACTCTGCCCGGCTGATTATATTGGAGATTCCAACTCCTTTACGCCGCATCCGGGGATCGAAACCCTTCCCATCATCTTTTACCAAAAGAGAGATCTGCTCGTTGTCCTTGTTCAGCTCGATGATCACATTGGTGGCCTGGGCATGTTTGAGGATATTATTCAACTGCTCCTGTATGATGCGATAGACATTTATCTTCTGCTCCGGCAGCAGCGTGCTTTCATCGAGACCGGTGCTATTCAGCCGGATCTTCATTTTCTTCACTGTGAGGATGCTGCGTATCAGTTCCTTGATCGACTGGATCAGCCCAAGATCATTCAGCGTGGGCGTTATCAGCTCCTTGGACAGCTTGCGTATCTCTTCGATGGCCATGGAAATATTCTTCCGGCTCTTGGCCAGCAGTTCTATCCGCGGCTCTGTCTCCTCTATGGCAACATCCAGGTACAGCTTGGAAGTAGCCAGTATCTGGTTGATATTGTCATGCAGTTCCTGCCCCAGTTCGAACCGCTCCCGCTCCTGAGCCCCCAGCACCACTTCCGTGATCTGCTGCTGCTTGAGCTTCTGCTGCAAGGCCAGTTCCTTTTCCAGCCGCACTCTTTCAGTGACATCATTGATGATCAGCTGCATCGACATCTTCCCAAAATAGTCGATCAGATGAGAGGTTATCTCCACGATCATGATCTCCCCCGCCTTGTTGCTGTGATGCCATAGCTTCTTCCCGACAGGCTGCATATTCGCCAGACTGACCATGCTCTCCACGAATTCTTCTGCCTCACCGGGCGGATGCAGGTCCCGCATGGTCATCTTCATGAATTCACTTTTGTCGAATCCATATTTTTCCAGGGCAGCGTCGTTGACCTCCATGATATGGAGTGTATCCAGGTCATATATCCAGGTTGGATATGGATTCTTGTAGAATATTTTCTTGTACTTTTCTTCGGAAGTACGGATGATCTCTTCAGACCGCTTGCGCACGGTGATATCCTGTATTGCCCCGATGACACGCTGGGGGCGGTTGTCGGAGGAGTATATAATATACCCCCGGTCATGAACGTATGCATATTCTCCATTGCTTTTTTTTAGGCGATACTCATCCTCCCACTTCGTTACCTTGCCTTCATGGATGATGCACCTCAGTCTTTCCAGGACCCTGCATTTATCATCCGGGTGCAGGATACTCTCCCAGAAATACTGAGGACTGACGGCATCGACGATATCATACCCGAACAGCTGCTTATACGCATCTCCTACCAAAAAGACCTCATTGGTGATAAGGTCCCAGTCCCATATGGCATCATTCGTCGCCTTTACGACAGTGTTAAAACGTTCGTTGCTCTCACGCAGGTTTTCCAGCGTGCGCTTACGCTCCATGCTGTATTGAATGGATTTTGTCAGCAAACCCTCGCTGAACTCGCCCTTTACAAGATAATCCTGAGCGCCTTCCTTTATAGCCTCTACGGCCAGATTGGTATCGGACAATCCGGTGAGTATGATCACCGGGATCTTCTGTACCACGGGCTTTAGCTGAAGAAAGGAGTTGATGCCGAAACCGTCCGGCAACGTGAGATCCAACAATACGAGATTGATCTCCTCCGATTGTAATATCTCATACGCTCGTCTAACCCCGTCCGCTGAATGCAGCTTGTCGATCCCCAGATTGGATCGGTTAAGCATACGCTCTATTAGGAAAAGGTCGCTGGGGTTGTCCTCTACAGTCAAGATGCTGAAACCATTGTTCATTTTTTGCATCACGCATTCATTTGGGAATTATCCAATATTGCTGCTAACCTGCTAATCAATCGAGCCTTTGTGAGGGATGGTTGGGAAAAGGGTGGTGTAGATCATTCCTATGTATAAATATACCCCTTTTGAAAGAAATAATAAAAAACCGTTTTAGTAAAAAGGCTCTTTCCGGGCAAAGAAAATCCCCCGTGTTAGCGGGGGATGCACTAATCAAATACCATAACCATTAAACCTTATCCTATTAGACCCCTAATTTACTTCATTTTCTAATCATAGACAAAAAACTTCTGCGGTCATTTTTGCCGAAACGTTCAAAACAGTAGGTATAAACCCTTATATATGATGTAGTTAAGTACGTAAATCTTTTCTTTACACATTTTTCAACATTTCCTGCTGTCCGGAAGCGGAGTTTTATCTGTTTTTTTGACGGTTATGGCCCTATCAGGCAGGGGTAAATGCAAATCCGAACTGACTGCCCTCGCCCAAACGGCTGTCCACCCAGATACACCCCCCCTGGGCTTCGATAAATTCTTTTGAAATGGAGAGCCCCAGCCCCGTACCGTTGTGGTCATGTGAGCCAGGTACTTTAAAATAGCGGTCGAATATTTTGGGAAGATACTTTTCTTCGATGCCGTTGCCATGGTCCTTTACAAGGAATTCCACCTTCCCATCCTTCCTGAATGCGTAGACCTCTATACCGGCATCCTCCGGCGAATACTTGATGGCATTGGTAAGGAAATTGATCAGCACCCACGACGTCTTTTCCACGTCCGCCTGTATCAGGGGCAGGTCCTGCGCAATGTTCGCCTTTATCTGCACATGCTTCTGCTGGGCCTGGAACTGCACCGCCTGAATGGCCTGATTCACGATCACCGAAGGTTCAGCAGTCTGCAGCTTCAGTTGGATCTTACCTGTCTCGACCTGGGACATGTTCAGCAGCTCACCGGTGATCTTCAACAGCCGGTCGGCATCGTCGGTAATGCTGCGTATCAGTTCCTGCTGCTCGTTGCTCAGATCGCCTACTCTCCTGTCTGTGAGCAGACGGGCGCTCATTTTGATGGACGAAATAGGTGTTTTCAGCTCATGGGAGACGGTGGCTATAAAATTCGTCTTCGCCTCGTTGAGCTCATGAAAAGGAGTGATGTTACGTAATACGATCACCTGACCGATAACGGCCTGATTGGTGGTGACATCCAGCACATCCTTATTAAAATAGCTTTCCTTGTTGTCGGCATAGATCTTCAGCTCGGTCTTTTTGGGCTCGTCCTGCAGCAACGTCCGCATCAGGTCATTGGTCAAAGCGACGTCGGGAGCATACTTCCCATTGATATCCCCCTCTTTCAGCCCCAACAGCTTTTCCGCAACAGCATTGAGGAACAGGATGTTCCTCCTTTCATCCAGACCGATGATCCCGTCCCGCATCTGGTTGATGATGGTCTCGATACGGCTTTTTTCAAACTTGATCTTGGCCAGGTTGCTGCTCTCATATTCATCCAGCTTGCCCGCCATTATATTGAAGGCATTGGCCAGATCCCCGAACTCATCATCCTGCTTGAGATAGATACGCTTCTTATAATTTTTTCCCGCTATCTCCTGTATACCTTCCGAGAGGCTGCGGATAGGGTCGGAAATGATACCGGGTAGATTGAATATAAACGTAAAGGCCACCAGGGTAAGAATGGTAAAGACAATGGCAAGCGTGTTCTTTGCATTGTCCGCCGTATGCTGCGCCGCCGCGCTCTTGCGCTGGATGGCCATTTCATTCACTTCCTGTATCTGATAGATGGATCGCCGTATGTCCGGATAATTGGTCGTATCGGAGGGATTGACCAGCATTTCGGAAAAGTTCTTCGTCAGCTCATCGGTGGCCTCCTTCTCTCCTATTTCCGTGATATTCGCCTGCTGCTTCTTGAGGTTGTCCCGGAATACGGTGGTTGCATCTTTCTTTACATTGATATTTTCCAAGGCAGCCAGCATCCTGTTGCAATAAATCAGGGACTCATAATTGTTCTGCAGCACCTGCCGCCCGTCATTGCTCAGACGATTGATATAATAGAGCCCCAGCACGCCAAATAAAAGAATGACGATAAAAAGGAAAAGCAACCCCATCGACAATTTGGTCTTTAATCGTACGCTCATATCAGGAAAGTATTACCACATCGATGTCCGATGCTGCCAGCTTGTTTAAAAGTTGATTGAATACGGCCGTGCTTAAGATCACATTGTACAGGCTGAGATGTGGCTTGCCGATACAAATGGTAGTGATCCCATGCTGCTCCGCTGTTTCCATGATACCCTTGGCTATATTGCTTTGTTTCACCTTGATCACTTCCGCCCCCAGCTCGGTGGCCAGCTTGAAATTATTGATCAGGTGGCGTTGTGCTGCCAACCCGATCTTATCCCCATCCTCTTTTGGCGTTTGTACATACAGCACGATCCATTTTGAATGATAATAAGTGGCCAGACGAGCCGTCTTACGGATAACCTTTTTGGCTATCTCATGATTGCTGCTGATACAGGCCAGGAAACGCTCGGCCCGTAAATGCGTACCCCTGGGCAGCTCGGTCTCGATCTTCCGTTCCACCTGTGACGCCACTTCCTTCAACGCCAGCTCCCGCAATTGCAGAATCCGGTCCGCCTGGAAGAAGTTCCTAAGCGCAGTCTCGATCTTATCCTGTGTATATATCTTACCCTCTTTCAGCCGTGTCACAAGCTCGTCCGCCGTAAGGTCGATGTTCACCACCTCGTCGGCCTCCTTTAGCACACTGTCCGGTATGCGCTCAGCCACCTCTACCCCCGTAATATTCTTTATCTCCTCGTTAAGGCTTTCTATATGCTGGATATTCACGGCGCTGATGACATTGATACCCGCATCCAGAATTTCCATCACATCCTGCCAGCGTTTTTCATTCTTGCTGCCTTCGATGTTGGTATGCGCCAGCTCATCGACGATCACCACCTCGGGGTGCAGATTGATCACGGCCTGCACATCCAGCTCCTCCAGCTCCTTCCCTTTATAGAACAACTTTCTCCTGGGCAGCACGGGGAGTCCTTCCAGCTGGCTCACGGTTTCCTTCCGTCCGTGTGTCTCGATATACCCGATCTTTACATCCACGCCATTACGCATAAGGGATTGCGCCTCCTGCAGCATCCGGAAGGTCTTTCCCACCCCAGCGCTCATGCCGATGTATATCTTGAACTTACCCCGACGTGACTTCCGGATGAGATCCAGAAAATGTTCCACATCGGGGTTCTTACTGTTCGCTATGGTTGCTTCGTCTGCCATCAATGCAAGTTATCCAATGCAATATTCAATTTTTCTACATTCACTTTGGAAGGGCCAAACAACCCTACCAGTGGTCCTTCTGTCAGCCGGTCTACCAGATCATTGATCTTTTCCTCCTTCAACCCTCTGACTGCCGCGATCCTCCGCACCTGCACCCTGGCGCCGGCCGGAGACAGGTCGGGGTCAAGGCCACTGCCGGAGTAAGTTACTAATTCCGAAGGGATTTCCTCCTTTTTCACACCGGGGTTATGTACGAGAAAGCTGTCGATCCTGGACTGCACATCTTTGAGATAGTCGGGATTGGAAGGCCCTTTGTTGCTACCGGCGCTGCCCGCTGCATTGTATCCCGCGGCAGAAGGACGCCCCCAAAAGTACTTATCCTGTGTAAAGCTCTGTCCTTCCAGGGCATAGCCGACCACTTTTCCATTCACAGATACGGTCTCTCCAAGGCCATGAGCAGGCGCCGCCTGGGCGATCACCCAGATAAGTAAGGTATAGACACCGCAGAAGAAGACTATACAGACAGCCGTCAGCTTCAGCGCGGGTAAGATATGTTGTCGCATATAATGTTTTTTAAAACCAGTTTGATATGACCAGATCAATTAATTTAATTCCTATAAAGGGCACCACTACCCCACCCAATCCATAGATCAGCAGGTTGCGGCGAAGCAGCGCGCTGGCTCCGATGGGCTTATACGTGATACCACGCAATGCCAGCGGTATCAGCAGGGGGATGATGATGGCGTTGAAGATGACTGCCGAGAGGATAGCGCTTTCGGGGCTATGGAGCCGCATTATATTCAGCGCCTGCAACCCGGGTATCGAAGCAATGAACAGGGCGGGCACAATGGCAAAGTATTTCGCCACGTCATTGGCAATGCTGAACGTGGTAAGCGTACCGCGGGTCATCAGCAGTTGCTTGCCTATCTCTACGATCTCGATCAGCTTGGTGGGATCATTGTCCAGGTCCACCATGTTACCGGCCTCTTTGGCTGCCTGCGTACCGCTGTTCATGGCCACGCCTACATCCGCCTGGGCCAGCGCGGGAGCATCATTGGTACCGTCTCCCATCATGGCAACCAGCTTGCCGCCCTGCTGCTCCTTACGGATATAGTTCATCTTGTCCTCGGGCTTGGCCTCCGCGATAAAATCATCCACGCCGGCCTTTTCGGCTATATACTTTGCTGTGAGGGGATTGTCTCCTGTCACCATCACGGTCTTTACACCCATCTTCCGCAGCCGCTCAAACCGCTCCTGTATTCCAGGCTTGATGATATCCTGGAGCTCGATGACACCCAGCACACGTCCATTCTGGCTTACAGCCAGGGGCGTGCCGCCATTGGAAGCTATCTCCTTTACCTTGCTTTCCGTCTGTTCCGGGAAGCTGTTACCCGCACGGACGACGAGGGTCCTGATCGCATCAAAAGCTCCTTTGCGGATAAAGACGCCTTTCGTGGCGCCGAACCGCCCGTCCTCACTTTGTTCGGCAGCAGAACTTCTTTCCCCTTCCGGCAGATCGATACCGCTGCAACGGGTTTCCGCGGTGAAGGCGACAAATCTTGCGCTCTTTGTCTGAAAGCTGCCGGGATTCGCACCTGCCAGCTCGATGATAGACTTGCCTTCCGGCGTTTCGTCCGCCAGCGAGGCCAGTACACAGGCTTCTATAAAGGCCTTCTCATCCACGCCCGGCGCCGGCCAGAAATGAGTGGCCTTACGATTGCCGATGGTAATGGTGCCGGTCTTGTCCAATAACAATGTATCCAGGTCCCCGGCAGTCTCCACAGCCTTCCCGCTCTTGGTGATCACATTGGCGCGGAGGGCCCTGTCCATACCCGCAATGCCGATGGCGCTCAGCAATCCGCCGATGGTGGTGGGTATCAGACAGACAAATAAGGAGATAAAGGCGGCAATAGTAATAGGTGTGCTGGCATAATCTCCAAAAGGCTTCAGCGTAACACACACGATAATAAAGATGATGGTAAACCCCGCCAGCAGAATGGTGAGGGCTATCTCGTTAGGCGTCTTTTGTCTCGACGCGCCTTCTACCAGCGCAATCATCTTATCCAGGAAACTTTCTCCAGGCTGGGTAGTCACACGTACTTTGATCTTATCGCTCAGCACTTTTGTTCCGCCCGTGACGCTGGACTTATCACCACCGGCCTCCCTGATCACAGGGGCGCTCTCCCCGGTGATCGCGCTCTCATCGATGGTAGCCAGTCCCTCGATGATCTCCCCATCCATGGGAATAGTATCGCCGGCCTCGGCAATAAAGACATCCCCCTTTTTTAGCTGCGAGGAAGGGACGGTCTTTATTTCACCTACGTAGATCTCTCCTACCGGAAAGACCTTTTTGGCGGGAGTATCTTCTCTTGTCTTGCGCAGACTGTCGGCCTGTGCCTTGCCTCTTGCTTCGGCAATAGCTTCTGCGAAGTTGGCAAAAAGCAGGGTGACGAACAGTATCAGAAAGATCAACAGGTTGTAGACCAGGCTGCCCTGCGAATGTTCCCCCGCCAGGATCCATACACAGACGGCCAGCATCACTGCCGTACCGACCTCTACAGTGAACATGACAGGATTACGGAATAGTATACGGGGATTGAGCTTTATAAAGGATTGCCGGATCGCCTCCCGTACCAGGGCCGGTTCGAATAATTTGTTTGCTTTATGATGAGTTGCCATATTACAATGATTTATTCCTCTCTACTTAAGGACGAGGCATGCTAAAAAATTCTGCTATCGGTCCGAGCGCCAGGGACGGGAAGAAGGACAGCGCCGCTACGATGATGATCACGGCAAAGGTCATGATCCCGAAAGTGCTTGTGTCTGTCTTGAGCGTACCCGCGGACTCTGGTATATATTTCTTTTTAGCCAGTATGCCGGCAATGGCCAGGGGGCCGACAATAGGTAAAAAACGCGACAGCAGCATGACCAGGCCGTCCGTTATATTCCAAAAAGGGGTATTAGCGCTCAATCCGCTGAATTCCGATCCGTTGTTGGCCGACGCAGAAGAATATTCATACAACATTTCCGAAAAACCATGGTAGCCTGGATTACCCAGCCATGCGGCATATCCCTTTGGGTCATGCGCAAAAAGGTAAGAAGCCAGGGCTGTTCCCGAAAGGATTAGGAAAGAATGCAGCAGGGCGATGATCGTCGCGATCTTCATTTCCTTGGCTTCGATCTTTTTTCCCAGGAGCTCCGGGGTCCTGCCCACCATCAGTCCGCTGATAAAGACGGCGATGATGATAAATATGTAGAAGTTGAGAAATCCTACTCCCACTCCTCCATAAAATGAGTTGATCATCATACCCATCATGGTGAACATGCCGGTGAGCGGAGTAAGGCTGTCGTGCATGGCATTGACGGAACCGTTGGACGTGACGGTAGTCGTCACGGCCCAGTAAGCCGAAGCGGCGGAGCCAAAACGGACTTCCTTCCCTTCCATATTGCCCATATGCTGTGCTATACCCATGCCTCTGATAGCAGGATTACCCTTCATTTCATAATAAATGGAAGGGATCACAAAGAGGAGGAAGCCCACCGTCATCACCCCAAAGACCACCCACGCCAACTTCTTTCTCTTCAAAATATACCCCAGGGAAAAAACCATTGCCATGGGAATGATGACGATGCTAATGTCTTCCACCATATTGGTGAGGTAGTTGGGGTTTTCCATCGGCTGGGCCGAGTTGGCGCCGAAGAATCCACCGCCATTGGTACCCAGCTGCTTGATCGCCACCATGGCGGCCGCAGGGCCACGACTGACATGTACTGTATCGCCTTGCATGGAAATGAACTGGTCTTTTCCTTTAAAGGTCATCGGTGTTCCGTTGAATACCAAGATAACGGCAACGATAATGGACAAAGGCAGCAGTACACGGGTACAGCTGCGTACAAAGTAGTTATAGAAATTACCGAGCTTTTCCGTGGTCCTCTCCCGCATGGCGTTGAATACAACGGCGCAGGCTGCCATACCGGCGCCGGCGCTGATAAACTGGAACAGCATCAGCACCAATTGCCCCAGATAGGACACGCCGGATTCACCGGAGTAGTGCTGCAGGTTGGTATTCGATACAAAGCTGACGGTAGTGTTAAAAGCAAGATCCGCCGACATGGAAGGATTCCCATCAGGGTTCAGGGGAAGCCAGCTCATGTTCATGAGAACAAGCATCGAGAAAAGGAACCAGACCAGGTTGATGGTCAGCAGTGCAACCAGATGCTGTTTCCAGTTCATCTCCCTTTCAGGACGGATGCCACTGAGCCGGTAAAAAAGCTTGTCGATGGGGTTGAATATCCTGTCCGCCCAGGTGGGTTCCCCCATATATGTCTTTCCAATGTATCTCCCGAGAGGGATTGCCAGCAGGACGGTGATAAGATACATGGCTATTACGCCTATAATTTCTGTGCTCATAGTCATTTTAATTTCAGCTTAGAATTTTTCGGGTCTTACCAATACATAACATAAATAGCAGAAGACCAGGATAGCGATGATGAATAGTAGTAACATGCATTTTATATTTTGTCAAAGAAATCGATGGCTTTAAAGAAGAGGGCGAAGCAGATAAGCCCCGCCAGGATCAGGATTACTGTCAGCATATATTTTTGTTTTAAGTTAGCCAGGACCACAGAGAAATCTCCCGACTTTGGGAGGCATATCTTATGATCATCGTCAACCCTATAGCCAAATGAAGTGCCCGGTCCTGAGCAGACACGTAGTAAATTGATTTATAAGGGTATGCAGATCCCCTGTCCGAGTGCGGGCTCGTCCTTACCCTATCAAAATGAAAATAACCCTACCAAAATGAAAATCCTTTAGACGATCAGGCTTCGACGCTGATGTGGTATTCTTCTATCTTCCGGTAGAGAGTGGTGAGACCGATGTTGAGCAGTCTGGCAGCTTCTGTCTTGTTGCCTTTGGTGTGATTGAGGACCCTTTGTATATGCAGTTTTTCTACGCTGGCCAGGTCAAAGGCGGAGATAGGTCCGGTGGGCCGGGAAGTAGTGAACCGGAACTCTGCGGGCAGGTCGTCCACTGTCAGTTCAGGGCCGTCGGAGAGGATGGTGGCTCGTTCGATGACATTCTTTAGCTCCCGGATATTACCCTTCCACTCGTGCTGTTGAAGATGCTCCAAAAAGGGCTTGCTCATCGAGTCGATGCGTTTGGCGCTTTTGGAGGCGAATAGCTTTAAATAATAGGCGGCGATAAGGGGTATGTCCTTCATTCTTTCCCGCAGGGAAGGAAGGGCGATGGTAAATACATTCAGCCGGTAGAAAAGGTCTTCTCTGAACTTCCCTTCCGTCACCTCCTGTTGCAGGTCCCGGTTGGTCGCGGCGATGATGCGGACATTGACCTTTGTAGGGCGGGTATCCCCCACCTTGATAAATTCATTGGTCTCCAGCACCCGGAGCAGCTTGGCCTGCAGGTCCACATGCATCTCTCCTATTTCGTCCAGGAAAAGGGTCCCGGTATCGGCCTCTTCGATCAATCCTTTTTTATCTTTTGTAGCGCCTGTAAATGACCCTGCTTTGTGACCAAAGAGCTCGCTCTCCAGCAGTTCCTTGCCAAAGGCGCTACAGTTCAATGCGACAAAGGGTTTGCCGGTCCTTTTACTACCCTGATGGATGGCCTGGGCAAACACCTCCTTGCCGGTACCTGTCTCGCCCAGCAACAGTACGGTGGCTTCCGAAGGCGCAACTTTTTTGGCGAGGACGATGGCCTCCACGATCCGAGGGGATTCTCCGAGGATGCCGTCAAAAGTATACCGTTTACCTACCTGTTGTTCCAACTGCCGGACCCGTTTTTGCAGCTGCACTTTCTCCATGGCTCTTGCCAGCAGGGGGATGATCTTGTCATTGTCGTCGCCCTTGGTGATGTAGTCGAAAGCACCGTTCTTCATGGCCTTGACGCCATCGGCGATATTGCCATAAGCCGTGAGAAGAATGGTTTCCAGGGAGGGATAGTGGGATTTGAGATCTTTTATAAAATCCACTCCATTCCCATCCGGCAGTTTGACGTCGCTGAGCAGCACATCGACATCCCCTTTCTCCAGCAATTTGCTTCCCTGCTTGAGGTTTTCTGCCTCCAATACGGTAAAGCCTTCCAGGCGAATGATCCGTGCAAGCAGGGTCCGGAGCTTCTCTTCGTCGTCAATGATAAGTACTGTGCCGGTGGACATTGAAATGGAAATTAGAGGGCAAACTTAGTCGAAAAATAGTACATTTGCGTCCCGGCTTTTAAAAGCTGTATCGGAGAGGTGCCAGAGTGGTCGATCGGGACGGTCTCGAAAACCGTTGTGCGGGCAACTGTACCGAGGGTTCGAATCCCTCCCTCTCCGCTAATCTTATATACAATTGATTATCAGTGATTTGTGAAGGATTTTGAATCACTTGGAATCTCCCGAACCTATGCATCAAATGCACACAAATTGATGCAAAATGAATCAAGAAGGTTCGTTATTCGGTTCGTTAATGGTCACTTCCTCGTACGCACCGATTGGATTAATTTGAATTGTTTTGACTAGTAAGAGATGTAGTGTTGGTGTTCACTAAATCTCTCACCATGCACCCCAAACTTCACCATCTTTTTTTCTTAAAAAAGAACAAGAAACACCAACGCAAACCTCTTGCAATTTACTTGCGTATTACTGTCGACGGCAAGAGAGCCGAGGTGTCCACTGGTAAATCAGTTGAACGAAATTCCTGGATGCCAAGGACGGGCAGGATGAAAGGCTCTTCCAAAAATGCAAAGCGCCTCAATAACGATCTCAGCTTAATAGAGTTTGATCTACTGGAAGCGTATCACGCAATGGTCCGGCGAAAAGAAACCATCACTGCCTTATCGCTGAAGAATCATTATTTAGGGGTTGAAGAGGAGCCCAGAATGCTCGTCGACATTTTCCAACAACACAACCGCCGAATGGCCGATCTCATTCCCAAAGAATTTGCTGCTGGCACATTGGAAAGATATAAGACCAGTTTGTCCCACACCATTGAATTTATGATGTGGAAATACGGTGCGGCCGATATGGATATCCTGCGAATCGATCATGATTTTATTGCAGAGTTCGATTTCTTTCTTCGTCACATCCGCGGCTGTTCCAACAATACCACCGTTAAGTATCTCAGAAATTTCAGAAAAATAATCCGCCATTGTATAGCGAATGGATGGCTAAAGAAGGATCCTTTTGTCATGTACCGCGCAAAAATTGTCCAGACCCAACGGGTATTTCTTCATGAAGAAGAATTACGGGCTCTCATGAACAAAGAGTTCTCCATTGCTCGGCTCACCCGGGTAAGAGACATCTTCCTTTTTTGCTGTTTTACCGGTCTTGCTTACGCAGATGTGCGTAAAATAGGACCACAAAATGTCTTTACCGATCAAGATAACCGACCATGGATAGCAGTCAACCGCACAAAGACATCAAACCCTTCAAACGTCCCCCTGTTGCCGGCAGCCTTTCGAATTATCGAGAAGTACCAGGAGCATCCCTATTGTAAGGCGAAAAACCGGCTTCTCCCAGTGTTAAGTAACCAACGAATGAATAGCTATTTGAAAGAAATTGCTGATTGCTGTGGGATCAGAAAAGATCTGACTTTTCACACAGCAAGGCACACCTTCGCGACAACCGTTACTTTAAATAATCATGTCCCGATCGAAAGTGTTTCAAAGATGCTGGGTCATAGAAATATTTCCGCTACTCAGCATTATGCTAAACTATTGGATAAAAAAATACTTCATGATATTCAACCGCTGTTTCTTAAATATTAAGGAGGTTTCTACCTCGTGATGATAGCGACGCAGGCTGTCGTGTTAAAGGTCTTGACAATGAAATTTTTTGATGGGGTGTCCGATCTGACTTTCATTTGCGGAATTAAGCTTGTACACCACCATGGTGGAAACCTTTGGGAAATTAAAGGAGGAAAACCGCCTAACTTGCATACAAAGCAACGAATTAATTAAGGAGTCCATATACAAGAAACAATGGCATCGTCCGAAAAGCGGGAGCATTGCTCCCACAATTGCTGTTTAGGATTGCGCTGCGCGTTGAAGTCGTCTGGGAACCAATCAATCGCAAATACCTTTTCGGGGCCAGGTTCCTTGCTGTTGCGATGGAAATAGTCGCCGGCTACGGTAAAGGCAGGAACCGGTGTATTGATCGAAAGCCATTTGAATGGGAAATCCTCAGAATGGCTTTTCCATTTAACGACACCGTTTTCAACGAGGATCACCATAACCGGGAAATCTCCGAGATCACGATAGCGTAGAAAGGCAGCTGTCCTGGATGCCCCAAAATAAGTCGCAGCATCTCCTATAACGTTTACACTTGGCTTTTGGCCCTTTACCCGCCTCGCAAAGGCTTCAGAGGGCATGAGGAGCTCAGTAGCGAAGTCGTTGGCCTCTTTCTCGTGCTCCCCTTTTGCATACCATTCCGCCAAAGAATGCTTGTTATCGGCAAAGAGAGGTTGAATGTTACCGTGGAGGCAGCTATGCCCAATTTCATGTGCGAGGATAAAATTGATCTTTGGCTGATAGTCGATAGACGCATTAATGCTGATGATGCCGCCGTCCCGGCTCATTATGATCCGCCCTTCGCAACCGTCCATTTCCTTTCTGGTGACCATGAGTCCGCAGGCCCAGGCAATTTCTTCCATGCTCAGATCGCTCGGTTGGCACCAACCAAGGGACAACAACAGTTCCCGGGCGGCTTTCGCGGCATTATTCATTGTCGGAAGTGTCCTGTTTATCTTTTAATAGACTGAATAGCTGTAGTAATTCCTGATCCTCCAAAATGGACGCCTCATCCTTTTTCGAGAGATCTTCAAACCGGCTAAACAGGGGCTGGAACTGACGAGCCTGTTCGGGTGTAAGCAGCTTTTTCAGCTGGTCCGCACCCAGCTCTTTCAGCCGTCTGAATTGTGCTATAACCTCCTTGTAGCGACTTCTGGTTTCTCGTGCCTTGTATTGAGCTGTCAGCAGCTTGATCTGCCGAAGGTGTTTCTGAATGAACGCATCGCCTGCAGGATCTGCCGCTTGTTGCATATCCTTTTCGTCCTGGTGGAAGTTGACCTCGGCCAGGAGCCTATAAAAATGGTTTAGTATTTCCGCATTTGTGTTTGCCATGGCGATTACATTTCAAAATAAGGAGATTGGCGTACCTTATCGATGAGCTTTTCCCGGAGTTTATCTTGCTTTTTAACGGTTATTTCCATGAATGCAGCGATCTCCGCTCTTTTCATTTTGTCCTTAATGCATTCCCAGTATACCTCCAGGTCCTGATCTCCCTTGATGGCCTCTTCCAGCACGCTGATCTGTTTATTGATCAGGATCTCCTTGGTGAATTCGAACTCATCAGGCAAGGGCTCGTCTGAATAGAAATAATCGTCGAAATTCCCATTCAGCATCTCGGGTTCCTTCCCTGTTCTTGTCTTTTCTACCTCCGTGCTCATCGTGCTATCGATGATAAGGATCATTTGTTGTGCCAGAGTACGACCCTCCTTCCATTCCCAATTCCCGGAAATTATAGCATTGTATGCATAATGAGTATAGTAGTCGAAAGGATCCTCCCCCAGCCGCTTTTCCGCATGGGCACCAAAAGTAGCTCGCCGCTTTAGCTTGATACGAAGATGTTCCTGGCATTTTTTCAACGCGCTAGTCCACTGGGAGTCGTCTATACCTTCCAGCTTGCGGCGGTTCGCGTCATAATATTTACCTGGGTCATCCATGTACTGGTATTTACCGTAAAAAATAATTTTTCCCCTGCGGGGGGAATTTGTTCGTAGCACGGTAATATCCTGTGAAGGGCGGACAATCGCTCTAAATAGGACTAATTATATGGCACGGCAAACACAATATACTGACTATAAGTTGATTGAGGAAATCCCCTCCATGGGCGACAATTCGCCACCAAAGTGAAGGGTATTCCAGTAAAACAGGTAGATTCTTTTAAACTTAAAATTCTATATATGAACGAAGAAATAATTATTATCACTCCAGAGGGCGAGGTTATCGACATTGAATTATGCTTTAAACACGGTCATCAGCCCCAACATGGACACAAATATCGCTACAAAGTGGACCACGAGTATTACATCACCCATCACCATATCATGACCGGAGCGCAGATTCTGGAAAAAGCAGGAAAGACGCCCGCGGAATACATGTTAAGGCAAAAAATCCATGGGAACTGGGTGACGATCGAGCCTAACCAGGAGGTCGATTTTACCGCTAAGGGCATCGAGAAGTTCAAGACGATCAAGAATGAGCATACGGAAGGTGAAAGCGAAGAGTCCCTGAAAAGGGATTTTTCGCTCCCGGAAGAGGACGAGGAATACCTGAATAGCCTGAAGCTTCCATGGGAGACCGTTCAGGATGGGCAGGCGCAATGGGTGTTGATCCATAGTTACACGATACCAACCGGCTATAATAAGGAAAGGGTCTTGCTCGGGGTCAGGATAACACCAAACTACCCTGATGCTCAACTCGATATGCTTTATTTTAGTCCGGCGCTTTCGCGTACAGATGGTATCGCTATCGGCGCCGTCAGCCCCCTCACGATAACAGGTGTTGGCTTCCAGCAGTGGTCGAGACATCGGACCGCCGGCAACCCCTGGCGCCCCGGCGTGGATAACCTGAGTACACATGTGCCATTAGCCGAAATGTGGCTTAAACAGGAATTCATTAAAAAACCTGCCCATGACCTACGAGCTTAGATTCCCTGGAAAATTTCACGAGCAGCTCCGTCAGCATCTTTTCCCAGGGGATGGATTGGAGGCCGTTGCTGTTGTGCTTTGCGGGCGCCATGAAGGCGAAGGCTGCTCCATCTTACTGGCGCACCAGGTGGTGCTTATCCCCTATGAGGAATGTGACAGAACGCCTGACCGTATCACCTGGAGCACAAAGCGGGTCTTGCCATTGCTGGAAGAGGTGGAGAAGCGTAAATTCGCCCTACTTAAGATTCACAGCCACCCTGGAGGATACAACCGGTTTTCCCATATCGACGACGCTTCTGATGACGAATTTTTCTCGACGGTATATAGTTGGAGTGAGACCGACCAAGTGCATGGCTCCGCCATCATGCTGCCGGACGGAAAAGTCTTTGGAAGGATCGTTACTCATGACCTGCAGAAAATTCCTTTTGATACCGTGAGCATGGCTGGTGATCAGATACGAATTTGGAGATCCACAAACGGCTCCTCTGCTGAAGCGGATCGCGATGGCTTTTCTCTTCGAAACAGGCAGGTTTTCGGCGAGGCTACTCATGCCCTGGTCAAGACCCTGCGGGTCGGGGTAGTAGGATGTTCAGGGACGGGGAGCCCGACAATTGAGCAATTATTCCGGCTGGGGGTTGGAGAATTAGTTTTAGTCGATCCAAAGCCTGTGGAGGATAAAAACCTCAACCGGATCATTCAGTCGAGGAAAGAGGATGTTCGGCAGAGAATGAACAAAAGCGATATGTTGAAAGCTGCAATTGAAGGGGTGGAATTGGCGACGCGCGTCTACTCGTATCCTGTCAGCTTGTTTGATTCGAAGGAAGCACTGTTACATCTAATCCGTTGTGACGTTTTGTTTGGCTGCGTGGACAGCGCTGAAGGTCGGCATCTTTTGGGCCTGCTAGCTAATTTCTACCTCATTCCTTATTTCGACCTGGGCGTTCAACTCAATGCCGATGGTAAAGGTGGGATCGACAGCATCAGCGCTGTCGTGCACTATATCCAGCCAGGCATGTCGTCTCTGTTAAGCAGGAACGCATACTCTGCAGAGCTGCTGGAAGCGGAGGGGCTGGCGCGCCGGTCTCCGGAGGAGTATCAGGAAAGGTTGAAGGTCGGCTATATCCGTAATACGAATGTGGAGCGTCCTGCTGTACTTCCCGTTAACATGCTGATCAGCAGTATGAGCGTCATTGACAGCCTGAACCGATTACACGATACACCCTTCAAGGAGGATTCCCCTGGAGACTATGCGAGAATGTTGATGGACTATGCTGCTAATTGTATTGAAAACCGGGCCGAGAAAAAATTTCCCGTGGATGAGTTGGCCAGCCGTTTCACGGGCCGAGGGGACTATAAACCCTTTTTACGAATGCCAGATCTCGATAGATTATGAAAAAAAAGAAGCGCCTGGACCGTCTATTGTCGGCTACGATGTCTTTATTCAAACCGCGATATCGTTACCGTATGAAGGCGCACAATCCAATCAGGATACATAAAGGAATTATTTATATTGTGCAGGACGGGTTGGAGGCGGATTCACTGTTTTTTAAGTGTCCCTGCGGTTGCAAAACAACGATATGTTTGAATCTCTTGAAGGATACCAGGCCCTGCTGGTCTTTTTCTGTTAAAAAAGGCAGGATCACTATATCTCCATCTATCTGGGCGAAGGCGGGCTGCGGAAGCCATTTTCTGATAAGGGAAGGGAAAGTCGTTTGGGTAAGGTGAATAGTTACTGTCAAACGATGAATACTTTTCTAAAAAGGAGTAATGCCATACGACTTACTCCATCACTTTTGTACTTTAAAGCAAGTTCGCACAAAACTTCTGAACCATTTTCAAGCCCTCTTCATCCCCAAATTCTGCGGCCTTTTTCCAATTTATACAGGCTTCTTTCAATTTACCCAGTTCTTTAAATGCGAAGCCTCTGTTCTTGTACGCCATGCCAAACGTTGGGTCAATTTCCACTGCTTTAGTATAATCCTCAATTGAGCCAGTATAGTCTCTCATTTCTTCCTTAGCTCTTCCCCGTTTGTCATAGGCGAATTTTAAATGTTCAGCATTAGAATTTCTCGCAATTGCAGTGGTATAGTCCTCGATAGCACTGCGATAATTTCCCATCTGATGCTTAGCAACCCCCCGTTCGATAAACACGTCTTCATTCAAATCTATAGCCATTGTAAAGTCTTCAATTGAGCCTTTGAAATCACGGATGCTTAGTTTGCAAGCGGCCCTATGTACATATGCGCTAGGCACAAGGTCTCCTCTCAGATCTATCACCTTTCCGAAATCTTCGATTGCATCGTTGGCCGCACCCAGATTTTCTTTACACATGCCTCGTATCCAAAATGCCGTAGAAAAACTTGGATTACTTTTGATAACAATCGAATAGTCGTTAATGCATCCAATAAAATCCTGAATATGGTATCTAGCGTTTCCTCGGCCCACAAACGCATCCGACTGGTTCGGCTCAATCTCAATAGATTTCGTACAATCTTCGATACAGCCATAATAATCCTTTACTTTCTCTTTGGCGTATCCACGATAAGTGTACGATTCAAAAAAATGCGAGTCCAATTCAATTGCCAAATTATGATCGGCAATCGCCCCATGGTAGTCACCGTCGTGTCTCTTTTTTTCGGCTCGCTCGAAGTAGAATTTCGCGTTGGGAATAGTATCGCCGATTAGTACCTTGTCCGTTAAGTCGAGTATATCTTCGACCCGCTTAATGAGCCCCTTTTCAAACTTTATTAACTTATTGTCACTCATATAACACCTTTAATTTTATGGATTTCATCCCGCGCTCTTTTCCCTAGCTTCCAGTTCCGACAGTTCCTTTTGTAACTTGCTCTTTGTAAGAGAAAAATACTCATCCCAGTTAACGATGCTGCTAATAGTATTGTAGGCGCTACTATTCTTTATCACATTGATCTCGCGCTGAGTCGAAGCAATAGAAGCTCTGATTCCCTGTATTTCGACAATCAGTAACTGCTTTTGATTTATTCCATCGGACCTACTCGAAAAAATGCCTTTTTCCAAGTTTTCCAAAATTTCACTGACGCGGGTTAAGTCATTTTTCTCGTAAGCCGTGCTTAGCTCTGAAAACATCCTCGTTGCCAATTCCTTTTGCTCTTCTTTTACCACATCAGGATGGCATAGTTTGCTCGCTCTCCGATATTTTTCTCTCAATTCGTTGAGCTCTCCCGTCGTAAGTTGAAACAATTGTTCGTCCATCGTTGCTTCATACTCGCGACTGTATTGGCTGTAATCTTGTTCTGCTTCTTGTTGCTTAGGTGTTCCGAATGTTTGGTTCTTTCTGCAATACAAAATCTTTATGATCAGCGCCCCTAATTCTTTGCTATGTCTTACGCTAAATTCGAGAATTAGCTTCTCCAAATCAACCTTTTGACCTGAAAGAAGGTTAAGTGTGACTTCTAACGAACTCAATTCTAATCTTAAAGCGTCGATTTCAGGGTCAATGTATACAGTTATTTGTCCGTGTTGTTCAACAAAAGTGTCAATCGCGTTGACTGCGCTAGCATATGCTCTATCCTTAATGAATTTGACAATTTCATCTATTTCTGAATAATTGTCAGGGTTTTCTAATTTGGCTAAGTGTTGATCAATTTCTGATTCTTCCTCAAGTGTTATGAGGCTCTTAATAACTTCTAGGCGTTTAATGAGCTTTGCAAGGCTTGTCTGAGGATGTTGTATTGCCATAGGCCAAATTCTATGTTCTCTTTATAGTTTTGAGGTCATTTAAAAGTAGCTCTATTTCCGAAATAGTTTCCAAAGGTAATGCATCCGAAAATTTTTGTTGCTCAATCTCTATTCCCTGCGCAGCATTTAAGGTGTCGATTTCTAACTCTCTCAATTTAAAATAATCATAGGTATACTTTCCTTTGGGGCTACTATTGACTACGGTATATTTAATCAATTTCTTGTTATTTTTAATGATACTGTCATAGCCCAAGTGATCAAAGTATTCATCCAAATTGGGGTGAATAAATTTGTAATTGACGCTGTCCTCTGGGGCCTCGTTCGCCACCGCGGGGTCATTTAAAAAGGTGATATCTTGCCCTTTGACCTTCATATTGCATCTTTTGCAGGCGACACTTAAATTAAATGGAGATAACGCGAATTGTAGATAGTGAACCTTTGGAAGAATGTGCTCAATATCCAAGACGAGATTAAATTCTCCATGGGTGTTTTTGCAACAATAGCAGCAGATTTCGCCGAGTAGGCCTCGGTAGTGGGCTTTTATCTTTTGCTTGACGTGAGCCAGGTCTTCCTGATCCCAAATATTTGTTGTGCCGTTTTCGTGGCAGTAATTTATGGCCCGCTTAATTGCTTCGACGTCTTCCGGGTTAAGTAGGGTTTGATCTATCATAGAATTAATTGGCTGAATCGACGATTTTTAATGCTATTTCTCTAAGACCATCGAAGAGGGAGATCTGTTTGGGCTCGAATGCTTTCTCTTGTAAAGCATTAATTTCGGTGAGGAAACTATCATAATTTATTTTCTTTTCGGCAAGCTTGTTTAACTCATCAACGATAAACTCGGATAAAAATCTGTTTTCCGGCGTGATGACATTAAAATAGTTGTAAAAAGCCTCTTCTATATTAATGGGCTCTTTCGTCTTTCTTGCAAACTGAAAGTTGTGACACTCGAAAACAATCGTGGTGGGGTTGGCCACCTCGGCTCCGGTAAGGATTAGCGCGGAATGGGTGGCAGCAACAATTTTTGGTTGGTAGAGATAAAACAGTTCTATTAGGAGCCGAATATAATCCTTTTGCCAAGAGGGGTGCAGGCTATTTTCCGGCTCATCGATCAGAATGGCGCAATTCTCGTTGATCACCGTCGAAAGATAAATGATGGTGCTTATAAAATTAAGTTCGCCTGAACTCGCGTCATATAGTTCGATGATTTGGTCCTTCTTCCTAAGATATAGTTGAATCTGTTGAATTAAATTTAACTTTTTTAGTAGGCTTTCGTATTGGAGAAGCTGAATTAGGGAGACCCGGTCGAGTTCATAAAAGGAGAAGTCATTTAAAGAGAGCCAGACGATCGACTCGCTACTAATACTACTGGACTTTAGCAAAAGCGATCTGAGGTTGTCTAAAGATGGATCTAGGTCAATTCGAGCGCTTAGATCATCGGGTGAGCCCATATCTTTCGACCCTTCTCTTTTTTCTTTAAGGGCCTCATCAAGGTGCATTTCGGAGATGTTGATTCTTTCGATTCCAATAACTGGATCGTATCCTACATAGCTTAAGGCCTTTGAGACATTTTTAAATCGCGTTATTTCTTCGGGAGAAATATGTAATAACGAGTGTTTTATTGAGCGCCTCGCTTTCTTTCTTCCTGCCCTGTCCCGCAGTAAATGGAGGTTGCGTCCACTATCTGGAAATTTGTCATGAATGGAATTGGATATGGCGATAACTTTTTTACCTTGTCCTAGGTATTGTCTGGTGAGTTCGCCAAGCAGTTGGCTCTTGCCACTGCCATTCTCGCCGATTAATATTGATATATCTCCCTCAGATGCTGTCGTTGAAAGAAGTTCATGTGGTATGGGGGTGCCCGAAGGAAACATGGGTAGATAGGTGGGTTGAGTAGAGTTTAGAGAACTTATACTTTCAACGATTGAAAATAACCTTTTATTTCAAGCTGACATGCCGAAAAAGAAAAAAAGGTGGAAACACCCTTTTTTTACCGCTAGATAAGAGAATATCATACGGGGATGCGTATAGTACTCCTGTAGTTTGGCACCAAATGATAAGGGTGGCTAAGTTAAGATTTGACCATTTCTCATAGGTCGTGTGGCTGCTTTTTTAATGGGTTCGTGATATCGTTTGTTGGGCGGATGCAGATAGTCGGTGGCGCGCTTAAAACACCCAATCTCTTCGAAGTGTGTGTTTGTTGTGTCTGAATTGTTCACAGTTGTTCATTCCACATCGACGTGCACCACAATGCATACTTGCCGCTAAATCCTTCGATACTAGGTTTTGCTCGATGCCGCAGTTCAAAAGCGGCGAATAAAGAGTTTCGATAATTAGCATCGGCAAAGTATTTGTTTTCAGTCAATTATTTATTTGAAAGAAAAAAGCGCAGACTCAGCCGGGAAAGCAAGATCATTATGTAGTGCGGAGTTTTGAGTTGACAATCTACTAATCATCTGCTTTCCGGCTTCTAATCTCGATCAAATCTCTATTGACTATTTGTAGATACTTTATTTACTCGATATGAAGTTATAATATTGAATTCCATTATTTTATATAATATATTCGATGATATAATTCTTTAGAACGTTGGCCGTTTTGTGTTACAAAATGGCAAAAACCATAAAATAGCTTGAATATAGTAACAAATTGTTTGTAACAATATTTGTGATTTTTGAAAGTTTGCTTAAATTTGTAACAGATTATATACTAAAAAATCAATCATTAAAAAACAAATCACCCTTTATTATGCCGAAAACTGGTTTAATAATGAAGTCCTTGAGGGAGAAGTTTGGGTATGTGCAGGAAAACGTTGCGGAGTATCTGGGAATTTCAAGAGAACTGGTAAGCATGTATGAAACCGGAGAGCGGGAAATACCAATCGAAGTGCTGGAAAAAGCAAGCAATCTTTTCTGTGTAGAACCCGACGCCTTCTTCGCAGACACGCCGGAAGAAGCGCTTGCCCAAGTGGCATTTGCCTTCCGCAAAGATGAAATAAAAGCGAGTGACCTGGAAGAAATCGCCGCCTTCGGAAAAATTGTCAAAAATTATTTGAAGATCAAAAAACTCAATGGTTAGTCCTAACGATATCATCTTGGAGGTCAGGGCCAATAAGTTCCGCGACCGGCTGGGCATCAGCAATGCGGACCCGATCGATTTGTACAAGGTGGTGGCGGAGCTCAATATCCTGACCATTTTTCGGGGCCTCACCGAGGACTTTTCCGGTATGGCTCTGAAAGCCGGAGAAAGCCGGTTTATCTTGGTCAATACGAATCAAACGAAAGCGCGACAGCATTTCACGATCGGCCATGAGTTGTATCACCTATGTGAGCAGCAGGACTTCAGCTTTCAGCTATGCCGTGTGGGTCGATTTGACAAAAAAGATCGGGAGGAATATAATGCGGATATGTTCAGCAGTTCCCTGCTCATGCCGAAGGCCGGGATACTCAACAACATCCCGGAAGAGGAACTGGCTAGAGGGGGAGCGATCAGTCTGCCGACGATCGTTAAACTCGAACAGCATTTTGGGGTCTCCCGCAGTGCCCTTCTAGTTCGCCTAGCCAGATTGGAACTGATCAAATTGACCAACTATGAACAGTACAAATCGAATGTCAAACAAAGCGCTTACCGGCTTGGCTACAGTACTGCGTTGTACGACCATGGCAGCGACTACACCATCATCGGTGATTACGGCACCCTTTGTAAGAAACTATTTGAAGAAGAAAAAATATCCGAAAGCCACTATTACAACCTGATGCAGGATATAGGGGTCAATATTGACGAAACATTCGACGAAAATGCCTGGGACCTATGAACCGAAGATACTGCTGGACTGCGATGTCGTGATACATTTCCTGAAAGGCGGGAAGATCATGGAATTGCCGACCATCTTTCCTGGACGATTCGTTATGCTGGATAAGGTCCACAACGAGTTGATGAAACGGAATAGTAATGTATTGGCGATCGGCGTTTTTCTGGCCTCAGCCAAGATACCCATAATACCTATGCCAACGGATCCGTTGATCGTCAAAGAATACTTTACCCTGCGAAAACTAATGGATGACGGCGAATCGGCATGTCTCTCTGTGGCTAAGCATAACGGAGAATATGTCGCCAGCAGTAATATCACACAGATTGCCGACTATTGTCGTACCCATAATATCGTCTATTACACCACGATGGATCTATTGGTGGAGGCGGTGGCAAAAGGGGTGATGACAGAGGCGGATGCAGACCAATTCATCCAAGAGGTCATCCGCCGGGGAAGCAAGCTGCCGAATATTCGGATACGCAACTATAAAAGGAAACTATAAACGTAGATACCGATGAAAATAAAAAGCTGAAGAAAAATATTGTGTAAGAAAAAGGCCCGGGGCGTTTTACGAGAACAACCCAGGCCTTGGGATGAGATGGTGCAAGCCCACTCGTCCGCTTGGTGATACCAACCGCAAAGGTAGCATTGTTAACCAATAATGCAAGCCCATTCACGATCTTTCTTCCGTTCGTGAGCCATTTCCCTCCAAGTTTCTTATCGCTTGCCGGCTCAACGGCCTATCCGTGGTCACCGCTGAAAGTGGGCCTATTATTCACTTTGCCAGTTTCTCCTCTGCAGGCAAAAAGACGGAGCTATGCCCCGTTCATGTTGAGGAGTTCAGGCAGCATTCCCAAAAGGAGGGGTTATGAAGTACGCCGAAAAATTCGGATTACGACCAGCCGATCGCATCGTCGAGAACATCACCGGGCTGGGAATCTCCAAGCATCACGCCATCTACCTGGGCCGAGATTCCACCGGTACAGAATGGATTGTGGAAAATTTCATGGGCCAGGGCGTCCGACTGGTGACAGCGGCCGCTCATTTCAGTCGCGGCAACCCGGTCCACCACATCGAGCGATTTAGAGGAACACCGCAACAGCGAAAATGCGCGGTGCAATGGGCCTTGCAACAGGTAGGACGCCCCTATCACCTCATCCAGTTCAACTGTGAACATTTTGCCGAGCAGGTGCAAACCGGCCGGCCGAGAAGTCGCCAGGTGGAAAGGGTGTGGGTCGGGCTTGCAGTCCTAGTCATTATTCAACTAGTAAAAACAAACCGATGAGCCATTTCCCTTCTAAAAAGCCAATCAAATTAGTAAACTTTAAATTCTTTAAAGTTATGAAACGCAAAGCTCTGATTGCAACACTTTTATTACTCTTTTCTTTTGTGGGCATTCACGCCCAGGACAAATGTCCGAACGTCGTCGTCGTCCGCAAGACACTCTACGACAGTTTTCAGAACGCGAAAGCCAACGTGGAATCGTTAGAAAGAGCCTTGACAAAGGCCAAGGAAGTCCGAGACGATCTCTACCAGCAATACCACAACTGTGAACACCAGGGCGACATCGGCGACATGCTCAAACAGAGAGACGATGAGGTCAAAAATTTAGAGGCCAGCCTTAAGACGGTAACCGAAGGCAACAAAGTGGTCGATCAAGAGATTCGTCGAATCCTGCACGACGCCAAAGACGTACCCGTGGTATACCGGTATTATGATGATGGGTATGGTAACCTTGGACGGGTCTGGACGATGACCTTCACGGCGCAAAACGGTAAGATCGTAATCGTGCCGACCTATTATCAGTTGCCCGATCCAGTGGCGAGCAACAAGTAACACGCTGGAAAACTAAAAATTCAATGTCAAAGTAGGCCGGGGGAAGTCGTGTCTTCCGGCCTTTTTGTGGCGGTCCTGACTATCCCATCCTTCGCCTGGCCTAGTACTAGGTAATAATCGCTTCCTTTAATAAAAGGACGGTTTGGCTCCTTCTGTACCGGGCTTGTTTACCCCAACGCTGGCTTTTACCTCCTTCTCGGGATGCTGAATTATTTCGGCAATAAATGAGCCTACGCTTTTTCTCGAAACCTCTGTGCCTTTAAAGGGCTCGTTTTTCTGCGTCGTTTCATAATTTACTTCGTCATTATCCGTTAGCCAAGCTGGCCGTATGATGGTGTAGTCAAGGCCTGATGCCTCAATAACATCCGCTGCCTTTCGGTAACGGACCAATTCCGAACCAATCATTTTGTTGTTCCATTTGCCGAATGGCCCCGGAACCTCATCATAGATCCCAAGACTTGTCACAAATATCAACCGATGAACCCGATTGGCTTGCATTGTCAGTACGATCTCCTTTGCCATTTTTTCCACAGTTCCAGACAGATTAGCATAGACAATGTTCTGTCCTTCGACGGCCTGACTTAACTGCTCCCTGTTGAGGACGTCCCCGACCACCTTGCTGATGTTTTTTCCATGGACGCCAGGTATTTGACTTGCTTCCCTGGCAAATAGCGTGAGGTGAATATTCTCATTTTTCACCAGAAATGTAATAACGTGACCGGCAATGGCTCCTCCGGCCCCAAGGACTAGAACCTTTGTTTTTTCCATATGTATTGTTGACTAAATAAAAAACAGAAACCGAAGATAGGGAATCGGCTTCTGTTCTTTTGGCATAAAATACTTGAACGCAACTACAATCAGCCAACTTCTACTTCCGCTGGTTTCGCTTTTTTGACAGTATCGGCTAGTCCGAGATTGGCTTTAAAGAATGGAATCAGTTTGTCAAGAGCTATTTTTACCGGTTGGGGCTTATCGTACAAATCATAATGCGACCACCCCTCCGCAATGACAAGTTCCTTCTTTTCGGATCTCGCTCTCCTGATGATTTCCAAACCATCCCGATACGCCCCGAATCCACCCGGCTTGTCGCCAATGACAACCATTAATGGTTGAGTTAACAGCACTTCAGCTAGGTGAAACGCGTCCCAGCCGACTGCGGCGGCGCTGTGAGAGTAAAGCGACCTGTTAAGACCGTGTGGTTTTTGCCCCCGTGGCGTTCTATAATAATCCGTCGCTTCCAAAACATCGATGTCCTTAATTCCCGCTTTCTTTCCCGCTTCTACAGAAGGAGGAAGCAAGTCATCTACACGTAGCTTTGCTCCTCTGGCTTCGGCGGTGCACTGTTCAGCGATCTTTTCCAATGCGCCGACTGGATCCCAGTTGCCGAATGCTTCCCTCCAGAGTCTTCCATAGTTTGCACCCGTGACGGTTCCTACGGCTTTAAAGCGACGTTCGGTCATCGCCGCGTTGATAGCATAACCGCCCCCTCCGCAAATGCCTAAAACTCCCATGCGTTTCTCGTCGACGTAAGGCAGCGTTACCAGATAATCGCAGGCACAACGAAAATCTTCTACACGCAACGTCGGATCTTCGATAAATCGTGGCTCTCCGCCACTGGCGCCCTGGAAAGACGCGTCGAATGCCAGAACAACGAAGCCCGCATCGGCCAATGCCTGACCATACACATTTCCGGAAGTCTGTTCTTTACAGCTTCCAATGGGGTGTGCACTGACTATAGCTGGGTATTTCTTACTTTCATCAAAATTGGGCGGAAAGTAAAGATCGGCAGACACCTCCCAGGCAAGATTTTTAAAAGTTACTGACTTAACCATGATTGTCGATTTGAATGATTAAACAATGGTTGGAAATATCTATTCAACGACAAATCTACTATTGGCAACGTTTTACAATTGAAAACATATCACTAGAAAATCGATACTTTTTACTGATTTCGAAATGCTTTGGGGGAAATTCCTGTCTTTTCACGGAAAAACCGGGTGAAATAGGTGGGGTATTCAAAGCCCAGGCTGTAGGCGATTTCATTTATGGTTAGTTTAGTCTGGCGCAGTTTAGTCTTTGCCGACTGAATGACGTGTTGATGAATGTGGTCCATTGGTGAGTGACCAGTGAAATGTTTGATCACATCGCCAAAATAGTTGGCGGTGAGATTGGCTTTCTCAGCAAAATAACTAACGGATGGCAACTCTGCCATCGAGTCGGATGCCTGGAAATATGCATCTAACTGCTCATAAAAATCCGCTACAACTTTGTTGTATGTCTTACCTCGCGATTGGAATTGTCGTTCATAGAAGGTTTGTGTATAGGAAAGTATTAATGCGGTATAAGAAACCAAGACAGCTTGTGAAAAACTTTTTTGCTTGTATTCTTCAAAGGCCTTAATGAACAGATCGTACAAAATTTCGCTTTCACGAAGGGTAAGAAACAATGCTTCATGCCGATTATAGCCCATGAACGAATAATCCTTTGCAGACTTCTTAAGTAGCGCCTCGTTAACAAAAATTCCATAGCCTGAAAACATACAGCTCAAATCCCATTCCATCGAGTTGCCTGGCTTATCCAAAAACAAGTATGTACTTGACATTTCGTCAATGGGGGGTTGAACTTCGATGTTATTCTTAATGGCAATCAGATAGAAATTTAGATGTACGGGCGGAGATTTCAATAGTAAATTCGGATGGTCATCATAGCGTATAACCTGGATAGCATCGTTGTCAGTTCCATTTACATTAATATATTTCAAGAAGCCTGGAATGTCGTATGTTTTTATTTTTCCCACTGCTCGGCCTTTTTAGTTGAATTCAATGAAACCCGGTTGCCTGATTCTGTTCACTAATTTACGCCTTTTGCCGCGATTGGCTAAGACTTGTACATTACGGGAAGGGCCGACTATAAAGTTGACAGGAACATAAATTCTTAGAATTGAACGCTAATGATCGCCGACTGTCGGGAAACACAGCCTTCGTTTATGCAACGGGCGAGTGATTGGTTTTCGGAGAACTGGCCGATTGTTGCTGGTGCGGCGCTAGTTGTAATTATTTTTTGTATCGGACGCCGGCGGCTGATGAAATATACCTGGAATTTATAGCCCGGCGTCAAATAGGAATTAAAAGCTTCCCAATCCCTCGAATACTTTGGTTCGAATTGAATTCTTTTGCGTATTTTCGAAGTGAAAAGTCGCCAAAAATTCCAGGTGGAAAAACCGGTGCACTTTCAAGTTCTGAGTCAAAGGGGTATTAACAATCAAGATATTATAGCGGAGTTCGAATACCTCCCTCTCCGCAATTATCGGTTAACACAGATTAACTTAAAGAAAGAAAGCCAGCAACGACGCATGTTTGCTGGTTTTTTCATTTTTACTCTCCCCTGGTTTTACCTCCTTTTTTCGATGCATCTCAGTGAGTGATTCGTGTAGTATCTCACTTTACTCCATTTTACTCACTGAAACTGTTGTAACTAATTTATAATTAACATCTTATGAACGAAAAAGTTTATACAATTCCGTTAGTAAGATGTAATTTCACCTTCAAAGCAAGTGTGTTATGATCGAACAAAGTTTTGGTTTGCTTTTCTACCTTAAAAAGCCAGCAGGATTTGTCAAAGGAGAGGTTACTATTTACCTGCGCATTACTGTCGATGGACAGTCCGCCGAATTGTCTACGAAAAGAAAATGTGATCCTCTCCGGTGGAACCAACATGCCGAACGAATGACGGGGAGCAAGGATACCGTCAAAAACCTGAACGCTTACCTGGACATCCTGCAAGAAAAGGTGTACGAAATAAAACGCAAGCTGATCGAACATAACAAACCGATCACTGCCGTCACCATCCGGGATATACTCTCCGGCAGGGAAGTTAGCTATGAAAAACCCCGGATGCTCCTGGAAATATTCCAGCACCACAATGATCAGGTTGCCGCCCTGGTCGGGAAAGGATATGCTTCCGGCACCCTCACGCGGTATACCACCTCCCTCAAACATACCCGCTCCTTCATAGAATGGAAGTACAAGGTATCCGACCTGGACATCCGGAAACTCGACTATGAATTTCTATCTGAATACGAATTTTGGCTGAAATCTACACGGAATTGCGATCATAATACCACCATGAAATACCTGGCAAACTTCCGGAAGATCGTCAAAAAATGCCTCCAAAATGGCTGGCTGGCCTGTGATCCGTTTATGGGTTTCAGCATGGCTAAAATAGAAGTGGAGCGCCATGCCTTGTCTATGGAGGATCTGCAATCCATCGGAAATAAGAGCTTCGAGGTAGAGAGAATTAGCCAGGTACGGGACATTTTCCTTTTCAGCTGCTACACCGGGCTGGCCTATGCCGATGTTAAAAAGCTCAAGCGCTCCGAAATTACCAGCGGGGTAGATGGCGGGAAATGGATATTTTCTAAACGTCAAAAAACGAATACCCTATCCAGGATACCTTTGCTCCCCAAGGCCCTGGAAATCCTGGAGCGGTACGCTAATCATCCGCAAAGCCTTCTTTCGGACCGGGTGCTTCCGGTGTTAAGCAACCAAAAAATGAATGCCTATCTGAAGGAGATCGCTGATCTCTGCGGGGTTCATAAAAGGTTAACTTTTCACATTGCCCGGCATACTTTTGCAACGACGATCACACTTAGCAACGGGGTGCCTATAGAAACGGTATCCAATATGCTGGGGCATAAGAATATCCGGACCACGCAGCACTACGCTAAGATTGTGGATAATAAGATAAGTGCGGATATGAAGAGATTAATGGAAGAGTTGAGGTAATCAGCGAAGGCTACAGCCTAACCAGGCAAATCAAGCAGGAAACAATCGCAAAAAAAATGAATATTACCAAGCAGCGATATTCGAAGTTGGAAAACCATAGCAACCTAAGTCCGGAAAGAGTTAGTGAAATTTTGATGATTTTAGGGTATACATATGAGAGCGCAAGGAAGTATTTGGACTCTATTCCACCTCAATAAGGGTTATGTGAATACTTCCGCTGGCATCAATACTATATAAATCATTCTCTGATGGGCGGTGAAGTCTTTCCAGCTAAATTTTTGTAAAGCTGTAGTCGGGACTTAAATGCTGCTACACTATCCGCAGAAGTACGCTGATTAATCTTCAAAGCGTCGATGGCTTTCTCCTCGGTTTCTATCGCTTTTGATATATCACCCGCGCGCCGATACCACTCTGCCATAGTATGATAGATGTTTGGAAGATCAACCGCATTCGGTGAATACTCGATTCTCGCCCGATAAGCTTCGACACCCAATTCATAAATCTGGGGCGCTAGCTCTCGCACTTCGGAAAACAACTTGATATTATTGAAAATGATATAATAAGGAGGAATGTCGTAAGTCGAGGTCCCCATTAACACTTTGCCATACTTATAGGCTTCCCTTGGGTCGGTCTTGAGCAACAAATTAAAAGTAAAGGCTGCAATATTCGGTGTATATCTAAGCTCAGGCTTTTTTCTAACTATTTCATTAATCCTTTCTAATAGAAGCGAATCTGATTGCCCAAAATTCCGCTCTTCAACATCGGCTCTATAATATCTTAATTCGTCACCCACAGAATCATCCATAATTTTTAAACGCATATTCAATTCTCTTTCTGCTGATGCTTTTTCTATATTCAAGCTATTATTCAATATTTTTGGCAAAACCTCATCAAGATAGTGAGGATGTCCGATCCAGGCTACCCGTCCCTCCTGATTCACAACAAATGCGACAGGTATACCAGCTTCCCCCGAAGCATTGAGCCATCTATTCGCCATAGAATTGCCGTCTTCCGTGGCAACTAAATAGTTCATTGCACTTCCATTTCTTTTCATAAATGCTGTTAACACATTCATTGAAGTATCCTTCTCCATGACATCGATCCCCATAACAACGACGGTCTTTTTATAATTCTCGGCTACAAGAGAGAGATGGGGCATTTCTGCGATACAAGGGCCACACCATGTCGCCCAAAATTCCACTACATACACCATACCTCGTTCGAAGCCCCGGATCGGCGTACCCTTTAACCATGCGCGCACATGGAGTGACGGAGCGAGGTCGCCAATGTTCAACGCAGGTTTAGTGGCCTGTCCATTGGTGGTAACTGTTAAATTACAGAATACCATAATTAGCGCTAATTTTAATTGCCTATACATGTTATGTCTGCTAATTTATCGAATTTATTCTTCAATTGGTGGTAATTTTGAAACAGGCATCTTATCACCGTAATCCGGTTTCGCTGAATGGAATTAAAAGAGGAATGTGCCCTAAATTCTTTAGAGCTTCCACGCAATACCCATAGTCTCATTCTGTGGGCTTGCTTGGTACTCGTATTCAGCAGGCTCAAATCGAATAAGGGACCAAACTATGCGGTAACTGTGATCTCAAATATCCAAAAATAAGACTACCCACCCAATAAGAGTTTAAACTTATTGACTTTTCCAACACTCTTAAATTTGGTATGAAATTAAAGCAAATTTAAATTTGATATGCTACCATCTTTCTTTCAGTAGTTCTATAATCCCAGAATATGCTTGCGCAATATGACCCAAATGTGAGAGCAGTAATCACTTACCTGCAATTGCTAGGCGTAAAAGTGACCAATTTTACAGTAGATAACACATTGCAAAATCATCGGGATTGGCCAAGCCTGCTTTGCGTTAGTGACAGCTTATCTAAATGGCACGTACCGAATGCCGCTGGCCGCATCGATAAAGATGAAATCAACCAATTGCCCGTCCCCTTTCTTGCAGCCGTTCTTGATAATGTAAGTCCCTTTGCCGTGGTAAAGGAGGTCACAGAGACTAAAGTAGGGTATTTCCCTCAAGGGTACAAAAGATATAAGGTAGAAACAAAAGAGGATTTCTTTAAAATTTGGTCCGGAGTATACCTGATAGCGGAACCCAATGAAAGATCTGGCGAAAAGCATAAGGAATATACGAAAATAATGAAGAAGGGCTATATTAGGTCTTTCATCCAAGGTTCGGTATCGTTGCTTTTACTTTTTGCATTATTTTATCTTCTCCGGATCAGAATAGATACAGTTACATCGTTGCCTATATTAGGCATATATCTGCAATTTCTTGTTTTACTTGGAGGGATAGTTGTTGCCATTTTATTGTTATGGTACGAGGTCGACGATAACAACCCGCTCTTGCAAAGAGTATGTACTGGGTTGGCTAAGACAAATTGTCACGCTGTACTCAGTAGTAGAGGCGCCAAGGTTTTTAGCTGGCTTAGCTGGAGCGAAGTTGGTTTTATTTATTTCAGCGGGGAGCTTTTAATGCTTCTATTTTCGGCTGGTTCTCTGACAACCACGATGGCGTTACTGGGATGGCTGAGTATCCTGGCATTACCTTACCCAGTCTTCTCTCTTTGGTATCAATGGAAGGTAGCGAAGCAGTGGTGTGTGTTATGTCTCTGTGTGCAGCTGTTGCTGGTTATTGCAGCGTTGAATACGATAAGTAACGGCCTGCTATATATTAAATTTGATCACCCGTTTGAACTGCTGATCGGCACTGTCGTCTCTTTTCTGCTGCCTGCGCTAATATGGATGCTTAGCAAACCTGTTTTATTTGGAATGCAAAAGGCAAAGAAAATGCACAGAGACTATTTGAGAATAAAATACAATGAGGAGATGTTTGATATTTTACTAAAGAAACAAACGCACTTGAGAATACCCGTAGACGATCTGGGTATTGACCTTGGAAATACAGACGCATCTAATGTATTGATAAAAGTATGTAACCCCTATTGCGGTCCCTGCTCAAAGGCTCACCAGCAAATCGAGGACTTACTGGAACAGCACAACAATTTGCGAGTAAAAATAATATTTACCGCCAGGAATGACAACAACGACATAGGCGCATTCCCGGCAAGGCATTTAATGGCTTTAGCCAGTAAGGGAGACGAAAAGATTACCAAGCTTGCGCTGGATGACTGGTACCTGTCGGCAGTAAAGAATTATTCCCTTTTCGCAGACAAGTATCCGTTAAATGGCGAACTGGAAAAACAAGGCCCCAAGTTGGAGGCTATGTTTTCCTGGTGCAAAGAAATGAACGTGATCGGAACACCAACCTTTTTCTTCAACGGACACCTCTTGCCAAATGCGTTTGGCATTGACGAATTAAATTATTTTCTCTGGGAATAACTTCACTGATTTAACACTTGCAGTGTAAAGCGGGTATTCGTTAACAAATTAAAAATAAAAGTATGAAATCGAAGAAAATCAGCCTTGAAACGATCCAAGGCAAGCTAAGCCGCAACGAAATGGCACGCATCATGGCAGGCAGCGGCGATGGACAGTGCGGAGCCTGTTCATGCATACCTTGTCTCTTTTCAGATGGTAGCCAAGGTATCTGCCGCCTTAGTACTGCCTCATGGAAATGCTATTGCGCCAGCGGCGGCCTTTGTTAAAGGCAATTATCGTTAAATACAAGGCTATTGTAAATTATAGCCTTGTTAATTTTATAGTCTCCCATTCTTTGTCGGTGTCACCCTTTACTGCTGACTGTTAACAGGGCTGACGACAACGGCTTTTATGGAGTCGAGACCGACAGTGAGCAGGGCAATGCTTATTGCGGCGACGTCGGCAAGGGCGAACATCCTCCAGCTGAGGGTAATGCGGCTTGGAATGGAGAGATATTGCTTTTCATCCATACAAAGCGACGAACAGATCGCTCCACGATCCTCCGCCTCAACACGATCCGTCTCCACGACAAGCTCCCCTACACGAACCGACGTTGCCTCATCAGCTCCTCCAAGGCACCCTTAGGGCAATTTGTTTTTTGTCGGCGCTGTGTTATACTTCCAAAAGATCCCCAAAACAATGCTGCCAATGCAACTATAGTTCTAATAGCGGTCCAGATAGTAACCCATGTGATCCTTTTGATTTTTATTCTAATCTGCGACTAGCTGAGATTTTCCTATGACACTCTCTATAGTCTCACTGGAGGTATTTTCTCGTTGCAATTGTAGTGGTCTTCGCATATATCAGCGAAGGCTCTAAAAGAGCTATAGGCTGCTGATTGCTCAGGGTATCCAAATAGATACCATTTTGAACCACCTGGAAGGCAAACTGGGCTTGATTCGGAGCAAGGGATTCAATGTGAAAATGGCTAAATATTTTTTTTCAATTAAACTAAATTCATTAGCTTTATTAATGCTAAAATCGTTATCAATGGCAACCATTCAAGAAATGAAAGAAAAACTTCAAAAGTTTGGGACCGAGCTTAAAGGCATTAATCAAGCGCAGTTTACTATACATCCTAACTCTGCTGGAATGATTGATCGGCAGTGTCCAGACTGCAAGATTCTATTTTCGGTAGACGATGAGGACTGGGGAAATATTATGGATAATGCTTATTGTCCTTCTTGTGGTAGTAATCACAGCAAAAGCGATTTCACGACTGATGCGCATAAAAAATTGGTGAAAGAGTCCGTTCAACGAGCAATTCTTGACAACTGGAACAATAACACTCCCATACCAAATACCATAGTAAAAATAGAATGTATTTTAAGTCATCAGAATCACGAGGTATGTTCAACCTGTGGCTTTAAATTCATGACTGATGAACTTGCATCATACTGTCCATGCTGTGGTACTCCGCGCCCAAACCTTCGTTAATAAAAAATATACCTATGTCGAAGATAGAACAGTATTTACGTTTCAAAGATGGAACAGAGTGGCTACTTGTTGATATCACTTATATAGATTTCGCCGCTAACCATGAAGCTGCCGATGGTGATGCTATTAAAGATGCTTACGAACGGTATAAGCTTGAAAATGGAATGAAGGAATTGTCGGACTATGCAGGCTATGATCCAGAAGGAGGCATTATAATAGGAGCAGAGATTATAGAAAAAGTTGATGGAAAGGAGGTAACAAAATTAATAAGAAATTGGGGTTTGAGGGATTATTAACTTTTGAAGCAGAAATACTTGTTTATGCTAATCTCCAAACGGCAAAGCATCCAGTCCCCCAAATAGAACCTATATTCTGGTTTTCAAAAATTGTAATCCTTAAATAAATTTCCTACATTTGTACTGTCTCGTGTATCAATACACAATACATTAAAAGACTTGCCTCTGAAATGATACAGTCAATTACTCACAAAGGATTGCGCCTCTTCTTTGAAAAAGGGAACGGATCTTAGCTTCCTGCAGAGTATTTGGCAAAAATTGCCCTGATTCTGGATGCCCTGGATGCTTTGGCCTCTGAAAACGATATCAAAGCCCTTGGAGGTGGCATCCACATGCTGACAGGCAATTATGCCGGTTTCTGGTCAATCAAGGTTAGCCCTAACTACCGGATTATCTTCCGGTATAGTAAAGGCGAAGTATTCGATGTCGATTATGTTGATTATCATTAATAGAAGGAAATACTATGCTGAAAAGAGCCTTACCCCCTGCACATCCGGGGACTGTTTTGCGGGAGTTGTTCATGAATGAGCGCAACTTGACCATTTCTGAACTTGCAAAGGGCCTCGGGATGACTAGGGCCAATGTGTCCGCAGTTGTCAATGGCCGGGCCGGCATCAGCCCGGAAATGGCCGTCAAGCTTTCCGCCGCTTTCGGTAACAGCGCCACTTTTTGGACCAACTTACAAACGAACTACGAACTTTGGCACGCTGAAAGGAAGGTCAAGCGTTCGACGATCCGGCACTTTAAGCTGCCAAGAGCCCGGCAGACGGCTCATGCATAATGGAAATGAGTTCCGAATGTGCAGAACATTATTTTAAAGGCCACTCCTGGATAGCTACTTTTGTTATCGATCGTCACCAAATCATGTGGTGGAAAATTCGGTGGCGTCATGCTTGACCATAATTTCATGCCATTTTTTTCACCAGATATCCTCTACTGGCTTATTATAAGATTAAAATTATCAGGTATTGCTAATCGTTCCAATCCTCGCTGGCGCGACACCGAAGCGTTTTTTAAAGGCATAGGAAAAATGCGGCAAAGATTCGAAGCCCAACTCCAGGTAAATGTCGGAGGGCTTTTTACTCATTTTATTGAGCAGGAAATAGGCTTCCTGCAGGCGACGCTGAACGAGCCAGTGATTCGGCGTATCATTGAATATTTGCTTAAAATCCCTTTTAAATGCCGATAAGCTTCGCCCTGTCAAATAGGCAAACCGGTCAATGCCCACATTGAATTTGAAATTACGGTTCATAAACTCTTCGATGTTTATTTTCTCCGGCATACCATAGTCAAAGAATAAACCAGCCAGCCCAAGTTGTGCCTGTAAAAGAATAAGGAGCAATTCTTCTCGCTTGACATCCGCAAAGGGTTCGCTTATTTTTCCGTGATCATAATAGGGCAACAGCGACTGAATAAAATGCGGGATCAAATCATGTCTGGGGATACGTACAACTGTATCGGCCGACACGAATTTTGTCAGTGCTGTTGGATGTTTTTGCTCGAACCGCCTGAGGAAGGGCTCGTCAAAAAAGACAAACACTTTTTCAAGCTCTCCATTTTCTCTTTCCTTTTTGAACCTTATCAAACGGTTCTTCCTGGCAAGTCCGTATTCTCCGGATTTGAGCACATGACTATAACTGCCGTCATACAGGTGCATTTCACCTTTTATGATGTAGGCAAAAGTATGGTCAGCGATAAATTGTTCCGGCGTGACCACGCCAATATGATAATTAGCCATAATTCATTGTTGACAACAAGGTACGGGTTTCTGCAACAACCCTGTCCTGGAAAGCGGTATCGCGTACCAATTCGGAGCCAAGCATTGGCCGGCCTTTTTCATCAAAATAAATACCTGTTTTGCCTGATGTATCAGTCAGGATCCCGGTTATGACTTTTGCGGATTTTTTTGGAGTGCTGCTGTATTTGGAAAAAGGAGGAACGATCGCCATCAAATGCCCAAACAAAAAGCGCAAAAATGCATTGGTGCTTTCGCCGCCAAGATTTGTACCACGGGTTATGCCCGGCTCTACTGCATTGTAATGCAGCCTCCTGTCTTCGCGCGCAAAAGCCATGGCAGATGCCAGGATGCATTGCTTCGACGTGGCGTATGCATCAATGCCCGGCATTTTAGAGCCACCTGCCTTCCATTCGCCGCGCGCGCTTGCTTCGGCAGATATGTAGCGGCCGCCTTTCATGCCCATTATTTTGGCAGGCCGTCGCTCCGGGTCTTCAATCGCGGAAGCGACAAAAACAATATTGGCCCCTTCGGGAAGGTGAGATGTAAGCCGCTCCGTTAAAACAAAGGGGCCAAGATGATTTGTTGCAAATGTACTGTCCCAGCCCTGGGTAGTTTTGGAAGGTTTTGCCGGCATGATCCCTGCATTGTTCAACAACCCTGCAACAGGAAGGCCAAGTGATACGATCTGTCGTGCTGCGTTGCTGACGCTTTTCATATCAGATATATCGCATACGACCGGTACTGCTTTTTGCCCGGCGGCCTCAATAGTTGTTTGTACCCTGGTTAGCTTATCACGGTTTCTACCAACGAGTATGATTACGCCGTGTTTTGCCAATTCAAGGGCTGTGGCATAGCCAATGCCAGAAGTTGGCCCTGTGATGATGTATGCTTTCATGCTGCAAAATTCGGTCAGATATTGCAAGGAGACTTTCCTGTAAAGTCCAAATCTTGTTACCTGAAAAGGCCAGCAGCTAGGTGGGATCGAGCCATATTCGGTTAGCCCATTGTCATGGATTTCTATACAACTAATAGCTATCCCTCTTAACAAAGTCATTGATTTTCAATAAATCCTTGTTAAAACAGTAGTGAAAGAGATCGCAGTGGATATTCCACACCAAACTGAGCCACCTTCCAACGAATAATAGACTTTTACACTCAATTTCAAACCCAACAAATTAGTATGGATTCGGGTTGAATCACCTGCTTCAGGTATTTGTTGAGGGCCTTTTGCTACGGTATTGCTTTGCGGTCATGCCGGTTTGCTTTCGGAACGCCTTGTTTAAATGACTTTCGTCGGTAAAACCCAACTCTGCCGCAATTTCGGAAATAGTTAACCGGCTATGTAATAAGCGCGTTTTTGCCAATTCCAGTTTATAGTCAAGGACAAACTGTTTTATTGTCTTTCCCGTATGCGTCCGGAAATAAGCGCCGACATAATCCTTAGACAGATGGAACTGTTTAGCCAACTGATCCAGGGTTATACAGTCATTGTCATAAATATGGTGCTGGATATAGTATATCATCTCATAGGCCATATTGGCGGTCTTTTCCTTTGAAGAAACTAATCCGGTTTCGGCAGCATAACGGGCGATGATGTTGAGTAGTAAAAAGACAAGATTTTGTAGAACTATTTCTCTAAAAAATACCTGTTGACCCCATTCCCTTATCAACCTTCGAACCAGCATCCCCGAGAAGGTCCGGTCTTCCTCGTTCATTTCGATATGGCCCTGGTATTTGGCGGCATTTTGAAATATGTATTCCAGCTCCTTAAAAAAATACCCTAGTTCCGGCTTGTCCTCTCCAACGGGCGAAACTCTTTCAAAAAAAGAAGCGGTAAAATCAATGATACAGAAGGTAGACTGGACATGCGTCTGAAATGTATGGCTATCCGTTGGCGTCAGTAAGAAAAGATCATCTCTGCCATAGGCAAACTGATTTTCATTTATTACGTGAATACCCCTGCCTTCCAGCACATAGATCAATTCAAAATAATTATGTCGGTGTAATGGGCTACTGTCCGCAAGATATTCTTTGATGGAAAGCTGGAAATCGGTTGGTAACCGGGTCATTGTCATGTTGGAAAAGTACTGAAAATTGTTTGCTTTTTACCTATTTCCCCATGCTGGCTGGTGGTAAGTTTGCATCTGAACACATCCGTCAAAAAATGAAACAGTTTTATCTCCACCATAAGGCGGACCTGATCCGTATTGGCGCGACTGGCATCGCTTTAGGTATAAGCCTTTCAGGGGTTTGGAAAGCAGTTATCTCTTTCGATATTATAGCCATTGCGGCCACCCTCATCGGCGGTTTTCCGATGTTCAAGGAAGCATTTGAAGCTATCCGACAACGAAGGATGACAATGGAGCTATCCATGTCCATCGCTGTTCTGGCTACCCTCCTGATTAGTCAATATAGGACCGGCCTGGTTATTACTTTATTTGTCCTGGTAGCGGAGCTATTGGAACACCTGACCGTAGATAATGGGCGCAATGTGCTTAAGAAGTTAGCGGATTTGCTGCCGCAAGCAGCCACTATTCGGAAAGACGACAAGGAGACGACTGTTCCCATCAATACCCTACAACCCGGGGATCAAGTAATCGTTAGGCCGGGGACCAGGATTCCGGTTGACGGGATCGTTACAAAGGGGAACAGCTTTGTAGACCAAGCGGCAATTACCGGCGAATCCTTGCCGGTGGAAAAAACACCCGGAAAAGAAGTACTGGCGGGTACGGTAAACCAATCTGGTGTGCTGGAATTGAAAGCTACCAGCATTGGCCGGGAAACCAGATTTGGAAAGATTATCCAGGTCATCGAAGCCGCGCAGGAAGGGCAAGCCCCCATTGAAAAAACAGCGGATAAATTGGCCGCGCGTTTGGTATACTTTGCCTTAGCTGGGGCAGTCTTAACCTATATCATTACGCGGAATATGACCGCTACGATTGCCGCCCTGGTGGTAGCGGGAGCTTGTGGTGTGGCAGCGGGCACCCCGTTGGCGATCCTGGCCGGAATCGGACGTTGCGCAAGGGAAGGTATCATTGTGAAGGGGGGTATTTACCTGGAACAGCTTGCGCATCTCGATACGGTGGTACTGGATAAAACGGGTACGCTGACGTTAGGCCAGCCGAAGGTTATAGGTATCCTTCCTTTTAATGGCAGGACAGAACAACAATTGCTGCAAATATTGGCTACGGGAGAACAACATTCCGAACATCCCCTGGCGCAATGTATCCTCGATAAAGCAAAACAGGAAAATGTTTATCCCCGCCCGTACGAAGGCTTAGAATACCTGCCGGGTAAGGGCCTTTCGGTACGAGCGAATGGGAATGAATTTTACATCGGTAATAATGTTTTATTGGAGGAGAAAGGGGTCAACGTACCGGAAGCTGCCCAGGATCTGATGGAAGATGAGAAAAGTCGGGGATATTCGATTGTCTTAATCGCCGACAAAACCAAGCTGGTAGGTGGCGTAACCATAGCGGACACGGTACGACCGGAAGCGAGTTCGGCCATTTCAGCATTCAGGGATTATTCCATTTCCTCCATAAGCCTATTGTCAGGGGATGCGGGTCCTGCGGTAGAAGCGATGGGTCGAGCTTTAAACCTGGATGAAGCCATTGGAGATATGTTACCAGAAGATAAGCTGGAGTACATTAAGCGAATGAAAACCCAAGGCCGGAAGGTGATGATGGTGGGCGATGGGATCAATGATGCCCCCGCCCTGGTGGAAGCAACGGTTGGGGTAGCGATGGGGGCGGGCACCGATATTGCCTTTGAAAGTGCGGACCTGATCCTGCCTACCAATAATCTATTAAAGGTGGCGGTGGCTATGAGTATTGGTCGGCAAGTGATGAACGTTATCCACTTTAATTTTTGGGGCACGGTCATCGTGGATAGTATAGGTATCGTACTGGCTTTTTGCGGATGGTTGTCACCTATGGGAGCTGCAATGATCCATGTGAGTTCGGAATTACTGTTTATTTTGAATTCAGCAAGACTTTTTAAATCGAACCAATACCTTGGCATCGCTTGGAGCCGAAAATTTCATTTCGCTCGTGGTCAACATCGGTGGCGATGACACAGGGCGTGTAGCTTATTCTCTGCTCAGTTGACAAAATTCGCAACGGGATTGCAAGTTCTTTATAATCATTTTCTAATTATTTTCTAATTGAAATAAGTTTGCGCCGCATAAAAGAATTTTAACTTTGCATCACTTTAAACAAAACAGTGTTCGGTATGACAAGCGACAGTCATTCACGGAGTCAACATATTAACTAATCTCCCTTCTTGCCGGACCGCTCCTTTTGCAGCCCAGTCAGGGGGAACCAAAAGGAGAAGATATGCTCACCATCCTCCAGTTTTCTTTACGTCTTCTTATTGCTTTATTGTTAGGCGCGGCTATTGGCGTGGAGCGCCAGTGGCGACAGCGAATGGCTGGCTTGCGTACCAATACGCTCGTTTCGCTTGGTGCCGCCATTTTTATCGTCCTTTCCGTCAAGATCGGTGGTGACGCTAACGGCCGGGTGGCGTCCTACATCGTCAGCGGTATCGGGTTTCTGGGCGCTGGCGTGATCATGAAAGATGGAATGAATGTCCGGGGATTGAACACCGCAGCGACACTTTGGTGCTCGGCCGCTATCGGTTCGCTCGCAGGCATGGGCTATTTCTCCGAGGCCGTTATCGGAACACTCTTCATCCTGCTGTCCCATCTCATCCTTCGCCCTGTTGGCAACAAGCTCAGCGCCCTTCCGATCGACAAAGAGGCTGTTACCCAACTCTGCTATGTCTTTACCATCCGAATGAAGCAGGATATAGAGAACCAGGTGAGAGTGCTTCTAATGCAATTCATGAACGATGACAATCAGCTGATCCTCCGCTCACTCAGGAGTACAGATAACGGTGATCCTTCCATTTCGGTGGTCCATGCAGAGATATTTGCGGCTGGTAACCAAGACAACAAGATCGAGCGGCTGGCGGGGAGATTGACAATCGAGCAGGGGATCAGTGAGGTGAGTTGGAAGGTCGTCGGAGAAGAAAACGATTTATAATGTAAATATACGCTTATGAATGGAGCGGGTAAATGGATAGTAAGTACGGTGACTGTTTTTTTGATGGTCTTCCTGATCGATTTCAATTGCGCCCGGAGCGGAGCCCGGTCAATCCATGGCCACTCGGTGATGGTGGTCAACCTGATTGTGGGGAGTGTCACCCTCCTATTACTGATATTTTCAAAAATCAGCCAAAAGCGCTAGTATGAAAACATATTTCAGAGAGGCCAAAAATAAGTTGTTATCCTTCAATGGGAGCGCTGCGGGCAAAGGGGGTCAGGAGATCGATGCAGCGGCGGCTACCAAGCTGAAAAATGCCTCGCGCACGGAACAGAACTATTTTTTTGCCATGCTCGACACGCAGGCGTCAGGCCTCACCGAGAAGCAGGCACAGGAAAGACAACAGCGCTTTGGTCTCAACGAAGTGGCGCATGATAAGGCCCCGGCTTGGTATATGCAATTCTTAAAAGCTTTTGTCAACCCGTTCATCGGCATTCTCGTCGTCATTGCGATCGTTTCTTTGATCACAGATGTCCTGACCGAGGCACCTGGTGACCGCGACTATAAGACGATCATTGTGGTATCCATAATGGTTTTGCTCAGCGTCCTGCTGCGCTTTTGGCAGGAATTTCGAAGCAACCGCGCAGCCGAGCAGCTCAAAAGCATGGTCAAAACAACCTCCACGGTCCTCAGGAACGGAGTGCTGGGGCCGGGAAAACGGGAACTTGATATCAAAGAGCTGGTGCCTGGGGATATCGTATTTCTGTCGGCCGGGGACATGATTCCAGGAGACTGCCGTATATTACAATCAAAGGACTTATTTGTAAGCCAGGCGGTACTGACGGGGGAAGCATTGCCTGTGGAAAAAAATGAATACCCCATTGCCGACGCGGATAATCGTTCCCCATTGGAGCTGGACAATTGTTGTTTTATGGGCACCAATGTGGTCAGCGGAACGGCCCTGGTTGTGATCGTGACGACGGGCAGTCAGACTTATTTCGGGTCAATCAGCAAGGCGGTGACCGGAAAAAGGGCAGAAACGAGTTTCGACAGGGGAGTCAATAGCGTAAGCTGGTTGCTCATCAAATTTATGCTGGTGATGGTGCCGCTTGTATTTCTGATCAACGGGTTCACAAAGGGTAGCTGGTTGGAGGCTCTGTTGTTTGCTATCGCGGTTGCGGTTGGTCTAACCCCGGAAATGTTGCCCATGATTGTCACGGCCAACCTGGCAAAGGGTGCGGTGAATATGAGCAAGCGAAAGGTGATTGTCAAACGGCTGAATGCCATCCAGAACATTGGGGCAATGGACATCCTTTGCACTGACAAGACGGGTACTTTGACGATCGATAAGATAGTGTTGGAAAGACATTTGAACGTACTCGGGGTGGAAGACGATGAGGTGCTGAAATGGGCTTACCTTAACAGTTATCACCAGACGGGATTGAAGAACCTGCTGGATGTGGCGGTGCTGGAGCATGGAGAGCTGCATGATTCTTTAGGGGCGGAGGATTTTCGCAAGGTAGATGAGATACCGTTCGATTTTCAGCGCCGTCGCATGTCTGTTATCCTGGAGCATGGTCACAAACATCTGCTGATCTGTAAGGGAGCAGTGGAGGAAATGCTCAATCTATGTCCACGTGTCTTCGATCCGGGCGAAGATCAACAGCTTCAGATCGAAATGGATGATATTATTCCCATAGACGATTTCATGCGGCAGACGATTTTAGAGACTTCGAGGGAGTTGAATAAGGAGGGGCTAAGGGTGCTGTTGGTGGCAGTGAAGGAGTTCGATGAGCGACCGCTGACCTACTCGATCGCTGACGAAAGCAACATGATTGTGGCCGGTTTTATCGGTTTTCTCGATCCGGCAAAAACAACCGCCAGACCGTCTATCGAAGCCCTCCAGAAATTGGGGGTCGCTCTCAAGGTCTTGACGGGAGACAACGAAATTGTTACAAAAAAGATATGCCGGGATGTAGGTATTCCTATCAACAATGTTTTGCTGGGCAGCGAGCTGGAAAGGATCAGCGATCAGGAACTAACGGAGCGCATTGACCAGATCAGCATTTTCGCCAAACTCAGCCCCGCGCAAAAAAGCCGGGTAGTGAAGGTCCTGCAGACGAAAGGACATACAGTAGGGTTCATGGGTGATGGGATTAATGATGCTGCTGCGCTGAGGGATGCGGATGTGGGTATCTCAGTGGATACGGCGGTGGACATTGCCAAAGAAAGTGCAGATATTATCCTGCTGGAAAAAGATCTGATGGTGCTGCGTAAAGGAGTCATCTATGGCCGGCGGACATTTGGGAACATCATTAAGTACATCAAGATGACGGCGAGCAGCAATTTCGGCAATATGTTCAGCATGCTGGGTGCCAGCGCCATCCTGCCTTTTCTCCCTATGTTGCCTGTACAGATATTGGTGCAAAATCTGCTCTATGATATCTCCCAAATTTCCATCCCCTGGGATAGAATGGACGCCGAATACATCGAGAAGCCGCGCAAGTGGGATGCGGGCGGGATCAGCAAATTCATGATTTTCATTGGACCCATCAGCAGTATATTCGATTATGCGACCTACGCCTTGTTGTGGTATGTATTCAAAGCTAATTCGCCTGCCCATCAAAATCTTTTTCAAAGTGGCTGGTTCGTTGAGGGGTTACTATCCCAAACGCTGATCGTGCACATGATCCGGACCCGGAAGATACCATTTGTTCAGAGCTGGGCTACTGCACCCGTCGTGGCGCTCACAACGGCTATCATGGCGGTGGGCATTTTCATTCCCTTTTCGCCTTTCGCAAAAAGCCTGCAAATGGAACCATTGCCGGCAAGTTATTTTCCCTGGCTGTTGGGAATATTGGTGAGTTACTGTTTGCTGACACAATTGATCAAAACCTGGTTTACCCGGAAATTCCATCAGTGGCTATAACATCATATGCAAGCGCTTATTATAGAAGAAGAAAAGAGGATCGCCGAACTAATAACTCATGGATTGGAGGCCGAAGGGTTTGCTGTAACCGTGACCTACGACGGCACTTCGGGCAGGACACTGGCGACGTCGATCAGTTATGATATTGTGCTGATCGACGCATTGTTGCCGGGTTCGGATGGATTAGAGATTTGTAAGGCGATCAGGCGAGTAAGGGCTGACCTGCCGATCATTATGTTGTCGGCATGGGGGGAAACGGATCATAAGATCGGGGGATTTGACGCGGGTGCAGACGATTACCTGGTCAAGCCGTTTGAACTCCGGGAATTGGTGGCAAGGATCAAAGCGGTGGTCAACCGGAGGAAAAGAGAAACTGCGCCGCTGTCCGAGAACATTATTTACGGCGATCTGGAATTGAATTTGAACGGAAAAAGCGTCAAAAGGGAAGGGCGGGAAATTTGGTTGACGCCGCGCGAATTTCAATTGTTGGAATATATGGTGCTCAACCGTGAGCGCTTGTTGTCGAGGATGGAACTGGCCGAAAAGGTATGGAACGTGCCATTGGTCAATACTAACTTCATCGACGTTTATATTAATTATCTCCGCAAAAAGATCGATCATGCTTTTCCAACGAAACTGATCCATACCAGGAAGGGAGAGGGGTTTATCTTTACAGTTTCTCCGCCGGCTGTCTAATTATTTTCTAATAATATTCTGTTTCAAATTCCTTTTATCGTGTTGTAAACCAGCGTAGCTTTGCTACGCATAAAGAAATAAAAAATGGATACAGAACCTCCAAGTTGTCAACAACGGTATTAACCTTCCCATGGTAGTGATGGCTTTTTGTTGTCCTTCCGGTGGGAGCAAAAACAATAGCCATGTACAGATTACTTTTCAAATCTTCCCGCAAGTTCGTCCTCACAAGGGGCTTAGTTTGGAGACCCGCATACCCCTACTTGAAAAGGCGGACGGATAAACGTCACGTCGTCATCTGATTTCAGAATACTGCTTGCCGTTACTTTTTGACATGCGGATTACTATCCGTATGCGGAGATCTTTTTCACAAACTCATCTAAAATCTAATTGTTATGAGGTATTTATTAAGGCTTCCGTCTTCTGCTTGTCTCTTATCGGGACGGCTACAACCTCCTTGTCACAGGGCATTTTATCCGGAAGAATTTTGTCTGCAAAAGGCGAGCTGCTCGCAGGCGTAAGTATAACAATATCCGGCTCCACTGAAGGAGCCTCTTCTGACTCTAGTGGCGTCTATCGAATAGCACTTCCCAAAAAGAAAAATCTGCTCGTATTCAGTGCCATCGGATTTCAAAAAAAACAGACCTGGATCGACTCGCCCGGGCAACTGGACGTTATCCTTAGCCCCCAATTCCCAGGAGTTATCCGAAGTCGTAGTCACCAGCGGCCTGGCCACCAGCATTAAGAGAAGCAATTCGTTTGGGTTACTAGACTGCCAATTTGCTAAAAGTCTGGCTGAAATAAAGACCGGGGGCTGGAATATGTATTTGCCATTCGAGGGTTGAGCCGACAATTTTATAAAATAGCTTCAATGATAGGGGAACATAACCAACTCTCTTTACAGACTTTTCCAACTTACGAAGTAGCCGTTTCACACCACGCGAAGGTTTAAGAATAGGGTGTTCAAAATCGAATTCAATGTCCTTCTTAAAGCAATAGTTTTCATTTATAAGTGCAGCATGAATAACCTCCAGGTTTTTCGAGACACGATTCATTGTCTCTATTAACACAGTTTCAATTTGAGGGTAATTTTCCCGATGAAAAGCGGTATCTCACCAAGCTTCACCATCTTTTTTTCTTAAAAAAGAACAAAAACACACCAACGCAAACCTCTTGCAATTGTTGCCATCGGTTGTTTCACTGCGCCCGACGTGGCTGTCAAAATATTTTCATATATATTTAATTTTAAGTTTAGATAAACTTATTGTCCTAAAGGCTGGATCACCCTCTTCCTGAGGAGATCCTCCACGACATTTTTCGCATACCGCACCGCCGTTTCAGGTGTCGGATTCCTGGTAAATGCCTCCGACTGACCAGACCATAGTAGCGTGCCTGTCGCTATCCGGTAGCAGTTACTTTCCAGCAATACTCTTACATCGGTGACCTGGTAACCTGGATTGGCATAGTAGCCCCAAACCCGGTAATAATAGCCATAGAAACCCCGGTAATACCCTATAGGCCCGTAATACGTGGTGCCTGGCATCCAACGGTCATGTTCGTCGACCGACACAACCCTAACGGTAAGAGCAGCATCGAAACCCCGGTCGAGTAAAGCACTACGCATTCCGATGGAATCGTCATTCTGACCAAAAGAGGGGCCAAAATCTTCGATGCTGGAACGGGCGACGAACCCATGCTTTCTTAATTCATCCCGGATAGCTCCTTCTGCCAATTGTCGCTTGTACAGGTCCTTGCCGATGGCCAGAACGAGAATCTTGGAAAATCTGGCCGGCGGCTCATTGGCATCATACCACGAAGCCGTGAGACGAACCGAAGGACCACAGCCCGCGGTAGCTACTAGCAAAAGCAACGTTATTGCCATTATTATAGGAGAGGCGGAATTTCTTTTCATAACAACAAATTATTGCATGTGTCAGAGGTAAATAATGACGATAATCAGCATGTAGGCTGATTTGATCCATTGATTTTCATCACAGGTATACCTCTCTTTGCATAAATGGATGTCATGCCGGACAATTTCAATACCCGCCTGCGCCAGATTTTGTTATTGGCGCTGATCATAGGGATGGGTGTCTTATTGACCTCCACGCTATACGTCTTTCTTCCCGGTCTTCTGGGGGGAGTAACACTATACATCTTAACCCGCAAATATTACTTTTCCCTCACCGCTGGCCGAAAATGGAGCAAATGGTTTACGGCTCTCTTGTTCATCATCGTGCTGATTGTCGGAATCGCTATTCCATTCTATCTGGCAGTCATGGTGATCTCTCCAAAGGTTGGCTGGCTTATCGACAATCAAAAGGCGGCTGCAGATATCCTCGAGTCGATCTCTCAAAAGTTCAAACACTATACGGGCAGGGAGCTATGGAGCGAGGCCAATGCGGAATCCATCACCAGGCAACTCTTCTCCTGGGCACCATCCCTGCTTAACAGCACGGCCAATGTCCTCTCCAACGTCGGCTTTACCTTTTTCCTCCTGTATTACTTTCTATGTAGTGGCATAGAGATGGAGAAATACTTGAGTAGCATGATACCACTGAGTCCGGAAAATATAAAACAGCTGGCTGTTGAAACGGATAATATGGTAAAAGCCACTGCCCTGGGAATACCCCTTGTTTCCCTTGCTCATGGTATCGTCGCCGGGATTGGTTATCTCATTCTTGGAATAAAAGGCTGGCTGCTGCTATCCTTTCTGACGGCCGTATTTGCCTACCTGCCCATAGTAGGCATCATGGTCATATGGGTGCCCATGGTCATCTACCTTTACTCTGCCGGTCAGGTCGTCCAGGCAACAGGGCTGCTCATTTACAGCATTGTCATCACCGGCAACGTCGACTATATCACCCGCCTGGGTCTGTTGAAGAAGCTGGGCAACATCCATCCGATCGTCACCGTTTTCGGAGTTATCGTTGGCCTCAAACTGTTTGGTTTTATGGGCCTGGTGTTCGGCCCCCTGCTAATTAGCTACTTTGTCTTGCTGATCAGGATATATAGTAAAGAATTTCACCCTAACCAGCAGGCATGAGAACATCTGTTCCTGACTATCGTACACGAATTGTTCGGCGAAAAGGAATATACTTTTGATAATACCGTCCTGCATTGTGTTACAACCCACCTGCATTCACGCAAGGTAAGCTCAGTCATGGTTATTCTTTCCTTCTTCGCATCTGGGAAAACTCCTATTTCGCCGCCAGCGGCCGGCCGACCCCCTCATTACGCCGCCTACGATTTCAGTTTCCCAAGCGGTCATTCGACCGCCGCCTTCATTTTTTATGGATTGCTAATTTACCTGCTTTGGAGCTCCAGACTCCAAACCGGGGTGAAATATATCCTTTCCGGCAGCCTTAGTTTTTGCGTCGGCTTCGCCTGGCTGAGCCTCTCCTTCCTCCTATATAGCAAATAGAATGGAACAATCTGTGATAAACATCACCCTCATTGAAGATCCACGTCATAACAATGTCCAGGCCAGCGGTATAGCTTTATGGAACATACCACTCTCTATGCGCAAAATTGTCGTGCCTACCGATTTTTCCAATAATGCCATGCTCGCTGCCATCTACGCGGCGGGAATCGCAGCAAAATTTGGGGCTACGATCTATGTCCTGCACGCCATGGATGCGGCCACAGACCCGATCCTCGAGCCCGTCGCGCTGGATACCAAATTTTTGGAAAATTATACCCGAGAAGAATTCGACCGGCTAAGGTTCGTCAGGAACCGGATCATCGAAGAAAATCCACAGCTTAAAATAGAGCTGCGGCTAACGAAAGGCATGGCCGCCGATGCAATCCTGTCCTTTTCTCAGAAAGAGCAGGCTGATCTTATAGTCATGGGTGCCCATGGCTCCGGTGCACTGAAGGAGTTTTTCATCGGTAGCGTAACATCGGATATCATCGCAAGGAGTAAGGTACCCGTAACAGCCGTACCACCAGAATACCAGTTCCGCGAACCCGGTGCTTTGTTGCTGGCTACCAAGAAATTCGAAGAGGGTAAAGGCCCTCTATCCGGGCTGATTGAGTTGGCAGAAATCTTTAAGGCACCGGTACATGTGGTTTCGTTCATTGATGAAGGCGAAGGGCAGGCAGGACAATATCTCGACGTGACCTGGCACCTGAACCATTATCTGGAGTTCCTTCAACGCAGTTTCCCAAATGTTACATTTCTTATCCATCTGTTGGAAGGGAATGATCTCCAGGAATCCATCGATGAGTATTGCAGGCAGCAAAACGTCGATTTGGTTGCCGTTCTTAGCCATCCTCGGAGCTTAATTGATAAGCTATGCCGTCGCAACAATTCCCGGAGAACCGTTTTTCACTCGCATGTGCCCGTTCTTGTCCTTCCTGGCCAGTAGTCTCGAAAACGCTACTCCTTTTTCCCCATTACCAAAAGCGGAACCTTTAGTTGAAATGACAGATTTTCGGTCTGACTGGGATAAAAAATACGTTGAAATAATGTACGTTTCCGGTCCGTGAACATCACTACTAGAGAAGGCTTCAATTTCCTGATAGCTATCTGCAGATTATCCGCGATGGAAAGGTCCGGATCGGGGGTCTCATAGTGCAGTTTTACCGGGTAACCGTATTCCTTTTGCCAGATCTTATTGGCGAGTGCGGGGTTAAGCCTGGCCTCTCCCGGCTGTGGAAAATGTACTACTATCACTTCCGCCTTTAGCGCTCGCGTTACCTCCAATACCCTGCTAATCTCTGAAGCATAGTCGGCGAGATCCGTCGCATATAAGATCCGTTCGATAGGCTTCGCCCGATAGCTGGCCGGTACGGCGACTACCGGGATATCCGACCGAAGTATGACATTCCCAGTATGGGTGCCGAACAGCTTTTTGAACTTCCCTGCGCCCCTGGTCGACATACATATCAGGTCGATCCCAGCATGCTTGCCGCCGAGCTCAGTCAACGTAATATCTGCGCTACCTCCTTCCAGCACCTCGATAGAATAATTTTCTTTGGAGACGTTCTTGGGTCGGCAGACCTGGTCCGCTACCTTCCTGAGCCGTCGGGAATACAAAGTTCGTTCAGCTCTGAGGAAGGCTTCGAACTGTTGATCCGACCAATCGGTCATCCGCAGCACCTGCAATATATGCACAAAGACAAGCTTTGCATCCTGTTGCTGCGCCCATTGGATGGCGAAACGCATTCCGGAACGGGAAGCCGTTGAAAAATCTGTCGGCACCAGGATGGTTATCTTCTTTTTCATATTTTCTTTTTAAAATAGGTTTTATACACTTCGAACCATAAGGTGACCATCACGGCCGCAACCAGACAGACCGCATAGTGTATCGGGCTAAGTTGTGTCAATCCAAACAGTCCACGAAGGAAGGGAACGAACACCAGCAACACCAGGAAAAGCGTCGAAGCGGCAATAATATACCAGGCCAGGTAATTCTTATATCGAAGAGTATGGAATAAATTCAGGTCGAACGACCGGTTGGCAAAAGTCAGGAACACATTTGCCGAGATCAACGTAAAGAAGACGACGGTACGAACGTATTCCAGGGGATGGTCATTTTCCATAAAGTAATAATAAAGCGTCATGATCCCAGCGGCAATGACCGAACCTTGCAACAGGCTCACAGAAAGCTCCTTCCCGGTAAAGATCCCGCCTGACCGGGTGCGCGGTGGAACTTCCATAATACCGGATTCCACGGGCTCATTCTCGAAGAAGATCGAACAAGTCGGTCCCATGATCAATTCGAGGAAAATGATATGGATCGGCGTAAAAATATTCGGGAATTTCCAGCCAAGCAGCAGAGGAATAGAAGCGATCAACATAATAGGGACGTGGATGGAGATGATATACCGGATGGCCTTTTTTAGATTATGGTAGATCTTCCTACCCTGGCGGATGGCTTCTGTCACCTTTTCCAGGTTATCATCCGTAAGGATCAAATCGGCAGCCTGGCGGGCAATCTCTGTACCCTTACCACCCATGGCGACACCGATATGCGCGGACCGCAAAGCCGGACCATCATTGACGCCGTCCCCCATCATGGCCACGATTTCACCACTATTCTTCAAGGCCTCCACCAGCTTTAATTTTGCCTCGGGAAACATCCGTGCAAAAATGGCGGCAGAGGCGGCCGTTTTCTTTAGATCAGCAGGCGATTGCGCCATGATCTCGTCGCCTGTCACAACGACCCCGGAAGTGTTCAAACCAACCATCTGCCCAATATGCTGCGCAGTCGCCGGAAAATCGCCTGTCACCAGTTTGATCGCAATCCCTGCCCTTTGCCACTTCGCGAACTCCTTCCTCACTTCGATCTTGGGTGGATCGTATAGGGCCAACAGACCCTTGAATTGCCAGTCGAAATCGTCTTGTTTTGCCGGGTATCCATTGCCTGCATGACGAGCTCCACAAACACCCAGAACCCTATAACCCTGCGAGGCCAGGTCAATAATCATTACACGTATCCGGTCTTCCAAAGATGGATCGAGTCTGCAAACCGCCAGTATTCGTTCCGGTGCCCCTTTGCCTGCCACTATCAAACCCTGGTCCCCGTATCCCAACGCTTCCGCCCGGTATACGTGTGTCATCATCGGCGGCTGCCCACCAAGCGGATATTCGTGGATCATTTCGGGAATTTCAAGGAGCGACCCGTCGCCGATCCGCTCTTGCCGTTGATATGCTTCGACTATGGCCTTCTCCATCGCGTCGAACGGTGCTTTTTCGCTGGCCAGGCGGCCGTATCGCACAACATCAAGCCCCGCAGGCATGACATCACCAGCAATATCCACCGATCTGTCCTGCTCCATATCGTATACCCACTTTACCGTCATCCGGTTCTCCGTTACGGTGCCGGTCTTATCCAGGCAAATCACGCTAACAGCACCGAGATTTTCGATGGTCAACGGCTGGCGTGTAATAATGCCCAACCGGGCCATATGATAAGCGCCCAAAGCCATAAAGGAGGAAAAAGCCACCGGTATCTCTTCCGGGATGATCGCCATGGCGAAGGTGAGTCCTAGCAAAAGGCTTTCCAGCAATTGTCCCGTATGGAGGAAATTGACCAGCCAAAGCACCAGGAATATGAGTGTTCCTAGCAGCGCCATGATCCGCACGAACCGGTTGATCTGGCGCTGAAGCTCCGTCTTCGCCGTAGTGATATCGGCGATCGATTTTCCGAGTTTGCCGAGCTCGGTACTGTTGCCGATAGCCGTTACACGTGCGTAGCACTTTCCCGAGTTGATGGTCGTCCCCTGGAAAAGCCGAGGCTCGGTGGACCCGACATTCTTCTCCACCGGCAGGGATTCCCCTGTAAGTATGGATTCATTGACGCTCAGGTCATTTGCCTGCAAAATATCGGCGTCAGCGGGTACGAGATCACCCTCCTCGATAAGAAAAACATCCCCTGGCAGCAAGTCCCTTGATAAGATGACTTGCTCTTTACCATCTCTGACCACCGTTACCATCGGCTGGGTATATTGCCGCAAAGCAGCGAGGGCATGCGAACTCTTTACCTCCTGATAAAAAGAGATCGCTCCTACAAAGAAGAGGGACGCCAGCATCAGCAAGCCGTTGCTGGTCTCGCCAAGGAGGAAATAAAGCAGACAAGCCAGCAGCAGTATCAGGAACATCGGCTCGCGGATAATATCCCATGCCGTCCGAAGGATATTCGCCCCCCGCCGAACTAAGAATTCATTCTTGCCGAACTTCTCTTCGAGAGGCCTCAGTTCACGAGCCTTTAATCCTTGGCCGGCCAAGCTAACAGAAAACAATGCCATCCATATACGATTTATACGAGCATAATTAGGAAGATCCCGGCAACAATCGACTGACAAAAATCAACAGAAAGCATGATACGGGTCCTGAACATCCCAGGCAAACATGGTTATCCGCATTGTAAGACCCTCCTGGTCGAGGGAGATGGAAGTCAAAACCTGGATGAAAGGCACGGCCTATGCAATGATCCTGATCAAATCTCCGGCACGCGACAAGGGCACATCCTTCCTGAAGAAAAGGAAAGAGCCAGTCCTGGATGGGTACGGATTTTACCAACGACGACCTGGTTAACGAGTCATCCGTTATCGAAGATTATATCCACACTATTGTCGGCGATACGATGATCGCTGGAGAAGAAATTTAATAAAATTTTCACCCAGTCCTTTGAGGCAAATTGTAATACCAAGAGGTGTCGCTTCCGGGAAAAACGCTATTCAGTTCTCAAACTCTTTACAGGATTTGCAATCGCTGCTTTTATACTTTGAAAACTTACTGTTAGTAACGTTATGAACAATGCTCCACCGCCTGTTGCCGCAAATACCCACCAGGAGAGCGACGTCCGGTAATCGTATTTCACCAGCCAGGCATGCAGAAAATACCAGGCAATGGGAATGGAGATACAGCAGGAGAGTATGACCAGCGCCACGAAATCCTTTGACAGCAGTTTCCAGAGATTGAACACCGTCGCGCCCAGCACCTTCCGAACCCCAATCTCCTTGACACGCTGCTCAGCCATGAAAGATGCCAGGCCGAACAATCCCAGACAGGAGATAAAGACGGCCAGCACGGCAAAGAAAGCCGCCAGGTGTCCGATGCGCTCTTCAGCGGCAAATTTCTTCGCATAGATGTCATCGATGAATTTGAAATCGAAGGGGCTGCCCGGATTATATTTCTTGAAAACGGGTTCAATTTTGGCTAATGCTTCCCTCATCGGCATTGTCGGATTGACCCGGATAACCATATTGCCCACATACCCACCGCAAAAGAACATCACCGGGGCCGGTTTATCATAGGGCGATTCCATTACCATATCTTTTACTACCCCTACTATAACGTGAGGAACATTGGCAAAGATGGTGCCTTTATAGTTGACGACCTCCCCGACGGGATGTTTTAGTCCCATTTGCTTCACGGCAGATTCATTCACGATCAACCCGCCCATGACAGAGGCCGTATCACCCGGAAAATTCCTGGAAAAATCACGCCCTTCCACCACCTGCCAGCCCACAGTATGTCCATAGTCGTAGTTCACACTGAGCGTCCCGAAATTATAGGGATTGCCGGGCCCCACCCCCTTCCAGTAAAAGCCACCATTACCGGAAGATATTTCGGTAGGGAGGCTATTGGTTTCTCCCATATCCGTGATGGCGCCGGATTGCAATAGCTCGGTTCGGATGACCTCATCGTGTTTGTGCAGATCGTTCGTATTCATATCAACGGCGATAAGCCCTTCCCGGTCATAGCCGACAGGTCTGTCCTTCGCGTATTTTATCTGCCGGAAAACGATGATCGTCCCGATAATGAGCGTGACCGACACTGTGAACTGCACCACCACCAGCACCTTTCGCGGAATCGCGGCCAAACGGCCCACCCGGAAGGTACCCTTCAGCACTTTGATCGGCTTGAAAGCCGATAAATAAAAGGCCGGATAGCTGCCGGCGATCAGGCCGGTCAGGAACGTGAACGTGAGCAGCAGTACCCAAAAATGGACATCGCCCCAGGGCAGGGACGTGTGTTTGTCCGCCAGCCCATTGAAAAAGGGAAGTGAGATCAGCACCAGGAGGAGCGCCAGCATCAGGGATAAAAATGATACAGCGAGAGATTCGCTGATGAATTGTCCGATCAGTTGTATACGCAGAGAGCCAATGGCCTTGCGTATACCGACTTCCTTTGCCCGCCGTTCACTCCTGGCCGTGCTCAGGTTCATAAAATTGATACAGGCGAGCAGTAGCACGAAGATCCCGATGATGCCAAACAACCAGATGGTTTGTATACGACCACCGGACATTTTTCCGTTGGTAAACTCGTTGTATAAATGGAGTTTGTCCAGTGGGAACAAGGTAGCGTTTTCCGTATATCCCTTTATATGGCTGGTAGGAGCCTCCTTTACGGAGGCGGCGGCCTGTTCCATACTGACATTGTCTTTCACCTGGACATATAATGCTCCGTTATGATTATACCAGTTGCCTTGCGGGTCTTTCGAGTTCCACCAGTTTGCCTTGTTCTCCCAGGGCATGATACAGGCCATCTCGTAGAAAGTAGTATTCTCCGGCAGGTCTTTATACACAGCACCCACTTTTAGTTCAATCTCGTTATCGATAAAGATGGTCTTGTTCATCGGGTCCGCATGCCCGAAGATCGCCAGCGCCATGGATTGCGAGATCATACAGGTAGTGGGGTCTTTCAGCACGTCCCGGCCGCCTCTCACCATATCGAGCGTAAACATCTCCGGAAAATCTTTCTCTGCATAGATGGCCGTGCCCGACACTTTTTTATCGCCCGCTGCCAGTATATGAGATCCCCCGCTTGCAACAAGAGATAAGTATTTCAGGTCCTTACCGTATTTCGTACGAAGCTCATTGCCCAGCGGCATCTGTATGGTCAGGTTCGTATAAATAGTGTCCTCATGAATATAGGGGAGCACGGCCGCCCGCGCCAGCCGGTCATGGTGTTGGTAATAATGATCGAACTGAAGCTCGTCTGCTATCCACAGGCCGATCAGCAAGGCGATAGCCATGCCGAGAGCGAGACCGATAATATTGATGGAGGAGAACAGTTTGTTCTTTAGCAGACTGCGCCAGGCAATGGTAAGATAGTTTTTGAGCATGATTATCTATTTTCGATATTAAAGCCAACATCCGCAGCCGAAAATCGCCAACCATGTGCCCGAGTGGTATACAATTGATATATAGCATATTACGCAATCACTAAGCTAACTAACCTGTACGTTTTTGCTATAGCAATTGTGCGCTTTTGATACACTTTGATGATACGCTCAGCCTTTTTCGCGGACTAATATGTCGCTTCGTAAGAACTAGCAATGTTCTCTTTTTGGAAAAACCACTTTGGTTTTTCGTTTAAAACCTGAATGCAGCGATTTAAGTCATGTCCAGTTGGAACCACTTTACCAAAATACAGCTGCGTCTTAACGGTCTATCGACTGAATAAGTCCTCCATTAGAACTTCAGCCTGTATTAAATTAGTATAGTAATCATTCCTTAGCACTCCATAGGGTGTGATCATTGTAGGAAAGATAGATTTCCTGGTCTTGGTCTGACTTTTGAATACCTTAACTTTATTTTCAAGTTCGCCCGCATACCGTTTATCAATGATGAATTCTTTTGTACTAAACTTTATTTCACATAGGTTGATACAGTGATCTTGACGATCAAGCAGGAGGTCAATTTGCGCTCCATATTCTCCTTTTTTTCCGATATATCTCCATCCAGAGGCCTCTGTATATACTGCTCCTATACCGAGCGCCTTTTTGATCTGCAGGATATGTTTTTGGCAGATGGCCTCAAAAGCGTAACCGCTCCAACTATTATACGATTGTCCTGCAGCAATCTTGTGCCAGGTGCCTTCGCCACTGGCCCTGGCATGTTCAATGAATTTCAGGTAGAAGAAAGAGTATTCATCCGAAAGTTTGTAAATACTATCTCTTGCAGTCTTACCAAAAGGGACATACTGAGTAATAAATCCAGATTCCTCCAGTTCTTCGAATAATCGTGTAGTCCCCCCACCGGTGGTTAATCCACAGGCTTCAATTATTTCAGTTCGGCTCAGGCCGCTGCCTTTTTTAGCCAAGAGACGAACAATCGCCTCTTGATGGACGGCATTGGCAAATAGAGATCGATAAAGATTGGCAAATTCCAATTTGAGAAGCCCGTTCTTTTCAAAGAAAAGCTTATCAATAACCTGGCCGGCGCTTTCACCCTTATCAACTTGCTTTAAGTATTGAGGGATACCTCCCATTGCCATATAGAGTTGCAGAATTTGATATTGATCGAGTCGAATACCCCGACTAATTAGGTATTCCTCAGTCTCTTTCAAGGAAAAAGGAAGCAACCGAATGGTCCGGCTAACCCGGTTGTGAAGCCCGCCCCTGTTGTTTATTATATTTTCAATCATCCAGGAAGCTGCCGATCCACAAATCACAACTTTTAATAGGGGCTGCCGTGAAGCCCAGGTGTTCCACCAGTGCCCGAAAGCTGAGAGAAACCCAGATTTAGAGGTATGAATCCATGGAAATTCATCAAAAAGGACAACTAGGGGTTCACTGGTTAGTTTTGTTTTCAGGATTTCGGAGAGAAAAGTAAAGGACTCTATCCAGTTAGTAGGAGTAGCGGGGGGAATGGTAGAACCCATAGCTTGGTGAAGCGCGTTCCTGAAGTTAAGCAATTGCTGACCCAGTCCTGCTTCATGAACCCCGGTATATTCGAAGATGAGATGTTGCTCATAGTAATTCCTAACAAGAAAAGTTTTCCCAACCCGGCGCCGCCCTAATATAGCAATCAATTCGGCTTCCTTAGAAATAAGCATGTCTTGTAATATTTTCTTTTCGGCATCTCTGCCGATGATCACCTGGGACATATTTATGGACAAGTTTGAATATCTATACTTGTCCGCAAATGTATTTCAATAGTCACTTATGGACAAAAATAAAATATTATAATTGTCCATAACCAGCGAATTCCTAGAGGTAGCTATTGATAAAGTAATTGATTTTCAATAAATCTCTTATGAAAATGTTTCCGCAACATGAAATTGTCCAATGTTCTCGATTCAAAAAGACAAAGGACCTATAAACAAGAAATTTATAGGTCTTTTTTATTGCTTATATAATTCTGCCAGGTGCCTATTTCGGTGCACAAAAACCGCTCTAATGAATGGGGTGCCTCCAAGAAAATGTGACACCCCTTATGCTTATGTGTGATCAATTTACACCGTTGGCGGCCTTTTCAATGATAGCAGCCACTTCTGAGGCATGGCTGATGTAGAGAGCATGGCTGGCAGTCATCTCTGTGACGATCGATCCGGCGCGCTTAGCCATCATCCGTTCTGCATCGGGCGGGATCATCAGATCGTCCTTAGCCACGATATACCAGCTTTTCCGGGTCTTCCAAGCTGCGGTAGTCAGCTCGGTGGTGGCGGCCGCCAAACCTAACGGCACCTGCGAAGCGGCCAGGAAGTCAGCCTGTGCAGCGGGAAGATCAGCGCAAAACCGGGCATGAAATTTATCCTTGTCCAGCCAGATAAAGCCGTTGTCCGGGGGCAGGATCGCAGAGTTGGGGTCGGGCGGGGCCGCCTGCTGAAGTTTTGCGAGTGACTCACCCGCATCGGGTGCGAACGCGGCTACATAGACGAGACCGGCCACTTTGGGATGATCCCCGGACTCGGTTACAATGGCCCCGCCATAGGAGTGCCCGACCAGGATGGTGGGTCCGTCCTGCATGTCCAGTACCGCTTTTGTGATGCGGACGTCTTCGGCGAGACTGGTGTTAGGATTAGGAACTACCGTTACATGATACCCCTTCGCCTTGAGTATCTTGTAGATCCCCTCCCAGCCCGAGCCATCCGCCCAGGCGCCATGCACCAACACAACATTGTTAATCCTTCCGGTGCCAGGGTTGTCGTGTCCGACCGAAGCCCGGTCGCCGGGGGCCGGAGCACGCAGCAGCAAAGCGCTTGCAAGAGAAAAGAGTTTCAAAGCCTTTGGTAAGAGAATGGTTGACATAAAAAATTGTTTACACCGAATGAAGCCAAGACGATGCCAACGCGCAAACGATGTATTTTCAATTAATTAAGTCAAGAAATGAAACGTATCTGATACGAAATGGAGTGAGTGCGGAGGATTTTCACGAAATAGCGTAAGACCTTAGTTGCTTGTGGATGCAGAATCCTTGAACCGGATGGAGATATGAGTGCCGTCGACGCCATTTACCTCGAAGATACCCTGGAGATCTTCTGCCATGCCGCGCATCAGGATCATTCCGAAGCTGCTGCTTGCAGCAACATCGAAGTCATGCGGCAAACCCCGGCCGTTGTCCTGCACTTCAAGCGTTATCCATTCTCCGTTGGTGGTAAGCCGGATCCAGATCCGGTCCTCGGGAGTATGCGGAAATGCGTATTTGAAGGCATTGGTGATCACCTCGTTCAGGATAAGCCCAAGCGGCATGGCCTTCGAGACATCCAGCCATATCTTTTCGATGTCGAGATGGAAGACAATCTTGTGCATCAGGACAAAGCTCTCTTTAAAATAATCCACCAGGTCGCCGATGTATTCGGGCATATATACACCGCTGAGATTTCCGGAATTGTATAGCTTCTGATGGATCAGGGACATCGTCTCCACACGCCGTTGGCTTTCTTTCATAATATCGAGCGCTGCCTGATCCCGGATGAATTCGGACTGGGACAGGAAAAGGCTTGTGATCAGGTGGAGATTGTTCTTTACCCGGTGGTGGATCTCGCGCAATAGCCATTCTTTATCTTCTATCAGTTCAGCCTGCTCGTGATTCAGCTGCTGGAGCGCCTTGTTCTGCTTGTCGATCTCTTCAGCTTGCGCCCGCAGCTTCCGGTTCTTGCGAAATTTGTTGTAATAGAGGAGGAAGACAAGGATGATGATCACCCCAAGCAACATGAATCCGCCCAAATACAGTTTTTTTGTGCTGGCATCCTTTTGCCGTTCCAGTTGGTTCTCCGCCTCCAACTGCTGGACTTTCTTTTCCCGCTGCAAGGCTTCGTACTGTTCTTTTAGTTTCAGCACCTCGTTGGTCGTTTTTACATCCAATACATGCTCATTCACGCTGTCGTAGAGATAAAAATAGTGGAGGGCGGAGCGGAACCTCCCTGTGGCGGAATCGACCCTGTATAGATTATAATAGGTATACCAAAGGACGCGCTGGTTAGTTTCCTTAAAAACAGGTGGCGTCAATATCATATCAAGGAATTTTCTGCTTTCATTATAATTACCTGTACGAAAATTGATATATGCCATATCTATGATCAGGCTCAGGTCGTCCACCCCCACTTTCATTTTTATTACCTGTGGCTCCAGTTGCCAGGCCAGCTGTTGGTAACGCAGGGCATTGGGGAGATCGTCAAGGCACGTATAGCATTTTCCCAAAGCTGAGTAGGCCAGTTGCTGCTGGATCGCATTGGACGGAGGATACTTGGCGATGATGTTCTGGACGGTATTCAGCAATTCCTTCTTCAGCCCTTGCTCTCCATAGGATTTCCAGATGTTTGGGAGCAGTCTGTATAGAAGCATATCCGGACCCAGGGCGATCTGAGCCTGTAATGCTTTCCGGCGCCACTCCAGCGCAACGTCCTCGTTGATCAGCAACACGTAGACATCGCCTATCCGGGAGTAGGCGCGAGGCAGGAACCAGCGGTCGGCCGTCGACTCGGTCGCCTTCAGAGATGCCATAGCCTGTTGGAGGGAACCCACATAATCGTCTTGATATTTCCGGAGAAAGGCCAACAGATCGTAACAGTATTGGGTATACGTAAAATTCCATGCCTGCTGCAGCTTTAACGACCGTGTGGCCGTCTCATACGACGATTGGACATCATGCGAAGCACACCGCATATAAGCGAGGCCCATTAGAGCATTGATCTGGTTGCCGGTATCTTTCAACAATCCGTACCGCTTTTCCGCCTCGGCGAGACAATCCAGCCGGTACCGTTGCGTTTCGGGCATAAACGGGCAATACATCCCCGCATAACTTAGGGCCTTGGCCTGGACGGCGTCCATTCCTTTGAACGAGAGATTACCCGCAAGCGCTCCGAACCACTTCCTCCCACCCGCGGTATCGCCAAGCATAAAATACGCTTTACCCAGCAGGCAATAGCACTGCGCCTCCCATTCGGGTTTGCCCAATTTATTTGCCTCCTGCCTGGCCTGCAGCAGGAAAGCAATGGCCTTCCGGTAGTTGGCCCGTCCCGGCTGAAAAGCATACCAGGCTCCAATGAGTAGCGTTCCTTCGGTGCGGCCGGCGGCATCCAGTTCCGGCAAAAGAGCAAGCAGGCTATCAACATACCCAGTGTTCATCCAACGGCTGTAGCTGGTCGTGAACGCATCGTTCATTCCCTCCGTGATCACCAGAGCGGGGCTAATACCATGTTCCCGGCAGACGACGATGAGGGTACTGTCGAGTGAGAGGTATCCGTAGTTAAGGACCTGGCGGTCGGCTGCATTGAGCTTTAAAAAGGCAATGCTTCGCTGGCTATCCAAGGCCTGGCCGGAGACAGTTCCTGCTGTTGCCAGCAGCAGCCCAAAAAGAAACCACCCGACAAAGGACCTTCGAGGAAAAAGATCAGACATGGATGCTAATTTTTATTGTGTCCGCACGAGATCAGCCTGACCTGAGAGGCCACTGGATACCCAGCCGCTTTATCTTGGAGTTCAACGTAGTTGGAGGAAGCTTCAGCAATTCGGCTGCTCCTCCTTTCCCGGCTATCTTGCCGTTGGTCTTCTTGAGGGCCTGGATAATATGCTGTCTGTCCATGTCTGCAAAAGCCTTGATCTCGGTCTCCACGGTGCTGGTTGCGGGGCCGAATGGTATCGGTTCCGGCATCTCGAAAACCTCGATGGTGGCTGTCCTGCAGCTGAGTACATGCCGCTCCACCAGGTGCTGCAGTTCACGGATATTGCCGGGCCAGTGGTACTCCTCCAGCTGGCGCATCGCCGCCGGTGCGATGGTGATGCCTACCCGGTTCATTTGGGAACCATACATCTGGAGAAAATAAGCGGTCAGCTCAGGTATATCCTGCTGCCGTTCCCGCAGCGGCGGCAGCTGAATGGGAAAGACATTGAGCCGATAGTAGAGGTCCAGCCGGAAGCGGCCTTCCGCGATCTCATTTGGAAGGTGCCTGTTGGTTGCCGCCACAATCCGCACGTCGGTGCGGATCGTCGTTCTTCCTCCTATCCGCTCGATCTCTTTCTCCTGCAATGCCCTAAGCAGCTTGCTCTGCACTTCGAGAGGTAGCTCCCCGATCTCATCGAGGAACAGGGTGCCGCCGCTGGCCAGTTCGAACTTGCCGATCCTGCGCTCCAAAGCACCTGTAAAAGCCCCCTTCTCGTGACCAAACAACTCGGATTCGACCAGGTTGACCGGGATGGCGGCGCAATTCAGCTTCACCAGCGGTTTAGACTTTCGTGCGGATAGCTGGTGGATCGCTCTGACCAATCCTTCCTTGCCGACGCCCGTTTCTCCGAGGATCAACACTGTATTATCAAAGGGCGCAACCTGGATCACCTTATCCAGCGCCTCCAGCAACCTGGGACTCTTCCCGATGATCCCTTCGACACGGGGTTGGAGCAACTGGCTGGGCGCTTTCCTCGCCACAGGCTGGGTGGCTGCCTCTGCCCGATCGGAAGACTTTCGTACATTCTCTACTACGGCGGCAAGACTATCCTGTACAGATTGGAGGAGCTCGATATGATCCTGCGTATATTGGTCATGGCTATGACAGAGGAAAGCGATGGACATTTTCCTCTTCCGCTCCCGGAACAATGGCATCCAAAGTTTTGCCCCCTGCCCTTTACCCGCGTTGTGAAAATAGGGCCGGCCTTCCTGTTCCTGACCGGCATCCCGGATGTGAACTTTATTATCGTGATCCTCAAGACGTACGTAATCGTTGAAGCCCACCCGCTGAAATGAATGGGCGCCTGTGCCGGCGCGGTCGTCACAATCGGTGTCGATAATGATGTGATCAAACGGCAGGAACGAGGTGAGCGCCCGGATCAGCGACAAGGACTTTTCTGTCCTTGTTCCTTCTGTTTGTCGGATGTTTCCGAGCAGGCTGTCCAGCCAGTTCCGCTGGCGGGAAATGAATTCCTGGTTCTTTTGATATCGATATACCGCAATATTCAAGGCGATGAGTATCTCCCGCTCGCGAAAGGGCTTGACAAGGAAACCAAAAGGCCTGGTGGCAATTGCTTCTTCGAGGGTGGATGCATTGGAATTGGCGGAAAGATAAATAAACGGGATATTCCGCATGTCGAGTATCCTGGCCAGATCGATCCCATTCCTGGAGCCTTGCAGGAATATATCCACCAGGACGATATCGGGTGTTCGCTCGTCGATGAGCTCCAACGCCTGATCCACCGATTTGGCGATGCCCTCGACCTCATGCCCGGCGTTCTTCAGCATGATGCCGAGACTTCTTGCTTCGAGGAATTGATCTTCTACTATTACTATGCGTAGGTTCATTTTAGAAAAGCTAGGATCGTCCCTTACAAATGTAGTGTTTTCCCTCATTTCAGTAAATAATCCAGGAAACCTAACGTATGCATCCAGGCTTGCCGCGCCGCCAGCGGATGATAGGTGGATCTTTCATCACAGTGAAAACCATGTTCGGCGTAGGAAATGTTCACCGATGTAAAATCCCGGCCATTACTGATATTCAATTCGGCAATCCGATTCACCTGCGCAGCAGTGATAAAGGCATCCCTACCGGCCCAAAAGAAAAGATGCTGACTCTGCAATTCTACCGACTTCGCTGCCAGCGCTTCGATACCGTAGCCGTAATAAGATATTCCTGCTGCCAGCGGGAACGCGCAATTGGCCATAAAAGCATACCTCCCCCCGATGCCAAACCCTAATACACCGATCTTTTCCTGCCGGATATGACGAGTGGACTGGCTTAGCAGCAAGGTCGCGCTCACGTCAATCATCACATTTTCCGCCGTGAATGGTTCGCCGGCAGGCTGGCCTGCAAAGGAGGAGGTATAAGGTAATTGCACAAGTCGCCCCATCCGGTGCAACAGATCGGGAGCAAAGACGGCATACCCTGCCATGCAGAGCCTTTCAGCCACGCTCCGGATATAGGTATTGAGCCCATATGCCTCGTGTAAAAGGATCACGGCGGGGTGGCCCTGCTTTTCATCCGGCCAGGTCCCCCAGATGTCCATCATGGAGCCGTCTGCCACCCTGGTGGACGTAAATGATTTGTTGATCATGGGTTGGTCAGTGAAATGCACATCCTACCGAAAAGAATGCCATATTTACTACTTGATGATCAAATGCTTACAAAATCACCCATCACCCCCGTTACGATATTTCGCCAGCGTTTACGCTCCGCCGCCATTATACCAAGTTGAACAATTTTCATTCACTCTCACTTTTGTCCACTTCACGGCGATCCATCATTTCCCTCTTCGCCACTACATTCATCTTTGTCAGGTCATCAAACCACCCTTTATGGAGAAGAACAACATGGCAATTACCCTCCTGGTCCTGCTTCCACTTGCGCTCTCCGCTCAGAAACGCAATCTCTCGGTGGCAGGCACCATTAAGGACAAGTCGTCGGGAGAGACCCTTGCCGGCGCAACCATCGGCTTCCCGGATCATCCGGACCTGGGCATAGTCAGCAATTCCTACGGATTCTATTCTATAACTATTCCCGAAGGCCATTATACGATGGTCGTCAGCTTTTCCGGCTATGCCCCTGACACGGTAGCGTTCGATCTAAAACAAAACCTCGTACTCAACCGCAGCCTCTCGGCAGGCAATGCCCAGCTGCAGCAGGTGGTCGTCACCGGTAGCAAAAAGATCAACAATATCCTTAAAACACCGCCGGGCCTTCAACGGCTGACCGTCAACGATATAAAAGATGTGCCCGTGCTTCTCGGGGAGAAGGATATCCTGAAGACGCTTCAATTGCTGCCCGGCGTAAAATCGGCAGGGGACGGCAGCTCGGGTTTTTATGTTCGCGGCGGCAATTCAGACCAGAACCTGATACTGCTGGACGAGGCGCCCGTGTATAATGCCACCCATTTGCTAGGATTCTTTTCCGTATTCAACTCGGATGCGATAAAGGATGTCTCTCTCTACAAAGGAGGGATGCCAGCCAACTATGGCGGCCGCCTGGCATCGGTAGAAGACATAAAAATGCGGGATGGCAACGATCAGCAGCTCGCCGGCAGCGGTGGCATCGGCCTGATCTCCTCCCGCCTGAACCTCGAAGGTCCTATTGTCAGGGATAAGGGGTCATTCATGATCACCGGCCGTCGTACCTATGCAGACCTGTTCACCGGGCTGGCCTCCGACACCAACGTTAAACATTCGACACTCTATTTCTATGATGTCAACCTGAAGGCTAATTACAAGCTGGGTGATAAAGACCGGGTCTTCCTATCGGGCTATTTCGGGAAGGATGCGCTCAGTTTCCAGCACGGCCGTGGTGTCGATTGGGGCAATTCCACGGGCACCTTCCGCTGGAACCATATCTTCAGCAGCAGGCTTTTCTCCAACAGTTCCCTCATTTACAGCAATTATAACTACAATACCCAGTTCACCGCCAACTACAACAATGTCCGCGTGACCTCCGGCATCACCGACTACCAATGGAAGGAAGATATCAACTACTATCTCAATCCCCGTAATAAGTTCGACCTGGGCTTCGATGTGATCTACCACGTCACACAGCCGGGACAGGCCGTTTCCGATCAGACATCGAAATACAACAATATCACGCTGGAAAAGAAATATGCCATGGAGAACTCGGTCTATGCTTCACACGAATGGAGCCCCACCGGCAAATTTAAATTTACCTATGGCATCCGCCTGACGGCGCTCAGCGTATTGGGGCCGGGTAACGGGAAGCTCGTAAAGACCTATTGGAATCCTGAACCCCGCCTGGCCGCGACCTGGCAGCTGGACGAAGAAAGTTCGGTAAAGCTCGCTTATGACCGCAATGTCCAGAACATCCACCTGCTGAATAATTCCACCTCCACCAGCCCGACCAATGTCTACCTGCCTACCAGCAATGTCGTGCAGCCGGAGATCTCGGATCAATTCTCCGCCGGCTATTACCGGAATTTCCATGGCCGCACATATGAGTTTTCTTCCGAGGTGTATTACAAGTCCATGCAAAACCAGCTGGACTATAAGAACAACGCCAATCTCATCGGCAACAACAATGTGGAGGCAGACCTTCTCTTCGGCAAAGGCCGCGCCTATGGCTGGGAGAGCTACTTCCATAAAAGGGCCGGCCGGCTCACGGGCTGGATCAGCTACACCCTATCGAGAACGGAACGACAGATCTCCGGCATCAACAACGGCAGCTGGTATCCTGCAACCCAGGACCAGACACATAACGTTTCCATCGTTGGGGTCTATAAATACAATCGCAAGTGGACCTTCTCCGCCTCCTGGGTCTATAACACCGGCAATGCGGTGACCTGGCCCTCCGGAAAATTCCCGGTGGATGGTGCACCCGTGTATTACTATGCTTCCCGCAACGGCTATCGTCTCCCGGCCTATCATCGCCTCGATCTGGGCGCTACCCTGCAATTGAAGAAGACCGCGAAATTCCAGAGCGATCTCAATTTCTCTATCTACAATGCCTATGGCCAGTCCAACCCCTACACGATCCAGTTCCAGCGGGATCCGAACAACCCGATGCTGACCCAGGTCCAGCAAACCACCCTGTTCAAAACGGTACCCTCTATTACTTACAATTTCAAATTTTAGCAAATGAAGCCTATAGCCATCATCATCGTATTCCTTGCCCTGTCCTGCACAAAGACCATCACTCCGGCTTTGAATACCGGCGCCACCCAGCTGATCATTCAGGGCGCTATCAGCGACACCCCGGGGCATTACTTTGTTTCCATCGTCAATTCCACCAGTTTTTATACCCCCAACACCTATCCCGGTGTTTCGGGCGCCGCTGTCAGCATTGTCGATTCCACCGCCGGCCTGCGCGATATCCTCACCGAAACCACCACAGCCGGTGTCTATACCACTCATTCCATCGTCCAGGGTGTATCCGGCCACACCTATCTCTTATCAGCCACCGTCAATGGGAAGACCTATACTGCCTCTTCCACCATGCCACTGCCCGTTGCCCTGGATTCTGTCACCTTCGATACCAGCGATACCACCCATATCACCGCCAGGGCCAACTACCAGGATCCCCCCGGCATCGCCAACTATTATAAATACGGGATGGTCATCAACGGGGTCGTGGACAAGCGTTTCTCCATCTTTGAAGACAGGCTCTCCGACGGCAGGTATATCCGGGATAAAGTGGACGCCGACACCGGTGAGATCCGGCGAAATTATACGGTACAACTCTGCCTGGTGGGCATCGATCAGTATGTGGCTGCCTATTTGCGGGAGGCCGCGGACATCGCCTACAACAATGGCAGCCTGGCGGCGCCTGCCACCCCTGCATCCAATATCACCGGCGGCTGCCTGGGCTACTTCAGCGCCCAGACTGTCAGCAGCAAAACCCGGGTAGTAACCTGGTAATTTTTCTACCTTTACCGTCATGGCCATCTCTCCCCAGCATAAACAGCTTATTAGAATAGCCGGAGGCATTAACCTGCTCTTCCTCCTTCTTTGCGTGATGCTGCTCGTCTACCTGGGCAAAGATCTGTCCGGCAATGCCGGACTGATGAAAGTGCTGAAATTCGTCTTTGCCAACAGCCTCTGCTGGATCATCAATCTCGCCCTCCTTGTTTATGTCGTGCCACTGGCCGGCCAGTCGAAAAAGAGAAGGAACTTTATTTTCTACGGACTAAGCTTCGGATGCACTCTTTCCCTGGGCCTTCTCATAGCCAACTCTTCGCTATATACCGCCTTTTCCCATCAGGTCATCCGGAATCCCATCATAGCACCTATTGTATTTGTTTTCGGGATCAATGCCCTTTCCCTTTTCGCCATCGAACTGGTCCTTTCCCGGGCTTCACAGGCCCGATTCAACATCCAATACGCCAATATGCAGGCAGAGAACGCCATGCTCCGGGTGAAAAGCCTCGAAGCACAGCACGAAAAGTTAAAGAACCAATTGCATCCCCACTTCCTCTTCAATTCCCTGTCCGCCCTGAGATCCCTCATCCGCAGGGACCCTGCGCTCGCGGAACAATACCTGCTGAAGTTGTCGGGTTTCCTCCGATTCTCGATCTCCCATAACGAACAAAACATCGTTCCGTTGACAGAAGAGCTGCGTTTTTCAGTCGACTATCTCGAGATGCAGAAGATCCGGTTCCGCGGAGCCCTTGAGTATTCCGTGGATATTCCGGTGGACCATCTTTCCGATGCCTGCCTCCCCGTCTTTTCCCTGCAGCTCATCCTGGAGAACGCAATAAAGCACAATCAGCTGACGCAGGAACAGCCGCTTTGCATCGACATCCGCTATCTCGAATCGGGCTGGCTGCTCGTCGAGAACAATATACAGGTGAAGCTCAGCGCCGACCCCGCCTCCGGCATCGGCCTGAAGAATCTCTCCGATCGATACAAGCTCCTCGCCCATGATGATATCCGCATAGAGAACAATTCCGACCTTTTTAAAGTCTATCTTAAAGTCATTCACCCATGAATATCGCAATCATTGAAGATGAAATTCTCACACAAGAGGACCTTGCGGAAATGATCGGCCGTGCCGGCAAGGAGATCCATATTGTAGCGGTGCTGGGTTCAGTCAGGGCGGCCATTGAATTCTTCCGGCAGCAGCGGGCGGTGGACCTTGTTTTCTCAGACATCCAATTAGGCGATGGTCTCAGCTTCGAGGTCTTTCGCAGTACCCCGGTGACCGCGCCCATTGTCTTTTGCACCGCCTATGACGAATATGCGCTGGACGCCATACGGAGCAACGGCATAGAATATATTTTGAAACCCTATACACAGGAAGCTATTACTTCAGCCATTGAAAAATACCGCCGTCTGAAAGAACACTTCATTCCCCGGCAGCCCGATTTTGAAATGCTCATACGGGCCGTCACCGGTGACAAGACGCTGCAAAAGCCTGCGGGCTCCATACTCGTGTACCATCGGGACAAGATCCTGCCCGTCAGCCTCGAAGAAATCGCACTGTTTTATGTTGATAACGAATGCACCCATCTCCATGGGTTCAACGGCGCCAATTACCTGGTAAATCAAGCCCTCGATGAACTGGAGCAACTCTCAGGCAACCTGTTTTTTCGTATCAACCGGCAATACCTCGTCAACCGGCGTGCCATAAAGGATGCCAACCACTACCAGCACCGGAAGTACGTAGTCAATCTATCCATCCATTTTAAGGAGGTTTTGGTTGTCAGCAAGAACCGTACAATGGGGTTCCTGCAATGGCTGACGCTCTGATTTACGACACATCGTCCGTAAGGTAGATACGTATCTCCCAACTCTTGCCCCGGAGATATTCGTGAAGGTGATTCCATCGGTCGAGCTTTGCCACCACCGAGACGAATCTAGTGGCCGCCGATGCATATGGGTACAGCCTGCATTACTATACTGGCGACTACCGGGCCATCGGCTATAATCCGCAGGGAACTTCGTATTGGGTGGATTGGGTAACAATGCGGCGGGCTTGTTTAACGGCAATATCGCGGCGATGGCAGTAAACATCCCGCAACTCGGAGCAACGAAGGTCTACAATTACCACTACGATCAATTGAACCGGATCGTAGCGATGGATACATACAATGGGCTGAGCGGAAGCGGTGGAACATTTACGCCGGTGAATATCAGCGACTACCAAGAGCGGATTGCCTATGATCCGAACGGAAATATCCGGACCTATCAGCGGAACGGCGACGCAAGCCGTACGTCGATGGACAACCTCAGCTATTTTTATAAGCCGAATACCAACCAGCTACATAAAGTGACGGATGCCGCCCCAGATGCATCGACTGGAACATATAGTCAGTATAACGATATCAAACAGGGGCAATCTGATAATAACTACCGCTATGATGCCATAGGGAATCTCATAGGCGATGATAGCAGCAAGATTACGGGCATCAACTGGACGGTCTATGGAAAGATCAAAAGCATCAGCCAGTCGGGGAGTGTGATCAACTATGCCTATGACGCCACTGGCAACCGTATCCTTAAGGCAACGGCCGCAGACACGTCCGTATATGTACGTGATGCGACCGGAAATGTACTAAGCATCTATGAGAAAAAGCCCGGAGGCGCACTTGCGCAGACCCAGGTACCGGTATATGGCAGCAGCCGACTGGGGATGGTAACACAGCATATCGCGCCCGATTCTGCATTGCCTCTATCAGGAGGCTTCGGCAATGGGAAAAAGAGTATATTTACAAGGGGAGAAAAGCTCTTTGAATTATCCAATCATTTAGGAAATGTGCTGGTAACGGTAACGGACCGGAGGCAGCAATTTAGCGTTGGTGGAGTGGCGGTGGACAACTATCGAGCGGACATTGCATCAGCCAGTGATTACTACCCATTTGGTATGCTAATGCCGGCGCGAAACTTTAACGCGGCAGGGTATCGGTATGGGTTTAATGGGAAGGAGCAAGACCCGGAAGTGAAGGGGAATGGCAACCAATATGACTACGGCTTTAGAATCTACGATCCACGTATTGGGAAGTTCCTAAGTGTGGATCCGTTGACGAAGAAGTATCCTATGCTTACTCCTTATCAATTTGCAAGTAATAGCCCTATTGCGGCGATTGATCTTGATGGGCTTGAGGGGCTTGTTGCCACGGGAGTAAATGGCACCGGAATGATTGTAACCGCAGAAAATGCAGCAAAGATCGACAAAAGGATAGTTGTCTCTGCATTCAAGGCTGCTTTTCCTCATTATATTCCAAAAGAATTAATTGAACATTATGCCTATGGAAATGGCACGCCATTTAATCTCAATGAACAGCGGATGAGAGATGTCAATCCGCTAAAAATTGGAGTGCAGGGATTGATAAGGAAAGACCAAGATCAATTTAACGAAACATTGGGCAAATTAGAGAAGGGAAAGTCAGTCCAACTCAAAGATTGGAGAGTACTTGACGGATCATTAACTTCCGGGGGGTTGGGAGGATTTACTGTTATTTTCGATGGAGTCCTGACCAAGGATAAAAATGATGATAAGAAGTGGACCTTTTCCGGCACCATGAAATTCTTTGATAACTGGAATTTTAATTCTCATGATCAAGCAGTTGCTAATGGTGAAAAAGACTACCGTTCAAAGGACGGAGATAAAGTAACAACTTTGGCCAGAAAGTACTTGCCAGGAACACCATTCAATGTGACAAGCGACAATGTCAATGTAACACAAACAAGTCAGGATGAATATGTAAATTGGTTTAAAGGGTACGAACCTAAAAGCTCTTCTAATATTGTTTATGATCATCCGGATATTATGAGCGGAGTAAAAAAAGACATAAAACACTAAAATTTGTGATGTGAATAAATTCTTTTTCCTTTTTGTTGCTGTCTATTCAATAAGTTGTAATACCAGTAATGATGCAAAAATAAAGGCTGATATAGTTCGATACCTAGGTATTCGCTTGGATGGAGGTGGCAATTTTAATTTCTTTGAATACAAAGTAATGCCTGGATATGATTACCCTAGAGTAGTATACATGAAATTCCTGTCTCCGCAGTCTGATCAGATAGCAACTGAATTACTTCTTCTTCCGCCTAACCCGTTGTTAAATAAAGATTCGTTAAGAATTACTGATTATAAATATGCGGAGCATATTCATAATTTTTGGAAAATGAGTAGTACGATTGAGAGCGCTGATATTAGGAACATAGAAGCAGGGATCAAGTGGTGGAATCCCAAAATGGATTCAGCAGTAGTTTATAGTGGCTTTTATAATGAATTTGGCAAAAAGAAAATTGTTTCTGTCAGGCAGAAATGGACGGGTAGACTAGCTTCCCAAGTAATTAAGGATACTATTTATATACAAATAAGTTTAGTGCAAGGTCAATGAGCTGGTATTCTGGTAGTATGATTAAGAGAGTGTACTTGGAATCGATTAGTGCCGTTATGGGTTTAATGGGAAGGAGAATGATAATGACGTGAAGGGGATGGGGAATCAGGTGGATTATGGGGCGATAATTTACGACACTAGATTAGGCAAGTTCTTAAGTGAAGACCCATTTGCTAAGAAGTTCCCAATGTTATCGACATATCAATATGCAAGTAATAATCCAATATGGAATATAGACATTGATGGGCTGGAAGGTGGTCCAGCCAATCAAACAGGCCTCACTTATATAATTCAGATTATGGACGGAGACGGAATAATAAAAAATGTGCCGGGAGGATCGAGGTTTAAATATCATACAAACGAAAGTACCTTGCCTCATCAGGACATCTTTAAAGTAAGTGGAACTGTAACATCCGGGGTGATCACGATGGATCAAGCTGGGCCGGCATGCCCTACAGTCGTAAGAACTGTCACATATAGGGATGTTTCTTCTAAAGGTGCAACAGAACCGCATCTCGTTTTATGGAAATTCGATGAAACATTGGTTAATACTCAACAGCAAACAAATGCTGCGGTCGTTAATACAACAATTTCGGTCCCTGCACAGTTTAACCCAGCATTGTATAATCCTGGAACTGGAAGAATGGGAGGACAAGCCCCAGGGACGAATCCGACACAACTAACTGCCAATGGACAAACTACATTAAATGCAGCTGTAGCCGGGTTAGTTCCAACAACAAATACTAGTCCTCCGATCGTTGGAACCAACGCTGCCGGAGTAACTACTACTACTATTACAACAAATACGAATTCTGTAATAACTGTGAATGTATCTTCCGGAACATTCGGCGGCAACACGCTGCGGCTGCAGTGAATAATCTATTGCGGGGTAGAATGGCTACAATCATAAATGGTCTTGGGAGAAGTGGAATACCTGCAGGCAACATTATACCGGGAACTATGACACCTAACTCGGCGCCGGTAGTAAATTTGAATGTATTGACGACTACTACAACTACCACAACGACCTCTTTTCCTGTAGGCGCAAGTTACCCCCTCCTCCGACGGATATTAACAAAACATGGCAGCGATAATGATAAAGAAAATATTTTTAATTGCATCCTGCGTTGTTTACGCGACACTCAGATGCATTGCGCAATCTTCCAGTAGTTTCGATAAAGAATATGTATTAGCGAAGGAAATTATTGGCGCGTCCAGATTTAAGGTATTCTTGAATTATAACAACCTGAAGATATTCATTGGCACGGCTTATGGAAATATACAATACGGACCTAAAGGACTTGTGACATTCATACATGAGTCTTCTCATATATACGATAACATAAAAAGTGCCGGGATGAGAGACATGCGTTATTATTGGTCTGATTCTAATCAGCTTTTAGAAGTGCGTGTAACCCCTAATTATATAACGTCAGATAGTATTGCGTCGATTTTGCCGGATTACGTTACTAATAAGCCTCTTACTCAAACGTATATTTTGTGCAAAGGTGATTGTCTTTCTCGTAGCTATGGAATTTTTGGTTTATTGGAAGAATTTAATGCTTATTCTTTGGAAGCGAGAAGCCTTGTGGACATGTTTGGGTTCTTCGAAACATGCAGCTATACGAATAGACCAACCTTTTGGGAAGGATATCTTAAATCTACTTATGATAGTTGGATAAATTTCTATTATTTCAATATCTTTTTCTCGACGTATCTTAAATATGCTTCAATGCAGCGGAGAGGTTTTTATAATAGCCTTGTAAACGACGGGCATTTTACAAACACATTTTCCCAAATCTATAACAAATACAACGAAGCGTTGACAGCTCTCGATTCTATTAATAGAAAAGTCAGGGTAAAGGTCAGCTCTGGGAATAAGAAAATTTATTCATATCCATTTATGGAGGATTATAATTCCATCCGGGCACTGGCTGAAGACAATGAAACGAAACTATACTTGTCGATGCTGTTGAAAAAATAGCTCTAAAAGAACAAAGATCCAGTTCGAGGTGATACGGGTTTGGGTTTAACGGGAAGGAAAATGATAACGAGATCAAAGGTACAGGAAATCAGATTGATTATGGAGCCAGAATTTATGATCCAAGGTTAGGAAGGTTCTTAAGCGTAGATTCTCTACAGAAATAATTTCCTGCCTTATCTCCTTATTTGTTTTCTGGAGGCAACCCCGTTGCTACAATTGATTTGGGTGGACTGGAGCCTACTGCAGTTAACAAAGGAACCGATGCCTTAATACTTGCGTTGCAGGGATATGGCGGTGCCCCTCCTGATAATAATACCCAAGCAGCGAATGCATATGCCGCTACCAACCGTCCAGCATTTAAACCAGACGGAGTGCTAAATGGCGGTATTTTCGCTGATGATTTTACATGGGTAAATAAAGGTGGACAACAGTACAAGGCTAAAATTCAAGTGGAAAAGTCATAAGACATACTACAATAGTGCACCAAATGGAGACGGAGGTTTTATTGGTAACATTACAGAGCCTAATTCGTTTATTCAGTTGCAATATAGACCAGGGGGAGCAAGTAGTAATGTACAAGTTGGTCTTAACTGGTTTAAGCAGAAATTTCGTGAAAACTCAGAAGGATTCGGTTATGAAGCTCCCACTGCAATTCAAGCCAGTGTTGGTATAAATAAAAATCTAGCATCTATTGGGAAGAAAATAAATATCAGTAGCAATCTTTCACTCGGGGTAGGTATAGAGGTGGGTGTTCCAAGAAATACAAGTAACTCGTCCATTACATTTGAAACAAAAAAATATTCGGAGATTATTCAATCATAGGTGTTGGGGCTTCTGCTATATACCGAGTTGATCAGCGAAGACTACATCACCAAGGAGAAAAAACTGCAACTAAAAGCTATAACAAGGCCAAAAAACAGTAATTCATTAGTATGACATCAAGGATATGCAAAATTGCTTTTTATTTTATTTTTATATTTCTTGTTTCTTGCAACAACGAAGAAGGTGCAAGACAAACTGAAGGGATACCAAAAATAGAGTATTACTCTACAGGGAAGATAAAGAGTAAAAAGATGGTAAACAAGCGGGGGCAAAAGATAGGAATTGCCGAAGAATTCTATGATGGAGGACAATTAAAGAAAAAATATACATACCGTAACGATACCTTGAACGGCGAATTTGAGGCTTATTTTGAAAATGGCGGAATCGAATCAAAAGGCTTTTTTTGGAATGACAAACCTGTTGGCCCAACAATTTACTATGGAAAGGATGGCAAAATTAGACTCTACAATGAATTGGATTTTAATGGAGATATCTACTATGTAAAGAAGTATGATGATAACCAGAAGGTAATTAAAGAAGAAGGAGTCGCCGTTAGTCCCAATATTCTAATTTATGAAACAAAAAAAGATAGCCTACCTAAAGATTCTCTTGTCAATATATTTTTCTTTTATTCAGAACCTGAAGGAAGTAAAAATACTATCCTATGTTATATAGATAGTCAAAGAGTGCAGGCTAATTACACTGAGCATCATCTTGCTCTAATTCAAAAACGCTTCTCTCAGAGCGGAATCCATGAGTTAAAAGTTGTCTCCATTTTAAATAATGAGGCTGATATGCAATCAACAAAAGACAGCATAATAAAAAAAATAACCATACATTGAATAAAGATACCGTTATGGGTTTACTGGCAAAGAGCTCCGGCCTTGACAATGAAGTGCGGGGGGCGGGGATCAGGTGGATTATGGAGAAAGGGTATTTGATCCAAGAATTCAAACATTCTATTCGGTGTGAAGGCTACAAACTCAGCGAAGGCTACACATCCACGAACACAGAAAATATTAGGTCCGCCTTATGGCGACGATCTCGAAGACACCATATCGATACAAATTGGATTTAAGTATTATGCGGGCACAAGAAAGCCCATTAAAGTGAGAAACAAAAGATGAAAAAGATAATAACAAAATCAACTGATGGAATTTATCATAATATTTTTGGGAATCGTCGTTTATATATTCAATTTCTATCTTGGATTTGCGCAAAATTCACTTATTGAAAGAAACTTATATCATTCAGATAGGCGATTTTCCTTTAGAAGAATCAATAGTGCTTTGGCCCTGGCAAAAAAAGAAGATCAAATAAAGGCGTTGCAAAAGGCCAGAAAAATTTACTCTATCTATTTAATATTGTAAGCTCCCCCTAAAACTGGGCCACCGTCAGTTAGAGTTTTCTGGTTTTTCAAATATTTTATCCACTAAACGGCTCTCTACAATTTTTGAGGGATTTCCGTTCGCCGTTTGTGGATAAAGCTTCAGTGCTTCGGCCCGGCTTTGGTAATACTGTTCAGCATATTTTACCGGGGATAGATATCCCAGCGATTTGTGCGGTCTTTCAGTATTGTAATCCAGTTGCCATTCTTCGGCCATCAGCCGGACCTCGGCGAGGCTGTAGAATAGGTAAGCGTTCAGTAATCCCCGGCGCATGGTTCCGTTTTTGCGTTCGATGTAAGCGTTCTGGGTTGGCTTTCCCGGCTGGATGTAGACCAACCTGATCCTGTTAGATTCACACCATTCCTGGAGCAGATGGCTGATGAATTCCGGCCCGTTATCTGTTCGGATGCAGGTCGGCTTGCCGCGACGGGCTATGATCCTTTCCAGTACCCGGATCACGCGCCGGGCAGGCAGGGAGGTATCCACCTCAATGGCCAACGATTCCCGGTTAAAATCGTCTATGACGTTCAATACCCGGAACTTCCTGCCGTCCACCAGGGCATCGCTCATAAAGTCAATGCTCCAGACCTCATTGGGCCCCTCAGGGATAAACAAGGCCTCCCTGATTCGGGCGGGCAGTCGCCTTTTGGCCCTCCTTCGGATATTCAGTCTCATCTGTATATAAACCCGGTAGATCCGTTTGTGATTCCACATAAACCCTCTGTTCCTTAATCGATAGTAAGATTGCCAAAACCCAATGTCAACGTGCTTGTCCGTTAAGGCCGTCAGTGCTTCCTGGACCGGCCCATCGTCTTTGGGGATGGCTTTATACTCGTAGGTGCTTCTGGGGATAGCTACGATCTTACACGCCTTGCGAACACTCAGCTGCTCCTGCTCAACCAGGTAACCAACTGCTTCCCGTTTCTCCGCAGGCGTTATAGCTTTTTTTCGATCAGGTTTTTCATGGCCCGGTTCTCGATGCACAATTCGGCATACATCTTCTTCAGTTCGGCATGTTCGGCTTCCAAATCCTTGAGCCGCTTGACATCGGAGGCTTCCATGCCACCGTATTTCGACTTCCAATTGTAAAATGTGGCTTCGCTTATCCCCAGGTCCCGGGCGATATCCTTGACGGCAATACCCCCTTCCTGCTGTTTGATGGCTGTGACGATCTGACTTTCTGTAAACTGCTTGCGTTTCATAATTCAAGTTTAAAGTTAACAATTCATTCAATTGGTAACTCTAATTCTTGTGGCCGGACTTAGGGGGAGCTTACAATATTATTCTACTTTGAACTTTTAATTGTTCTTATGTATATAGTTATGCGTTGGTTAATACACAGGCATTAAGTTAGTATTACCTACTGTTGTTTGAAAAGTGTGACAGCTGTCCTTCTTCTCTACGTATATTCTCCGTATGAGTTTAACGGCAAGGAGTCAACGACATAAAGCAATTAAACAAAGATGATATCGAACGAATAAAAAACAGATTAAAAATGTCTGTACTAAATATGGCTGAGCAATATGCTAAAGACAATAGCATCCCCGACTCGGTCGTTTATTTAAGATAAATTTTCCTACGGCAGGACAAAATGTCGCCGGGATTTTATTCAATGAACCTACATAACATTTATCTTATTGCCATTTGCTTGTTCCTAACAAGAGCCGCAAAGGCACAGGAGTCTCTCGAAACGTTTATTGCCGGCATTCATCGTTTTGCATGCGCAAATTATACCGGCAAAGATTTCTTAAGACTCAAAGCCTGGAGCGATAGTAGTTACGTCCAAAATGACAACAAAAAACACATCAAGCAGGTTTGGTTTCGAGGGAATATGATTAGCAAAGAAGGCGCACAAATTGAGTTTACATTTGCTGGCTATAACTTAAAAACAACTGGTGAAAAGAAAGCTTGGGGTTCCATCTTATTTAGTCATCGTAGAGATTGCGACGTTTTGCTACAACCTGTTTTAGGATACTTAGCCCAAAATAGTTTTAGCTACGATACGCTTCAAATTAAGGACGGCTTTACATGTACCTATGACAAGATTTATCTGGTCTTTAACAATTATAGCCCCTCTACAAACAAAGTGCTACAAGATATTGATACTTCCCTAACTCGTTTGCTGAAACACGAATATTTTGACTTTTATTTTGGGGATATTAATAGGGCAACGTCGACTTGGCAAAAGGAATTTAGAACATTTATGCAGCCTAACTCCGACGTATTGATCGCACTTCTCAAGAAAAATAATATTCCTGGGATTTTTAGATTAATAGCGTTACCCAACAAAAACTATAGTTGGTTCCTCGCCGAGGGCTTATGGTATTATAATAGCCTTCATCCTTGCCTAACCCCTGAACAAACAAAAACCGTTGAAGCCTTTAACGGAAAGGATGGGATGATATCATTTCGGCCGTCGGAAGAGCTAAGGGAGGTGTATAAGTTCTAGTACATCAAAGAGGAATATTGGAAGCCGGCGCGGAACTTTAACGCTAGATGATGCCAAACACTAAAAACTAGAAGATTAAATTATGACAAACAAGATGGCATTTCACAAGCTTGCAATGTCATTAACAGCGTTGAACTTAATTCTATTCGTGCTCAACACATTTGTTATTAAATTTTTGAGCAGATATTTATTTTATCTCTCGGGGTTGTACCTACCAGTTATTTTAATATTGATTTACCTAACCCTCATTTTATATTATTTAATAAAGAAGGAAAAAATAAACCTAAGGTTATTGATATTAATATCGTGCACGAATCTATTTTGCGTTTTGATATATTCGATTTACATGAGCAAGGCCCTTATGGTAAGATAGGACATTCACTCTAAAATATAAACATTGAAATAAGTTGATGAGGCTTGCGCCGATCTAAGAAAAAGCAAAGAATCAGGGTATACAGTATGTTAAAAAAGCCCAACCTAAGGCCGGGCTTTTTCAAAATTAAAACTTATATCTCAAAGAGATCTTAAAACTCCTCCCAAGCAATGGACGCGCTAAAAATATATATTGACCCGCTGCCGCACTCTGGATCTCACCCTGGCGTGGATTACCTTCTGTAAGCCCTAAGGAATTCGTAAGATTATCGATAACCCCAAAAACTGAAATTTCCCTGGTAATATTTACCTGAGCATCCAAATCAACTTTCGTATAGGCCGGCAGTACCTGGGAGTTTGCAACATCCGTATAACGCTTCCCTTCGAATTCTATCGGCGATTGCAAGCGAAGGTGGTTGCCAAAAAGATTGAATCCCGGGACAACCCTGAAAGAGACAGTCGGCACCCTGATAAGCTTGTTACCATTGTAATTGTATTTTTGCGTCAGCGTCCCTCCGGAAACAACATCTGCAACAAGTCCCTGATATTCTCCATGCTGGAATGTCGCCGTCACCGAAGCATCAAACCATTTAGCCGGATATATGCTGCCCTCGAATTCAAGACCGAATGTCTCTGTGTTTGCCATGGCATTCACCTGAGTGAATCCGTTTAAGGTGCTGACTGTATTTGTAAATCCAACGTTATGATACTTTGTCCAGAATCCCGTGCCATAAACAGCGTATAGCCTCCGGGCATATTTGAACCCAAGTTCACCCAATTCCATTGTCTGGGTGACAGGTGTCGCATTGACATTGTTATAGTAAGTAGCAAATCCGGGGATCCGCGCCGCAGAAGTATACCTGCCGAAGAGGCCCATATTGTCCGAAAGCTGGTAATCGGCGCCCAATGTCCAGGTAGTGTAGTCAAAATGATGGTTATAGCCCTGAAATATTCCGTTCCCTGTTGTTATCTGGGAGGTCGCATAAGTGCCTAAGTTTACCGTTTTCGATTGTCCTACCACTCCATCCGTCTGCGTATACTCCCAACGCACTCCGCCATCTATACGAAAGGTCGGCGTCACCTGCCATTCATCACTTACATAAAGTGCATTGGTCGTCTGTTCTCCATTGGCGTCCGCCCACTCATATCCATACTGGGATACTCCATTGTCGGAATAGGTATGCACTATCTTTCCAGTGTCATCCAAAGCAACAATATTCAACAATTTTGAATTGTTTTGAACGTCCAGATACAGTTTTGAAGAATACCTGGAGAAGTTCTCAGAAAAGTGAGCGTAATAGTATCCAAAGTTAAAATCATGCTTGGATGAACCCGTATAAAAAACATGCGAAAGATGAAGATCGTTTGTAACTTCTGTAACAGGCATAGTAACGCCTCTCAATCCGCCTTGAATAACAAGACCGTTACCATTTTGGCTGGCATTGTTAAATAATGTGCCGCCATTTACATATTGAAACCCCAATTTCGTCGCGCCCGGAGCCTGCGTCAAAAGGCCTGACTGGGCTCTATAAAATGAATCGGCAGTTAATAAATTCAACGCAAATAAACCGTTACGCTGGGTTTGTGTATTATCATAGCGAAGTGAATTCTTCAAAACCCAGCCATTGGAAAATTCAGTCTGAAATTTAACTGTTACCTGGCTTCTGTTTACAGCCGTTCCAACTGAATTATCATAATGATAAAGACTGTTGTCTCCCTGGATCATATTCATTCTTTGCGTTTCGGCGCCGGCAATTGCTCCGTAATTACCATCAAAACCCGACACAGCTACTATTTTCCCTTTACTATTATAGGTCACAGGATAATCTGTGTAAAACACCACATTATCATTTAATTGTTTAAAATCGACATTAAAGGATGATTTTCCCCAGGTCTTGCCAAGAGAAGCTCTGATCTGCCCGCCATGATTACCGGTGAACCCGGGGTTACGTACTCCTGTCCCCGTTCGGTAAAACCCTCCCGCGGAAAGCTTCCATCCGTCACCGATAGGAGCGCCCAGCCAAAAATCTTCTCTGTTAAGGCTATAGTCTCCCACGGTGACCTTAAAAATACCCTCTGTTTTATCACCAACGGCACGGGGAATATAGTTTACCGCTCCTGCCGGCGCATTCGAATAAAATACGGAAGAAGGGCCGCCACGAACAACTTCAATGGATTGAATGGTCTCATCGAAACGAAATGCCTGGTCTACATTCAGGTAGCCAAGGGCAGGATCATGTTGTACCGGCACTCCGTCTTCCAACAACTGAATTGATCCGTAACCATCCACAGGAACGCCCCTTGCTCTTACATTGCCGCTAGCCTCACCTCCGGTCGATTCAACCCAGAGGCCCGGCACTGATTTTAAAGTCTCGGTAACACTTGTCGGTCCTTGCAAGCTCAGCGCATTGTACCCAATACTGGTAACGGAGTAGCTTGTTTGAAGTTTTGTGCGGTTTAACGCACCGGCACGTCCCGTAACAATAACTTCATTCAACCCATTCTCTACCGCTTTTAATTTGATCAACAAGGAAATGTTGGCATCGGATTTTATGTCATATCCGGATATTGTCTGCGTTTGAAAACCCACATGTGAAACAACAAATGAATATGGACCTCCAGCCGGCAAATTGTGATAAATGAAAATACCCAGAGAATCTGTTTGTGTCGTAGTGGTTGTACCTGTACTTTGATTTCTTGCAGTTACAGAGGCGTAGGTAACAGGTTGACCGCTCTCGTCATTTACCTGCCCCTTTATATCATTGAAATCTTGCGCATTGGATATCAATTGAATATGACAGCAGACCGCCAATAATAGCATAAACAGGAAATGCCTGGTTTTGGTGATGGATGTAATCATAAAGTAAACTTATTCTTCGGGTTGAAGATTTTATTTCTTTATTATACGCATTACCTGGATGGTACCCTTACTGTTAATATTAACTTAATTTGGGCTGGCGCTATATATATTAATTGCTTATAATACAGCTATCACCTTGTCTGTGCAATCGGAAGTTATTGAGCAGTGCAATGCTTTGAAGTATATGGCAAACCGAATCTTTTTTATCTATCTTTCCGATAAACGACCGGTTGCCCAATTCTGCCCTGTTATATATGATCTTTGTATGGTAAATAATCTGCAATTGATCAAATACTATATCGAGAGGATAGTTGTCGAATACATAGCAACCATCTTTATCTTTTTCGAGATGTAGAATGCGAGACGGCTTATTCCCTTTTTTAAATATAAAAATATCTCCGGGAGTGAGGTAATATTCATTTTTATTGTCCTGGGAAGAAGAGTTGGAGATCTTTACCATGACCCTTCCTTCATGCAAAATTACTTTTGTAGCGCTATCCGCTTCATAAGAGTTTACCGTAAAACGGGTGCCTAAAACAGAGATCAGGACAGAATTGCTATATACGAAAAAGGGCTTGGCGGGGTCTTTAGCTATATTAAAAGTTGCTTCGCCATGTAATATTACATCTCTTTTTAAGGAATCGAAGTTTTCGGGATAAGAAAGCGTGCTGTTAGGCGACAGGTCTACCGTAGAACCGTCGCTTAAGGTAAGCGTCTTTTTGGAAAGGGCATTATTGAAAATATCTTTTGCCTTTGCCATCGGATAAGCGCCAGCTTTACTTGCACCTTGCTTTTTGAAAATAAACTGCCAGGAAAGAAATACAACCAATATAACCGACGCCGCCACCGCCATCCATCTGAAATATGTATAACGCGCTGCGGGAGCATTGGTATTTTTATGGATGTTGCCCCATAATCTGCCGGATACATCAGGCGATAAAACATGAGGCGGCTGAAAGTCTTCCCATTCTTCCACTCCTATGTATTCTTTCAATTTAGCCGGGTTTTCTTTGAGCCATGCCTGTACAATAGCAGCATCCCGTGCGTCACATTTGCCTTCAAAAAAATGTATTATGATCTCCTCTTTTATCAACTTATGTTCAATTTGTAATTAATCGATGACCACGCTGATATATTTTTTTATCTGTTTCAGCGCCTTGTAAATATGCGCTTCTACCGTTTTGGAAGAAACACACAATGTCTCAGCAATTTCTCTGTATGACATGCCTTGCTCACGGCTCATCTCAAATACCTGCTTTCTCACGGGGGGGAGTTCATTAACGGCTTCCGAAATTCTCTTTTGCAATTCGACGCCACTCATTTTTTCATTTGTACTGTCAACCCCTTCCTCGACATCCAGCCCATCCAGGCGGGCCGTTACCGCATCTTTGTTATTATACTTTCGCAAAAAATCAATAAGTATTGTAGTGGCGATCCTGAACAACTGTGTGGAAATAGTGTATTCTTCCCGCAAGGTTTGGCGGCATTGCCAAAGTTTGGTAAATGCCATCTGCGCTACTTCTTCAGCTATATATTCGGATTTTGTTTTGTAAAGAATGAAGAAATAAAGTTTTTGATGGTATTGGTCAAACACTTGTCTGAAGTAAAATTCATCTCCATCCTTTAATTCCTTAATACTAAGCATGTTAAAGATTATTCTAATCTCCGACGAATGTATACAAATAGCAATTAATCGTTTACGGCATAAATGTAAAATAAATATTTAATAATATTGGCGTGCCGGATCCTGCCTTATTTATGGTATACGAAGGGAACATCATTACAGATAATGGCTTCCACCGTTGCCAGTTCTCCGATCTTTTTAAAGTATGGACCTGCCTCCGGTGTTTTGGTGAATGCTATGACGTGTTCCTGGCTTTCCCATTGTTCATATAAGACCACTCGTTTAGAATCACTCCCCTTGTGGAAACTGGACGAAATATATCCGGGCTGCTTACTGGATATGGATAAAGTCCCTTCTTTGAACAGTTCGACAAGTTTTTGTTCATTCTCCGGCTGTACAGTGAATATACCGATCATAACCGCAACCTTATTCCCGGAATGTATCTCTACGATCGGGTCGGTGTCACCCGCTAGTTTGAGGTGCTTACCTGCCAGACCGGGGAGAGAGATGCTTAACGAAAATAGACCGGCGCTTTTTAAAAAATTGCGTCTGTTATGGTCAATTTGCTTGAACATATTCATTTGAGACTCGTTTTTAGTGAATAAATGGTAAAATGACATTGCAATAACAATCGGATCGGAATAAATAGGACAGCCGTCTCAAAATATTTTTTCCTAAAATTTGTTTAGTAACTTTAAAGTTACATATATTTGGGTAACCTAAAAGTTACCAATTATGGACAGTCAAAATTATATCCACACCAATTACACCGTAGCAATCGAGGTTGCAAAATCCCCGAATGATGTTTTCACTCATGTCATCCGGGATGTTTCAGAATATTGGCCTGAAGAAATGGAAGGGGAATGCGTCAAACTCAATGATCAGTTTATATTCAGAACGGGAGATTCGCATTACTCGAAAAACAAGGTGGTTGAATTCGTACCAGGCGAAAGAATTGTTTGGCTTGTAACAGAGAGTCTACGCAAAACAGACAACTTTGATTGGACAGGAACAAAAATGATCTTTGAACTAACGCCTAAAGGCAACAATACCCTGCTTAAATTTACTTATGACGGGGTTGTTCGAAAAAATGAATATGACCGATTGGTTCAGATATGTGACATGGTCATTAAAGAGAGGCTATATAGCCTCCTGACCAATGGCAAAAGTTATGCCGTTACTATTGAGATGGCAAAACCACCTCACGATGTCTTCAAGCGCATCACTGCCGATATCGCCTATTGGTGGGGAGGTAAAGACCTCAAAGGGGATAGCACAAAATTGAATGATGAGTTTGTCATTGATCATCCGGGCACACATTATTCCAAAAAAAAAATAGTAGAAATTATACCAGACAAAAAAATTGTATGGCTTATTACGGAAAGCAAAATGAGTTGGCTAAAGGACCAGGATGAATGGACAAACACGAAATTGATCTTTGATATAACCAGCAAGGGTGGTATTACTGTTCTTCACTTCACTCATGAAGGCCTCACTCCCAAAAAGGAGTGTTATGCGAGGTGTTCTGAAGGTTGGGATATGGTAATTAAGGACTATCTATTCAACTTCATCACTGAAGGCAGGCCACATTTTAGGTTCCACCCGCAAGATCTTCGCTAGGTTGACCGTTCATATGCGGTAAGTTTGTGCTATGACTCCTTTCGGGAAAACCTTTACCTCCGCCAATTTCAGGTAAACCGGTATTTCCAGACCGGCAAAGATTGACAATCCCGAACCCAATGCGACGGGATGAATGGCCAGATGGTATTCATCGATGAGACCCGTTGCTATGAGATTCTGCATAAATCCCGCGCCGCCAATTGCTACAATCGGTTTTCCGAACTGAGCTTTAAGTTCCCTGATCCCTTCGGCAAGATCGCCATCGAAAACCCGGGCCTTGGCCCAGGAAGTCCCGGAGGACGACTGTTCTGCGGTAGTCGTATGAGCAGGATCGATACCCCTAAATCCTTTTTTTGTAAAGAGGGCCTTGGGAATGTTGTTCATCGGCGCGGCAAACGGCCCGGTCGCAGTCGGCCAGTAAGGAGCCATTGTCTCAAACGACTTCCTACCCATGATAATTAGCCCAGCCTCTTTGATTTTCTCGACACTCCAGGCCAATGATTCCTCGTCTCCAGTCTTGAAGACCCAATCTTTCTGGCCATGGGAGTCGCCTACAAAACCGTCGAGTGAGACCGACATCTTCATGACTAACTTTCGCATAATAAATTGATTTGTTTCACAAATGTACCCAGCACTTTTCGAAGCTACGAGGGGTAAAAACGTCAATCTGAGGGGCCAATTGCGCACCTTGTCGCATTCCCTCTCCAACTTGTCGGTATGCCGCCCCTCCCCGACAACGAAAAGAACGCAGTCATGCACGTAAGTCTGCCGATCATGGGCGGAATAAAATTACAAGGTACCGACATGCTGGAATCCATGGGCCACAAGCTGAAGATCGGCAACAATACCACCATTTGCCTCGAACCCGACAGCAAAGAAGAAACCGACAGGCTGTTCAACGCGCTCTCTGCCGGCGGTTCGGACATCATGCCGTTACAGGATATGTTCTGGGGAGCTTATTGGGGAACCTGCCTCGATAAATTCGGCATCCGTTGGATGTTCAACTTTCAGAAGAAGTAGGGTTATTTAGATCGTCAGCTTATTATTACCCGCCTTGAGCGCATAGACCTTCCCTTTCCAAACCAGCATACCCGATGTTTTTGCCGGCAGGCTGATGTCAAAGGACCATTTGCCCTGATGCAGGCTATAGCTGACATCAACTTTTCCGTTGGGATGAGGTATCGAGCCACCAACATTAGTCAATTTCCCCAAATGCGGCTCGATCTTAACCTTACGGAAACCCGGCGCATAACTATCGATGCCAAGCACGGTCCGGAAAAATTCGATATTCGGACTGCTGCCCCAGGCATGACAGTCTGATCTGGTAAATTCGACGTTGGAGTCTTCTGTCCAGGTGGTGAGCCCCCATTCGATGTTTTTACGCCATATCCCAAGCCAGTCCATATATCCATCTCCCAGGCCGGCCCTGACCAACGCCTGGTGCAAATAGTATGAAAAATAGATGGTGCATTGGGTCAGGGTGTTGTCTGTCAACATTCGTTTGCCCACTGCCATCGCATCGGCCTTACTCAATATGCCGGTGAGAATAGCAAGCGAGTTTGCATGCTGGGAAAAAGATGTTTTTTCCTTGGTGTCTGCATATAGCCCCTTCGGAGAGCTCCAATATTTACGTTGTATCGTTTGTTTGAGCTGTGCGGCCTTTTGGGTATAAAGATCAGCATAGTATCTTATCCCCAGCTTACTCTCCAGCTCTGCAGCCCATTGATACGCCCAAAGAAGCTGCAGATCGAGGATGGCGGAGCTGCCATCTGCTCCTATGGGTGGCGCCCCGACCGACCAACCTTTGCTGTCTGCCCAATCGACAAATGTCCAATAAGGCGTATTTTTTAAAGAGCCGTCGGGCTCCTGGTATTTACTGAAGAATTTGAGGATGGCCCTCGCTCCTGTTAACTTGTCCCCGATGAAAAGGCTATCGCCCCTATACATCCAATAATCATGCAACATGCCGATATACCAGAGGGAAAAGGTCGGGATGATTTGTGTGTTCCGGGAGGGATAACGGCTAAACGTCACGCCATCCGTCAGGCGGGAACGATCCATCAGCTCGATAGCATTACGAGGCAGCCGGTCGTCGGAGCTGTTATAATAAGTGATCGTCGCTTGTACACGGGTATCGCCAATGTATTGCAGCTGTTCATAATAAGGGCAGTCGGTATAGGTTTCCCAGGCATTCAGCCGGGCGGTGCGCCATCCTATCTCCAGTATCTTTTTGATCTCGGCATCATCTGTAACGAACTCCGAGGGTTGTTGGAAGGGATAGCCTGTAAATGATCCATAAATATCGTCGATAACCAGCGGATCGTTTTTGGTCTGCACCAGCAGCTGAATATATCTATAGGTCCGAAAATTAAGCGTAGTATAGGATTGTCCATTACTGCCGTCGGATATCAGGCTATCCTTTCTTCCGAAGAAGATCTTGCCTTCAACATCGTTCCGGTGGCCTTTTCGACGGCGGCCGTGCTCCTTAATTTCAGCGAAAAGGGATTCTGCATAGCCGATGGAAATACCGGCATTGGCGCCTTTGCTAAAATTCAGGGTCAGGTAAGCATTTGTAAGGAAGGTCTGGTCGAGAAGTAAAGTTACTGTTGTATTCGCTGGTATGGTAATGGCGGTCTTATTGGCGGGCCATTCGGACGGAACGGTAATGCCGGTGGCCTTGCGAAGGGAAGGTATACGCTGGTAGCTTAATTCCCTTGGCGGGAGCGTTGAGGGAACGAGCATCCATCCAAAGCCCTCTGCCATATCTTTTGGCTGAGCACTGGAAAGATTGGCGGCAGACGACCACGCCCCGTCGTCAAAAGAGGCGGACATCCAATCGTTGACAGTTTTATTCCGGTCGACAAACTCTCCAATGCTTGCCACAAAATACCCTTTGAGAGCCTGATAAGCGTGATCCCTACAGCATTTCCAGCTATTGTTCGTATTGAGTATCTCTTCAGCGGGAGAATCTCCTTGTACGATAAAGGCTGTACGTACGCTGATCTGAGCTTCGGGCCTGTATTCCGCCTCATTCCAGACGATGGCCGAAACGATATTTTTGCCGGACGTTAGAAACGGCGCCAGGTCCGCCGTTTCATAATTCCAATGGTAGAGATCACCTCTTGCAGGTCCAAGGGAAACAAGCTTACCGTTCACAAATAATTTATAGCGATTGTCAGCCGACAAATGAACAATAAATGTGGCCGGCTTGGCAGCCAGCTCGATGGTCTTTCGGAAATAATAGACCCCATATTCACGTCCATTCTCACCAGGAGCCGCGATCCAGTTGGCATTCCATTTAACGGGTACGGGCCCGGAAAGCGCTGGTCCGGCAGAAGGGGGATGGGCCTTCCCGGACTTGCTAAAAAAGGACAATATTGCTACAGTCAGGGCTAAAGCTAATTTCATAAGAACGAATATATCCAAATAACCTTTTCCAACTATCTTGTACTGTCTTGTATGCCGCCAGGCTCGCGGATCGTCAACGTTTGATCACCTTCTTCAGATACCGCTGCGTATCGGTCTTGATCTCAACGATATAGATGCCAGAAGCCAGATTCGGACAGGGGATCAACAAAGTGGACAAGGCTGATGTATTGATCAGTTGAGCGGATCTCCTTCCGGAAACATCATACACGTTCACTTCCTTTATAATCTCGCGTCCTGCAACGATGTTGAATGCGCTCTCCACCGGATTGGGGTAGACCAATGGTTCGATGGACTTTTTACCCATCCGTACAACAACAACGGGTGAATAGGTAAAGTTGCCGTCAAGATCGACCTCTTTCAGACGATAATAATTCATTCCTGCGCCAGGCGCCCTATCATCGCCCGTATATTGCTGCTCCGTCTGGCTGTTGCCAACGGCTTTTACCGTCAGCACTGTTCTGAAGTGGATCCCATCCAAGCACCTTTCCACTTCAAAATGGTCGACATTTTGCTCCATGCCCGTCGTCCATTGCAAGGCAGCGTACTGATCATTCATGTTCTTGCCCGTGAAGCTGGTCAATATCAACGGTAGCGGCGAGGGTGTGGACTGAGAGAAATTATCAAAATTAGCGGAAGACAGCACGGTGTTATTGTGACTGGTAATGGCATATCCGCCATAAGTAGCGGTAATGGCTCCAAAGCCCAGATTTATGATCGGGCCTACCTGTGCCCAGCTGGTCCCATTTGAGGAGATATATCCCGCAAAATTAGGGCCGCTCTTCACCAATTTGACCCAATAGGGAGCCTTGGGGCCGGCGACGGTGTTGGTGGTAGTGCTGCCGCCGGTAGCAGACCGGTATTGGAAAAATGCTCCGTTGCCGCTGGTGATCCCGATATAGGCATTCCGGGAGCCGGCGCTGGTGTTTTCCCGGATCATGATGCCTGCCTTATTGTTGGGGTCGGTGGCATCCTGAGCGGCGACACGGGCAACGATCTGATCATCCCCTGCTATGGTAAAGTAGGCATACCGGAAGGCATCCGCAGTTCCCCCGATATCACTTCCGGAACCTTTGAGGAGGTATACCAGGTATTGAGAGAGGTAACAGGCTGACCCGGCGATCCCGATATTACCAATATCGGCGCTGCTCCAACGGGTCGGCAGCGGTGGACAATTAGCAGGACAGGTCGGTGTGGAAAACCCACCGGGTGAAGAATACGCGCTTTGCTGGCCACCCGTACATGTCGAGGCCACCTGGTATAAATAATCATACCCGCAGGAAAGGGCCGGCAAAGTAACGGAATTTGTATTACTGGTGATCGTTGTCCAGTCTGTCACACTTACATTCCGGTATTGTATGGTATAACCTGTGGCATTTCCCACCGCCTGCCAGTTGAGCAGCACACTGCCGTCGGGCTGATTGGTAGTGCTGAACCCGCCCGGCGGCGCACAGGTTACGGTAGGCGTGCCATATACCTCCATTTCAAACAGCGCATAAAAGCCCCCTACTGTACCCGGGGTGACGCCCAGCATACGTACATAACGACCCGATCCGTGTACATTGATCGTACTGGTCAGGGTGGCGGAATTGGCGCCCCTGATCGTAGCAATGGTGGTCCAGTTGCTTGCATCGTCGGACACATCGATGTTGTAGTCGATGGCGGCAGTAGTCTGCCAGCGGAGTATCACGCGGCAGAGATCATATTTTGCAGTCAGGTCCGTATAGATCCATTCCCCATTGGTCGAATTGCTTACCCAGGAGGTAGACAGATTCCCGTCAAAGGCGGCGGAAGGGGGGTTGCTGCCGGATGGCGCCGAAGAGGCCGCGGCCGTCTTATTCAATGCTACATTCGAACCATTGCAGGTATCCGTACTGCCGCCCGTCAATCCATATACCAACAGCTTACCGGAATTGGTAGGCAGATATACCTTACCGTTGGTTATGGTAGGACAGACGAATTTGGAATAATAGCCCACATTGTCATTTGCTACCATATTGGAATTCCAAAGTTCCTTTGTTACATCATTGGCATTGATGGCCCTGAGGATACCGGGACATCGGGATTGGTTCGCATCGCAGTTGTTGGAATGACTTACCCAGACAATACCCGTCGAGTCCACGGCGCCATTGGAAGAGGTGGATATCATCGCCCCGCTGTTGCCGATAGGCCCCTGTATACCGCTGACGACTGTTCCGGCGACATTCAGATTGCCGGCCACTCTATTTACAGGGAATGCCTTTAGCAGGGCGTTTTCCGGCCAGGTATACACGAATTCATTGCTGGTGCCTTTGTAATAGCCCAGCGCGGTACGCATATGGGCGGATGAGCCCAGGTCGATGGCTTGTACCACGTTGTTGGAGGTGGTCCCAACCCCTCCCATATTATCGCGATTCAGCACATATATCCTGCCCTCCTTCGACCCGCAGGTCGCCAGCGTCGTATTGGGGATCAATATGATATTCGAAGACCCGAAATCCAGGTCGGCCGCATCCAGGGCTGAAAAGTTATAGGGCGTAAAGAAACTGCTTACCGTCAGCGTGCTGCCGGAAGGTGTCAGCTTGATCACACCCTCTCCCCGGTTGGTCGGATCAGAAGGATTACCCGAAACGCCCACCGTGCCATTTCCAGTGGTGACATAGATATTGCCTGACGCATCTGCCGCGGGTCCCGCTCCGCTCATCCATATCCCGCCTTCGCCGCCTCCCGGAGTGGTATTGTATACTATCTTCTGTTGCAGTGTAGTGGCATCATAACCAATCAACCAGCCATGATAGGGGTCCCAGTCACAATGGGAAGCCCATCCTATATACACGATCCCGTTAGACAGCAGCAGACCGGGTCGTTGGTTTTGTTTCTTGGGGTCGAAGGAGATCACTCCGCCGACATTCCCATCGCCGGTGCCGTTCACCTGTGCAGCGATGGTCACGGGGCTGCCCGCCCTTTCGGCCCCCGTCTTGATATCCAGGGCATGCAGGTATTGGACAAAGACATTTGTGCCGTCCGTTGTTACGCTCCGGGAAACCACATAAAGGGTCCCGGCAGTCTTGTCGATCACCGGAGTCCCGACGATCCCCATATTCCCCGAAAAATCATTGTAGGAGCCCCCGCATAATGGAGGGGTCAGGTCGGTGTTTTTAGGCGGCCTCGTCCCCGAGGGTGTAAGGCTGATCTTCCAGAAAGCCCCGGCGACCCTGACGCTGTCCGCATCGTAAGCATAGACGGTATTATTGACAGTGGCGACATACACCACATTCCGGGTACCGACGCCCGGCATACTGACGCCCGAGGCTACCAGCGGCTGTGCAAAGACCTTGTCATCGAGTGTGTCGGTAAATAATTTACCAAAGCTTCCCGTCTTTACATTCTTGATATTCAATTGGGTTTCCTGATTGTTCCACCCTGTCCGATTGAGGTCGTTATGCTGCGTAAGCACGTCCACCTGTGCGCTTGCAGAAACAGTGCAGAAAACAAGGGCACTGCCCAAGATCAATTTGAGCTTTATCATACGGCTGTTTAGAGATGATCCGTTTGCGGGAAGAGGGAGCGATTAACGTATTGGTATCTGCGAAGGATTGATGGATAGGTGACAGGATTGTCGAACAGGCGACGACGCAAAAGTATAACAATAAGTTCATATTTGCAAATTCCGGCGTGTAACCTCAACGGCAAAAGGGTCGTCCCATGCCCAAAATGAGCTCATGATCTTCAATTACCTGAAAGTAGGTATCAGGAACTTCCTGAAATACAAGACCTTTTCATTTATCAATGTGTTTGGCCTGGCCGCAGCCATGTCGGTTTGCATGCTGATCATGCTCATGCTGGCCGATCAGCGCAGCTATGACCAGTTCCACACCAATAAGGATCATATTTATCGTATCCTCTCCGATAAGCCCGGTCTCAACCACGCCTATGCCACCAGTCCCTTCCCGCTGGCCGATGCACTGAGGAAGGAAGATCCCGTCGTGGAAGAATCTACCGGCCTAACCATGGGCGTTGGCGGGGATGCGGTATATAATAATAATATCTCTACGGAATTAAGAGGCTATTTTGCGGACCCGGCCTTTTTCAAAGTTTTCAGCTTCCGGCTTGGCAAGGGCGATCCCGTGACAGCGCTGGATGCCCCCAACTCCATCGTGCTGTCTGCTGCGGCGGCGCGCCGGCTGTTCAGGGATGAAGACCCCATTGGTAAGACAGTAGCTTTTACAGATCGTGGATTGAGCATCATGGGAGGAAATGAATCCTCCACACCTGTTGCATGGGGCCGCTATACCATTACCGGCGTGCTGGAAGATGTAAACTACCGGAGTCACCTTCATTTTGATGCATTGTTCTCCACCTCCTCCCTGCGCCTTCTCATCGCGGATAAAAAAAGAGGGGATAGTAAGAATGACTGGACAAATTTTTTTCAATGCTATACCTATGCCCTGCTCAAACCCGGAAAGACGGGCTCCGACCTGGACGCATCCCTGGTCAGTCTGGTCAATCCTCATATTGCCGGTATCACAGACTTGAAGGGCTTCATCTTGAAAGGACAGGCATTGACGGCTATCTCACCGGGCATGCTGCTTGGCAACGAGCCGAATGCGGCCCTCCCCAGGGTAGTGTATTATTTTTTATCGATCATTGCGCTGATCATCCTGATCTCGGCCTGTCTGAACTATACTAACCTTTCTATTGCAAGGGCTTTGACCCGGGCCCGGGAGATCGGCATTCGCAAGGTCAATGGCGCCGGGCGGAAGAACATCATCCTTCAATTCCTCTGCGAATCCATCCTTACCTCGTTCTTTGCCCTTTTACTGTCTATTCTTTTTCTTCTTTTCCTTCGGGCTGCTTTTGTCGGACTCTGGCTAAATCAGTACCTGCATTTCGAGCTACGGGCGGGCGCGCCGGTATTCGTTTCTTTTGTAGTATTCGCACTACTTATCGGTATCGTCGCCGGGATTTACCCAGCCCTTTATCTTTCCGGCTTCCAGCCGGCGAAAGTGCTCAGGAGTCTGGCCGGTGTCCGCCCCGGCAGGCTGTCCCTGCGGAAAATATTGAGCGTTGTACAGTTTGCGGTCTCCCTGATCTTTATCATCTCTGCTATCCTCATCTTCCATCAGTTCACGCATTACCTGAAGTTCAAATACGAATTCAGCTCGAACAATATTGTAAACATAGCACTACAGGGCAATGACTATCGTACGGTGGCCAGGGAACTGAATACCGTCCCGGGTGTAGACAGGATCTCCGCCTGCGAATATATTCCTTCCACCGGCAGGTCGGAAGGGACAAGCCTGAAAAGAGCGGACAGTAAGGATGACTATATTTCCATGACAGCCCTCCGCACGGATGAGAATTTTATCGGTCTCCTGCAGCTTCCATTGGTGGCAGGAAAAGGCCTTCCGGCGGGCGATACGGGTCGTCATGTATTGCTGAACGAATCCGCTGTAAAGGCCCTGGGCTTTAAAGACCCTGTCGCGGCTGTCGGTGAGTTCCTCCGGCCGGCGGGCAATGACAGCAGCACGTTGCAGGTAGCCGGAGTGATCAAAAATTTTCACCTCGGTCTCGACCATGACCAGATCGAACCGCTGGTACTGCAGAATATCCCGGCCCTCCTCAAATTTGCCAATGTAAAGATCGCATCCGCCGATCTGCGCAGCACAGTGTCGGCGCTGGAAAAAAAATGGAGGACCATCGACCCCATTCATACCTTCCAATACCAGTTTTTTGACGATCAGCTGGCTGCCGTCTCCCAGGGATTATTCGACATCGTCTCCATCCTGGGTTATATGGCTTTTATTGCCGTCACCATTGCTTCCCTGGGGATGCTGGGCATGGCAACCTATACCACCGAACGAAGAATCAAGGAAGTGGGTATACGCAAAACATTGGGTGGGAAGGAGCTCGGGATCGCAATGCTGCTTTCGAAGGAATTTCTACAGGTGCTGGCCATCGCCATCCTTATTGCAGCGCCGTTGAGCTATTTCCTGAACACTCTCTGGCTGAATAAGTTCCCCAACAGGGTGACATTGGGCGGGGATACCATCCTCACCGGCATCCTGATCCTGCTCTTACCCGGGCTGGCAGCCATCGGGTCCCAAACGCTCCGGGCCGCCAGACGCAATCCCATAATGGCCCTCAGAACGGAATGATCCATCGGCGCCTTCCATCGCCCCGAAGCAAGCCCTCCAAAAAAAATTCCGTAAAAAACTTGCGCAAGTGAATACTTGCGCTTAAATTAGCAAGCAAATACTTGCATATAATGGAGGCCAGGAGAGATGTATTTCAGGCGATAGCCGACCCTACCAGACGTGCCATTATCGATATAGTGGCTAAAAAATCAGTAAACCTTAATTCAGTAGCGGAACAATTCGATATGAGCCGGCAGGCAGTTTCACTACACATAAAGATCCTGAACGAGTGCGGATTGATCACTATAAAGCAGCAGGGACGTGAAAGATATTGCGAAGCCAGGCTGGACGCGCTGAACGAGGTCTCCCAATGGGTGGAACAGTACAAAAGATACTGGGAGGGTACATTGGACTCATTGGAAAATTATCTGAACGCCCTCCAAAGGCCCAAAAGGAATGTCAAACGAAATAAATAATATCGCCACAAGAGAGCTGCGCTTTTCCAGATGGTTGGACGCCCCTGTCTAGCTGGTCTGGAAAGTGTGGACAACACCCGAACATTTACAGAAGTGGTGGGGGCCGGAAGGATTTTCCGCCACCATCCACAAGATGGATTTCAGACCCGGTGGTGAATGGGACCTGACCATGCATAGCCCGGACGGCACGGATCATGAAATAAGATCCGTCTTTAGGGACATCGTGAAATATAAAAGGATAGTGTACGAGCAGCTGGTCAACTTCAAGTATATGGCAACCATCGAGTTTGAAAGCCGAAATGATAAAACACGCATCGACTGGGTCATGCTATTCGAGAGCAGCGAGTATTTGATACAGACCGCCAAAACCTTTGGTGTGGATACCGGCCTTTTCCAGACTGCCCATAAACTGGTAAGCTATCTATCAGGATTCAAACAACTATAAAAAAAACAAACATGCAAGTCCCAAAATTCCTCACGCAGCTCATCATTGCCACCATTGGCATCTCTGCAGGCGTCGGACAGTCAACACAAGGTTGGCTTCTTGAAAAAATGCCTCCCGCTCTCGAGACAGAATTTGCCCTAAGCTCGCTTCCGCCACGCCTCCGCGATGCTGCCGCTGTCTATCTCCTCGACCCCGATAAAGGCTATTATATGGCACGTAAAGGCTCCAATGGATTCTCCGCTTTTGTGATGCGGACTCAATGGGAGAAAGCCGAATTCCTGTCCGACGTATACTCCCCCATGAGCTACGATGAAGAAGGCGCAAAGACCTTTGTGCCGATGTATTTTGATGTGGCGGCAATGAGAGCCACCGGCAAATACAGTCCCGCACAGATAAGGGATACGATCGTAAAAAGAGTAAAGAATGGAACATACAAGGCTCCTTCCAGGACAGGCATATCCTATATGCTAAGCCCGATAAACCGCGGTCATGCGGACGATGGATTTGCCAACTCGGTGATGCCGCATTATATGTTCTACGCCCCAAGAGTGGACAATAAGGATATTGGCGGAGACTGGGATGGAGGCCACAGCCCGTTTGCCGTCAGCCCCAGCGACAAGCTGCTGGATAAAGAACATTCCATCTTCAACCTGATCATACTCCCCGCCGGCGACGCCGAAAAGGCAAAGATCATCGAACAAAACAAAGCCCTTTTGGAAAAACTGGCAGCTTACAAACCTTATTTTAAAATAGATACGCATCCTCCCATGGAGCATCACCATTGATCCTTGAATTGGAATAAATGTCCACGCCTTTATGTATCTTCGGGTAACTTTTAAGTTACCCTTACCATGCAGACAAATACGCTTGACGCTTTCCAGGTCATCGCCGACCCCAGCCGCAGACAAATGCTGCAAATGCTTTCAAAGGACAGCATGACCATCAGCGCGCTTGCAGAGAACTTTGACATGAGCCGGCCGGCCGTATCCAAACATATAAAGATCCTTTACAACGCCAGATTCATTTCCATAAAAGACATTGGAAGAGAACGTTATTGTACCCTGAGACAGGACGGTTTTAATGAATTGCAGGATTTTATCGACCAATTCGATAAGTTCTGGACCACCCGGTTGAAAAAACTGGAAAACATCCTGGACAACAAGTCTAAAGAGAAGTAACCCTGTCAATCTCCCGTCGGCAGTATAGCGCTTGTTTCGACCATCAGCATCACGGTCTTTTTTGGGGCCCTGGTCCGATGTATTACCCCTTTTGGAATGGTCACCCCTTCATTAGGGTTTAGCTCGATGGTCCTGTCCTCCAGGTCGACCAGCAACTGCCCTTGCAGGACATAAAAGAATTCATCATCATTATCATGTTTATGCCAATGGTATTCCCCTTCTACAATACCTATCCGCACTACACTGTCATTTACCTTTGTCAGCGTTTGGTTAAACCACTTGTCGGTACACTCATTTATCATCCGGTTGATATCCATTTTCTCCAGGTGATCAAACTTGATATCAAGCTTTGTTACATAATTGAAGGTATTTTCCATAGTATAATTTTTTAAGCGTGTATCGGATATATCTTATTCTTTAGCATGTTCCCCGTCCTGTGGGACAGTATAGCCTTGATCTCAGCCACAATGGAGACAGCTATCTCCTGGGCTGTCTCGGCGCCGATATCAAGTCCGACAGGTCCATGAAGGGTGGACAATTGCTGCTCATCCAGTGTCAGCCCCGTTTGCAATAGTTCTTCGATCATGCGGTCGAGCTTCTTGCGTGGACCAAGGACGCCTATGTAGGAATAGTCTTTTTGCAACAGCTCCCTCAGCAAGGCGATGTCGTAATTATAGTTATGGGTCATCAGCACAAATAATGTATGCTCATCGGTACGAAGGCGCGTCAGCACTTCCTGCGGCTTGGCAACCAGTACCTCATCGGCCTTTGAAAAACGTTCCCGGGTTGCATGGTGCGGCCTGCCGTCGACAACGGTAGTATGCCACCCTAATAAAGACGTGATCTCCACCAGCGGCATTACATCATTCCCTGCCCCCGCGATAACAAGCGCAGGAGGTGTAGACAGGTACTCGACAAAGCCATTGAACAAGGGGTATTGCTTAAAGTCGGAAGCCTTATCCTGGAAAGCCTTTCTTACATCAGCCAGGACAAAACCTTCCTCGGGCAAGCTGGTTTGTATACTATCCCCCGTATACAGCAGGCTTGTCCCCGGATGCTCGCCCGTCGACGTCCTGTCGGAAGAGAAGAGGGTAACGAGCACGGCGTCACGTCTGTCACGAATAAGCTCTCGTAGCAGCTGGATGGGATTATGTGGCTGCCGGCTATCGATGGGCTCGAAAAGGATATCGACGATGCCATTACAGCCCAGCTGTACGCCAAATCTCAGATCGTCCTCTCCCGTGGTATCATAGATCACCAGCTTATTCTGCTGTTGCTGGATAGCAAACAGGGCCTTATGAAGCGCGTCGCCTTCCAGACAGCCGCCGCTGATGGCGCCCGTCAATCGCCCATCCTCGGTGACAAGCATCCGCGCCCCCGGCCGTCGATAGGACGATCCCTCTACATGCACGACGGTAGCCAGCGCAGCCCGAAGCCCTTTTTGATGGGCCAGGTCATATGCCTGGACGATATCCTTGATCTCTTTCATTTAAATAAGTTTGTCGGGCGTGATAGGCAGCTCACGTACCCTTTTGCCCGTGGCATTAAAGACCGCATTGGCAATGGCGGCTGCAACGCCAATCAGCGATATCTCGCCGATGCCCTTGGTGCCGATGGGGTTGATATACGGGTCAGGCTTGTCGATAAAGATGGCCTCGATGTCCTGTATATCGGCATTGACAGGCACGTGATAGTCGGCAAAATTACCGTTGACATACCGACCGTATTTGTGGTCAAAGATCGCCTCTTCTGTCAGGGCCATGCCGATACCACCCACAGCCCCCCCGATCATCTGGCTGCTGGCCGTCTTGTAGCTGACGATCCTGCCGGCATCGACGACAGCGATCAATCTCTTGACCTTCACCGCACCGGTCAATGGATGGACATGCACCTTGGCAAAATGAGCCGAGAAAGAATACATGGAATAATTTTTGGCCTGCTGGCTGCTCTGTGATTCTTCGGTGAGCTCGAAAAAAGGCAGGTTGTGCTGTTTCAGGACTGCCACATAATCGATAGGATCACTGCTATTCTCCGGCATCCCCGCCAGGGCATACATTTTTTGTTTAAAAGCCATACAGGCATCATGAACGGCGCTGCCTACGGAGGACACGGTGGAAGAGCCGCCCTGCGTGGGGGCTGTTGGGAAAGAGGAATTTCCCAGCTCGAACGTGATCCTGCCCGCAGGCACTCCCAACAGGTCGGATGCTATCAGGGTCATGGCTGTACCCGTGCCGGGCCCGATATCGCTGGTCGCACTCTGGATATTGACAGTGCCGTCGGCCATCATCCTCACCTTAGCCAGGGCCCGCCCGCGAAAGGCGCCAAAAGCGCCGCAACCAATGCCATAGCCGGCAAGCCATTCCCCTTCACGCAGCGTGCCGGGTTTGGACGGGCGATTTTCCCAGCCGATGCGCTCGGCCCCACGTGTATAACATTCTTTCAGATATTTACTGGACCATGGCAAATTACGCTCGGGGTCCCTTTCTGTATAGTTCTTCAACCGCAGCTCGATAGGATCCATTTTCAAAGCAAACGCCAGCTCATCCAGGGCCGACTCCAACGCAAAAGAGCCTGTCGCCTCGCCGGGGCCGCGCATAGGCGCAGGTACGCCGACATTGAGCGGGATGACCTTATAACGGGTATTGGCATTCGGACTTTCATAAAGGAAGCGGGAGACGTTCACCGAGCCTTCCGTGAATTCTTCGTACACCGCCGTCTGCGAAATGGACTCATGCGTGATGCCGACAAGCTTCCCGTCGGATGTAGCCCCCAGCCCGATCTTTTGAATGGTCAACGGTCTGTGCCCGACAAGGGTAAACATCTGCTCGCGGGTCAACGTCAGCTTTACAGGACGTTTGAGTAATTTGGCCGCCATCACCGAAGCGATCTCGTGCGGCCAGGTACGAAGGGAAGAGCCAAAAGCCCCTCCGACAAATCGTGAGTTGACCTGTACATTTTCGGGCTTGAGGCCAAATGCGTTGGCAATGCTACGCTGTGTGCCGATGACTCCCTGTGATTTCGTATAGACAGTAACCTTGTCGTCTCCATCCCATGCGGCAATGGTCACATGCAGCTCCATCGGATTATGCATTTCGGAGGGCTGACGATATTCCTGCTCGATGACGACAGGCGCCTTTTTATAGGCATCGGCTTCTCCACGTACATAATCTTTGTATTTCCCGCCCTGTGGAACAACACCCTTATCCCTGTTCTTGTCAAAATCCGTCTCGAAGACATCTTGCTGATAAGAAGCCTTCACAAGGCTGGCAGCATGAGTAGCTTTCTCAAAGCTCTCGGCTACCACCAATGCAATCGGTTGACCATTGAAATAAATGAGCTTGTCATTAAAAAGCTTCAGCCCCCGGACAGGCTGCGAGGCATCGGGTTTGAAACCAGGCACACCAGGGGTGTTGAAAGGCGTGATGACGGCCAGCACTCCGGGCGCCCGCTCGGCTGCTTTCACATCCATAGATACGACACTGCCATTCGTTATGGTGGCAGGGACCAGCACTCCGTATGCCAATCCGGGTAATTCCCATTCTCCGGAATATTTAGCGCCACCGGTGACTTTTAGCCGGCCATCTACACGGCTGAGCGGATCTCCTATAAGGCTTTTGTCCATGATACTATTTTTATACCTGCCCCGACGCCGTCTTCAGCGCCTGCAGGATCGTGTTGGGAGCAAGTTTCAGTTTGAATTGATTGTACTGGTACGCTTTAGCGCCCTGCATAGCGATCTGTGCGGCTTGTTTGAAATTGTCCTCCGTGGCAGATCGCCCCTTGAGAAAATCTTCGGAAGCCCGCAGACGCCAGGGCTTATGCGCCACGCCACCCATGGCAAGCCGTACATCCTTTATATTATTGTCCTTGTCCAGGTCCAGGGCCACCGCTACAGAGATCAGCGCAAAGGCATACGAGCTGCGGTCACGCACTTTCAGATAATGGACATGTTTTGTAAAGGCTGACGGAGGCAGGTCTACAGCCATGATCAGCTCGCCCTTCGCCAGCGTATTGTCCAATTGAGGCTCATCGCCGGGCAAACGATGGAAATCTTCGAATTTTATCTCTCTATCGCCTCCGGCCCCCCTTACATGCACGACGGCATCCAGGGCAGCAAGGGCTACGCTCATATCGCTGGGATTGACGGCGATACATTTATCGCTGGCGCCAAACAGGGCATGCATGCGGTTGAACCCCGCCAGGGCTCCACATCCGCTGCCAGGCGCCCGTTTATTACAGGGCATCGTCAGGTCGAAGAAATAAGGACAGCGGGTACGTTGCAGAAGATTGCCGCCGACGGTTGCCATATTGCGCAATTGAGGGGATGCCCCGGCATTGATGGCCAGCGACAGCAGCGGATAGTTCTTTAACACATCGGGATGATCAGCCACTTCGCTGTTGGTAGCCAACGCGCCCAGCCGCAGACCGCTCTGCACCGCTTCGATGTTCCTCAGCGGCAGACGATTGATATCCACGATCTTCTCCGGCACAACGACCCCCATTTTCATCATATCCACCAGGTTGGTGCCCCCGGCCAGAAAAAAGGCCTGGTTTCCCCTGGACAGCGACTTGATGGCCGCACCGGTATCCGCAGGTCTTGTATAAATAAAGGGATTCATGACTGTTGGTTTTTGACTTCCTGAATGGCTTTTACAATATTGGAATAAGCGCCACAACGGCAAATATTACCGCTCATGAACTCACTGATCTGTTCTGCACATTGTGTCCGTCCCTCTTTTACAAGGGCAACAGCGGACATGATCTGCCCGGACGTACAATACCCGCACTGGAACCCATCATGTTTGATAAAGGCTTCCTGCATGGGATGAAGCTCATCACCCCTGGATAACCCCTCGATGGTGGTAATCTTTTTACCGTCGTTGGTGACGGCCAGGCTTAGACAGGAGTTTATCCGGGCGCCATCGGCATGCACGGTACAGGCCCCGCATTGCCCCCTGTCACAACCTTTCTTGCTCCCGGTGAGATGAAGTTGCTCCCGGAGCAGGTCCAGCAGGGTCACACGAGGATCAATTTTCAGGTTGTACGGTACCCCGTTGACCTCCAGGCTCAACGGCACTTTCCCCATCTCATCGGCTATCTTTTCGTCCCATTTGTTCTCCGCGGCACGACGGATCGCACCGGGCGTCAGGGCAATGGCAGACAACAAAGAGGATTGTTTCAGGAAGTCACGGCGTGACTCATCGCGAGGATTCTCATAGTTTTGAAGATCATTTTGCATATTTAAATTTACCTAATTACGACCGAATAACCTGAATACAGAATTCACTCAGAATTTTCTTAGATCTTTAAGATCAGGCCCGCCCACCTACCCGACAGCAATGAATTATATCAATCAGGATAAGAATATAGAGGATTTCGTAAGGCAGCTATTTGACAGGTCCCCCGCACATCAATACCCCTACCATAATCTCAACCACACAGTCGAGGTGGTCGGACATGTGCAGGACATCGCCGGCTATTATGCCGGGAAAGGAGCCGACCCGTTCATCGTCACTACAGCCGCCTGGTTCCACGACATCGGACATCTGTCCGGCCCCATGGAAGGTCATGAGGAAAGAGGAGTATTGATCATGGAAGACTATTTGCATCAGCTGCGGATACCCGAACAGGCCATTCTTTCTGTTGCCGGCTGCATAAGGGCAACAAAATATCCCTCCTACCCCATTACTTTGAATGAAGAGATCCTTTGCGATGCAGACACTTTTCATTTTGGGACCGAATATTTTAGAGAGACGGACGAGGCCGTCAGAAGGGAGATAGAGATCAGAACAGGCGTAAAACCCCTGAACTGGCACAAAAAAAGCATGTACCTGCTGCAGCAGCATCGCTATTTTACAGAATACTGCCGTCAGCTGCTCGACAAAGGCAAACAACACAACATCGAATGGCTGGCCCGTCAAATTACGTAGATTTGAACTATCAAGCCCATGTAGCATGTATCTCACCAGTCTGCCGGACCATAGCGATCCGGGATTTGACGAACAGCTGCATTTTAGCAGATTCCAGCAGCACAATATGGTGTTCAATGCCATATCGAGCAAGAGCTGGTGCCCCCGTCATGTAGGCTGCCTCTCGATCAAGACGGTGAGCAGCGGAGAAGAGTGGTATGGCATCGACGGACGCCGCCTGGCCGTTAGACCAGGCCAGTTCCTCATACTGAACAACAATCAGGAATACTCCTGCCAGATCGACACTACGGAAAAGGTCAGGGTCTTCTCGGTATTTTTTAAAAAAGATTTTGCCTCATCCATATTGCACGATGCTCTATCCGGGGAGGAAAGATCATTGGAAGACCCCTCCTTATCCGGAAACACACCGGAGTTTTTCCAAACCCTCACCGACATCGATCCGCAGTTAGAGCAACACCTGGCACGGCTTACAATTGCATTGGACAGACATGGATACGAGCCCGCCATGATGGATGAGCGTCTGATCTTCCTCTTGCGCCATTTGATCAGGATACATACATCTGCAATGCACCAGGCAAGCCAGGTAAATGCAGTCAGGTTCCCTACCAGGACAGAGATATACAGACGGCTCTGTATTGCCAGGGACTTTATGCATTCAAGTTTTATGGAGCCATCCGAACTGTCGGCCATCGGACAGGCCGCTTGTCTGTCCGTTCCCCAGCTGGTCCGGCAATTCAAGGCCGTCTTTCACAGGACACCCCATCAATATCTCACCGGTGTCCGGCTGGCCCACGCAGCCAGACTGCTAAAACACAGCTTTCTGTCCGTGCAGGAAATCACCTGCTCGTGTGGCTTTGAGAATACCAGTGCCTTTTGTCGTGTCTTCAAAGCGCAATATGGCGTCTCTCCCCTCCATTTCAGGAAAGCACGGCAGGCCGGGACAAGCAACCTTATTTCCATAAGAGGCGTTTGATATGACAAAATATACCCATGCCCGAAAAGCTCGTCTACCGTGGCCTCTATCTCATCCTTGGCGTGCAGTGCATTTTTTTCTTATATCTTGTATTTAGGATACCTTTTCATTATGACGAATCCTGGAGCTATATGTATTTCTCGGGCAGAGGATTTCAGACGACCGCCACATTTTACCCCCTGCCCAACAATCACATCTTGTACAATCTCGTAGCGACCATATTTGTCAAGCCAGGCATCGACCCGGAGATTGGCACCCGGCTTCCCAGCTATTTTGCCAGCTTTATTGCTACCTATTATTTCTTTAAGCTGTCCTATACCCATTTTGCCGGACCCATCACCCTCGTGATGACGGCCCTCTTTGCCTCCGCCTATCCCTTTGTGCTCTATTCCATAGAAGCAAGAGGCTATTCCTTTTTGATCCTGTTCACCGTTCTCTCGTTCTACGCGGCAGATCACCTGGCAAAGGACGCCACGCTTCGCAGGTACAGATACCTGTATTGGATCAGTCTGGTGGCAGGTCTCTACTCCATGCCCTCCTTCATCTACACCGCCCTTGTCATAAGCGGCACGCTGGGTCTGTACTTTATAAGCAAGAGACAATGGTCTTCCTTCAGACTGTTGGTAATAGACCATGCAAAAGCCGGTCTTGTAGCTGTCCTGCTTTATGTACCCGTCGTACACGCTAATGGGATACAAAAATTTACGCATCCGGATGGCTTCTCAAAACTAACTATGACTCAGCTGGCACAGGCTCTTCCCCACACGTTGCCCGCCACCCTGCATTTTCTTACAGGCATCGACAAAGCTCCCCTCTTTACGATAATAATCTGTATTCCTGCCGGAATACTGTACAATCTTTTTTGCGAAAGAAAAACTATGTTCCTGGCTGTTGTATCTGCCGTGATGCTGGTCTCACCCCCTGTCATTTTACTGGCCAATCCCATCCTCCCCTATCCCCGCACCTGGTCTTACCTCGTAGTCCCGCTGGCGCTTTGTGTCGGCTATCTTATTTCCCTGCTGACCTGGTATCTCCGCACAGCTTTGAAAAATTGGTCCTGGCCCGCGGTTGGTATGGTCGTCGTAATCATGCTGGCCTGCTATACGAATTTCCTAAAAAGACATATGGAGAATTATGCCATCGACTATACCATCCGGGCTGCTTTTAAAAATATGGGGCCGCGCATCGCTGCCGTCAGCAGCATCGGCTATACGGGAGAGTCCCTGGAATATTATGTAGCGGAAGACCTGCAGTTCCAATGTATGAAAAGAGACCCAGACAAACCGTTAAAGATGGATAAAAAGGAGACGTTCACCCGGACAGAAGACATTTTGATCCTGGCGCCCGATTCGATAAAAAATTTTCGATTGGATCAATATATATTGATGGGGACGGACAGCGTACATTATTTCCTCTTTGCCAGGACATCCCTATCCGGCCGCCGTGTCCCGGATGAACGTTGATCCCCCTCCGGTTTTTGCCTGCCTGCCATCGACTTTTCCAACTGTAATGCGCCGCTGGCCAGGAGCTCGGCGCCATAAGGGATACAATCTTCGTTAAAGGTCACCTGGGGATGATGAAGAAAGAAAGAGTCATTCTCCGCTGTCTTTGCTCCTAAAAAATAGAACTGGCCGGGTATGCTTCTTGAATAATAGGCAAAATCCTCTCCTATCAGATAGGGCTGACTTTCTATGACGTGGTCTTTGCCAAATATTTTTTCCTTGACAGGCAGCAGCATGTCGAAGAGCCCTTTATCATTCAAAAGGCTGGGATAGTACGCCGTAAATTCCAACGTGATCTGACAACCGAATTCACGCTCGAGGTTGCTCAGTATACCCTGCAGTTTTTTTACAAGCCCTTTATAGACCTCCATATGCAGCGCACGCAGGGAGCCCTGAAGAAGGACGCTGGAAGGGATCACATTGAAGCTCGGCTTTGCCAGCGTCTCTACGTGAGTGATGGCCAGCACTTCGGTGGGCGGGTCAGGCTGTGGCCCTACGATGGCTCGGGCCTCGGTAATGAGACGGCCCGCCACCACAACAGGGTCGATGACATGCTTCATGGCCCCGGGATGACCACCCTTCCCGTCTATGCGTATATAAAAATTGCCGACATTGGCAAAAGACTCTCCGATCCTGTATCCCAGTTGTCCCACCGGCAACAAGGGATGTACATGCAACCCCAGCACAGCATCAGCACCGGCAAGCGCCCCCGTCTCCATCAGAACCTGTCCTCCGGATTTGCCCTTTTCAGGACTGCGCAGGGAGCCTTCCTCCGAAGGCTGAAAAACAAAGTGGACAGTACCTTCAAATGCAGCATTCTTTAGTAAATGGGCCGCGCCCAGCAACATGGTCATATGCAGATCGTGCCCGCAGGCATGCATACATCCGTCTGTCAACGACGAAAAGGACAGCCCCGTATCCTCTTGTACCGGCAGAGCATCCATGTCGGCACGCAATACGATAACAGGTCCTGCGCCTTTTTTCAGGGTGCCGATAAGCCCTGTGGATACTATTCTTTCCACCGGTATCTGTAATGCCTCCAGCTCCGACTGTAATAGTGCGGCTGTCTTGAACTCCACAAACCCAAGCTCGGGATTCTGATGCAGCTGTCTCCTGATCATCACCAGCTTTTTGAACAAGTCATCCTCCATGATATGTATTTAATGGCCTGCCCTAAGATACAGAAATAAAAAACCCCGCATCAGCGGGGCGTTATTAATTTAATGTTCACGTCTGTGGCCTTCTCCTTCTCCACGGGGGCCTTCCCCACGTTGCCCTCCGGCATGAGGTCTGCCATTAGGTTGTGGATGTGGTTGCTGACGCTGAGGATGTGGCTGCTGCATTTGAGAACGCGGCTCGTGCGCGGGAGCATTGTGCGCCATGGCTGCCTGGTTGTTGGTATGCCCGGCAGGTCTTTCTATCGGAGCGGGGGCGCTATGTCCTTCCGAGCCAAAACGCTCGCCGCCTACCTTGCTCATAGCCGTGGTAGCGGGTCTGCCTCCATTGTTGGAAGCAAAAGCATTCTTATCCCGGCTGGCGGTCTGATTATGCGACACCTGCTCCTGTGTCGGGGCTACGTGATTCTCATTCATTGCCGACTGTTCCTGTGGAGTGGGCCGCGAAGAAGTACCCGCTCCTCCATTATAGCTGACCCTGTTCACCGTTGTATTATTGTTGACGACGACGGTGTTGTTGACATAGGTGTTATGCACTACGGTTGTATTCACATTCACAACAGCCGTATTATACCGGAAAACACTGCCATGCCACTCACCTCCCACAAATCCAACTCCTCCGTAACCATAGCCGTAATTTACCCCACCATAAAATCCGATATGAGGCCCCCAGTAACCTGCATGCCATCCATATACTCCACCCACAAACCCCCAATAACCAGGGGTCCAAAGAAATCCGGGACGGGGGGGCGCCAGCCAAACACCGGGTACCCAATAATATCCGTCATAGTCGTCGTATGCCCAATAGCCCGGTGTCCACAGCCAACCCTCGACGGGGCAAGCCGGTTGAGTATATACAGGTATAGCCGGTGGCGCAGTCCGGATCGTGACGCCTACAGTAACGGCAAACTGTGCGGAAACCCATGTCGTCGAAAAAGAAAGCGCCACTAAAAAAAGTGCGCCGAGAATGGATCTTTTCATGGTAGATTTTTTAGTTTAACATTGCTACGATCACGACATAACTGCAATGTTTAAACCATATTGCCCGTATTTGGTTAACGGGCTGTTATTACGCCCCGGATCCATCGGTAGCCCCCCATCAGGGACGCCATTTAAACGACCTCTCGTCGATAGCCCTCATCGTACAAAGGACACCGTTCAGATGATCATATTCATGCTGCAGCAGCTCCGACAGATCGTCCTTCATGTCCCATTCCTGCGGCTGCCAGCGCTCATCCAGGTATTTGATCGTCAGGCTACGGTGTCTTTTCACTTTGACCAGCAGATTGGGAAAGCTCATACAGTCATCCCATAGCTCGAACAGCTCTTCACTAAGATGGACCAGTTCCGGATTGATAAAGACCACCGGCCTGTCGATATTCATATAGACCAGTCTCTTCATGATACCGAGCTGTGGGCCGGCAATGGCTCTCCCGAAATTGTATCGGGCCTTTACCTCTGCCATCACATTCTCCAGGTCGGCCACCCAGCCCTTCACAAGGGGGAGCTCGGAAGGCAGCACCGGTTCACAGACGGCATACAATCGCGGGTCGCCCAATAACAGCAGATCTTTCAAGGTTTTCATCCCATAAAGATAGCCTATTTCAATTGCAGCTCTTTTTCAAACAGTTCATCCAGCTTCTCGTGACTCTCGACCACGCCTTTCTCCATACCCGACATGATCATCCCATCCCTGTCCTGTACGCTCCTGAACACAGACTGTATCGTCACCTTTGTTCTGTCACCCGGCAATGCCTCAAAGATCGCCGTCTCCAGCACCACATGCCCCCTCTCCGGAAGACCTTCAAATTCAAAAGTGCGAATAAGCCTCTCCGGCGCCGTCGCCTCATGACAGACGCCATGAAATCCGAAATCGTGCCCATCCTTTGTCGTGTGAATAAACCGCCATCTGCCTCCATCGCCCGGTTCCAGCACATCGATCTTCATTTTCATATCACACGGTCCAACCCATCTGGGCAACAGCTTGGGATCCGTAAATGCTTTGTATACCAGCTCCCTGGGCGCCTCGAATTCCCGGATGATAAAGGCTTCTTGTTTCCCGGGCTCCGCCACGATCGTTGTTTTGTTCTTTGACATGGTTGACGTTTTTAGTTGTTGTTTATTTTCTTTTGTTCTTTTTTTTCTCTTTGGCCTTTAGCTCCTCCAGCACCTCATCCAACGCCTCGAACTGCTCGTCCCACAGCCTCCTGTACCGCTCTATCCACACCGACACTTCATTCAGCTGCTGCAGCCGGGCCTCGCAATAACGTTCCCTCCCCTGCTTCTTTATGATGATAAGCCCACACTCGGTGAGTACCTTTATATGCTGTGATATGGCAGGGCGGCTCATAGGAAAGTTCTCTGCTATCGCATTCAGGTTTAAGGATTGATAGGCTATAAGATTGATGATCCCACGCCGCGTGGGGTCAGCTATCGCCTGGAACACATCTCTTCGCGTCTGCATAGAATATTTATGTAAGTATTTGCTTACAAATATATGCGTAAGGATTTACTTACGCAAATTATTTTTGCCGGTCGCCCAAAAAAATCTTCACTCCCTTGTCCAAAAGCGATCATCTCATTTGATATAAAGTGTGGGAATTGGTCTCGCATGAAAAAATAACCCAATTTCCACATATCGTTAATGTCTGTCCTTCGGACGAACCGCTTCCAGCGGTTCCCGGTAGGTGTAATAATTGCTTCACAAAAAATTAAATCTTTCAAAATGAGAAAGTTAGTAGTTTTCAATTTTCTGACCCTGAATGGTTATTTCGAAGGTCCCGGCGGAGACACCAGTTGGCACCGGCATGGTGAGGAAGAAGGCAAATTCGCCAGCGAATCCATGGGTCAGGGCGGCATCCTGCTTTTTGGCCGTACAACCTATGAACTTATGGTGAGTTACTGGCCCACACCTATGGCTATGCAGCAGGCGCCTGAAGTCGCTAAAGGAATGAACAAGGCGGAAAAGATCGTTTTCTCCAGGACGTTAAAAACGGCAGACTGGGAAAATACAAGGATCATAAACGGCGATCTGGCAAAAGAAGTTCGCCGTCTGAAGGAGACACCGGGAAAGGATATGTGTCTGCTCGGCAGTGGCAGCATCCTCACGCAGCTGGCGGATGCCGGCCTCATCGATGAATACCAGTTCATGATCGACCCGGTGGCCCTTGGTTCCGGCACGCCCGCCTTCAAAGGCCTGAAAAAAAAGCTGGACCTGCGGCTGGTATCCACCCGAAAATTCAGCAGCGGCGTGGTGTTGTTGAATTATCAGCCTTTGTAATTACATTTATAAAACCGACCACGGGTCGGTTGTCCGAAGGACAATCATGAGCCATTTTCGGCCCGGAGGTATTTTTTCTACAACCGGAGGGCCGAAATTTATAAAACCGACCACGGGTCGAAATTTAAAATCTTTTCACAATGGACGAATATCTGATCCTCATGCGTCTCGATCTGGTCATCCGCGAGACGCCGCCCTCTCCGGAGCAAATGCAGCAGTACATGAAACAATACCAGGACTGGGTAGGCGGTATCGCTGCCCAGAACAAATTCGTCGGCGGCACGGCCCTTTCCCTGGAAGGCAAGGTCATAAAACCAAAAGATGTCGTCACGGATGGGCCATTCGCAGAGATAAAGGAATGGATAGCGGGTTTTATCACCATAAGGGCCAAAGACTTTGACGAGGCCGTAAGCCTGGCAAAAGGCTGCCCTATCCTGAATGGAGAAGGCAATAGCGTAGAGGTGAGAAGGTTAACAGACGGCCACCATGGATGATCAGCAGCTGATACCACATCTGTTCAGGACAGAGTACCGGAAGATTGTTTCGGTACTCTGTAAGTATTTTGGCTGGGAGGGGATAGAGACCGCCGAGGACATTGCCAGCGAGACCTTTCTTACCGCAGCACAGACCTGGGGACTTGGGGGCGGCATACCGCCCAATCCAACTGCCTGGCTTTATAGCGTAGCGAAGAACAAGGCAAAGAGTCATCTTCAGCGCAACCATTTGTATAAGACAAAGATCGAGCCTGCCCTTACAGGTACGAAAAATACAGTGGAATACCCCATCGACCTCTCGCCGCAAAATATCATCGACAGCCAGCTCCAAATGATGTTTGCCATCTGCCATCCCTCTATCTCCACTGAGGCGCAGATCGGGCTGTCACTCCGGATCTTATGTGGCTTTGGCATAGAAGAGATCGCCAACGCATTCCTCACCGGCAAGGACACGATCAACAAGCGCCTGTTCCGCGCAAAAGAGATCCTTCGGCAAGGAAAGATATCTATAGAATTCCCGCCCGCCGCCGAGATAGAACAGCGGCTCTCTCCGGTGCTGACCACCATTTACCTCTTGTTCAATGAAGGTTATTATTCTGTCAGTCAGAATAAAGTCCTGCGTAAAGAGCTCTGCCTGGAGGCCATGCGGCTCTGTACCATGCTCGTCGAGAACGAGACTACCAACATGCCGCAGGTCAATGCATTGCTGTCCCTCATGTGCTTCCATGCGTCCCGTTTTGAAGCCCGTCTGGACAGGGACGGGTCCATCGTGCTCTACCAGCAGCAGGACACCAGCCTGTGGAATGCCGAGCTGATCAGCAAGGGAGGATATTTCCTGAGACGTGCCGCCACAGGCGACAAGCTCTCCAAATATCACCTGGAAGCAGGTATCGCCTGGTGGAATACCCAACACACTGACTCCAAAGAAAAATGGGAAAATATCCTGCAGTATTACAACAGGCTGCTGCAAATAGAGTATTCCCCCATAGCAGCCCTTAACAGGACCTATGCCCTCTCAAAGGCCAACAGCAAGGAAGAGGCCATCATCGAAGCCGAAAAGCTGGAACTGACGGGCAATCACTTCTACTTCGCCTTGCTGGGCGAGCTGTACAAGGACATTCACCGGCAAAAGGCCATCGAGAATTTTCAGCAGGCATTGCGGCTGGCAAGGACCCAAACGGACAAACAAGCCATCCAAAAACAGCTTGACCGGCTTTGAGCCGCCCTTCCCGCTCCAGCCGTCCGTATATCGCCGCCCTGCCCCTTGACCGGCGAAAAAGTTTTCCTTATTTTTAGTTATAATCCTTCCAAATGACCGTAAAAGAAATAATGACCCAGCTGGAATCGCTGGGCAGCCAGCAGATAAAGAACATACTCCTGAAGCATGGCGTAAAAGAACCCTTCTTCGGCGTAAAGGTCGGTGATATGAAGCCCATTCAAAAAAGGATAAAAAAGGACTATCAGCTTGCCAAGGATCTCTATGCCACCGGCAACGCGGATGCCATGTACCTGGCCGGGCTTATTGCCGACGATGAAAAAATGACAAAGAAGGACTTGCAGACATGGGTTAAGAATGCGGTCTCCAACAACATCAACGAATACACTGTCCCCTGGGTAGCGGCAGAAGGACAGCATGGATACGAGCTGGCAATGGAATGGATCGATTCGAAGGACCCGCATATTGCCGCCGCGGGCTGGTCCACCCTGGCAAACCTTGCAGCGCTCAAGCCGGACAACGAATTGGACATGACATCACTAAAAGTACTCTTGGCACGCGTAGAAAAAAATATCCATGCTGCGCCCGATCGCGTAAGATACTGGATGAATAATTTTATCATCTGCGTCGGGTCTTATGTAGTCCCCCTTTCAGCGGAAGCCATCGCCGCCGCCAAAAGGATCGGCGCCGTCACGGTGATCATGGATGGTACATCCTGTAAGGTGCCGGCAGCCATAGACTATATCAAAAAAGCAAAGGACAAAGGCAGCCTGGGGAAGAAAAAGAAGACGGTGAAGTGCTAATGCACCATAGTTATTATTACCCACAACGATACGACAGAGATAATCACCCATAATATTATTCCCTGCAGCATAGGTCGAACCCCCACCGAAAGCAGCACCTTCTTCGACAGTCCGCTGCCAATGAGAAAAAGGGTCAGCGTCAGACTTGCATGAGACGCATTGACAATATAATGCTCCAGCGTTAGCAGACCCGGTACCAGTACATAGGTATGAATGACCATCGCCAGTACAAACCCGCCGATGAACCAGGGAATTTTGGGCCGTGCACCTTTATTCTTAAATATCAGTGTCGACAGAAAAGCCACCGGAATGATCCAAAGGGCCCGGGCCAGTTTCACGGTCGTGGCAATCTGAAGAGCCTGGCTGCCATACTTGCCCGCAGCCCCTACCACAGAGCTCGTATCATGGATGGCAATCGCGCTCCAAAGACCAAACTGGGTCTGGGACAAATGCAGCAAATGACCTATCGCCGGAAAAAGCAGCAGCGCAACGGAATTCAGGATAAAGATAATGCCGATGGCCACCGACACCTGCTTCTCCCCCGCCCGGATCACGGGAGATAGAGCCGCAATAGCGCTGCCGCCGCAAATAGCCGTACCGGCCGATACCAGGTACGCGGTTTTCTTATCCAGACGGAACAGCCTGCCCAATAGCACTCCTGTCAATAAGGCGCCCGTGATGGCCACCACCGTAAAAAGAGCCCCCTGCCCACCTGCTTTTATGGCGCTCCTTATATCCATGCCAAAACCCAGCCCTACTACAGCCACCTGCAAAAGGACATGCGTAGCTTTATGATTAAGATGTATATACGGATGACCCACCCATTGCGCAATAGCCAGCCCCATCACGAGAGCCACTGGCGGAGTTACGAAAGGCGTCAGGCAAAGCGCCATGGCCAGCACAAATATGACCTCTCGTGTCGTGATGCTTCTGTCGAGAAAATGTATCTTTTCCATACCACAAAGCTCCACCTACTTATCATAACGGAGAAATGGCTATTGGTAATTATCGATAACTTTTGGTTATAGCAATCTTTACCCCGGCCAACCTCGTCTTCTAATAGCTGAAAGTTACTCCGGCCCCGAATCCCATATCGCTGTCATAGTGCGTGGACAGCCCGAAATATTTGGTGAAAATATATCTAAAGCCGACCATGTATTCTCTGTCCGTATTGACCATAAAATTAAACCGCAGCCTGCTGGTAACAGGCACATCCTCCCTCACCAGCTGCAAGCGGAGATTCCCCTTCATGTCCACCCGTGCATCCGCCGTCACCAAAAATGGCAAGGTATACTGCACCCCCGCACATATCACCGACCGTTTGTTCTTCGTATCTTCCTGGCCAAAGATATTCTTCTCCATGACCCCGCCCTTTCTGTAACGGAAATCCCAGCCTATATAGGGCATCCAGAACTGCATCTTCCCAAGATACCTTCCAAAATGCGTCTCGCTCTCATATCCCTTTGTCTGATCCGTACCTATCCTCCACTCCGTCTGCAAACGCCATCGCCTGCCACCGGCGATCAGTTCCCCATCGCTCCCATTGCTCTCCAGGCTGACCCTTCCTGCCGGATAGATCGTCCGGTCGTCCGCATATACTTTTCGCAGGGCTTTCTTCGGATCGCCCAACGCAGTATCAGGCGGCGAATCCGCATAATGAAAGATACGCCCCATCCCGCTCATCATATGATACAGGATATGACAATGAAAGAACCAGTCCCCACTCTCGGTGGCGGCAAATTCAAGTGTATCTGTCTCCATCGGCATGATGTCCACGGTATTTTTCAAGGGCGCATGATCGCCCTGCCCGTTGAGCAGGCGGAAGAAATGTCCATGCAGATGCATGGGATGCCGCATCATCGTCCCATTGTAAAGAACGATCCGCACATTCTCTCCTTTTCGGATCAGTATCCTATCCGTCTCGGAAACAGCCTTGTTGTCGATGGTCCAGACATAACGGTTCATATTGCCCGTAAGATTGAACCGCAGCTCTTTCACCGGTCCATCCGGCAAAGTTGTCTTTACAGGACTGCGCAACATCCCATAGTTGAGGGTGACGCCGGTGGACTCCCTGTACATCACGGCGTTCATATCCATCTGCTGATTGCTCATCTGCATCTCCATGCTGTTCATATCCCCATTCCCTTTCATCATGTCATTCATCATCTTCATACCATCAAAATAACTCAGCCTGGGTAAGGGCGTTGCCTTTACCTTCTCCCCCTCTCCCAACCATACAGACGCCGATTGCGTCCTGTCTTCGGAGGTAGCCAGGAATTCATAGCGTCCGTTGTCAGGAATGGCTACGATCAAATCATATGTTTCTGACGTCCCGATGATCAGCCGATCCACAGGCACAGGCTCCACATCCTTCCCGTCATTGGCCACCACGGAGATCTTGCCACCCGCATACGTGAGCCAATAATAAGTGGACGAACTGCCATTGATGATACGCAGCCTGACCTTATCCCCGGCCTTGAACCCGGACGGCTCATCCTGCGGACGGCCATTGGCCAGCATCCTGTCATAATATACATCGCTGACATCCATGGCCAGCATCCTCTTCCGCTCGTTGGTAAGCTTGGTGCCGAAGTGTTTGTCCCGGATGGCGGCGGCATAGTCCTGGACACTCCCCTTGCGAATGGCATACCAGTCCGTGGCGTTGTGCTGGCTGCGCTCCACCTCATAAGGTTTTTCATTTGTCCAGTCGCTGAGAAGAATAGTATGTTCCTTTAGGCTGTCCGGTTCCCGCGTTCTGTCCACCTCCCGCTTCCGGATGATAAATGCCCCATATTCACCACTCTGCTCCTGCAGCATCGTGTGGGAATGATACCAATAAGTGCCGTTCTGTACAATGGGGAAAGTGGCTACATAGGTCTGCATAGGACCTATGGGTGGAGTGGTCAGATGGGATACGCCATCGTATTTGTTGGGGATAATAAGCCCATGCCAGTGTACGGATGTCTCCATCATCATCTCATTATGGATATGTATCTCGGCGGTGTCGCCCTCCGTAAAATAAAGGACGGGACCGGGAATAGTCCCGTTGATAGCAATGGCCTTTACCTTCTTGCCGGTATAGTTTACCGTGGTGTCGGTGATATAGAGATGATATACGACGTGGCCGGGTTTCGATACATCGGTCGCCGGGTGAAATGGTTCCCGGGCAGCCGTTGACGGCGTGGCCCCCATGTGATGCATTTGCGCACGTCCAGGCAATGTCAACCCCCATGCCATGAGGCATATGAGAAATAATTTCATGTACATGAGGTGTTTAAGGCTTCAGGGTTGATTTAATTTTCCCGCAGGTCAGCATGGAACTGCCGTAATAAGGATTCTTTATCGTCTGGTCGTTGGTCAGCCAGGTGGCCTTCTTCATGGGACAATAATCCTCATAAATAGCCTGCTCCGACAATTTGACGTCTTTGGCCAGTGTCATCATATTGGTGGACAAGCTCGCAAAATGCTCCCTTTGATGACCAATCTCCTTCTTTTCCGAAATATGTCTTGCATCAAAGGCAAGTTTGTCCTTCACGGCCATAAAAGCCGTATGATCCTTTCCCGGCATCTTGCTCATATCGACGCCATCGATGGCTTTTAAAAGCTCACCGGCCCTGGCTGCGGCTGCGTTGGCGTCACCCGCCACCAGGGCGTCCTTTACACCATAATAAGAAGGAAGAATGTTGGATACCTGTGCAAATAGATGTTGCGATGATACAGCGATCAATACGACCACTGCCATAAATATCTTTTTCATTTTGATAGATTGAATGTTGATAAATAAATGACGGAACGAGACAAACAATTATCAAATCAGGAAACACTGGTACAACGACTGGTAGTCTGGCGGGGGATGCTTATATGAATATACGTCGGGATGAAAGGTTATGCCGTGAAGTACTTGCACAGGCTGTTGTGACATATGCACTATCACTTCAGCCAGCACAGGCTCGGCGCTTACTTTCTTGGCCTCCTGCTTTTCTAAAAGATTGAACTTTACGGCATGCATGCCGCTGCATCCATTATCATCCTTACAAGGACGATTCTCTTCCTCTCCAAAACGGGCTTCATTTCCCGGAAGGCCCGTTTTCCGGACATTTTCGGCGCAGCAGGCGGAGTGCCCGGCTGCCCGGACCGAACAATGACAGACGACAAAGAAGTTGGCCGCAAAGACAGCCAGCAACAGCAACGCCTTGTATTGTATGGTCCTGGGCAACAACATGGCTCAAAGGTACTATTTTTTTATAGGTTCTATGCTAAATCCCGCCTTCTTCACCGCCTCGACGATGCTCTCGCTGCCAGGGGCCTCCGTCTCCACGGTCAGTATCTTGTCGGGATTCTCGGTATCTACTTTCCAGGATTTGACACCCTTTGTCTCGTTCAGCTTTGGTGTAACCCTTGCTACGCAACCGCTGCAATTGATATTCGTCTTGAACTGTAATGTGCTCATACTATATTTTTTTATATTTTAAACGTAAACTGTTACTGACAACGCTGACACTGCTCAACGCCATGGCGGCTCCCGCGATCATCGGGTTCAGCAGGAACCCATTGACAGGATACAGCACGCCGGCGGCAACAGGGATACCGATAAGGTTGTAGATAAAGGCCCAAAAAAGGTTCTGCCGTACGGTCCTCACGGTTGCCCTCGACAGCCGGATAGCCGCGGGTAACCTGGAAAGGTCTTCCGAAAGCAAGGTGATACCCGCCACGTCCATTGCAATATCACTGCCGGCGCCCATGGCAATGCTCACATCGGCCTGGGCCAGCGCCTGGCTGTCATTGATCCCATCGCCTGCCATCGCTACTACTTTTCCCTGCTGCTGTAATGCCTTTATATATGCAGCCTTTTCCGCAGGCGATGACTCTGCCTTGAAAGAACCTATTCCGGTCCTTGCCGCTACCGCGGCCGCCGTCCGGGAACCATCTCCCGTCAACATATGCACTTCTATACCCTCTTTCTTCAACCCAGCCACGGCAGCCGCCGCCGAATCCTTTATACTATCCTCTATGGCAAGAACAGCCAGTACCGACCAGTCATCCGCAAAGAACACTACTGTCTGCGCAGCTGCGTTCTTTTCCTCCACCCATTGCTCCACATCCTTCGAAAGTCCAACCCCAACTTCCTCCATCAGCTGCCGGCTGCCTACCCAATACATCTGCTCTTCATGCCTTCCTCGTATACCCTTTCCCGTTAAGGACTCTATATCCGTGATCTTCACAGGCCGGCTGTCTTTCTCAAGATAAACAGCCACCGCCGACGCCAGCGGATGCTCCGAAGCCTGCTCCAGCGACAACAGGATGTCCCGCCGGCCTGAAACGACTTCATATATATCCGTGACGACGGGTTTGCCCTCTGTTAACGTACCGGTTTTATCCACCACAAGGGCGTTGACCTTATACGCCTGCTCCAGGCTCTCGGCATTCCGGATAAGGATCCCCTGCTCCGCTCCCCTGCCCACACCCACCATGATGGCGGTAGGAGTTGCCAGTCCCAATGCACAGGGACATGCGATGACCAGCACTGTCACCAGGGAAAGAAGCCCATAGGTCAGCCCGTTGCCGCCACCCCAGATCCACCATGCCAGAAAGCTTATAATTGCCAGCCCTATGACGACAGGCACAAAGATGCCCGCCACCTTGTCCACCAGTTTCTGAACAGGGGCCTTGCTGCTCTGCGCCTCCTGCACCATCTTGATAATATGTGCCAGCAGCGTATCCCCGCCTACTTTTTCGGCGGTGTACCGGAAGCTGCCCTTTTGATTGATCGTGCCCGCAAATACACTGTCCCCTGACATCTTCGCTACAGCCACGGGCTCTCCGCTGATCATGCTCTCATCTACATAGCTGCTGCCTTCGACAACACGTCCATCTACAGCTATCTTATCCCCGGGCCGCACCAGGAGTTTGTCCCCTGGCCTGACCTCGGCCAGCGGAATTTCTTTCACGCCCCCATCCTCACCGACAACGGCGACAGTATTGGGCTGCAGTCCCATCAGCTTCTTTATAGCCGAGGACGTCCGGGCCTTGGCCCTTTCTTCCAGCAATTTCCCCAAAAGAATAAATGCTACCACAACCGCGGATGCTTCGAAATAGACATGCGCATGCAGCCCCCTCTCATGCCAATAGTCAGGGAATAGAGTATTGAACACACTAAACAAATAGCTGATGCCCGTGCTCAGGGCCACCAGGGTATCCATATTCGCCCGTCCGTGTCGCGCCTGCTTGAAGGCATTCACAAAAAAGTTCCTGCCAAACCACAATACAACAGGGGTCGCCAGCGCCCACATCCAATAATTGGCGTACGGCATATCCATAAAGAACATCCCGATGACCACCAGGGGCACCGATAATAGTATAGCCGCAAGCGTGCGCTTACGCAGGCTTCTTACCTCTTCCTTCTGTATCTCCTCCAGCTTTTCGGAAGGCTCATCCACCAGCAGGTCGTATCCAATGTCCTGCAGGGCCGCCTTCATTTGCCGGGGAGTGATCTTTTCAGGGGAGTATTCCACCTGTACACTGTGTTGAGGGAAGCTGACCTCCGCCCTGCCAACCCCCTCTATGGAAGAGAGGATCGTCTCTACGCTGATGGCGCAGCTGGCACAGCTCATACCGACGACAGAAAATTGCTTCTTGATCATATAGCAAAGGTCGGCCATCGATGTGGCAGGGACATTACACAATCCTGTAAAAATGTTATACTATATTGTAGGACACTACCGTATCTCGTCCAGGGGAGTACGCCGGCTATTACCCGTCTTTTTAAAATGGCTGGGCGTAAGACCCGTTATTTTCTTGAATTGGGCGGACAGATGAGCGGTGCTGCTATAGCCCAATTTCCAGGCTATTTCGTTAAGGGTAAGTTCGTCATAGGCCAGCCACTCCTTTACCTTTTCTATCTTCAGTAAAATAAAGTATTGTTCTATCGTCATGCCCTCCACTTCGGAGAACAGGCGGCTCACCGCAGTATATTCTTTTTGCAAGGCGGACCCCAGAAAGGCGCTAAGGCTAAAATGCTCCTCCATATCCCCCTTTTGAACAAGGCCTATCAGCAGGTTCTTTATCTTTTCTATTTGCCGCTGCCGTTGATCATCCAGCAGCTCGAAACCCAGGGCCGGCAGCCCTTCCCTAAACTGCTGCAGAGCCTTTTCCGGCAGTGGTTCTTCCAATGTGACCTCTCCCAGCGACACCTTGAATGGCTTGTCCGTCAGCTTCTTCAGTTCCTGCTCCACAGCAAGTACACACCGGGGGCAGACCATGTTCTTTATATAAAGGATCATACCTGCGAAGATACAAAAACGGAGCCAGGCTCCGTTTTTGTAAAATGCCATCTATTGCGCATCCCACCAGACCCTGTCGGTCAACACCGCCGCCTGCTGCGGCTGAGGATTGGTGAGTATCTCACTTTCAGGATACAACAACCGGCGTGGTATATCCGAAAGCCCACCCTGCACTTTCGTCAGCGACGGGAATCCCGTTCTTCTCCAATCGGTGAAATTCTCTTCATTGAGGAAGTTAGCAATACTTTTCTCTTCCATAATACGCTGCAGCGCATTGCCCGCACTCAATGTTCCCCTGGTCGCTATATAGGCATCGATATCGGTCTGCCCGACACCCAGCTTTTTCATGTGATTGGCAATAGCCGCCTGGTATATGGGTTCGGCAGCCGCCGCGCCCGACCGGATCAGCGTGGCTTCCGCCGCCAGGAACTGCGCCTCCGAATAATTCACGATATAGTTGTAAGCATCCGCCCCGGCATAATAATCGGTGGGATAGGAATAGTCATCCAGTGAACCCAATGTTGTACCGATGGTCCGTCCTTTGTATATCCCTCCGGACACCGTAGGCTTAGCCATTTTGGACAACCGGGGATCGTTCCGGGCTTGCAGACTGTCGATGAACGTCGAGCAGAGGACAGCCGTGCTCACCTGTCCAAAAGCATAGTACCAGGGATCCTCACCACCGGCGCTGCCTGCATAAGGGAATTTAAAATCGTCTCCGTCAGCCTGCATGCCATTCGCCAGAGCAGCAAGCGCGCTGTCAGCCTGTACAGATGCCGTGTGACCGGGCGCCTTCGTAAGATGCATAAAATAACGGGCCTTCAGCGTATAAGCCAGCTTTAACCACTGACCCATTCCTCCCTGGTAAATATAATCCGCCCCGCTGGGTTTGATAGGATCGTTCTGGCCGATGAGCCCGATGGCCTCGTTCAAAAGGTCCTGGACGGTCTTATAGATATCCTCTTGTTTGTCATAGGCAGGCGTAAAATTACCACTGCCCTTAAAGCCCTGCGAATAAGGCACATCTCCCCAAAAATCCGTGGCAGTCCCCAATGTAAAAGCGGACAGGATATCTGCGATGGCGGTATAGTTCGGCTTATTGTCCTTGACGCCCTTATCATGGAGGATCTTCATATTGTTGAGACAGACCACATAAAAGTTATCCCAATCTCCATTCACATCGGTGTTGAACATCTGATAGCTCCACAATCCGGGATTGAGCTGGTTGGGGGCGATGACCTGACCGAAATACTGGAGGATAATGGGCCCCTGTCCCGGTGAGAAGCCGGCATGTATAAAGTCCGACACATCCGTCTCCAATGGTGCCAATATCAGGTCTTCTTGCACATCCAGTGTATTATTGGGGTCCTTATTGACGTCCAGGTATTTCTTACAGCCACCTGTGACAGTAGCCAGAGCGATGAACAGAAATATTATTTTTCTCATTTTTTTTGATTTGTATGTCTGGGCCTTCGGCCAAGGGACTCTAAATGACATTAGAAACTGCATCTAAGCGTGACGTTGAAAGAGCGTGAAGTAGGCGTAGAGAATGAGTATATTCCCTGTACGCCGTTCCCCGACCCATACGACCCGGCCTCAGGATCCCCCCCGGTGAAATGCGGAGCATAGATCCACAGGTTCCGGCCGGATACGGCAAGGCTGGCTGCCTTTATCGGGGTCTTACCCAATAAGGATGGCTGTATGTCATAGGTCAGCGTAACATTCCTTAGCTTCAGATAAGTGCCGTCCTGTATGGAGGACTCGTATTGGCGGGTAGTATAATAAGCCTGCGCATTCACTACGACTTTGTTGGGCTTGCCATCGACCTCGCTGATACCCTTTACGACAAATGGCTGTCTGTTCTCCGTAACCTTGGCTGTACCATAGAAAAAGGCCAGTCCCTCTACTTCATTGGCAACGTCCCCTCCTTTTTTATAATCAAAGAAGAAGCTGAGAGAAAGACGCTTGTATCGTATGTTATTGGTTACACCGGCCAGCCAGTCGGGATTGGGATCACCTACAACACCTTGGTCGCTGGCGACGAGCGGCATGCCGTTGGCTCCGATGAGGAGCTGCCCGGTGGCAGAATCCCGCTGGTATCTTGGCCCGTAGAAAACATTGAACGGTTGTCCGACGATGACACGACCCAACTGGTTCAGACCCGGATACAATGCCAGCACCTTATTTCGGATACGGGTCCAGTTGATCGTGATATCCCAGCTGATATCCCTCGTTTTAACAGGAGTGGCCGTGAACAGCAGCTCGATACCCTTATTCTGAATAGAGGCGGTATTTACAGCTGTGCCGTTATAACCTGTGGCGGAAGAAATGGAAACACCGGGGATGATACCGTGATTTGTCTTTCTATAAAAATAGGACCCTTCGAAACCGATACGGTTGTCCAGGAATTTAGCTTCCAGTCCGCCCTCCATCTCGTTGAGCCGCTCGTTCTGCAAGGTGGGATTGCCCAGTATATTGGACAGCAGGAATCCGGATTGTCCCTGGAACGGATAAGGATTTCCGTTCCTGTACTGGTTGACAAAAGGCGTCTGCAGCGAATAAGCGCCGATGACATCATTACCCACGGTGGCATAGGAAAAACGCACCTTGGCAAAACTGATGGCCGACCGCAGCTGGTCCGGCAGCAGTTCCGAAAAGATAAAGCTGGCAGCAGCCGAACCGTAAGGATAGAACTGTTTGTTGCTGGCCAGGACCGAGCTTCCGTCATACCTGCCCGTTAGGGACAATACCAGGCATCGGTTGTACTCGATATTGGCCTGCGAATAGAACCCCACTTTACGTGTCTGGTAATGCGCCTCCGTCGCCGATATGGTGCTGGTAGCGGAAACATTGTTGAAATTATCCACGGTAATGCCGACACCCTTGATATTGACATATTGATTATAGGTCGAGAAGAGGTTATTACCCGCCAGCAGATTGACATGGAATTTTCCAAAGTCCTTTACGGCGCTGATGATAAGGTCATGATTGAACTGCCGGAAATTGATATTTTGATCCAGTATCTGTCCTTTCAGACTTATGGCGGGACTGGGAGACTCCGTATACTTGTCCTGCTCGATATAGATATCGGCCCCCACCCTTTCGGTCACCGTCAGCCAGGACGTAGGCGTATAGTTCGCTGTGAACACGGGTATGAACCGATTGACCTGCGACACATTCTTTACATTGTCCAGGTCCCATAAAGGCGGGTTACGGGAGAATCGGTATAGCCGCTGACTGCCGTCAGGATTCAGGATGGGATAAGGATTCCATGAGATCGGTTGCACCAGCAATACAAACAAAGGACCGTTGCTCTGACCTTCCGGCAGCCTGTCCTGTACCGAGTTGCTGTATCCTATCTGGAAGATGGTATTCAGCTTCTGTCCCACCCTGGCATTGTATTTAAAGAAGAGAGAATGCCTTGTCAATTCGTTTTTTGGCACGATGCCCTTCTGATCCAGGTAGGAGTAAGACATATAATAGCCGGAATTATTACCCCCACCCGATATGCTGGCAGTGCTGTTCGTGGTCAGGCCCGTCCGAAAGAACGAGCTGTATGGATCATAGGTAGGCGCCTTGACACCATTGATCTTCAAAGTGTCCATCAGCGGCCCCCAGGACATACTCGTCTTTTTCGTTCCTCCATCGTAAAATACACCGCCCGTGCCCTGTCCATATTTCCATTGTCTTTTCGGGAATATCGGATTTTCGAAAGAAAGATCTGAAGAAAGAGAGATGACAGGCTTTCTATCGATGCCACCCGCTTTGGTGGTGATGATCACTACTCCCCTTGCTCCGGCCGAACCATAGAGCGCAGTCGCCGCAGCACCTTTCAGCACATTCACATTTTCAATGATGGCAGGGTCTATATCCACGATCCTGCTGACGCCGGCGCCGTTGGCCCCGCCGCTGATATTGCCCGTTTCGTCGTTATTGATGGGTACCCCGTCTACCACGAACAGGGCCTGGTTCTCGCTCGTAGGAGATGAATTACCCCGTATGACAATACGGGAGGAGGCGCCGGGAGTACCCGATGAGCTGGTGATCTGTACGCCCGATACCTTGCCGGCCATGGCATTGACGATACTCGGCTCCTTGGCCCTCACCAGCTCATCCCCCTTTACCTCCTGGCTGCTGAATGTCAGATTCCTCTTTTCCCGCTTGACACCGAGCGCCGTTACCACCACCTCTTCCAGGGCGCGTGCGCCGGCTGATAGTCGTATCTCGAAAAAATCTTTACTGCCCACCGATATCTCCTGCGCGGCATATCCGACAGCGCTGATACTCAGGACTGCTCCATTATATACACTCAATGAAAAGCTGCCGTCACTGGAAGTACTGACGCCCTTGGATGTGCTTTTTACACGTACAGAAGCTCCCGGCAGCGGGTGGCCGGCGCTATCTACCACCTTACCCGTAATAGTCCTCGACTGCCCCATGACATGGGCACAGCAAAAGACAAGCATGCTCAAAAGCAGAAGTTTTACTTTTCTCATACCGTTGTTTTGATTTGTTTAATGAAAGGTTAGCTTAGTCAAGCAGAATGGAAATGGTTTTTATTCATACTGGCAATTGAAGTAAAATAATAAGTGTCTATATGACATTTATATGTCTGGTCATAAAAAAAATCAAACATTTCTACTCATGTTTGACTGACAACGAAGATATCTTTCGCCATGTGTTGAACATGGCTTGTCCGGTAAAGTAAATGTAGGGATGAAATGATCCGGAAGCTTTTTCTTTTTTAACTAATTATAGACGGATTTTAACCACATGAAAAAACACTCCACTATGGATCCAATAAAAAAGCGATCCCGCAGAGGATCGCTTCTAAGGCTTTTAATAGTGAAATGACTAATAGAAGAACTGTTCCTTGACAACCTTTCCATCTCTTACTTCATACACGGCAACTTCTTCCATGACCATCTTACCCATTCCTTTAAAGGTGGCATCCACCGTAATGGTCAGGGCGAAATGATTCCCGGCAACAATGGGTTGGGAAGCGCCCACTCCATGCAGTTCCTCGATGGACTCCTGGAATTGCTCTCCCTTTTTGATAATGGCATCCTTTCCTGTCACTGAAGGGACACCCTTCTCATTCGCATGCACGGGCTCGATGCTAAGCGCATCATCGGCTAACAGTTCTTCCTGGGCCTGTTGATAATGGCCCTCTTTACAAAGTTCATAAAGACGATTGGCGATGTCCACAGTGGTCATCACAGCTTCTTGTGTTGCCATAAAATTGCGTTTAAATGATTAGGAAATGGATAAGTAATCTACAAAATAAGGGGCTCCTGCCGGATTACTAAATTGTTAAGGAAATATTTGCTAATTATTTTAGTATTTACTACCTTTATGCCCTTCAGGGGACGTATCTCATCAGTGCCATGAACCATTCGATCTTATCTTAGACCAAAGGCCGCCTGTTTAACACAGGCGGCCTTCCAATTCGGGGGATGTCCCCGAATTGGCTTGGACATCATATGATATTTTTAGCTAAACGCAATACTGTCAAGGGTTTTGCCAATATTTTAAGCCTTTGGCATGATAGAATTACCACTAAGTTGTATTCCCGGCCCTGAAAAACCACCCTATATTTGTGTCATCCAGAACGAGCCAGGCTCGTTGTCCAGGACCGAAGGTCCCAGACATTAGATTACGACAACAATCGATAGTTCGATATAAAGATTTTTCATATGGCAAGCAATCGTTAGAGGTCAGCTGTTTCTACAGCCGACCTTTTTTGTTGGGCGGCGGCCGCCGCCAACAAAAGCCTCCCGTCAGGGAGGCCATCATAAACCTTAAAGTCGTGATCGAACCGCCAGGTTCGATCACGACCTTTACAAGGTCTATAAAACGTTTCTATACTTTGGCAAGGAGTCGGACCTACCGGTCCGGGCCATTACACGGACGCTGTTTTATTGCTTCCTGGTCGGGAGCGGCCTTCGCTGTGCTCGGCCTAAAAACTGAAAATCCGCGACTTTCGCCGCGGACTCAGCTTCCTATATGTAACACGCGCAGTATGCTCTAAGGGTTGGGTATCGTTAAATACGTTATATCCAATGTCTGTCTTTCTGACGAGCCGCTTTCTGCGGCTCACCATTCTCAATTTTAGAAAAACCAGCTCGACAACTGTGACCTGCTGGCCTGAAACCAATTCCGGGTAGGCTTCGGTGAATTGTCCACCAGCTCCATATCTTGCATCCTCACTTTCATGGCTATCACACGCTCACCTTTCATTCTCTCCTTCATTTCTGCAGACAACGTAGGATGATAATCGATCTCCTCACGGTCAGCAATTATATAGGCAGTACCCGTCACTTTCACAAAGAAATCCATCCCTTTCCTGAAAAAATCCAATTTGGCAGGGATCTCTTTATCAAATGCATCGATATGCTGTACAGGCTTGGGGATCACGAACCAGATCTGCTCTTCCTCATCGATCTCCACTTCTGATATCACATGTGTCGGCAACTTTACAATAGAAGAACTCTCACTAAAAAACAGGGCGCTCTGCAATTCCAATATCTTATTCTTCAGGATTTGTGCTTGTGTTTCTTGTGCTGTTTGCGTGTTCATAATCTCTTTATTAGGGTACTTGATTAAGTTTCTGTGTTACGGATGATAAGGATATTTCAATTGGCATACCATTTCTTAATACGTTAATTATCAAATACTTAAATTTGGCATATACCTACCATCCTGTCCCAGATTGGGATTATTTTTCCAAAAAAAGAATAATCTCCAGTGATCTTTCTTACCATATCAGTTGTTAGAGCATACCGAAAGACACTATATATTATATGAGAGCAGGTCTCTTTATCAGCTTATTGTTAACCGTCAGCCTTTCTTCTTTTTGTCAGCAGCCCCCCACCCCTGTCGACAGCCTCACGGTGCTCCCACATCCGCGGAATCTGCTGGTGTTCCCCTTCGTGGTAAGATCATTGGAGACGGATTGGGGCTTCGGAGGGATCTCGGCCCGCTTTTTCAAAGCCGGGAAGCGTGATACCGCCACACGCACCTCCGATGTCAACCTCCTCGCCCTGTATACCCTGAGAAAACAGCTCATCATCGTCCTCAGCTCCACCATCTTTTTCCCAAAAGAGGAAAGGATCGCCCGCTTCCAGGCTTCCTATAGCTATTATCCCGATAGGTTCTGGGGATTGAGCAATCACTCCTCCCGGCAGGCAGAAGAGCCTTTTACCCAAAAACAATTCTTTATCAATCCACAGTTCCTGCAACGGGTACACCGGAAGCTATACATCGGCCTCACCTATGAGTTCCAGCACACGGCGCCAGTATTATACCAACAAGGAGGCATATTCGATAAAGAAGATATCGTTGGCCGCTTTGGCGGGAACACCTCGGGAATAGGCCCTATCCTCTCCTGGGATACCCGTAACAATGCGTATAGCCCCGATCGTGGGGTATTTGCCGAAATGCAATATGTCTGGTTCGACCAGCACATCGGCAGCGATTTCAATTTGAGGATCTTTAACCTCGACTTCCGCAAGTTCTTCCATCTCTCCGACAGGTCGGTCCTGGCATTACAGGGCATCGCCGGCCTCACCTCTGGCAATACCCCTTTCCGTAAGCTGGAAGAATTGGGTGGCTCCGATATAATGCGTGGATATTATCAAGGCCGCTATACTGATAAATGTTTGACAGCCTATCAAGCCGAATACCGCCGTATGCTCTTCTGGCGTATAGGCATCGTCGCTTTTGCCTCCACCGGCGAGGTGAGCCCCAACCTGAGCAGCTTCAGGTTGGATGGCTTTCATTATGCCTATGGCGGGGGGGCGCGATTTGTGCTTAGCAAAGAAGAAAAGCTGAATTTGCGTGTCGACTACGGCCTTGCCAAACACTCCAGCGGCTTCTACGTTCAGCTGCGGGAAGCTTTCTAGGCCGTGCGCTTCAAACCCACGATGCCGATCAGGATCAGGGTCATGTAAATAAACTGGTAGAAATTGGAAGGCTGCTTGAAAATATAGATCTCTGCTATCTTGACACCAATCAAGCTAAGTCCCATCCAGGAAGCCAATGCAACAGAGGCCGGTATATGCTTCATCGCCATGGAGAAAAAGATGATATTCCCTATTCCAAAAACAACGTAGCCGGCAAAGGGCGCCAGTATCTCCATATTTTCACGCCGAAAAAAGGAAGACCATTCAATCGTCTTAACTTTCTTCACATTCATGAACTTCAAACAAAATGTCCAGCAGACCTCAAACATCGACGCGACTATCAGATATATCCAGGACATGACCGCTTATTTTGGGTTTTGATAATTCGCCCTTTTCTTCTGGCTGCCGACGCATATTCCGGCTTCGGAACCATTGCAGTACCCGTCCCCGGCATTCATAATAAGACCGGAACCACCGGTGCTTCTTCACCAGCCCTTTCTCATCCAGCCGCCGGACGGAAAATGCATGCTGAAGGAAATAATCCTTCGGATAATCATAATACAGCCCATACTCCCGTGGCTTCTCATCCGGCAAAAAAGCGGTCCCGAACAACCAATCCCAGAGGGCGAACTTCGTTGAAAAATTCGCATAGAACACCCTTCGGTCATTGGCATGATGCCACTGATGCATCTCAGGGCCATTGATGATATATTGCAATTTACCACTCCTGACATCAATATTTGAGTGGATATACATGCCCCAGACAGCATCCAGTAACGCCTTGATGGGTACCACCAGGGGATTGGCGCCTAATAATACTATCGGAGCAAACTCTACGGTCTGGTTGATCAATATCTCCACCGCATGACTTCGGGTGCCGGCCAGCCAGTCCACCTCCTTATTCGAGTGATGCGCCTCGTGCGTACGCCAGAGCAGTTTCGAATGATGCTGCCACCGGTGGAACCAATAAATATAAAAGTCATGGATGACCAGGAAGAACAGCACCTGCATCGCCAACGGCCAGGATGTGACAAGGTGCAGGGAAGACAGATGCCACGCCCTGTCCATCGGCGTAATGATATAGTCGAATATGAGGATCTTGAGAAAATAGCTTTGGATCAGTGTATACCATACCAGGTCTACCCAGAACCCCTCCCTGAATACGGGCATCCCTTTCTTATAAGGTATCTTTCTCTCCAACCAGATAAAGATGCCCACGCTGATCAGCAAGATCGATGTCGTATAATAAACAATGTGTTGCATTAAGATATCACTGCGGTGCTTGGTTTACGTCTCAGTCTCTTCATAGCGCCCAATTCACTATCATATACACGTTTAATGCCATCCCCCAGGGCCAGCTCCACGTCGCGTATGTCACGGACGAGTTTTTGCATACCCTGTGGCTCCACCGATGCGGCATGGTCGGAACCCCACATGGCCCTGTCAAGCGTAAAATGCCTTTCTACAAAACATGCACCCAGCGCTACGGCCGCCACGGTGGTAGCCAGCCCTGTCTCATGTCCTGAGTAGCCGATAGGCGTGTCGGGATACATATCCATCAGCGTTTCTATCATCCGGAGATTCAGCTCCTGCGGCGGACAGGGATACGCAGAGGTGGAATGCGCTACCATCAGATTGTCCGCGCCAAATCGCTCGATGGCATCCCGTATCTCATCCATGGTTGACATACCGGTGGATAAAATGTATGGCTTGCCGGTCTTTTTTACCTTGGCGATCAGGTCGTGATCCGTCAGGCTGGCGGAAGCAAATTTATACACGCCGGGATTGAACTGCTCCATAAAGTCGACAGCTACCTCATCCCAGCAGGAGACAAACCAGTCGATCCCTTTTTCCTTACAGTAAGCATCGATGGCCTCATATTCATCAAAGCCCAGCTCGATCATATGACGGTAGTTGATATAAGTCATCCTGCCCCAGGGCGTATCTCTCTCCAGATACCATTGATCCTTTGGCGTACAGAGCTCAGGCGTACGCTTCTGAAATTTTACAGCGTCACAGCCCGCCGTCACAGCCTCATCGATCAACTTTTTGGCGATGTCCAGGGAGCCATTGTGGTTGATCCCTATCTCAGCTATGACGTACACGGGCTGGCCGGCGCCAATGCTTCTTTTACTGCTGACCTGAAATGTGTTCATATGCTTGGTGTTTTTAGTTCAATCAACCATTCGGCAAACTCTCTGAAAGCGCCATACCCTCCTTTCACCTCACAATGGTAATCCACTATGGAGCTCACCTGGGGCATCGCATCGGCAGGACAGGCTGTAACACCGACTTTCTCCATCACCTCCAGGTCATTGACATCATCGCCGATGTACGCTATCTCCTCCCAATGCAAGTGCAGACGTCGCATTATCTCGGATACCCTCCCCAACTTGTCCTTCACCCCGAGATGCAGCTCCCTTATATGGAGTTTCTCAGCCCGCCTGGCCACCGAAGGGGACAGTTCTCCTGTGATGATGCCGGTTTCAATGCCTGCCAGCTTTCGAAGCCGCTCGACTCCCATTCCATCGCGAATGGAAAAGCGCTTCATGACTTCGCCGTTCTCTGAATAGTACACTCCGTTGTCGGTCAATACGCCATCGACATCCGTCAGCAGGATCTTTATCCGTGCCACGGACGCCGAAAATTGATTTTCACTCATGCAGAATAAGAATATATGTCTAAAGCCCTAATGATCAAATAGCCGTCCACCCTCCATCCACTACCAGGTTCGCGCCCGTCATATACGTCGATGCATCACTGGCCAAAAAGACGATGGCGCCTTTATAATCCGATGGAGCCGCCATCCGCCCCAATAAGGTCTTGTTGGAATAATTATGCTTAAAGTACTCGTCCTGTCCATTCTCTACTCCGCCGGGCGAAAGGGCATTTACACGCACGCCACGATGTCCCCAATAAGAAGCCAGGAATTTAGTAAAGCCAATGACCGCCGACTTGGTCACAGGATAAGAAGGTGACTTGTAAAAGGTCTGTTCTCCCGCTTCGTCCCGATAGATGCTCTGGTCCGGGGCAACGACACCATAGGTCGAAGCTATATTGATGATGCTGCCACTACCCTGCTCGGCCATGACACTCCCCAATATCTGACTGCAGAGAAAAACCCCGCTGACATTTACCTTCCAGCTCCTGTCCCACATCTCGAGCGGATAATGCTCGAACATCGATTGCTTACGGCCCAGGGTCGGGTTCTCGAACATATCGTTGATGGCGGCATTGTTGACCAATACATCGATACGTCCATATCTTTCCAGTATCCGCTGACGTGCCTGCTCCAACGAGGCGGGATCCGTTACATCTACCCCCAGCCCCATATGCTTATCACCCGATCGCTCTGCCAGCTGCTTACACGGCCCTTCCTGCAGATCAGCCATCACCACCTGCGCACCAGCCTCCGCCAGCGCCATGCAATGTTGCTGTCCTAATAACCCACAGGCGCCGGTGACAATGGCCGTCTTGCCGGCCAGTGAAAATAACTCCATATCGATTTATTTGTTCACGGGCTTTGTATTGAAATTGCTCACCTTACGGAACACGGGCTCGATAGTTGCCCCACGCAGCAGACTGCTTACTTCCTGACGGGATACGGCCTCTTTCAACATTCCCAGCACCTCCCTGTAAGCCGCCAATGTAAAATCCACATCCGCATCCGTATGACTAAAGCTCATGTTGTGAAATCCGGACCAAAGAATACCTCTCTTGATCAGTTCCTGCTGTACAAAGGATTTCAGCTCCAGCGGATTGCCGGCAGATGCATCAAAGCTCACCATGCTCCGGCAATCATACCCCGTACATTTTGTATAATGCGCTATACCCAGATCGGCGGCGAGGATATTATACCCATCCTTAAGACGCTTGCCCTTCTCCGCCAGCCAGGCCTGAACATTCTTTTCCCGCATCTCCTGGATCGTGGCAATGGCCGCCGCCAGTGACAACGCCTCTCCCCCGAAGGTGGTAAAGAAAAATACATCCTCCCTGAACAGATCCATGATCTCTTTTTTTCCCGTGAGCAGGCTAATGGGCATCCCATTGGCAAATGCTTTGGAATAACACGCCAGATGTGGGGTGACACCGAAATACTCCTGGGCTCCGCCCAATGCGATCCGGAACCCTGTCCACATCTCATCGAATATGAGCAATGTGCCATTGGCATCGCAGAGATCTTTCAGCCCCTGCAGGAAATTATCCTTCGGCGCCTCGAACACAAAAGGCTCCAGGATAACACAAGCGGTATCTTCATCCAGCGCCTGGCGCACAGAATCCAGGTCATTATAATCAAAAGTTGAAGTGAGCGCCTTTACTTCTTCGGGTATACCGCTGCTGCGGCTGGTCACCGAGATATACCAGTCATGCCATCCATGATACCCGCAACAAAGCACTTTTTTTCTACCTGTGTAAGCCCTGGCCACACGTATGGCGGCGCTGGTGACATCGGCCCCGGTCTTGCTGATACGGATCGCCTCCGCATTGGGGATGATCTCATGTACCAGCTCGGCCAGCACGACCTCCAGCTCATGCATCATGGAAAAAGTGATGCCATCCTTCAGCTGGGCGATGATAGCCTCATCCACCCGCGGATAGCAATAACCCAGCGACAAGGGACCGATGGCCATATTATAATCCAAATACTCATTCCCATCCACATCCCATACATGCGAACCACTTCCTCTCTTGAGGTACTTTGGCGCCACACCATTGATATATTGCCCCGGCCCCTTTGCAAGTGTCTGCGTCACAGGGGTCATGATGGGCAATGCACGCTCATATAGCTTATCGGACTGTGTCACGATAGGATAGTCTTCGTTAAAGGCAACTTTATTCGGCATATACTAGCTTGGATGATGAATAAATTTTTGCGGCAATTTTTTCAGGCGTAAGCCCCTCTACTTCCAGCACTTCGGTCAGCAGTCCCGGCTTGAACCAGCGTTCCTCAAAGGCCAGGGGCATCGTACGGACAGTAATCCCATATTGCAGCAGCACCTCAGCCACGATGGAATACAATCCCCCCGTCTTCAAATGATCTTCCAGCGTCACCAGCATACGGCAGCGTTTAGCCGCACGCACGATGGCAGCTTCGTCCACAGGCTTCAGGGAGCGCATATTTATCAGACCCACGGATAGCCCCTCCTGTGTGAGCAGCTGTTGCGCCTTTAAAGCATTCTCAAATAAAAAACCGTATACCAGTATAGTGACATCCGCACCTTCGGCTATAATTTCAGCCTGACCTCTTTCAAAAGGCCGGTGCGTATAGATCCCTTTTTTATGATTTACCCGTACATAGGCCGGCGCATCGGAGGCCCAGATGGCAGGCAGCGACTTTACAAGATCATCTTCGTCGGCAGGACAGTATACTTCCATACCTGGTATCCCCCGCATAATTGCCACGTCCTCGATGGATTGATGCGTAGGACCGTTACCATCCGACAATAGTCCGGGTATGTAGCCGCTGAGTTTCACAGGCAGATGAGCAATACCCACATCGGTCCGGATGAACTCATAGGCCCTCATGGTAAGAAAAGGCGCCAGCGCATGTATGATGGGTATCCGTCCCCTCAGGGCCAGTCCGGCAGCCATCCCTACCATCGTAGCCTCGGTGATGCCCGTATCGATAAACCGGCTGCCCAACACCTTCGGCATATTCCGGACCAGGGCCCGGTTCTCCGCGGTCATAACGATAATACGCTCGTCCTCCAATGCTGTTTGTGTCAAAAGTTCTTCGTAAGTCATGATAAGCTTTTTTATCGTACGACCAATGTTTCAGATGAAATGACCGTCTCTTTACGGCCGTGTAATTCCTGCAGAAGCTGCTCTACTTCTTCTTCCTTGAAAGCGCAGAACCACCTGTCGGCCCTTGCTTCGATGCTGGGAAGACCTTTTCCTCTCACCGTATCGGCAATGATTACATTAGCTCCGCCCGTACCGTTGGAAACCGGCAATTCCCGGAACGCCTCCTCCAATTGCAGGAAATCATGTCCATCCATCCGGCGGACCCTGCACCCAAAAGCTTCAAACTTATCCACCAAAGGCTCCAGCGGCACCAGTTCCTCGGTCCGCATATTTGCCTGGAACTGGTTACGATCTACTACCAGGGTCAGGTTATCCAGCTTGTGCGCATTCGCGACCAGTATCGTTTCCCAGACACTACCCTCGTTCAGCTCGCCGTCGCCGGTGATGACCACGACCCGGTTGCGCTCTCCCCTCAGCTTGCAATCCAATGCCACGCCCGCAGCCACCGCCGGAAGATGCCCCAAAGACCCTGAATGAAATTCCACTCCGGGAATGGCCCTGTTGGGATGCCAGTAAATATGGTCGTGAACAGATAAATGATTACGCAGACGGTCAGGCTCCAGGAAACCCATCTCGACAAATGTGCCATACAAGGCTGGCACATCATGACCTTTGGAAAGAAAGAGATAGTCCCTGTGAAGATCACGTTCTCCAGCGCCCAAACCATGATGCAGGAACTCCTTATAAAGATAGACCATCAGCTCGACGCAGGAGAGACTGGCCCCTATGAAACATCCGCCACCGGCGGACATACGTATGATATGCTCTCTCACACGCAATGCGGTAGATTGCAGGTCGGATAATGTAGTATTTGTCATATTATGGTTTAGCAACTTCCTTTTCAATTAATTTCGTCTTGTCCGCCGATATCGTCTTCAGCTCATCCAGGTGATGGCGATACCAATTGACGCCTGCCAGCTCCGCATTGATCCCGTATATATCCGGCCGTCTCTCCAATAAAGAAAGAATGTCCCGTACCCCAAACAGCGGATTGGAAGGATACAGCGCTTCATACACCGCCCGGATAAAACGATAATCCTCCTCATAGTCGATGGTAAACCGGTGTGTCATGGAATAATCCACCCCTCCCTCCATCTCCACATTGCCAATGCGAAATTGTTCAGGTCTTTCCCATATATAAGGGGTCGTATGCTCTCTTTCCATCAGCGAAGATGCATGGCTATGCGCGACGCATATGCTGGCCAGGCTCATGATCTCCACATCATTTCCATCGGGGTACGTGGCAGGATGAAGATTGCTTACGTAATCATACAGGTGTTCATTCTTCAGATAATACGCAATGACCTTGTCGATGATCTCCGGGTCTATCAAAGGACAGTCGCTGGGTATCTTCAGCACAATGTCCGCCGAATACATACAGGCTGCCTGGTAGTGCCTGTCCAGCAGATCCGCAGCATGCCCCCGGTAACATTCGATGCCTTCCTCCTGACATATCTCCACGACCCTGTCGTCTGCCGCAGAGAGCGTGGTCGCCACCACTACCTGTCCGGACAGGAACGCAGCCTGCACCCTTCGTACCTGCTGAACAAACAAAGGCTTTCCCATCAGCGGCATCAACACCTTATCCGGCAGGCGGGTCGACTCCCTTCTAGTCTGAATAATGGTAACGATCCTTCTTCCTCTCAGGTTCATGTAGGCTGATAGTTGTTGGTTTGTGAATGACTGCCTTCTTTTCAAATTCTTCCTTTGTACCGCTGAACTCGATATATTGCCGGCATAGGTCCGCGATCTGAGCTGCCGAACTCCCCCCATTCTGAATAGGGGCGAGTTTTTTCAATTGCTCTACATCAAAATAGGAGTGCACTTTCTTTCCCAGCGCGATCCCCGTGTATACCACGGTGGAATACTGGGTGATCAGCTCTTCACAGTTGGCTATCATATGGTCCGTGGGCCCTTCCGTAAAGATCATCGTATCGGCAGGGGCATGTTGGCGTATTTCGGCGATGGCCCGTTCCTTTTGCTCGTTGGGGTGAAGCTTGAAAATCAGAGGCCGCCCCCCCGCAATACGCACACAGTCCCGGATAAATGCCGGCCGGTCGTCTTTATTGAAACATTCCCGGATATCCGAGGTCGCCACCAGTACAAACCCATGATAAGGGAAATTGTTGTCTAAATAAGCCGCAGCATTGTCGTAATTGGGTATTCCCGTCACAAAGATCCGGCTGGCATCAGTACCCCACCGGACGAACTGTTCCTTATACCCCGGGCTGGCCGCACAGTAGATGTCACAGACATTGTTGCTCCCGTTAAAAGCTGTGTTTTTGGCGAAATAGGGAGGTAAACCGAAGCGTCTCGTCCATTTGCCAAGGGGCGTTACAGGGTCTGTCATGCCTTCCTGGACCCACACGGTCTTCAAACGACGCAACTCTTTGGTTACCAGAAGATCTGTACAAAGCACCGCCAGGTCATATTCATGTTTATAAATGGATCGAGCGTAATCATTCCGTAGACAATGCCGTTGCAGATAGGCATCGCCCTTTCTCCTGAATTCCCCGGAAAGGATGGTAGTTTCCAGGTATCCTCTGGCCATAAACCATTTGATGACAGGATGTTTGCTGTATAGCTGAGTGAAGTAGCAGTCGTATTCAGGAAGCATTGATGCTATTTGATGCATCTGGCTTGCCTGATTCGGAGAACCGATCGTAAAGAGAATTTTCTTCGGGCGAAACTTGACGTCCTTCGGCATATGACAAATTTCATCGTATGGTTAATACGGAATATACCGGGACTGAGAAGTTACAATAAGTTAGCGAATAAATTACAATTTGTTAATATACCCAACTCGACAATAAGTGGAAACTCTTACTTCTATTTGACGAGGTAAGGGAGCAAAATTTTCTGCCAGATCTCGTATCCTTTCGCATTCATATGCAATTTATCCTCCTCGAATATGTCTTCGATGGGTTTACCATCGGGAGCCAGCATCTTGTGATATACATCCGCAAAGGTGGCGTGCTTTTGCCGGCTGATAAAGCCGCTGATCAGCTTATTGGCCTCCACCATACGGGGCATCAGTTTTTCCCTGCTGGGGCTTGGCTTGATGGATACATATAGAATAGCTGTTTGCGGAAGCTTGCTGCGGATCAGACGGAATAATTGTGTGAATCTCCTGAACACCACCTGCGCGGTCACCGTGTCCGAAGACGCCAGGTCGTTGTCGCCACAATACAGCACTATCTGACGGGGGTGGTATTTAAAAATGACCTCATCGGCATAACGTATCACATCGGGAAAAGTAGATCCCCCAAATCCCCGGTTGATAATAGGATACCCGGGAAAAGCATCCCTTACGCCGGTCCATTTGCGAAAGGAGGAGCTCCCGGTGAAGACGATGGGATGCGCGGGTGGCGGTGTGACGCTGTCCATATGCTGGAAGCCGGCAATTTCATCCCAAAAAGGAGGATGCTGGGCAAAGGTCGCGACGGATAAAAAACAGACGAGAACGCAAAAAAAGCTGAATTTTTTACTCATGTTATTAATGATTTTTTTAAAGGAATTCGTGCGACTTCGTGGTCATGATCCGAATATACGTAATTTCAGGTATGATCACCGCTATCGTGCTGGCAGCCGGCTACTCTCGTAGAATGGGAAGGAACAAGCTGCTGCTCACTTATAAAGGCCGCCCGCTGCTGGCTCATGTCGTGGAATGTATCCTCGCAGCCAAAGTGGGTCGTGTCGTCATCGTAACAGGGTTCGAGGCGGACCTGGTGGCATCCACTGTCGTGGGAATGGACGTACAGATAGTGCACAATCCGGATTATGAGAAAGGTATGACCAGCACCATTCAGACAGGCGTGGCAGCAGCGGATGGCGAAGGCTATATGATCTGTCTCTCGGACATGCCCTATATCAGCCCCGGTGAATACAAGGTATTGAGAAATGCTTTTCGCCGGCAGTATGTACATGACAAGGCCTGCATCATACAGCCTTCCTACGATGGCCAGATAGGGAATCCCGTCACCTTTTCCGCCGCCTGGCGTTCGGACATTCTGGAAAATAAAGATCCCGAAGGATGTAAGAACATCGTCCTCCGCCACCAGGAAAATGTCTACCGGGTGGAGATGCTTACCCCCGCCATTTTGCAGGATATAGACTGGCAGGATGATTATGACCGCCTGTCGGAAGGCATCTGACAGATCAGGCCTCTATGGCGTCGTACACCACCACCTTGGCCCACAAATGCCCGTAGTTCCTGATAAAATCCTGATGAATGGGATGCTCCTGGTAAGCAGCCTGGCCCGCCAGGTCGGTGAAGAACATCAGTTCGGACACCTGCCAGCTGGCATCCACCACACCCCGCTGTTCCGTATCTGCGACGATACCTACATGCAGCGCTTTCACCGTCGGGATGCTCCGGAGGGTCTTCACCCCCTCTACCAGCTTGTCCCTGTCCTCTTTTGAATCGGGATCCTTCAGCCAGAAAAATACATGATGGACCAGGGATGTTTTATCTGTCGAACCTTGCATAGACTTGTCAGTTAATGTTTGGAAGAAAATTTATTTGCCGGGAGGAAAATGCTTGTAAATGGTACCTCGAGCTAAAATGCGAATCACAATTACCTTAGGATGCACATACTCTATGCCCATCCTCCAGTCGCCAACTCGTATACGATAATAATTCTCTCCCTTCTTCTGGCCTTCCATTTTCGTATAGTCGAGACCGCATGCTTGCAACGAACTTGCCTCAATGAGCTTTTTAATAGCCTTGTCAGCCGCCAATTGAATTTGTTTGGGAGCCGTTTTCAAGTCTTTAATGAATGATCGAGCGATGGCTACTTCCATCCCATTTCTTTTTGAAACTCTTCATAGCTTACGGTCTCTTCGTTCTTCGCGGCGCGCATCAATTGCAACATCAGGTAATTCTCCGTATCTTCATTCTCTATTACTTCCATTAATTTTTCCACCTCATCCACGCTCCAATTACCCTTTTGTTTCTTCTGTGAAAAATTAGCGGGCTTCATGCCGATCTTCTTAGCAAGATAATCGCTCCTATACCCACTGACGTGGATCAGCTCGCCAAGGTTCTGGACCAATGTCCGGTAATTGATAACTATTTCGCGCATTTTGTATATTATAATTCGTAAAAATTAAATTACAATACAAAAATACTAATTTTAATTACACTATTCAACTTCTTGCAGCCTCTATCTCTTCTACCCTCTTAATCAATGGTTTGCCTAAAAGTTTGCTCCCCGTCTCCGTGATCAGCATGTCCTCCTCGATTCGTATCCCGCCGAAGCCCCTGAACCCCTCCAGCTTGTCATAGTTGATAAACTCGAAGAACTTCTTCTCGCTCTTGCGCAGGTCCATCAGCTCGGGAATGAAGTAAAGCCCCGGCTCGATGGTCACGACAAACCCGGGTTCCAACGCCCTGCCAAGCCGCAATGATTTCAATCCGAACTCCGTGCTTTTCTTCAACTCCTCCGTATAACCCACATATGGTTCTCCCAGATCCTCCATGTCATGTACATCCAGTCCCATCATATGCCCCAGCCCGCACTGAAAGACCATCGTATGCGCACCGGCAGCTACTGCCTCTTTTACATCTCCCTTCATCACCCCCAGCGCTTTTAACCCTTCTACCAGCTTTTCAGCCGCCAGCAGGTGTACGTCCCGGAAAAGTATCCCTGGTCTCAACGCGGCAATAGCAGCCTCCTGCGCACTCAGCACGATCTCATACATCTCTTTCTGTATCCCGGTAAATCGCCGGCCCACAGGAAAGGTCCGGGTCATATCGCCTGCATAATGCATCTTGTTCTCCGCCCCCGCGTCACAAAGCGCCAGTTGTCCCTCCTTCATCACTGTATTGCTATAATGATTATGAAGGACCTGTCCATTCACGGTAAGGATGGTAGGAAAAGAAAGATTACCGCCTGCGCCAATAGCAATGCCCGGCAGCTCACCGGCCAGCTGCGCCTCGGTCATCCCATCCCGGGCGCCCTTGATCGCGGCCAGATGCATGGCAGCCGTTATATTCACCGCCTCCTCGATCTGCACTATCTCCTCAGCCGACTTTATCGAACGCTGCTCCACGACGGCCTTTATGAAAGCAACAGAGGCCTGTCCCTTTATGGCCGCCAGCGAAAGCCCCAATAGCTCGCTCAGCTTCTGGATATTCTCCGGCCGGTAGGGCGGTAAAAAATGGATCGGCAAACCCGAAGACCTGGCCGCCGAAAGCACCCCCGCCAATGCAGCAGGAGGCCGTACATCCTCAATACCCACTTGCGCGGCCTGGTCGATGATGGACGACTGCGGGCCCATCCAGACGATCTCATCCAGCGTAAGCTCCCTTCCAAAAACCATGTCCTTATCAGCTTCTATATCGATGACAGCAGCAAGTCCCGCCTTGTCCAGACCAAAGAAATAAAGAAAGTTGCTGTCCTGGCGAAAATGATACCAGTTGTCCTTGTAGTTCATGCTGCTTTCCTCATTCCCCAAAAAGAGCAGCAGGCCTTTTCCCAGCTGCCGCTTTAACTTTTGTCTTCTCGCTATATAAACTTCTTTATTAAACATGATCAGTATTTATCGTTTACATATTTGCCCGAAGGGCCCATTGAATACCTCTCAACTCAGCCAGCCCTCTGAGCCGGCCAATAGCACTGTAGCCTGGATAGGTCTTTTTCTTCAGGTCATCCAGCATCTGATGTCCATGATCGGGGCGCATGGGAAGAGACAGCTTTCTCCGCTGCTGTACTGCCAGCAATTCTCTTATCACAGCCACCATATCCACATCCCCTCCTAAATGATCGGCTTCAAAGAAATTGCCTTCCTCATCCCGCCGGGTGCTACGCAGGTGAATAAAATGGATATGATCGCCCATACGGCGGACCATACCGGCAAGATCGTTGTCCGCCCGCACCCCATACGAGCCGGTGCAAAAACAAAGTCCATTGGCCGGTGAAGGAGCGCAATCCAGCAGCTCCCGCGCGTCCTGCTCGGTGCTGACGATACGCGGCAGTCCAAGTATCGGGAAAGGAGGATCATCCGGGTGAATAGCCATCTTCAGCCCTGCCTCTTCGGCTACAGGGACCACCTGCTGCAGAAAATAAAATAAATGCTGCTTCAGTTTTTTGGCATCGATGCCCTCATACGTACGAAGGGCGGCCAGTATCTGCTCCTCCGTAAAACGCTCTTCACTACCGGGCAGCCCCAGCAATGCATTACGGTACAATGTCTCTTTCTCCTCGTCGTTCATACGGGCATGACGGCTCCTGGCTTTTTCAACCTCCTCCTTTGTATAATCCTTTTCCGCACCGGGACGTTTGAGTATGAACAGGTCGAAGGCTATAAAGGCGGATTTCTCGAATCGCAGGGCCTTGCTCCTGTCGGGCATCTCATACGCTATCTCGGTACGCATCCAGTCGAGGATAGGCATAAAATTATATGTCACCACCTCCAGACCGCAGCGGGCCACGTTGCGAAGACTCTCCTGGTAATTTTTTATATACTGCTGGTAATTACCCGTCTGTTTTTTGATATCCTCATGCACAGGCAGGCTCTCGATCACGGTCCAGCGCATACCGGCATCTTCCACTTCTTTCTTTCTCTTGACTATCTCTTCCACCGACCAAACTTCTCCTACAGGAATATGATGGAGGGCGGTCACCACACCGGTACATCCCGCCTGACGTATGTCCCACAGGCTCACCGGATCATTGGGACCAAACCATCTCATTGTCTCTTCCATTAACAAGGGTCTTTCCATGTTGTCATTTTCATTTAGGGCGTAAAAATAGGGCACAAATCCTTTCGACGGTCGGCATTTTATTAAGTTATTTTATCATATCGATGGCGGGTGCAACGGTAGAGGATAATTCCTTGTCAGACTTGTTGATTCAATCTTTCTTATGCGCTGTCGAACTCCAAATACCATCTGTCTCCTGTTATTGCTCTTTCTGGGGCTTTTATCCTGTAAAAAAGACAATTCGCCCGGCGTTACCCGGCCGCTGAATCTGCCACCGGGCAGCGACGCCGTCATCGATGCCAGCAACCAGTTTGCCTTTAAGTTCTTTAACACGGTGCTGCAGCAGGACCCCGCGCAGAACAATAAGCTGGTCTCCCCGCTGAGCGTATACACCGCCCTGAGCATGGTCTACAATGGAGCTGCCAATGCTACCAGGGATTCCATCGCCAAAGTCCTTCAGCTCAACGGCATCTCCATCGATGATCTGAATGCCCTGAACAAAGCGCTTATCCGGCAAATGCCGACAGAGGACAGCAAGGTCACCATGGATATCGCCAATTCGATATGGTATAACAAGAACGGCCCTCAACCCATCCCCGCCTTCCTGGATACCATCCAAAACGATTACGATGGCCAGACCCAGTCACTCGACTTTGGCAGCCCTTCGGCCGCCCCCGCCATCAATTCCTGGATCGCTCAAAAAACAAATAATAAGATCAAAAATGTTCTCGATAATACCGCCCCTTCCGACCTGATGTACCTCGTTAATGCCATTTATTTCAATGGAGCCTGGAAATATGCCTTCAAACCAAACCTCACCTACACCGGTGTCTTTAATCGCCCGGGCGGCGCTGTCAGCGTTCCCTTTATGTCGGGTAAGATGGCGGTGCGGGTGGGCTATGGTCCTTCCCTTACGCTTGTGGAATTACCTTATGGCGGCGGAAAAAGTTATGATATGTATCTCGCGTTGCCATCCAACAAAGATCAATCTATAGTGGACTTCGCAGCATCTTTCGACGCGGCCGCGTTGACCAGCGTACTGTCCCGATTGGACACCCAGAACGTCCAGATCAACCTTCCCAAATGGGAGTATGCCTACTCCATCGACGATATGATACCAAACCTCACCCAAATGGGCATGGGCATCTCATTTGGCAACACGGCCGATTTCGCAAATATGTATTCCGTACCCCCCGGGACATTGTATATCTCACGCGCCATTCACAAGACCTATATCAAAGTGTCCGAACAGGGTACCGAAGCAGCCGCCGCTACGGTAATAGGCATAACCCTGACAAGCACCAGTTCCAATCCGACGATCACTTTTGATCATCCCTTTGTCTATATCCTGCGTGAACGACAGTCCGGGGCCATCCTGTTCATTGGCCTCGTCAGTGATCCTTCATAAAGCGGAGCACAGCTCCGCTGCCCGCCCAGCTTCCGGAAAGTACGGTCTATCCCCGTATCCGAAGTCAGCGTAGTGATATGCATTTGCGTACCGATACCATCTATCTGCGCACCCTGGCTCTTCAGCTCATTTACAAAAGCCAGTAAAGAATCGAGCTTGGCAGGATTGGACTCCAGGTTGTATTCATTGATAAAGAGCAGCGCATTGGGGTCGGCCGCCTTGGCATATGATTTGTTGCAGGGGAAGAGCTTGTATTGATGGCGAACGCATCGCCAGAGAGCAGAAGGCCAATACCCGACGAAGGACCCGAAGATACCGGGACTGTCCCGGCGAAAATGTAACCGATTACATTTTTTTTGAAAAAAAATATTTAATTTACCTTTACTTTCAATGTGTAAACGATTGTATGTCTATAGAAAAAGAAGTTACCATATACGATTTAGCCCGCAAACTGAATATTTCCATTGCGACCGTAAGCCGTGCTCTGAAAGACGATCCCGTGGTGAGTAAAAAAACCCGGAAGAAGATCGCCGACCTGGCAGAAGAGATGGGCTATCGCTCCAATAATTTTGCACGCAATTTACGAACTCAGCGCACCAATACCATCGGTGTCATCGTCCCGCGGCTGAACAGCTATTTCATGGCCACGGTCATCGCCGGTATCGAGAATATAGCCAACAGCGAAGGTTACAACCTCATCATCAGCCAGTCCTCCGAATCGGCTCAAAAGGAGATGAACAGCGCCAGGACCATGTTCAATAACAGAGTGGACGGTCTGCTGGTATCCCTGGCTTACGACACGGACAAACTGACCCATTTCGAGCCCTTCATAAAGAAAAATATTCCCCTCGTCTTTTTCGACCGTGTCGAAGATCACGCCAACTGTCTTAATATACTTATCAATAATAAGAAGGCCGCCTACGAAGCGACTACCCATCTCATCAGCCAGGGACGCCGGCGCATTGTCTATATTACTGCCACGCCCAAACGCAATGTCTATATCCATCGGCTGGAAGGATATAAAGAGGCCCTCGCCGATCAAAAGATCCCATTCAGAGAAGAATATGTGTTAGTGAGCAATCTGAGCCAGGAGGCAGGGGCGGAAGCAGCCAACCTGATCCGCCAGATGGACCCGCTGCCGGACGCCGTATTTGTCGCCAACGATAATTGTGCGGTTGGTTGCATGGTCGCCCTTAAACAATCCGGCATCCTTATCCCCGGGGACATAGCCTTCGTCGGCTTTAACAACGACCCTGTCTCCACTGTAGTGGAACCCAATCTCACAACCATCAACTACCCGGGATATGAAATGGGACAGGTGGCGGCACGCAACCTGATCAACCATCTCAACGGAGCTTCCAGCATCACCACCACCAATACCATTATCCTCCGCAGCGAGCTCATCATTCGCGAATCTTCCAGCCCTAAATATAAAACCTGATGAACAGCAAGGTAGCCATTGTTACAGGAGGCAATTCCATTGGATTTTAGACAGTTATCATCCCAGCCTGCACAGTCCCAAAAAATTCGGGAAAATTCCTGCGTATACAATACCTTTAATCCCCTGTTCATGTTTTAAGGCTCAATGATTGAGGCGCAAATCACCTTAAAACAACCTTATACCTATGTCCTATTCAAAAGTTTGCCTGAGTGCAATGCCTCTGCTACTGATATCCTTTCTTTCCCAACCTGGAGATGCTGGTGGTTATTATAATCTAAAAGGAGACCGTCTTTCTTTTCTCGGGACACCCGGAGCCAGGAAAGTAATTGTGCTTACACGTAGTTCAAAAGAAGAAGTGATCAACCAGCTATTGGAAGCTAACCTGGTCATCGATCTTCCTTCATCGGGCGTCATAGATTCGATGAACGAGGCCTATACCAGGGCCAATCACAGACAGGGTCTCGAACAAAAATTCCTGGTGGGTAGTAAAGGAGAAGTATCGGTCATCGTCCAGGGAACAAGATATGAAGTACCCCCCGTCGAAAACCTGAAAGCCGGCCTGGACCTGAAGACAAAAGGCGATACTATCACAGCCTACGATGTACATACACACGGGGAGCTGTTATCCGAGGACGAAGAGCCGTATTTTATGTCCGGCCCCTCGCTGACTGATAGAAAAAATGATTATTTCAACTATAGGCATCAGGCCAGTATCATACTATCCTATGACAGAGAAAGATCAGATCTCAGCACCGGCAATAGTCAGACCGTCGGATCAGACAACGAAAAAGAAAAGAACAACTATAAGTATGTCCAAAAGATCGTCTTCTATTATTCAACAACAAAACCTGTCACGCTGCCATTCGACGAATTTTGCAACATCGTTAAAAAGATACAGGATCATTGAAAAGGCCCTGCTCCTTTTGCTGCCCATTGTCCTCTCCAATTACTGCAAAGGGCAATCCCATACTCCCGTCGATAATTTATTATCCTACCCCGACTCCATCGTATACACATTCACCCCGCATCTTGTCCCCCAAAAAGATAAAGAGTCCTCCCCTCCCCTGCTTTTTAAGATCAAGCTGCCGCCCCATGTGTTGTCCAGCTATACTTCAGGGTTCGACGCCTTTGGCTTCCGTTATTCCGATCAGCAGACGGTCTATGTGTATATCGACTATTATGATAAGAATGCCACCGACACGGCTTACCGCGTCATCCGGCAGGATGAAATAGAACACCTCCTTCTGGACGATCTCAACGCCATCAACTACCAGAATAAGCTGGACATCGACAACAACCCTTTTAGCACCACCAGAGAGACCTGGCTTGTAAAGAAAGGCTCCGCGACGATCCTGCTCTATAACATCCGGAAAGAGAACATGACCCGCTTCCTCCGCGATGCCGGAAGCTTTACATTCCTGTAAAAAGGCTTACATTTATACATTGAATCCTTGCGTCCGACGGGAGACCTCCCATTCAAAACGATTGCTGCTTGAAAAAGGGATGAGTGGCGTCAGCTATTCATCCCTTTTATTTAATTTCCCCGCATGAGACATTCTATCGCCCTTTGCCTGACGCTGCTCCTTGCCCAGCCCAGCCTTTACAGCCAGACACTTTATACCCCGCGTAATATACAGGAAGCCTATAAAAAAGGCACCCGTTCCCCCGACGGCCGGCCCGGCCCCAACTACTGGCAGAACAAAGGACGCTATACCATCAACATCACCGCCGCCCCCCCTGACAGGACCATCCGGGGCGACGAACATATCACGTATATCAACAACAGCCCCGATACCCTGAGGGCCCCCGTTATAAAGCTGATCCTGAATATCCATAAACCAGGGGCAGTCCGCTATGGCCTGGCTGACAGCACCTATCTCACCAATGGAATAGTGATCGATGCCTTTTCACAGAACGGACAGGCCAGACCCTTCCCCAGTTCCGGAGCAGTACCGACATGGCGCCCCTTCCGGCTGGACAAACCCCTGGCCCCGCACGACAGCGTCGAGCTCACCTTCAAATGGCATTACCAGATATCGCTGGAGAGCAACCGCGAAGGCATGATCGACAGCACCACCTACTTCCTCGCCTATTTCTATCCACGGGTCGCCGTCTATGACGATTACAACGGCTGGGACAGGCTGGACTTCACCGACCAGCAGGAATTCTACAATGACTTTAACGATTATACGCTCACGGTGACCGCGCCAAAGAACTACATCGTATGGGCCACGGGCACCCTGCAGAACCCTGACGCTGTTCTCCAGCCTGCATACGCAAAAAAACTGGCGGCCTCCATGACCACGGACGAGATCCTTCACATCGCTACAAAGGAAGACCTCGCCAAACAGCGGGTCACCCGTCAGAACCCTACTAACTCATGGGTATGGACGGCCAATGATATCACCGACGTCACGGCCAATGTCAGCGATCATTACGTATGGGACGCCTCCAGCGTAATAGTGGATGACGCCACCAAACGCAGGGCCAGCGTGCAATCTGCCTTTAACGACACGGCAAAGGACTTTCACCGCATGGTAGAGTTCGGCCGCCATGCACTGGACTGGCTGTCCCATAAATGGCCTGGCGTTCCCTATCCCTTCCCAAAAACCACCATCGTCCAGGGTTATGCCGATATGGAATATCCTATGATGGTCAACGATGGCACCAACGAAGATCCCATCTTCTCCCGCTTTGTCGCCGAACACGAGATCGCCCACTCATGGTTCCCCTTTTATATGGGTATCAACGAAGCCAGATATGCCTTTATGGACGAAGGCTGGGCCACTACCTTCGAGCTGCTCATCGGCCGGGAGGACCTGGGCACGGAAAGAGCCGAGGGCTTCTACAAACAGTTTCGTGTCAATGGATATATTTACGATCCTTCACAGGAAGAAGACCTGCCCATCATCACCCCGGCCAATGTGCTGAGAAATGCGGCCTATGGCAACAACGCCTACGGCAAGCCATCCCTGGCCTACCTGGCCGTAAAGGATATGCTGGGTGACGACCTGTTCAGGAAATGTCTTCATGAATACATGGCCCGCTGGCACGGCAAACATCCCATCCCCTGGGACTTCTTCTATACCTTCAACGATGTCGCAGGAAAGAATATGAACTGGTTCTGGACCAACTGGTTCTTTACCAACAACTACATCGACCTGGCCATCGATAAAGTGGAAGGGAATAATGTCTTTGTCACCAACATCGGCGGATTTGCCATTCCTTTCGACGTCGTCTTTCATTATACGGACGGCAGCAGCGACACCCGGCACCAGACACCCGCCATATGGGCGGCCAATGAAAAACAGGCACAGATAAACATCGCCCCGGCAGGTGGTAAAAAGCTGCTTTCCGTGGAATTGAAAGGAGGCATCTATGTAGACGCAGATATATCCAATAATAGCTGGAAGGCGCCTCAATAAGACGACAAAATTTATCACGACCGGTGTCATGAATTTGACCGAAATTGGCGCATGATTTTTCGTATCACCTTCCGTCCATACGGACTGCTGATGGCAGTCGTGCTCTGTTCTGTATCGGCCTTCGCACAAAAAGGCCCGCTCTTTCGTGACCCCTCCCAGCCCATGGCAGCAAGGGTCAACGACCTGCTGACGCAGCTTACCGACTCGGAAAAAGTATCATTATTAGGCTATCGCAGCAGGCCGGTGGAAAGACTTTCCATCCCGGCCTACAACTGGTGGAACGAAGCCCTCCACGGCGTTGCAAGGGCAGGTGATGCCACGATGTTCCCACAGGCCATCGGCATGGCAGCGACCTTCGACCCCTCCCTTTTACAAGAGGCCGCCAGCTATATCTCCACCGAAGCAAGAGCTAAATACAACCTGTCGGCAGGAGTCGGAAGACCACAGCAATATATGGGGCTGACTTTCTGGTCCCCCAATATCAATATATTCCGCGATCCCCGCTGGGGACGTGGGCAGGAGACGTACGGGGAAGACCCATACCTGACGGCCTCCATGGGCGTAGCTTTTGTCCATGGCATACAGGGCAATGGTGACCAGGACAGCGGCCCGCTGGCCGGGCATTACCTCAAAGCGACCGCCTGCGCCAAGCATTTTGCCGTACACAGCGGCCCCGAGGCCAACCGTCATACCTTCGACGCCATCGTCGACGAGAAGGATCTGCGGGAAACCTACCTCTACGCCTTTAAAAAGCTGGTGGACTCCGGCGTGGAATCCGTTATGTGCGCGTACAACCGGGTCAACGGCGAGCCCTGCTGTTCAGGCCCCACCCTGCTGCATCGCATACTGAGGGACGAATGGAAGTTTAAAGGACATGTTGTGACGGATTGCGGGGCGCTGGACGATATCTTTGAAAGACACAAAGTGCTGGATGGCCCCGTGGCAACCGCAGCCGCGGCCATCCGGGCGGGCGTGAACCTGGACTGCTCCAGCGTGCTGCAGAAAGATGCGCTCGAGGCCGTACGCCAGGGGCTGCTGACACATGCCGATCTGGATTCTGCCCTCGCGCCCCTGCTGCGTACACAGATAAAGCTTGGTTTCTTCGACGGCAAAGATCACGATCCTTATAGTTCCTACAAAGGAGACAGCATTCACAGCCCTGCACATGTAGCCCTTGCAAGAGCCATGGCCCAAAAAAGCATGGTATTGCTGAAAAATGAAAAAGGAGCACTCCCGATAGCTATGGATAAGATCCATTCCATCATGATCACAGGTCCCAACGCCTATAGCTTCGACGCTCTCTCCGGCAACTATCACGGCGTAGCATCCCATATGGTGAGCTTCGTGGAAGGTATCACCACCGTCGCCGGCCCAGGCACGCGCATAGAATATGATCAGGGCAGCGATTATTCCGACACCACTCATTTCGGGGGCACCTGGGCAGCCTCTAATGCCGACCTGACTATCGACGTCATCGGCCTCACGCCCGTGATGGAAGGGGAAGAAGGCGACGCCTTCCTCGCCCCGCATGGAGGCGATAAAGTGGATCTCGATCTGCCGGCAGCGCACATCGCCTATATAAAGGCACTTCGTAAAAGCATTCGCAGCAAGCCTCTCATCGCCGTTGTCACAGCAGGCAGCGCCATAGACCTCTCCACCATCGAACCATATGTCGATGGCATCATACTCGCATGGTATCCGGGAGAGCAGGGCGGCAATGCCCTTGCAGATATCCTGTTTGGTAAAGTATCTCCTTCAGGACACCTGCCCGTCACCTTCTACCGCAGCCTCACCGACCTTCCGTCCTATCAGGACTATAGCATGAAAGGCAGGACCTACAGGTATTATAATGGCCCCGTACAATATCCTTTTGGATATGGCCTCAGCTATACTTCTTTTGGCTACACATGGGAGCAACAGCCGAAGAGCAGTTATACCGCTAAAGACACCATCAGCCTGGCTGTCTCCGTTTCCAACACAGGACCCATGGATGGCGATGAAGTAGTGCAAGCCTATATAGAATATCCTTCTTCCGACAGGATGCCGCTAAAAGAACTAAAGGCATTCCAGCGCCTCGCAGTCCAAAAGGATCGGCCCCGCGATCTGCGCCTGACCATTCCCGCCAGCGACCTTCGGAAATGGGACCTCGCCACCGGCAAATGGAAGCTTTATCCGGGCACGTATAAGATTGTTTTAGGAAGTCATTCAAGAGATGAAAAGCTGAAAGCAACCTTTACGGTTCCAAGCGAACCTGAGGTTCGCCGGCCGAAGGCCCGTCATTAGATCGATAATCTTAGCTTCTTCTTCTCCAACCAGCCGGTCAACGCAACGATGAGGAATGCATAAAGAATAGATTTGACAAGACCGACGCCGTCCGTACGCAGGTTCTCGGGCAGTCTCCACCGGGGCCCCATCAGATGGTATATGGCAAAATGAATATTCGGAAGCAGATAACAGGTTAACGTACTCGTTCCGGCAGGACGGATCAGCCGATACCAATCCTTTCGGCCTTTCAGGTCCATAAGCCAGGCCAAAAACACAAAGCTGGCGATGCTGATCCCCATACAGATCAATATCCATGCGGGTGTCGACCGCAGTTTGGAGATACCCCAATAAGGACGCAGCCCAAATCCCGCCACAGTGGCCAGCACGGCAAATGCCAGCAATATCCCCAGGGTTTGAACAGTCTTACCTTTTTCCACACCCCGTCGATATAAAATGGCAACCAGCACCCCTCCCATCGTTAGGGAAGGCAATGAGCCGCTGCCCACTATCCAGAAAAAATTACGGATGGGCTTCAACACCACGAGCATCTTTGCACTATCCGCAATACACAGACCGATGAAAAAGAAAAAGGACAGCCATAATACAGGTTGGCGGCCTCTCGTCCATAAATAAAGACAAGCGCATATCAGGTAACACCAGCCGATAAGCCCCAGGATACCGTACCAGTGAGGTCTCATCCAAATAATATTTCCGTGGTCCCGCCCTTTGTATACAAGGGCCAGCAACACCAATAACAGTATACCCGTCCATTGAAATGCATGCTTCTTATTCTTCTTCATGTCGCGGGGGTAATCCAGCCACACGAGGAAAAAGGCGACGGTGGCCAGCAATAGCCACCAGTATTGGGGAATAAGCGCTCCTTCCTTTACATAATTCTCGTAATTGACATTGTAAATGCCCATCACCAGCAAGGCCAGGCTGCGAACGAGTATATGGATGAGGGTGCTCTTACGCGAATACCCCTTTGCCTCCCTGTTGGCAATGGCAAAAGGAATGGAGAGACCTACGATAAAAAGAAAGGCGGGGAATACCACATCCGCCAGCCCCATTCTGTCCTCCGTGTCCCCGGCATGTTCCAGCCATGAAGGGACATCCTTCAGCGATACAAGGTCGTTTACGAAGATCATCAGCAGCATGGTCAATGCTCTGAGTGCATCTACCGAAGCCAGGCGCCGGGTCACCGTTGTCATAATAATATTTTCTCTCCTCAAAGAAATTTCTTCCAGTAAAACAGCCAGTCGATCATACGGCTGGTATAGCCATACTCATTATCAAACCAGGCGATCAGTTTGAGATGAGATCCTACTACCGAGGTCAGCGTACCATCGATGAGGCAGGAATGAGTATTGCCCTTGATATCCAGTGATACCAGCGGCTCTTCACTATAGTCGACAATACCTTTATATTCATGGTGCGCGGCCTTGCTGAACAGAGAATTGATCTCCCGGACAGTGACAGGATGTTTCATCTGCACGGTAAAGTCCGCCATGGCGCCATTTGCTACCGGCACCCTTGTCGATACAGCCGCGATCTTGCCCTGCAGCGCCGGCATAAGCCGTTCCAGGCTGACAGCCAGGTCTATCTCCACCGGGATGATCGATTCGGCCGCCGCCCGGCCCCTCCTGAATTGCTTATGCGGCGCATCCACCAGCTCCTGACGGGAAGTATAGGAATGCAGGATGTTCAAATGCGCCGACTGGATACCAATGGAGTTCAACAGGTACAATATATGGGTCGAACAATTGGTCATACATCCACCCGGAGAGATAACAAAACTATCTGCCGTCAGGGCATGCTGGTTAAATCCATAGATAAGCAAAGGGATATCTGGCGTACCAGTGGTGGATAAAAGCACCTTCCGGGCTCCCGCGTCCAGGTGAAGACCGACGCCCTCTCCATGAGAGAACCTGCCGGAGCATTCCAGCACGATGTCTACACCCAGCTGTTTCCAGGGCAGACGCGCCGGATCTGCTTCCCGAAATACCGAAATTTCTTTGCCAGCCGCCAGCAACTTGCCTTCGCGCAGCTGCACAGGTCCTGGCAGCGTACCGTAAATAGAATCATACCGGAAAAGATAAACGAGGTTCTCCGTGTCCATAATATCATTCACCGCCACCAGGTCTACTCCGGGAAGATGCAGAAGCCTTCTGCCTAACAGCCGTCCTATACGCCCCATACCGTTGATTGCTACACGCATATTTGGAAAAATTAAAATGAATCCCAAATATCGCACAATAAGTGATTATATCCTCACAACATCATATCCAGCGTATCTTCCCTCTTCCTGAAATAAAAGCCATCTAAAATGTATAAACACCCCATGATCGTTCCAAAGGCCCCGATCAGCCAGGTAATGCCTTCCGCCCGGACAAAAGGACTGTACAGCAATGTCCCGCCAAAAATAGCGGACAGTATCCCCACCAGCAGGATGAACCGCCATCCCCTGACCACGCTACGCAACGACAGCGCCGCCAGTATTTTCAAGATGCCCACCAATAGTATCCAGATACCGATGAGATAATCCAGCAGGATAAAGGACAACAGCGGGTTGATAAACAGCAAAAGGGAAAAAAGAAAGTCAAGGATGCTCTCGATCTGCATCCAACGATTTTCCCGCGGATATCTCTTATTGACGACGATGACTGCCTGTAACAGAATGCCATTTATCAGCAACCCGGCTCCGGCATACTTTGCCAGCTTTACATAACTGGCCAACGGACGGGCAAAGGCCATTACCCCAATGATCAGGAACACGACGCCAATGGTCATCAACAATATCCAAATGGAAGAATTTTTTCGCATAGGTAGAAGATGGAGGGAAAGATATGGAAAAAACCTTTTACCTTTGAAGTCATCAGATGATATGATGAAAACAATCAACCACCTTCAACGACATTCTTTGGCAGACGCAGTCGTCAGCCGCCTGCAGCAGCAGCTGTCCTTTGGTGAATACCAGCCGGGAGAAAAATTACCATCGGAGCCGGAGCTGATGGAGAAGTTCGGCGTAGGCCGCAGCACCATCAGGGAAGCAATACGTATACTGGCTAATTCAGGACAGCTCAGCGTGCGGCAGGGTTCGGGTACTTTTGTAGAGCAGCAGACAGGCATCGCGGAACCGCTATCTATCCGTCTGAAAAGAGCCGACACAAAGGACCTCGACGAAGTCCGACAGCTCCTGGAGATGAAAATAGCCGAGAAGGCCGCTCTCCATCGCAGCAAGAAAGACATCGAAAAAATGAAAGTTCTTTTGAAGAAAAGGAGCATAGCCGCAAAGGCTGGTGATACGGAAGCTGCAATACTCGCGGATATCCAGTTCCACGTGGCCATCGCAGCGGCCAGCCGCAATGATGTGCTGGCAGACCTTTACAAAACTTTCTCAGAACACCTGACCCGGCATTTCCGTCACCTTCACCACAACACCGAAGCATTTATCCGCACCCAAAGCTGGCATGAATCACTGTTGAAAAGCATCGTCGACCAGGACCCCGAAAAAGCCTGGCACTGGTCCTCGAAGATCGTGGCACATTAACCAAATAACGCCCGCCTGGCAGCACACTAACCACATAATTGACTCCCATGTCGAACACAGTCGTAAAAGAACAGATAGCCGTCACAAAGGACATTGCCCAAAAAACTGTTTTTCCTATCCTGGTAGCCATCAGCATTTCCCATCTGCTGAATGATACCATGCAATCCCTCATCCCCTCCACCTATCCCATACTAAAAACATCCCTGCACCTGGACTTCGGACAGTTGGGGCTGATAACCTTCTGCTTTCAGCTGACCGCCAGCCTGCTCCAGCCTTTCGTCGGACTGTACACAGACAAAAGACCACAGCCCTATTCCCTTGCCATCGGGATGTGCTTTACCCTGATAGGGCTGGTGTTGCTGTCCCGGGCAGGCAGCTTCGCGGTAGTGCTCGTCTCCGTTGCCCTGGTAGGCGTCGGTTCTTCTATATTCCATCCTGAAGCTTCCCGGCTGGCCTACCTTGCATCAGGAGGACGAAGAGGCTTGGCACAATCCCTTTTCCAGGTAGGCGGTAACGCCGGCAGTTCGCTGGGTCCTCTCCTGGCTGCCCAGATCATCGCCCCCTATGGACAGTCCCGGATCATGTGGTTCTCCCTGGCCGCCCTCCTGGCCATCGGGGTGCTGCTGCGTACAGGCAACTGGTATAGCCGAAACCTCAGCCATAAAGGCAAAAAAGCAGCCGGCGCTGTAGATATTCATCCCGCCCTTTCAAAGAAAAAAGTGGCCTTCGCCCTGATGATCCTGCTCGTGCTCATATTTTCAAAATATTTCTACATGGCCAGCATGACCAGCTACTATACCTTTTTCCTTATGGATAAGTTCCATGTCTCCGTGGCCAGCGCCCAGATGCATCTCTTTATCTTTCTCTTTTCCGTCGCGGCAGGGACGGTCCTTGGCGGCCCCATCGGCGACCGCTTTGGCCGTAAATATGTCATTTGGTTCTCTATCCTGGGGGTAGCCCCCTTCACCCTCTTGCTCCCTTTTGCTAATTTATTCTGGACCAGTGTATTAACCGTATTTATTGGCGTGATCCTGGCATCGGCCTTTTCAGCCATCCTCGTATACGCGCAGGAACTGGTGCCCGGTAAGGTGGGAATGATCGCGGGATTGTTCTTCGGCCTGGCCTTCGGAATGGGTGGTATCGGAGCAGCCGTGCTGGGCAAGCTGGCAGACCATACCAGCATCGGCTATGTCTTTCGCCTTTGCGCCTTCCTACCCCTGCTGGGATTGCTTACAGGTCTGCTGCCGGATGTTGAAAAACCGGCCAGGCCGGTCGGGAACTAAGAATTACAACAACCTTTCTTCTCCTGGATGGAAGGGCAGGTAATGAAGGATCCTAATATGATATTAGTGCTCATACGCGCTTCAAGTTACGACCGTTATCCGGAACCACTCCGTATTTTCCATCCATGACCCGGTCAAGGCTGAATTTCCCGCCACCATAAACGAGCAATACGAACAGCATGAGCAGATAATAGAGCGGTATCTCAAAACCATTATTGCCTGCCTCAAAGCCGTTGACCCAATGCACCGTCCTGATCGCTACCAGCATGCTGATCATAAGGGGTATGGCAATTATCCTGGTGCCCAGGCCCAGGATGAGCAGGATGACACCCGCTGCCTCCGTTGAAGCAACGAGGTAGGCATTGAAGGCCGGTGCGGGAATTCCCAGATTTTTGAACCAGTCGATGGCGCCGCCGACGTCCGCCCACTTCAATTTGGCCGGCATATAGAAGCCGTAGGCCAGCACAAGTCTTATGAACAACAGCGGGAAGCCCCTGAGTCTGTTGATTTGTATGATCCACTTATAATAGTATTGGACTATCTTCTTCATAATTGTAGTTTAAGCTTTAAATCCCAGGATCAATTTATTATCCAGGCAGCGATTTATGAATGTGAGTATGTCCGACAGGGTGTCGTCCTGAAAAGGCACGTTCAACGCATCACAAACTTCCTTTGCCAGTTCCGTCACCCGGACTGGCGCGATAGCGAGCTGTTCAACCAGGTATACCAGCGCCGGCGAAAGATCCATGAATTGAACGCTCCCCGATCCCGGGTGACGAAACATCACCAGAAAATAATCCCCTTTGTCTTCGTCTGAGATTTGCGCTGCTGTCTTCCGATGTAAAGGATAATGGAAATGTTGCAGGATGTGTTCGGGGTTCAATACCAGAGCATCACTGGCAGCATCTCCCTTTGAAGTGTGGCTTGCCTTTTTGTCTTCCATCATGAATAACTCCACTTCCAACCATTCGAAATAAAGCAATTCCAGGAGAAAGGGATATTGGGAGAGTAAGGGGGTTCCCTCCTTTTTGACAAAGTCGTATAACTCTTTCGGCATGCGCCAGACCTGGGGCGAGCGGCAGGAATGCTCAGAGAGAAATCGATCAACCAGGTCGTTCCATTCTGCTGATGACAGGAGTTCATAAGTCAATGGGTAGGCCGACTGAAGAATGTCCTCCACGACATTATAGACCAGCTCCCTGTAACGTATTACATGCCGGTGCCGCACGCCCGGGATAGGCTCATAGCTCCCCGTCCGGCAGTATCTTGCCAGTGCGGATTGATGTTGGCTAATAGTACTAACCGGCGATGGCATAGGTATTTCTTTTTATTGCTTTTATGGATGCAAGGCGGTCGAGTTCCTGTTGTAATTCGGACAGCTCCGGGATATTGAAGTCTCTTTCGAGCAGTACCGGCACCTCGTCATTTAGTTTGGACATCACATGACCGAACAGGTCATATACCGGGTTCGCGATGGGCTGTCCATGGGTATCGAGGATCAGGTCTTCTTCCACCTGTTCATGTCCGGCCATATGGATGTATCTGATACGATCCAGCGGCAAGGCATCGATAAAAGCTTTGGCATCGTAGTGATGATTGAAGCTGTTGACGTATACATTATTCACGTCCAGCAGGAGCCGACAGTCCGCCAATTCCAGTACGCCGTTGACAAACTCGATCTCATCCATTTCCGGAGCCACGGGTGTGTAATAGCTGACGATCTCGATGGCGATCCGATCACCGAGTACATCCTGTACCTGCCTGATACGCTGACTGACATGCCGGATGGCCTCCTCTGTAAAAGGCATCGGAAGGAGGTCGTATAAATGGGCGTTGTCGCATTTGGCATAACTCAAATGTTCCGAGAAGAGTCGCGCGCCCGTGTCCTTCAAGAACTGCTTTGTCTTCTTCAGAAAAGGCAGATCGAGCTCATCCGGGCTTCCAAGGGAGAGCGATAACCCGTGCGTAAACAACGGATATTTGTCAAGCGCCTTATAAAGCATTTTCTTCCAGTAGCCGCCGACACCAATCCAGTTCTCCGGCGATACTTCGATAAAATCCGGGTGAAGGGTGGTACTATTCAGGAATTGATCTGCAAAGTCCTTTCTAAAGCCGATACCGACCATATGCTGTGATTTAAAAGTTGGAAAAAACTACAGGCAGATGTTGACCTGCCTGTAGAAGGCGGATTAAAGGTTAATTGCCGGACTTTTTCTTCGCGCTGCAATGGCCATCCTTACCTTTCATAGTGCTATCCTTCATCATACCCTTCTTCTTGCCAGAGCATTTGCCCTCGCCGCATTTACCGTCTTTGCCTTTCTTGGCCATCGTAGAGTCTTTGCTGCATTTCAGTTCGAGGCTGGCATTACGCGAAAGCAACTCTGTACGAACATGATCACCGGACCCCAGCTCTTCGAACCGGAAGGCGCGGGCAGGTTCTGCGTTCAATGAAGTGCTGGCTAATAATACGCCGGCGATGAGACTGCCGGATAAAAGACCTTTCTTTTTGCTTTGCATTGTTGTCAGGTTTTGTGATAAATAATAATAGACTTTGAAAGAATAGTCGGAGAAATGGAACGGACCTGACAACAGGAGTGGAACTTTTTCTTAAAATTTATCTATTTGCTTGATGATCTTATCTTTAAGTGGTGCGTTTTCTTCGACTCCGGAAATGTCCAACGTAGAATGATCGTGATCATGCCCGCTAAGCAGCTCATGCAGGAACAGACTTTGTTTTTTATAACGGGTGCAATAGTCGCACATCAGCATATGCATGCGCAGCTTCGCCTTTTCCAGGGGAGATAAGCCGAAATACAGCTGCTTCTCGATGAGTTCGGTAGCTTTCCGGCAGCTGAGCATAATAATATTCATCAATCGCTTCATACGTCACTTTTTAAACCAGTGCAATTCAAGACATTTCCTAAGCTGCAATTTTGCACGATGTATGAGTTGCCAGAAATTAGACGGGGAAATCTGTAAATCCTGACAGATCTCCTGACCGTCTTTTTGCTCGAGGTATTTTAATTGCACCGCCGCATTCCATTGGAGGGGCAGGTTTTCCATGCATTTTTTCAAAGTATTTCTGAAGTCACTGTTATCCAATAGATTAAGATCAGTTTCCTGCCATTCTCGGGGGCGCTCGGATCTTTGCCAGTGCTCCCACCGGTCAAAATACAATTCAAAAAAAGCGGTGTCCTGAGAAAATGCCTGTGTTTTGAGTTTTTGACGAAGATGATCGATGATCTTGTTGTTGAGAATGGAGAAAAGCCAAGTCTTCGGACTGCTGTCCGATCGGAATTTATCAAAGGACTGGTAGGCGGAGAGGAACGTTTCCTGTACCAGGTCCTCTGCCATAGATTTGTCTGCTACCTTGCTATATGCCCAGGCATACATATTGTCCGTATAAGAGGTTACCCATGATCTGAATACAACATGAGTGTCATTCTTTGTATCACCAGAAGCTTGTTCGTGCCGTTCTGTCATTTCTCCGGAGTGATTTCAAAACAAAGAGACCATTCACCTGACGGCGAACGGCCTCTAACAATTGCTTGCCAATATAAGAAAATTATTTCTTTGCAGCACCAGAATCCTTCTTTGCAGCGCCAGAATCCTTCTTAGCGGCACCGCTATCAGACTTAACAGCACCGCTGTCAGTTTTAGCTACAGCAGGAGAGTCAGCCTTAACTACAGGAGAATCAGTCTTAGCTTCAGTGCTGGAACTGTTGTTACAAGCTGCGAAAGCGCCGATAGCAAGTACAAAAAAGAACTTTTTCATGTTTAAATTTTTGATGTTAATTGAATGGTTTCCAGTTAATACTCATCCGATAAAAAAGTAACCCTGTATTTTCAATGTTTTTTATATATATTAATTAATAATGCATAAAATTCACAGATTGATATGCCAGGGAAGTATTTTTAGATTTTTTGTCCCTATCTTGGGTTACGATTCATAAATTCCTGTATTAAATATAGCATCAGCGTGAGGACCGTTACCGACGAACAGCAATTATTGGAAGGATTGGCTCAAAACGACCGAAAGGCGATAGAAACCATTTATAAACAACATTATAACATGGTACAGTCCTTGATCCTGAACAACAACGGATCTCCCGACGATGCCAGGGATATTTTTCAGGAGGCCATGATCGTGCTGTACGAAAAAGCGAAGACCGGCTCCTTTGAATTGAACTGCCTGATCAAGACCTACCTCTATTCCGTATGCCGCCGTCTATGGCTCAAACGCCTGAGTCAGTTGCAACGGATCTCTCCAGAAGTGGAAAAGCTCGAAGAGACCGTACCCGTAGAAGAAGACCTGGAACTGCACGAACAAAAGAACATTGATTTCCAGGTAATGGAAAAATCGATGAAGCACCTGGGTGAACCCTGCAAAAGCCTTTTGGAGGCCTATTATCTGCAAAAGAAGAATATGGTGGAAATAGCCGCCAATTTTGGATACACCAATGCAGACAATGCCAAGAACCAGAAGTACAAGTGCCTCATGCGCCTGAAGAAATTATTTAAGGAGTATAAAAAATAAGCCGCGTAATGAATGAGATAACCATATTGGACGCCATCGAACGATACATCCGGGGTGAAATGCTGCCGGATGAGAGGGTGTTCTTCGAACAGCTGCGGAAAAGCAATCCCAGCGTCGACCAAATGGTGGTGGAGCACACGATCTTCCTCCATGACATGAACCAATACGGAGAGACTAAAGAATTGAAGTCCCGTCTGCACGAGATACACTCCGCCCTCGTAGAGTCAGAGGAGATCAACGAACAGCGTCCGGCCAGGGTCATAACCCTTTGGAAAAAATATAAAAAGGTGGTCGGTGTTGCAGCTGCCATCGCCGGCATAACAGCCCTGGGCATCAGCAGCATCGTTTCCTATGTGGCGCCCAAGGGGGACTATAAAAAGGTGGAAATGCTGAACAGGATCCTGACAGCCCAGGAGATAAAACTGAACCAGGTATCCATTAAGCTGGATAGCAATAACGCCGCTATCATAGAAGCCACTCGTCCTTATCCCTACCACACCGGCGGTACAGGTTTCCTCATCGATCAAAAAGGCTACCTGCTCACTAATGCCCACGTTGTAAAAGGCGCAACGCGCATCGCTATACAAAATGCTTCGGGCGCATACAATGCCCGCCTTGTTTATATCAATGACACGACTGACCTGGCTGTGCTGAAGATCGAGGACAACAACTTCAAGGCCCCGGCCATCCCTTATAGCATTAGCCGGACAGGTATGGAATTGGGCGAAGAGATATTCACCCTGGGCTATCCCCGTAATGAGATCGTATATGGTAAAGGCTATATGAGCGCCAGGACAGGTTATAATGGTGACACAGTCACCTGCCAGATCACCGTTCCCGCCAATCCCGGCAATAGCGGCACTCCCGTACTGAATAAGGACGGAGACGTTGTAGGCATCGTCCAGGGCACAGAACAGAACGTACAAGGGTTCGTCTTCGCCATTCGAAGCAAGAACATCTTCCAGGCGCTGAATGCCATGAAGAACGACAGCACCCTTCTGAAGAGTGACAGTACCCTCAGTCGCATTCGGCTGCCGCTCGCGTCCTCTCTCAAGGGTCTGGACCGCGAACACCAGATCCAGAAAATCCAGGATTGCATCTTCATCGTAAAGAGATAAAAAAAGGGGCTCACGCCCCTTTTTTCTTAGTATATCTTGGAAGGATATTCTCCCTTCGCTATCAGCGCATTCAGACTGGCCTGCACCTCCGGAGCATCTTCCTTGTAAGTCACCCCAAACCACTTGGCGCCGGTAGGGATCACTTTAATAGCCCCCTTCCCTTCCCGGATGAACTTGTCCCCAATGATAGGGATAAAGAACTCCGCCTTGAGATTGGAACCCTCCTCTTTCAGGAACTCCCCAAAGATCTTCTCCGTATAAGTAAATACAGAAGGTGAAAAACACCAAAAGTTCATGGATACCTTCGAATCGAACGGCACTTCATATTTCTTGTCCCCTTCTTCATAGGTGATCTTGCCATTCTCCTCATAGATCTTCGTACGCTCCGCTATCGATACCAGATTGTTGTTCGCATCCACCTGGCAGACGCCCCGGCTCACAGTACCATTGTCGGACAATGTTTTGGCCAGCTCATACCCAATGATGGAATACAAATTGTCCTTCACATCCGTTGTGAGGAATTTAGCCGCCTTCCCGAACGCATCCTTGCCATAGAAATCATCCGCATTGATCACCGCAAAAGGCTCCTTGATGGCATCCTTTGCGCAAAGAACGGCATGCGCCGTGCCCCAGGGCTTCGTACGCTCCGCAGGGACAGGGAAGCTCCCTGTAAAAGAGTGCAGGTCCTGGTATACATAGCCCAATTCCACCTTACCCTTCCACTTGGGTTCGAATATGTTCTTAAAATCTTCGGCAAAATCTTTGCGTATAATAAACACTACCTTCTTAAACCCCGCACGGATAGCATCATAAATCGAATAATCCATGATAGTTTCCCCATTCGGGCCAAACCCCTGTATTTGTTTCATACTGCCGTATCTTGAAGCCATACCGGCCGCAAGAATCAAAAGTGTTGGTTGCATTTATCGTATTTTTAAAAAATTTTCACGAAAATAAAAAAATACTCATAGACAATGGACAATTTATTAATGGATATTTTAATGAAAACGCCATCTAATTATCCATTATCTATTGACAATGTAAATTTACAAGAGCTGGATCAGCACCGCATCCAAATGGATGTGCTTCGCCTGGATAAGATACACCCTGTCATTTCCGGCAATAAATGGTTCAAGCTGAAAGAATGGCTCGCCATCGCCATCACAGAAGGCCGCCGCCACCTGGTCACCTTTGGCGGAGCCTGGTCCAATCACATCATCGCTGCTGCCTGTGCCGCACATCACGCAGGCTTCTCCTCCACAGGTATTATCAGGGGTGAAAGACCAGCCAACCCTTCCCCCACACTCCTTGGCGCAGAGGAATATGGTATGCAGCTGGTATTTATCAGCCGCGAAGAGTACAGGCAAAAGGAGACACCGGCATTCCTGGCCAGTCTGGCCACCCGTCATCCCGATGCAATCATCATTCCAGAAGGCGGGGCAGGCGAGCCCGGGATCAAAGGCAGCATGGATATTTTACGACAGATAGACAGCAGTCCTTATTCTCATGTCCTCTGCGCCGTGGGCACAGGCACTACCTATAAGGGATTGATGGCAGCCGCAGCCCCGGGACAGCAGGTAACAGGCATTTCCGTGTTGACACCCCCTTACCATTTCGGTGGATATGCACGGCATACTGCCGGGCTCCTGGATTTCATGAATACATGGTATCATGCTACGGGTATCCCATCCGACATCGTCTACACGGGCAAGCTGTTCTATGCAGCACTGGATATGGTCCGTAAAGACCTTTTCCCACCCAACTCCCGTTTATTATTGATACACAGCGGAGGATTGCAGGGCAACCGGTCGCTCCCGCCGGGGACTTTGCATTTTTAGACATTCCCGGAACAAGCCATAGGCTGGCCCCAAATTTGGTTATAAATAGTCTCTTATAAAACATCTTATTAAAAGATTCGTTATGCCTGGTATGCGCAGGATCCTGGTCTTTTTGTTCATAAGTCTCTCGTTTTCATCCATAGTCTGGTCTCAGGATACCCTTCCCAGGTTCACCGCTGCCGCCAAAGGCCCGGGGAAAATACTCGTCAGCTGGCACAACCCGTTTCAACATGTTTCCCAGATCAGCATCCAGCGGAGCGCCGACAGTCTTAAATATTTCACCACCCTTCTGACCGTTCCGGATCCGACACTGCCCGAAAATGGCGCAATGGACAACAAAGCCAGCCATCCCAATTTCTACTACCGGCTCTTTATCGTCCTGGATGAAGGAAAATATCTTTTTACCCCCTCCCACCGACCCCGGACAAACACAGGGGTCACCCCAGCCGCGCAAAAGGAAGACCTCGACGAGTCGGATGCGATACTGACCCGGTCAGACCAGCGGCTCCTTTTCGCCGATCCCAAAGGCAAACCACAGGTGACAAGCCCTTCCATTATAAAAGGGGGTCTTCGGGAGATTGATGTACAGCACCCGATCTATATCAAAAAAGGAAGCGCCGTCGTCGGACAGATACCGGGCAACAGGCTTCGCGCCTTCCGGGACTCTATGCTCGCAAAGACAAAGGATACGCTCGTCTTCATCGACGGCGACAGCATACAGATCAGGCCCTTTGTTCCCAAAGAGACATACCGCGCATCATCCTACATATTCACCGGCAAATACGGAAATATACATCTATCCCTACCCGATGCGGGGAGAAAACATTACTCCGTCAAATTCTACGACGACAACAGTAAATTGCTGTTTGAATTATCTTCCATTAAGGCGCCCAGCCTCATCGTGGATAAAAGTAATTTTCTGCATGCGGGCTGGTTTAAGTTCGAACTGTACGAGGATGGACAGCTGAAGGAAAAGAATAAGCTGTTTATTCCGAAGGACTTCTAAGCTCCACGTCAAAGACCTCTTCGAATCTGCGTCTCACCTGCTCCTTGACCTCTTCCATCGGCAGGGCACGCCCCAGCTCCTTTTCCAGCGAGGTCACCTGCTTGTCCTGTATGCCACAGGGAACGATGTTCCCGAAATAACCCAGGTCGGTATTTACATTGAAAGCAAATCCATGCATGGTGATCCACCGGCTGCAGCGGACCCCTATAGCGCAGATCTTACGTTCCCTGCCTTTCACGCCGGCCTCTATCCACACCCCCGTCTCACCCTGACTCCTATCACCCTGAATGCCATAAGTCTTCAATACCTGGATAATAACCTCCTCCAGATTGCGTAGATACTTTCCAATATCCGTATAGAATCTTTCCAGGTCCAGGATGGGATAACCTACAATCTGCCCCGGCCCATGGAACGTTATGTCCCCGCCTCTGTTGGTCCGGAAAAAATCAATACCCTTCTCTTTCATATGATCCTCATCGATCAGCACATTTTCCATATGCCCGCTCTTACCCAATGTATATACGGGAAAATGCTCCACAAAAAGAAGATAGTTGGCAGTAACAAGCCCTCTGGCCCCCACAGCCTCCGGATGTTCCGTCAGTCTCCGTTGCTCGGTTTTTATCCGGACATTCTCCTGCAGCAGCGACTCCTGGTAGTCCCATACCTGTTTATACTCCGCCCGGCCCAGGTCCTTGAAAAACACTTCTTGCATGGGCGCAATGTACGATTTCCGCGGGGAATGCCCCTTTCCGCCAGGTCTCCGCGATTTGAAGATGGAATAGTACCTTTGTTCAATGAGCAACCGGGAATTGGATAAAGAGCTGGAAGAAGGCCTTCCGTCAGACAGTTCAGAAGAACTGTACGAGCGTCTGAACCTGAAAGTAGACAAGGGGCAGGAGCCCATGCGCATTGACAAATTCCTGGCGCGGCGTATCGAGAACGCCTCCCGCAACAAGATCCAGAAGGCATTGGAAGCCGGCATGGTGCTGGTCAACAACAAACAGGTGCAGCCAAACTATAAGATCCGCCCGCAGGACGAGATCATCATGTACTCCGAAAAGGAAGCCCCTGGGGAAGAGATCATTCCCGAGGAAATGCCCCTTAATATCCATTACGAGGATGAAGAGGTGCTTATCATCAACAAACCTCCGGGTCTGGTCGTACATCCCGCCAGCGGCAACTATACAGGCACCCTGATCAATGGAGTGGCCTGGTACCTGCAACAGAAGAACCATGCCATCAACGAGACCAATCTGCCGCGCTTTGGCCTCGTCCACCGCATCGATAAGAACACCAGCGGGCTCATGGTCCTGGCCAAGACGGAAAAAGCCGTTCGCAGCCTGGCCAAACAATTCTTCGACCACACGGTCAAACGGCAATACCTTGCCCTGGTATGGGGCGACCTCGTCGAAGATGATGGCACCATCATCGCCCATGTGGGAAGACACCAGCGTTTTCGCAAGCTGTTCGATGCTTATCCCGACGGCGAGCACGGCAAGGAAGCTATTACCCACTATAAGGTATTGGAAAGGTTCGGTTATACCACCCTGGTACAATGCGTGCTGGAGACAGGCCGCACCCACCAGATCCGGGTACACATGCAGCATATAGGACACCCGCTTTTCAACGACGACACCTACGGAGGAGATAAGATCGTAAAGGGCACCGTATTCAGCAAATACCGGCAGTTCGTAGACAACTGTTTCGCCATCTGCCCGCGTCACGCTCTGCATGCCAAGACCATCGGCTTTGTCCATCCCGGAACAGGAAAGGAGGTGCTTTTCGAGAGCGAGCTGCCAGATGACATGCAACAGCTCATCGAAAAATGGAGAGGCTATACAAGGAATAGATTGCAATAACACACGCGCATAAACCATATGCGTATGGCGACTATAAAATTCACATATGCGCTCCAACGGTTTTTCCCGGGCATAAAGGATACGCCCGCAAAAGGGAACACCCTTGCAGAGATACTCCATGCTGCTGAGGAGAGATATCCCGGCATCCAGAGTTATCTGCTCGATGACCAGGGCAGGTTACGGCAGCATGTGAATATTTTCATCGACGGCCACCTGATAAAAGACCGGAACGACCTGAGTGATCCATTCACCGACAACAGTGAGATCTATATCATGCAGGCCTTATCCGGAGGATAGATACGTTAACGCTAATTGCACGCCATATGAGTAAACAAACTATTTTATTAGGAACCCGTAAAGGTTTGATCGCCTATAACAGATCCAACGGCCGCTGGACAGTGGAAAATCTCTCCTTCGAAGGTCAACCCGTTTCGATAGCCTATAGCGACCCCCGAAGCGGTACGTGGTGGGCCTGCCTCGATCATGGTCATTGGGGGGTAAAGCTGCATCGATCAAAAGACAGAGGTGGAAATTGGGAAGAAGTGCCGGCGCCTGCTTATCCCGAAGGGGAGGAAGTAACGGACGGCGTGCCGGCTGCCACCCGTTATATCTGGTCGATGGCGCATGGCGGAAAGCATTTTCTTTCCAAATTATGGCTCGGCACCGACCCCGGCGGCTTATTTATGAGCGAGGATGGGGGGAACAGCTTCCGGCTGGTGGAATCACTTTGGCAACACCCATCCCGCAAGACAGGATGGATGGGCGGAGGTAGGGATCAGCCGGGCATCCATTCCATCGTCGTTGATCCAAGGAACGAAGATCATGTGCATATTGGCATCAGCTGCGCTGGCGTATTCGAAACGATGGACGGAGGCCGAAACTGGGAAGTGCGGAATAAAGGCTTACGTGCCGACTTTCTCCCGGATCCCGCCTCGGACATAGGACATGATCCCCATATTCTCGTCGCAGCCCCCTCCAACCCGGATATGCTCTGGCAGCAGAATCATTGCGGCATCTTCCGTTCCACCAACGGCGGGCTCAAATGGGAGGAGGTAAGCCAGCCCGAAGGACCTGCACGCTTTGGGTTCGCCATTGCTGTTGCCGATGATAACCCTGACCAGGCATGGGTCGCACCTGCCGATAGCGACATGGTCCGCACGGCCATCAAAGGCGCTCTCTGCATCTGCCGAACGGATGATGGTGGTAAGAATTGGAAGGACCTCAGGAAAGGGCTGCCCCAGGAAAATTGTTTCGATATCGTTTATCGTCATGCCCTCGCGAGCTCAGGAGATACGGTAGTCTTCGGCACCACTACCGGCAATCTGTTCTTCTCTCCTGACAGAGGAGAAAGCTGGCAGACCCTGAACAATTACCTGCCGATGATCTACTCGGTCCAGTTTACGGATTGAGGCGCCTCCGGCGGTTCCTTGTCAGCGGGGAAAGCTCATCTTATAATCTACTTTTATCTTTCCCCGGGAGATATCATCCAGCTTGCCTTTTAACAATTTCCGTTTGAGGGGCTTCAGATAGTCGATGAACAGCTTGCCCTCGATGTGATCGTATTCGTGCAAAATGATACGGGCGGTGATGCCATTGAAAGTCTTTGTGTGGGGCTCGAAATTTTCATCCACATATTCCAACGTCACCTCTTCGTTACGATAAATATCCTCCCTGATTTTAGGTATGCTGAGACACCCCTCGTTGTAGGACCACTCCTCGCCATTCAATTTTGCGATATGCGCATTGATGAACACCTGCTTGACACCGGGACCATCCGGGTACTTATCCTTTTCATCCTCATCCAGGTTCTCGAACACCTGCGTGGAATCCACCACAAAAAGACGTATGTCCCGGTTGATCTGCGGAGCAGCCAGACCAACGCCGCTGCTGTAGTACATCGTTTCCCACATATCTTCTATCAACTTTTGCAGACCGGGGTAATCTGGTGCAATATCCTTGCCCACCGTACGCAGGATCGGATCGCCATAAGCTACAATCGGTAAAATCATATTGAGCGCAATTTAATCGAAAAATAATAAATCATCCCCCCGCGGCCCGGGCCCTCCGGAGCCCTTGTCACCTCTGTAGCTTCTCCAGGTATTCCTGTAACATGATCGTGGCGGCGATCTCATCCACCAGCGCCTTGTTCTGCCGCTGCTTTTTCTTTAGTCCCATATCGATCATCGCCCTGGACGCCATCTTGGAAGTATATCGCTCATCTACGGTGAGCAACGGCATTCCCGGGAACTCTTTCTGCAAGCGCACCAGCAGCTCACGGACCAAAGGAGTGGCATGCGTGTCGCTGTCATCCCAGTTCTTGGGCTCCCCTACCAATACCAGCTCCACCGTCTCTTTTTTAAAATAGTCCTTTAAAAAAGCTATCAGCTTCGGCGATTCCACAGTAGTCAGCCCGCTGGCAATTATCTGCAAGGGGTCGGTTACCGCGATGCCGGTACGCTTGAGGCCATAGTCGATTGCCATGATACGGGGCATGCTAACTGTTGTTTTGGATGAATATTTCAGGTGAACACGTCGGCAGCACCGGGCTCAAAGCCCCGTCCAGCCCATCGGCCCGGGTGATAAAATAATCTAACTTATGATGCAGGGCGGTATAATATTGTAATGCCAGGTCCATATCGTCTATCCGGGAATGTAACGCATCCACCGTGATAGCATGCGCAATATCGATGACCTGTACGTCCGCAAGAAGGGTAGACAACAGCTCTTTCGCCTTTACCGATCCATAGGCCTTTGTCAACCAGTAACCGGCCACTTGTACAGTGTAATTCGTAATAAAGGCCTGTACCCTGCCTTTTACCGCCCACTCCATCAGCTGGCGTGCAGTCCTGTCCTTTTTTAAGGCAAAGTCCAGCAGAATATCCGTGTCTAAAAAGATCCTAAACGCCATATTTTGCCTCCATATCAAAACGAACAGGCTTCGCCCGCCAGTCGGCGGGAGGTTCGTTCGCCGCCTCCAATCCATCCACCATGTCTACGATATTCTTCCGCTGCAGGGGCTTGGTCACTGTCCTGAAATAGCTCTCCACCAGCTCGGATACACTCATCTGCTTGCTGGCGGCATACGCCTTCATGGATTCTACCAATTCGGCGTCGATGGTAAGATTGAGTCGCTCTTTCATGGACGCAAATATACGCATAAATTTAAACTATGCGCATAATTTTTACCCGTGCCCGGCCTTTTACCCGATCGTCGTGGCCTGATGCAAAAAAAGGTCGGCAATAACAAAAACGGCAAAAACAACGCTGGCAATCCCATTGGCAGTCATAAAAGCCAGGTTCACCCTGCTCAGGTCATTGGGTTTGACGAGGATATGCTGGTAGATCAGCATCCCCATAAAGACGGCGATCCCACCCCAGTACAGCCATCCGAAGCCGCCATAGACACCAGCCGCCACCACACAAACGGTGCTCAGCACATGCAGCAGCTCGGACACCCGCAGCGCGTTGGCCTTTCCCAGCCAGGATGGCATGGAATAGAGCTTTTGGGTCCGGTCGAACTCTTCATCCTGCAGGGCATAGATGATGTCGAAGCCGCTGACCCAGAAGATAACGGCAAAGGAAAAAAGCAGCGGGAGCAGGGCAAAATGACCTGTCACAGCCAGGTAGGCCCCGATGGGAGCCAGGGAGAGACCCACCCCCAGCACCAGGTGACAAAGAGGAGTAAAGCGCTTGGTATAGCTATAGCCCAGCACAACGGCCAGGGCAACAAAAGAAAGAGCAAAACACAGGGGATTGATAAACCAGGTGCAGGCGATAAATGCCAGACAGTTGAAGATGACAAACCGCAGGGCGCTGTTCTTTGAAATGATCCCGGCCGGTATTTCGCGAATGGCCGTGCGGGGATTGAGCGCATCCCATTTCGCATCCAGCCAGCGGTTGAAGGCCATGGCCGCGCTCCGGGCAAAGATCATGCAGGCGATGACCAGAACGAACCTCATTCCCACTTGTTCCACGTTGTGCGGAGCCCCTCTCCAATAATCGGACTCCGCATGAGGCCCGAAAAGCATGGGCCATCCTCGCAAAGGAGATAAGACCATATGCCATCCGGGTTGCCAGGACCAATACACCTGCATTATTCCCAGAAAGAACCCGATCATCGCAAAGGGCATCGCGAAAATGGTGTGCGAGAAACGTATCAGGCTCAGGTAGCTCTTCACTTTACTCATAATGTATCAAATCTATAGTTTCTTGCCAGTTCCCACAGGACGATCCCCGCGGCAATGGAAATATTCAACGAATGTTTCATCCCCCACTGGGGTATCTCGACGCTGCCATCACAAAGCTTCAATGCCCCCTCCCCTACGCCGCTCACCTCATTCCCGAATACAACAACCGTCTTTCCGGAATGTTGCCGGGCCATCTCCTGCAGCGGTATGCTGTTCTCCACCTGCTCTACGGCAAATACCCGATACCCCTCCTCCTTCAACTCCTTCAACGCCTCTTGTATATCCTGGAAATACTTCCATTCTACGGTATCGGTTGCCCCCAGTGCGGTCTTGTTTATATCCCGGTGCGGAGGCTGTGGCGTGTAGCCGCAGAGATAGATCCCCTGGATGAGAAAAGCATCTGCCGTCCGGAACACACTTCCCACATTGTGCATACTACGGATATTATCCAGAACAACCACCACCGGCATTTTTGCCGACTCGCGGAACTCATCCACCGACAGCCGGTTCAGCTCATCCATACCTAGTTTGCGCATGCGCAAAGGTACATTGGTTCTAAGGAATTTCTGGCATAGTAAAAAATAAAGTTCGGGGCCTGTTATCATAGTTTAATGACAGGCTTTTTTCATTTTTTAGGTGCTGATAGTGTAGGTAAATTTGCCCTAAACCTTATCAATAGTTTATGAGCCATTTTACCGACACCTATGAGATTAGGAGCAAAATATCGGAGAGGGATGTCCATTTCTTTTTCTTCAGCGAAGGCAAAAAGAATATCATTAAAGTCGTTCTATATTATTACGTCCTGGACTTACAAGAATATCCATTATACAATCTGGCCCTAAGTGATTACGATATCAGTACTAACTCATACCATATCGACAAAACCACCGACAACGGCGATGCTTATAAGGTCTTCCATACAGTACTTGCTACTATACCTTGCTTTTTTTCGATTTGGCAAAATGCCATGCTGATGGTCCAGGGCAGCGATAGTACACAGGAATTCCAAGACAATTGCCGCCTCACCTGCAAAAAAAGATGCCCGTTGGCTGAATGCAGGAATGCGCACCGTCGGATCAATATCTATAGAAATTATGTCAATAAGAATTTTGATAGTTTGACCAAGGAATATATATTTTATGGAGGCATAATAGATATTGATAATCAATTACTTAAAGTAGAATACAATAAAGAAAACAATTACCGGATCGTTCTTCTGAAAAAGCGTAAATTTGATGACCATGACATCTAAAAACAACAAAAAGAAATTGACCAGACAGGAAAAGTCTGAATTATTGGACATGGTAGCCGCCAAATTTAAAAAAGGCTCCAATAACTCTCTTCTCGAATACATCGAAAGGCAGAGGGAAGCCATCAGGCGGTCTATTAGCCCGACACTATAACTTTCCACCAACTTATCCCCATACAAAAAGCCTCCCCATCCATTTGTGGAGGCTTTCTTATTTTTGTCACCCCATGGCAAAATCCAGCGCAGATACTCCTCTCATGCAACAGCACCGGGCCATCAAACAAAAATACCCCGATGCCGTTCTCCTCTTCCGCGTAGGCGACTTCTATGAGACTTTCGGAGGAGATGCCATCACCGCCTCAAGGGTCCTGGGCATCACCCTCACCAAACGCAACAACGGCGCCGCCCACTCCCTCGAGCTGGCAGGCTTCCCCCACCACTCCCTGGATACCTACCTCCACAAGCTCGTAAAAGCAGGCTATCGCGTCGCTATCTGCGATCAGCTCGAAGACCCCAAATCCGTCAAAGGCATCGTCAAACGGGGCGTCACGGAAATGGTAACCCCCGGGGTCGCCACCAATGAAAAGTTATTGGAAGGCAATAGCAATAATTTCCTGGCAGGCATCTACTTTCCCAACCACTGGCCCGATGACAGGAACGGCCTGGGCATCGCCTTCCTCGATATCAGCACAGGCGAATTCTTTGTAGCGGAAGGAGATACCGAATACATAGATAAATTGCTGCAAACACTCCGCCCTGCCGAAGTCGTCTTCCAGCGCAACTTCCAAAAACACTTTAAGGAAACATTCGGGCCCCGGTTCTACACCTATACAATGGAAGACTGGATCTTCGAAGAGGCCTACGCCACAGACAGTCTCCTCAAACATTTCCAGACCCACAGCTTCAAAGGATTCGGCGTAGAGCACATGCATGAGGGCATCGTAGCGGCCGGAGCCGTATTACATTATTTAAAAGACACCGAACACCCGCACCTCCAGCACATCAGCTCCATCCAGCGTCTGGATAAAGAAGACTATCTGTGGATGGATAAGTTCACCATCCGCAACCTGGAATTGCTGGCAGGTTCCGACAACCGCGAACAAGGCCTCAGCCTCCTGAAAGTGCTGGACCATACCGTATCCCCCATGGGAGCACGGCTGCTGAAACGCTGGCTGCTCATGCCTTTAAAAGACATCCTGCAGATCCAGCGGCGCCTGGACGCCGTCGAATGCTGCATCAAAGATCCCGATCTGCGGGGTAGCCTCTCCCGCCATATCCATCAGTGCGGCGACATCGAAAGGCTGGTAAGCAAGATCCCGGTGAAAAAGATCAATCCCCGTGAGCTGCTGGTGCTGGCAAAAGGTCTCCAACACATCGCCGAAATAAAACTGACAGGCGCCGGGATCCCCGACGAGCATATCCGTCAACTCACCGCACGATTGGATATCTGCCGGCCCATCATGGAAAGGATCTGCTCCACCATCATGGACAACCCACCGGTGGCAGTCGCCAAAGGCGATACCATACGCACAGGCATCAACGAAGAGCTGGACCGTCTCCGGAAAATAGCCACGGGAGGTAAAGAATATCTTGTAGAGCTACAGCAGAAAGAGGCGGAGAGATCAGGCATATCCTCTCTGAAGATAGGCTTCAACAATGTATTTGGCTATTATCTGGAAGTCACTAACACGCATAAGAACAAAGTGCCGGGGGAATGGATGCGCAAACAGACGCTGGCCAACGCGGAACGTTATATCACACCCGAGCTGAAAGAATATGAAGAGCAGATCACCGGCGCCGAAGAAAAGATACTCGCGCTGGAGGCCGGATTGTATGACCAGCTTGTGACTGCCTTGCAGGAATACATCGCCCCCATGCAGATCAATGGACAGGTGCTGGCCGAGCTGGATTGCCTCCTGACCTTTGCGACAGTTGCGCTGCAATACAATTACAAAAAACCCGTCCTTCATGAAGGGCATGAAATGGAGCTCAGGGAAAGCCGCCATCCCGTCATCGAAAGGAACCTGCCTCCCGGAGAAACATATATTGCAAACGATCTGCTGCTATCCCCTTCCTCCCAGCAGATCATCATTCTCACCGGCCCCAATATGAGCGGCAAAAGCGCTTTGCTGCGACAGACAGCGCTGATCACCCTGATGGCCCACATGGGTAGCTTCGTACCCTGCGATGCCGCAAAGATCCCGCTGACGGATAAAATATTTACACGAGTCGGCGCGTCCGACAATCTCAGCGCCGGTGAATCCACCTTCATGGTCGAGATGAACGAGACAGCCAGCATCATCAACAACATAACTCCAGCCAGCCTTGTGCTCCTCGATGAAATAGGAAGAGGCACTTCCACGTATGACGGCATATCCATAGCCTGGAGCATCGCGGAATATCTCCACAATTCCCCGCACGCCCCAAAGACCCTTTTTGCCACCCATTACCATGAGCTCAATGAGCTGGAGAACAAGCTGCCCCGCATCAGGAACTATCACATTACCAATAAAGAAGTGGGTAATAAGGTGATCTTCCTCCGCAAGCTGGCCCCCGGAGGCAGCACCCACAGCTTTGGTATCCACGTAGCCAGACTGGCAGGCATGCCCCCCGCCCTCCTTCAAAGGGCAGGCGAAATACTCCGTCAGCTGGAGGACAAACAGGCCGGCTCTTCCATCGGAGATGCCGTAAAGGATATTGCCGCTCCAAAATTACAGCTGTCTATCTTCGATGCCCATACGGAAACCTTCGACCATATCCGCCGTCTGCTGGAAAGCGTGGATATCAATCGGTTGACTCCCGTTGAGGCCCTGCTCAAGCTGCAGGAGATAAAAAGTACCCTGAAATAAGCGCCCGTCTCCTCCCGGAGCCGCAGGAAGCGGCAGGTCCGTCCTGCTCGCAGCGTATTTCATCCGGCCAAAATGCTTTCTTGTCCAAAAAACGTCCCCATTGCATCCCGACTGCGGTTCGTGTGTTATTTTACGTTAGCTTATCAGACCTTCTCCCCCGTCGTTGAATAGAAAAAGAGTCATTGCAATTTGACATAATTTCATTAAATTACTATTGGATCTACTCTGATAATAAACCTGTCGCCTTAAACGATCGTCCTATGATAAGATATGTTTATCAGTTAAGAGATTTCCGCAGCTGGCTCAGGGGCTTCAGCAAGGTCTTAAAATTGCCCGTCATGGCCGGAAAGATACAGATCCCCTACCCCATCGGGGATGGATACGTGATGGCAGCCAATATCAATACGGATATATCCTATGTCATCATGAACTTCTCGCTGAATGACGACCTGGTATTCCTTCGCAAAAAATCATCCCTATACGGTCTCAGCCTGTTTTTCAACCAGGTCAACGTCAGCGATTTCTTCGTGATCCGCGAACCACACAATTCCATCACGGATAAAAGCCCCAACAGGAGCAATATCTTTTTGTCGTCCACCAATTACGACCTGGAGATAACTTATTCAAGAGGGTCGAGACTAAGACGAGTCGGTCTCTTCTTCAGCCCCTCTTTTGTCAGCCGCTGTATCAAAAAAGATATATTGCTCGACCTGCTCGTATATGCGGACAATCGATTGCGAAACATCAACAAGGAGCCCATCACTTTTGAATACCGGCAATTGCTGGAAGACATCTTCAACGTCGACCACAGGGCTCCCATCAGCCATCTGCTTATACAGAACAGGGTGCTCATGCTGACGGAAAAATTCCTCAATGCCTTCCTTACCAAGGTCCCCCTTCTGAAAGAGTCCGGCGGATTAAAACAAAGGGATAAAGAAAAAGACATCGAGGCGCTGAAAGATATAGAGCGTATACTCAGCAACAACAAGCTGGATAAATTCCCCTCCATCGATATGCTTTCCAAAACGGCCATGATGAGCTCGACCAAGCTCAAGACCAAGTTCAAACAGATATATGGAATGAAACTATACGAATTTTACAACCGCAACAGGATGGAAAAAGCAAAAGAAATGTTGCAAACAGGCAAATTCAGCGTAAAACAAGTAGGATTGAACATTGGTTTCTCAAATTTGAGTAACTTTGCAAAGGCATTCAAAAAAGAATTTGGCATTCTTCCAAAAGAGATCATCAAAGGCCGATAATAAAAGGACCCCCGAACGGACCACAGGTCCGTCGAGCCAATGCTCGGATATTAGCGAACATGCCCTTTCCCGGCATTGACCTGGCTCAAGAAAACGTTAAATAGCCTTTGCAGCTATTAAAACACTCCCTACAGGCAATCCCCGACAACTATTTACCGTAATTTTGCCCTTTTGCGGTAATGGCCGCGCGTACTCTATCCTCTTAACCACGACAGCTGCCGATGATGTAATTAATTTTTTAGAGTAGACCCGTAATAATGTGACCATGGTAATGCACTCATTCAAGCTGGAGAACTATGAAAAATGGTTGGAAGAATTCGCAGCGCTTCTGAACACTCCCGTTAAAGACCATTTGCTCGTTTTGCCCCCTCATTTTGGAGAAGGAACGATCCTGGCTCACACCATGAGCCCAAATCTTTCTTATGCCGTGATGAATTTCCGGCTTAGCTCCGACCTTGAGATATACCGCGAACCGGATGGGGCCAAAGGATTTTCCCTTTCCTTTAACCAGGTGGAAGTAAATAAGGAAATATGGCTCAAGGACGACCAACCTGTTGCAGCAGACAAAGGCTCCCTACGAAACGACATTTTTCTTTCTGACACCCGGGAACCCTTGCATATTAAAATACCGGCCGGCAGCACGGTGAAGAGATTGATGATCTTCGCTACACATGAGCTCGCCTCCCGTTATCTGCCAACAGAGCTCCTGGACAAGCTCGAAGCCTTTGCCCGCGCCAACAGCCTATCCGACAACCCTTATTTCGTCAGCCTCCCACATAGGGAGACGCTCAAAGAGCTGTTCGAAATGAAAGAGAACGATCCGCTGAGCCAGATACGCCGGCTGTCACGCATCATTCATCTGACGGAGAAATTCCTTCACTCGTTCCTGCGTCAGGAACAGGCATCGCTGCCCAGAGCTATCAAAAAGAACGACCTCGAGAGTATGCAGCACATCGAACAGATACTCAGCAGCAGACTGGAAGGTTTCCCTTCGCTGGAATCACTGGCCCATGAAGTATTCATGAGCACCAGCAAGTTGAAGAATCTTTTCAAACAGATATACGGATACACCCTGTATGACTATTATAATAAGAACAGGCTCCAACGGGCCAAAGAAATGCTGATCACCGGCCAATGCAGCATCAAACAGGCCGGCAGCGAGATAGGCTTTTCCAATCTTAGCCATTTCGCAAAAGCTTTCAAGAAAGAGTTCGGCATTCTTCCGAGGGACCTCGTGAGACACAAGTGACGTTGGACAGACACATGAGAGCAAAAAAAGGCCCGCGTAAAGCGGGCCTTTACATTAGATCCTTTAGCCGCCTATACAGCTCTGTATAAGTTGCATACGATGTTCCATATACATCCTGCTTCGGCTCGTAGCTATCCTTTATCCGGATCATTGTAGCGGCCGCGGCATAAAGTCCCGGAATGATCCCCAGCGCATACGCTCCCATGATACAGGCGCCGATGGCAGAGGCATCCGCACTGCTGGTAGTATACACGGTCCGGCCAAAGATATCGGCCATCATCTGCAGCCACTGCGGGCTATGCGTAAATCCCCCGCTGGCATATATATGCCTGATCGGTCCAATGGTCTCCTCCAGCGACGCCCCTACCTGGTGCAGGCTAAAGCTGATCCCTTCCAATACAGCCCGCATAAAATGCGCCTGCCCGTGACTGGCCTTTATCCCAAAAAATAAAGCCCTTGCATCTGCATTCCAGATAGGGGCCCTTTCCCCTAGCAAATAAGGTAGAAAGACCAACCCATCCGAACCGGCAACGTCAAAAGCACTCCGGACCATATCCTCCACAGGACTGCCTCCCCCAAAGTTCGAAACAAACCACTGCACTGCCCCTCCCCCATTATTAGTAGCGCCTCCGCATACATAAAGATCACGGGTAAGTATATACCGGAATATTCTTTCCTCCGGATCATACGTTGGACTTTGTGTGGTCATACGAATAGCTCCGCTGGTACCGATGGTCAACGCGGTCTCCCCGGGCTTTACGGCATTGCTTCCTAAGTTTGCCAAACACCCGTCGCTCCCCCCAATAATAAATGGCAACCCACCGGGTATTCCTTCCAACCGATGCCCCTTCTCTATATGCACACAGGCCACGGGCTCCGACAGATGGTCCTCCCGGATACCCGCCAGCTCCAGCGACTCCTTATACCAGGTGAAATGGTAGATGTCGAAAAGCCCCGTGGCAGACGCCAGAGAATAATCCACCTGGTACTTACCAAAGAGCTTCCACCAGATATACTCTTTAATGGAAATAAATTTGGCCGCACGCAGGAATATATCCGGCTCCTTTTCTCTTAACCATAACAATTTGCATAAAGGCGACATGGGATGTATCGGCGTGCCGGTCTGTTGATAGATGAGCCGGCCCGCCTCGCTGGTCTTAAGCCTGTCCGCATATGATTTGCTCCGGCTGTCGGCCCAGGTCATGGCGCGTGTCAACAGCTCTCCCTGTTGGTCCACCGCTATCAGACTATGCATGGCACAGCTAAAGCTGACGCCCGCCAGTCCCTTTTGATCCGAAGTGCGTGACAGCACTTCCAAAAGTACCTTCAGCACAGCATCCCACAGTTGACGCGGGTCCAGCTCATGGGCGCCTTCCTCATCCGTAAAAGCAGTATAGGAATGACTGGCGTCGGCCAGCATGAGTCCCGTGTCCGTAAAGGCTACAGCTTTGGTATTGGTAGTGCCGATGTCGATGCCGATGATGTAAGACATAAAAGGGGTTCAGGATCAGATCATGTCCCTCAACTTATCTACGACAATATCCACCTCTTCTTTTGTATTGTGTTTGCTGAAAGAGAACCTTACCGTCACCTGGTTAGGATTGTTATTGATGGCCCTGATGACATGCGACCCCTGCTCTGCACCGCTGGTACAGGCGCTGCCCCCGCTGGCGCAAATATGATTGATGTCCAGGTTGAACAGCAGCATTTCCGACTTCTCCGTCTTGGGGAATGATACGCTCAGCACAGTATAAAGGGTTCTTCCAAGAGCATCCCCGTTAAAAGATATCCCTTTTATATGCTTTTTCAGCTGTTCCATCATATAGACCTTCACGCCCTTGATATACGCACTTTCATCTTCGAATGCAGCAGTAGCCAGTTCCAGCGCCTTGGCAAATCCTACGATACCATAAAGGTTTTCCGTTCCCGCACGCATATTCCGCTCCTGCGAACCGCCATGTATAAAAGGGCTGATCTTTACATTCTCGTTGATATACAGCAATCCCACCCCTTTTGGCCCGTGGAACTTATGACCCGCCCCCGTAATAAAATGGACAGGCGTGTTCCGGAGGTCGAAGGGGAAATGTCCCACCGTCTGAACAGTGTCGGAATGAAAATAGGCGCCGTACAGCTTGCATAATTCACCCACCGCATGGATATCCAGCATATTGCCGATCTCGTTGTTGGCGTGCATCAGCGATACGATGGTCCTTTCCGAACTGGAAGCCAGTTTGTGCTCGAGGTCCTCCAGGTCGACATGCCCATTGGGCAGTATTTCCACCCAGCTTAGGGCAGCTTCCCCTCTTTTATGCAGATGCTCTACCGTATGCAACGTTGCATGATGCTCGAGGGGGGAGCTGATGATATGAGTACATCCCAGGTCCCGCACCGCCGCCGTAAGGGCTGTATTGGTGCTTTCCGTACCACCCGAAGTAAAGAATATCTCCGCAGGATGGGCATTCAGTATCCTCGCCACAGACTTGCGTGCATTTTCTATCGCCAGCCTGGACTCCCGCCCGTATGAATAAATGGAGGAAGGATTGCCGAATTTCTCCGTCAGGTAGGGCATCATGGCTTCCAATACGAGGGGATCCAGTGTCGTTGTAGCAGCATTGTCGAAATAGATTCTTTCCATAGAGGGCGTAAAGATACAATATTCTTTAGGTGTGAATATGTGCGGGAATTGGTCTTCACAAAATATAGCCCAATTCCCGCAAAGCGCTAATGTCTGTCCTTCGGACGAACCGCTTCCAGCGGTTATTATGTCGGCTGCACGACACTATATAAACTCCTTAATATCCTGCATCAACCTGGTTGCTATGTTATTAGCGGTGGTTTCGAAGCTGCTCTCGGCATAGATGCGGATAATGGGTTCCGTATTGGAGGTACGCAAATGCACCCAATCGCTGTCAAACTCTATCTTTAGCCCGTCATCGGTATTGACTGGATGGTTTTTGTATTTCTTCTTGATCTTATCGAAGATGGCCGGGACATCGATACCCCGCTGCAGCTCGATCTTGTTCTTGGATATAAAATAATCCGGATAGCGGGCCCGGAAGGAGCGGATACCATTCTTGTGATAGGATAAGGCGCTGAGAAAGAGTCCTATACCGATAAGAGCATCCCTGCCATAATGCAGGTCGGGAACGATGATGCCCCCATTCCCCTCTCCGCCGATGACAGCATCCACCGCCTTCATCGTGTTCACCACATTCACTTCCCCTACCGCAGATGGATAATAGGCGCCGCCATGTTTCAAAGTGATCTCCTTCAGCGCCTTGGTGCTGCTCATATTGCTGACGGTATTGCCGGGTCGCCTGCTCAGCACATAGTCCGCCACAGCCACCAATGTATACTCCTCTCCAAACATGCTGCCGTCCTCACATACAAAACAAAGCCTGTCCACATCAGGGTCGACAGCGATCCCCAGACTGGCCTTTGATTTTTGCACGGTAGCGCTGAGGCTGGAAAGATTCTCCGGCAGGGGTTCCGGATTATGGGCAAACCGCCCATTGATCTCCTCATTCAACAATATCACCTCTTCCACACCCAACGCTCTTAACAACGGAGGTAGAAAGAGAGCCCCTGTGGAATTGATCGCGTCGATCACTATCCTATAATGTTTCTGCTGGATGCTCTGGACATCAACCAGCGGATGACGGACAATAGCGTCGATATGTTTCTGCAGCCATCCGGTATTTACGGAATAGCTGCCCAGCCTTTCGACCGGTGCAAAAAAGATCTCTTCTCTTTCCGCTGCACCCAGGATAGCCGCCCCCTCCTCCGCACTGATGAATTCGCCGTCGCTGTTCAACAGCTTCAATGCATTCCATTCTTTTGGATTGTGACTGGCTGTAATGATGATGCCGCCTGCAGCCTTTTCTCCGGCAACAGCCAGCTCTACTGTAGGCGTAGTAGATAATCCAAGATCGATCACATCCAGGCCCATCCCGATCAGCGTGCTGACCACCAACTGACTGACCATCTCTCCGCTGATACGGCCATCACGACCGACAACGATCTTCTTTCTACCACCCCGGCGAGCCGAAGGCCTGTCGGTCTCGTGCGCAAGTATCCGGCCACCAAATGCGGCAGTGAATTTTACAATGTCCAGCGGCGACAGGTTCTCACCCGGTCTGCCTCCAATTGTCCCTCTAATTCCGGAAATACTCTTGATCAACGCCACAATCAGTAGATTTACATATTAAATATACGGGTTTGACAGAGGTGGTAGACTACTACTTTGTGGGAATTCTTAAGAATTGAATTTTTTGAAAATTCCGCAACTAAAATGCCAGAAACCATTTAATTTCTTACAAAATATCAACAAATTTGCAAGGCGGACCACAGCACCGCCGAAGTTCCCATCATTAAACAAAAGATTTTGCATGATCCCCACCCAAGTCTCTCCCGAATGGTATCGGGAATGGTTTAACTCCTCTTATTATCATAAATTATACTTTGAAAGGAACGAGGAGGAAGCTACCGCCTTTATCCGGCGTCTTCTCTCCTTCCTCCATCCCCCCGCTGGCTCCCGAATGCTTGACCTGGCCTGCGGACGAGGACGTCATGCCCGCGTACTGGCAGGCGAAGGCTTCGACGTGACAGGCATCGACCTGTCCGAGAATAGCATTAATTATGCCCTGCAATATGAAAATGATCACCTCCATTTCTATATACACGACATGAGAGAGATATTTTACACCAATTACTTCAATTATGTCTTCAATTTCTTTACCAGCTTCGGTTACTTCCGGACGGAAAGAGAACATGCCTGCGCTCTTCGCACAGTCAGCACGTCTTTAAAAGCAAATGGCTATTTCATAATAGATTATCTCAACACACAATATGCCGAAGACAGACTGGAACGCCATTCGCAAAAAGAAATAGATGGCGTGATTTATCACCTTACCAAATGGACAGACAAAACCCATTTCTACAAAAATATCCGTATCGAGGACGCAGCATTGACAACACCGCTGGAGTATACCGAGAAAGTAGCAAAATTTTCCCTGGATGATTTTACCGGGATGCTGACGGCGCAGAATATGCAAATACAACAGGTATTCGGGAACTATGAGTTACAACCCTACGACAGCAAGTATTCTCCGCGGTTGCTCATCATCGCGCAGAAGAAATAGCATTCTCTTTTTTGTTCTTCAATATCATGTATTTCGCCGTCTCGAAGATGCCTTCTGTCAATTGATGCAATTCTTTTTTTACGGGGCCATTCATCACCGAGTCAGGTACGGGGTCGTTGTTGAGGACAGATGCCATCTGCTCTTTTCCCGTCTTTTGCAATAGACGGTATACATACCCGTTACGAATCACACTGATGGATTCCTGGTCTGGATTGTAGATAAATGCCAGTTCCTTGTCATCACTGTAACGGACGCTGTCCAGCAGGTCCCGTCCTAAGGTCGTATTCTTATACGGTATATGACAGAGCCCGGCCAGGGTTGGCAGGACATCCACCTGCGAGCAGGTCTTCGTGATCCGCCGGGGAGCGATCAGCTTAGGTGCATAGATCAGCAATGGCACATGTTCGGCCGTCAGGAACAGATCAGTCCAGGCTTTGGGGAACATTTTCCCCGCATCGCCCGGTATCCCATGGTCCCCAACAAAAAGAAAAATAGTATTGTCAAAATACTTTTCTCTCGACGCAGCCTCGATAAAAGTACGATACCCGAAGTCTGTATATCGGAAGGCATTCATCTCGTCATTGCTGCCAAACCCGCATTTCTGAAGGGAATCCTGCGATACAGTGACAGGATGAAAGGCTTGTTTATCTTCCTCGGGGATAGTATAGGGACGATGATTGTCCGCGGTCTGGATGACGGCAAAAAACGGCTTATCCTGATGACTGAGGATCTCATTGGACTCCAGGAACAGATTCTTGTCGCTGATGCCCCATACATCCACCTTGGGGGACTTGAAATTCTCCTGTTCGTAGACCTTCAGTCCTTCGATATTATTGGTGAGCAGGCCCCTGATATTCGCCCAGCTGGTGCTGCCGCCCAAAAAATAGAACTTATCATATCCCTGGAAGTCGCTGATGATCGTATGCTGATCCACAGCAGCGGGGTTGCGGCTGGAAGTGGAGGTAGGGACCCCTACATCGGGGATGCCGGTGATCACCGCCCATACTCCCCGGGCGGTCCCGTAGCTAGGCGTAAAACAATGGTCGAAGAACACCCCCTGCTGACACATGCTGTTGAAAAAAGGCGTCGTGTTCAGCGGATTGCCCCACATGCTGCTCTTATAGCCGCTAAAAGACTCGCAAATGACCACCACCACATTGGGCATACGGACGGTCACACCCTCCCTGGCGGGTATATCTCTGGCAACGGCTGCAGCCAGCGGGTCGGTACCGGCCCCCGCTACTTCATGGAATCCAAAATAGGGCGCCAGCACGGGCAAGGCCTGCTTTACCCTGGCCTCATCATACGCAATATGCCGGAACTTCAGGCTGCTAAAAAAAGATTGGAAAGGGTTTAGCGACAGGCTGGCCTTGTAATCATTGCCCAGGCTAAAAGCATCACTCCACCGGAGAGGGTATTGGCCGATGCGTCCAAATATGGACAGCCCCAATAACAGGAACGTCCCAACCCACCAGGTCGCGCGAACGGAGGTCTTTAACATGGGATCTTCTCCCCCGCCGATGCGCTTATATAAATATTTAGTTCCCTTCGCCACCAGCCAGGTGCCCAGTATCAGCAGGAGCAATATCCGCAGAACGGGATAGGTCTGCCATACCATGCTGGCAGAGATATTGGCATCCGCCAGATAATTCAGGACACTGGCGTTGAGTCGCTGTGAAAGATAGCTGTAATGAGCAAAGTCCACCGAATAAAAGAAGAGAATAAGAAATCCGGAAAGGGCGATAAGGAATAAGGTCAATTTCCGACCTGCCGGCTTACGAAAAGGGTCTAAGAAAGGCAGGCTGCCAGTGATCAGAAGAAGAACGCAAAGTATCCCCGCATAACGCAGGTCGAATCGTATACCAAGGACGAAGGACGACAGCAGGTCGGAGAAAGAATGACCCTGCCTGCTGAAAAAGAGGAAGAGACCCAAACGCAACAAGCTCATGATCAATAAAAAAATAATCCCCACCACAAAAATCAAACGAATCAATTTCGGTATCTTTATTCCTGCCTTTGTTCCCATGACCTGTTGGTATTACCTTTTCGTTAAATTGGGCGTAAAATTAGGGCAATTATTCAGGAAACCATGATTTTACTTGACAGTGACAGTCATTCAGGCTTTATACAAAACATCTTACAGGCTGATCATTGGCTGTTTAACAAGGTCAACCAGGACTGGACAAGCCCTATAACCGACCTCATTTTTCCTTTTCTGCGCGAGGCCGAATTCTGGGTGCCTTTTTACCTCTTCCTCCTGGTGTTCGTTACCCTGAACTTTGGCAAAAAGGGCTGGCGGTGGGTATTTCTCCTGATAATTACAGCCGCCCTGAGCGACCAGGTCAGCAGCGACCTGATAAAACGTCTCATTTTCCGCCTTCGCCCTTGTCATAGCCCCGAGCTTGCTGACAATATCCGTATCCTGGTGGGTTATTGCCCGGTGAGTTCCAGTTTTACATCTTCACATGCCTGCAACCATTTTGCGGTTGCCTGGTTTATATTTTTAACCCTGCGTCATACCAGCAGATGGTGGTGGCTGGTGTTCGCCTGGGCTTTTTTGATATCTTATGCACAGGTATATGTAGGAGTGCATTACCCTGTGGATGTCCTGGGCGGCGCCTTGGTGGGTAGCCTGATAGGATGGCTGCTCGCACGTTTGTTCAGACGGCTGTCGGGCACATTGAATTTACAACCCTATAATCTTCAACATGTTTGAGATAGTAATTTTACTTTTTTTAATCTTTTTGAACGGGTTGTTCGTCATGGCGGAGATAGCGCTGGTATCTGCTCGTAAAAGCAGGCTGGAACAGTTGGCGGATAGAGGGGATGATAAGGCCAAAGCGGCCCTCCGGCTGGCTGAAAACCCGGAGCTCTTCCTTTCCACCGCACAGATTGGTATTACCCTCGTGGCGATCCTGGTGGGTTTCTACTCGGGAGAAAAATTTGCCGCCGACCTGCAGCCTTACCTGGAAAGGATACCCTATATCCGCCATTACGCGGCCAATCTCTCCACGGCCCTTATCCTGATCTCGGTCACCCTCCTTTCCATCATATTTGGAGAGCTGATCCCCAAACGCATCGGCCTCCTTCGGGCCGAACAGATCGCCCGGCTGGTCGCCAGGCCGGTAAGGACCCTTTCCCTCGTCACCCACCCCATCGTCTGGCTTTTGAATACCAGCAGCAACCTCTTCTTTAAATTTTTCCCCATCACCCCTTCCCAGGACGGCGCCGTCACGGAGGACGAAATAAAGGCCATCATCCACGAAGGCACGGAACAAGGCACTATCGAAGAGGCGGAACAGGAGATCATTGAACGGGTATTTCATTTGGGCGATCGCAACATAACCTCCCTCATGACCCATCGCAGCGACATCATCTGGTTCGACCTCAACGAAAATGAGGAGACGGTAAAGGAAAAGATCATCCGGGAGCCGCATTCGGTCTACCCTATCTGCGACGGAGCCATCGACAATATCAAAGGCGTCGTTTCCATAAAGGACCTCTATGTGACGGATGATACGGTCCTGTTCAAGGACATCATCACACCGGCCCTTTTTGTGCCTGAAAACAACTCCGCCTATGTGGTGCTGGAAAAATTCAAGCAATCAAAGATACACTGCTGTTTCATCGTGGATGAATACGGCAGCCTCCAGGGACTCATCACACTGAACGATATACTGGAAGCCATCATCGGTGAGATTGCCCAGCCGGATGTGCCCGATTATGAGATCACCGCCCGCGAAGACGGCAGCTTCCTCGTGGACGCCCAGATACCATTCTACGATTTCCTCACCCACTTTCACAAGACGTCCTGGATGAATGAGGGAGACCATGAGTTCGATACGCTGGCCGGCTTTATCCTCAATGAGCTGGAACGCATACCATCCACCGGTGAAAAAATGGAATGGCGCGGCTTCACCTTCGAGGTCATCGACATGGATGCCCAGCGCATCGACAAAGTGCTCGTAAGCCTTTCAGAAGAATTGAAAAATGAAGTACGGGAGGAAGAGGAGGGGTTCTAGTCTGACGGTCCCTTCAACAGCTAAAATTCAAAACTGGCCGCCGCCGTAGGGTAATCCAGTTTAGTGCTTTTTTCCATCCCGCCCGCGGACACATGCATGATATTGATTTCCTGGTTGAATCCGTCGTACAGCAGGTTATTATTGACATCCAGCTTCTTTACCGAGGGAATATTATCTACCTGGAAATAGCTCCAGGTCCCATCTTCTTCCTTCTCGCTGCCTATGAAATGCATCGACACAAGACGCCCGTCCACCTTTAGCAGTAAATGTTTTTCTACATAATCCGCTATTAGCTTATCATTAGCCGCCTTGCTCTTCGCATCCGAAAGGTCTATCCGGACATGTGACGTCTTTTCCAGCACGGCCTCGAAATCATTGGTGAACATCTTACAGCTGATCTCCAACGTCCTGTCCTTTGCATTGTGGTTTATGTTCGTGACCGTGATATATAAGGGATGCGATAAGAATATCAACCATTTAAATAGAGATGCAGCCATTTAAAAAGTAAATTTTTATGGTACAAAAGTCTGAATAATTTTGACCACCGCGAAACAAAGTTTAGACAGACATGGGAGAATTCAATATATATTTCGGCATTGGCACTCACCACATTCTTACGCTGGATGCCGTAGATCATATACTTTTTGTAGGGGCCCTCTGTCTGCGCTATCAGCTAAAGGACTGGCGGAAGGTCGTTGTGCTCGTCACTGCCTTTACTATCGGTCATTCCATCACTCTGGCCCTCACGGCCACCGGCGCCCTGCATCTATCTACACGCTGGATCGAATTCCTTATCCCCATTACCATCGTCGTCACGGCGCTTAATAATCTGCTGCAAAGGCAGCAGCAAGTGGAACATCCGTCCCGTTTGCCGCTTATTTATTTCTTTGCCCTCTTCTTTGGCCTGATCCACGGACTGGCCTTTGGCAATGGCTTACGCAGCCTGATGACCCGCCAGGAAGTGATCGTGCCCCTCCTGGCTTTTAACCTGGGCATCGAAGCGGCCCAGTTGCTGGTAGTCACCTTTTTCCTGTTAATTTCCTTTATTTTCGTGCAGCTCCTAAAAACACCCAGGTTATGGTGGATGCGTATCGCATCCCTGGTAGTGTTGGTCTGGTCCCTGCAAATGGCCTGGCAACGACTCCCGGCTCGCCAGATAACATCTGATAATAAATACACACATGATACACAAACAACTGCTATTGTTCGTGGGTTTGACCGCCGGTGGCGCCCTCATGGCCCAGAACAATCCAACTTCCAATCACGGTAATAAGTTCGAAGCCCTGGGCACCATGCTGCCTACGCCGAACGAATATCGTACCGCCAGCGGCGCCCCGGGTCCCAAATACTGGCAGCAACGCTGCGACTATGACATCAAGGCTACACTGAATGAAGACAAGCAATGGCTCACAGGGTCGGAAACGATCACCTACTTCAACAACTCTCCGGACGAGCTCACCTATTTGTGGCTGCAGCTGGACGAGAATGAGCACAGCGGGAAAAACAATGCCAACTACCAGGACGGCAGTTCCATGCCGGGCATGATGAGCGACCAGGGGCTGAACCGCAGCACGCTCATGAAAGAGAACAATGACTATGGCGATAACATAACAAAGATCACCGACGTCCTGGGCGCCAGCCTGAAATACATGGTCAATAAGACCATGATGCGTGTAGAACTGCCCACGGTCCTGAAGCCCGGTCAGAAGTTCATTTTCAAGATCGACTGGAACTACCACATTTCCGACAGGATGAAATACGGCGGACGAGGCGGTTATGAATATTTCGCCGAGGATGGCAACTACCTCTTCACCATGACCCAATGGTATCCCCGCCTATGTGTATACAGCGATTTCCAGGGCTGGCAGAACAACCAGTTCACAGGCCGTGGCGAGTTCGCCCTCACCTTTGGCAATTTCAAGGTCCAGATGACAGTCCCTGCGGACCATGTCATCGGCGCCACAGGCGAATGCCAGAACTATCAGCAGGTATTGACTCCCACACAGTTCACCCGCTGGCAGCAGGCGCAGGCTGCCAAAGAACCCATCGAGATCGTCACCCTGGCCGAAGCCAAAGCATCCATGGTCAAAAAGACCAAAAACACAAAGACCTGGATCTTCAAGGCCGACAACGTACGTGACTTTGCATGGGGCTCTTCCAGGAGGTTCGTCATGGACGCCATGCCTGCCTATGTAGAAGGCAAAAAAGTGATGTGCATGAGCTATTATGGACAGGAGGCTTACCCCCTCTACCGCCGCTTCTCCACCAAGGCGGTAGCGCACACCATCAAGACCTATTCCCATTTTACCATTCCCTTCCCCTACCCGGTGGCACAGAGCGTAGAAGCTTCCAATGGTATGGAATATCCGATGATCTGCTTCAATTACGGCAGGGCCGAAAAGGATGGCACGTACAGCGAAGCCACTAAATATGGCATGTTGGGCGTTATCATTCACGAAGTGGGTCACAACTTCTTCCCCATGATCATCAACAGCGATGAGCGTCAGTGGTCCTGGATGGATGAAGGCCTGAACTCTTTTGTGGAATATCTCACCGAAGAGCTATGGGATAATAAATTCCCCGTCCGTGGTAAAGGACCAGCCTGGGCCATCGTAGATTATATGAAGCTTCCAAAGGATCAGCTGGAGCCCATCATGACTAATTCCGAGAACATCGTCAACTTCGGCCCCAACGCATATACAAAGCCCGCCACCGGTCTTAATATGCTGCGCGAGACGATCATGGGACGCGACCTGTTCGACTATGCCTTTAAGGAATACGCCCGCCGCTGGGCCTTTAAACATCCCACACCCGCCGACCTGTTCAGGACGATGAACGACGCCAGCGCCGAAAATCTCGACTGGTTCTGGCGCGGCTGGTTCTATGGCATCGACCCGGTGGATATCTCCATCGACAGCGTAAAACATTTCACGCCGGATCTGGATCGCCCCGTTGCAAAAGTCGATACCACGATCATGAAGAGCATCGACAAACCCATGCCTGATGGAAAATTCCCTCAGGACGTTTCCAAGGAAAAGAACCGTAACGACAAGAATATCCACTTCGCTGTAGATGGCGACACTTCCCTACATGATTTTTACTGGAAATATTCCCGCGGCATCATACCCTACGACACGACAAAATACGCACAGCACATCGTACAATATGATCAGCCCATGGATGATTCGACCAGACAGCTCTTCCGCTCCAAACAATTCTATGAGCTGCAGTTCAGCAACAAAGGCGGACTGGTAATGCCCATCATCATCGAGTGGACCTACACCGACGGCACCAAAGAAATAGAACGCATCCCGGCTCAGGTATGGCGGAAGAATGAAAGCCACCTGACAAAACTGTTCATAAAGGACAAGGAAGTAAAAAGCATAAAGCTGGACCCCAATCGCGAAACAGCCGACATCGACGAGAGCAACAACAGCTGGCCTACCGTCACCACGGAAAGCAAGTTCCAGGTCTTCAAGGCCAAACAACAGCTGCTGCGCAGCATTCCACAATCGAACAATCCGATGCAACAGGCGAAGGAGAAAAAGGCCTTCTAATACCAGGGAGGAGGTCCCCTCCTCCCTAATAACAAAAAGGGGCCGGTTCAGTCAGGCCCCTTTTTACTTTCATTTTAGATCCTCATCTGTGGCTCCGTATAACATTCGACCTTACCCGTGCGTGAAGAAGATATCCACATCGATCATTTCCGAATTACATCCCTGACACGAAATATAGAAATAGAAAAAGGTTTGAACACAACGTGGCCAGTAAACCCCTGTCCGTCCGGAATGAGAAGAGCAGAAAGCACGCTATCCCGAGGTATATATTGATAGGGATGATCAAATGAATTCTCCGCCTCGCCGGCTGGCGCACTCAGCGTCGTCACTGCCGTAGTAACACCGGGATCATGGAGACCATTGAGCCGCAGCGTAGCTTCACAGGCTGTACCCGCCGAATTGACCACCTTGAGAATAATATCCCCATTGCTCTCGTCCCTTCCGGACAAAGCAAATAATGTAGGTGGCTCTTTGTATGACATGATGAGCGTATCATCCAGGTAACAATCCACTTTATCCAATCCCACTTCCAAACGAATATCATACCACCGTCCTTTTTCGATCGGTCGGGCCAGCCGCTTTTGAGACGATACATCCGACACATCGAAACCATTGGTCACTCTTTCAAATACACAATTGACATTGACGAAGGCGCCGATATGAGCCCGCAAAAAAGTATTGGAATCCCTTACAGCAAAGGGGATGATAAAAGCATTGTATCCATCCAACTTCCGGGCCTTCATCGTCAGCGTATAGCTGTCGAAGGTCCTGTTCTTTAATATCGCCAGACGCTGCGCCCCATCCGCCATCTCGGCCAGTCCGCTATCCGGCATCACCTGCCACTGTCCCCTTAGTAGCTGCCATTCGGGTAGGTTTTGCACAAAATCACTCTGATATACCGTCTTTCCATTTTGTTCTACCTTAATATCCTTGTACTCTGTGTGAGTATCCCATGTAGCCAGTCCGATACCACCGCTGAACGCCGGCGTCTGTACGGCAGGCGGCAACACCTGCACGCTGGTTGGTAGATTTACATCCGCCCGGTGCTCGTTCATCATCTTGATGACATAATAAGATATACGGGCAAAGCTCTCCGATGCATTGAAATGTAGAAGGTTGACGGGCCAGTCCTCATCGTTGACATTCACCAGCAGGGGTGCATAGCTACTCATCTTCACCAGGTCGGAGTTCTTTTCCATGCTCATGATATATACCGCATCGCTAAGGCTGGCGGTCATATTGCCCCTGCCTACCCCGCCATTGGTTGCATATTCCCCTACATACATATTCCAGCTGCCCCGTGCATATTTGTCAAAATGATCATAATGCGTCATGGCCCAATAAGCTCCCTTATAAGCATGTTCATCCGCCAGCTCCACATGCCGCATGCTGTCCAGCGTATGCTTGTTGACATCTCCGATACCCATGCTTGCAATAACCTCGATCTGCGGATACCGCTTCTTGATGGCATCATAAAAAATATTATACCGCCTGGCATATCGCGGTCCGCTTTGCTCATTCCCGATCTCGACGTACTTTAATGGGAAGGGCAAAGGATGCCCGGCCCGGGCCCGAACCTTGCCCCATTTACTGCTCTCGGGTCCGATGGCGTATTCGATGGCGTCGAGCGCGCTTTGCACATACGGCTGCAGGCTGTCGTCAGTTACATATGTGCCGCTCCTGAAATCGCAGGATACGCCCGCATTCAGCACATACAAAGCCGCTGCCCCGATGTCCTCGCAGTATTGCAGGTATTCATGATATCCAAAACCATCGCTCGTCCAATATCCCCATGGACTATAGGTCCCGGACCTCCGCTCCACAGGCCCGATCGTCTTCTTCCAGTCCGGCGCGCTTTGTATACAAATGCCCTCTACAAAACATCCACCCGGCCATCGTATAAAGGCGGGCTTGAGCCCCGCGATATATTCCGCCAAATCCTTACGCAGGCCATTAGGCCGGCGTAAAAAAGTATTTTCAGGGAAGAGAGAGACAAAGTCGAGCCATATGCTGCCTAAACCTCCGAAAGAAAGGACAAATTTCGCCTTCGGGTCGGTTCTCACCGCCGTCAGCGTGCAACCGTATTTATGCCATTTACGTTCCTTCACTGCCGGAAAGGTATGGGTCGCCAGCACTTCTCCATTTTCCGACTGCAGTGATACGGTGATGGCCCCTTTATAAAGACCTGCGGTCCTTGCATAAAAACTACCATCATACTTTTGCCCCGCTACGGTATTGATGCCCCAAAAACCTTCATTGATCAGATCAGCCAGGCCTCCTCCTTTTCGGGCGAGACCAATTTCCGCACTTTTATGTATGTCGACCCTCAAGGAATGAGGCGTGGCCTCATTCAAGGGCTGATCAGTAGTGAGCGACAATCGCATATCTGTGCCGTCCGTCTGACGCATCGACCAGGCAGGCCACTGGCTCTTCAGGGGCCATTCCATCTTCCAGTCGCTGGGTTGGTTGTTGGGAATGGAGAAATGCGGCGTTCTTTCGGGGACAATATATTCGCCTTCCAGATGGGTACCGGGCGGTAAACGCACTTCCTCGAATCCCCTGTTCTGGATCAGTTCTGCATAAAGCCCACCCTCGCCCGCATGACTGATCTCCTCGAAGAATATCCCGTGAAGGGTAGGCGATACAGCCCGTCCCGGCTTGTCGGCATCCACGGTGATAATGGCCTGCTGTCCATACGCGGCGCTAATGCATAATAGTAATATAGTGATGACCCGGGCCTTCATTTTACGATCCATTCATGTATACCCGTAGCATAATCCACAGGCAGCTGCACTTCCATGCGAAGCGCTGTGGTTGTCACCGGCTCGAACTGCACGCTGTTATACCTGTCCTTAGCGATCTCATAAGGAGTGATATTTTTTACAGGCGCCCACTGTCCGTCCTTTTTATATAAGAGTCTCCACGACGCGGGTATGCGACAGCCACCCCAGGGACCGTCATCAAACCAATACACCCTGGATGACGATATGGTATAGGTGCTGTCAAAATCATATTGCACCCACTCGGTAGTATTTTTCTTTGGCCACCAATGCAGATAGCTGGCGCTGTTGTCTTTCGAATCCGCAGGGTCATATTGATCGTTCAGCGCCTTCAGCATCAGTTTGCCATTTACGGAAGAAGAGACCCTGCTCTTGCTGGCAATGGTTGGAGCTGGCTTTGGTAGGGCGGCTGAAGCCTTGTAAGGTATCCATACCTCCATCTCTCCCACCCCTCTGTTATTCCAGGAATAGTAAGGAATGGCCGTTATTTTCTCTTTTCTGGTTATGATCGCGTCTCTGCCCTGTTGCCTCGCCGACATATTGCCTTCCGCCGTCAGTTGAACGATGCCCCCCAGTTTATCCGGCTGGTAAGCGCTGGAGACACTCGTGGCTGCATCGACGACAATGCTCTGTACCGTGCTATCCTGCTGATCCTTGCCTTCCAGACAATATACAATGGGACCACGCTGCAAGGCAAACCTGTCCCTGTCTGCCTTTACGCTGTCATTGGCCAGTACCTTGCGGACATCCATCGGGAATTCCACCACTATTTTGTCCCCTTTCTTCCAGTTCCGGTCCAGTATCGCATATCCCTTGTCCATGCTATACTCCACCTTTTCTCCGTTGATCGTGATGGGAATGGCTTTATCTTTTGCAATCGCATAACGGTACAGATTGCCCGGTATAGGCTGATCCTTCGCCCAGCCAGGGATACGCACATGCAAGGCAAAACGTCCGCTGCGGGCAGGATCGACGCTTATCTCTACCTTTCCCTCCCAGGGATACTTCGTAGTTTGTGTCAGGGTTAGCTTACCTGCGGGCAGACTGATATCTGCTTTGTTGCTCATGAACAGGTTGATAAAAAGATTATTCCCATCCTGCGCATAGACATATCCGGGCACAGAAGGAAGGAAGCGGGCAACATTCGATATACAGCAGGCACAGCTGAACCAGGCGCTCCGCTGATGCTGCCCCAGAGAAGCCAGCGGATTGGGATAAAAGAAGCGATTGCCCGTCAACGATACCCCTGACAAAAGCCCATTGTACAGCGTGCGCTCTAGTACATCCATATACTCCGCATCCGCATGCAGCAGGTACATACGGAGATTCCAGTAAACATTGGCAATGGCGGCACAGGTCTCCGCATAGGCCGACATATTGGGCAGGTCATAGGCATCCCCAAAGGCCTCTCCATTACCCGTGGCCCCGATGCCACCCGTGATATACAATTTGGAAGTCACTACATCGTGCCAGATATCGTCGATGGCATTCATATATTTTTTATCCCCTGTCAGGGCTGCTACATCCGCCATACCCGTATACATATAGGCAGCCCTGACGGCATGCCCCTCCGCCTGGTGCTGATCGGCTACTTTCTTATCGGCCTGGTTATAGGCATTGCCTCCGGGACCACGTACATCCAAAAAGAACTTCGCCAGATCCAGGTACTTCTTTTCACCTGTGACCCGATAAAGCTTTACCAGCCCGATCTCCACGATCTGATGCCCCGGATATTCCTCTACCTTGCCATATCCAAAATCCCTTACCAGCAGATCCGCATTCTTAAGGGCAATATTCAGCAATGTTCTTTTTCCCGTAGCCTGGTAATGGGCGACAGCAGACTCGTATAAATGTCCTGCATTATACAGTTCGTGACTAAGCTCTTCTTCCTTCTCCCACCGTTTGGTCCCGATCCAATCATGGGGATGCCCGGGATGAGACGTACGAAAAGTATACAGATAGCCATCCGGCTCCTGCGCCGCCCCGATAATAGCGATCAGCGTATCCAGCTGGGCCGACAGCCGCGCGTCAGGGTTGACCTGCAGACTATACGAAGCCCCCTCTATCACCTTATACAGGTCCGTATCGTCAAATGGGAATTCAGTGAGCTTGGAGGTCTTCTTCTTTCCGGCAGCCATGAGGAAATTATCGATCCTGCCCGTCTCCCGGCACTTATCCAGCACATAGGGTATCGTCACCCGGGCATTCACCTGTAGCTTGGGTTCCCAGAAATTATCGGTAAGATGCACCTGCGTAAAAGGCACCGGTTTCACAGGATAATCCTGTGACCGCGCCGCCAGGGAAAGGATCAATAAGGCCAATGATCGGAATATGCTTTTTACCATGTACTAAAGGTACTCTTAATAAATAAGTGTCACATGTACATTTTTTGGTAAGATATGAGCGAATATTAACCCTGTTTTTCCCATCAACGGAAACCGAGGCCCATGCCCCCCATCTTGTAAACCGGTCCATGCAAATGCTCCGGATTGATGATCAATTCCTGCCGCTTGGGATGGATCAGTACATCCATTTCCTCCATCGGAATGGCGCCTAATAACGGCTCGCTATCCCCCGGCAGCACCAGCGCGCTGCAAAAGGCACGCCGGTTGGCAAATTTTACTTCGACAGGCCCAACGGCATCATGCGTTGCCCAATCACCGTTAGCCATTTGATAGTTCCTCTTCTCGATAAATGGAAGTTGTAACACTGCCTGGATGTTCTCATTGATGCACAGCATCCAGGCGCCGGTGTCCACCATCATCATAACATGCACACTACGTATCTCTTCCTCCCCGATGATATGCCTTCGGGCATTCTCCTGGTCCACGCTGTTGATCAATTCTATTTCAGCATACACTATTCCCATAAAATAAAGGTTTAAATGAATAAATGGTTTCAGCCCCGCTGGACATAAAGGGACCACCAGGTACTAATATCAAATGTACCATTTACCCAAACCCATTTTCTAAAAACTTTTCCAGGAATTAAACTAGTTTAATTTATCAGTGCAACGCAACTTCCCTGCTCTTCCCCTTGTAATCCGTAATCACCACACTAACCACACCAGCGCTCAAATCCAAAAACCGAGCGGACTGCGACAAAAAGGAACTACCATAATAAAACTCCTCCTTCCGTACCTTCCCATCCTTATACCGGATCACCGCACTCACATCATCCGGCTTCACCGGGATTTGATGACTCCTGACCTTCCTTCTGTATAATTTCAGGACATCCCTGTTTTGACTGGCCGCCACCAGATCGTCTGATGAACCCCGTAGCCCCGTAGCCCCCCGCAGCTTCACCAGCGCCTTCCCATTCCCGGGAATATAAATCCCGCTCCGGACGATCGACAACGGAACAAACCTGCCGACCCCATCTCCTTTCAACAATAAGCCATTCAATGCATCATATCGCCCAATCCCAACTGCTGTCCCAAAATCATTGCCATTGATCAACACATCCAGGTTACCATCTCCATCGAAGTCGTCCACCACCATGCCGTTGATTACCGAAAACTGTGCTTCCACCGGCAGAGGGATCAACGTAAATTTTCCACCGCCGTCGTTTCGCAAATAACAAGACCTCAGCATATTGGCCTTTAACCGCAGCGCGCCTTCCCGTTGCTCCTGCGTCAACACCTCATCCAGGGTCGCCTGGGCAAAAGGTTTGTAGGTAGGAAATTTCTTTTTTATCCCGGGCAGCACCCTGGTGATCTCGTCCCGGCCAGGAGCCGGGAATTCTCTCCGCACCCCGTCTCGATCCGGCAGGAATAAAGATGGAATGCCAATGTATTTTCCATTGCCGGAAAAATCCCTGGCCGTCATGCCTACCGGTTCATCTTCACTGGCCTGGTACAACGAATTCGATCCCAGGTTGCCCACGATATAATCCATGCGGCCCGTGTGCCTGAAATCCCCTGCAACAATAGAATTCCACCATCCGGTCCTTCCGCCCACACCCGTCTCCATCGTCACATTCCTGAATTTTCCGCCCTCATTCTTAAAAAAAGTAACAGGCATCCACTCTCCGGCCACAATAAGATCCACCTGTCCATCCCCGTCAAAGTCCGAGAACAACGCATCGCAGACCATCCCGATATGCAGCAGCTCCGGCGCCACCTCCTCCGTTACATCCGTAAATTTCACATGCCCGTCATGGGAATCATTCCGGAGTATACGGCTGCTCACCGGCCTGGGATAATTCCACGGATCGACACGTCCCGAGACAAACAGATCTAATTTTCCATCCCGGTTATAGTCCACCGCCCGCACACATAGTTTGCTCGTTGTATTCAGAGGCAGCGCCGTTGTATCCAGTGTGAAATTTCCGTTACCGTCATTGATATACAACCTGTCCTGGTATCCTTTGTCACCTGCAGGTAATGCAATTCCCCCGCTGACTATATACAGGTCTGGCGCGCCATCCCCGTTGGCGTCAAACAGCAACAAGCCTTCATCCTTTGTGCCTGGCAACAGCGCATGGTCAGACGCCCCTGGCAGTCCCGGTAACAACCCTCTTTCTACAAACCTGCCACTAGCCTGCTGCAATAAGATATGCGCGGGCCCATCCCCGCTGCCACTGACGACAAGGTCATCGTACCCATCGCCGTCTACATCACCCGCGGCAAGCGCCGGAGAATATTCGGATAGCTTATGCGGCAACAACGGCTGAATATTGAAATCGACAAAGTCATGACTGGAGTCCCGGTAAGTAACGCCAGCCGCTCGCGTCACTTCACCGAAAAGCGCATCGGAGGCAATAGCCGGCTGCTCCCGGCCATAAGGTTGCCTCGCATCTTTTATATTGACTGTCAATACCTGATCGGCTTTTACATTTGTCATGATCTGTTGCAATCCATTATACCATTGTATCACCACTGAGTCGATCAGCAGTGTCTTCCCCAAACCAAAATGTGTTATGCCCTGCATGCTGGATAAATACCCCCTGTAAGGGTTATTATCATATACCTGCTGTCTTCCATGGTCGTAATAAATGCGGGCGACAGCCCCTACACCGTTGACATTATTTTTCGGCCCTTTATATTTCAGCTGAAGATAATGCGCAGCTGTCCTGTCCATATCCCGCGAAGTGTTCCTGTACAGAAAAGCCTCATCGTTGATATTGCTGACCACCATATCGATGGCCCCGTCATTGTCAAGGTCGGCATATGCTGCTCCATTGGAGAACGAAGGCTCTTCAAGCCCCCACTGCACCGACTCATCACTGAAACTAAGATTACCATTATTCCTATAACCGTAATTGCTCAGCTTCACCTGTGGAATACGGTCCAGCAGATCCTTTTGACTGGCCTTGCCCTTGTTCATGTCCCGGTAGGCTATAAAATCCAGGTCGGATACGTCTCTTGGAAAGCCATTGGTGACGATCAGATCACGATAGCCGTCATTGTCGAGATCTGCAATCAGCGGCGCCCAGCTCCAGTCGGTCTGCGATATGCCGCTCAGAAATCCGATCTCGCAAAAGGCAGGGGCGCCGAGGGAGTCGTTCTCCCCAACCCGCGGTCCCTGATTCAGTTGCAGCGTATTCCGTACATACTGGTATTCATATCCAAAGTGATCGAATTGCTGGAAGGAAAAATAATTATCGGAGGTGGCCATCGTTTTCTTCCGGTAATTATCATGGGGGGCCATATCCAGCTCGATGACGTCGGGCAGGCCGTCATTATTCATGTCTACCACATCCTGGCCCATAGAATTCAAGGAGGTATGTTTAAAATAGTCCTTCAGCCTGTTCGTAAATGTCCCGTCATGATTGTTGATATAAAGAATATTGCTTGGTATGAAATCATTGCTCACATAAATATCTTTCCATCCGTCGCCGTTGATATCACATATCGTGGCGGCATGGCCAAAACCCTCATAGATGATCCCTGCAGCATCGGAAACATCATGGTACACCGGATGACCCAAAACAGTATCCCAGTCATTACGATACAGCCTGCCCCGGTTAAAGCCTGAATCCTGCCTGCCCCTTTTACCAAAAACATTGAACGAATAGCCATATTTTGCTTCATTGACGGTGAGATACATATCCAGGTCTCCGTCGTTGTCATAGTCGAAAAAGCTGGCCATGGTAGACTGGACATGAATATCCAGACCATACTCCGCTGCCATATCCTTAAAATGCGGAATACCGTTCTTATCCAGGCCCTGGTTTACATAAAGGATATTTCGTCTTTTAAAAGAGTCTTTATAGATAGTATTGCAGATATAAATATCCATCAACCCATCATTGTTGACATCGACCACGGATACCCCCCGGGCCCATCTCCCCAGCCCCTCTACTCCTGCCCGATCCGTAATGTCCTCAAACTGGAACCGGCCTTTGTTCAGATATAATTTGGAATATACCTGGTTGCCCGTAAAAAAAATATCCGGCAGTCCGTCATTATTAAAATCTCCGATGCCAACCCCTCCCCCATTATAAATATTTACCACATTCATCGGGTTGATCGAATCCGTCTCGACGATCCGATTCGTAAAAGTAATCCCGGAATGAGACGAAGATATCTTTTCAAAAAGGGTATGCCTGGCATGGCAGGAAAATATCCCCACCGGCGCCAGGCCGAAGAATATCCACCGGAACATCCGCATCTTTTTCTTCATAACAACCTCCTAGAAAGTATACCGCAATCCCATCTGCATCTGCCACCGGCTCGCCGCGTAATCCACTGAATATGGCCTGCCCGGGTCCTGGAATGTGAACAAAGGATATCCCTGCGACCGCTGTGCCGGTATGAATGGCACCAACCCTACGCTGGACATCGAATTATATGTATTGGGTGAAAAATAGACCCATCCCCAATTCTTATCGATCAAATTAGTCAGGTTTAAAATATCCCAGCTCACCGTGATCACATGCGTGGGCTTCTCTCCCTTATGCGTCACGATCCCGAAGTCATGCGCAAAATGAAAATCCACGTCATTGTTCCAGGGCGTTCTCGCCGCATTGCGTTCGGTAAACCGCCCACGCCGCGTACGCAGATAGCTGTTCCTGTCGATAAAGTCATTGAAGGTCTGTGCCTGTGCAGCAGCCGACTGGATCACCTGTCCCCCATCATCTTTGATATCCTTGAAAAAGTTGATAGCCTCCCCCTTGTTCGGGATATACGTCAGGCTCACCTGCTGAGGTGTATTTTGTATCGTATAATTGATAAACCCATAAGTGAAAGGCGACCCCGATTGGAAATTCGCAAACAATGCAAAAGTAGTTGCCCAATTCTTGTTCCAGAGCAGCCGGTAGGAAATATTGGCAATCACCCGGTGACGGATATCGAAATTGGAATAGGCCAGCCCGGGATTGTTGGGATTCAAGGCCGGGTTCAGTTGCCAGTTGGATTCCATGGAATTCCGGATCCCATTGGCGAGATCCTTTGACCATCCATAAGTATACGCCACCATCGCATGTATTCCGTTATCGAAATTTTTGCTGACCTGCGCCGTCAGCTGCAGCCTGTGCCCCTGCGAAGTATTGGACATCTCATACGCATTGGCGAAATGCGGATCGATGCCGCCATTGAAAATAGGCTGACGCCGAAGGTTGGCCGCCGAATCATACGCATAGGGGAAGGCCGTCGGACCATCTTTCAGATTCACCTGCTGGAATAGCACATCCTTTACCACCTGCGTATAGATGCCTTCGATGGTATACTTGAAACCGTGAGCATCCGTAAAGTCTACAGCCAGACTGCTCCGAAATATCTGCGGCATCACGAAGCTGTTGTCGATGAGGTCTACCTGTGTCTGCCCCGCACCTTTTTTGTCGACGACAGTCCCATTCTGCTGCGCAAAGCCCGCGATTCCCTGGCCCGGCGCATGGCGCAGCGGGTCGGTCCCGGGTAGGAACTGACTGGTCCCATTGTCGGTGCGCTGGTCATAAGCCCCATACGAATGCCCTGTATTATAAAAAGCATAGCCGATCCATGCAAAAGGGATACGTCCCGTAAACACTCCCAACCCGCCACGGACCACCATGCGCTTATTCCCCAGCACGTCATAATTGAATCCCAACCGCGGGGAAGCCTGTACCCGCCCCAGGTAGGAATTCGTAATATAGCGAGGCTGCGTATAACTGTAACTATAACCGAAATTCGGGTCCGGAACAGCGCTCACGGTCCTATCGCTCAACGTCTGCTTGGTCGGCACATCCGCATAATCGGCGCGCATGCCGAGCGTGAATCGGAAACGATCGGTCACCTGTATCTCATCCTGCAGGTACAGGCTGAAGAAATTGATGTTAAAAACCGCACTGGGATGGGAAAGGATATAATTCCTGTCATTGTTCACATAGTTGAAGCTGCCCCGCACCCGGTTGGGCTGGTTGTTCAGAAAATCCTCGATACTCGGATAATCCACCCGCCCATTCCAGGAATTTACAAAACCATAGTCGATTTTATAGAGTTCATTGTGCGTTCCCAGTGTCAGGTGATGTCTGCCATAGTTGAGGTTCAGGTTGTCGGTAAACTCCCATGTCTTTTGCCGCATATTGAAAATGCTGGCCTCCCGGTCGGTGCCCAGAAAAATGGTGGTGCCTGGCGTACGCCCTACGATCTGCACCTGCGGGAAAGCGGGGTCGCTGCTGGGGGTCCGGTAGTCGTGAATGGTGGTGTACCCTGCGATCAGACTGTTGTATAGCCTGTTGGACCACCGGGTGGTCAATTCCGCCACCGTAGAGGTTTGATTATTCTTCTGCTTGTACGAAATGCTTCCAAAGCGGAAATCCTGAGGGTCCCGCTCGAGGTTGATGGCTTCAGAGATGATAGTATTATTGCGGACAGACAGGTGGGTCCTGCCGTCGATGTTCCAGTCCAGGCGATTGAAATATTTGACGGAATTGGCGTACGCCTCGAAATTCCCAAAGGCCCCGGCATCGAAGCCATACCGGCTGGCTATCGCATCCTGAATATTTTTAGCATCCTGCAAACTCAATACTCCCGCCGCATCCGGGCTGTTCGCCCCCTGCTGTACGACATCGGTCCTTCGGGCAATCTCTTCGCTGGTGAAAAAGAACAGCTTGTTCTTTATGATAGGGAACCCCAGCCTGAATCCCGTCTGATAGTCGTGAAATCCGGAAGGCATCTTGCTCCCGTCACCCGCATTCTCATGACCCGTGACAGCCGCATTCCGTCCATACGCATATATCGACCCTTCCACCTTATTCGTACCGCTGCGTGTCACCGCGTTGATACTCCCACCCGTGAAATTCCCGATAGTCACATCATAAGGAGCCAGGTAAACCTGCATGTCCTGTATAGCATCCATGGAGATAGGATTGCTGCGCGTACTTGACCCGGGCATATTGGACGTGCCGACAATGCCTCCCATAGACGGACTAAAGCCAATGGCATCGTTGTTTATAGCTCCGTCGATGGTTACGTTGTTGTATCGAAAATTAGACCCGGCAAACGAATTGTCCTTTGACCCCTGAGGCACCAGCTTCGTCATATCGGTAATGCTCCGGTTGATGGTCGGCATATTGGCTATCTGCTCCCTGGAAATATTCGCCCCCGCCCCCGTACTGTTAGCCTGTCGCCCCCTCGGGACCGTTGCTTTCACCGTAACACCCGCCAATTGCAACGCCTCGATCTTCAGGCTGAAATTCCACACCTGCGCATCCCCCAGCATCACCTGGAGATTGTCCTGTTGCTGCGCCATCCAGCCGACAGCCGTAACATTCAGACGGTAAGGCCCGCCAACCAGCAGCCCGGGCAGGTTATACCTCCCATCCGTGGACGTCGTCGTAATATAAGGAGTACCCGTCGGAATGTGCAGCACGGTCACGGTCACTCCGGCAATGGGTTGTCCGAGACTGTCCGTTATCCTTCCCCGCAAAGTCCCCCTCGTCTCCTGGGCCCGGCCGGCCAGGAAACATATCATACAAAGTGAAAGCAATAAGCTCGCACGAAAACAAACACTTGAACATCGTTTCATGTAAATAAATATTTTGAGTGCTATTCTATAAATACACAACTTTATTGGGGCGATTGTGGAGTATACCCTCCATTGGGCGCAAATACGTGGTCGATGATATGTATGACACCTGTTGTGGTAACGATATTGGGCTGAATGATCCGTGGCGACGCCGTTATACCCGTCCCATTAATGGTCAACCCATCCTTGGCAAATTCGTACTGCCCATTGTTGTTGAATAGTAAGTAAGTAGTACTACCGCCCGTAGAGTCAAACCAGGCCAGGGCTCCGTTATCACCAAAATCACCGATCGGCGGCTGGGGAGCGCCGCCCTGGGAAAGGCTGTTGATGTTGCCGCATAGACGCCCCCCCATGAAGTCGCAGGTGAAATAGCTGCCATACAAAATACAGCTTGTCAGCATATTCGTCCGGTGTACGCTGTCAAGGGCAGCCAGGTCACTGATACTGTTGTACCCATACTGTCTGAAGGCATCGTCCGAAGGGATCAACATTGTGCTCGAGGTGTATACCGAAGCAGTATAAAAGTACTGTATATGGTATCCGCCCTGGGGTGGAACAGGCAAGAACAGGCTTGAGATATTCCTGGCAAAGATCGACAGACCCGCGGATTGATGAAGGATATACGCCGCCATTCGGGTGTTAGGCAGGCTGTCCAGGGCAGTAATTATGTCCCCTGTGGGCGGAAGACAAACACCGCTGAGCTTATGGAGTACCCCGTCCGCCAGATTTATATTCCCTTGCGTGACTTTGACGCCATTTAAGAACGTGCCATAATAGTTTTGTGTGACTACCGGGCTCCGCTGGCTGTTCAGGCTTTCCAGGGTGTCGGATAGGAATCCCGTAAGTGTGCCGCTGCCGATCCTTCCGGGCAGGATATGATAAGAGAGAATATTCTTCAATTGATCCACAGGATAAGCGCTTATCTTATCCGAACCAAGCCCTGCTGCCGTGAACGCACTATCCATCGGAGCGAATACGGTATAAGGCCCTCCGCTCGCCAGCACAGAGTCCAGGCCGGTCCTTTTAAGGGCCTGTCTGAAGAGTGTCAGACCATCCCCGGTCTGAATATACTGGCTCAGGGTCGTGAGGCTGGGTGTGGCATTGTAGTCTTTTTTGCTGCAGGAGACCGCCGCCGACAACAAAATATACAAACAGACATATTTAAGATGAAAGATCTTCATACATTTTACATTTTAAGGCAAAAGAATATTATCTATCTCATGCACCACTCCGTTCACGGCTATATTATCCCAGAGATTGGTCATATAGACAGGCGAGTATATGGCAGCCGGATGGGCTGTAGGTGGGCTCGTACTTTGATCCCAGTTCCCCGGACCGATAAAATAATTTCCATATAACGGCCAGGAGCTGGCGGTGAAGAATTTTATCGGCGCGGCATTTGACAGAATAGGCGTCACCGTTAGACTGTCCGCCTGACCCAGCTGCTGGATAAATTCATTATAAAACGTCCTGTCGCTCAGGATATGGTACCGTAGCATTCGCGCCAGCTTGGCCGTGTCTGCCTGCAATAGTCCATCATAGCTGTTGAAGTCGCTGTCCGTGGATTTCTTAAAAGCAGCATCCGCCGGCGCCAGCAGGGTCCATGTCATGGTGGTATCGGCCAGCATCTTGTCCATTCCTGTCCTTTTCAAGGCCAGCGCCAGAAAAGTCAGATCCTTGGAACCCTGCACATAAGCCAGTATGCTGGAATACCGCTCCAGGTTCGGATAGTTCTGATGGACCACGTTGATATGCCCGTTCGTCGAAGGTATATCCGCGGCGAATACGGGCGTCCCATTCACCATATAAGTAGCCGAATCCGTACCCGCGGGGTATTTGCTCACATAAACATGATTTCCGGCCAAAGTCGCAAAACGTTGGTTGCGGCTGTAAGGCAGCCCTTTCAGGGGATGATCCCCAGCCAGGATCAGCGAGCTCAACAGGAAATTGATATTATCAGGCAACTGGTAGCCCCATGCTCCCACTGCGTTGTTGTCCAACAAAAAAGTAGTATACGGACCAGGGCTCGCAAGGGTATCGATATATCTTCCTTTCTTCAGCGCGGAATCGTAATTTTGGTAAGTATCGTTGAGCGCTATGACAAATGCCTGCCGGCCATAATAATTCTTATCGTACTGCGGAGGAGTGACAGGGCCGCCATTGTCCTTATGACAGGCTCCCATAGTTGCTGCAAGCAGCACTCCCAGCAAGTATCTCAAACTTCTATAGCTCATTTTATCGTCTGTTTTTAATTGTGAGGGTGGAAGAATAATTTGTCTGTTTCATAGACCGCTCCGTTCAGCGCCATGATATGCCTGCTCTTAGAGGCAGGAAGCACCGCAGGTGGCCCGCCGGGCTGCCAGTTGATATTCACGGTCCCGCTATTGTTGGAGAACTGTAACAGCGGGTTCGGCAGGGGCGCCTTGTTCCCATTGCCAAGACTCCAGAAGTCCACCGTATTGAAACCTCCATCATTGACATCCGGGTTGAACAGCAGATCATTGTACAGGTTCACGTGATAAGGGATTGGGACGGCAGTATTGTTCCCCGCATAGATGATCACATGATTTTTCAGGACACTATCCATCGGTAAATAGGTCCAGGTAGTGACCCATGTGTTAAAATCGATCGAGGGACCGGGATTAGGAACCGTGCTGTTATAGTCCAGAATATCCTGATAAGTATAAAGGCCGGCCGCTGCAAAAGCCGCATTGGTCGGCGCAAATACTGTCGGACGGGTGAAACCGTAACGTTGTGTATTAGGCAGGTTGTCGTAAACCACCCAGCTATAGCTGATGCTGTCGCCCGCCACCGACTTGCTATAATACTGTCCCGTGACAAAGGGAGTATCCGGCAGCAAATAGTTCGATCGATAGATGCTGTCATCGATGCGCATGGCCATCAGGAACATGCTCAGCTCAGGCCTGCCTTGGGCGATCTGCCATATGTTTTGCGTTGGCGCCTGCAGCACATAATGTATCGGCCATATATAGCCGTTGGATGCCGTCCAGGCCGTATCACCGGCGCTAGTGACAGGTTCCCCATTGACATATAATATCCCGCCTGATATTTTGGCGTACACGTTTTGCTGGTACAGTATCGAGCTGGCGCTGCTGCGATCGATGGTCAGGTCCTCGCGCAGGCTTTTCGCCTCCACATTATAAAGCGCCGAAGTCAGCGCCCCCTGGCTATAGGAGCCCTGAACTACATGGAAAAGGATGATCGCCCGCAGCGAATCCACGGGCAGGCTTGCAATATGTCCCTGGTCCAGCCCCGCTGCAACCATGGCCGTGTCGACAGGCGCAAATATGGTAAAATACCCGCCGGCCGGCAACAGGCTATCCAATCCTATCTTCTGCGCCGCCTGACGAAAAAGGCTGAAAGGGCTGCTCTTCAACACTGTCCGGAGGTCCGAGCTGCTATCCGGAAAAGGATGGGCAGCGGCGATAAGATCGTTCACCCCTTTTTTCTGGCAGGAAAAAACCAAGATGCCAAAAGCCAGCACAATTCCAGGACCGTAACGCTTTATCATAAAACTATTTTTAAAAGTTCTTTTTAATGAGTTATATATACACTATCCGGATATACCAGGATTTTGTCGAGGGGCATGATCACACCATTGAGGGCAGGCTGCTGGTCTTTCAAATGTGAATTGGCCGTGGGACCGATATTATTATAGATCGAATAGTTTGGACCCAGTGGCGAAGTGTAGTTGGTGATCTGGATGCTCATGATGGGGTCTGCTTGTCCATAATCCCCATAGCCATACTGCATCGTACCGTACCGGGTGTACCCGGTGTTATTGTTCGGCAGCTGCGCATCGGTAAAATCCGACATGAAGGTTCTGGAATCAAGTATCCCGGATGTAAACAGCCAGGGAGTATAGTGTTCGAGGTCGAAGGTGTCGCTGTTGATCCTGTCCAGGGTCATACCATATGCGATCATCGCGTCATTAGGGCAGGGAAATATCGTAAAGGGTCCCGCAGAATCCAGCTGATCGAACAAATTGAACTTGCGGAGCCCCGCCACATATAGACTGTATTGCGGCTGCGACAGCAGATACCTTGCTACGGAAGGAACGGTCAGACGCAGTGGGAAATGCAGCGTGTGCAGGATGCCGTCAACCGCCTTCTGGTCCGTCAGCGTCACCTTTATACCATTTACATGCAGCGTATGCTGATATTGCCTTAACAAGTCCGGATATTGATAAACATAGCTGGATATCAACGGCTTGCTCAGATACAGCGTCTGACCATTGACCGCCGTCAGCGGATTGGTGATGGTCTGCGGCACCAGGTCGGTCGTCACCACCCCCGGAAGTATATGATTGCCCACAAACAACCGGAGAGAATCCTTTGGCAATGCCAGCAGACTATCGATGCCGATACCCGCATTGATAAAGGCGGTATTGTCCGGGACTAACAAGGTATACGACCTCCCTTTCCCAAGGCTGTCCATATACCCCGAAACTTTCATCAGCGTATCGAAATTGCTGAAGGCGCTATTGTTGTCCAGCATGAACCGGAGAGGCTGCACCGTGGCGTCAACCCTGGTCACCGCAGCGCCGTTCCCGCTGTTGCTCTTGGAACAGGCCGCCCATAGCCAGACGCACAACAGGAGCAACCCTCCTAAAAAATATCTGCGAAATAATGTATACATGGTATTTAATGTTTTCCTTATCCAATAAATTATTGTGGAACCTTCACAAAATCCCGCTGCAGCTGCAGCAAATAGATCCGGTCATTGATGACCTCGAAGACGTTGACAGTAGGATAGATATTTACCGATCCGCCCGACTGTATCACCCTGAAAAGATTGGGCTGATAGATCTTTGACTGGGGTCCCTGCAGCGGCGTTGCTCCGCTGGTATTCGTATTCGGGTCCAGCGTATTGAAGCTGGCCGGATCCATGCTGCACAACAGCGTAGGAAATTTGCCATATGTTATCCTCCGCGGGTCCGCATCGCTGAATTGGAAGCTAAAGTAAGGCATGGTCCCCCCGCCTATATTGCCATTGCTGCCTGCCGTGGTCAGGGTCCTCAGCACTCCCTGCTGATCAAAGAAATAATCCCGGGTCAGAAAAGGCAACGGCGCAAATACAACGCCGTCATTCTTCCCGCGATAGATGGTTGACAGGAAAATATCGCTGGCGCCGGGCAGCGGCCATGAGTTCAATGAATAGGAGTTGGTATAGTTATTATCGTTGATCCAGCAAGTATAGGAAATGGTCAGGGTGTCGGAATAATACCAATAGTAAGGGAAATGCGGGTCGGTAGCCAGGTAGGGTCTCACGCTGGAGAGATTATAGAAAGCCGCGTAGATACGTCCCGGATCGAACTTCTCATGGACGAACTGTTCATGACGCACGTCCACCCCATATTGACTCTTATCTATATCTGTCGCCAGCGCATTGATGGTATATACCTCCCCTGCCTGCAGATCCACCGTCGTGTCGATGATGACATTCCTGCGCAGGCTCACGGGCAGTTGATCGAAAGGCCTGTCGTCCTGTGGCCTGGTGACGAAGATCAACCGGTGCTTCCCGGAAGGCGCCTGCGCCCAAGCAGACATATCGATACCATTCATGGCCGGCGCCGTCAGCACGTGCAGCTTGCCCGGGTATTCATAGTTGGCGTTGATCACATCTTGCGCAGGCAGGCCGGAATTGATCTGATCGATGGTCGACTGCGCATTCAGCGCCGTGCCCGCATCGGCTGCATAGGATAGAGAGAACAGCTCCCGTGTATGCAGCCAGTCGCCGACAACAGCCCCATTATCCGGTACCCCTGCAGCATCATTCACAGGGTCCATCAGGAAACAGAGGAAAGGAGCCGCCTGGCCGGCATGCAGCGCATCCACCGTGTATGGCAGTGAATTGAATACCCTGATATAGGCCGGGTTGGACACCTGCGGCCGCTCTTTGTATTTATAACAGCTCGTCAGCAACACCACCATCACCAGGGACAGCGACGCCACCTTTTTACAAAACAAGACATTCATATATTCTTTGCTTAAGTTCAACGTAATTATTTATTATGCTTGACGACGATAAGTTTTCCGGCAGGTCCGGAGTTTCCCAGCGCATTGCCGATGAGCGCCACCGTATAAAAACCGTTCTCGGCCCTCAGATTGCTGTCGGGATAGATCAGGGTCCCGCTGGCGAAATCCTTTTCCTTCAACGGCGTAACATTACCCAGCAACGCACCCGGCACCTGCCCCTCATACACCCCATCCTGGGGGCTGGACTGAAAAACGCGGATAGGCAGCGGATCACTCTGGGCCAACCCTATATTGTTAGAGCCCCCTCCCTCGATGTAGGTTTGCCCGTTCAACTTCATCAGCCATCCACCTTCCAGCGATGGGAACACTACAAAAGGATTATAAACCACCGGAACACCAGGCTGCAGGTTGATATATGCCTGGGGATAGGCCACCGTATCGTTCTGCCCCTGGTTGATCAGGTTGCCGCTGACATAAGGGTTAAACAATACCCCGTCCTTGGTGAAGGTTACATAGGGCACATCGCTAAGATTCAGAAATCGCGTCTGGATCGCATAATTGAAATGCCAGGTATTCTTCGAGCCATCCGTTCCGTCATCGACTGTGTAATTGGACATGCTCTCATACAATGTACTGGTCATATCCGTGTTGGTGAAAGCGATAGCCGCCTTGCCGCCCCTGGCGAATACCCACGCCGTAATATTATCATACGGGTAGAGCACGATGTCCCCGGCAGCGATCGTATTGCCCGAGCCATCCACCGCCTCCAGGTGGTGTGCACCCTGAATGACGGCGCTGTAATCCCCGCTCTGCCCCAGCCCAAGCCCGCCGGAGATCGTCATCCCATCCAGCCTGAAACTGACGGACTGATCCTGCCAGGCATTGACAGCCTGTATCCTGGCCCATGATATATTCTGCGGAGCAGCCTGCTCGGTCAGGACCCGGTAAGAGTTGATCAGGAAGAACGTGGGGCTCTCCCCGTTGGTGCTGAAATTGTACCCAAGAACATTAGGAGTTACCATCATCGTGTATGTGCCCCCCGGCTTGAAACCACGAACCCGTGTCACCAGATCCTGTTGCGGAGTATTCCCTCCATTCGAGAAATTGGGGTACACCGGCAATTCGGCCAGCTGCTTCGTATAATCAGGTTCCCCTGACGCCTTGGCTACATACAGCTTGAACTGATAAGACCCATATGGCAGCTCTACATAAGGTGATGTCTTACCCACCCCCACCGTATCCAGCTCCTTCACCGGCGTCCCGTCGGCATAGGTCAGCACCACCGGACCGGTCAATCCCAACGTATCTTTCGGCTGTCCGAAATTCATGATCCGCAGCTTGAAATGATCTGCTTGTGAGGGAGCGGTAATATTCCTGTCGATGACCTTCAGATAGCCGCCACCCATGACATAATAGTCTTTTGGATGCAGCGGATCGTTGCTCAATACCGTATCCACACGTAGCATGGGAATGTCGGGCAATCCCTGATAGCCCTGTACCCCTCTGCTCTGGATGATAATATGGAGCTGCCCGTTCTTGTCGAACAGGGAGACGGGCATGGTCACCGGGCTGCCGTCATCGCCGCTGCTCCAGGCGCCCGAAGGAAAGAGAGAAAGCCCTATCTGGTTGCCCTGGACGCTCGAGCTGGAAAAGGCGGTCAAAGGCACATTGTTCGCCTTGACATCCAGCGTGGCATTGTAAAAGTTAAACAACCGAACGCTCGAAGGAGACGAACCCGCCACCTGGACACCCGTCAACGGATAGGGATTGTCGACCTTTGTCTTGCGGCAGGCATTGAATATCACTGGCAGCAGCAGGAGGAAAAGCCGGGACCCGTTTTTTAGCCGGTGAAAATAATTTGAATAGCTGTTCATGAATAGAATAATTTAAAAGAGGTTATAGGTTATACCCAAGGCATATTCCGCCCCTCTCCAATATTGATGCTGAATGTATAATACGTTATGAAAAAGACCACCCGATGCCGGGGTTGCATATACGTCCCTGTAGGGCGGGTTCAGGATGTTCTTGGCAAACCCTTTCACCACGAATCTTTTGAGGACACGCTGGCTGAATACCACATCCAGCAGCGGAACAGGGCGGCTGTAAACATCAGGGCTCCCATCCAGCTGCACCTGCACCAGCCTTTCTCCCACCATATTGAAGTTGACAGACAGCTGCGTTCCCAATCTCCTGTTGTCATAGTCCAGGTACGCATTGATAGAATACGGCGGCTGCTCGAACAGCGGGCTCTTGTCGGATGCCGCCCGGTCGATGGTCCGGGACGCGTCCAGCCGCTCGGGATTCTTGGTGATCTGGCTGGATGCCAGCATCAGGTTGGTGCCGGCAAAGAAATTACGCAGAGCCCCGGTGATCCGCCCCAGGTCCTTACGTACTTCCAGCTCGATCCCGAAAAGTTGACCCTGGTTGGGATCATTCTGATATTCGATCAAAGGGAATTCGGGGAAAGTGCTCACCGCCCCCTGCGCATGATAGATAAATACCTTGTTCAGCTGGTTGTCGACCTGCTTGGCAAAGGCAGAGGCTGCAAGGACCTCGCCCGGATTAGGGAACCACTCCCACCGAAAATCCTCGCTGCGGGTGAACTGGTTCTTTAGATTGGGGTTGCCGCCGACCACCGCGAACTGGAAAGGATCGAATTCGAAGATATTCGTCAGCTCCCTTAGTTCCGGACGGGCCAGGGTCGTACTGTATCCCAGGCGGAAATTCATATTTCGGTTGAGGGTATAAGTTATATTCGCTGAATAATAGGGTTTAAAATCCACCTTATAGCCGGTGTTGGGCTGTGTCGTTCCTCCGCCCTGGTTGGTCGAGCCGTTGGCTGCAGAGCCAGCCGCCACCTGCGGATTGAAGACATTGGCCGTATCGACATGAGCATGAATATTGGTGGACTCGAACCGCACACCCCCTGTCACCCGCAGGCGTTCGCCGATATGCGCATCAAGCATGCCGTAAAATGCCTGCGTCTCATACGTACCGTGGTAGTTATTGGGCGATTTGCGTATCTGGTAGAGGAAACCTCCGGTCCTTGGAGCGCCCTCGGCATCGTATCCTGACGGGTTCAGCCCGATGTTGTTATAGGACACCAACTGGTCGAGATTCCCAGCCGCCTTTGCCAGCAGGGCCTGGTCTCCTCCCGCAGAGCTCCCGGGCAGTCCCAGCACGTTCTCCGTAAAATCCCGGCTTCTCCTGAGAAAATTATACCCGAATTTCAACAGCTGCTTTCGCCCGCCCGCCCAAAATGGCTGCGTAAGATCCGCCTTGGCATTGTAGTTATTCTCCGTAAGGAAACGATACTTCCTTCCATTGGGGTCGGCATTTAACACCCCATTCGGCCCTACCCCATGTACGCTGCCCACTACGAACGCATAGGTATCACTGTTGATCCCCTGTCCGTTGGGATCGATAAACGCTGTCTTCCGATAATCGGCCAGGTCGGTGAAGCGGAAGTCGGGTTCGTTCTGTGTAGATTTGGAAGAGCTGAGGTTATAGCTCAGCGTAGGTGAATATTTTCCCGGCACGACCCTGTGTTCCCCCTGTAGATTGAAAGTATTGAAGACCCGGTAGGATTGCTTCAGCTGATTCACCTGGTTGTATACCGGGAATTGTAATCCGGTATTTTGCCACGACCCGTTCAGGTTGTTGGCATGTGTCTCCGCTCCACGACTGCCGACATATTGGAACTGCACCTGGTTGCGTGTGTTGAACCGGTAGGTCAATCCCGCCAGCACGCCATAGTTCAGCGTCGTTACGCCGGAGTTCTCCTGATAGCCAAGATACTTACCCAGCCGGGGATGGTCTGGTGTGATGAATCCCGGAATATGCAAGGGACTGAAGATGTCGGGCGTTCCGGTAACGATGCCCTGATAGATGCTGTATTGGTTGACCTGTCCATTGTACCTGTCTTCCGTACGGCTATAATAATTGACGCCCAGCACAACCCCAAGATCATGCCCATAGACCCGGTATTTGTTACCGAAGTTGATCGTATAGATCTGGTTCGGCGCCGCAGGTTTGTAAGAAGTGGTCAACACGGCGGGAAAAGACTGCATGATATTGTTGATGCGCAAAGCCTCTGCCGCCAACGCCGGACTGTTACGGCTCTGCAGAAAGAGCTGCTGTATCTGTGGCAGCCCCCCGGGATACTGATCCTTCAATTTCAAAAAAGCATTAGACAGATTGTGATCGCTGACCTTCTGTCCCCCAAAACCCATGTCGCTGCCTATAAAGCTATTGTACTTGCCACTAATGCCAATGGTCGAATTGGTTCCCAGCTGCGCGGAAAATTCCAGCATCAGGCTGTCCGGCACCGACTTTGTCTTTAGCTCTACGATGCCGGCCGATGCATCGGCCGGCCTGTCCGGTGTCATAGTTTTGTAGACGGTAAGGTTATCCAGCAGTCCGGCAGGGACCAGGTCCAAAGGGACGGCGCTACGGTCAGGGTCGGAAGAAGACAGCCGGGCGCCATTCAATTCCGCAATGACACTCCGATCGCCCATGCCCCGGATGGCAACATATCTGTCGTCGGTGATCGTCACACCCGTGACACGCTGTAAAGCCTGCGTAGTCGTAAGACTCGCCGTCTTTTGGATGTTCTCGGAAGAGATACCGTCCGACACGACAGCAGCCGTCTTGCGCTCATTCAGTAAAGCGCTTTCATTGTTCACTTTCCGGTGGGCCTGTACCACGACACTACCCAGCGACTTGCTATCCACATTCAATGATATGTTGACGGCAGACCTGCCTGCCACCTTTATCTCCCGGCCTTCATATCCCACATAGCTCACTGTCAGTACAACATCTGCATCGGGAACAGTGACGGTAAAATGCCCTCCCGCGTCCGTGACAGTATTTGCCTTTCCCCCCCTTACAAGCACAGTGACCCCGGCAAGCGGCTGCCCGGTCTTCCCATCTGTGACCTGCCCACTGACAGAAAAGGCTGCCGAAACCTGCCCCTTCGTGATAGATGTTTTATGAATAATGATCTTATCCTTTAACAAGCTGTACTCATGGCCCGACCCCTTTAGTATGGCCGACAGAATGATGGATAGCTTCACGGCTTTGAAGTCGGCCGTTATTTTTGTCTCACTCCGCCGGAGTTCGCCGGCATCATACATGAACCTCCCCGGTAGCTGCTGCTCCAGCTTATGCAACGCGCTGATGATATTGTCATCCTTGAATTGAATGGTCAGCGACTGTTCCAATACCTTGGTTTCCTGCCCGTACCCGTTGTTATAATACAGCAGGCCAAGGAGCATTGCCAGGGCCGTCCCCAGCCTGAACATGAAAATGGTCGATTGCTTCATAATTTCGAGATGTGTTAAAATGATTCCCTTCACGGCCCATAGGGCTATGTCAACGCGGGTTTTGCCCGGGGTTATTCCCCTTGGGGAATGCTTTTATGGATAATAAATTTCTATGGTGCTTTTATCAATGGCAGAACAACGGATGCCCGTAGATAAGGAAAGGGCCATCAATATATCTTTCAATGTATCATCCTCCGAGAACATGCCCGTAAATAATTTAATCGTATCCGGCTTTCGCCTCCGGATGACAAAATGGACACCGAACCTGCTTTCCAGGGCAGTGAACACCGACTGCAGAGGAGTCTCGGAAAAGGAAAAAGTTTTATGTATCCAGGCAATTGCCTGTGAACTATCCGCCTTTTGACGCCAGGCCCGTCCTGTGTTCCGGTCATAGATCAGCGCTTTACCGGCCTGCAAATCACCCATGTCCGCTCCTTCATGTGCCACACCTATCTTTCCGCTAAGCACTTGCACAATTGCACGGGTCGCATTCTGTGAATCGGATACTACAAAAGATGTCCCCAGCACCCGTATATCCATCTGTGCCGAATGCACGGCAAAGACCATAGACGGATCTTTGCGCACATCGAAGAATACATCTCCTTCCATATTTACCTTTCTCTCGTCGCCTCTGTAACGGACAGGATAAGTAATGCTGCTCCCGCTCCTCAATACAGCCCGGCTGCTGTCAGGCAAGGTCACCGTCCTGATCTCATAACTACCGGCTATCACCGTATGCTGTGCGATAGGATCGATACGGTCCAGGATGGGATAACGATAATGGTAGATTATTGCCGCCATGCTGGCAACAAGTATAAAGACAGCAGCGACACGCTGCCATCGCAACAAAGAAATAATGGAAGGCGCTTTTTTCGCCGGGTATGCTATGGCATGCAGGCGGGGCAGCAGGCGGGCTGCAATCGCTGCTCTCTTCTCTTCACTTAGATGATATTCCTTTTCTTCCGTGCGGTGAAACCACCCTTCGACGATCTGCAGATCTTCATCCGTAGCCTTACCGGTTAAATATCTTTGCAGCAGTCTTTTCAGTTGGTCGATAGTCATGTCAGCAGACCTTTACTACCTATGTCTCCGATCCATACTTTTTTAACCAGACCCCAATGTTAACATAAGGTTACTAAAAGAAAAGTAAGGTCATCGCGTTCTTGAGAGAGACTTTCAGCCGCTGTCTGGCTGTATTCAATTGATTGCGGACAGTTTGCTCGGAAAGTTGCAGCCGTTCGGCTATCTGGGAGATGGAACAATGTTCTTCGAGATTCATGAGATAGATCTGCCGCATTTTCTCCGGCAGCTCGCCTATTTCCTTGTCGATGGTTGCCTGTAGCTCTTTGATCAGGACGGTATCCATCACATCGTTCAGCTCAGGTAGAATAGCCTGGCTCACCTCTTCGATCCCCGATGGGGAGTGCAGCATCTCATTAAGGCGGTCAAGCACCTGGTATTTGACGGCAGTAAACAGGTATCCTGAAAAACCAGTATTGATACGCAGGGAGTGACGGCGGGTCCAGACAGCGGCAAACACGTTTTGCACTACATCCTCTGCGTCGGGCTCGCTCTGCAGCCGCTTCATGGCAAATACGAACAGCGGCTCCCACATCTGTAAATACAGGCTCTCAAAAGCCGCGGGATCATCCTGCTGGATACGAATTAACAGGTCTGCAATATTGACATCAGGTATCTCCATATCCACCATGAGCAATTAGTACTGCGCTGCAAAGATAAATGCTAATTTATTTCATCTTCTTACTTAACAATTAGATAAAAAAGACCCCCTCTTGGGCGGTCCCTGGAAAACTCAATTTACTTTTGGCGGCCTGCGGCCCAACCTCAACATCCCATTATAGGGATATTCAGGATTCAACACAAGCTGCTGTCTCTTAGGGTCGACAAGTAGATCCATCTCCTCCATTGGAATGGCTCCCAACAAAGGCTCACTGTCCCCGGGCAGCACGAATGCGTTACAAACAGACTTCTGATCCCCAAAATGTACCTCGATAGGCCCGACCACATCCCGTGTTATCGGCTGGCCATTGGCCATCGCCAATGTCGTCTGGTAAACCACCTGCAAGTCCAGGTAATCCCTGATGCTTTCGTTAATCGCCATGAGCCATGACCCCGTATCCACCACCATCCTCACCTGCATTCGTTTCACCTCTTCTTCCCCGATGATATGCTTCCGGGCCATCGCCATGTCTGTGCTGTTGATCAATTCAATTTCTGCATACACCATTCCCATACGATAAAAGTTTAAAATGAAAAAATGGTTTCATCCCCGCTGGACACGCCATCAGGTACTAAAACAAATTTCGCATTTACCCACTAAAATTTTTTGGAAACTTTTCCAGGACTTAAACTACAGAGTGGACCACCGGCCCACTGGCCGAAATGCGAAGCATTCACCGAGTCCTTTGAAAAGACATTAATGTTCGAGGTAACACCATCATTAGATATTTCTTTGGCGAAGGGACTTTTTCAATAACCCGGAGACAAAAAAATTAATACGTGCTCCCATTCTGCACTTTCCTCCCCTTCTTCCCCGCCTTCTTCTCGAACTCCAACACTTCCTTCGGCTTGGTATTCGCTGCTGGCGCTGTAGCGGCAGTAGACGAGGTTGAACTCTTGGATGTCTCTCGCTTGCCCAACGTATAGGTCTCGGTACGCGCAACCATACCCGTGGTGGGATCATAGAACTTCCAGACGCCGTGCTTAAGACCAGCTCCCTCGTTCTTTATGATGACGGTCTTGTAGTTATCGAGATGATCGATATCCTCAACTTGTATAGTATCATATTCTTTATCGGGGTTCAATGCTTTCCAGCTTTCCTCACGCAGCAACGTCCCGTTCATGCCAAAATACTGGCAAACCCCATCCTTGAACCCCCATTTATAGAACTCTACCCCTGTCAGGTCCCCCTGCAGGTTATAGAGCCTCCAGGTACCTTCTTTACGGTCGTTCTTATATATCCCCTCCTCCTCATACCCGGGCTCCCCTCTTACTTCATCGTAATGGTTCACCCATCGCCCCTGCTTCTTGTCCTGTTTATCGGTGCAGTTCAGGGTATCCCCATTGGGGCTGATCTTATAATCTTTCCATTGAGCGAAGCTCTTCACCGGATGTATCTGCAAGATAATCAATGAGAAAAGAAAGAATATCCACCGCATGATCGTTGATTTTACGGAGCGGACACCGCCCCATTGTCTTAAAAAAGAACGAAAATCATTCCAATTTATGATCTAACCCTTAACTTTCCGGGATGAACAAATTTGTTATGCTCACCTGCCTGCTATTCAGCAGCATATTGATCCTTGCCCCATCCGTGACCCGTGCGCAAAATCCGGCGGCTAAGCCCTCCGCACAGCCTGAAGGTCAAAAACTTACGCCCGAGCAAGAGGCAAAGATCGTCGCCCAGATGCAGGCAGAAGCCAAGAAGTTCACTATACCCCAGATGAAGGCGGCCCTGGAACAAAGCCCCAATCCGGTGCTATACGCCAAGCAAATACTCCAGAAAAGGTTTAAGATCGACACGATCATTGTAACAAAGACACGCAATTTTAGCAGCCTGGCCGACAGTTTGGCTTATACGGGTAAGATCAAAAAAGTATATGGCCCTTACGGTGATAAAAGCAACCGGTTCCTCGTACAACTGCTTACCAAGGCGCCCAATCAATTCTACCACATCAGCCAGATCTTTATCGACACATCTATCTTCCGCTATCGCATCGCGGATTCCCTTGGCAATCTCATCCTACGTAAATTACAGGACAGCGGCGCCAGCTTCGATCAGATGGCCAAAACCTATTCGATGGGAGGAGAGGGAGGAGGCGACCTGGGATGGATAGCACGGGGCGCAATGGTGCCACAGATAGAGCACGAGGTCAACGCACATAAAAAAGGAGAAGTATTCAGGATTTGGAGCGCTAATGGGCTTCATATCATCCGAAAGGTGGAGAATCCCAAACAAGATACAGGTTTCGCCCTCATGATGCGCGTGTGGCTGTAATTGCGCCACAGGCGCAATGCCCGAAGGGCCATCATTAGCGTCCGTGAAGAAGCCGGGCCGACCAGGCCCGACAATTAAAGAAAGTACCGCACCGCCAGCTCATACCCCTTCAATCCCAATCCCATGATCGTCCCCTTTGCCTTGGCAGAAACGTGGGACAGCTTGCGGAAATCCTCTCTTGCATGTACATTGCTGATATGCACTTCTATTACCGGGGTCGTTATGGCGGCAATAGCATCCCCTATCGCAACAGATGTGTGGGTATACCCCCCCGGATTGATGATAATCCCATCATAGGAGAATCCCACCTTCTGTAGCTGATCGATAAGCTCGCCCTCTACATTGCTCTGGAAATAATCGAACTTCACTGCCGGGAACAACTGCTGCAGCTCCTTAAAATACTGTTCAAAGGTCTTACTGCCATATACATCCGGCTCCCGGGTACCCAGCAGGTTGAGATTAGGTCCGTTGATAATGGCTATGTTCATGATTGGCCCTTTTTGATCAGCTCGATAAAGTCGTCGAAGAGGTAACGGCTGTCATGCGGTCCGGGGGTAGCTTCCGGGTGATATTGTACCGAAAACGCGGGCCGGTCTTTCAGCCGTATGCCCTCGATGGAGTCATCATTCAGGTTGACATGCGTAACCTCGATATTGGAGGCTTTTTTCACCGCCACGGGATCCACGCCAAAACCGTGGTTCTGCGTAGTGATCTCACATCTGCCGGTCACCAGGTTCTTTACAGGGTGATTGAGCCCCCTGTGCCCGTGGTGCATCTTAAAGGTGGGTATATCGTTGGCAAGAGCCAGGAGTTGATGTCCCAGACAGATCCCAAAGAGAGGCTTCTTTTCCTTTAATATCTCTTTTACGGTAGGAATGGCATAATCCATGGGAGCCGGGTCGCCGGGGCCATTGGAGAGGAAATAGCCATGCGGATGGAAGGCACGTACCTTATCCAGCGGGGTCCTGGCCGGAAATACTTTTACAAAAGCCCCTCTTTCCACCATGCATTGAAGGATATGTTGCTTTACCCCAAAATCCATCACAGCAATCCGTATATCGGCGCCGGGGTCGCCCAGTTCATATTCCTTTTCAGTGCTGACGACAGAGGCCAGTTCCAGCCCGTCCATGGAAGGGGTCTTGGCCAGGATCTCCCTTAACTGATCGATATCGGTTATTTCAGACGAGATGACACAGTTCATTGCTCCTTTGACCCGTACATGAGCCACCAGGGCGCGGGTATCCACTCCTTCGATACAGACGATATTATTGGCTTTTAGGTACTCATCCAGGGAGCCCTTGGCCTGCAGACGGGAGAACTGCTCTTCCAGGTTCCTGCCGATGAGACCGCGGATCTTGACGCCATCGGATTCGATGTCCGCATCCTTTACCCCGTAATTCCCGATATGGACGCTGTTCATGATCAGCACCTGCCCGTAATAGCTCGGGTCTGTGAACACTTCCTGATAGCCCGTCATGCCCGTATTAAAGCAGATCTCGCCGGAGGTGGTGCCTCTCTTACCGAATGCTTTACCGTAATGAACAGAACCGTCTTGGAGTAACAGGATGGCGTTGGGCATGTTGTAGAAAATTTCGCGAAATTACAAAAAAAGAGCGTCCTGGGACGCTCTTTTTGTACAAAAGAATTGAACAATTTATTCAGCTGCTTTCTTTTCTTTCTTTTCCTTTTTGGGAGCTTCTGCTGCAGGAGCCTCTTCGGTAGCTGCCTCAGTAGCGCCGCTGGCTTCTGCCTGGGCTTTCTTTTTGCCTCCACCTGCTCTACGAGTCTTCTTACCCGTGGCTTCTTTAGCCTCGCCCTTGCCTTTACCATAAACCTCGTTGAAATCTACCAGCTCGATCAGGGCAGTCTCGGCATTATCCCCGACACGGGTTCCCAGCTTGATGATACGGGTATAGCCACCAGGACGTCCGGCAACCTTTTCAGCGATAGGTCCGAACAGCTCGGCAATAGCTTCCTTGTCCTGCAGATAGCTGAATACAACCCTGCGCTGATGGGTGGTATTGTCCTTTGCCTTGGTGATCAGAGGCTCGATATAAGTCCTCAAGGTCTTGGCTTTAGCCAGAGTAGTAACGATCCTCTTATGAGCGATCAGTTGTGTGGCCAGGTTGCTCAACAGCGCTTTACGATGCGCGGTGGTCCTGCCGAGATTGTTGATTTTGTCTCCGTGACGCATGACATTTGATTTTAAACCTTACACCGTGTCAGGAATTGTAAGGCTGTATTAAAAAAGAGACCGGTCCCGAAGGCTCGGGACCGGCCATTATTAAAAAACTTATTCGTCATCCACTTTCAGCTTACCCAGGTCCATACCGAAGTGCAAGCCTCTTTCGCCCAGTACCTGCTCGATCTCAGCGAGGGATTTCTGACCGAAATTGCGGAATTTCATCAGGTCCTCTTGTTCATAGGTCACCAGCTCGCTAAGGCTGTTGATCTTCGCGGCTTTCAGACAGTTGAAGGCACGTACGGAAAGATCGAGGTCTTCCAAAGGCGTCTTCAGGATCTTGCGCAGTTGCAGCGTTTGCTCATCCACCAGGTCTTCCTTCTTCTCTTCTTTATTGTCGAAAGTGATATTCTCGTCGGTGATGATCATCAGATGCTGGATCAGGATCCTGGAAGCCTGTTTAACAGCTTCTTCCGGATGGATAGTGCCATCGGTGGATACTTCCATGATCAGCTTTTCGAAGTCGGTACGTTGTTCAACGCGGGTGTTCTCGATAGAGTACTTCACGTTCTTGATAGGCGTGAAGATAGCATCTGTCGGGATATAGCCAAAGGGTGCATCCTTAGGCTTGTTGTCTTCTGCAGGAACATAACCACGGCCCTTGCCGATGGTGATCTCGATGTCCAGTTTGGCAGAAGAATCCAGGGTACAGATCAGCAGACCGGGGTTCATTACCTCGAAGCTGGGGGTTGCTTCTCCCAGGGTTCCGGCAGTGAATTCCGTTCTGTTCTTCAAGCTCAGCGTGATCTTTTCCTGTGTCACTTCATGTTCAACTTTCTTCTTGAACCGAACTTGCTTCAGGTTAAGGATGATCTCAACCACGTCCTCTGTCACACCTTTCAGCGTGGCAAACTCATGGTCGGCTCCTTCGATCTTGACCCCAACGATCGCGTAACCTTCGAGCGAGCTCAGCAATACCCTGCGCAAGGCATTCCCGATGGTGACACCATATCCCGGCTCTAAAGGACGAAATTCGAATTGAGCTTCAAAATCAGTCGCTTTTTGAAGAATGATTTTGTCTGGTTTCTGGAAATTTAAAATGGCCATATTTAAAATTTCGATTTAACGATTTAACAAGTGAAAGCAAATCTTTACTTGGAATACAATTCAACAATCAACTGCTCCTTAATGTTCTCTGGTACACTCTCACGCTCAGGGTATGCGATAAAAGTACCTTTGAATTCGGCTTCGGTCCAGTCCAGCCAGTTGAATTTGGCATTCTTACCACGGATCTGGCTGGTAATACCTGTATTACCCTGTGTGCTTTCCTTGATGCCGATGACATCACCTGGCTTCAACTGGAAAGAGGGAACATTGACGATCTCCCCGTTGACAGTGATATGCTTGTGCGTAACCAGCTGACGGGCGCCGGGACGGGAAGGAGCTATTCCAAGACGGAACACCGTGTTGTCCAGACGTGCTTCCAGCAGCTTGATCAGGTTCTCACCCGTAACGCCTTTACGACGTACAGCTTCTTCAAACGTCTTGCGGAACTGACGCTCCAACACTCCGTAAGTATATTTTGCCTTTTGCTTTTCCTTCAGCTGCAGGGCATATTCACCCAGGGTCTTTCTCTTGCGGGTAGGACCATGCTGACCGGGAGGGTTGCTGTTCTTTGTTAAATACTTTCCATTACCTAAGATGGGCTCACCGAAAATGCGGGAGATTTTGGTCTTTGGACCTCTGTAACGTGCCATAATTTGATTGTTAGATTTTTAAGTTCCCGGATAAGATTATTTAAAAATCTTAAAATTCAATCTTACCCAGCTTTATACAAATAAGGAATCCACCCCATAGGGTGGTTCCGGATTAAACTCTACGTTTCTTGGGAGGACGGCAGCCATTGTGAGGCAGCGGAGTCACATCCTTGATCATTACTACTTCAATACCGCTGTTGGCCAGGGCGCGGATAGCGCTTTCGCGACCGGAACCAGGACCTTTAACGTATACGTCCACTTTCTTCAGCCCGGCATCCAAAGCCGTCTTGGCGGCGTCGGAAGATGCCATCTGCGCAGCATAGGGAGTGTTCTTCTTGGAACCCTTGAAGCCCATCTTGCCGGCGCTGCTCCAGGAGATCACCTGGCCATTCTTGTTAGTGAGACTGATGATGATGTTGTTAAAGCTGGCAACGATGTGTGCATCGCCATAAATGTCCACCTTTACAACTCTTTTCTTCGCAGCGACTTTTGCGCTGGGTGCTTGTGCTTTTGCCATGTTGTCAAATAAAAGGTAATCTTTAATTTTTTAAGATCGGCCCCATCCGGAGCCTGGACCAACCCTCCTCCTGCACCGGGTATCCGTAGTTGATCCTTCAAATGGTGCATTATGTAATAAGCTGCAACCTGCCAATGGCAGGTTGCAGCTAAAACTTACTATTTCTTGGCTACTTTCTTCTTGCCGGCTACTGTCTTCCGTTTGCCCTTACGCGTACGGCTGTTGGTCCTGGTACGCTGACCACGGACTGGCAGACCCTTACGATGACGCAACCCGCGATAGCAGGCAATATCCAACAGACGCTTGATGCTCATCTGCACCTCGCTGCGAAGCGCACCTTCCACCTTGAACTCATTGGTGATGATGTTACGGATGGAATTCAGCTCATCGTCATTCCACTCATGCACCTTCTTGTCAAAGCTGATGCCTGCCTTGTTCAGGATATATTGGGCAGTGCTGCGGCCAATACCGAATATATAGGTAAGTCCGATCTCCCCTCTTTTGTTTTTTGGTAAGTCTACACCGGCAATACGAGCCATATTTTATTTCTGTTTATTATTCACTAACTGGTTAACAGGCCTTTGGCCCTGAATTATCCTTGTCTTTGTTTGAAACGAGGATTCTTCTTGTTGATAACATACAGCTTCCCCTTCCTCCTCACGATCTTACAATCGGCGCTGCGCTTCTTAATGGATGCACGAACTTTCATGATTATATTTATTTGTATCTGAATATAATTCTACCCCTTGTCAAATCATAAGGACTCATCTCCACCCCTACCTTATCACCCGGCAGGATGCGGATATAATTCATTCTCATTTTCCCAGAGATGGTGGCCAGTATTTCATGACCATTTTCCAACTTTACCTTAAACATAGCATTGGATAAGGCCTCTATGATCGTACCATCTTGTTTAATGAGTGCTTGTTTAGCCATACAGATTTTGGGAGCGCAAAGATAGGAATAATTTAATTTGGATCAAAATAATGCAAAAACATAATTTTCCGGCGGGTCCGACACGGACCCGACAAATATCGGTCAAAACAGAAAGATCCCTGGGAAAAAGCCTCTTAAGAGGCCTGGATACCTTGGGGCCTTACAAGCTCCACCTTCGTCATTTGACGATAATGGTTCTGTAATTCATGCACATACAGCGGTTGGGTGATGTGACGCCTGTCCTCCCTGTACCACATCTCGAAATGAGAGAAATCACCAGGGCTAGCCAAAAGGATGCGGAATGGCCCCCTTTTGTACTTTATCCCTGTCCCGAATGCCTCTTTCTCAAATCCAATAAGGATTAACTGATTGTCATCCAATGGGATAGGAAATAATTGATCCATAGTGTACCAGAAGTCCTGCACGCTGGTCTGCACACAGGCCATCTTGTCCGGCTCATTGAGACCGATCACTTCACCTTCAGAGCGCCGGCCTTCGAAATCGGCCAGCAGGTAGTCTCCAACTTTTAGTTCATGATATCTGATCATACGGCAATCGTTTGTGCGTCGGGTCTGTTTATTCCGAAATTTACCCATCCCCGCTGCACAGTTTAATGACGGTAACTTCGGCGGGGCTGCTTCGACACGCCCCTTCTCGTTCATGACCTTCGCCAAGGCTCGGTCACAGCCAATGGACCTGTGGTCCATCTTGGATTATTTTCTAATTTACGGCTTTTTGCGAGTAAATCCCAAGAACTTTCCCACAGGTCAGAAGGACGGCCTTAATGGACCAAGGGTCCATTGTCTGGGACCATAGGTCCCGACCGAGGAGGAGCGTGTCGAAGCAGCTCCGACGAAGGCCTCAGACATTAGATGCCGTGAGGACGGTCAGTCCACTAATCTCAAAGCCGCTAACTGACTGTTTATGAAGACTATCTCCTCCGGAGTCAGCTTTACATCGATAGCCCTGGCATTCTGCACTGCTTGCGCGGCATCCCTCGCCCCCACCAAGGCAATCGTAATGCCCGGACGCTCAAGGGTCCAGCGTATGACAAGCTGGGCCAGCGTAGCGGACTTCGATTCAGCCAAAGGACGCAATTTATCCAAAAAAGAATTGATACTCAGTATATTATCCGGCTTGTAAAACTTACTCCCCGCGCGCGTGTCCCCTTCCCCAAAGGAATGTCCCGGCTTGATCTTGCCGGTCAGCAATCCCCGCTGTAAAGGACTGTACGCAAGGATCGCCTTCTTGTGCTCTATACACCAGGGCACCAGGTCCTCCTCGATGTCCTTGTTCACCATGCTGAAGGGCACCTGGTCGGAAGCCAGGCTCAGGGTCTTCTCAGCCTCTTTCATCAACTCCATATTGTAATTGCAAACCCCAGCCGCCCTGATCTTCCCTTGCTTTAATAAGGATGCTACAGCCTCCATAGTCTCCGATACAGCGGTCGTGGTGTCGGGCCAGTGTATCTGGTACAGATCGATATAGTCTGTCCTCAATCGCCGGAGACTGTCCTCACATTCTTTGATAATACCGTCCTTGCCCGCATATTTATATATTTCCAATGGCAGCCCATTATTATCCTGGCTCTTAAAGCCAAACTCACCGACCTTAACATCCCATCGCATCCCAAACTTGGTCATGATCTGAACCTTGTCCCTGGGTATCCCCACCAGCGCCTCCCCTACTATCTCCTCACTAAGCCCCTGCCCATAGATCGGCGCCGTATCGATGGATGTCACCCCCTGATCATAAGAAGCACGAATGGCCTCCACCGCATCCTTTCTTTCGGCCCCACCCCACATCCAGCCCCCAATGGCCCAAGCCCCGAATGTAATGGCAGATGCTGACAGCTTCGATTCACCTAATTGCCTGTATTCCATAGTTGTATTTTTTTAGCACCTCAAAGGTAACCAACGGCGCCAGCAGGCTAATTACTTACATTTTAATGAGCTGCAGGAGGCGGCTGTCATGAGTGTACTTTCACCCCCGCAGACCAGGTGGAAACCACCCTCGTTTGCAGCACCTCATCCCATGTCACCTTCATCAGATCTTTATCAAGAATGATAAAATCAGCTTTTTTGCCGGGCTCGATGCTCCCTATCTCCTTTTCCAGGCAATCTGCCCTGGCCGCCCAAATGGTCATACCACGGATAGCCTCCTCCCTGCTAAGCGCATTCTCAGGCTGAAATCCCTCCTCCGGCCATCCCTTGGCATCCACCCGGAAAACGGCCGCTAAAAAGGTCTTAAAAGGGCTTATGTCCTCTACGGGGAAGTCCGTGCCCAACGGTATCCATCCATTCTGCTGCAACAGCTGCTTGTAAGCATACCCACCTTTCAACCGTTGCGCTCCCAGCCTGTCCCGGGCCCAATACATATCGCTGGTGGCATGCGTGGGCTGCACAGACGGTACGATCGACGCCTTACCAAACAGGTCGAAATCACCTTCATTGATGATCTGCGCATGCTCGATCCTCCATCGCTTGTCATTCTTACCTCCCAGATGCTTATTGTAAATGGTCAACATGACCCTGTTGGCAGAATCCCCGATAGCATGGGTGCACAATTGGAAATCCGTCCCCTGCAGCCTTTGCGCCAGACTGTCGAAATGAGCCGGATCGCTCAGCAGGAATCCCGACCACCCGGGCCGGTCAGCGTACGGCTGTAACAGACAGGCGCCCCTGCTCCCCAACGCTCCGTCTGCATAAGCTTTGACGCCTTTTACATACAATCTGTCCGTCTTATAAGGTCCCTTGGGGATATAATAATCGAGATTCTCGGGCCGGTCGCTTATCATAACATACATCCGCATCCGTAATTTCCCCGCCCGTTGCAAACTGTCGATACCTTCAATATCCTTCCGGTCGAGTCCGCAATCGGTCACTGTCGTCAGTCCCTGGGCAAAACAATGCTGCTCGGCCGCCGCCAGCTGCGCGGCAAACTCATCGAATGACACAGGAGGCGCCACAGCTCTCACCAAATGTTGGGCATTGTCGATCAGTATACCCGTCAGTCTCCCCTTCTTTGTCTCTATCATCCCGCCGGTCAACCGCTGCCCGGGTTTCACGCCCCCCAGCTCCAACGCCCGTGCATTCGCCAGCAGCGCATGTCCATCCACCCGCTCCAGCACAACAGGAGTTGTGGGAAACAGCTCATTCAACTTCTTATTATCAGGGAATGCCTTGCCTGGGAATTTATTCTGATCCCACCCACGCCCCATGATCCACTCCAGACCAGGATGCGCCTTGGCAAACTCCTGCACCCTTCGCACCATTTCGTCAGAACTCGTACTCCCAAAAAGATCGGCAGCATACAGGGAATGACCATACCCGACGAAATGTGCGTGGGCGTCGATAAAGCCGGGATATATAGATCTCCCGCCCGCATCCACGGTCTGCGCCGAGGAAAACCCATCCAGGATATCCTTGTCTGTTCCTACCCCCAGTATCTTTCCATCCTTCACGGCAAAGGCTTCCGCTTTGGAAAAGGCGTTGTCTACGGTGTAGACGACAGCGTTGTAAATAATCAGGTCGGCAGACTGACGTGAATGACAGTCCGACAGTAAGACCAATAATAAAATGGCAAAAGTCGATAGACGGGGAAACATAATTCAATTGTTTTCTCCCTCCGAATATACTCTAAAGTCCGGAACGGTCCTCCGGCCCGTTCGATTTATTCCGCCCAACTCATCGTATACCCCGGATTTTCGATCTCCAATGCCTCCACAGTCAGCATCAGGGGATGAAAAGTGTCCACCATTACGGCCAGTTCCTTTGTTTCCTTCGCTCCGATGCTGCGTTCGACGGCGCCCGGATGAGGTCCATGAGGGATGCCACTGGGGTGCAGTGTGATCATACCCTTTGTGACATTCTTCCGGCTCATGAAGTCTCCGTCTACATAATACAATACTTCATCGCTGTCGATATTGCTGTGATTATACGGCGCCGGGATGGACTGTGGATGATAGTCGAACAGCCGGGGGCAAAAAGAGCATACAACGAAATTATTGCCTTCAAAGGTTTGATGAACAGGCGGCGGCTGATGCACGCGACCGGTGATAGGCTCGAAATCATGTATGCTGAACGCAAAAGGATAGCAGCAGCCGTCCCAGCCCACGACGTCAAAAGGATGCCGCCCATAGTGAATACCATAGACCCTCCCCTTCTTCTTTGTCTTGATAAGAAAGTCCCCTTCTTCATCTATCGTTTGCAGCTCATGTGGAGGCCGGATGTCCCGCTCACAGTAAGGTGAATGCTCCAGCAACTGTCCATATTTGCTTAGATATTTCCGGGGGTAGCGTATGGGGCTAAAAGACTCCACAATAAAAAGACGATTATCGGCATCGCTAAAAGACATCTGATAAATGGTGCCTCTGGGAATGACAAGGTAATCCCCGTATCCAAAATCCAAGTTGCCGTACATCGTCCGCAAGGTCCCGCTGCCTTTATGAATAAAGATCATCTCATCTGCGTCCGCATTCTTATAAAAATAGCCGGACATGCTTTCTTGCGGAGCCGCCAGCACGATATGACAATCATTGTTGACAAGCACCGGTTTGCGGCTTTGAAGATAATCTTTCTGAGGACGGATATTGAAGCCCTCAAAGCTGCGGTGCTTCAGCATCTTCTCTTCCGCCACACGCGGCTGGACATCATATGGCTCATCCACATGGATGATCTCCGTAGGCGGATGACAATGATACATCAGCGAATAATCGTTGGAAAACCCCTCGGTCGAGAAAAGCTGTTCAGCATAAAGTGCGCCATTGGGTTGACGGAATTGTGTATGACGTTTGTGAGGAATAGACCCCAACTTATAATAATGTGGCATGTAAATGATTTTGTATGGTGTGCAGATAAAATAAATGGGTACAACGGGGTGATCTCTTTCAACTCCCCATTTCCAGGGCCACCATCAGGAAATAATATTTCCAGTTGCGCTTGTCTATCCAATACGTGAAATTGCGGAAGTATGGCATACGCGTTCGTTGGGATAAAGTTAATAAATCTTAATTTACAGCCGAAATAATTAGCATGCGCACCTTGACAACAGCCGGCCTCATCGTGATAAAGGACCGGAAATTATTATTGGCTTTCAGCAACAACAAACAGGCTTTTTATCTTCCGGGCGGCAAGACGGACCGGGAAGAATCTACGGAAAACGCCCTCCGGCGGGAAGTCAGCGAAGAGCTGGATATCACGCTGGACCCCGGAAAGATCCGGTTCTATACCCATATCACAGCCCCTGCCTTCGGAGAGCTTGACGGCATCATCATGGAACAGGATTGCTTTCTCTATGAACTGCACCAGCAGCCAACCCCCTCGGCCGAGATCGGCGATCTCCGCTATTTCAATACACATACCTATAAAGAGCAATCCCAACAGGTCCCCGGCGTGGTCATGGTCATGCACCAATTGCGGTCAGACGGCCTTATCGATTAAAAAACAGCATCATGTTGCGCATCGGTCTCCTATCTGACACCCATCATTTCCTCGATGAAAATATATTCCGCCATTTCGACGCCTGCGACGAGATCTGGCACGCAGGAGACTTCGGCACGGCCCAGCTGGCTCAGCGCCTGTCCTCCTTTAAACCGTTGCGCGGCGTATATGGCAACATCGACGGACAGGATATCCGAAGCCTCTACCCCGAGAAATTGAGATGGACCTCCGAAGAGGTCAATGTTTATATGACACACATCGGCGGCTATCCTCCCCGCTATAACCCAACGGTAAAAAAAGAGCTCCAGGCCAATCCTCCGGGTCTGTTTATTTGCGGTCATAGCCATATCCTCAAGATCATGTACGATGACAAGCTCAATTGCCTGCACATGAATCCCGGCGCAGCCGGCAACCAGGGATGGCACCAGGTCCGTACCATCGTTCGTTTTACCATCGATGGGAAAGATATGCGGGATTGTGAGGTGATCGAGCTGGGACGACGGTCATAGATATTCCAGTATCTTGCTCCGCAGCTCATTCGGCTTGAACGGCTTGCTTACAAAATCATTCATACCGCATAAAAGTATATCCTGCAATATCTCGTTTTTGGGAGAAGCCGTAACGGCTATGATGGGAATGTCTTTAAAATGCTTGCGGATCTTCCGGGTACAGGCAAACCCATCCAGCACAGGCATCTGCACATCCATAAGGATCAGGTCGTATTTTTTCCTGCTGACAAACTCTATTGCCTGCCAGCCATCCGCCACTACATCCATATTCGCACCCCATCCTGTGATAAAACGTCGTGCAATATTGGCATTAAACGTATTGTCTTCCGCCAGTAAGATCAGCTTATTGCGGAATGGCTCATTGCCCCTGACCGCCGCCTTCTGCACGGGAGCAGCCGGCTCATTCGCATTGCCTGGCTGAAGCAGAACGGTAAAATTAAAATCAGACCCCTTCCCCACCTCGCTGTCTACGACGATGGCGCTGTCCATCAGTTCCACAAGCCTGGCCGATATGGAAAGCCCCAAACCGGTGCCCCCATACAGGCGGGTGGTATTGCTGTCCGCCTGTGTGAACCGCTCGAATATCTTATTCTTCTTTTCCTCGGCAATGCCGATGCCGGTGTCGATGACGGAGAATTTGGTGACATAGGCGGCGCCTCTTTCCTCTATCATCGATATCTTCAGCTTCACCGACCCCTCCCGGGTGAATTTTATAGCATTGCTGATCAGGTTGTTCAATACCTGCGAAAGCCTGAAATTATCCCCCCTCACCATAAAAGGCATCTTCTCGTCATATTCCACATCGAATACGATGCCCTTCTCCCTGGCCTTATAGCTAAAGGACTGATACAGGCTTTGAGCAAGCTCCCTGAGATTGAAGTCGATGGCCGACAGCTCGATCTTCCCGGAATCCAGCTTGGTAAAATCAAGGATATCATTTATAATATACAGAAGGCTCTCTCCCGAGAATTGTAACGTACGCAGGTCTTCTTGTTGATCCTCTCTGGGATTGCCCTGTAACATCAAATGCGTGATGCCGATGACGGCATTCAACGGGGTCCGCAGCTCATGGCTCATGACGCTCAGGAACTGCGACTTGGCCTTGGCAGCCTGCTCGGCCTTCTCCTTCATCTGCAACAGCTCCTCCTCACGTTGCCGGCGGGAAGAAATATCTCTTATAAAAGCGCTATAATAGGATTCATTCTCATCCCGTATGCCCGTTATCGTTAGCTCTATGGGGAATTCCTCTCCGCCTTTTCTAACGGCAGTCAGCTCGATACGTTGGTTCACAAAGGATTCGCTTGTCTCGCCGGCAAAACCCTTGAACCCGTTCCAGCTGGAATATTGATAGGACATGGGGATAATCGTTTCCATCAGGGTCCGGCCTTTTACCTCGTTCTCGGCATATCCGAATATCTCTACAGCCGCCTTGTTCCAATGAATGATATGTCCCACCTCATCTACCAGCACAATGGCATCCAGCGCCGAAGATATCACGCCGCTGAGCATGATCTCGTTCTTCCGGAGAAGTTTCTGTGTTTGCTCGTTCTCTTTTATCTTCTGGTCCAGCGCGATGTTCAGCTGCTCGGATTCGGCCAGCTTTTCCAGGAATATCTGCTCTATCTGTGCCTGCGTAAATATGCCCAGATGCTCGCGGTCGACGATCTCCTTGGGTATCAGCGTAAGCATATACGGGAAAGCTTCCAGTTCCTTATAGCTGGCGGAGAAGGCCTCGTATGTCTTTTCGAATATCTTGCCTGCCAGCGGCTCCCCATAGTTGCCGCCGATGAATTTAAAGACCTCGAAGCTGAGGAATTGCAGCTTGCGGAATGCCTCGCCTTCTCTGATCCCCTCCTGCAACTCGTTCAGATCCTTTAGTTTCTTTTCTACATAACCTTCTCCCGCCCTTCCGAATTTATCACTCACATCATCGAGAAAGCTGCGCAGGAATTCAATGGCTAAAATATTCTTCTGCTCACTTTCCGGTACAAAAAGAATATTGAAGATATGGTCCTGGAGGATACCGGGGAATCGTTGACGCACGCTTTCCCGGAGGGTGTCCCTGGTAAATAGCTCCGCCTCGAAAGTGGTGAGATATTTTTCAAAAAGGAGATAAGTGGAAAAGATCTCTTCCACCTTTTTTCCCGATGCTTTGCTTCCCAGTTGTATCAGCTGAGGAGCACTAGCCGTGGCAGGGATGCGGGAAATAAGATAGTCGAACAAAGACTTATATAAATGCGAACGCGCGTCCGAGTTTGCCCGGACAGCGCCCTTATTTTTTCCGGCGCTCCTGTTCTTTGCTTTGAGGAGGTTCTTCAGCATGAATAGGCCGTCAGGAAGACAAGCAGGGGTCTAAATTTTTTCATAACAAACTGGATTTTGAAACAATAATTACGGGTAAATCCCGTATGGATAAGTACCTGATCCTGTTATCCGGTCTATATGCAGTTCTACCCTCCATATATACTCTTAACGGATTCATTATAAAAAAATTGCGATATCCATGAACGAGCTCCGCTCCGATCAATTCACCTTTCACGAAAGGCTAAACGCTACTTTTCTGGCGGAGCTGTTCGAAGGCGATACTATTTACGCAGAGACTGTCTTTGAGGATTTTCTACGCGATCTACCCACCTACTGGGAAAGGGTTCAAACGTCCTACCAGCATAAGAACCTGCCTCTGCTGGGCACAAATATCCACACCTGCAAGACATTATTCGGCTACGTGGGATTTACAGACCTCCAGGAGCTCTGCCAGGAATTTGAGAACAAATGCGCTATCTATACAGCAGAAGAGCTACAGACCGACTTCGCTACCCTTGTTCGAAAAAAGCAGGAAGCACAACATATAATAGAAAATGAATATAAAAGACTGAAAAGATACAATGAAGGGGCATGAAGACAACCTGTATCATAGTGGAAGATATCCAGATCGCCGCAGACTTTCTCAAAAAATTCTGCGAGAAGTCAGGTCTTGTGGAAGTTAAAGGACATTTCCTCAACGTCCCCGACGCGCTGGTATTCCTCGATGAACACAAGCCCGACCTTATCTTTCTCGACGTAGAAATGCCTGGAGCCAATGGATTCCAATTGTTGGACAGCCTTACTTATTCTCCTAAGATCATACTCACTACTTCCAAGACCGAATATGCTTTCGACGCCTTTCAATACAATGTCAACGACTATTTAAAAAAACCTTTTACATACAAGCGGTTCCTGGAATCCATTCACAAGGTCCAGGGCCTGCCGGCCCCTGGAACAGGGCCCACCCCCGCCACGCCCCCTCCCTCGGACATCGACTTCCTCTTCATCCGGGCGGACGATAAACTGGTCAGACTAAAAAAAGAGGACATACTTTTTATGGAGAGCATGCGCGACTACGTCAAGTTTGTAACCCCCGGCAAGACATATGTAACCTACAGCACCCTGAAAAGCATGGAAGAAAAGCTGGGTGGTCCCTCCTTTATAAAAGTGCATCGCTCCTATATCATCAACATCAATAAGATCGATGACATCAGGGGTAATACCATATACGTACAAGGGAACGCCATTCCCGTAGGTAAAGGACATAAAGAAGAGCTTGCCGCCCGCCTTAACCTCCAATAATCCGCCCCCGTTTTTCCCTTCATCGGGCTAATCTTTCTTTCGTCGGGCAGAACAGCATTTTGGTCGAAAAAACTCTTTGCATCCGCAGGGATTTTACATCTTTGTATCAGCAAACGAAACAAACCCGATCCTGAAAAAACCAAGCAAAGGTCCAAACCAAGAAAAACCCTAAATCCAGATCCGAACAAAGACTAAGAAGAATCCCTAAATCCTGAAAAACCTGATCCAGATCAAGAAAAACCAAGAAAGATCCTAATCCGAGAAACCGAACTGATCCAAATCCGAAAAACCGCCACGATCCGAATCAAAGAAAAACCAGAAGATCTCTTTATCCCGACAACTGAAAAAAAAGAGTAGTGCAAAGATCCAATCGTCCGAAAGAAACACCTGCCTGGGCAAAACCTGGAATAGTGAATCCGTCCGAATGATGACTAAATTTTGATCGCTAGAATTAGCCGAAAGATCGTTGGCCCTGACAAAAAAATTGATGCCGCGGATAGCTCCGCGGCATCTTTATTTTACGCGATTGATCTGGCCCATGCCAGCCCCTAGAACCAAGGCCTGGCAATACCCTCCCTGAAAGGCCAGGGTATAGACGCCAGAATGATCACAAGGGCTATCAGGAAGAGCCAGAACGTCCTTTTCTGCTTCGCCGCATCCGGAATACTCTTCTTCGTTACACGCCGGCCAATAGTGATCAGTACAATGGCAATGATCATGGCCGTGATATGCTCCACCCCATAAAACCGTGCTACCCTGTCCGTTCCCATGTCCCCCAGTCTCTTTACCCCCCAGGGGCCAAATATCCACTGATATAGCCCCACCAGCAGCTCTATATGCGCTGAGATCATCAGGAACAACGCTATTTTGGCCTGACCCGCACTAAAGGGCTTTTTCCCCGTCATGCCGGCCAGGCTCATTAAAACGCTTATAACAAGCAATAAAAGAATAACCCATCTCAAAAAACTGTGTAAGTGCAGAAGTCCAGTGTACATGTAATTTGAATTTTAAATTTTGGAAAGGTGCCCAAAGCTACAAAGCACACGACGGATGGGAAAATTTTCCGGAAATGGGAGGGGCCAAGTATATTCATCCGTCTTTACTATATTGATTATCAAATAATTGCAAAAATGGCATCGTTTTAGGCTTATTGGGGACAGAAATATTGAAAACAATACCTTATGAAACCCTGTACCCATGTTGCAGCATTGATCCTGGCCCTGACATTGTCCCTATCCGGGAATGCCCAGACCTACACGGTCACCAGTAACAACCAGACCTGGGCATCCCTCGTCTCAGGCGGCACCTGTAACAACTGTACCATTAATATCCCCGCAGGCTGGACACTCCTGCTGAATTCCAATGGCACCTGTAAAGGCTGTACATTCAATGGAGGCACAGTAAACATTACTTCTAACTTCGATTTCAGCAACGGGTCTACTACTTTTAATAACGACACGCTGCTTATCAATAAGACCACTTCTTTCAACAACGTCAGCTTTTCCAACGACAGCGTTGCCGTTAATTTCGCGCTGTCCAGCTCGAACAGCACTTCTACGATCAGCCATACTCGTATGCAAATGAACGCTAACGTGACATTCAACTCGGCCACCTTTACCAATGACTCGATCCATATAGCCAATACGACGCTCCAGGTCAATAACTCGACCGCCTCCTTTACCTCTTCTTTTATAGAGGTTTCAGGCAACAGCGGTTCCATATCCCTCAATGCCGCCTCCTTTACAAGCAGCAACGTGGTGCTTTCAAATAACTCTACCCTGAACACCAGCAACGCATTTAGCTCCGACGGCACCAGTTTTACCATGCACGACGGCAGCACGATGAAAGCCAGCTCAGTAACGATAAGCAACAACAGCAATATCACAATGGACGGGACTTCCAACAGCCTCACGTCCTCCAACGCCCTGACGGTCAGCAACAGCAAGATGACGATGAACAGCAACTCCACCGTCAAGGCGAGCTCCATCACCGCTACAAGCACCACGATCACTGCCTCCGGCGGTACGATCACGTCGAGCAACGCCATCACGCTCACAGGCAGCAGCCTGACTACCAGCGGCAGTACGGCTATAACAGCCAGCTCCTTCACCGCGCAATCCTCCAGCACGGTGACCATGAGCGGCACCTCCAACCTGACCTCCAACAACAACATAGATATCAATGGCAGCAGAATGGTCCTCAACGGCAGCGCATGGGCCAACGCAAAAAACGCGTTTATCATCGAAGGCGCCAGCAAGGTCACCGTCGGTGACGGCAGCTCCGCCAGCACGGCCCATATAATGACCAACAATTCACTGCAGGTCCTGGGCGGTTCGCAATTGGGGATTGCCAACGGCAACAACTACCTCTACACCTCGTCTAATACTTATACCGACGGCTCGCACACCTATACGATAGGGACCAACAATATCAGCTGCGGCGCGGGGCACTCCAATGCCTGCGCTTCAGGCTATGTCTACGGATGTGCTACATTGAACAATAGCGGCGCGGTTGGTTGTGTGACCCTCGCCCTGTCGATACCGGAGCTCACCGCACACGTCTCCAACGGACAGGTGCTTCTCTCCTGGCAGATCAGGACAGGCAGCAGTATCGATCGTTTTCTTATCCAGCACAGCGCTAATGGCACTGATTGGACACTCGTCGGTGAAGTGACGGTCAATGACTTCTTATCCACTTATAGCATGCAGGACGCACAGGCACAGCCCGGCGCCAATTACTATCGTCTCCAGGTAGTGGACAGGGATGGACGCTCCGCCTGGTCCGCTATCGCCTCTGCAACCCTCGACGCAGTTGTCGGACAAACGGCAGTCTTCCCTAACCCTATAAAAGGACATACTTTCTTCCTAAAGACCCCTTCTACCGATGCAGTGGTTCTGAAGGTGTTCACGGTCAGTGGTCAGCCCCTGCTGCTCAGCCCCCTCAAGGGGCAGACCCAGTACACCGTACAATTGCCCGCTACGCTCGTTACGAATACCTGCCTGCTTGTGCAGATCATCGGCAACGGACGTACGCAAACATTTACAGTATTGGCCCAGTAGGGGCAATGATGCAAACATTTACGGTATTGGCACAATAAGTGTAGATTTGCTCTCATGAGCAAATTAGAAAGATCATGCTTTTATATATTGCTTAGCCTCAGTCTGTCGGCGACAGCCTGCAACGGGCACGGAGGGAATACTAAAGAAGAGGACGCCATTTTGAAAAAACCACCCTTCGCCGCCCTCACCGACAGTCTCAATGGAGACGCAGGCGACAAGGCAGGTATCTACTTCAGAAGAGGGGATCTCCTGTCGAGGAACGATCTGCACGAACTCGCAGCCAACGATTATAAGAAAGCCTGGGAGCTTCGCCCCGACGAGATCACAGGTCTTCGCTTTGCCTCAACGCTCAGCATCATCAGTCGCCCGCAGGAAGCCATACGGCTCCTGGAAGACTGCCGGAAAAAATTCCCAAACAATACGGGCTTCTCCAATATGCTGGGTGACCTATACCTTCAGGTAGGTCAGACAAAACAAGCCTTACAGCTCTATAACGATATGCTTCACGCCGACTCGACGGACTTCGAAGCCTGGTATGAAAAAGGGCTCCTGCAGGAAAAGACCCTGGACACTACCGGCGCCCTGGCTTCTCTTCGAAAAGCTTATACCCTGCAGCCCGTCAATACCTATGCCCTGGAGCTGGCCTATATCTATGCTTTGACCAGGAACGCCGAAGCCATCGACCTTTGTAACGAAGTCTTGGGAAAGGACAGCACACACGAGCTCATCGACCCCCTGTTTATCAAAGGTATCTACTACGCCGGCATCGGAGAGGGTAAACAAGCCATCGCCCAGTTCGACTCCTGTATCAGGCGCGACTGGAAATTCACCGACGCCTACCGTGAAAAAGGCATCGTGCTCTTTCACCAGGGCAAATACGCAGAAGCCCTCGAAGTATTCCAGATGACGATAAAGGTTTCCAATACCTATGCCGACGGATATTTCTGGATAGGCCGCTGCTATGAAGCCACCGGCCATAAGGAGGAGGCTACACTCTTCTATCAACGCGCACTGGCCCTCGACAAGGATTTTACAGAAGCCAGGGAGAGGATACAAAGACTCAAATAACACAAACCATAAACAAAAACAAAATGCCCACACCGATAATTGCGCCATCTCTGCTCGCCAGCAACTTCCTCCGCCTGGAAGAAGAATGCAAAATGCTCAACGACAGCCAGGCAGATTGGTTCCACCTGGATGTGATGGACGGACGTTTTGTTCCTAATATCAGCTTTGGCCTTCCCGTCATCGAACAGATCCGCAAGGCAACTACCAAAGTTTGCGATGTCCACCTGATGATCGAAGAGCCGGAGAAATTCACGGAAGCCTTTAGAAAGGCAGGGGCAGACAGACTCACCGTACACCTGGAAGTATGCCGGCATCTCCACCGGAATATACAACAGATCAAATCCCTGGGCATGAAGGCGGCCGTGGCTCTCAATCCCGCCTCTCCGGTCGAGCTCCTCAGCGACATCCTCGGCGACCTGGACATGGTGCTGATCATGAGCGTGAACCCCGGCTTCGGAGGCCAGGAGTTCATACCCCATACTTTTCAAAAGATCCGTAACCTGAAAAAAATGATACACGAGAGAGGGCTGGATACGCTGATACAAATTGATGGAGGCGTAACGACAGAAAATGCAGCAGCCATCTTACGGTCTGGCGCAGACGTCCTGGTGGCAGGCAGCAACGTCTTTAAATCCGCCGATCCTAAAGCCACGATCCATGCCCTGAAGAACGCTATTTAGCAGGCCCCTTCCGGGTGTCGAATTCGCCATTCAGAACTTCCCGGCCAGCTGCTCCAACACCTGTCCTTCCTGTTCGACCCAGCTGGTAGGATGCTCCGGCCATTTGAGCCCATGTTTTCCCAGCTCATCTGCGATCAAGTCATAGGCCGTAAAAGCCTGATCCTCGGAGTAAAATATACTTTTCCAGGATTTGTCGAGATCCTGTTTCGCCTTCATCCCAATACCACCATTATACCACTCAAAACAGGAAGGGAGGCCGCTATAGGAAATATCCGTCTTCTGCCGGAGATGATTGTCCAGGAAGAACAGCGAATACCAGTGTATACATCCCTTTACCCGGCGCCGGAGCTGATCGTGCGTCTCCGGAATGGCAGGACGTATCCGCCATGTGTTATTGGCTGGATAGTAAGGATCATTTTTCATATCCTTATGGGTAATAGCATCTGATTTCAACCGTACAAGGGCTATATCCCCCCTTCTATGCCATAACAGCTCCATCTGCCGTAACGCTCGTTGACGCACAATAAAAAGGTCTGCCGAACCGTCTTTCCATTGTAGGCTCATCTCGCCATTTTCCTTATCCAGGTTCCATGTCCCGATCTTCAGCCCGCAACGGGGGTTCAGAAGAGCGGAATGGTCCGGGAAAAGGGCCAGTTCCGGATATTGCCGGGTGTCGGTGGCACTGTCCCAGAATATGGCGTTCCAATGGACCTTGTCAGCATCCTCGAACTCCCATACCTGGCTGATAGCGCTCTCCAGGGAAAGGGATCGAAAGGTCTTTAGCGAGACCATCGAGCTGTCCAGGTCGGTGAACGTGTTCTCCGATGGAGTCTTTTCAGCAACCTCGGTCAGAGAAATAGTATCCGACCCGCCCTTGTGAGTAGAAGAGCTCGCATGCCGGCAAGAAGAAAGCACGGTCAACAGGAATAAATAATGAAGTAAGAGCTTGTTCATAGTGCTAAATAAACATAATTTCGGTCATCTTAAACGCTTTTTTCATTGAGAATTGTACTCGTAACCCTTCTTATCCCTTTCCTGTTGTTTTTCCAGTCAGTGCTGGCGCAAAAGAGGTCAGCCTACATATCGGGTAAGTTGCTGGACGAGAACGAGCATCCACTGCCCGGCACTTCGGTCGCTATCCTGGGCCGCCCCACAGGCGTCCTGACCACCGACTCCGGCGTCTTCCGTATAAAAGTTCCTGCTGATAGAGCTTTCGCCCTGGTATTTTCCTATGCTGGCTACAAGACGGAACAACGCAATTTCCTGCTCAACGAAAATGAGGAAGAGCATATAGTAGTACGCATGGAAAGGGGCGCCCGTCAACTGCAGGAAGTGGTCATTTCCGACAACCGCGAGAGCCGCGAAGCAGGACTCGTAAAGATCAATCCCAAGAACGCCATCAATATCCCCTCTCCAACAGGCGGTATCGAGAGCCTGCTGAAGATCTTCGTCGGCTCCAACAATGAGCTGACATCCCAATACTCCGTCAGAGGTGGCAACTATGACGAAAATCTTATCTATGTCAACGACTTCGAAGTATTCCGCCCCTATCTGGTAAATAATGCACAACAAGAAGGCCTGAGCTTTATCAACCCCGAGATGACCCGTAGCGTCAGCTTTTACACCGGCGGGTTCCAACCTAAATACGGCGATAAAATGTCCTCCGCGCTGGACATACAGTACAAAAAGCCAACGGAGTTCGGCGGCTCGGCTTACCTGGGCCTGTTAGAACAGGGACTGCACCTGGAAGGAACAGGAGCCGGGAAAAAATTCACCTACCTGCTGGGAGTACGCAACCGCACCAACCGCACCCTGCTCAGCAGCCAGGAGACAAAAGGCAACTACGCTCCCTCCTCGGCAGATATCCAGGGATTATTTACATGGCAGCTCAATCGTAAAAATATACTCGAGCTGATGGGTACACTGTCCCAGACAAGGTTTCATCTCATCCCCCAATCCAGTCAGCTCACTTCTTCCGTATTCTCCCCTTACTATGCTTCCAACCTGGGCCTGGACATCTACTTCGACGGGCAGGAGATCGACCATTATCAAACCAATATGATCGGCCTGTCCCTCACCCAACAGCTGAGAAAGGACCTGCGCTTAAAATGGATGGTCTCCCGGTTTGGCGATAACGAACAGCAATCTTACGATATCACAGGCGCCTATCTTTTTGGCGAACGCAATTTCGATAAGAGCAGCTCCACTTTTGGCCTGATCACAGATCCCCTGGGCGCCGGTGTTTATCAGAACTATGCCCGGGATAGATTGAACATCGCAGTCTGGAACGCCACCCATAAGGGCTATCTCAATCTCGACAAACACTACCTCCAATGGGGCGTCAGCGCCGAACAGCAGGTGGTGAACAGCCGGCTCAACGAATGGCAATACCAGGACTCGGCAGGTTATTCATTGCCATATACACCCGGCCAGCCTGCTGTCAGCAACTATGTACAGTCAAATGACAACTTCACTATTACCCGCCTGACAGGCTTTATACAGGATAATATCCTCTTCAGCAATCCCGGAGGATTTACATTACAAGGCGGCGTCCGGTACAACTACAATACCCTGAACAAGGAATTGCTGCTTTCGCCACGCGTAGCACTCTCCTGGAAACCTCAGCACTCGACAAAGGACATCATCTACCGGGCGGCCCTGGGTATCTATGACCAGCCCCCCTTCTTCAGAGAAATGCTAAGGCCGGACGGCACGCTCAACAAAGAGCTGAAAGCGCAGCGCAGCTGGCAGATAGTCGCCGGGTTCGAACAAAATTTCAAGATGGGTTCCCGCCCCTTCCGCTGGACAACAGAGGGCTATTACAAACAAATGTCAAGGGTCGATCCCTATGACATCAACAATGTACATATCCAATACTTCGGAGAAAATAAAGCGAAAGCCTATGCGGCCGGTCTGGAGTTCCGCCTGTTCGGCGAGCTGGTAAAGGACGCCGAAAGCTGGGTCAGTCTGGGTTTTATGAAGACCATGGAAAGGATCGATACATCCTATTACACCTATACCCTGGATTCTCTGCATCATCCTATTGACAGCGCCCGCACGAATGCAGGTTGGGTAAGACGGCCCTCCGACAGATTTTTCACCTTTGGCCTCTTTATGCAAGACTATCTCGCTACCAATAAGAACCTGAAAGTGTTCCTCAACTTCCTTTATGGAAGCGACCTGCCTTTCAATATCCCGGGCAGCATCCGTTATCGCAATGCCCTGACGATCCCACCCTATATCCGCATCGACGTGGGCTTTAGCGCCCTGCTGCTGGACAGCGAAAAAGGCAACCGCCGCAGCCATAGCCCCTTCCGCAACTTCGAGAATATCTGGGCCACCCTCGAGGTATTCAATCTCATCGACAGGGACAATACCGTCTCCTATATGCTGATCAAGGATTTCTCCAATACCACCTATGCATTGCCCAATCGCCTGACACCCCGCATGCTCAACCTAAAGCTGGTAGGGAGGTTCTAAAATCCGCAAATCCGACTAGTTGTTTCCCGCAATTTCTCCCGTGCAAACACGCAATTTTTTCCCATATGCCACCAATTATTCCCATATTGGGAAAAAATATTCTCCTAAAATACCCACAACTAATTGATTAACAAATAGTTGAATTTTTGGCCAGAAAATAGCCTATATCAAATAATCAAACACGCACCTATATGAAAACTATCCTCGCGTTAATCGAAACCTTTATCCACCAGCTTAGCAACTCTGAGACCAATCAAAAGATGCCCGCCCTGATACCCGTGAGGGTCATCACCAAGGTTAATCGTGATCATCATTAATATATTTTTTCATGTCCACAGCCATATCAGTTTATCCCAACCCTTTCGATCATTTCATACAGATAGAGTTGACTTGTGCAGAGAACAGAGATTGTATCATTTTACTGGCGGATCTGAAGGACAACAGGATCATTCGGATGCTTGGCGCCGGACTTGAGAAAGGGGTGAACAAGATCCCGCTGGATGATCTGCAATCCTTGCAGCTTGGCGAATACCAACTGGACATCAAAGACCCCACAGGAGAATCCATCTACGAGACCATGCTTATTAAGCAATAAAGATACGAGCAGCCTTTCGACAACAGGATTTAAGAGCACTGACCCGGTGCTCTTTCTGTTTTATATCCCCTCGTCCGAAGGACAGATAGAACCGAGCTCTGCGAAGGTTCTGACCAAGGAGGAGCGTGTCGAAGCAGCTCCGACGACGGCCCAGTTTGCGGGAATTGAACTAATTTTACGGGCTGTTCAATTCCCGCACATTAACTTTGCACCATGACAAAGCTATCGGTGAATATCAACAAATTCGCCACCCTGAGAAATAGCAGGGGGGGAGATAATCCGGACGTGGTCAAGGCAGCTATCGATGCACAATTGTTTGGAGCAGATGGGGTCACTGTACACCCGCGCCCCGACGAGCGGCACATCCGTTATAAGGACGTCTACGACATCAAAAAGATCATCACCACCGAATTCAATATAGAGGGCAATCCACAGGAACAGAAATTCGTAGACCTGGTGCTGGATGTACGCCCCCACCAGGTGACGCTGGTGCCCGATGCCCTGGGCCAGATCACCTCCAACCATGGATGGGATACCATCCGCCATAAGGCCTACCTGGTGGACATCGTAGGAAAGTTCAAGGCAGCCGGCATCCGTGTCTCTCTATTCGTAGACCCCGTCATCGCAATGGTGGAGGGCGCTGCTGAGACAGGCACGGACCGTATCGAGCTCTACACCGAAGCCTACGCTCATGGTTTCCCCACCGACAGGGAAAAGGCGATAACCCCTTATCGCACCGCTGCCATCCGCGCCACCGAGCTGCGCCTCGACCTGAATGCCGGTCATGACCTCGACCTGCACAATCTCGCCTACTTCGCTCAAAATATTCCCAACCTCTCCGAAGTATCCATCGGACATGCCCTGGTCTGCGATGCCCTCTATCTGGGATATGAAAATACGGTACAGCTGTACAAACGACAGCTACAACCCATAGAATAGAACCGACCACGGGTCGGTTGTCCGAAGGGCCGAAAACAAGAAGCCCCTAAAAAGGGGCTTCGCACTTCTGCTTTATGATATGACCTTTTTACAAGGTTTCTATCTCCCGTATCTCTTCCATTTCTCCCTCCACAACCCGTACGACCCTGATCGTCCGCTGATCCTGCACCTGCACCACGTACGCAACGGGCTTGCCGGGCACATTGATTTCATTCACATAGAGAATGGAATAATCATAATACACGCTGTGAACCTGCCTTCTTACATCCGCCGGCAGATGCTCCGCCGTATAGCCGGCTATAGTGGTAAGCCACCTTCCCTTTTCATCATAAATGGCTCTCTTCATCACGCCGCTTTGCATGAACCGGCAGACATAACCGCCATCATGCAACGATTGCCATTTGGCATCCGAAGCATCCTTATAGATCCTGACGAAATTCCTTATCGCCCTTATATCCGGGGAATTGTCACCAGGCGCGTGTGCGTTGGCCAGCAGGACCAGACTGATCCATATACCGGTAAATAATAGCTTTTGCATACATCTCGTTTTTATTTACAGGCTAAATTAATATCGACACCAGCGGAAAAAACGGAGTCTCGACCAAATACCGCCGATCTGCGACAAACGCCATTCGTCGCTATTAGGAGCAGGAAAACCATATTGCCCGAAAAAGATATCTACTTTTGTAAAAATAGCCGCTGCTTGTCGCTTCATACCTTCATATTCTCCACGGAAAAAAAATACCGGCAGCAACGTCACCTGGTATTCTGGTGCGTCTACGCCAGCTATTTTTATATGCAAAGCATTTCACCGAATTGTATAAAAGAGCTCGACTCGAAGGATGTATTCAGCTATGCCTTCGTCAGTTTGTATTGCTTCCTCCCGGCCTGTATCATCAGCGTCTATGTCTCACTAACGGTGTTCTATTCATATATCCAACACAAAAAAAGATATATCATCGCCCTCCTTGGCTATTTTGCCCTCTTTGCGATCCTGATCTTTATAAATTATTTTTTCAGCCTCCTGTTCTTTCAGCAGTCCTGTCATTGCAATGTTGCGCACGTCCCCTTTATGAGAAAATTTTCACTGGGCTATCTCAATAGCCAGAATGCCATCATTGCGGGTGTGCTCGCGCTGGGTATCCGGCTGACCAGGAACTGGTATGTGCAGGTAAAAGAAAACCACCTTTTGGCTCAAAAGACGGCACGTACGGCCCTGGACCTGGAGAAAACGAAGCTGCATCCCGACTTCCTCCTCGGGTCGCTGGATAATATTGTCCATCGCATCAGGACGGGCAGCCCCGACGCCCCGGATAAGATCGTCGATCTCTCTGACAAATTGAGCCGCTGGCTCTACGAGGAGGAAGAAAATGCGTAGCCTTCGTCATATTGCATTCTGGTCAGCCAGGTACCTGTTCCTGCTCTCTTCGGCTTTTATCACCGGGTTTCTCCTGAATAATACACCTGATTACAGCCTGTCACTATCCCTCCTGTCGGAACTGCGTAACGAAATGGTATACACGTATGTAATGGCCTATGTTATACTGCCGCGGTTCCTCCTGAAAAAAAAATACGTCGCTTTCTTTACCATCGCCCTACTTTATATGTTGCTGATCCAGTATCTCGACGACAGGTTATCGCATTATATGAACCACTGGACACCTGCCAACGACTCTATGGCCTTCCTCAACCGGTGGGCTTCCTTCTGGGGTTATATAGGCTATGGCCCTCCTTCTGTATGCGCCGTATTCCTCGCCATCCGGATGCTAAAGCTGTATAATAAAAAGATGGAGGAAAAAGAGATCCTCCTCCGTGAAAATGCCAACGCCGAATCGCAACTGCTCAAAGCCCGTGTCCACCCGCATTTTCTTTTCAATACCTTGAACAATATCTACTCCTATGCATACGACAGGCCCACCGATGCAGCCCGTCTCGCCGAAAGCTTTTCCAGTACCATGCGTTATATGATCAGGGATTGCGAGGCCAGCCTGGTGTCCGTGGAGAAGGAGCTGAAAATGATCACGGACTATATCCAATTGGAGAAAGTGAGGTATGGCCCTCGACTTACCGTGATCACTGATATACAGGGCCATGCGGATCATAAAATGATCGCCCCCTTGCTTATGATACCCTTTATCGAAAACTCCTTTAAACACGGAGCCAGCCAGATGATAGACGGTTCCTGGATCAAAATGCATATCTTTATCGACAACACCATGCTTCAGATGGAGGTCAGTAATAACAGACCTGTTCGCCCTACGACGCAGCACGAAAAGGGAGGCATTGGACTAAAGACAGTTCGCAAAAGGCTGGAATTGCTTTACCCCGGCGATCATCACCTGGAAATAGATGCTACACCCGGGACATACCGGACCCTTGTAAAAATTCCTTTACAAACTTCTGCGCATGTCAACTAACAAGATCATTACCTGCCTGGCCGTCGATGACGAACCACCCGCACTGGATGTGGTTACACGTTACATCGGCGCCATCCCTCAACTGCACCTCGCAGGCGCCTGCGCCAACGCAGTACAAGCCCTGTCCATGCTGCAGCAACACCCCATCGACCTGCTCTTCCTGGATATACAAATGCCCCAGATCCTTGGCACCCAATTCCTGCGCACGCTGAAAAATCCCCCAAAGGTGATCTTTACCACTGCTTACAGAAAATTTGCAGTGGAAGGATTCGAGCTGGATGCTGTAGACTATCTGTTAAAGCCTATCACGTTCCAACGCTTCTTAAAAGCAGTAAACAAGGTAATGGACCTGTCTGTACAGGAGACGCTTCCCCCTACCCCCGCAAAAAACGGCTCGCCGGAATTTATCCATATCCGCGCCGACAGAAAAATGCAAAAGATAGCCATCGATGACATCATCTATATCGAAAGCCTGAGGGACTATTGTAAGATTGTCACACCCTCAAAGAAGATCATTACCCGTCAGCCCATTTCTTCCATCGAGAACAACCTCCCTGCGGACAGCTTTATCCGCATTCATCGAAGCTATCTCGTATCTGTCAATAAAGTAGAGTCCTATACCAATGAGCTCATTGAGATTGCGCAGCAGGAGCTGCCCATTGGCCGGATGTATCGCCATGACGTGGAAAGGTCCTTAAAATCCCGGTGACGGCTTACCATTTATCCCTTCTTTCTGCACTTTCATAGTTCATTTGTCCCACTTCAGTATAAAACTCTCCATGCTTTGGGGCAACTAATTTTATATTTGGATACTACACATTTGTAGGCACTCACCAAAAACTATTGCGTATGTCATACAAAAAAGGACTCACCGTCAGCATACTGCTGCTGTTGCTTCAATTCGGAGCCGTTTCCCTTACACATGCACAATTGACTGCCTTGCCGGATGGCGGTAATAACAGAGCCACCGTTAGCGAGTCGGTAGGTATCACCAATGTCACCATCAAATACTCCCGTCCGGGTGTAAAAGGAAGGGAAGGACAGATTTGGGGCAAGTTGATCCCCACCGGCCTCACCGACCAGGGCTTTGGCACCAGCAAAGCAGCTCCCTGGAGGGCAGGCGCCAACGAGAATACCACTATTGAATTCAACACCGATGTAAAGATCGAAGGACAGGATCTCCCAGCCGGCAAATACGGTCTCTTCGTCACCTACGACCCTAATGAATGTACCGTGATCTTCTCCAGGAACTCTACCTCATGGGGAAGCTTCTTCTACGATCCAAAGGAAGATGCCCTGCAGGTAAAAGTAAAACCAGTTGCTTTAGACAAGAGCGTGGAAAGGCTGCAGTATGAATTCAAGGACCAGCAGGAGAGCTCCGCTACCATTGCATTGGAATGGGAAAAGCTGGCCATCCCCTTCAGGATAGAAACGGATATTGTCAAGACCCAATTGGAATCATTCCGCCGCGAGCTGCGCAGCGATAAAGGCTTCAGGTGGGAGGCATGGGTACAGGCTGCACAGTTCTGTATCCAGCACAAGACTGATCTGGATGAAGCATTGGATTGGGCCAATACGGCCGTTAGCGGCACTTTCATCGGGCAGAAAAATTTCATGACACTCTCCACCAAGGCCCAGGTGCTCACCCTGCAAGGCAAGACAGCCGAAGCCGATGCCGCCATGAAGGAAGCATTGCCCCTTGGGCAGGTGGCCGATATTCATCAATATGCGCGTCAACTGCTGATGCAAAAAAGAACAAAGGAAGCCTTCGATGCCTTTAAACTGAATTACGACAAACATCCTGGAGAGTTCACCACAAATATGGGTATGGCAAGAGCATGGTCTGCTATGGGAGATTATAAGAAAGCGTTGGCCTTCCTTCAAAAGGCGCAACCACAGGCGCCAGACCAGGTCAATAAGGATAATATAGCAAAATTGCTCAAGCTGGCCGAGCAAGGGAAAGACATCAACTAAAATCGTCTGGGGCGGGCCGCTCTGCGGCCTGCCCTAATTACAGCCCAATAATTCGCAAAGCTTTGCCTGGAGGTCGGGCCCGCGAAGATTCTTTCCAACAATTTTGCCGTTGGGATCTATCAGAAAATTCTGTGGAATACTTTGTATATGATATTTTAAGGCCGCCTCATTGTACCAGTATTTCAGATCACTCACCTGCGTCCAGGCGAGACCATCGTCCTTGATGGCCTTGAGCCAGGGTTCTTTGGACTTGTCCAACGAAACACCCAGCACGGTAAAATTCTTACCCTTGAATTTTTTATACATGCTGACCACATTGGGATTTTCCATACGGCAGGGACCACACCAGCTGGCCCAGAAATCCAATAGCACATATTTACCCTTGAAAGAAGAAAGACTTATAGCTCTTCCGGACGTATCGCTCTGCGTAAAATCCATCGCATCCGTCCCAATAGCCCCAATGCTTGCTTCATCCAGCTTGCCTTTTATGTATTGGCCGTAAAATCCCTTCTGCACCTCCGGAGCAAGACTATTATATCTCTTTAGCTGCCTTCCCACATCTTCGGACAGCTGGTTCAATACCACCATGACAAAAGGCGACACATAAGACGAACGCTTGTTCGCCACAAACGCATCCAGTTCATTCATCGTCGAGTCCGCCACCCGCTTGTATATCTTAAAAAGAGAATCCTTGACCTTCATACCTTCGGGTGAGTTGGCCAGCTGCATCACGCCGTTGATACGGGTAAAATATGGATTGAATTCCTTTTGGAACTCCACAAAATCATCATTGGAGGGCGACCCCTTTGCCACCAGGCCCTTGAGATCTTCCTGTGACCCGCTGACGGAGATATTGTCGTTACCCATAAAAAGAGGGGCCTTCGTCTTGGCGCTCCCCAAATTCAGCTCAAAAAGATTCGGCTCTGCGACATGCCCGTTCAACACAAAATGTCCGCTCCTTGCAGGGGCCTTCGCCACCGTATCGGTAGGATTGGACACATCCGTCAGAAATACCAGCGCGCTATCCTCCAAACCTTTAATATCTCCCGTAATAGTAAATTGAGTATCCTTTTTTTCCTGACCGAAGGACAACAACGGCATCAAACCCAGCACCCAGCAGAATCTCTTCATATTTAATTATTTTTTATGTCTTGCTTTTAGCACGTCGGTGACGTCCTGCAAATTAAAGCCTTTTGCGTTCAGGAGTATCAAATAATGAAAAAGTAAGTCGGCCGCCTCGTTCAGGAACAGCTTTTCATCATGATCCTTCGCCTCTATGACCAGCTCTATGGCCTCCTCCCCTACTTTTTGAGCTATCTTATTGATTCCCTTATGAAAAAGCCCTGCTACATACGATCCGGATGGATCGGCCTGCTCCCGCCGCTGCTGAATGATCTCCTCCAGGCTGCTAAGAAAGTCTTCGTGTTGGTTCTTTTCATCCCAGCAGGTGTCGGCCCCCGTATGACATACGGGCCCCAGGGGCTCCGCCTTGATCAAAAGGGTATCCCGGTCACAATCCAGCGCAATGCTCTTCATAAGCAAATAGTTACCGCTCTCCTCCCCCTTGGTCCACAGCCGCCCCTTGCTCCTGCTGAAAAAAGTGACCTTCCCTTCCTGCTTTGTCTTATCCAGCGCTTCCTGGTTCATAAATCCCAGCATCAGCACTTTCTGTGTAACAGCATCCTGTATGATGGCTGGTACCAGCCCATCTCCGTATTTTTTAAAATCGACGTTCATAATTAAATTCTTACTGCAATATGTTGATCCTGCAAATATCCTTTTAATTCCGGAATTGAAATTTCCTTAAAGTGAAAGATGCTGGCAGCCAGCGCTGCATCAGCCTTGCCTTCTCCCAGTATGTTTACGAAATGCGGCATAGTGCCTCCACCGCCCGAAGCAATGATGGGCACAGGTAGCGATTCCGCAAGCGTCCGGGTAATATCCATAGCAAACCCCTTCTTCGTGCCGTCATGATTCATGGAGGTCAGCAATATCTCTCCTGCTCCCAGGTCTACTGCCTGGCGCGCCCAGTCGACGCAACGGGTATCCGTCCTCACTCTTCCACCATTGAGATAAACATACCATTCTCCGTCTTCCTCCTGCCTTGTGTCGATGGCCAGCACCACACACTGACTACCGAATTCCTTTGCCAGCTCGCCAACCAGCTCCGGACGACGGTACGCAGATGTATTGACGGATATTTTGTCGGCCCCATTCTGCAACAGCAGGCTCACATCCTCTACACTGCTGATGCCGCCACCCACGGTGAAGGGTATGTTAATATGATGTGCGATGCGGTTGACCAGCTCACGCAGCGTCTTTCTTTTCTCATTCGTCGCGGTGATATCCAGGAACACCAGCTCATCGGCGCCCTGTTGGGCATACAATGCACCCAGTTCCACAGGGTCGCCAGCATCACGGATATTTTCAAAATTCACCCCCTTGACAGTCCGGCCATCCTTGATATCCAGACAGGGTATAATTCTTTTCGTCAGCACGATCCTTTATTTTTTTGATGTTAACGCAATTTTCGTCAGCTCATCCAATGTGATACGCCCTTCATAAATGGCCTTCCCGATGATGACTCCCTTGCAGCCGATGTCCTCCAGGCGAAATACGTCATCCAGTTCACTAACTCCGCCACTGGCGATAAAATGCAGCTCCGGGAATTTCTGTACGATATTCCTGTATAATTCCAGAGAAGGCCCCTGCAGCAATCCATCCTTGCTGACATCCGTACAGAACAGCTGCCGGACACCACGCCCTGTATATTCTTCTATAAAATCATAGATCCACTTATCCGTGGTCTCCAGCCATCCCCCCACCGCTATCTTCTCATTCTTCACGTCAGCTCCCAGCAGGAATTTGTCCGCGCCATACTGCTGCAACCAGCCGGCAAAAGTCGCCGGGTCCTTGACAGCCAGGCTGCCAATGGTAGCCAGCGCCGCCCCCGAGTTGAATACGATGTCCACATCCTCCGATCTCTTTATCCCACCTCCGAAGTCGATGACCAGGCTAGTCCTTCCCGCCAGCGTTTCCAACACTTTCCAGTTCCTGACAGCGCCCGCCTTTGCTCCATCCAGATCCACCAGATGCAGCCGGATAAGACCCGCATCTTCAAAGGCACGAGCTACTTCCAAAGGATGCTCGTTGTATATCTTTTTCTGTGCATAGTCGCCTTGAGTAAGACGCACACACTTACCATCTATGATATCTATTGCAGGTATGATCTCCATTCCTGATATTTAAACGTTCTCTAAAAAATTTTTTAATATCCGCTCGCCCACTGTCGCCGACTTCTCCGGATGGAACTGGACACCGTAAAAATTATCCCTGTGCAGACCCGAACTATACGGCTGACCATAACGAGTCGTGGCTATCGTATGCTTCCCCAGATCCGCATAATACCCATGTACGAAATAACAAAAGCTGTTTTCCGGCAATCCCTCCAGCAGCGGGGTCTTTAGGTCATAGATATTATTCCATCCTATTTGCGGGACCTTCAGCTTTTCGCCATTCTCTCCCAGACCAGCGAACTTCTTGACCTTCTCCTCGAAAATACCCAGACAGGTCGTGTCATTCTCTTCACTGTAGCTGCACATGAGCTGCATGCCCAGACAAATGCCCAACACAGGCTGCTTTAATTCCCTCAGCAATACATCCAGCCCCCTGCCCTTTAAATACTCCATGGCAGTGCTGGCCTCCCCCACTCCGGGAAAGATCACCTTATCCGCTCCACGTATCTGCCCGGGATCGTCCGTCACGACAGCCTGCTGCCCGATGCGTTCCAGTGCATACAGGACTGACTGGATATTGCCCGCGTTGTATTTGACAATAACAGTGCTCATCCCAGGATAGGTTTTAAAAATGTGGAAGTTGCTGCGTTGATATCTTTTGTATTATCCAGTGCCTTTATATACGCCGTCCCGATGATAGCGCCGTTGGTATACCGGCATGTCGTCTCGAACGTGGTCTTGTCCTTTATTCCAAATCCCACCAGCACCGGATTGCGCAATTGCATGCTTTGAAGTTTCTCGAAATAGGCCTGCTGTCCCCCCATATCCTTATCCTTGCCTGTCGTGGAGGAGGATGAGACGGCATACAAAAATCCCGAGCTCAGCGAATCCACCTTGGCGATGCGCTCGGAAGAGGTCTCTGGTGTGACAAGAAAAACAAAGTCCAGTCCATACTTGCGTATGATGGGGCCATATTCCGTCTCGAATTCGTATATCGGCAGATCAGGCAGGATCAGCCCGTCTACGCCCACGGCCGCCGCAGCAGCGCAAAATCTTTCAAACCCATATTGCAGCACAGGGTTCATATAGCCCATCAACAATACAGGCAGCTGGATGGTGCTACGAAGGCTTTTTAATTGATCGAAGAGAACAGCAATGGTCATTCCGTTCTCCAATGCCTTCATGCTGCTGGCCTGTATCACGGGGCCATCCGCCAAAGGGTCGCTGTATGGCATGCCCAGCTCGATCATGTCCGCTCCGTTGTCCTGTAACGCCTTCATCACTTCCAACGTGCTGTTCAGTTGCGGATATCCTGCCGTACAATAGACATTCAATACCCGCCGATTCTTTCTTGTGAATAGATCCGTTATTCTGCTCATAATTTTCCCTCCATAGCCCGCATATAGGTCGCCATATCTTTATCACCCCTGCCGCTGAGACAGAGGACTACCGTATCCTTTTCATTTAATTGTAATTGATCCAGCCCTGCCAGCGCATGCGCCGACTCCAGCGCGGGTATGATCCCCTCCAGTTGGGTAAGCTCGAACGCCGCCTTCAACGACTCATCGTCTGTCGCGCTGAGAAAGGTAGCCCGGCCACTCTCATATAAATGCGCGTGCAACGGACCGATGCCAGGATAATCCAGGCCCGCCGAAATGCTGTGAGGTTCTACCACCTGCCCGTCTTCTGTCTGCATGACCAGGCTCTTGCTGCCATGCAGGACACCCGGTTTGCCCAATTGCGTGGTGGCGGCGCTTTGCCCGCTATGTACCCCATGTCCCGCGGCCTCCACGGCTATCAGCTCTACACTGAGCTCGTCCAGGAAATGATAAAAAGCTCCGGCGGCATTGCTACCTCCACCCACACATGCTATCACATGCGTAGGCAGCTCGCTCCCTGTCTTCTCCTTTAACTGCGCCCTGATCTCCTCGCTGATCACACTTTGGAAACGGGCAACCATGTCGGGATAAGGGTGCGGTCCTACCACGCTGCCAATGATATAATGGGTATCTGTCGGGTTGTTGATCCAGTCCCGTATGGCTTCGTTGGTAGCATCCTTCAGGGTCTGACTACCGCTGGTAGCAGGCACTACCTTGGCGCCCAGCATCTTCATGCGAGCCACGTTTGGCGCTTGCCGCTCGATGTCTTTCGATCCCATATAAACGATGCACTCCATTCCCTTCAACGCACACACAGTGGCTGTGGCCACTCCATGCTGTCCTGCGCCCGTCTCGGCAATGATCCTCTTCTTACCCAGCCGCTGTGCTAAAAGTATCTGTCCTATGGAATTGTTGATCTTATGCGCCCCGGTATGATTGAGGTCCTCCCGCTTGAGGAATATCTCTGTATTGTACTTGTTGCTGAGCCTTCTGGCCAGGTACAAGGGTGAAGGACGCCCTACATAGTCTTTCAGCAATGACTGATACTCCTTTTGGAAAGAAGCTTCATGCATGATCTCCAAATAGCGGGTACGCAGCTCTTCCACATTGGGATAAAGCATCTCCGGGATATAGGCCCCTCCGAATTTTCCATAATACCCCTGTTTGTCCGGGGTATAGGAAGAAACAGCCTTTTGTTGAATGGTACTCATATATTATTCTTAAGGTTATCCAGCATCGTTCTTATTTTTTTCAGGTCCTTTACTCCTGCGCTCGTTTCGAACTTGCTGTTGATGTCGATGGAAAACATCTTTTTTGCAACGGGCTCCTTGGAGAATGCTTTCAGTTTTTCTGCATCACCCGGCTCGATGCCTCCGCTCAAAAAGAACAGTTTATCGATATGGGCCGACTTCAGGGTATTCCAGTTGAATTTTTTCCCCGTTCCCCCATATCCCGCCCCCTCTGTGTCGAAAAGGAACATATCACAGGACTCCTGGTAGGGGCGGACCAGCCAGTCGATAGGATCATCCTCACCCAGCCGGAAGACCTTTATCACGGTGATATAGTTGGATAGCTGCTCGCAAAACCGTGGGGTCTCATCCCCATGCAGCTGCACCATATCCAGACCATAGCTGTCCACCTGCTTCATGACATCGTCATACGTGGCATTGACAAAGACACCCACCTTACCCAGCCGCAGCTTCGCCCGTTTGACCTGGTCACCCGTCAAGTGACGAACTACATATCGGGGCGATCTGGGGTAAAATATAAACCCCGCAAAATCCACCCCCATGGCGTCGAGTTGCCTGACCTGGTCGATCTCGGTCATTCCGCAGACTTTTACTCTCATGGTTTTTCTTTAAGTTCAGCTACGAATGCTCCAAAAGCTGCCCCCGGGTCCTTTTCTTTCATAAAATTCTCCCCGATAAGAAATCCGGTAAAGCCGGCGTCCTTCATGTGGAGGATGGTTTCTATCTTGCTGATCCCGCTCTCCGCAACAAGGATCTTACCCTCCGGGATCTTCTTACTGAGATCGATACTCCGCTGTATATCTACGGTGAACGTCTTCAGGTCCCGGTTGTTCACCCCCACCATTTCCGTTGCTTCGCAGATATGCTCCAGTTCATCCTCGTTATGTATCTCCAGCAGCACTTCCAACCCCAGCCCCCGGGCAAACTCCGCCAGTCGCTGCACTTCTTCCGGCGTCAGGCAGGCCGCTATCAGCAAGATCACATCGGCGCCGATGGCCTTTGCCTCGATGATCTGGTATTCATCGATAATAAAATCCTTTCGCAGGATAGGGATCTCGTTGACACGCGCCCGCTGCAGATCGTCCGAGCTGCCGCCAAAAAAGACCGGGTCGGTCAACACGGACAGACAGGATGCCCCCGCCGCCGCATATCCTTTTGTAACGGTCGCCACATCCACCTGGTCGTTGATCACCCCCTTTGAAGGGCTTCTTCTTTTAAACTCCGCAATGATACCCGTTCTGGACGGGTCTGTCAGAAATTGCTTCAACGACAGCACCCGCCGGGTGAACAAAGGACTGCTCTCCAGCTGTGCCACGGGAACGGCTTCCTTTCGTTGCGCAACTTCCACTCTTTTGTGCTCGATTATTTTATCCAGTATGTTCATTTGTTCATTCCTCCGCCCATCACAGGCGCTTATTGTAAGGATATCAATGTATTCAATGCCGCATAGGCTTTTCCGCTCTCCAGGCTATCCACCGCCGCAGCATATGCATCGTCGTATTTCCCATAATTACCCGTGGAATAAAGGGCCATGGCGGCATTCGCCAATACCACGGCATTCTGCGCCCAGCTGCCTTCAACCTTCAATATTTTTGTAAATATTTTCGCCGCCTCGTCCACCGAATTGCCCCCATAAATATCGGAAGCATTTACCATTCGTTTGCCCAATTCTTCGGGTGTCATGATCTTTTCTCCTTTTTGGGTGATCACCTTCGTATCACCGGTCAGGGATATCTCATCATATCCGTCCAGGCCATGGATAATAGTGTAATATCCTTCCGTCTGCTGCAGCAGGTAATTGTATATCCTGGCCATTTCCAGATTATAGACCCCTACCAGCTGGAATTTCGGGCTGGCGGGATTTACCATGGGACCCAGCATATTGAAGAATGTCCGCACACCCAGGTTCTTCCGGATAGGCCCCACGGTCTTGAGGGCGGGATGGAATAGGGGGGCATGCAGGAAACAGATACCGGCTTGATCTATCTCCTTTTTCAAGGCGCCTGCATCATTCTTGAACTTATATCCCAGCGACTCCATGACATTGGAAGCTCCGCTGATGGTGCTGGCGCCGTAGTTTCCATGTTTGGCCACTTTCTGGCCCGTCCCGGCTACTATGAAACACGACAGCGTGGATATATTGAATGTATTTTTCCCATCCCCTCCCGTACCGACAATATCGATGGCGTCATGTCCATTCAGATCCACCCGGACGCAAAGGTCCAGGAGCGCGTCGCGAAAACCCTGCAGCTCATCGATCGTGATGCTACGCATGAGGAACACCGTAATAAAGGCGGCGATCTCGCTCTCGTTGTAAGCGCCTCCGGCGATATTCGTCAGCACTTCCCGGGCCTGCGGCCTGGTCAGTGTCTTGTGTTCAAACAGGTATTGTAATATCTTCTTCATAACTATGCTTTCAACCAGTTTTTTAATATTTGTTCGCCTTGTGGTGTCAGCACACTCTCAGGATGGAATTGCACCCCTTGCACATCCAGCGTCCTGTGCCGCAGGGCCATGATATAATTCTTCTCATCCCTTGCCGTCACCTCGAGCTCTGCCGGAAATCCTTCCTCGCTGACGACCCAGCTATGGTACCGGCCGACTTCCATCTCGTTTGGAAGCCCCTCGAACAGGTCATTATCTCTCTTTACACCATTTCTTTCCGAGGGCCGCAATATCTTCACTGGGGTCGACACCCCATGATATACGGTGCTGAGATTCACCAGCCGGCCACCGAATGCCTCCCCGATGGCCTGATGCCCCAGACATACTCCCAAAATAGACTTCGACGCGGCGTATTCCCTTATAAGAGGCAACAGCAGCCCGGCCTCTTCAGGGATACCAGGTCCCGGCGAAAGAATGATCTTATCATACTCCTTTACTTTCTCCAGTGGCAGCTTGTCATTGCGGTGCACTTCCACCCGTTGACGGATCAGCTTCTCCACCAGGTGCACAAGATTATAGGTGAATGAATCGTAATTGTCGAATACAAGAATACGGGCCACTATATGTAGTTTTATAGAATTATTAATGACTTATTTCCTCCGCAAACAAAATAGCTTTCTTCAAAGCTCCTAATTTGTTATTTACTTCCTGCAGCTCACTCTCGGGCTGACTGGCGGCTACCACACCGGCGCCTGCCTGATAGATCAGGGTATTGTTCCTGCTCAGCAGGCTGCGGATCATGATCGCGTGATTACAGCTGCCATCAAAACCCATGAACCCGATACAGCCTCCATAATAGCTCCGGGTAGTAGGCTCGTATTCATCGATCAGCTCCATTGCCTTGAACTTGGGGGCGCCGCTAAGCGTACCCGCAGGGAAAGTAGTGGCCAGCAGCTCGAATGGATTGTAGCCATCCCGTAGCTTTCCCCTAACCTCGCTCACGAGGTGGATGACATGAGAATAATATTGCACCTGCCGGTACTGCGCCACGGTGACCTCGTCACAATTACGGCTGAGATCGTTGCGGGCCAGATCCACCAGCATAACATGCTCCGCATTTTCCTTTGCATCCTTTAACAGCTTGTCGGCCATCATTTTGTCTATCCCATCGTCGCCGCTCCGCTTGAACGTACCAGCTATAGGATGTACAATGGCCTCCCCATTCTGCAGGATCAGCTGCGACTCGGGTGAAGACCCCATCAGCTTGTAATCGCCATAGTCGAAAAAGAAGAGATAAGGCGAGGGATTGATGCTGCGCAGGGCCCTGTATACATTGAACTCGTCGCCGGTAAATCCCTGCTGAAAACGACGGCTGAGCACGATCTGAAAAACATCCCCACGGTGACAGCTCCTGATGCCTTTTTTTACGATCTCGATATATTCCTCATCTTTTAGATTCGAGGTCTCCTCGCCCTTGACCCGGAAAGGATATACAGGAACATCTTTGCTCTTTATCAGGGATTCCACGATCCCGATCTCCGATTCCAGCCCCGCGATCTGGTTCTCGCAGATGTACAGCTCGTCCTTGAAATGATTGATAGCTATGACATATTGATAGAGCCGGTAGCGCATCAGCGGTATACCCGCCCTCTCTTCGCTGGAACTCAGCTTGATGGTATCGAAGAATTGTACAGCGTCGAACGTGGTATAGCCAAACAGCCCCTGCACGGCCCTCACCGGCCGCTCGGAAGAAGGCTTCGAGTCAAACCGTTGCATGAATTCCCACAAGAGTTGGGGAGTATCTGCCAGATTGCCCAATGGCTTCTTTTCAGGGGGCAGCCCCGGCAGTTTGAACTCGATGTTCCGGGTGTCGGATATCTCGATGCCTGCGATGGCGTTGATACAGATAAAGGAATAGCTGTTCTCGGCCACATGATAATCCGTGCTTTCCAGCAGAATGGTGTCCCGGAACCTGTCCCGCAGCCGGAGGTAGATACCCACAGGCGTGTAGATATCCGATAACAGCTTCCGGCAATGCGTTTTGATCTCTATTTTTTTCATGACGTTCAACGATTCTTGGAATGAAAAAGGCCCCGGTATACCGGGGCCCAATATGGTAATACATGTAGTAATAGCATTACTTGCCCCGTTTGGAGTTAGTATGCCACCACCACAGTTTATTTATAAGCTTTTTTGTCATTGCACGGCAAATATGACCCGCAAAAATCACTTTTCCAAATTTTTTTTCACCGCCCTGGACAGGCCCACCACCCCTACAGCACCCCCTTCGTGCTCGGCAGGTAATTGCTCAGTGGGTCCCGCCTGACAGCCATCCGTATGGCTTTTGCAAAAGCCTTGAAAATAGCCTCGATCTTATGATGCTCGTTCTCCCCCCTGCACTCAATATTCAGATTGCACCTGGCAGCGTCCGAAAAGGATTTGAAGAAATGAAAGAACATCTCGGTCGGCATCTCCCCAATATGCTCCCGTTTGAACTCCGCATGCCAGACGATCCAGTTCCTTCCCCCAAAGTCGATCAGCACTTTGGCATCCGCCTCGTCCATGGGCAACGCAAACCCATACCGCTCCATCCCCCGCTTGTCCGCCAGCGCCATCGCAAACGCTTCTCCCAATGCGATACCCGTATCCTCGATGGTATGATGCTCGTCGATATGGAGGTCCCCATTCGTACGGATGGTGAGGTCCATCTTACCATGCCGCGCTATCTGCTCCAGCATATGATCGAAGAAGCCTAATCCCGTGAAGATCGCAGCCTTGCCGCTGCCATCTACATTCAGCTCGATCTTTATCTGCGTCTCGCTGGTATTGCGCTCATGGATCACACGACGCAGACCCAGCTTCAGGAACTCATATATCTTGCTCCATTCCCCCGTCTCCAACGCCACCACTTCATTCAGCTCCGTCATCGTATCCTTCACCTCGCGGCCCCCCAGCCCCGGCTCATTGTTCAGCCAGATGGCCTTGCACCCCAGGTTCTTCGCCAGCTGCACGTCGGTGATCCTGTCCCCGATGACAAATGAATTAGCCAGGTCATACTCGGGATTGTCGATATAGCGGGTCAGCATGCCCGTGCCCGGCTTCCGGGTAGGCGCATTGTCCCTGGGAAAGCTTTTGTCGATGTATACGTCCTTGAAACAAATACCTTCATTTTCCAGGCTCTTCATGATAAACTGCTGCACAGGCCAGAACGTATCTTCCGGGAAATCCTTTGTCCCAAGGCCATCCTGGTTGGTCACCATCAATAGCTCATAGTCCATCTCCCGGGCTATCCGCCCCATGAACTCAAACATATTGGGATAGAATTCCAGCTTGTCGAAACTATCGATCTGGTAGGTAGGAGGAGCTTCGTTGATGAGGGTCCCGTCGCGGTCGATGAATAAAACTCTTTTCATGAATAAAAAAATGAACTTATTGGCCTTTTAACATTTTTTAAGTAATGGTAAAATCTCCGCAAACCTACGTTAAATATGTTGGAATTTCGTCGGGTCTGAAAATCAAAAAGGAATGGGACTTAATGTGAAGATAGACCTGAAGAATGTATACCGCATCGTTGCCAAAGATCCTGGCCAACAGGCCAGCGAATTTGACTCTATTCTAACAAATACAGAATGTGTCCGGTTGGGCATTAGGATAAGCCATACCTCTCACCCCTTGATCCCTAATACCTATAATTTGGCCTTCGGACCAATAAGGAAAAATGGCGCTGTCGATGACAAGGTCAGGCTTTCCCATAAAGATTATTCAAAGGTTTTTTCAACGGCACTTCTTGATGCGATATCTTTTTTAGAAGAGCACCCTGGTAGCTATGTAGGCATCGATGGTTCTGATAATGCCAGGGCATATATGTATTACAGATGCATCCAAAATAATTTTACATATCTCAGTTCGATATTCACGATCATAGGTGTTAATTATTATATTCGGATGCTTAGACAGGAAGAAGACGGCAATTGCGATCTGGATACTGACGATATGCATACAAAATACAAAGAGATTGAGGCAAACGAAATAATCAATCCCGAAAAACTATACAATTACTTCATTTTCAATATCAAACCTCTATAACTATTATTTCAAAAAACAATTAACTTTACATCTATGGCAGAACAAAGACGCATGACAGAGGAAGAAAGGCAAGAGATATTTCAGAAAGCCAGAGAACTTTCAGCGGAAGCCAAAAGAACTGGCGACCCCAATTTCTTTTATCCCGGCGATCCCTGGGAGAATGACTCTTTGGCCAAAGTCATTAAGACCAAGGAACACGCTGAATTTTTTATGATGCAGATGGAATTGATAAAGAACAAAGCCAACAAAAAATAACTATTCCGCACATAAAAAAGGGCCGGCACTATCGCACCGGCCCCAAAAAAATTCACAGCCCTTCACTTTTTGTAGCTTATCTTCCAAACATACCCCTTCGCATCATCCGTCACATACAACGATCCATCAGGCCCTTGCGCCAGTCCACACGGACGATGATCCGCCTTGGCAGCAGCAGTGTTTTCAGCGCTGCCGGAGAAGTTATCTGCAAACACCTCCCAATCCCCGCTGGGCTTGCCATTGCTAAAAGGCACAAACGCCACCAAAAACCCTTTCTGCGGCTCGGGCGCCCTATTCCAACTGCCATGGAAGGCGATAAATGCCCCATTCTTGTATTTGTCAGGGAACTGATCCCCCGTATAGAATAACAGACCATTGGGCGCCATGTGAGCAGGGAAAGCTACGACGGGGTCCTGCGCATCCTTACCACCTTCTTTCTTGCCATCCCCGCCATATTCCGGCATCAGGATCTTCTTATGCTGGAAGGGGTCGTAGTACATATAAGGCCAGCCACAGTTCGACCCCTTATGCAGCTCATACATACATTCCGCAGGCAGCTCAGCGCTTTGCTTAGTATCGAACATATCAGGGAAAAGATCGTGCAGTTGATCCCTTCCATGCTGCATAACAAACAGGCTATTGGTAGTCATATTCCAGTCCAGCCCTACCACATTGCGCAGCCCCGTAGCATAACGTACACCCGTACCATAGGTCTGATCAGGCTTGTCTGCCTTGAATTGCCAGATACCGCCGGCCGAATCCAATATTTTACATGGTCTCTGTGAAGGCGACCCCTTCTTCCTGTCCTCCAGTTGACAGGCATTGGAATAAGCGCCGATATTGACATATATATTACCCTCATTATCCAATGCAATGGATTTCGATTCGTGTTCATGCCGATCCAGCAGCCCCGTAATGATCTTTTCGGGATTGTCCGGATTCGTCACATTGAAATTAGAATCCAGCTTGTACCGGTAAACCTCTTCATTGGATGAAGCATAGAGATAACCATTCTTAATAGCAATACCGGTGCCGCCGTATGTTCCAAAGCTGGTGGCCTGGTCCGGTTTTCCATCCCCATTCGTGTCCTGCAAACGAACGATACCCTTCCCATTCTTCAGCCCGCCAAGCTTCACAAAGATGACGCCATTGGGCGCCACCACAATATGACGGGCCCTCCCGAGATCTTCCGCTACCGTAGTAGCCATAAATCCGGCAGGTAGCTTGATAGTGGAGTCAATACCCCCTGTCACAACCGAAGGCTGCGCCGTTTTGTTTGAATCGGTTCCTGCGGAAGGTTCTCCTTTATTCCCCCCACCATTACAGGCGAAAAGTCCTGTCATGCACAAACCCAGAGCAAGATGCAGGGCTTTGCGCGGCATTGTCGTTGATGTGTTGATTAGCTGGTTCATGGAAAAAATCTATTGAATGTGTAATTTACGTGAATGCATCCACCGCACAATCACTAATTTTTACCTTAGAATTGGCCGAGCGCTTCCAGCAATTGACGATTCTCCGATGCCGTACCCACCGTGATACGCAAACAACCCTCACACAGCTCGACCTTACTGCGATCACGGACCACGATCCCCTTGTTCAAAAGATATTGATAGACGGCTTTCGCATCGGTGACTTTCACCAGCAGGAAATTGGCATCGCTGGGGTATATTTTTTTGACGACAGGAAGCGCTGCCAGCTCAATGGTCATCTGTTCCCGCATGGTCACCAGGGCCCGTATCATATCATTGACCTGATCCGTATCTTCCAATGCTTTTAAAGCCAGTTCCTGAGTGGCCTGATTAATGTTGTACGGAGGTTTTACTTTGTTATAAACATTTATAATAGCCTCACTTGCAAAAGCCATACCGAGCCTAAGTCCTGCCAGCCCCCATGCTTTGCTCATCGTCTGCATCACTACCAAATTGGGGTAATCCGTCAGCTCCTGGATAAAGCTCCTGTGACGGGAAAAATTAATATATGCTTCATCCACCACCACCAGTCCGGGGAAATTATTCAGGACGACCTCCACATCCTGACGATTCATCGAGTTGGCCGTCGGGTTGTTCGGGCTGCATATCCAGATGATCTTGGTATTCTCATCCACCAGGTTCTCCAGGTGCACGAGGTCCAGCTGAAAATCATCCAGTAAGGTGGCCCTGCGCACTTCCACATCGTTGATATGCGCGCTGACCTCATACATCCCATAGGTTGGCGGATTGATAATGACATTGTCTTTACCGGGTTCGCAAAATGCCCGATACAATATATCGATACACTCATCGCTGCCATTGCCAAGAAAGATGTGCTGCGGAGCAATCCCCTTCACGCGGCTGAGCGCTTCCTTTACTTTCCATTGCAGCGGGTCAGGATATCTGTTGTACCACCGGGTCAGCGGTGACCCCAGACTGTTCTCATTGGCATCGAGAAAAACCTGTGCCTCTCCTTTGAACTCATCCCTGGCAGACGAATAGGGTACCAGCTTTCGGATATTATCCCTCAGTAATTTGTCCAGTTGAAACATAACATATAAAAATTTGTGTGCGCCATAGCGCACTATGACATTCTCACTCTGACCGCGTTCGCATGCGCCCGAAGCCCCTCGGTCTCCGCCATCTCGACGACAGCAGGGCCGATGCCTTGAATGCCTTCCCGGGTCAGCTGTTGAAATGTGATCTTTTTTACAAAACTATCGAGACTTACCCCGCTATACGCCCTGGCATATCCATTGGTGGGCAGCACGTGATTGGTGCCGCTGGCATAATCGCCGACACTTTCCGGCGAATAATGCCCGATAAAAACGGAGCCTGCGTTTACGACTTTCCCTGCCAATTCCACCGCATCGTCACAAGCCAGTATCAGGTGTTCGGGAGCATATTCGTTCAACAGGTCCATGGCCTGCCCGGCATCCCCGGCTATAAACAGGCGGCTGGAAGCCAGCGCCCGGGCGGCCACATCGGCACGGGGCAGCAACGTCAATTGCCGTTGAACGGCCTCCTGCACTAACCCCGCCATCCTGGAGGACAGACAGACGAGCACCACCTGGCTATCCGGTCCATGCTCTGCCTGTGAAAGCAGATCAGCCGCAACAAATTCGGGATTGGCATTTTCATCGGCATAAACAGCGACCTCACTCGGGCCTGCAGGCATGTCGATAGCAATTCCATCCCTTTGGATAAGCTGCTTGGCGCAGGTGACATATTGATTACCGGGGCCGAATATCTTATAGACGGCAGGTATGGTCTCCGTCCCATATGCCATAGCGCCGATGGCCTGCACACCGCCTGCCTTGTATATCTTCGTAACACCTACGACCTTTGCCGCATAAAGGATGGCCGGATGCAGCCTGCCCTGTGCATCAGGAGGCGAACACAGAACGATCTCCTTACAACCCGCCAGTTTCGCAGGTATACCTAACATCAACAAAGTGGAAAATAAGGGGGCCGTACCACCAGGTATATACAATCCCACTTTCTCGATAGCGACAGCCTTCCTCCAGCAACGCACACCAGGTATAGTTTCCACAGCCTCCCTTGCCTGATGCTGTGTACGGTGGAAGGCTTCGATATTCTGATGCGCCTGATGGATGGCCGAGCGCAATGCCTCACTAACCTCCACCTGCGCCAGCTCTTCTTCGCTGACCTGCAATGGCTCCGGCGCTACTTTATCGAACTGCAGGGTAAAATGCTGCACAGCCTCGTCCCCGCCATCCCTGACAGTCCGAAGAATGTCAGCTACTTTCTGCTCCAGCATCGAAGTATCCAGCACGGGCCGCGACAACCACTCCCGCCGCTGTGCCGGGGAGATGGATGTGAAATGGCGAATGTCAATCAATTGCATATCGATATATTAAATGATCATTTTTTCTATCGGCACTACCAGGATGCCCTGTGCACCCGCATCTCTCAACCGCTCGATGATATCCCAAAAGTCATTTTCGTTCAGTACGCTGTGAACGCTGCTCCAGCCGGGCTGCGCCAATGGCAGCACAGTGGGGCTCTTCATGCCCGGCAGCAGTCCGATAATCTCGTTTAATTTGTCGTTCGGCGCATTCAACAGGATATATTTATTATTCTTCGCCTGCTTTACAGCCCGGATACGGAAAAGGAATTTATCTAAAATGGCTTGCAGTCCGGCATCCAGATCCCTGTTCCGGACAAGGACAGCCTGTGACTTCAGGACGGTCTCCACTTCTTTCAGCCCATTCATGAACAGGGTACTACCACTACTTACCAGGTCCACGATGGCATGCGCCAGTCCAATACCGGGAGCGATCTCTACGGAACCGCTGATCTCATGTATCTCGGCTTCTACCTTGTTCTTATCCAGGAACTGGCGCACGAGGGTCGGATATGTAGTGGCTATTCTTTTGCCCCGCAGGGATTCCACACCTGTATATTGGTCGCTCCTGCCCACTGCCACCGACAGACGACATTTGCCAAACCCCAGGTGCTCCACGATGTCCACCTTCTTGTTGTTCTCGTACAACACATTCTCCCCTACAATGCCGATGTCGGCCACCGCATCCTCGACATACTGAGGAATATCGTCATCCCGGAGAAAATAGATCTCCATAGGGAAATTGTCCGCTTCTGTCTTTAGCTTGTTTACTCCGTTCTTAAGATCGATACCACAATCTTTCAGGAGCTTTACGGAGTCGTCATACAGGCGACCCGATTTTTGAATGGCGATTTTTAGCTTCATTGCCAGTACTTGGTTTGTGCGGGAAAAGAGTATTTTGAAACCTAACCCTTTTCCCGCAAAGGGCTAATGTCTGACCTGTCGGTCGAACCGCTTCCAGCGGTTCCGGTAAAAAATTAGGGGCTTACCTCTGGTAAGCCCCTTAATAAGTTGTTTTATATACAAAACATCACCGGCCTACCACCGGCGAACGCCGGACATATGATTCGGTAAGAAAAAATGATGGTGATGATGGTGCGTTCTGATTTTCATAACGAGGCCCAAAATTAAGCGTGAAAAGTGAATGACCAAAATTTTATTTTACCACCCGTTCGATGGACTATTACTCCAACTTCCTGCGTAGCCCGGCTGCTTTATCGGCGCCCGGTGCACCGGCGGGTATCTTGTCGATCCACGACCTGGCAGTCGCCTTATCCCCTTTTTGCGCATAGCTCAGCGCCATATAAAAGGCAGCCTCATACTTGAAAAGACTTCCGCCTGAAAATACCAGTTGAAGATCCTGGCGGGCCTCCTCTGTCGCCCCCTTGTGCAGTCCCGCCACCCCTCTGTAGAACAGTGCAGTCTGGTTCGTAGTATCAGCCTTGTATGCATGGTCCAGCAGTGGCAAAGCCTTGTCAAAGGCGCCCGCATTGAAATATTCGGAAGCCTTCTCCATCAACGTATCATTACCCTCTCCCCGCTCCGTAACACCCGCCATCTGTGTCTTCCCATAGCTGTTCAGGTAGTCGGAAGGCCATAACATCACTACAGCGATAAGGATAGCAGCGGCAGCAGCCATACCGGCTATATATCTTGGGAACCGCGTTTTCATTTTAACCACCTTCATACTGCTTCCATCATTCTCCCCCGACAGCCTTCCGGTATCGATACTTCCCCCTGATGTTCCGCTGCCTCCCCCGGAGAAATATCTTCCCCGCATACTCCCCAGCGTTCGACGCAAGGCGGCCGCCCCCTCATCGGCAGGCAAACGCTGCTCCAGCGTCACTTTCAGCTGCCGATAAAGCGCTACACTCTCCGCAAGAGCGGCATCGGACCGCAGGTCCTCCTCCATCTTTTGCTTTTCTTCCAAAGACAGCTCGCCTTCTACATAGCGTATGACATCTTCGTTGGTATAGGTTGACATAAATAAGATATTTTCAATTTATCAGATCGCCCCCTGACTGGTCGCACCGGTGGCCGCTTGCACATACGACATCAACGTCGCCATACATTCCGATTTCTTTTTACGCAGATACCCATAAGTGACGCCCAGCGCTTCAGCGATCTTCTCCTGCCGCTGCCCTGTCAGGCTCATCCGGAGTATCTCCCGGCATTTTTCTCCCAGCCTCTCAAACTGCTGAAAGAAAAGCTTTGCCTTTTCCTCCTCTACTCCCACCCGTTCGGCGACGGCAAATACATCCTCTCCATATTCAGATAAGTCGTCACTTGATTTTGTTACCTGCCTGGCCCCTCTTTTCTTTATTTCATTCAGCCATTTCCGCTTGCACACCAATAATAAGAAAGGCTGAAAAGGACATGTCAGCTCAAGACCCTTGTATTTGGCCTGGTTATAAATATCGATCAGGGATTCCTGGAAAATGTCCGCGGCATCGTCCTCTGTACCGCTGTTTTGTATGATCCAGCTTCGGATCCCGGGTGAAAAAAGCCGGTAAATTTCATCAACCAATTGATTATCATTACTTAACAAGCCTTCTAGGTAGCGCTGATCGGGATGGATGGCCATCGAGGTTTTTGGCGAATATCGAAAAAAAAGGCCAAAAGGGGGGGTAACATCCGGCGCGCCCTGTTGATATGACCCAAACAACACTCCTTTTATGAAAAAGATTACACTCATCATCAGCGCGGCCCTTACGATGGTCGCCTGCAAAAAAAGCGATACGCCCGCTCCGCAGCAGAACAATGCGGACGGAGAGAACATGGCTGCATTTATGAAGAACAACGGCCCCGCATTCCAAAATTTTAATATTAATGCAGATGCCGGCGCCGTGATCACCTCGTCTAATGGCACCACATATACAATACCAGCGGGCGCTTTCCAGACAAAAGCGGGAGCTTCCGTAACAGGTAATGTGACGGTCAGCATAAAAGAGATCAGCTCCCCTGCTGACATGATCTTTAGCAACAAACCCACGCTTACCCGCGACGGTAAGTTGCTGGCCTCCTATGGCGAGTTCTTTATCAAGGCCGCCCAGAATAACCTGGATCTGCAGTTGAAAAAGGACAGCGGCATCAAGGTCGCGGTCAAGGCCAAACCCAATGGTCAGGAGATACCCATGTGGAGCGGTGACTCCGCCATCACCACCTCTGTCAGCGGGTATGATTACCTGAACGTACAGGTCACGCTTAGCGTACAGATGTCGGTGAACAAAGGCATTGTATGGGACCAGCTGACCACAGAAAGCTATGCTTTTTTCAATGGCTCCAATGGTACCCTGAACTTTACCATCGACAGCCTGGTACAATGGAAGAACTGCGACCAGATCATCGGCAACCCTTCCGACCCGAAGACCACGGTGCTGGGCTATTTTACCAGCCACTATAATGCCCGGACACAGCAAAGCTATCAGGGCGATCAGCCTACGATCCTTTTCTTCAAACCCCATAACCAGAACACACTGATCAGGCTGTATGACGTCATCCTCAACGCCCCTGCCGGCTACCAGGGATTCTACAGCTATCAGCAATCTATGCCTATCGGCATGCAGGGCACCTTCCTGGCCATGAGCACCATCAATGGCAAGTTCTATGCGGATATGAAGGACGTTACCATTCCTGCCCCTTCCGGCAGCAACAACTATACGACCTTTACCTTCGACCCCCAGGAAGTTTCTGAAAGCACCATGGTGAGCTTGATCACGCAAATGAATACCAAGTAGGACGGATCGATACATATATAGAGTCTATACAATGTATAGGCTCTATTTTTCGTTAACTTCCCTATATTTACCAATGCTGAAACCCGTACTTGTCATAGCATCCTTGCTGGTAACATCCTGCATCGCCCGGGCACAGGACTCGATCCCGCCGGTGATCCATGTCGAGGAAGCCGGCGACAGCGTCCATTTCTCATCCCAGCTTCGCCCTCTCAGGCAGATCGCCGGAGCGCCTGCAGCTTTCTACACCTATTTCTGGGAGTTGGGCGACGGCCGCTTCAGCTTTGACAAAGAACCCTTATATGCCTATCGCGATACGGGTATCTACCAGGTCCGGCTCTATGCCACCAATAACTATGACGACGGCAAGGCGCCCCCCACCCGCCCCCGCCCGGTGAAAATAAAAAAGAAAGTCCCGGGCAATGTCTGGGCCTCCCATTTCTTTCATGGCTCCGGCAACATCGAAATGAAGATAAACCGTAATCCACGGCCGGGTGAAGACTTTGTAGCGATCATGGGCTATCGCAGCACACAGACGGACAGCCTTTCCGGCACCCTTGTCCTCTTCTATAACGAGCGGCAGTTCGGTCAGAAAGGGTTCGATCTGGCGGAAAAAAGATATTATAACAATGAGGACAGCAGCTCGCTTGGCTCCCTGATGGCCAGCCTCGAAACACGGGACGGAGAATACCTGGCCCGGACGGACGGATCACAGGAGGGGCAAGAGCACGGCCTCACGAACCAAGCCTTTCACCCCTCCGGTCCGGAGGTCGCCTATGACGTATCCCCTAATTACACCACCCAGGCGCAATCTCTTTTGACAAGTTTACAAAAAGAGTACACGGGACATACGGTCCTCCATTTCTCCGGCATACACAATAACGAAGAAAGATTTGTATTCATGGACCTGAATACCCTGCCTACCATGATCCAGGATACCAATGCCACGGTGACCCTCACGGCTATGATGGTGCCCGATGACCCCTCCTACCCGCCGGAACTCCACCGGCTGGAAGTAGCCGTAGTAGCATCCCACGACCCTAACTATATGCAGATAAAGCCGCGGCGGATCAACTACCGGCTGATGGGCAAGAAAAAAGAGATCACCTACACCATCCATTTCCAAAACACGGGAAGGGGCCCCGCTAAAAGGATCGCCATCGGCATGGCAATACCTCCCCAGCTCAACAGCAGCAGCGTACAGCTGAAAAGCATGAGCCCTGTCTGTAAATGGTGCGACGCTGCATACAATAGTCAGAGCTGCATCGATACCATCCGCAAGGACGACAGCCTTTATTTCGTGTTCAATAATATTTACCTGCCGGGTCTTAACCAGCAGGGAGTCACAGACAAGGACTCTACAAAAGGATTCGTGGAATATACCATACGATTTAAGAAAAAGCCAAAGAAGATCCCCTTTAGCACAAAGGCCGCCATCGTATTCGACAGGAACGAGCCAGTCTTCACCAACAAAAGCACGGCCCGTTTCATAAAAGGTATCTCTCCGGGCATCATGGCAGGGTATGTCTATTCTCCCTCCAACGGCAATTATTCCACCAACGGATCATTACAGTTGGGATACGTTTTGTCACCGTTCTCCCCTTCCCGCCCTTACTTCCAGGTGGAAGCCTTTGCAGGACTGCTTCAGCAGGATAACAGCACCACAGGCGTCACACAGGACCAAACGGACACGGTCATCGGTATAGGGAAATATCTCATCGTAGGCAGAGAGACAAAGACCACGATAAAAAAGAACAGCTTTGAAGTGACGCCCCTGCACTTCCGGTACAACCTCTGCAATTGGATAGGTTTTGGTGTGGGCGCCCAGGTAATGGTGAACATATCCGAGCAGGCCACAAAGGAATATAAGGTCTACATGAACACCACCTTGCCGCCCATTACCCCGAGCGCGGCCAGCACCTTTCAGCAATCAAAGACCCTTTGGCTGCATACCTGGAATGCCGCACCCTTTGCCGATCTGCAGATAGGACGTGTCAGGACCGGACCGGTGATAGGATTGCGCTATCTTCGTCTGCTGAAAGGAGATGTCTCCAATAGATTCTTCCTCTATGCGGGTATCAAGCTGTAAACATCCCATACTACAACTGACAACGATCCTGTTGTGCTGCCTGCTGCTCATCTCTTTCCGCCCACCTGGTGAATGGCCCGGCGAAGGGTTCCCCGACGACACACCGCCCGAACTGGCCCAACAGCTAAAACAACTGCGAGACAGGAACGACCTGACAGGATGGATCTACCTGCAGATACAATGGACGGCCAAAGCCCCGATCAGCCGCAGCGCATGGCTTAAAAAGGCAGTACAGGCAGCCTGGCGCGGCCCGGCCACCAATGAAGAGATACAAGCCTGGCTGGACCTCCTTACCAACGAAGGATATGCCTTGCTGATGAGCGGCGACATCGTCCATTCCACCGACGCCTATACATCCGCCTTTCAATGGGCAAGACAGCATGCCGAGCTGATGGACGATAACATGGTCCTGGACAACATCCTGAAACCTCTTGGCAATAACTACACCCGCCTGGGCGATTACGAACAGGCCCTCTTCATCCATCGCAAGGCCCTGGCCATCGCACATGCGCTCAACGAATCCGAAGCCCTGGCAAGTACACTTAGCAACCTGGCCAATACCACCAGTAATATGGGCCGACCGGCAGAATCATTGGATTATTGCCGCCAGGGACTGACCGTGGTAAAAGCCTCGTCCCCCATCCGCGGCCTCCTCCTTTCCGAACAGGCAGACGCATTGATGGCGCTTGACCAGCCGGAAGCCGCCCGACAGAGCATTCGGCAAAGTATAGAGATACTCGAAAAAAGCAATACCCCCGAAGCCGGGAGTTGGTTGCTGATGACCTATCAGCAGGCAGGCGATATATACGCTGCCGAGCCGGCGAAAGCATTGAGCTATTATCAGTCGGCATTGCGGCTGGGAGAACATCTATCCCTGCAGCAGGATGCCCTGCCCCTACGGCAAAAAGCAAAGCTTTTTCAACGCATCGGCAGTCTCTACGCCCGGACCCGCCAGCCAATCCCCGCTACACGCTGGCTGGATCGATGCCTCTCCATTCTCATCCCCGGTCGCCCCCTCGACTCCCTCGAAGAAAAGGACCTCTATGCGGAGAACACGCTGATGGACCTGCTCTATACCACGGCCGGACTGGCAGAAGAGCAGAGACATATAGACAAAGCGCTCCGTCTCTATAAGCTTTGCTTTACCACGGAATATGCCTTGCGACGTCAGCTGATCACAGGTTCCTCCAGGGAACAATCCGTTTCGGATAGCCATATACGATACGAGACGGCCATCCGGACTGCATGGGATGCATGGAAGACCACAGGTGATCCCGTCTATCAGCAGACAATGCTGACTTTTATGGAAGACAGCAAGGCAAAGCTATTATTGGACGAAGTAATGCAGCAACAACAGCTGGCCGGCGCCACCGACAGTCTGAGCAACAGGATCAGGCTGCTGGAAAAAGCCCTCATTTATTATAGAAAAGAAGCCAGGCAGCAACCCGACAGCCTCCGTCAGGCTATGACCCGCCAGGGCATGCAGGTGGAATGGGATCTTGCACAACTACGTAAAAAAAACCCCGCCGCAGAGCCGCCGTCTAAAGTTGAAAAACCGTCTCTGGCCGAAAACCAGCTGATCCGGAGTTTCTTCTCCGGCGCACAAGCATTGTACATCGTCGAGCTCGGCAAGGACGGGATACACTGGACAGACAAGCTCACCATGCCAGAAGGATGGCAGGACAGCCTCCGGGCCTTTACCCACACCTGGTTTGAAAAAGGAGCCGGCAATATGATCAACGATCCCGCGGGGTATTATCGACAGGCGTACGCGATCTATCAGCAGTTGTACGGGACTCATCCATTGACACAAGGAAAGGAATACATCCTGCTGCCGGATGGCGCACTGAGCCTCCTTCCCATGGACGCCCTTGTCACTGCTCCGGTCTGCCCTCCCTCCCCTTCGGACTGGTCCTTTGTCATTCGTCAGACCTCTCTCTCCTACGCATGGTCCATACGCACCCTGCAACGACAAATGCAATCCGCCGGCAATAATAAAGGCTTCTCGGGGTTCTTCCTTGCGGACACACGGCAGCTCCCTCTGCTGAACAATGTCACTGGTGAGGAAGAAGCCATGAGCAGCATCATAAAAAATGGGAAATGGTATACGGATGATAAAGCCACCACGACGGCCTTTCGAAAGGCCCTCCAGGAGTCTGCCATCGTACACATCAGCTCCCATGCCTTCTCCGGAAAAGACACGGGACAGGTCCCGCATATCGCGCTCTACGATCAGCCTTTTTATTTATTTGAATTGAAGGATCTGCAGCAGCATCCGGGACTGGTAGTGCTCAGCGCCTGCCGGACAGGGGATGGAAGAATGGTGATGGGTGAAGGCGTGCAAAGCCTGGCCCGCGCCTTTATCGCACAAGGCGCCAACGCCGTCGTGGCAGGATGGTGGAATGTCAACGATGCAACGGCTGCTCAGCTCATGCAACGCTTCTACCGGTCATGGGCCACCGGACAGACCACCATCGCAGGATCGCTGCGCAGCTGCAAGCTCGACTGGCTCAACGACCCGAAAGTCTCCTATCAGCACAAGCTTCCTTACTACTGGGCTGCGCTCAATTACGCAGGCAACCCGGCTCCATTCCCGAAAGATGTCATCGATGAAAATAAAAGCTGGCCCCCGAAGTGGGTGATTGGATTAATAGCCTTATTGTTCGCAACAATCCTACTTCTCGTTGTCCGCAGAAAGCTATAAGACCCAGTTCAGCAGCATTACGCCGCCCAGCCCTACCAGGGACACGATGGTTTCCATAATGGACCAGCTACGCAACGTATCCTTGATCGAAAGGGAAAAATACTCTTTGAATAGCCAGAAACCACCGTCATTGACATGGGAGAACATCAGGCTCCCCGCCCCTACGGACAGTACCATGAGATTGGGGTTCACATGCGAGGCCTTCATCAGCGGCAGGATAATGCCTGCCGCAGTCAATCCGGCTACAGTGGCCGACCCCAGGCATACTCGTATGATGGCGGCGATCAGCCAGCCCAATGCCAATGGATGAACAGGCCACTGCTGAAGCACGTTGGCAATTTCCTTGCTGACCCCACTATCCAAAAAGATCTCCTTCAACGCCCCCGCCCCTCCGATGATCAGCAGGATCATGGCAATATCCTTTACCGCCTCCTCATAGATGCGCATGACAGCCTTCATGCTTTTGCCCATTCGGATACCCAGCGTATACGTAGCTACCCCGACGGATATAAGCAAAATGATGGAGGGGTCCCCCAGGAAATGTAAACCAGGTGCAATAGTTGTCAGCATCAGCAGTATCACAGGTAACAACGACGATAAAAGGCTAACCCCCATACCCGGCAATCCCTCCTCTGGCTTGTTGGATGCCACAAGCCCCTCCAACGGTTTGGCTACGATGCCTTTCAGCCGGCGGGAATACCATGGCCCCGCAATGATGACGGCAGGGATGGCGATTAAAATGCCATACAGCAGCGTCTTGCCCATATCCGCCTGAAACTGTCCCACCAGCGAAGCCGGAGCCGGATGCGGCGGCAGAAAACCATGTGTTACGGAAAGAGAAGCCAGCATCGGCAGCCCGATATATACGGCCGGTAGCTTGTATTTATATACCACCGAAAAGATCAGCGGCACCATCAATACAAATCCCACATTGTAGAACAGCGGGATGCCGATGATAAAACCCGTCACCATCAGCGCCCATTGAATGTACTTTTCTCCAAACAGGTTCATCAGCACCGTAGCGATCCGCTGAGCCGCGCCACTCTCGGCCACCAGTTTACCCAGCATGGCCCCAAGTACAATGATAATGGCCAGCGATCCCAAGGTATCTCCGACCCCTTTATAGATGGAGCCGGTGATGGTGCCCAGGGGTATGCCTAACAAAAGCCCCGTCGTTATCGATACGATCAGAAAAGCAAGGAACGCATTTAGTTTTCCCCAGGTGATAAGCGCAACAAGCAATAAAATACCAAAAAGGACTATGAGAATATGCATATTTATATCTTATAATGGTCCTGGCCGGCGACCTTATGGTTCAATGTGAATCCCTGCTGACTTCCGATCCGGATCCGCCCACCAGAAAATCCATATCCGCCCCCTTATCCGCCTGAAGAACATGCTGTACATAAAGATGAACATATCCTCTATCCGTCCCCGGTACCTGCGGACGCTGCCAGCGTTTACGCCGCTGCCCCAGTTCCTCCTCACTCACGTCCAGGTGCAATCTCCGTCCGGCCACATCCAGCTCGATCCAGTCCCCATTCTCCACCAGCGCCAGAGCGCCGCCGATGGCCGACTCCGGCGAAACATGAAGGACCACGGTCCCATAGGCAGTACCACTCATCCTGCCATCCGATATACGCACCATATCGGTCACCCCCTTCTCCAATAGCTTTTTTGGAAGGGTCATGTTACCTACTTCGGGCATACCGGGATAGCCCACCGGCCCCACATTCTTCAGGACCATGATACAGGTCTCGTCGATGTCCAGGTCCGGGTCGTCCACCCGCGCATGATAGTCCTCTATATTCTCGAATACTACCGCCCTCCCTCTGTGCTGCATGAGGGAGGGAGTGGCCGCTGAGGGCTTGATGACAGCGCCATTCGCAGAGAGATTGCCTTTGAGCACGGCAATACCCGCAGATGGTATCAACGGCTCGGTATAGGTCGCGATCACCTCCCGGTTATAACATTGGCTGATCCCTTCGATATTCTCCCGGTGTCCCTTACCGGTCACGGTTATCGCATCCATATGCAGCTGGTCCCTCATCTCCGACAAGATCACGGGTAGCCCGCCTGCATAGTAAAAGTCTTCCATTAAGAACTTGCCGGAAGGCATCAGGTTCAACAGCAGGGGAATAGAGCTCCCCAGGCGATCGAAATCCTCCAGGTCAAGAGGAACGCCAATTCGTCCCGCAATAGCAGTAAGATGGATGATAAGGTTCGTACTGCCCCCCACCGCTGCGTTTACCTTGATGGCATTCTCAAATGCCGGACGGGTGAGTATCTTCGACAGGCGCAGATCTTCTTTCACCATCTCTACGATCCTCCTCCCCGACAGATGGGCAAGCACTTTTTTCCTCGAGTCCACCGCAGGTATCGCCGCAGCGCCCGGCAGGGTCAGCCCCAGCGACTCCACCATACAGGCCATGGTGCTGGCAGTACCCATCGTCATACAATGACCCGCGCTCCGCGACATACAGCTCTCCGCGAACAAATAATCCTGGTCCGACATCTTTCCGGTCTTCCTGTCGGCTGCAAATTTCCAGACATGCGTACCGCTGCCGATGTCCTGCCCCCTGAACTTCCCGTTCAACATGGGGCCTCCCGGTACTATCAAGGTTGGTAGGTCCACGCTTGCAGCCCCCATCAATGTAGAAGGGGTGGTCTTGTCGCAGCCGGTCAGCAATACCACGCCATCCAGGGGATTCCCCCGGATGGACTCCTCCACATCCATGCTGGCCAGGTTGCGAAATAACATGGCCGTTGGTTTAAGCAGTGTTTCTCCCAGGGACATAACCGGGAACTCAACAGGAAAGCCGCCGGCCTCATATACCCCCCGCTTCACGACGTCCGCGATGTCCCGCAGATGCGCATTACAAGGCGTAAGTTCCGACCACGTATTACAGATCCCGATCACCGGCCTGCCATCGAACATATCAGGAGGATACCCCTGGTTCTTCATCCAGCTGCGATAGATAAAACCCATTTTATCGGTCTTGCCAAACCAGTCCCTGCTACGGAATGCAGTCATAAATAAGTTACTTTTTTTCAGGTTTCAATATATACACTATATCATCCTTCCTCAGCTGCGTCACCTTCCCTTCCCCGTCCAATGAAAATACGACCCAATCTTTATCCCACCAGAAATAGTTGTAATGTCCAATAAAAGTATCGTAATTCCAGTGTTGCAGATCGAGACGCACATCGTTCGGAAAAAGCATTTTCAACGTATCCCCCGCCAGCACCACACGCGCATCGCCATAGGCCTCATTGGTATAAAGACCCGTGTAAGCCGTCAGCGGCAACGAAGGCATCGTCCCTTTCACCCGCTCCGCCTCTTTCTCCCGGTCCTTCCTGCGTCTGTCGTCCCTTAGTTTTTTATACAATGCATAGCACTCGGCGCTCCAGTCACGACTGTTGTCGGACCACCCCCAAAGGTCCATCGCCTTGTACATCAGGGCATGCCTGACCTCGGAATGGTCCAGGTTGCCTAAGATATATATTCCCAAATGCTCCGAAGGGATCAGACCAACGATAGCAACAACCCCGTCAAGGCTGCCGGTATGGAATTGCACCATCCTGCCCCTGTAGTCATGCTGGAACCACCCAAGCCCATACGTCGTCCAGACAGGATGGGTCAGCTTGGTGGTAGGATAGAACTCGTTGTCCGGGACCATGGTCTGTGGCTTGAACAGCTCGTTCCAGGTCATTGGTTTGAGAAGAAGATGCCGGTGATCCACCCGGGCGCTGTCCAGCATAAATCGCATCCATTTATCCATGTCGTCGGCACAGGACCATACTCCGCCCGCCGGCCCTACGCTACCATATTCCAGGAAAGGTATAGGACGGACGCTGTCGCCGATGATATAATGCGGGACTTCATGACTGGGTTCTCGAGCCGAAAGCGTAAAGCTGGCATAGGTATGCCGCATACCCAGCGGTTCGAACAGCCGGTGCGTTATAAAATCCTCCCAGTTCTGACCGCTGATCTTTTTTATCAGCTCCCCCGCCACGATATACATACAATTCTGATAAATAAAAGAGCTTCGGAAGGAATAGGCGGGCGGGATAAAGTGCAGCCGGCGGATGATCTCTTCACGGGGGAAGCCATAGACCCAGAGACCATCCGTATTCCCGAGCCCGGCATTATGCGTAAACAGGTCCCGTACAGTCAGCTCCGCCGACACATAGGGATCATAAAGAGAGAATTCGGGGAATACATCTTTTAGTTTGTCGCTCCATTGCAGCTTGCCTTCATCGACCAGCATTCCCATACACACCGCCGTCATGGCTTTTGTCGTCGAGGCGCATACCCCCACCGTACCCGTTGTAAAAGGGGCGGGCTTGCCCGCTTCCACCACGCCAAATCCCTTCCGGAACACCACCTCATCGTCCTTCACCACGACAACAGACATGCCGGGCGTCCTCCATAAAGCCATCGCCTTACGAATATAGCTGTCAAACACAGCGCCTTTGTCTATGGTCCTGTCAGCAGTGTGCTTAGTTTGTCCAAAGGAAAATAATACGCCTAACGATAAGAGGGAAGGTAACCATCCATAGTACAGCTTCATGAGACGTGGTTTGCCGGTAAGTTACCTAATTAACAGCAGACGCCGGCTCTTCCCGTTTCATGTATTTTTTGAAGTTGTCGTTGACAAACACGAGGATATCAACGTTGGCGGCCTTGCGGCAATATTCGTAGGTAGGCCGGTAATGCATCATGAATTGCTGAAGACTGTCCCCTTTGAGCTTGGTCAGACGGGATACATATTCCCGGCTGCATCGGAAGTCTACATAATACTCTTCCTCTTCACGTAGGATCCTCTTCTTTAGTTTCTCCCTGTCCTTGTCCTCTTTTGAAGCATTCCGGAAGAGGTCCAGATTGATACCAACCCCATCACCTGTCCTTTTCCGTTCGATCCGGGGTGGTGTGGTGTGGTCATATACCCAGGCGTATTCCTCTCTTCTTGCCATGGAATCCAGCTGATAATTGCTCAGGGAACCGACTTCCACCGCCCGCAGCGTCTGTGGCTTGGGGTCCATATACATGGGATAATCACCGGCCAGCATAGACGAATCGACGATAAGCGTATCAGCGTGATAGCCCACATGGGTAAAGATCAGCACATCCCCGGGCATGGATTGTATCCGGTAGGCGCCCCTTTCGTCGGAAAGGTCATGCCGGCGCTGCGTCTTATTTTCGATGCTGACGGAAACTAAAAACTCTTTACTGTCCGTTCGCAGGACCTTACCCGTCAGGAAACGCTGTCCAAAACCTGGACAGGACAATAGCAGTAGTGCTAACAAAGAAAAAAAATAGCGCATAGGTCAGCCGTCAAATTAGTATTATTGTCTGGAATTTTGACCACCTTTCTCATAAAAAAAGTATAATTTTCATATGACGTCGGGATTTATAGCCACCGCACTGTTCTTTTTAGGCATTATGACAGCAACAACCCAGGTTCAGGCCGCCGGCCCTACAGCCAAACAAGACTTCTTTACCATCCGGATATATCAGCTGAAAAGCGACCAGCAGGAACAAAAGGTCGACAAATACCTCAAAGACGCCTTTATACCGGCCCTCCACCGGCAGGGTATTGCTAAAATAGGGGTTTTCAAGCCCATAGGTAACGATACCGCCGCTGTCCGCCGCATCTATGTACTGATCCCCTTCCGTTCTTTGGAACAATTTGCCGGCCTGGATGCCTCGCTGGAAAAGGACGCCCAGTACCGCACGGACGGGAAAGACTACCTGGACGCCGTCCACAACGACCCACCCTATGTGCGTATGGAAAATATCCTCCTCCAGGCCTTCCCCGGTATGCCCCGTCTGGAAGCTCCCGCCTCCCTTAAAGGCCCCGCCTCCGAACACGTCTACGAACTGAGGAGCTATGAAGGCCCCACGGAAAAGTACTTTACCAACAAAGTGCAGATGTTCAATAAAGGGGATGAGATAGGACTATTCAAAAGATTGGGATTTAACGCCGTATTTTATGCGTCCGTCCTCTCCGGAGCACATATGCCCAACCTGATGTATATGACAAGCTTTGACGATATGGCCGCACGGGATGCCCATTGGAAGACATTTGGCGCAGACCCCTACTGGAAAGAGCTGTCTGCCAGACCCGAATACCAGAATAATGTCTCCCACATCGACATCGTATTTATGCACCCTACGGGGTATTCGGACCTATAGTAGCTAAATTCAGACCTGTATAACCATCGATTCATTAAGGTTTACCCTGATGGCATACTATTTGTCTATATGCCTGCGTTAACCCATAGTGGAACCCTACCGCGGGCGAAGCTTCAATAATCCTGATAGCCTTAAAATACTCGAAACATGAAAAACGCAGACAAACCATTCATCGGACTCATCCTCCTCTCGATAGCCATTCTTTATGGCGTCATCGCTATATTAAGCTAGCCCGCTACGGCCTGCTCTACGGATTTTTTCATAAGTAAAATTTAAAGCTAGCCGCTTTTCGGGGCATCAAATCATGTTGTTAGGCCAGGATTAAAAACGGGCATACTTACGGATTAGCTGCTGACGGGTAGTAATAAGGGGATTAGAACGGTGAGGATAGGTGGTTCAAAAGTCCGTCAAACGGGTTTTCCAACAAATGTACCCCGTTTGCCAGAAAGAGACCTTCGTCGGAGCTGCTTCGACACGCTCCTCCTTGGTCGTGACCTTGCGGTCATATCTGTCCTTCGGACAACGAACCTGTGGTTCGTTTGGACACTGCAATATAAGCAATTCTCCAATAGACTTTACTTTATCTGGATAAGTTCTGAGCAGCTACAGGCTTGACCTCATATATAGCGCTGAAAAGATACAGTTTTCCCGTAGACAGCTCCACACACTGGAACCTTTTTCTCAATTTTTTTCCCTTCCGGAAAACACGCCCGTCATCCAATGAGAAGCTGGCCCCCTCCGCGATCTGCTCCACCAACATAAGCCCCCCCGGATTCTTATCGTATTTCTTCAGGATACGCATCAGATGCTCATCCGCACAGCTGCTGGCCGGCAGATCATGCAGGTTCTTTTTCAAGGCAGCCACTATGTCCTCCGGGAACACTTTCAGACGCAGGAACTCCTCCAGCATTTTACGATACATCTGCTTCCACTCCTTCCCATGCGACTGTACCTGGTTGCCATGTTCCATAAATGTCACCAGGTGAGCCAGTTCATGGATCAATGTGATCAAAAAGGAATATTTATTGAGACTGCCATTTATACTGATTCGGTGGTTATTGGCATGCGTGGCATGCCGGTAATCCCCTAACACACTTTTCCGCTCGCGCGTAATCGTCAGATGTACTTTATAGCGATTTAGGTATTCCAGGATCAGGGGAGCGGATACATCGGGAATAAATTGACGCAGATAATCCAAAGGAGCTTCTTTCTTAGCCATTTTTCGGAGAATTCTTGCTCAGACGCATTAAGACTTTTACCTCTATATAGGTATACACCATATAAAGGACAAAGCAGGCAATGATCCCCGCTTTATTGACATCCTTTCCGGCTACAAAAAGATATAAAAGGGTCGCCGCCAGGCAAAATACCATCTTTACCAGCAGGCTCGAATACATCATACGTAGGAATAAATGGACGTTTTTGTTCCGTAAAGCCCTGGAATACAGGTAGAAAGAAAAGGCCGTAGCCAAAAACAACACCAGGTTGCCCACCGACAGTACCAGGTAATCCATCTTCCACTGCTCCGCCAGCCAGTTTCGGGAAGTCAGCGCCAGCAGGGCCACGATAACAAAAATGGCCACTATAGGCCAGAAAGACTTGCTAAAGACTTTATTTTCCATCTTTTTTCCGGGATGATTCTTTGACCAATCGCACGATCAGTGCTATAATTACCAGCAAAGGTAACGACATGGAAAATATCGGAAAAGAAACCTTCAGCCATTTATCGGCTTTTATCCCCAGGTACACGGCAATCCCTACAGAGGCCAATACCTCCGAAGACAGTCCTGCATAACGTATCAGTTCGCGGCGATCGTTGATCTTCCGGTCTTTATCCTGTTTACTATCAGGATCAGCCGGCGGCGATGGTTGCATGTTTAAAATCCTTGATTTCCGGGGTAGACTTACCGGCAGCAGCCGCTATATCCTTACCCGCCGCCTGAGGAGCCATATGACATTCCCCGTTGAAATTGGCCGTAGGTTCGATCTGCAGCTTGGCAGCCTGGATGTTCCCATTGACACTACAGCCGCCCTTCAATTGAAGCAGGTCCTTTACCTTGATAGTGCCAGTCACTTTGCCCATGATGTCGGCCTGTCCACCGACGATATCACCCTGGACGTTTCCATTGGCGCCTATAACAACTTTCGCAGAGCAGTTGATATTACCCACCAGGTTCCCATCGATGCGCAGGTCCCCGTTGCTGGTAATGTCCCCTTTCATTGAAGTTCCGGCCCCAATAAGGCTGGTGCTGGTGCCTGTAGATGGATTTCCTACAAGTTCCTCTGTTGTTTTGGATTTTCCATTGAACATAGTATCAGATTTTAGATTTTAGTCGTTTCAAAGGTTTTTGGTACATCTTTCATCAATCGTTGATCTTCTCGGGCTTCGGGATCTTCAATGTCGTCGTATCCAGTTTCATGGCCGTATTGCCCTGCAGTACATTCCGGATACTCTCCAAATACTGATCTTTATACCGAACCTCTTGCTCTAACGAATCGGTACGTATTTTTAGTTCACGCAAGTCCTTGGTATTGTTCATATCTCCATAGCCCGGTATATATAGTTTCAACGGGGTGAATACGATCAATGCCACTGTCAGCCCTGTCAACAATACAAAAATCGTGCAGAGACCTACATATACACTTAGCCGGGACAATTTAAATGTAACCACCTCCTCGTACGTGTCATCATTCATGACCACCAGGCGGTAACGATTTTGCAGGCGCTTGAACGTTGAATTGGCATCGAATTTGGCCATAGAGACTGATTGCGGTCTCAAGATAGCAAACTTTTGATAGTTTGCGCCACGCAATAAATTCAGAAGAAATCAGTTATTGTCATTTTAAGTGTAGCTTTCGGCCAGGAACCCCTGACCGGGGTTCGTCCGGGACCGGAGGTCCCGACCGAGGAGGAGCGTGTCGAAGCAGCTCCGACGAAGGCCTCAGACATTTGCGGTTTGCAGGAATTGGGCTACATTTCTATCAGAGCCCAATTCCGGTACATAAACAACGTTGGGTTTGTGACTTATAGTAAAACTCTGCTATTTGCCGTTTTTTCCATGCTGTCCCTGTCTATGTTTGGACAGCAAGGGGTAGCCTATGACCTGAAAAAACCCGCCAAATTCGAGAACAGGACCCTCGCCTCCGAAAAATCCGGCGAAAACCCCAAAAAGATAAAAAAGGCCCGCCGCTTCATCCAGAACACCGTCACCCATTACAACTACTATTTCAACGCCAACGAAAAGCTCAACATGGTCGTCATGCGGGCTAAGGCCCAGCAAAAGGATGACTATACCAGCCTCCTCTCCTTCTATAATTATACCCTCGACGCCACCGCCTCTCAAAAAAGGGAATTGGACTCGGTGATCTACAAATGCACCATGGGTATCCTCATACACGATACCCGTAGCGACTGGGTCGACAACCTCTACATGCTCATAGGCAAAAGCTACTATTATAAAAAAGATTTTGACTCGGCCTTTATCACCTTCCAGTTCCTCCAATTCGCATTCGCCCCCAAAGAAGAAGACGGTTACGACAAACCCATCGGCAGTAACGCCAATGCCGACGAGGGCGGAAATGCCAACATCGTCTCCACCGTCGAAAAAAGGAATATCCTCCAAAAGACATTTTCCCTCCCTCCCAGCCGCAACGAGGCGCTACTGTGGAAGATAAAGACCTATCTGGCAAAAGACCAGTATCCGGAAGCCACCAGTCTTATCGAAGTGCTCAAACACGACCCGCAGTTCCCCCCCCGCCTGGGCCCGGGACTGGCAGAAATGCAGGCTCTCTCCTTCTATAAAAAGAATATGTATGACAGCGCGGCCTTCTATCTTGAAAAAGCGCTTCCCATAGCCGCCAACAACGAAGAGACAGCACGCTGGGAATACCTGATAGCACAACTCTATGAAAGGACAGGCCGCAGCTACGACGCCAGGACCTTTTACGAGCGTACGATACGCCATACCTACAACCCCATCCTGGAAATATATGCCCGCCTTAACGCCATCCGCCAGAACAGGGAAGGAGGTGAAGACTTTATACAGCAAAATATCAATGCGCTGGCAAAAATGGCGCATAAGGACAGGTATGAATCCTACCGGGACATCATTTATTATACAGCCGCACAAATGGAGCTGGAAAGGAATAACAGGCCCGGCGCTGAATCCTTTCTCAAGCAGTGTATAAAAGCCGTCGCTGAAATGGGAGGCACCCAGCGCAACCGCGCCTTCCTGCTCCTGGCAAATCTATCCTTCGAGGACAAAAAATACAGGGACGCCAAGAACTACTATGATAGCCTTAATACGAACGATCGCCAGAACCTTGGGGATATCAGCTGGCTCCCCGATCGCAAGGCGGCCCTGGCCATCATCGTAGCGCAATTGCAGATCATCGACAGACAGGACAGCCTTCTGCGCATCGCCGCCATGCCCGCCGACCAGCGGGACGCCTATATCAAGCGGCTGGTACGGACCCTCCGCAAACGCTCCGGACTCCGCGACGAAGGTGATAGCCTCTCCAACACTAATGGCCTCCAGAACAACGCTGCCGTCACCGACCTCTTTAGCAATAGCTCGGGCAGCGCCGAATGGTATTTCAATAATGCTTCCCTGCGCTCAAAAGGCTACAACGACTTTAAAACAAAATGGGGCAACAGACAAAATACCGACAACTGGCAGTTGACCTCCATCGCAAAGACCCAGGCGCCAAAACCAGGTGAAAGAGGCGCCCCCGGCATGCTGACGGACATAGATGCCAAAAACGCCGCCGCATCCAACGCACCCGTCACATTCAAGTCCCTCATGGACAATCTTCCGCTGACGCCGGAAAAATTGAGGAAGGTCAACGACTCCATAGAACGCGCTACCTATATGCTGGGCAAGACGTATCAGGAAGGAATAGCCGATTATCAATCCGCCATCACAGCGGATGAGGGCTTACTGGAAAAATTCCCAACCTCCTTCTTCCGTGCCGAGACACTCTTTTCCCTGTACAACTGTTATAAAAAGGTTGGCGACGAGGCCAATGCGGAAAGGATCCTTGCCCTGTTGAAAAAAGACTATCCCAACAGCCACGCCACGGCCCTGGCATCCAACCCCGACTCCACCATACAGGCCGACGGCAGCCTCAAGGTCAATGCCACCCATCAGTATGAGAAAATATACAACTCTTTTATAGAAGGCAGGTTTCAGGAAGCGCTGTCGGATAAGAGGGTGGCCGATAGCCTCTATGGCGACAAATACTGGACGCCTCAGCTGCTTTATATCGAGGCAGTATACCATATACGTAACAGGGAGGACGGACAGGCCATCGCAATACTCACAAAGATCCCGGCGAAATATCCCAAGACACCCATGGCAGCCAAGGCCACGACCCTGATCGACGTGCTCAAACGACGTCGTGAGATCGAGGACTATCTTACAAAGCTGGAGGTCAAAAGGGCATCCGATGAGGATACTGTATCATCTACCGTGCTGATGCCCGGCAAGGTCACGGCCCCCAGCGCCCCCCGGCTGGTACGGGATGACTCCCGGCTGTTGATAAAAGAGGATACCTCCACACTGGCCAGGGCAAATGTTCATGTACCGGGTGCGGTCCAGACTGCCAAACCGGGGGCGCCCACCATCGGAGGTAACGACAAGCTGACAGTGGATACCGCCAGCTTGAAGAGAGCTGTCACGGACGCAGCCCAACTGTCCAAATTGCAAAAACAGATGGATTCCATTCAGCAGGCTATAGCCAGGGCGGCACAGGATTCGATCCAGACCGCCCTCCTGCGTCACAAAGCTGATTCAATCCAAGCGGCCGTCGCCAAATTGCGGGCCGATTCCGCAGCTGTGGCAGCCAAAGTGAGGAACAGCAATACAACCTTTACTTTTACTCCGGACAAGTCTCACTCGGTGGTCATTGTCCTGGATAAGGTCGACCCCGTATACGTGACAGAAACCCGCAATGCATTCAATCGCTGGAACCTGGAAAACTTCTATAGCCAGTCCCTGACTATCAATAATTCCACCCTCAATGACTCCCTTAAGCTGGTAGTCATCAATAGCTTCGAAAACAGCGCTGCTGCCCTCGATTACCTCCAGAAAGCCAAAGCCGCAGCACCCAGGGAAGTTGTACCCTGGCTCCCGGCGGGCAAATACACATTCCTGATCATCTCGGCTCCCAATCTGCAGCTGCTGCTGTCGAATAAGGACATGCCAGGATATAGGAAGTTTCTAACAACAGCCTATCCGGATAAGTTTTAAATTTGAAACTTTGGAACGGAATGTGTATTACCCGGTAAGAGTACATACTAATTACAACCACTCATCATATGTCTAAAATGGTTCGCATTTTCTGGAAAGTCTTTTTCTATGGATTGGCCGCCTTCATCCTTTTCCTTGTACTGATCAACCTGGGGGTCTTTGGCTCCCTGCCTTCTTTAAAGGAGTTGGAAAATCCATCCATTACCCTGGCCACCGAAGTCTTTGCAGAGGACGGCACCGCTATGGGCAAATACTATAAAGACAAAGGCAATCGCAGTAACGTGGAATTCAGGGACATCTCCCCCAATGTGGTCAATGCCCTGGTAGCCACCGAGGACGAGCGGTTCTATGACCACTCCGGAATAGACGGATTCTCCGTCATGCGGGCCGTCGTAAAGCTCGGCAAGGACGGCGGCGGCAGCACGATCACCCAGCAGCTGGCCAAGAACCTCCTGGAGCAGGGGTCAAAGAACTTCGTACGCAGGTTCATCGAAAAGCTGAAAGAATGGATCATCGCCATCAAGCTGGAGCGCAATTTTACCAAACAGGAAATACTCGCCCTTTATCTCAACGAGGTTCCCTTTGGAGATAATGTCTACGGCATCCGCAACGCTTCACGCACTTTCTTTAATAAGGAGCCCGACCGTCTCAACGTAGACGAAGCCGCGGTGCTCATCGGTATGCTCAAAGGCAATACCCTCTACAATCCCCGCAAGAATCCCAAAATGGCCATCGACAGACGCAACACCGTCATCAACCAGATGGTAAAGAATAATTATCTCACCACCGAACAGGCTGCCAAATACAAAACCCTCCCCATCGATCTGAGCAATTACAAAAAGCTCGACGAGAACAATGGGCTGGCGCCCTACTTCAGGGATGTCCTCCGGGATGATCTGAAAAAATGGTGCAAGGAACACAAGAACCCTGCTACCGGTGAACCCTACAATCTCTATGAGGACGGCCTGCGTGTATATACGACCATCAACCCCCGTATGCAGCTCTATGCCGACGAGGCGGTAGCCAAACAGCTGCCAATCCTGCAAAAAGCCCTCAGCGCCCAATATAGCATCCGAAAAGGCCTGGTCTGGAAAGATCACCAGAATATTCTGGATGCGGCTATGCATAACAGCGACAGGTGGCGTTCACTCGAAGACGAAGGCCTCAGCGATGCGGACATACGCAAGACCTTCTTCCAACCCGTATCCATGAAAGTATTTGCCTGGAACAGCCGCCGGGAAAAAGACACGATGATGACCCCGATGGATTCCATCAAATACAACCAGCAAATGCTGCAAACAGCTTTTATGGTCATGGACCCCGTCACCGGCGCCGTAAAAGCCTGGGTCGGCGGCATCGACTTCAAGACTTATAAGTTCGACCACGTCAACGTCAATACCAAACGACAGGTAGGCAGCTCTATCAAGCCCTTCCTCTATAGCGAGGCCATCGAAGACTTTAATTTCACGCCGGAAACAGTATGCCAGACCAGCCAGCAATATTTCCCCGGTTTTGGCTATGTGCCCGCGCGAATGGACAAACACGAAGGCGAGACCATGACCATGGCGTCCGGTCTTGCATGGTCCATCAACGGCGTGGCCGCCTATCTAATGAAACAGGTTGGTCCCAAAAACTTTGCGGAGTATGTTAAGAAGATAGGCATCCCCACCTCCATCGAACCCTACCCCTCTATGGCCCTGGGCGCTTGCGATCTTTCCTTATTCGAAATGATGTGGGGCTATAGCATGTTCCCCGCCAGCGGATTCAGCACCAAGCCTTATTATATCTCCAGGATAGAGGACAAGAACGGCAATGTACTGGAACGCTTTGATACCAAGCGTAAAGAGGTCATCAGCCATGCTACTGCCTACACCATGGCCCGCATGATGCAGGGACCCGTGGACTTCGGCACCGCAGCAGGCCTCCGCAACAGACTGGGCATCGCAGAGATGGGTGGTAAGACAGGCACGACCAATGACAACTCCGACGCATGGTTCATGGGCTATACGCCACAGCTGATGGCCGGCTCATGGATCGGTTGCGACGCCCGCTTTATACATCTGGAGGGCGGACTCGGCTATGGCGCACAGGCAGCCCGCCCCATCTGGGAATACTTCTTCGCAAAGGTCATGACAGACAAAAGCTTGGGCCTGGATCGTAATGCCAAATTCATCCAGCCTGAAAACATGCGGAGGGAAATGATGTATGACTACATGAACATCGAAAAAATAGCTCCTCCCGGAGCGGAAGGAGCTAATGAAGGAAATGGTAAAGCCAATCAATATCTTGATACCAGCGCACCGACTGTGCCTACAGATTCCAAGCTGTCTCCGGAGGAACAGAAGATACTAAAAGAGGCTACCATGCAAAAGAACAGCCCCCAGGGTTCTATAAAGGTTACTGTATCGGATGCGCCTCAAAATCCGCCGCCACCGAAGAAAAAAGATGGCTTCTTCAAAAGACTCTTCGGCAAGCACAAGGACTAAAGGTGCGCACGCAGCATCCAGGCCATCTTCTCATGCTCTTCCATCAGACCCGTGATAAAATCGCTGGTGCCCAGATCGCCATATTCGTTGGCAAAACGATTGATGTTCTCGCGGCAATAAATGATGATGTTCTCATGATCGACGAGCAGCTCCTTGAGAAATCCCTGGCTGTCATTCTCCTCTCCCAATTTCTCCGTAAGATGGGTCAACGAAAGAAAGCTTTGCAACGTGGCCGGCGCAAAATGCCCCAGCTGACGGATACGTTCGGCAACACTGTCCATCGTCTCATCCAAAGCCTCATATTGCTGCTCAAAAAAGATATGCATGGTATGAAAGTCAGGACCTTCCACATTCCAATGCGCATTGCGTGTCTTCGTATAGAGTACAAATTCATCGGCCAATAATTTGGACAGCTCCGCTGCCACTGCCTGTAGATTCTGCTGGGAAATTCCAATGTTTGTCTTCATGACTTATTATTTTGAATGGTGATAATCGCGCTTACAGCGAAATTGTCCACTTGCGTACAATCAATCGTCCGATACCGGACAGTCACGCTTTTTAACAAATTTACGATACTTCTAATTATCAATATGTTATGCAAATGTAACCTATTTGGCATTCGATTGGTCTTATACCTAACGACCAAACATTGGCAAACAAACTTAAAAAAATAGTTTTTATGAAAAAGGTAACGATCATCGCTTTAATGGTAATAACCATCGCAAGCTCAGCATTTGCAGGCGATAACAACGCACTCGATTTCAAAGGCGCAGACGCTTTTAAAAAATCATTCCCCCAGGCTACTGAAGTATCCTACACGGTAAAAAAAGATTTCACCGAAGTAAATTTCACCTGGCACAGCCTGAAGCTGCAAGCCTTCTTCGATCGTACAGGTAACTACATCGGCCTCAGCCGCGAAATATCCGTAAAGGATCTGCCCCTCTCCTATGTCATCAACATCAATAAAGAATACAAGGGCTTTGATATCACCGAAGCCATCGAGTTCGATCATTCGGAAAATGGATTGAGCTACTATGTCACGGTGATTAAAGAAGACAGGAAGTATGTATTGAATGTGGCCACCGACGGCTCCATCAGTGTTTTTAAGAAAATGAAGAGTTAATCCCAACCCATTCAATTAAGTCAATAAGCGTTGACTTCAAACCCGGATGACGATCCGGGTTTTTTCATTTGGCCGGTGACGTTATTTTTTTGTCGTCGTCTCGTCTTCCGCCTCGGGCGGTCGCTTCTTCCCAAGCACATCTATCCGCACATGCGTCAACCCCTTCCCGCAATAACCAAGCCTTTCCGCAGCAGCGCGACTGAGATCGATAAGACGCTTGTTATGAGGATGCATCTTGTCGTTGATCCTTACTATCACCGACCTGTGATTACGCAGATTCGTCACACGTACCCAGGTGTACATCGGCAAAGTATTGCTGGCAGCCGTAAGCTTCTGCTGATGGAAGATCTCATCCGTATAAGTCTTGCGCCCCTCGAATTTGTTGGCGTAATAGCTCGCGACCCCATATTGCACCTTGACAGAGGCAGGCTTGTGATGGTGCCTGGGAAGAACAGTGTCCCGGACAGGGCTTTCCTCCTTGCCCAGAACGGCTACAGGAAAGACAAAGCAGGCTAGTAGTCCGGTTTTAAATTTCTTTGACATTGGCGCAATTGATTTTTCAAGGATTGGATATGCTCCGACGCCTGCGGCGCCGTAGTTCACTAAGATATCAATTAATTGGCTTATCTGCAAAGTATCTGTCCCTCAGCAGCCGGTCCTCCCCATAGATGTCATCATGAAAAAGAAGCCGCCCCTTGCTGCCCTCGACGGAGAAATAACGGAGAAATATAGGGACTTTGGCAAACCCATAGACAGTATGCTTCTCCTGGCGCTGTATCCAGGCTTTTACCGTATCCGGCTTATACCTGATCGTATCGTTGCGGATGAGAAAATCCGCCAGTTTCTGCCACTCCTTTACCCGTACACACCCATGGCTCAACGCCCGATAGGACTTACCGAACATCCAACGGACATTTGTATCATGCAGATACACATCATACTTATTCCTAAAGTTAAACTTCATGACCCCCAGCGAATTATCATCACCCTGGCGCTGCTTTAGCTGGTAAGGGAAATTATTCTTGTTCAGCTTCCTCCACTTGATGGTCGCCGGGTCCCGGACGCTGTCATTCCAGTCCACCACGATCAGGTTCTGTTTGCGGAGATAATCCACATTTTCTTTTATCTGGGGCAGCATCTCCTTAAAAATAATGCTGTTGGGCACCGTCCATTGGGGATAGGTGATAAAATTGGATATTTCGCTGGTCAGCAGCGGCGTCCTGGTCTTGGGAGCCCCCACGATCACCTTCGATGTAAAGACGGTGGTGTCGTCATTGATAACATGCAGATCAAAGGCAGGCAGGTTGACCCACACATAGGTAGTAGGCAGCGTGTCGGGCAACAGCTTGTACTTGTCCATGGTGATGGCCACCCGCTTGAACTTTTCCCAGTCGGAGTTATCCATCATAGTGATCATGTCCCCATAGACCTTACCGTTTGCCTTCAGCTTATTGGCCGTCTGATAGGCCCTGATGGCCCTGGCCAGCGTCGCCGTGTCCACATTGTTGGCGTTGGCAGCACTATCAATATAACCCACCTCCTGTAGCCGGCGGGCAAGATCCCGATAAAAAGTAGTGGAATCCTTATAAGGATACTCCAGCCAGGTCAGCTTGCGAAAACGGGCCGTCGCCAGGAACTCCCTCAGGTAGGTCTGCAAAGAATCATATCCTTTGTATTTAGGCTGCAATGCCTGTAGAACACTGCTAAAGCTGTCCGTGTGAAGGGCTGTAGTCAACGAATTCCTAAATAATCCTTCCGGCAGCATCGAGTCCTTCCGCAACGTAAGACTATCGTGATCCAGCCGGCCCTGTTTCATATGCCTGACCAGGGTAAAGAATGCATCTGTAAACAAAAGATCAGCCCTGGCCCATAACGCCGCATTCTTCCGCGCCAGCGTGTCCTCTCCGAGTATCCGATGAATAAACGATAAGGCAGAATAATGGTAGTCGGATGGGAAAAGCCCATACAGCTTGCTATTCTCAATAAAATTGAAAAGAGAATCCGCTGGCTTCTGCCATTGGTCTTTCTGGCTCCATAAAGGAACATAGCCATTGGCCTCATAAATACTGTCCAGTAATTTCCGGTAATTCAGGGTGGTCGAGTCGTTCAGCTTGTCCTTGTTATCCAGGGCATACTGCAACATCTTCTTCATGTCATCCCCCACATGCTCTTCCATTTTCGCAGGATTCTTCACTGTATCCTTTTCTATCTTCCCTGTATTGTTATTACAGCGGGAGAATAATGTCGACAGCAATAAAATAATGGGTAATATCCTGGAACGGCGCTTTCGGTAGTTCATACGCATGACAATATAATACAACGAACTAATATTTCTCAATTGTAAATAACTATTTTTCCGTTATTTCGGTCGAAAAATTCAGTTGCCCTGGAAATCAATCCCTCATTCGTCTGGGTATATATTGCTCCAACAGCAAAAGGTCGGCCAGCACCAGGGCGGTGACAGCCTCCAGCACCACAGGTACCCGCAATGCGATACAAAGGTCATGACGTCCTTTGACGGAAAATATCTCCTGTTCCCCCGTCTCCCAATTGAGTGTCAGCTGTTCTTTAGGCGTAGACGATGTCGGCTTCACAGCTATTCGAAAAACCAAATCATTTCCATTGGTGATGCCCCCCACCACGCCTCCGGCATGGTTCGTTCTCGTCCGCCCGGTAGCGTCCTCTATCGGATCATTATGCTGACTGCCGAACATCCTGGCGGCGGCGAAGCCGGTCCCGAATTCGACGCCGCGTATAGCAGGAATAGCAAATACGGCATGGCTCAATACAGATTCCACACTATCAAAAAAAGGCTCGCCCAGTCCGATCGGCAATCCCTCCGCCCTGCATTCGACGATCCCTCCGATGGTGTCCTTTGCATCGATGGCCTTTTGCAACCCCTTTTCCATATCCGACTCGCCGCCGATCTCCAGGATAGAGGCCCGCACGGGAATACCCCGATCCACGGCCCCCAACAGCTTTTTGGCAATAACCCCCGCAGCTACCAGCGCTACGGTCAGCCTGCCGGAGAAATGCCCGCCACCCCGGAAATCCTCGTATCCGCCAAATTTCTTATGCGCTACGAAATCCGCATGCCCCGGACGCGGGACAGCACGCTGCTTCTCATAATCCCCGCTGCGCGTATTGTTGTTCTCGAAAAGAATGGTCAACGGTGCGCCCGTAGTCCGCCCATTGAATACCCCGCTCTTGAAAATAGGGAGATCATCCTCCTTACGGGGCGTCGTCCCTTTTTGCATCCCACCCTTCCGCCTTTCAATATCGGGCAGAAAATCCTCTACACTCAATGCGAGCCCCGCCGGACATCCGTCAATATTGACTCCCACACTCTCTCCATGGGATTCTCCAAATATCGTCACTCGAAAAAGCCTGCCAAATGCATTCATACTAATTCGATTTTAGTATTGACAACCGCACCCAGCTGCTGCAGGTGCTCATAAAAATCAGGATACGATTTATTGATCGCTTGCGCCTCCTCGATAGTGACATCTCCCTGCGCACGAAGTCCTGCCACGGCACAGGCCATAGCGATCCGGTGATCATGACGGGAATGGACAACGGCGCCCTTGACTCCTTTCCCCCCTTGCACAGTCATTCGGTCTCCATCCAGCTCGATAAGAACTCCCATCTTCCCGAACTCATCCTGTAAGGTGAGCCCGCGATTGCTTTCCTTATGCGCCAGACGGCTCACCCCATCGATAACAGTCGTTCCTTCGCAATAAGCAGCCAGCGCCACCAAAGGAGGGAACAGATCGGGACAATCCGTAGCATCGAATTGGAAAGCTTTCAATGCCGCCGGGCCTACATGCTGTGTACGGTCCGCTATCGTCAACGCTGCGCCACTATCTCTCAACGCCCGCAGGATCGCCTTATCCGCCTGCGTGCTGGCAGTATCCAGTCCTTTTATAGTGATAGGTCCCGCAATGGCGCCTGCAACCAGCAAGAACGCCCCTCCGCTCCAATCTCCCTCCACTATATAGCTCTTATCTCCCGATGCCGCTTCACCAGCCCCTGAAAAATAAAACTCCTCATAATTCCTGTTCTCCACCTTCCATCCAAAATGCTGCAATACCTGCAACGTCAGATCAATATAAGGCCGGCTCTTCAGATTGTTCACCCGGATGGAAACACCCTTTGCCCCGGCAGCCGCATACGCAAACAGCAATCCGGTCAGGAACTGAGAGCTCAGCGAACCGTCGATACTGATGGTCCGGGGCTGCAATGGCCCCTGTATCTCCAAAGGCAGACGCCCTTTATTGGAAACGACCCGGATATCCAATTGCGGAAATATTTCGTCGAAGAAATCCATCGGTCTCGTGAGCAGGCTTCCTTCCCCATTGACAGCAATAGGCTTTTCACTCAGCGCAATGATGGGTGCGAACATCCGTATTCCCAAACCACTCTCTCCACAATTCACCGCTGCCTTGCCCGGCCTTATCCCCTGGCTGACAATCTTCAGAACATCCACACCCTGTGTCACTTCCGCCCCCAACGCCTGGATCACACCCAACGCAGCCTTGTCGTCATTGCTATGCCCGGGATTATAAATAGACGTTGTTCCCTTATTCAGCACGGCAGCCGCACAAGCTCTCTGCATCGAACTTTTAGACGCAGGCGCCTGTATCTCGCCTTTCAATAAAGAGGGATTTATCCTTGTTAGCATATCAGCGAGCCGTTATGATTGATTGTAATAGTTTTTCCAACTCCACGATAGGAATGACCTTTACTACGGCCTGCCCTATCTTGTTCAACAATACATAGTTCATGGAATCCTTCACCTTCTTCTTATCCATCTTCAGCACATTCATCACTTCCTTGCTATCGAAATTTACCTGTGTCGGCAGACCATATTTCTTCAGGGTCTCGGCAACCCTGTCCGTATCCTTAAAATTCGTATACTCTTCAGAGATCAGGCTGGCCGCTACCATTCCGATGGAGATGGCATGTCCATGCGGTAGCTGGAGCAGGTTTTCGATGGCATGGCCGAGCGTATGACCGAAATTAAGCATCCTCCTGTCCCCTTGCTCGAACTCATCCTTTTCGACGACATTGGATTTGATCACCGCATTGCGGCGAATTAGCTTCGCCAGAGCAGCCTTGTCCCGCTTGTAGGTTGTCAGCTTGTTCTTCTCCAGCTCCCTGAACAATGCCGCATCCCTGATGGCGGCATGCTTGATGATCTCCGCAAAACCATTGACCCACTCCGCATCAGGCAGGGTCTTCAACAGACTGTAATCATACAAAAGGAATTCAGGCTGCCGGATAGTACCAACAAGGTTCTTGTAAACCCCCACATCTATGCCATTCTTCCCGCCTATCGAGGCATCTACCATCGCCAGGATGGATGTCGGCAGGAACCCGCACGGGATACCCCTCATATAGATTGCAGCGACATAGCCGGCAATATCCGTTACAACCCCTCCGCCGATGCCGATAAGAAACGTCTTTCGGTCGGCGCCCATGCCGATCAGTTGTTCGATGACAGCGTTCACAGTCGCCTGCATCTTATACGCTTCTCCGGCCGGGATGACGATCGTTTTCCAACCTTTCAGCTTCTTCTGGTGCCGCTGAAAGACATTCTCGTCCGTAAGGATCACCGCCTGCTGCCTGTTCACCAGTTTCTCCAGATAGGCAAAGTCCGCATCGAAATAATAAGTGGTGGTCTTGCCGGAAAATTTATACTGCAGTCTGTTCATATCTGTTCTTTGAGTCTTATGAATGCTTCCAACTCGGCATCGAGGTCCTTCACCTTATGATGCTCTTCCTGCTTCTCGATAAAATCTTTCACTTGTTTGACACTGCTGGGACTTACAGATAATGCATAGTAGGTTTCCTCCCATTCGAAAGGAGTGGCCAACAGCCTGTTCTCATTCAGCCAGTCTGACGAGGCAGCCTTGATGCTCCTGACCACCTGTGCAAGGTTTTGTGAAGGCATAAGTTGCACCAGCAAATGCATGTGATCCTCCACACCGTTCACTTCCAGTATCTTAAGTCCCTTCGCCTCCCCCTCTTTCTGCATATGGACGAAAAGTACTTTCCTGACAGGTTTTGCCAGCAGTTTTTCACGCCCCTGCACTGTACAAATAACATGTACGAACAGATAGACAGAAGGCCCGTTCATGACTAAGAGTTCATGATCTTGTTCTGGTGATTGATGGACTCCATGTGCACCGCATCATAATACTTGGTGATGAATTCCTTGCTTAAACCCAGCTTGTCACCTTTTGCAAAAGCCTTCTCAAGGATGGCATTCCACCGGTTGGTCTGCAGGATAGTAATATTGTTCTCCTTCTTGTAAGCGCCGATCTTATCGGCCACCTTCATACGTTGTCCTAACAGCTGGATCAGTTCATCGTCGATGTGGTTGATCTGCTCCCGAAGTTTTGCCAGTGCATCGATAAATTCTTTTTCGGTAGTGGTCTCATGACGCCACTTAATGCTGTCCAGCATCTCGGCCAGACGCTCGGGCGTGATCTGCTGCTTGGCATCGCTCCATGCCTTATCGGGGTCGATATGGCTCTCGATGATCAGTCCGTCGAAATCCAGGTCGATAGCCTTCTGCGCTACATCCAGCAGGATATCGCGGCGACCGCTGATATGGGATGGGTCATTGATCATCATCATACCGGGACTGCGACGCTTCATCTCGATGGCCAGGTGCCACATGGGCGCGTTACGATATTCTGTATTGCCATAGGAGCTGAATCCACGATGGATAAGCCCTATTTGTTTGATGCCTGCCTTGGCAACCCTTTCCACAGCTCCAGTCCACAGTTCCAGATCGGGGTTGATGGGGTTCTTGATCAGCACGGGTACATCTACACCACGAAGAGCATCCGCCACCTCCTGTACACTAAAGGGGTTCACGGTAGTGCGGGCGCCTATCCACAATACATCCACGTCGAAATGCAGGGCGTCCTCCACTTGCTTGCCCGTCGCCACTTCCACTGTAACAGGCAATCCCGTCAGCTTGCGGGCCTGTTGCATCCAGGCCAGCCCCTTGGTGCCGATGCCTTCAAAGCTTCCGGGACGTGTACGCGGTTTCCAGATACCGGCACGGATCATGTCCACTTTACCGGTCTTCGCAAGGCGACTGGCAGTCTCCAGCACCTGTTCCTCGGTCTCTGCACTGCAGGGGCCAGAAATGATCAAGGGACGTTTGTTCCAGGCTGCCTGGGTGATCTCCCTCGTAGTTTTTGTTTCCGTTGCTTCCATAATATTTAATATTTATACTACTATCGTGAATTCGCATCATTCATCCGGATGCGACGGCCTTTATAATTCTTTCCATCGATGGCGCGGATCATCTGCGCCGCTGCCCGTTTGTCGATCTCGATCCAGCTGTTCATCTCCTTCATATCTATCCGTCCCAGCACCTCCTTACGCAAGTCGCTCATATCCAGGATAAATTGCAGAAAGCTGGCTTTATAGAACCCATCCTTCGTACCCAGGTTGACAAACAACTTGGCATATTCGCCGCCGCCATTGTGCTCCCTGCGTCCCCGCCCTTCACCTCCATCCCGACGGTTGAAATCCCTCTTGTCCCCACCCCGTCCTTCTCTGTTGCCATACTCACGGGACCTTTCTCGTACATTCAAGTCCTCCGCATTCTCATAGTATTTCAAAAATCTGTCGAACTCCATGGCGGCTACCCTCTTCAACACTTCTTCCTTGCTGACATCCGCAAACTTCTCGGCCAGCATCGGAACATAGGTCTCATAATCCCCGTGACTGATATCTGCCTGTAGCAGCTTGTCCATGAAAGTAAAGAACTGCTTGCGACATACATCCTTGCCCGTGGGTATCTCCATTTTATGAAAAGGTACCTGTACGATACGTTCGATCTGCCTCAGCTTGCCGATCTCCCGGCTATGGACAATGGAAAGTGAGATACCCGTGTTCCCCGCTCTTCCGGTACGACCGCTGCGATGCGTATACACTTCCACGTCATCAGGAAGCTCGTAATTGATCACATGCGTTATACCCTGTACATCGATACCCCTGGCCGCCACATCCGTCGCGATCAGCAATTGCAAGGTCTTTTCCCTGAACTCACCCATCACCTTGTCACGCTGCTGTTGCGTAAGATCTCCATGCAATGCGTCGATATCATATCCCTCCCGCGTCAGCTTCTCGGCAATGTTTTGCGCATCGGCCTTGGTACGGGTAAAGATGATGCCATAGATGCCGGGATTGAAGTCTATCAGCCTTTTCAGCGTTTCGTACCGCTGATTCGCGCTCGTCACATAATACTGGTGATCGATGTTCTTATTCGCCGTATTTACCTTACCCACCGTGATCTCCTTTGGGGCCTCCATGTATTTCTTGCTCACCCGGCGGATCTCCGGCGGCATCGTGGCGCTGAATAGCCAGGTAGCCTCCCGTTCAGGCGTATTTTGTAAGATAAACTCGATATCGTCCTGGAAACCCATGTTCAACATCTCATCCGCCTCGTCCAGTACTACGTACTTTATTTGACCAAGGTCAATTGCCTTACGCTCGATAAGATCGATCAGACGGCCGGGTGTCGCCACCACGATCTGTACGCCCCTTCTCAGGTCCCGAATTTGAAGTCCGATGGAGGTGCCTCCATATACCGCCAACACATGCATACCAGGCATGAACTTCTTGAACGACTCCATTTCGTTGACGATCTGAAGACATAATTCCCGGGTTGGGCAAACGACCAGGGCCTGTGGATATCGCTGGGCAGCATCCACCAGTTGCAGCAATGGAAGCCCAAATGCCGCCGTCTTGCCGGTACCGGTTTGCGCCAGCCCCACCAGGTCCTTTGTCCCGCTTAATAGAACAGGTATCGCCTGCTCCTGTATGGGGGTCGGATTTTTGAAACCCAGTGCATCGGTAGCCTGTACCAGCCTGGCATCCAAGCCCAACCCTTCGAAAGTCATCATAAATTGTTAAAATTTGCCGCAAAGGTACGATTTTCAACCCCTTTGCCCCATTTTACTTTGATCGCCTGTATTATTCCTATCTTAATATTTTTTTAATCTTATTCGCATTTTCCATCAATTCCTGCAAATACTCATAGTTCTCCTTCTCCAGACAGCTCTTGAATTTCCTTAACTGAGAGATATGCTCATTCAGCACATCCAGCACATGCTCCCTGTTTTGCATAAATATCGGCAGCCACATGGATGGATTGCTCTTGGCCAGCCGCACGGTACTTTCAAAACCACCACCCGCCAGTTCGAAGATGGCGCTCTCCTCCTTTTCTTTCTCCAGGACGGTGTTCGCCAGGGCAAAAGACGTGATATGCGAAATATGGCTGATATAGGCAGCATGCATATCATGATCGGAAGCATTCATATATACCATATGCATCCCCAGCAGCCTGTATATATGCTCGATCTTTGCCACCGCTGCCGGATCGCTGTCCTCCTTCCCGCAGATGACACAGGCCCTGCCTGCAAAAGCATTCCGCACGGCCGCCTCCGGCCCGCTGTATTCAGTACCCCACATGGGATGCGTGGCCACAAAATTTTTGCGCATAGGGTGATCGGCCAGACTGTCACAAAGCGCCTGCTTGGTGGACCCCGCATCGGCCACGATCTGCCCATCTCCGATCATATCCATGATCTTCCTTACCATGGGTACGGTGACATCGACGGGTATGGCCACATAGATAAGATCACTCTTCTTTACCGCCTCTTCCAATGGCAACGCCTCATCGATAAGCCCAAGCTCCAGCGCCTTTTCCAGGCTGGCAGGCGTACGGCTCACCCCAATGACATGCTTTACAAGCCCCCTGTCCTTCAATCCCAGACTAAAGCTGCCGCTTATCAACCCCACCCCTACTATCGTTAATGAATCGAACATTTCAGTTTTTTTCTTCTACGAACAATTTTTGTACTCGTTTAATACTTTCCTGCAGCTTCTCCGTACTGCTGCAAAGACTCACCCGGATATACCCCTCTCCCGCCTTGCCAAAAATGCCACCCGGTGTAATGAACACGCCGGCCTCATACAGCACCTTATCGCTCAGCGCATACCCGTCCTTATACTCCCCGGGAACCTTTGCCCAAACAAACATACCTGCTTGTCCGCGGTCGAAGACACAGCCGAGCTGCTCCAGCAACTGATATACCCAGCCCCTCCTTTCCCGGTACACGGCATTGACACTGTCATACCAGTCCTTTCCCAACCCCAACGCCTTCGCGGCGGCTAACTGTACAGGTAAGAACATTCCGCTGTCCATATTGCTCTTGAATCGCAACACTTCGTCAATACGCTCTTTGGCTCCCGCCAGCGTCCCCACCCGCCAGCCGGCCATATTCTGCGATTTGCTGAGACTGTTCAGCTCGATGACCACTTCCTTGGCCCCGGGCACAGCCAGCAGGCTCATAGGCGATTCATTCAGTATAAAGGAATACGGATTGTCATGACAGATAAGGATACTATGCTTTTTTCCAAACGCCACCAGCTTCCCGAACAGGTCCTTGTCAGGCAGCTGACCCGTAGGCATATGCGGATAATTCACCCACATCAGCTTCACGGGCGTATCCCCGCCTTTTACAAGGTTCTCCAGCTCATCGAAGTCAGGACACCAGCTGTTCTCCGCCGTCAGCGCATAATCCACAGGAACACCTCCCGCCAGCCTGACCGCGCTGCGATAGGTAGGATATCCGGGATTGGGCACCAGCGCCCTGTCCCCCTCATTCAGATAGGTCATACAGATATGCATGATCCCCTCCTTGGAGCCGATCAGCGGCAGTATCTCCGTATCAGGCGACAGCTCCACCCCATACCATGTCTTATACCACGCTGCTACGGCATTACGCAGCACAGGAGACCCCTTATAGGACTGATAGGCATGCGTGTTGGGCTTGGCGCTCTCCTCCTGCAATACCCGGATCACATCCGGATGAGGAGGCAGGTCAGGACTGCCGATACCCAGGTTGATGATATTTTTTCCCTGCTTGTTCAGCTCATCGATCTCTCTCAGTTTCTGAGAAAAATAATATTCACCGATGCCTTCCAGTCTCCTGGCTGTTGTCATAAGACTCGACGTATCCATAAATTATACGGTTTTCCCTTTTTTATAAATGCCATATATTTTCAGCTCCGCGGTGATGGGACGTATGTCCTCCATCACTTTATGAAACTGATCTAATGTTTCGAACTCCATGTCCGCATGAAAGGAGTACTCCCAGTCGCTGCCCGGGATAGGAAAGGATTGCAGCTTGCTGAGATTGATACCCCCCTCGGCTATCCGCGTCAACACCCTTGCCAGGCTCCCCCTCGAATGATCCGTATGAAAATTTACGGAAGCCTTGTCCGCGCTTTCTACCTTCTCTGCCTTGTCCTCCCGTTGAAGGATAAGGAACCTTGTGTAGTTGTTCTTCATCGTATGGATATTGGGCGCCAGCACCTGCAACCCAAAAAGCTCGGAAGCCAGCTTGCTGGCAATAGCCGCCACATGCTTGCTGCGATGTTGCTGCAGCAGCTTCGCGCTGAGCGCCGTGTCCTCGGTCTCCACCAGCTTCCACTGCGGATGCTTCTCCAAAAAATCGATGCATTGTAATAATGCCATATGGTGGGAATGCACTTCGCGTATATCCTCCAGCTTTACACCCGGATTGACCAGCAGATGCTGGCGTATCTGTAAATAGATCTCACCTACTATCCGAAGATTGCTTTTTTGAAGAAGATTGTAGTTCGGCAGGATGCTCCCGGCAATGGAATTCTCGATGGCCATCACCCCTCCGTCACTCTCCTTTTTGGAAGCGGCCACCCGGATCACCTCCCTGAACGTGGCGCAGGTGATAACTTCTACGTCCCTGCCGAAGAACTGTTGCGCAGCCACCTGGTGAAAGCTGCCTTCATAACCTTGTATGGATACTCGTACACTCATAAATGACGAGTCCCGGCTTTTGGCCGGGACTCTTATTGTTTAGTTACTTTTTTACTTGTTTCTTAACAAAAGCATTCCCGGCCTACTGGTAAAGTAGAAAAAAAAGTAAAAGTAAAAATAACGGTATGCCTTCGCGATATTCATATAATGCACCAAAATTAAAGACTTCTCCCGAATTATAAAATTTATTTTAGGTTAACGGCAAAATTTAGAAGTTATCTAATCCAGGCGGTTGTTTATTTTCTCGTCGATCAGCTTAAACAAGTGGAAAGGCTTGTACGTCCGCCAGTTATCCAGCTCCATCAGCTCGACGTATCGATTGAGCTTGGCCTTCCGGAAGTCATACTGTGTCTGTTCCGGCATGTTCAGACAGACGATCCATCCCCCCGCATCGGTCACCTCCTCGAACCATTCTTCATAGTAATCCTTGTCGCCGCTGTGGAAATTGAGGACATTCTCTGCAATGAGTATGTATTTGGTAATGCCCGATTCAAAAAATTTATCGACCACCTCCCGCTTTATATTCATGATATCGTTCTCGATCGCATCATTCCATTCCCCAAAAAGTTCGATAACTACATAGTGCTCGTCATAGTCAGCCAGCAGCACCTTCATATACAACGTACGGCTCCCGAACTCATCCCACTGCGGATGGATATAATAGTTATAGATGGTTTGAGAAAACTCGAATTCAGAATAAACCCTTCCATAAAAAGGCGATCTCTCGTCCTCCTCGCTCACATACTGATGGCGCCAATTATAAAAAGGTTCTATCTCATGCATATCATTAGCAGGATTCTATTGCTTTTTTTACGCTGCCCGATCGCAGCAGCAGGGCCTTTGCCTGTTCATAATCCGTCAGCCCCGTGCCTTCCATGACCATCTTCGTGCCCCTGTCTACCAGCTTGCTGTTCGTCAGTTGCATATTCACCATCTTATTGTCCTCTACTCTTCCGATCTGGATCATTACTGTGGTGGAGATCATATTGAGCACCAGCTTTTGAGCCGTCCCGCTCTTCATCCGCGTGCTGCCCGTAACAAACTCGGGGCCCACCACGACTTCGATAGGAAAATCAGCCAGAGCCGCTATCGGGGACCCGGGATTACATACGATACAACCCGTAATGATCCCCCTCTTCCGGCTTTCTTCCATAGCTCCTATCACATAAGGAGTTGTGCCGCTGGCGGCAATGCCCACCACCACATCCTTCTCGTCGATACCGAATTTTTCCAGGTCCGCCCATCCCTGTTCCGAGTCGTCCTCCGCATTTTCAATGGGTTTCCGGATCGCCTCTTCCCCCCCGGCAATAAGCCCGATGATCAGATCAAAAGGCATACCATAGGTAGGAGGTATCTCACTGGCATCCAATACTCCCAGCCTGCCGCTCGTACCCGCCCCTATATAGAACAACCGTCCACCCGCCAGCATTTTGTCCGTGATCGCAGCCGTTAGCTTTTCTATCTGCGGGATTGCTTTTGCCACAACTTCCGGGACGGTCTTGTCTTCCCGGTTCATGTAGGTAAGGATCTCTTGAATACTTAGCTTTTCCAGGTCATGATACCGGCTTTCTTCCTCGGTAACCTTCTCAAACGCCATACTTTATATTAATTGGTTATTTACTTTTTTTGATTCGGTTATGATATTTCACCAGCCCGTCCATAGGCTTTTGCAGTATCGTTCCCAACTCGAATTCGTACGTTCCACAGAGTTCCCTGATCACATCCCTGAACCCATAAGCCACCCCTCCTACAAAATGGATCGGCAATTTCCAGCTTTCCCGGTACTTACACAAATGCTGAAAGAAAAAATCATTCAGGCCGTCCTCGATGATATTCTCTACCATATAATGCCCCCTGTTCTCCACCAGGAACAATGTAAAAGAGGCCAGATACCGGTTGGGCAACGGCCGTTTGTAAACACTTTCCAGGATCTCACTGGCATTGGTCGCGTACTTAGCGTCGAACTTATAACGCAGGTCCTCGTCAAAAGTATTGTAAAGATAATATTGTAATACCTTTTTGCCCAGATAGGCCCCACTCCCTTCGTCTCCCAGCACAAAACCCAGCCCGGGGCTGTTTTTAGCAATCTTTTTGCCGTCAAAATAGCAGGAATTGCTACCCGTGCCTAAAATGCAGGCAATACCTTTGCCAGTGCCGCATAGGGACAACGCCGCCCCCGTAAGATCGTCGGTGACATGCACATCAGCTCCGGGAAATACCTTGCGGATCGCCCGCTGCACCATCTTACGGTTATTCGGGTCCTTACTGCCCGTGCCATAATAATAGACGACATCTACTGCCCATCGGGCTATCGAAGGCTTCAGCTCCGTCTCCATTATTTTCACAATTCCTGACTCATCCAGGAAATAGGGGCTCATCCCCTGTGTATCCACTTTTTTCTGCTTGCCGTCATGCAGCAGACACCACTCGCATTTGGTAGAGCCGCTGTCAGCGATTAATATATTCATTTCCGTGCTTTTAACTTGCCCTTGAGAGCCAAAGACCCTCTTTTGGGCTGCAAGTTATAGTATGATTGCTTAATTTGCGGCCTAGTCGATCACAGCCGTGTCAAAATTTTCGCTCGAATGAAGAAACTACAGGTCTGGTTACCGCTCTTATTCGCCATCGTTATGATCCTGGGAATGGTTATTGGCTTCCGTCTCAGGGGGAATGTCGTCACTTCCGGCTTTTTCAAGACACGCAAACAATCTCCCGTGCAGGAGGTCGTCGACCTGGTAAATATGAAATACGTTGATTCCGTATCGATGGATACTCTCAATGATGCCGCCATCGACGGGATGCTGGCCCACCTGGACCCCCATTCGGTGTTTATCCCGCCGGTGGATGTTTCTGAGATCAACGAAGACCTGCAGGGCAATTTTCAAGGCATCGGAATAGTATTCCAGATATTCGACGATACGGTCAATGTTGTTAATGTCCTGTCGGGGGGGCCCAGCGACAAGGCTGGATTACAGGTAGGTGATAAATTTCTCAAAATAGGGGATTCCGTCGTGACAGGCAAAAATGCTGACATGGACAGGATCACAAAATTCCTCCGCGGCCCCGGCGCCAGCAAGGTCGCCATAAAGGTGCTGCGACAGGGACAGCCCCGCGATTTCATCGTCGCCAGAGGCACCATCCCCCTGCCTTCCCTCGATGCAGCCTACATGATCGATAAGCAGACAGGCTATATCCGCCTCAATAAATTCTCCGAGACCACCCATGCAGAATTCGCCGCCGCCATCCAGGATCTGCAAAAGCAAGGTCTCCAGCAGCTGGTCCTCGACCTCCAGGGCAATGGGGGCGGCATCCTGGACCAGGCCATCGAAATAGCAGATGATTTCCTGGACGGGAACAAGCTTATCGTTTATACAGTGGGCGCCCGATCCCCAAGAACAGAATACCACTGCCGCCGGGACGGACTTTTCGAGACCGGTAAGCTGGTCGTGCTCACGGACGAAGGGACAGCCTCGGCCAGCGAAGTGCTGACGGGCGCACTCCAGGACTGGGACAGAGCTACCATCATCGGCCGAAGGACCTTTGGCAAAGGATTGGTCCAGGAACAATACCAGCTCAGCGACGGCGCCGCCCTTCGCCTGACAATAGCCCGCTACTATACTCCTACAGGGCGCAGCATCCAAAAACCATATGACAAGGGGCGTGACGAATACAATGCAGAAGTTATCAAACGATTCCATAACGGCGAAGCCATGCACGGCGACACCTCCACGGCCCATGCCGGCCCTGCCTACAGGACCCTGGGAAAAGAAAAAAGGACGGTATTCGGAGGCGGAGGCATTACCCCGGATATATTTGTAGGATTCGATACTTCCACCCTGGACAGGAATATCACCGCCCTGTACATGGGTGGAACGCTCAGCCGCTTCATCTACAGCTATTATATCCAGCACTTGCCTGTTTTTCAATCTTTTAAAACCCCGGCCGAGTTCGTGGCAGGCTACCACGGGGACGACCAGCTCTGGAATAACCTCGTAGCCTATGCTGCTAAAGACACCATCAACCTCAATACTGTTCCGGCCAGGGATAAAGAAGTCCTGCTGCATCGTCTTAAGGCTCTGATGGCCAGACAGATATGGAGGGCAGAGGGATATTATGAAGTGAACAATGCTTATGATCCCGTATTTAAAAAGGCCCTGGAAGTAATAAAAAAATAGTCCACCCTTGAGTGGACTATCTATTCCTTGTTGGTTGCGGGTTTAGGGTTATTTCTCCTTATCCAAAAGTTCTTTCTTTTCTATCCGGTAAGAGCTTATCAGCCCTAAACCACCACCGATGGCGATCATCGCAAAGTATATCGGCACATTCGCTCCGTTGGTGTCTCCCCAGCGATTGTTATCGTGCCCTACACTGTATAGGAGCGTATGGTCCAGCAGATAGGCAGCAAAAAGACCAAGGCCGGCCCCTACCAGTAACAGACCCCATTTCAGGTTGCGGAAGGGTGCAGGGCGGGGCTTCTCCGGCCTGATACTGGGGTCCAGCCCCTTGTCGATCATCGCCATATTCTCTCTGCTCCGCATGTATCGTATGCCAAATATCGTCGCACAAATGCCAAGGCTTGAAAGTATCAGCCATAAAACACCTAATTGATCAGATCCCATTGTATTGTTTTTTTAATTTTAATAATTGCTTTCGGCTCTCGGCCATAACATCGGACTACCGCAGGTCCACCGGGGTTACAGCTTTTAATAGATTTTTTCTGAAAAGAGCTTTTCGCCTGTTTACAGCAATTAGGACTACCCATCGCACCGGCAGGTTACAGGGCCGGAAAAATCTTCCGCCTGACCAGGAAGGTATTTAAAATCGTATATTGGTGTAACCTGATCCCTACAGCCCCCGTCATATTACCGTGTTGAACACCGGACTTACTGATACAGAACTCATTAGAAAAATTCTCCAGGGAGAGCAAGCTCTTTTTGCTCAGTTGGTCGAACGCTACCGGAATTATGTATTTACCCTGGTCCTGCGTTTTACCGACAACCGCGAGGACGCAGAAGAGATATCCCAGGACATATTTGTAAAGGCTTATCGCTCATTGGCAGATTTTCGTGGGGAGTCGAAATTCAGCACCTGGCTGTACACCATCGTCCGCACCAGCTGCATCACCTTCCTCCGGAAAAAGAAACTGGATATCACTTCCATTGACGATGAACGGACCTTCGTACAGCTGGAAAGCCGGGAGTCAGCCTTTTCAGCCAACACCATCGAGCAGCGATCCAGGCATGCCATGGTCAATGAAGCGATCCGCATGCTAAGCCCGGATGACGCACAGCTGCTTTCTCTCTTTTATAAAGGGGAGCAGTCATTGGAAGAGATCGGAAAGATCATGCATCTGGACCCTAATACAGTGAAGGTAAAGCTTCACCGGGCCAGACATCGTCTGAAAGACAAAATGGAAAAACATTTTAGCCATGAGGTACGTGAGATACAGGGGGAATGATAATAACTTTATAACTATGGATACACCTATTCAAATAGAAGAACGCTTGTGGGATTACATCGATGGACTCGGCAGTCCCGAAGAAAGGTCCGCGATCCAGATCCTTATTGCAGAAAATATAGAATGGCAGCACAAATACAAAGAGCTGCTGAATATCCATCAAATGATGAATGACGCGGAGCTGGAAGCGCCCTCCATGCGGTTTACAAAGAATGTCATGGAAGAGATAGCCCGTCACCACGTCGCACCCGCCACCAAGACCTATATCAACAAGAATATCATCCGTAGCATCGGAGCCTTCTTCCTGACCTTGATCGGTGGATTCCTGGTCTATTGCCTGGGACAGTTCAAGTGGTCCGCGCCGTCGACCTCCACTAACATCCTACCTCACATAGGTCTGGAAAATGAAATGAAAAAGCTCGACTGGAGCAGGGTCTTCAATAGCGCCTATACCAATGTATTCATCCTGGTGCTGGTGATCCTGGGCCTCGTCATGCTGGACATGTACCTCCAGCGAAAAAGACAACAGCGCCAGGCCGGAGAAAGCTAATGTTCCCATCGGTCCTGGCCGGGACCGCCTATTTGAATTTCTTTTTCAACTCCGCCAACTTCGCCTGAAAAGGATCTAATGGTTTGTCCGCCTTGTCTCCTCCGCCCTTCACCACGGGGCCCTTGCCGGGATGATGTCCCCCGCCCTGAGCGGGACGTTGCCCCCCACCCTGCGGCTTGCCGGCAGCAGGCTTATTACCTTTCATGGACAGCGAAATACGTTTGCGGGCAATATCCACCTCCATAACGGTGACCATTACCTTCTGCTGCAGCTTCACTACCTCATTGGGGTCCGATACATAGGTATTGCTCAGCTGGGAGATATGCACCAGCCCGTCCTGCTTGACGCCAATGTCCACAAAGACCCCAAAATTGGTGATATTGGTTACGATGCCCGGCACCGTCATGCCCTGCTTGAGATCCTCCATCGTCTTGATGGTCTCTTCAAAGCGGAACTCCTCGATGACACTGCGCGGATCACGCCCCGGCTTTTCCAGCTCTTTCATGATATCATCGATGGTAAATTCCCCTACCTTCTCCGTGACATATTTCTTTTTGACGACTTTTTTGCGAAGCTCGGATTGTTGTATCAGATCCGTCACCGTACAACCCAGATCGCCGGCCATTGCTTCCACCACGCTATAGGTCTCGGGATGCACAGCGCTATTATCCAGCGGATTGGAAGCCTCCCTTATTCGAAGGAACCCTGCACATTGCTCAAAGGTCTTTGGCCCCATCAGGCTCACCTTCTTCAATTCCTCCCGGTTGGCGAAGGCCCCATTCTTCGTTCTGTATTCCACGATATTCTTTGCCAGGGTCGCGCTAAGTCCGGATACATAAGTCAATAAATGCTTGCTGGCGGTATTGAGATCCACACCCACATGGTTCACACAGCTCTCCACTACCCTGTCCAGCTCCTCTTTCAGCTTGTTCTGGTTGACATCATGCTGATACTGCCCAACCCCGATGGATTTGGGATCTATCTTTACAAGTTCGCTCAAAGGGTCCAGCAGACGCCTGCCGATACTGATGGCGCCACGCACGGTCACATCCTGGTCAGGGAATTCCTCACGGGCAGTCTCGCTGGCGGAATAAATGGAAGCCCCGCTTTCATTGACCATAAAGATGCTCACCCTTTTTCCAAAATCGATGCCCCGCACCAGCTGCTCCGTCTCACGACCTGCCGTCCCATTTCCCACAGCAATGGCCTCGATATCGTATTTGTCCACCAGCCGGCGCAGCTCGGCCGTACTGGCCTGCACCTCATGTTGTGGCGGATGCGGATAGATGGTGCTGTTGTGCAGAAAAGTACCCTGGGCATCCATACATATTACTTTACATCCTGTACGGAAGCCGGGGTCGAGGGCTAAGATTCTCTTGGACCCCAGCGGCGATGCCAGCAGCAGCTGGCGCAGATTCTCCGCAAACACCCGTATCGCCTCTTCATCCGCTCGATTTTTGCTGATAAGCCTGAATTCATTTTCGATGCTGGACTTCAACAGCCTGTCAAAGGAGTCCTCGACGGCTTTTTTTACTTCTCCCGCCGCCGACGTCGCCCCCTGTCCGGGTTTTACAAATATTCTCTCCAGATCATCCACAGCCGTCTGTTTGTCGATATTGAGGTCCATGATCAGATAGCCTTCCTTCTCACCCCTACGGATAGCCAATATCCGGTGAGAGGGGCAGGCCGCCAACGGCTCATTGAATTCAAAATAATCCCGGTATTTCTGCGCTTCTTCTTCGTCTTTTTTTGATGCCAGCACTTTGGAGCTGAGCGCGGCGTTTTCATTGAAAAGCTGCCGCACTTTGCCGCGGGCCTGCTCATTCTCCGATATCCATTCCGCGATGATATCCCGTGCTCCCTGTAACGCTTCCTTGGTATCCTTCACCTGGTCGTTCAGGAATTTGGCAGCCTCCTCACCAGGATCTCCCGCTCCCTGTTCAAAAAGAAATTTTGCCAGCGGCTCCAACCCTTTCTCGATAGCGGTGGTAGCCCGGGTCTTGCGCTTGGGCTTATATGGCAAATAGATATCCTCCAGCTCCGTGGCATCATAACAGCTGTCGATACGTTCTTTCAGCTCCGGCGTAAGCTTGCCAAGTCCTTCGATGGTCTTCAGCACCGTCTCCTTCCGTTTGTCCAGCTCGGAGAAATATTTGATCTGCTCCACCACATCGTTGATCTGCACTTCGTCCAGGTTGCCCGTAGCTTCTTTACGGTAGCGTGCCATAAAGGGAATGGTAGCACCTTCTGCATGCAGACCATGAACATTATTGATCTGTTTGAGGCTGAGGCTTAGCTTTTCTGCTATCTTTTGTATGTACGTAGATTCCATAGTTTTGTTCCAAAAAATGCGGGGTGCAAATGTAAAGTATCTTTATGTTATTTTTACATCCGAAATAATAGGTATGGATATCAAAAACAACATTCTCGAGACCATCGGTAATACTCCTCTTATCCGGCTCAACAAATTGACGAAAGATTTGCCATGTACCGTATTGGCCAAGGTAGAATATTTTAACCCCGGCAACTCCATCAAAGATCGGATGGCGCTGAAAATGGTGGAAGTGGCCGAACAGGAAGGCAGGCTGAAGCCCGGCGGGACCATCATCGAATGTACCTCCGGCAACACCGGCATGGGCCTGGCCCTGGCTGCCGTGGTAAAAGGATATAAATGCATTTTTACCACCACCGACAAGCAATCGAAGGAAAAGATCGATATCCTGAAAGCCCTCGGCGCCGAAGTCATCGTCTGCCCTACCAATGTAGAGCCGGAAGACCCGCATTCCTATTATTCCGTAGCCCGCCGGCTGGCAAAGGAGATACCTAATTCCTTTCATGCCAATCAGTATGATAATCTGGCCAACCGCCAGGCACATTATGAGACCACCGGCCCCGAGATCTGGCGGCAGACGGACGGCAAGGTCACCCACCTGGTCGTAGCCACCGGTACAGGCGGCACGGTCACTGGAACGGCCATGTTCCTGAAAGAAAAGAATCCGAAGATACAGGTATGGGCCATGGACCCCTATGGTTCCCTCCTGACAAAATATTTCCGCACAGGGGAAGTAGACATGAATGAAGTGCACCCCTATATCAGCGAAGGCATCGGAGAAGACTTCGTACCCGGGAACTACAATATGAAATACGTAGACGTCTTCCAACAGGTGACGGATAAGGACGCCGCCATCATGGCCAGACGCATCGCCAAGGAGGAAGGTCTCTTCTGCGGCTATAGCGCAGGTACGGCCGTCCAGGGATTGCTTCAATTAAAGGATCTGCTGAAAAAAGACGATCTGGTGGTAGTTATCCTGCATGACCACGGCAGCCGCTATGTCGGAAAGGTCTATAACGACCAGTGGATGATGGAAAGAGGCTTCCTGGATGTAAAGACCTTTAAGGATATCATTTCAGGCCGCGGCGCCAAACGCCTCATCACCGCCGACCCCGACCAGACCGTAGGAGAGGCCTTCGAGCTCATGCAGAAATACAATGTGGAAAACCTGCCCGTCCTCCAACAGGGCGAACCCATTGGCGCCATCAGCGAGAGCGGCCTTTTCGCCCGCATGATGAGCAATGGACAGGATATAAAGGGGAAAAAGATCGCAGAAGTGCTGGAAAAGCCATACCCCATTGTATCCTTCGACACCCCTCTGGAGAGGTTGAGCACCCTCATAACCCGCGAAAATGGAGCCGTATTGGCCAAGGACGACAGCGGGAATTACCACATCGTCACAAAATATGATGTCATCCACGCACTGGGGTCTTAAACCTAGGAAAAAATATAAATTATTGATTAACAACATCATCATTCCGGATGTGCCCGAATTATCGTAAGTTCCCCATACCCTCATATTGGGCTTTTACTATTCTTCTTATGCGATGATTACTAGCATTTTAGTATTTACTGTCATCAAAAAGTAGAGCAATTCCTCTATTGCCTTTCCAATTTTAACAAATTATTTTTGATATAGAAGTTGATTGATAATATCAATCACCCAATATCCGAAAAACCAGATCCAATATCCAGTAAAAGACCTGAACTACCCAAACGAACCGGAGGTTCGTCGTCCGAAGGACAGACATCAATGGTTCGGCACAATTGGTCTAAATTTTCCAATGGACCAATTGGGTCCAATACTCTAAAGAAATTCCAGGTTACAAAATCCAATATCAATCAACTTCTACTTTTATCCTACGATTGACCGCAAGACATTAGAACACAACGTCAAGGCTCTGATCCAAGATCCGGAAAAACCAATAACCAAAGAACCAGATCCTGAAAAACCGAACAGTCAAAGATCCTGAGAAACCAAACGAACCAACGGTTCGTCGTCCGAAGGACAGACATCAAACCTTTAGCACAATTGGGCTAAATTTCTTTAAAAGACCAATTGGGCTAATCCTAAACTGAGTCCAATCGCATCCTTGAAAGACCCAACCCCTGAAGAACCGATCCTGAGAAACGAAACTTATCCTGAAAAATCCAATTCATCCGATAAAAAGCTTATCTGAGATCCAACGTCCGAGAAAAACCACAGGTGTCCAATCCTAGAAACAACCACCTGCTTTAACTCCGGTACCCTCCTGCTAAACTCATCAGGACTGATTAGCGAGCGAATTTAGCAGGAGGCTCTTACCGAGTCCCTCCATCTCCCCAATTGCGCTCCAACTACGAGCCTTTAAATGAGGGGAAAATCCGACATTTGGACATGCAGTTCCTCGATCTATCCACTCCCTTAGACGGGTCCAATAAGCCGTCCCGGAAAAAACCTATTTTTCCCGTCACAGAAGCCCTGCGCAACTATCTCAAACATCATGGACGTGAAGTACGCCTCCCCGTATCTTATCGCGACCTGCTCCAGCATATCACTTATTCCGTACCGCTAAAGGACAAGAACAACCAGGACACATTATGGGAGACAGCCCTTTATGACATGCGTCATTGGGATTTTATCCGGGATGGCCTGGTCCAGATGTACGCCATACTCAAGACGGAAGGCGACCTTAGCTTTACCAAACACCTCGACGTAGCCCGTATCGACTATTGCAGCTTTGCCAACTCCAACCCCTTCCGCATACGCATCGTCAATAAGTTCAACGACAATTATGACCACTATTATATCAAGCAGGCCGACGCCTCCCGTATCTATGGCCTTGAGCTGGAACACCTGCTCTCACCCAACCGCATCACGTTCTTCACCCATCACAACACCCTGGTGGAAGAACATATCCCGGGAATCCCGGGCGACGTGTTCATCCGCAGCTTCCTCAATGATTCCCAGACCAATAAGATCAGGCTCTCCAAAGAGTTTGTAAAATTCAACGAACGCTGCTTCGTCCGCCTGCTGGGCGACATGCGCGCCTATAATTTTGTCGTGGACATTACCCCCGACATCGAAGATTATCAATACCGCATCCGGTCCATTGACTTCGATCAACAGTCTTACGAGGGTAGAAAGAACCTGTATATACCACAGTTCTTTAAGGAAAACATCGCCTTCGTAGAGCTGTGTCTGAAATACCTCAACAAGGATTCCATCGAACAATACCAGACCGAAGAGCGTACTATGATGGCCTTCCGGGTAGCCTCCTCCCGCTTCAGGCTGATGGACCTGCTGAATATCATGTCCAGGGACAGGATCGCCAGCCCCGAAAAGCTGCTCCAGCTGCGGACAGAATTAGGTGAACATTTTAAGAACCCCGCCTTTTATAAGTGCGATTCCATGGGCCAGCTGGTCAAAAGACAGCTTAAACAGACCCTTCAAAAGAATCTCGCCCTCATCCAAAAAAACCTCAGCAAATTCGAAGATTAGGCGGCGATGCCGTATATTCGCGACTTCTTTTAAAGAATTAACCTTACCATTTAATGAAATTCAATATTTTCCGCCTTTTATCAAACAAACAATAAGTAAAGTTCAATTAGTATGAAAAAATACTCGGCCGGCGTGTTATTCGGTGAAGAACTGGAAGCCCTGTACAAAGACGCAAAAGACAATCAGTTTGCCCTCCCCGCGGTAAATACCATTGGTACCAACACGATCAACGCAGTCCTGGAGACCGCAGCAAAGGTTAATTCCCCTGTGATCATCCAATTCTCCAATGGCGGCGCTCAGTTCATCGCCGGCAAGGGAATGCCCAATGATAAGCTGCAGGGCAATATATCCGGTGGCATCTCCGGAGCTCTTCATATTCATAATGTGGCAAAATACTACGGCGTCCCCGTTGTGCTCCATACAGACCATGCCTCCAAAAAATGGCTTCCCTGGATCAGCGGTCTCATCGACGCAGGCGAGCAATACTATAAAGAAAAGAAACAACCCCTGTTCAGCTCCCATATGCTGGACCTCTCCGAAGAGCCCCTGGAAGAGAATATCCATACTTCCGTGGAATTCTTCAAACGTATGCAACCCCTGGGCATGGCCATCGAGATCGAGCTGGGCGTGACAGGCGGTGAAGAGGACGGCGTGGATAACAGCGGCGTGGAGAATGATAAATTATATACCCAGCCACAACATGTGGCGTATGCTTATACCGAGCTCAGTAAGGTAGGACGCCTCTTCAGTGTTGCTGCCGCCTTTGGCAACGTCCATGGCGTATACAGCCCCGGCAACGTGGAGCTGAGACCCGTCATCCTCAGGAACAGTCAGGACTATATCCAGAAAGAGCTGAAGACAGGCCCCAAGCCGGTGTTCTTCGTATTCCATGGCGGCAGCGGCAGCCCCCAGCATCAGATCAGGGAAGCCATCAGCTACGGCGCCATCAAGATGAACATCGACACCGACCTGCAATGGGCCTTCTGGGAAGGAGTACAACAATACTACAAGAAGAATGAAGGCTATCTCCAGGGCCAGCTGGGCAATCCGGAAGGACCCGATAAGCCTAACAAAAAATACTACGACCCCCGCGTATGGCTACGCAAGGGCGAAGAGAGCTTTATCAAGAGATTGGAGGTCGCTTTCGAAGACCTCAACTGTGTGAACAGAAATGCATAAAGAAAAATGCCGGGAAAACCCCGGCATTTTTAGTAACTGTGCGGTATATATCTATTTTCTACTGCACCGTCCTCATAGAGATCGATGATAGTATAACCCGGTGGCGTTTGCTGCACCCAGCATTTGCCCGCTGAGCTCTTGTCGCCTTCCTCCCACCAGAACCCGCTCAATGCACCATTGCAACAATACTGAACGCCATTGTACGTCACGCTGTCCTGTAAATGGATATGTCCGCTGATACAGGCCTTTACTTTATCCTTATGCTGATAGAACAGGTCCACCAGGTATTTGTAATCGGTATGCATCCCCCCGCCGTCCAGGTTTGTACAGGCAGCCAGCAGCGGGTAATGGCTCATGATCAGCACAGGCTCACCCGTTGCCAATTTTCCCAGATCCCCTTCCAGCCATTTTCGCTGCTCTTCGTCCAGTGATCCGGCATTCTTGTTATTGCTGTCAAGAATAATAAAATGCCATCCTTTCTTATCTATACTGTAATAGCGGTTGGGTATGCCCAGCTGCTTTACCACATAGTCCTTTCCATACATCGGGTCCTTATTGTCCGGCGCAGCCCACCACATGTCATGGTTGCCCAGACAGCTGTGCATTTCATATTCTGAAAACTCATCCCGCAATTGATGCCATATATCCCATTGCACATTCACCCTTTCTCTCGTAATATTCCCGTAATCCGCGGCGTAGATAGTATCGCCTCCATTTAAAAAAAAGTCTACCTTATGCCTCTTTATCTCTTCCAGACATTTTTTAAACCGGGCAGGAGCATCCAGTTCAGGGCGCATGTGCACATCCGTTATATGGGCGACGCGCAATGCTCTTTTCTTTTTAGGGATTGATGCAGTTTCAGAGGCTACAGCTGCCATGTTGCCGGCAACAACTGCGCCGGCTGTCAAACCCATCGATTTTAAAAGCTCTCTTCTTTTCATAGATTAAAATGGCCCCCGCGAAGCGGGGGCTGATAAAAAAATCACCATCCGAACTCCTGCTTCAGGTTGGTGTTCAATACCGTCTGTTGCGTGGGGATGGGGAAATAATAGTATTTCGGGTCGATAAAGCTGCGCGGCTGGCTCTGGTCCTTTCCAAACAGGATAAATCCTGAAGTCCCTCCGGACAAATAATAACTGCTGCCATCCAGGTAATATTGGGGGGCATTGGCCGGTAGCCCGGGAACGGGCTGCACGGACTGTGGGTTTTGCCAGATGGCGATATCGGGATTGCCGTCGCCGGTGACATCCAGACCGCCCAGGGCCGGAATATAGATCCCCTGTGTAGGCTGTCCTATCAACGAGCCGGCCTTCCACCGGAGAAGGTCATTCCAACGCAACCCTTCACAGGCCATTTCGACACGACGTTCCCGCCGTATCTCCAGCAGGACCCCCTGGTTGGCGCCGCTCACCGCAGGATACATAGCCGCCTGTGCGGCATCGGGGTTTGCATTGGCGCCCGCCATATTCAGATCGGGCATGCCTACCCTTCTGCGCAATAAGTTGACCGTTTTGTCGAGGTCCGGCTGCGTAAGCGTACCCAACTCCGCCTTTGCCTCCGCATTGGTAAGCAGCATTTCCGCATACCGGAAAATGGGAAGGTCCGTATAATCCGCTACCCATCCTCCGCGCAATGCCGGGTCACGGGGATAGCATTTCACCTGCAACATGCCGCCAAAGTCCGGCTTGATCAGGTAAGGCGATCCGCCCGGAGTAGTCGCAAAGCCGGGAGGCATAATGGTCTCTGCCATCCGCGGGTCACGGTTCTGGAACATCTGGACAAAACCCTCCTTATCATAATTCGACTGGGAAGTAAAAGGCGTGCCGTCAGTCATCAGGAAGTCGTTCGCCAGACCCCGGCTTAATGCCCACTGCCAGTCCAGTACCACGTGCGTATTATTGGCAACACCCAGCTTGACATCGTTCCTCTGCAGGAAAATGACCTCCTTATTGCCGGCCAGGCTGTTGCTGGAGAACAATGCCCTGAAATCCAGTGCACCGCTTCCCGTACTATAAACCGCAAAACCGCCGTTGTTCATGATCGTATCGGAAGCGGTGGCCGCCCTTTGCAAGTATGCCTGTGCAGTACTCTGCAGATTCAGGTCCGTATGATATTCCCTGAAAGTGCCTTCATACAAAGCCACCCGTGCCAGCAGCGTATAGGCAACCCATTTGGTGACCCGGGTATTCGTGCCGCCGTTCTTATTGGTGCTTATATTGGTGGCCGCAAATTCCAGGTCCGCCATAATAGAATCCACTACCAGTGTCCGCGGGTCCCTTGCTTTATAGATCATAGCCTGATCGCTGGTCTGCATCACATGGGAGTACCAGGGCACATCTCCATACCTTTTTACCATATTGAAATAAAACAGACCACGGAAAAATCGGGCGATGCCGATGAAATGATTGATGGCCGTCTGATCGCCTGTCGTCTTATAAACATTGTCCAGCATGAAGTTGATACGCCGCAGGTCACCCCAATTATCCCATCCCGACACATTGTCGGGGGATATCTTCCCCCTGATCAGGTTGTCCAGCTCCGCACCCCCATTGTAGATGGAAATATTGTCCGAAAAAAGATCGTCGGAAGAAGCTGGCAGCATATAGTACATGCCATTGGTATATGTCTCAAGGTCGCCCGGTGAATTGAAAAACTCTACGCTGGTGATCTCCGTCTTGGGGTTTCGCTGTAAAAAGTCCTTGTTACAAGCCGTCATCAATACCGCCGGCAGCACAAACAAAAGATATACTCGATATTTATTTTTCATTGCTCGTTCATTAATTCGATTAAAAATTAAGGTTCATGCCGAAAGCATAGGTGCGCTGGAACGGATAAATAGATCCGTCAAGTCCTTCCGGGTCCAGCCTGCCTCCCTTGATATGGGTGAACTCGAACAGGTTTTCCGCGCTGGCATAAAATCTTACTTTATTTATCTTGGCTCTCCTCAACAATGACGACGGCAGCGTATACCCCACCGTGAGGTTCTTGCATCTCAGGTAGCTGGCATTCTGTAGGTACCGCGTATTAGGTATTGCCAGCTCCATTCCATTGTCTTCGGCCGCATAGGCTTTTACCCGGGGGAAATAAGCATTCGTGTGGTCGGGTGTCCAGTGGTCCATGTTTTGTTTGGTGACATTCGTCCAGGGCTGGGCATAAATGCCCCAGAAATAGATATTGCTGGCGCCGGGATACCAATCCCTTTTGGCAACACCCTGCATAAAGATCCGCACGTCGAACCCTTTCCATCCGCCGCTGAGGTCGAGACTATAGGGAAGCCTGGCGCTGGTATTGCCGATGATATACAGGTCGCCCGGGTCGTCGACGGTCTGCTTGCCGAAATTCACCTTATTGTCCTTATTCCTGTCCGTGAATTTGATATCGCCGACGGAAAAAGTATAGTTGTTGTCGTCTTCTCCAACGGCAGAATAATCTTTGGCATTGATCTCATCCTGCGTCTTGAAAAAACCGTCTACTCCCAGGCCCCATATCTCACCGATCTCCTGTCCCTTATAATGGGACCCGCTCGCAAAACTCCGGGTGGGATTGTCATAACGGGTGACCCATGCACGGCTGTCAGCCAGTGACACCGTGACATTGTAAAAGAAGTCGGACCCGGCCAGCCTGCCCTGGTCACGCCAGGAAAGTTTCAGCTCGAAACCTTTCGTCTCCAGGTCGCCCGCATTTACTTTTGGAACAGCCGTACCGAAGACGTTGGGCAACGCCTTGCCCGGCGCCAGCATGCCGTTCACCTTCCGTTTGTATTTGTCGAAATTCACCTCCAGGCGATTGTTAAAGAAGACCAGGTCTGTCCCGAAGTTGAGTGTGTTGATCTTTTCCCAGGTATAGCTGGCTGACACTGCTCCGGGCGGGTTCACCGTGGGAGGCTGGTCCGAACCGAGTATCTGCCCGATCTGTGGGGAGAAGCTCATGGTCGGGATATACCCGTATTCATTGCCATTCCCATTTTGATCTACCGCGCTTCCCTGGTTGCCCAGCGATCCATAAGAGCCCCTTACCTTAAAGAAATTCATACCAATGGCCTTTTTAACAGACTGAAAAAAGGACTCGTCCGAGATCACCCAGCCCGCCGAGGCAGAAGGGAAGAATCCCCAACGATCGTTCTTTGGAAAACGCGAGCTGCCGTCATAACGCCCATCCAGTTCCAGCAGGTAGCGCCCTTTCCAGTTATAGTTCAATCTGCCGAAGGCGCCCTGTACGGCCCACTCCCGGATCGTTTCCGTCACCGTCATCGTGCCGGTGCTCAGGTTCACGGTGGGAAGATTGTAGGAGATAATACCGTTCCTTTTGGCGCTGTTGTTGGTGCTCATACGCTCCTCCTGGTTATAACCCGCCAGGACACTGAAGTAGTGCTCTCCGAGTTTTTTATGCGCCTCTGTATAGATATTGTATACGTTGTAGGCGACATTGCTGGTATTGTCGGTAGCCGAACCCGTCAGGCCGCCGGAATATTTCACGACGCCGTTGGGACCATCCTTATAAGGGACAGGTTTTTCATAGCGTCTTTCCAGTCCTGCAGTCCTTCTGAACGTAGCGTCGCCCTTGATGCTCCAGACATCCTTGATGACCGAAGCATTGAAAGAAAGCGTGGTCTGAAAATCGTTCAGCTTTGAATTGGAACGACCGCCTTCGATGATCGAACCAAGCTGGCTGGCCCCATCCGAAGTCCAGGATCCATCGGGGTTCCTCGGCACGCTGAAAGCCGGCGTCCTGTTGAGGTTCCAAAAATAATTTCCATCCAGGTAGGTGGGAGAATTATACGCTATATTGGTAAAACTGGTGTTGTTGGCAAAAGTCAGCCAGTTCGTGGCCGCGAAATCAACTTTGCCCCGCATATTATACCGCTTGTAATTGTCTGCGTTGTATCGCACCGCTCCATCCTGGTTGTAATAGTCGGCGGAAAAATAATATCCCAGTTTGTCCGTCTTTTGGGAAAGGTTGATACTGACATCCTGCGAAGGAGCTGTGCTGTTATACCCCTCTTTCAACCAATCTGTATTTCCCATATAGAGATACCTGGTGGCGTCGTTGGGATTCACGATCACGGCAGGCAGCGAAGGGTCTGCGGAACGCTTCTTGGCATAATCCACCATGTAGGCAGGCCAGGCCGGGTTATACAGGGGAAAAGCAGCCTGGTTCTTCAAGGTGATCGCCGTATAGGGATCCGTTATTATTTCAGGCAGCTTGCCCACCGTCCTGATCGACGTATAAGCATTGACATTCACCGTCAGCTTATTGCTCTTTGCCGACTTTGTTGCGATCAGTATGACGCCAAAGGAAGCCCGCGCACCGTAAATAGCGGCGGAAGCTGCGTCCTTCAGCACCGTCACGCTTTCCACATCTGCCGGGTTCAGACGGCCCAATTCATTTTCCGTCACCGGGATATTATCCACCAGGATCAACGGCCCCCCGCCATTGAGGGAAACCTGCCCCCGGATATTCAGCGAGGAGGCCGTGTTGGGCCTTCCATTGGCAGTGGTGATATTCAGGTTGCCGATCAACCCCTGCAGCCCCGCTCCCAGGTTATTGAGCGGCCTGCTCTCCAGCTGCTTCGCCGTGATCCCATCCGTAGCGCCGGTGAGATTGATCTTTTTCTGTGTAGTATAACCTACCAGCACCACTCCTTCCAGCCCGGCAATATCTTCTTGCATGTTGATCGTAACATCCGCCCGATCGCCGACGGTGATGTAGACCGTCTTATACCCTACGATCGAGCACTCCAACACCTCCCCCGGCTTTGCATCGATGGAAAACATGCCCTCAGGATTGGTGGTAGTCCCCCTTTTGCTCCCGCTGATCACCACGCTCACGCCTTCGATAGGCTTATTTCGGGCGTCCCTGACGAGCCCTTTTACAGGCATGAATTGCACGGTCGCCAGCACAATGTCAGGTTTGAGATGATCCATGTTGTCGAGGAGGAAGCCCAGCATTACCGCCTTCTTCAGGATCACCTGGCTGCCGATGGCCTTGAAGTCGATGTGATACGGCTGGAACAGGGTCCTAAGAATATCAGCCAGGGTCTCCTCTTTGGCCGACAGGGAAACCCGCTCGTCCTCAGGGATCGTATTACGGGTATAGGAAAACTTGATCTCGGCCTCCTGACCTATCTTACGCAGTACGGCCCTCAAATTCTCATTCTTGATGGAGACGGTAATTTTCCTGTCCAGAACACTCTGGCCTTTCACATTGTTTGCGAAGGACACCGCTGTGATCGCCAGCGTCAGAAAAGATTGTAGCAAAATAACTTTCACGAGAAATAAAGGGTTATGGACCTTTAATCCGGTTTTCTTCATAACTTTAACCAGTTTTGCAATTAAGTAATTAGTGTAAAAACTCCTTTTCATGAACAATTGACATGAAATGAAAAGGCATGAGGGGAGTGGCAACTGTACCAGAGTTGTCACCCCTTTTTTGGGGGCTAATTTGGTTTCATTATTTTTTACTTTGTAGTTTACTTACAGCCTTTACCTCCTATATTGATCCCTTTATCGCTGAGCAGATAAGAAGCATTGATGGTTTGTGTGATCACCTCCAGTTTTTCTTCCAGCCTTTCATTCCCGAGGGAAATAGTAATAAAGCAGTTTTCGAATGTCCTGTGATCGTATAGGACAGGCAGGTCATACATCTTTTCCAGCGTTTTGAACACGGTATCTATAGGAGCGTCTTCGAATACATATTCATGGGCGCCTTCGGCTTCCATCTCTATTTTTGTTGTGCCGGTGTTGGCAGTCGTTACCAGCCCTTTCTCACGGGAGGAATAGGAACAGGCCTGTCTCGGTAATATTATCCTGGCGACCTGCGCTGCCGAGTCCAGCCCCTTCAGAGATACAGACACCCTTCCCGTCCGCACCATCACCGTTTCTTTCTGCGGCAGCGCAACGACCCGGAAACTGGTGCCGAGCACCCGGACTACCATATTCTGTGTGTAGATGAAAAAAGGCTTTTGCGTGTTCTTCGCCACATCAAAAAAAGCTTCTCCCGACAACGTTACATCCCGCCGTTGGCCGTTCATAAGCCTGTTATAGGAGATCCTGGCGCCCTTGGCCAACGTCACTTTAGAGCCATCGGGCAGAAAGACAAGTTCATTCTTATCACTCTCATTAAACCGTACCAGCTCGCTGGACACCGGGGTCTGTTCCGTCCTGGCAACTACCGTCAGCCGGAAAGAAGTCCGTTGCCAAATCAACAAACCCAGCAGCACGATCAACCCCGCCATGGTGGCTGCCGCCATCCACTGCATGCGGCGGATAGGCCATATCCTCTTGCTTCCGCCCGCCTGCCGGATATCTGGAACACGCTCCCCACCTGAGCCGGCATTATGCTCCGCGATCGCCTCCCCGATATGATCCCACATCCCATCGATAGTTTCCGGTCCGGCCTCCCTGCGGGTATCCTGTGATGCCGCCCTTACATCCAGTAAGAATTGCCTGGCCTCCTCAGCCAAAGCAGCATTTTCTTTACTGGCGCTCGTCCATTGCAGCCAGTATTCCGCATAAGGGCTCTGCGGGTTGATCACCCAGTCCACGAAGCGGTTGTCCTCGAATAAGGCGTTGATTTTTTTCTCTCTTTGATCCATGGCTACTATAGTACTGGTAGCTTTTTAAAATATATACTCACTTTCCGGCAACTTTTTTTGAGAAAAGATAATTTCGACCGGATCAACGGTTGGGAGGGATAGCACTGTATTCAGTCCGCAGGGTCTTCAAAGCCCGCTGGATCAGATTGAGGACAGACTGGTAATTCATGTCTTTTATGGAGGCGATCGCCTCATAGGAGAAATTGCAGTAGAATCTAAGGTAAACGGCTTCCTGCTGTCGCTTGGGCAGTCTTTCCAATAACTGTTGCAGCGTGGCCCGGGTTTGCATCTCCTGCTCTCTCGCCAGTATCTCCAATTCGACATAGGTAGTCGGCATGTCGTCGGAAGACAGCTGCATTTCCCCAATGCCTACGAAGGACTGCCTGGACATCGCCCTCGATAACTTATTGCGCAGGGCCCTGAAGAGATAAAACTGAGGTTCGCAAATGTCGGTAAGATTCTGCCGGTATTTCCACAGCTCGATGAACATATCCTGGATGGAGTCTTTTACAAGGTCCAGGTCATCGGTGATCTTCAATCCGAAATTGATCAGGGACTTGATATACGTCCTGTAAATGCTTTCGAGGGCCTTGACATCTCCCTCTTTAAAACGGCGCCACTCTATATCATAACCATCATTGATCAATGGACAATAGATTTTTCTCGTTTAAACATGTAGTTTTGGCATCAGCAATTCGGGCGTAAAGGTACCGGTGTCGCAACGCCTGTAGAAAATAAAGCCATTAATTCTATATTATGTTCCAGACACCAGGGTCTCTGCCCAAATTTGTCAAGAAGGTAAGCCTCTTCGTCCATTAAACCCTACGGAAACGTTTGCGTAAATTGAGCCCGTCTCTTTTTTTTGTTAAATTGTGAAAAAATACATCAGCCATGGCTTCTAAAAAAATCCTCGACATCCTGGGTGACAAGGCAGCCTCTTTATTGGATTTCAAACCCATCATAGACAAATCCACGCTTAGCGCCCTACCCTCTCCCCATCATGTAGAAGAAATATGGACCAACTCCAATCGCAATAACCAGGTATTGAGAAGTCTTCAAACCCTGATCGGGCACGGCAGGCTCGCCGATACCGGATACCTCAGCATCTTTCCCGTAGACCAGGGCATCGAACACAGTGCAGGCGCATCCTTTGCCCCCAACCCCATGTACTTCGATCCTGAAAATATCATCAAGCTGGCTGTAGAGGCAGGCTGCAATGCCGTTGCATCTACCTTCGGCGTTCTGGGTATCATGAGCCGTAAGTACGCACACAGGATTCCCTTCGTCGTAAAGATCAATCATAATGAATTCCTCAGCCTGCCCAATCGCTATGACCAAACCCTCTTCGGCTCCGTAAAAGATGCCTGGAACATGGGAGCCGTAGCCGTCGGCGCCACCGTATACTGGGGCAGCGAAGAAAGCACCCGCCAGCTAAAAGAGATCTCCGAAGCATTCGAGCTGGCGCACGAACTGGGCATGGCCACCATTCTCTGGTGCTATACCCGTAACGCAGGCTTCAAGGTGGATGGAGTAGACTACCATACGGCCGCCGACTTCACCGGGCAGGCCAATCACCTGGGCGTCACCATCCAGGCCGATATCATCAAACAAAAGCTGCCAACGAACAACGGCGGCTATCTTGCTACCAAACACGGTAAGACCTCTCCGCTGGTCTATTCCAAACTCACGACAGATCATCCCATCGACCTGACCCGCTACCAGGTAATAAATTGCTATAACGGTCGCGTAGGCCTGATCAACAGCGGCGGCGAAAGCAAGGGAGCTTCCGACCTGGCCGATGCGGTCTTCACCGCCGTCGTCAACAAGCGTGCTGGCGGCATGGGCCTCATCCTGGGACGCAAAGCCTTCCAACGCCCGTTCAAAGAAGGAGTGGATATGATACAGTCCATACAGGACGTGTATCTCGATAAGGACATCACGGTTGCATAAACAGTATATTTATATCATTCTTCTATTGGCCGGCTGCCATTCGGCAACGACCATAAAATACCCTCCGGGTGGCTTTGGCTACCCGGAGCATCCCTTGGATGGAGACACGAACTTCTACTATTATCCAATCAGAGAACTGGAGTCGAGACGAGATTCATTTCGCGAGAGCTACGATTATGATTATTTTCAATCCGCCCGCGAACCCAATCTTAGCATCAGGCCACAACCCGTCCCCACGTTTCGTCTTAGCTATGGCGTTCCCCTTGGCACGGACTACATCATTGCACTAACACCGGAATATATTACGGTCAAGACGCCGGCACATTACAGCGATGAATGCATGGCGCTGCCCGATACAAGTCGCCTGACGCCGATGGAACGTTATCACTACCACATCCTGCACTACAATTTTCCTATCGAACCCACTGCAAAACGCAGCCCATGGAAACAACATTGGCTGGATTCTCTGGGAACTGTGTACCCCGCCCTCCACGATGTGAAATATTATTCGTATTTGTGGAACAAAGCAAACGCCCTACAATGACACGTCCCAGGACGCCGGGTTCGACAATCCCAGCTTCATCCTGGAAGCCAATACCCCTCTAAGCTATAAGCTGGTAAGAGGCATCCCCGCTTTCGTAGATTCGGCTCGCTCATACAGAAAGGCATGGCAGCAGCTTGTAAAAAAAGCGGGGATGGACTCGCTGGTCACTATCTCTTTTGACCATGAGCTGAGGGCCATAGCAGTACCGGACTCACTAACATCCCGATAACAACCCACAGGACTGATTATTCGTATCTTTTCTAAAAGGCACACCATGCGTACATGTACTGTCCTATTAATCTCCTTGCTTTTCCTCACCGCTTGCTCCAACAGCAAGGTCACCTCTTCCTGGAAAGGACCCGGCTCCACAAGGCTGGCCCCTGGAAATAAGATCCTCGTGCTTGGCATCATCCGTGAAAAAGACATCCGTCTTCGTATGCAAATGGAAGGCTTCCTCGTAGATGCGCTTAAGGCTAAAGGTTACAACGCCGTCAGCGCCTACATGCTGTACGGTCCAAAGATGTTCAGCAACAAGGACGAAGAGTCGGCGCTCAGCCAGTTGCACAACAGCAACATCGATGAAGTATTCACGATCACCCTGCTCGACAAGGCAAGAGAACGTAATTTCCAGCCGGCCGCCATGTACCCCTATTCCCCTTTCTGGGGTTATTACAACTATTGGTATGGCCGCGCATATAGCCCGGGTTATGTCTCGGTAGATACTCATTTCTTCTGGGAAAGCAACCTCTATGACGTCAGCAGCAAAAAGCTCCTGTACTCGGTCCAGTCGCAATCCACCAACCCTTCTTCCGCTGGGTCGATGGGAAAAGATTATAGCAAGGCCATCATAAAGAATATGACAAAGGCGGGTGTATTATGAGCCTATTCCCCAACTTGAGTAAATAGATACCCGCTAAAACACCTCGCCCAATCCCAGATAGAAAGCCGTACGTCCACTGCTGGTAGCTATATCCATCGTTATATTGTACCATATCGTCTAAGAATACCAATATTGTGCTATTTTTCAGGTAACAAGCCAATTAGTACCATGCGTATATTACTTTCGTTCATCTTATGCTTAGAACTGCTGCGTGCCGATGCACAAAAGGTCGAGCTGCTCACCAGCAGCGCCCATTCCTCTTTTCGTGGACTCAGTGTCGTGAACGACCAGGTGGTCTGGGTCAGCGGCAGTAACGGCACCGTAGGCCGGAGTCTCGACGGAGGAAAAACATGGGAATGGATCACGGTCCCGGGTCATGAGAAAAATGATTTTAGGGATATCGAGGCCTTCGATAAGAATACGGCCGTCATCATGGCCATTGCGACACCCGCTATCATCCTAAAAACCCGGGATGGAGGAAAGACATGGCAGCAGGTCTATGAAAATAATACCCCAGGCATGTTCCTCGATGCAATGGAGTTCTGGAATAGGGACAGCGGCATCGTCCTGGGCGATCCCATCAATGGGAAGTTTTTTGTCGCCCGAAGCTTCGATGGCGGGGACAGCTGGCATGAGATACCTACCCGCGAGTTGCCGGAAGCAGACTCCGGTGAGGCTTGCTTTGCTTCCAGCGGTACCAATGTCCGGAAATTGAAAAAAGACGAAGCCTGCTTTATCAGCGGCGGTCTCCGCAGCAGACTGTTCATAAGGGACCAGCGCATCGATCTGCCCATCGTGCAAGGCAGGGAATCCACCGGCGCCAATTCCATCGCTGTACTGGATGCGCGGCATTTCGTCGTCGTAGGTGGCGACTTTGCACAGGATACGGTCACTTATAAAAACTGCGCCCTGACACGGGATGGAGGGACCACATGGATTGCTCCCACCACTCCACCTCATGGCTACCGCAGCTGCGTGGAATATGTTGAAAAGAACAAGCTCATCTGCTGCGGCACTTCTGGAGTAGATTTCTCGACAGATGGGGGCATGAGCTGGCAGCTCATCGATACAGGCAATTTCCATGTATGCAGAAAAGCCAAAAAGGGTCATGCAGTATTTCTTGCCGGTGGCAATGGCAGGGTCGGGAAGTTGGCTACTTTTTAAATACGATCCACACCGCCGCCAGCAAAAATGCAAAAGCCAGCAGGTATTTCCAGTGGAAAGGCTCCTTCAGATACAAGACGGCAAAAAAGGAAAAGACTATCAACGTGATCACTTCCTGCGTGATCTTCAGCTGAAAGGCGCTGAGCCCGCTTATAGAACCCCAGCGATTGGCTGGCACCGTAAGACAATATTCCAGGAACGCGATGCCCCAGCTGATAAGAATCGCCTTCCACAAAGCCAGCTCCTTATGATTCAAATGCCAGTACCAGGCAATCGTCATAAAAACATTCGAGGCAAAGAGTAGTAAGATCGTCCGCATACGCTTATTAGTTCAATCCCCTGAAATCCACAGGCACCAGCTTGCTGACGCCAGGCTCCTGCATCGTCACCCCATAAATGACGTCCACAGTGCTCATGGTCATCTTATTGTGCGTAACGATAATGAACTGGGAATTCTCGCTGAACTGCCGGATCATATTGGTGAACTTGCCTACATTGGCATCGTCCAGCGGCGCGTCCACCTCATCCAGGATACAAAACGGCGCCGGCTTTATAAGATAGATAGAGAATAAAAGCGCTGTGGCTGTCAGGGTCTTCTCTCCACCAGATAGCTGAGTGATGGACGAAGGCCTCTTTCCTTTCGGCTTTGCAACGATGTCGATGCCCGTATCAGCCAGGTTCTCGGGATTCTCCAGGATCAGGTCCGCCGTATCCTCATCGGTGAACAAGGCCTTGAATACACGCTGGAAATTTTCCCGCACCTTATTGAAGGTATCAAGGAACTGCTGGTTGGCCGTAGCCTCCACTTCCTGTATGGTCTGCAAAAGGCTGTCCTTGGCGGTCACCAGGTCATTCTTCTGCTCGAGGATAAATTCATATCTCTTTTTCATTTCCTGGAAAGCCTCGATGGCAGTCGGGTTGACCTCACCCAGGTTCTCCAGCCGCTTCTTCATCCTGTCCGCCTTTTCCTGCAGATCTTCTACTGGCGTATCACCCGTCCTCGGTTGGTCAATGATTTCATCTAAATTGATCCGGAACTCTACATTCAGCCGCTCCTTCATTCCCGCCAACTGCAATTTCAATTCATTCAGCCGGTCCTTTATCTCACTCAACAGATGCTCCAGCTGCTCACGTTCTTTTACTTTATGACGCAGCTCGCTTTCCTTCTCTCCAAGGGCATTACGCAGATTATAATATGCCTGGTCGGCTTCGTTCAGGGCTTTTTCATCCTCCTCTTTTTTACGCATCAGCTCCAACAATCCGGATTCAGCGTTGCCCAGACGTTCTTCGCTTTCCGCAATGTTTTCATTAACTTGTTTCAGTTGGCTAACATTCGCCTCTATCTGGTTGCGCAGGTCTTCGAGCTGGTTGCTCTTGAAATCCAGCTCTTGCTTCAACGCATTGATACGGCTGTGCTGACGCGTCACCTGGAGGTTGAACTCGTTATATCCCGCGGAGCTGCTGTTATAAGCCAGTTCTGCACTCCTGTATTCTTCTTCCGCCAGCTGGGACTTTTCTTTCAGCTCTCCTACCACCTTCACCAGCTCAGCCCAGGCATTACGAGTGTCCTCGATGCCGGCAATCGTCTCTTCCAGGCTCAGCTGCAGCTCTTCCAGCCTGTTCTGCGAGGAATGTTGCTGCGCATGCAGGTTCTCTACCTTATTCTGAAGGGAGAAGACAAAGTTCGTCAGCCGGTTGATATCTTCCTGTGCCTGACGGATCGCCTGTTCTTTCAGCTGCTCATTATAGGCGATGACCTCGTTATGCTTTTCCTGTATGGCTGTTTTCAGATCGCCGACAACAGACTCCAGCACCCGGACCTCCTCACGAAGCTTCTCGAGATTCTTCGCGCGACCGATCTTCTTACCTTCGAAAAGACCGACGCTGCCTCCCGTAAGGGAGTATTTGCCCTTTACATATTTACCCGTCTTTTCCAGCACCACCGAACCATTGCTGTTCTCCATAGCCTCCTCGCTCTCCGCGATAAATACATTCCCCAACAAATGCTCGGCCAGCTTGCGGTAATTTTCATCCACCTCGATCACCTGCATGGCTGGGATCATACCCGCCGCCTGATGCCCCTCCAGGGCCGCCTGACCGGCTATCTTGTCGAGAAGGAAGAAATTGGCCTTGCCCTTTTTCTTCTCATCCAGCAAATGCACCGCCTGCATGCCTTCCTGCAGATTATTCACTACATAGTAATTGAGATAGGGCTCCAGCACATTTTCTACGGCGGCCCTGAACTCTTCCTTTACATAGATGATATCGGAAAGAATAGGCGCTCCGTAATTCCAATTCGGGTTCTTATGCAAGAATTTTATACTCTCAGGATAGCCTTCCATGGAGTCGATAAGGCTCTTTAACAGGTCGTGTTCATTCTTCTTCGAGTCCAGCTTACGTCCCTCATCCGCCAGCCGCTGCCTCAGTCCTTCCAGCTGACCCTGAGCCTGCAGGATATTTTCCTTGGTCCGCTCATGATGTTCCTGTAATTGCTTCAGGCTGGCCTGCCTGGATTCCAGGTCCTGCTCCTTCAACAGACGTTCTTCCTCCAGCTGTTTGAGCTGGCTGTCCCTCACCATCCTTTCCTCTTCCAGCTGCCGGATGCTGCGCTGCAGATTCTGTATGGATGTATCGGCAACAGCTACCTTCTTCTCCGCCTCGAACTGATCACGCTGTATCTGCGCATTTTCCTTTCTCAGCGCATCCACCGATACCCTCTTATCATCGAATACCTTCCGGGTCTCGTCCACAGAGACCTTCAATGACTCCAACTGCTCCTGCAATCCCGATAGCTTATTTTCTTCCTCTCCTACCTGCTGATGGGTGAAAACGATGCTTTCGTCCAGTCCCTTCAGCTGACCTTCGCTCTTTTCCAGGAATCCCTGAATGCTGCTTTCCTTTTCTTTCAGGAAGTTCAATCGCTGGGAAGAAAGGTTCTTTTCATTCTCCCTGGTACGCAGGTTCTGGACAAGGTCGTTGAATTCATGCTGCATGGATTGCAAAGCCCTTTCCTTCTCGATAAACCCTACTTTCTCCTGCTCCAATGCCGCTTCCTCCTGTGCAATAACGGCCTCCAGACGAACCTTTTTATCCGTCTCGCTGTCGGACTGTTCATTCAGCTCGCGATAGGTAAGATTAAAGCCTTCCAGGGCCGCCTTGGCCAGCTCGATGCTCAGCTCCCGGTATTCCTTCTTGATCTCATAATATTTCTCCGCCTTCTTGGCCTGATTTTCCAGGCTTTTCAGCTGGTTGTTGATCTCGAATAAGAGGTCCTCGATACGGGCCAGGTCCTGCTCCGTAGCATCCAGCTTCTGACGCGCCTCTTTCTTGCGGGTCTTGTAAATAGTGACCCCCGCGGCCTGCTCCAGCATCCGCCGGCGGCTGTTGTCCTTGTCCTTGATGATATCATCCACCATGCCCAGCTCGATGATAGCATAGCTATCCGTGCTGACACCGGTGTCCATAAAAAGGTTCTGTATATCTTTCAGACGGCAGGAGACATCATTCAGGCGGTACTCACTCTCCCCGCTCTTGTAGAACTTGCGTGTCACCGTCACGGTATTGAACTCCGTAGGCAGGAGATTCTTGGTATTTTCAAATGTCAGGCTCACTTCCGCCAGCCCGGATGCCGAACGGGTCTTGCTCCCGTTGAACACCAGGCTCTCCAGATTCTCACTGCGAAGATGGCTGATCTTCTGCTCCCCGATGACCCAGCGGATGCTGTCGATGATATTACTCTTACCACAGCCATTGGGGCCAATGATACCCGTAATACCTTCGTCAAAGCTGATATGGGTCTTGTCGGCGAAGCTCTTAAACCCCTTAATTTCTAAGCTCTTTAATCGCATTCAACAAACCTACACTAAAAGTCTTAAAAACGCCCTGCCTCTCTCCCCCCTGTTGAAAAGTCGAGAAAAGGCGTGAATAACAATTTTCCCTATATTTACCCGGAAACTATCTACATATGAATAATTTTCTTGTTCCGATCGACTTTTCCGAAACCTCCAGGAACGCGGCCCGCTATGCCGCCTATATCTCCACCCTGGTACCGGATGCCCACCTGATACTTTATAATGTCTTCGACTCCCTGGAATACGGCTCCGATAGTAGCCCCCTGGCCACCGATGAGGAAGAAGATGCAGGGAGAAAAGCCATCATGGAGCTTGCCCTGGAAAGCGTCCGGACAGAGATATCCCCCATCACCAGCGCCCGTATAACCCTGGTGGCGGAAGAAAGCCACCGGTTCCTCGACACGCTGGAAAAATATGTCAATAACAACAATATCCAGCTCATCGTCATGGGCATCACCGGAGCTACCCGCCTTGGACAAATATTCATGGGCAGCAATACCCTCAACCTGATCAAGAGAGGGACCGTACCGGTCATAATTGTACCCCCGCACGCTCACTCCGAGTCGGCAAAGAACGTCATGCTGCTGACGGACTTCCAGGACATCGAGAACACCATCCCCCTCCAGACGGTCAAGTCCGTCCTCGACATGTTCAAACCCAGGCTCCACATCGTCAATGTAGACCATGAACACTATGTACAGGTGACGGAGGAATACAAGACGGAAAGAGCCAAGCTCGAGGGCCTGTTAAAGGACTATTCACCGGAATTCTATTTCATCCGGCTGTTCGATTTCATGGACGCGATCAACCAGTTCGTGGTGGACAATAAGATAGATTTGATCCTCACCTTCCCCAGAAAGCACTCTTTCTTATCGAATATTTTCAAAACAACCAATACCACTCAGCTGGCCTATCATAGCTATGTGCCCATCGTGGCGATACATGCTTAGAACAAAGAGGGTGTCTCAAAAGTAAACTGGGGCACCCTTTTTTCATTTTCAGTTTTTTGGGTGAGTTTATGCACAATTGAGCTGTATAACTTAATGGTCTGAGAGTCAAGTGGAGTATGGTTTTTGTGGCC